>Ga0224568_1000005_pt1 | contig 200263 bp, 164 predicted proteins | sample CLU5metagenome_FD_182727 | JGI IMG/M metagenome (GOLD analysis project Ga0224568, IMG submission 182727) | Spruce litter microbial communities from Bohemian Forest, Czech Republic - CLU5 | ecosystem: Environmental > Terrestrial > Plant litter > Unclassified | place: Czech Republic: South... | reverse complement strand
TGAGAAGCAGCCCCATGCACAGCGCCTTATTAATGACCCGAGGAAAAGGATGCGTAGGATCTACGGTGACGGGAGTGAGCAGCGGGTCGAGTTCTTTTTCGCAATATTCGTCGACGAAACGACGCGCACTCGCGCTTAATTCGCGCAGACTCAGCACGCGAATTCCGTGCTCGGCCAGAGCGGGCCGCAGAGTGTTCCAGCATTCGTATTGGGAGTCGACGAATTCGTGGGTCTGGCGGGCGAGGATGTCGCGCTTTTCGGTAAGGGTCAGCCCGTCGGGACCGGCTTCGTTGAAGCCGTCTTCAATTTGCTGCAACATGGAGGCTACACGGATCTCGAAAAATTCGTCGAGATTGTTGGCGGAGATGGCTAGAAATTTCACGCGCTCGAGCAGCGGATTGCCTTCATCTCCAGCCTCTTCGAGCACACGCTCGTTGAACGCGAGCCATGAGGTGTCGCGGTTGAGGTAATAGTGAGGGTTGTCGAGCGAAATGCGAGCCATATTTCGATGCGATTGTGCTGCCGACTGGATTTGTTACCGGATCGCCCCGGAGGGGTCTTGCTGACCTAACCAGTATAAGGCATGGCGCGAAGCGGTGCAGCGACGGGGGCATGGATGGTTACCCGTTACGATGAGAGCAAGAAAAACGGCGCATCGCGAGAGATGCGCCTGATGAACCGGAGATAAGTAGTGATATTTTCTCTTTCGTCCCGTTGGGGCTAATGCGTTTTTTCTCGAGTGTACCCACCGCTTGCGCGGTGGGCTGCATTCATTCGCCGCTTTCGCGGCTTGTACGTCTATATCAGCGCTTAATGTACCCGCTTGATGGCTTCTTTTTCTTTCTTCACGACGCCTTCCGGTAGCGGCGAGTAGGAAAGAGCGGCAGCCATTTTTTGCCCGTCCGTAATCATCCAGTTGAGGAAGTCGGCTAGTATTTTTCCTTTCGCCGGGTCTTTTGATTGCTCGGGAATCAGCAACCAGGTGAAGCTTGAAATGGGATAGGCATCCTTGCCGGGCGCGTTGGTAATGGAGACACGGAAGTCGGCGGGCATTTCTTTGGAGGAGGCGGCCGCGGCGGTTACGCTCTCAAGCGACGCTTTCACAACATTTCCCGACGAATTTTTTACTGAGCCGTAGGTGATGTTGTTTTGCACAGCGTAAATCAGCTCTACGTAGCCGATAGTGCCTTGCAATTGCCGGATCGATCCCGCCACGCCTTCATTTCCCTTGCCACCGAGTCCTACCGGCCACTTTACCGACGTGCCTTTTCCGACCTGGGTCTCCCAGTCTTTGCTGACTTTGGAAAGATAGTCGGTCCAAATATAGGTGGTTCCACTGCCGTCCGAGCGATGCACGACGATAATTTCTTTGTCGGGAAGATTGACTCCGGGGTTCGCGCCGGTAAGCGCTTTATCATTCCACTTGGTAATTTTGCCGAGGAAAATTCCGGCGAGCGCTTCGGGGGTAAATTTGAGTTCTCCGGTCACGCCAGGAACGTTGTAGGCGGGAACATCCGCGCCGAGAACGGTTGGCAAATGAAGGATGGTGAACTTGGCTTCTTTCAGCATGTCGTCGGTCATGGGGCCGTCGGTGGCACCGAAGTCTACCGTACCGTTGATGACCTGGCGGATACCGCCGCCGCTGCCGATGGGCTGGTAGTTGATCTGAATATCGGAATGAAGCTTGTGATACTCGCTAAACCACTTGGAGTACATGGGGTTGGGGAAAGTAGCCCCGGCGCCATTCAGCGTGGTCTGAGCCATTGCCGGTAATGCGAGCACCGCACACACGAACAGCATCATGGTTCTGCGTATCACTCGATGATTCCTCCCTAGGATAGATATCCCTCCGGTTCTATCGACGCTATGTTACAGGATGGTTACAAGGGAATGAATTTCTGATGAATGGGCGGTTGCGAGAGAACATAAAGATTCAGGGCTGGAGTGATTGCGTGGCGGCGCTGAGAGCGGAGGCGAGGCTTGCGGAATCAGGGAGTGCACCCTGGGCAAGGTCTTTGCTCCCGCCGCCGCGACCGCTGTGCGCGGACACGGTTTGCTTGAGAAGTCCGGCCATGTCGTGGGGCTGGCCGGGGGATTGGGCAAAAACCAGCACGGGCTGCGGCGAATCGGAGGCTAGCAGGGCTACGACGGTTGACGATTGGCGGGTTAGTTTTTGGGCGAGGAGCTTTAGGAAGTTGAGATCGCGATTGGGAAACGTTCGGACGATCAGCTTGCGGCCGTGGACTTCAGGAGTTTCGGATAATAAGGTTGCTGCTTGGGCGCCGGCGAGATCGTTTAATGATTGTTCGTTTTGCTTGCGCAGAGATCTGATTTCTTCGAGAGACTTGCGGGCTTGCGGGGGAACGTCATAGATGTGGGCGGAAAATAGTGCGGCGGTTTCGGTGAGGGCGGTGAAATCGCGGCGCGCGGTGGAGACAGCACGCTGTCCGGCGACGAATTCGACGCGATATCCCTGGCGAACTTTTTCAAACTTGCGCAGGAGCAGGCCGGCGATTTGTCCGGTTTGAGCGACATGCGTGCCTCCGCAGGCGGAGAGGTCGAAGTCATGGATGTCGATGAGGCGGAGCTGGTCGCGTTGGGCGGTTGGAGGTTTGCGCAGGCCGAGGCTCGCGGCTTCGTCGCGGGAGACATAGCGGATTTCTACTGGCCGATCCTCAAGAATGATTTCATTGGCCAGACGTTCGGCGGATTCGACCTGGGCTGCTGTGAGTGCGGGAGTGTCGAGATCGATGGAGCAATAATCGTCTGCCATGTGAAACGAAACTGTAGGTATGTTGAATAAGCGGATGAAAGCGGCGGAGAGAACATGCTGGGCGGAGTGCTGCTGCATGTGGTCGCGGCGGCGGACGATATCGATTTGACCGCGGATGCGGGCGCCGGGTTGGACATCTTTTAGCGGAGCGTCCAGATAATGGACGATGTGGCCGTCTTCGGTGTCGGCTACTTCGGTGACGCTAAATTTGGAATCGGAGTTGGCAGTGGTGAAATAGCCGATGTCATGAATCTGGCCGCCGCTGGTGGGATAGAAAGCGGTGCGGTCTAGAATTAAAGCTGGGCGCGGAGTTTCATGGACCTCGCGGACTTCGGCTTCAAAATCGTAGAGAAAAGAATCCAGGTAGTAGAGGCGGTCGGTCATTTACTTCTCAGGATAAGGATGTGTGGCTTGAGGATCAAGTTTGAGATTGGGTGAGAGTTGAGAAATTCGCTGGGGGAGCTTGAATCGCGGAGTACGCGGAGTTTCGCGGAGGCGGGCGTTTTCGATCGTATCGATGGTATCTTGATGGGTTGCTTGCGGTAATTTCCAATCCTATGGACGTTCTCAAAAAGCTGTTCGAAGAGCATTTTCATATTCCGGCTGCGCGTGTGCAGCCGCTTCAGGGGGAGTTGGGAGGATCGGGGCGGAAGATTATTCGGCTGACCAACGATGAGGTTAGCGCGATTGGGATTTTGTACGGCGTGCGGGAGGAGAATGCGGCGTTTCTGGAATTCTCGAAGCACTTTCTCGGGCACGGGCTGCCGGTGCCGGAGATTTATGCGGAGGATTTGGATGCCGGAGCCTATCTCGAAGAAGACTTTGGGGATGTGACCTTATTCGAGTTTCTCTCGAAGAATCGTGACGGAGACAACATCGCACCGGCCGTGATTGAGGCTTATCGCAAAGTGGTGGCTGTATTGCCGCGATTTCAGATTGAGGCGGGGCGCGATTTGGATTATGGCAAGTGCTATCCGCGGGCCAGCTTTGACCGGCAATCGATCAATTGGGATTTGAATTATTTCAAGTATTACTTTTTGCGGCTGGCCGGAATTTCGTTCAATGAGCAGGCGCTGGAAGATGACTTCGAGAGCCTGACGAATTTTCTTTTGAGCGCGGACCGCGACTATTTTATGTACCGCGATTTTCAGTCGCGCAACGTCATGCTGCGCGGCGGAGAACCGTTTTTTCTGGATTATCAAGGCGGGCGCAAGGGCGCGTTGCAGTATGACATCGCTTCCCTGCTCTATGACGCTAAAGCTGATTTGCCGCCGGAGTTGCGGCAGCAATTGCTGGATTTGTATATCGAACGGTTGGGCGGGTTCATCAAGATCGATCGCGAAAGTTTTTTGCATTATTTTTACGCTTATGTTTATGTGCGGATTTTGCAAGCCTTGGGAGCATATGGATTTCGTGGATTTTATGAACGCAAAGCGCATTTTTTGCAGAGCGTTCCTTACGCGCTGAAGAATGTGCGCTGGCTGCTGCACAATGTGAAATTGCCGATTGCGCTGCCGACTTTGATGGAAGCTTTCAACTCCATGCTGGCGTCGGAGAAATTGCAGGGGCTGGCATCTTCCGCGGAAAACCTGACGGTGCGAGTTATGAGTTTTTCGTTTCATCGCGGCATGCCGAAGGATGAGAGCGGGCATGGCGGAGGGTTCGTGTTCGATGGGCGAAGTTTGCCGAATCCGGGGCGGGAGGAGCGCTTTAAAGTTTTAACCGGGCGCGACGCACCCGTGATCGAGTATTTAAACCAGCAGGAGAGCGTGCATCAGTTTATGGCGAGCGTGATGTCGCTGGTGGATGCAAGCGTGAGCGAGTATCAGCGGCGAGGGTTTAAGAGTTTGATGGTGTCGTTTGGGTGTACGGGCGGGCAGCATCGGTCGGTGTATCTGGCGGAGCAGTTGGCGAAGCGGCTGCGCGGGCGGAATGGGATTGAAGTTGTCCTGAGACATCGCGAGTTGGAGGGGTAACGAAGCGACGTCCGGTTCAGAACTATCAGAACTAAAGGACGTTTCCGGAAGCCGATCTTAATTATGGTTACAACGCGATGAAAGCGATGATTCTGGCGGCGGGATTGGGAACGCGGTTGCGACCGCTGACGAATGATCGCCCCAAGGCTTTGGTGGAGGTTGGCGGGCGGACGCTGCTCGATATAACGCTGGCGCGACTGCGTGAGTTTGGGGTGCGCGAGGTGATTGTGAATGTCCATCACTTCGCCGACATGGTTGTGGATTATTTAAGCAAGAATAACAACTTCGGAATGCGGATTGAGGTTTCGCGCGAAGACGAGTTGCTCGATACCGGCGGTGGGTTGAAGAAAGCGGGATGGTTTTTCCTAGAAGATTCCGCTGGCCGCGACCAGCCGTTTATTTTGCATAACGTCGATGTGATCAGCACGATTGATCTGGGGCGGATGGTGCAGTTTCATAACGAGCATCAGGCTCTCGCCACGCTGGCGGTGCAGCAGCGGGAGACTTCGCGTTATTTGTTGTTCGATGAGCGCATGCAGCTTTGCGGGAGGAGAACCGGGCGGGACGGGGATTCCGAGATAGTTCGCGCTGGTCAACAGATGCAGGCGCTGGCTTTTACCGGGGTGCACGTTATTTCGCCGCATATTTTTTCGATTATGACGGAAGATGGCGCGTTCTCGATCATCCCAACTTATTTGCGGCTGTCGGCGCAGGGAGAAACCATAACCGGCTTTCCCGCGGATAAGTATGACTGGCGAGATTTGGGACGGCCCGAGAATATAGCCAAAGCCGAGAACGAACCCCGCGGCTAGCTTTTAGCAGAGAATTGATGTGGTTAAAACAACGGAACTTTACTAAAGTAGAAGACCGTAATTAAGAAAAAAGGTGAAACCATGCGCCGCTTAAAATCGCTCTCCTGCCTGCTGCTCTGTTGCAGTGTCCTATTCGTTATTTCAACCTTCGCACAAGACGATGACATGCACGCTCATCACCACGATGGCGCCGAACAACTTGGCAAGGTTTCGTTTCCAATTTCCTGTGCCCCCGGCTCGCAGAGCGCTTTCGAGCGCGGTGTTGCGCTGATGCACTCCTTCGAATACGAAGAAGCGGAAAAGCAGTTCACCGAAGTCGCGCAGAAAGATCCCGGATGCGCCATGGCGCACTGGGGCATTGCCATGAGCCTGTTCCACCAGATCTGGGAGCGGCCCGAGGACTCGACACTGAAGCGCGGCCACAACGAAATGGAGCAGGCGCAGAAGATCGGCGCGAAAACTGAGCGCGAGCGCGGCTATATCTCGGCGTTGTCCGCCTTCTATAGCGACCCGGAAAAGAAAAATTATCTGAAGCAGGCCGCGGCATATTCCGATGCAATGGCGAAACTCTACCAGCAAAATCCCACCGACTTGGAAGCCGGGGCGTTCTACGCACTATCGTTGCTGGCCGCGGAACCGCCCAGCGATATGTCGCACGCTGCGCAGAAAAAAGCCGTCGCGGTTCTTACCCCGCTGTTCCAACAGGATCCGAATCATCCCGGCCTGGCGCACTACATTATTCACTCCTGCGATTCGCCGGATCTGGCGCCCCTCGGCCTGGATGCTGCGCGTCGCTATGCGGACATTGCTTCGTCATCGGCGCATGCCGTCCACATGCCATCGCACATTTTCGCGCGTCTTGGTTACTGGCAGGAGGATATCCAGGCCAACCTGAAGTCGGTGGCGTTAACGCAGCAATCCCATGCCATGTACATGGGCGGACACGAATTGCACGCCATGCACTTCCTGCTCTACGCCTATTTGCAAACCGGACAGGATGAAGCGGCGAAGCACATTCTGGAGCAAGAGAAGCAGGTGCTGGCGGCAGCGCCCACCAATGGAGACGACACCGGCATGCTGGAATACTACGGATATGCCGCGGCGCATTTCCCCGCCATCTACAACCTCGAAATGCGGCACTGGGCGGACGCAGCCGCGCTTGAACCCGCCGCCAATGCGACTCCTGATTTGCAAAGGATCACCTACTGGGCGCGGACCATCGGCTCAGCGCGCATGGGAGATCTAGAAGCGACGCGCCGCAACGTGCAGAAATACAAGGACGCAGAAGAGGCAACCCGTAAATCGAAAGACGCATACGTGCTCGAAGGCCCGCAGATCACACGCGACGAGGTGAACGCATGGCTAGCATTTGCGGAAAAGCGCAATGACGACGCAATAAAATTGATGCGCCAAGTTGCCGACACTCAAGACAAAGTAGGAAAAAAAGAAGTCGACATTCCCGCCCGCGAAATGCTGGCGGATATGCTGCTCGAACTCAACCAGCCGGAAACCGCTCTGGTGGAATACGAGAAGTCGATGAAGATCGATCCCAACCGCTTCAACGGCCTGGCCGGAGCTGCGCGGGCGGCGGAAATTGCTCATCAGCCGGCCAAGGCCACGACCTACTACGGGCGACTGCTCAAGAATTGCGACGAGGGCAAACACTCGGATCGTCCGGAGTTGCGGAACGCCAAGATGGAGTTGGCTAAGAACACGCAGTAGATGGTCCGTACATCCAAAGATCATTAAGCTGGCCTAAAGTGCCCAGTTGCGTCATAACCGAGCCTGCCGATTCGCTGTAGCCCGGAATCTATTCCATTTTCCCGGCGGCCGGACCGACGGCGGTCGCTTGTTTAGTTTTGGGGTCGATGCCGATCAGGGCCGCTCCGCCCACCCCTTCGCGGCTGACCGTAACCACGTGGCCGCGCGCTCTCAGGTCGGACTGTACTGCTTCGGGGATAATGGCGGGCACAGAGAGGCTGCCCAGAGTGGCAGGGTCCTGACCGAATGAGCTGATGAAATGCGTGGTGGAGAAGCGCGGCGCCTTAAACGCCTCTTCAGGAGTCATCCTGAAGTCCACATAGTTGAGGATGATTTGGATGGCTGCCTGATCCTGCTGGTCGCCTCCGGCTACTGAGATCGCCATCACGGGTTGCTCGTCGTTGCCCGTACCCCGAAAAAGTAGAGTTGGGCTGAGGGTGATGCGCGGGCGCTTTCCGGGCTCGATTACGTTGGGAGTTCCGGGATATGTGTTCAGGCTGCTGAGCCGGGCGCCGTGAATGATGCCGGTGCGTCCGGCTACGCCTGCTGTGCTTGACAGGCCGCTGGGAGTGGCTGCGATGACGTTGCCGAATTTATCCGTCACACACATGACGGTGGTGCCGCCATGCCATGGGCCGGTGATGGTGGGCGGCTTGGTTGCTTTCATGTTGTAGGGGTCGCCGGGCCGCAATTCGAGAGAGGCTTTTTTCGGATCGATCAGCTGGCGACGCATATCGGTGTACTGATCGGAGAGCAATTGCTGCATCGGGACTTTCGTAAAGTTTGGATCGCCGTAATATTCGTCGCGATCCGCGAGCGCTAGTTTTTCGGCTTCAATCACTGTGTGAATGTAGTCCGCGGAATTAAAGCCCATATGTTTCAGGTCGAAGCCTTCGAGGAGGCGCAGCGTTTGTAAAAGATAAGGACCCTGCGTGAGCGGACCGGCTTTATAGACGGTATAGCCGCGGTAGGTGGTTGTGAGCGGATCGACGACGGGAGTCTTGTGCGCGGCTAAATCTGACTTGCGAAGGAAGCCTCCCTTCTCGATATACCAGGCTTCCAGAGCGTCGGCGATGTCGCCGCGATAGAAGCGGTCCGACACGGCTTGCAGCTTTTGCTCTCGCGTACCTTTTGCGGATTTTTCAGAGTCGACTAACTTGCGGAAGGTCACGGCCAGGTCCGCTTGCCAGTTCACGCCAGTTTCAATTTTTTGGTCGCTGCCGGTGTCGATATACCATGTGGGGCCGCCTGCATCCAGAATGGCGAGCGTGGGCTGCACGACTTCTTCGAAGCTCTTGGTTCCGTAGAGCTTCAGCAGAGTGACGATCGCATCGATGGTGCTGGGAACGGCGGCGGCCTTGACGTCACCGTCTGGGATTCCGTGCTCCATGTACCATGCGATGGCTTTGGGATCGCGAGGGGCTTCGCCTTGACCTTCGAGGAGTTTCACGTTTTTGTGGTCGGAACTGTAGACGAGAATTGGAATTTCTCCTCCGACGCAGAATGCACCTACGTAGGTTACGGATAGTGCCAGCAGAGTCGCGGCGGCGGCATCGGCGGCGTTGCCGCCTTGCTGCAGAATCTTGACGCCGGCCGCAGTGGCGGCGGGCCTGCCAGAAACAACTACGCCTTGACTGCCGGCGGCGACACTCGGTCCGTGATGGGTGGCTGGCGTTTTGGTGGCCTGCGGACGGGCGAAGGGCGCGAGTAAAAAGAGTGCGGATGATAGCGAAATGATTTTGCGCATAGAGTTCGAGTTCGTCGTGATGACCGGCATTCTAGCAGTACCCTTAACTTTCCAGCTTTCATTGACTCGCGCTTGTATCCCGCATAACATGGCCTCGCGCTGAGGTTCGACCAGCAAGAATGATCGACCAGACTATCTCTCATTACCGCATCCTGGAAAAACTGGGCGGCGGCGGTATGGGTGTTGTCTACAAAGCCGAAGACCTGGATCTCGGGCGCTTCGTCGCGCTGAAGTTCCTTCCCGACAGCGTCGCACAGAATCAACAAGCCCTCGACCGCTTCCGCCGCGAGGCCCGTGCCGCCTCTGCCCTCAACCACCCGAACATCTGCACGATCTATGAAATCGGTCATCACGAAGTCGGCCCCAACGAAGCCCGGCAGTTCATCGCCATGGAGTTTCTGCAGGGCGTGACTCTGAAGCATCGCATTGCCGGACGTCCGCTCGAGATCGAGGCTCTACTGCCCCTCGCAATTGAAATCGCCGACGGACTCGATGCCGCTCACGCGGCCGGAATCATCCACCGCGATATCAAACCCGCAAACATTTTTGTCACTCAGTCCGGTCATGCCAAGATTCTCGACTTCGGGCTGGCGAAAATATTGGCGAAACCGGATTCGGGCGGAAGCGATTCATTAACCGTTTCGCTCGGCTCCGACGCCTCACAACTGACGACCGACGGCGCTCTGGTGGGCACCGTTGCCTATATGTCTCCCGAGCAGGTGCGCGCGAAGGACCTGGATGCCCGCACGGACCTGTTCTCTTACGGAGCCGCTCTCTACGAGATGGCAACCGGCAGGCCCCCCTTCGACGGTTCAAGCGCCGGGGAGATTTGCGGCGCAATTCTCCACGAGGAGCCGCTTCCGCCATCGCAAATAAACTCCAACCTGACGCAGGCACTGGAAACCGTGATCCTCAAAGCGTTGGAGAAAGATCCCACGCTGCGCTACCAGCACGCTGCCGACATTCGTGCCGACCTGCAACGCATAAAGCGTGACTCGGAGTCGGGAAAAATAACCGCGCCGCACAAGCTCAGCGGCACTAAAACCGCGCTGCATGCTCATCCGGGCATCCGCAACGGAATGATCGTTGCTGCTGCTTTTGTCGTCCTGGCCGCAATCGGCATCGGCCTTTACAAATACCGCTCCCGCTCAATTTTGCCCGCGAATGGCCGCGCGCCACTGTACGTCTCGGAGTTCACCGACTCCACTGCGAATGCCGCCTTCGACGATGTGCTGCGCACCATCGCGGCCACAGAATTAAATCGCTCTTCGGCGGTTCAAGTCGTGGATTCAGACCCCGATGGCCTTGTGGAGTTGTTACGGAGCGCCGGAAAGAGTCCGGATGAGCGCTTCACTCCAGAACTCGCCAGGGAGCTGTGCGAACACAATAAAGGAAGCTTCTTCACCGAGGGAGAAATTAAGCCGCAGGGAAACGGATACGAGATTGATCTCTCGGTACGGCAATGCAGCTCACGCCAAACCGTGGTCGAGAAGCACGCCGAGGCCAAGAGCTTAGACGATGTCATGCCTGCGGCCAGTCAGCTCGCCGCAAACGTTCGTGTCCAGCTTTCCCGCACGTCTGCCAACTCTCCCGGCAACACTCCAGTACCTTTACCTACGGCCTCTTTGCCGGCCTATAAAGCTTACCTGGTAGGCGAGAAGCTTTATAACCTCCAGCTCCAGCAAAGCGCCGCGATGTTACGGCGCGCCATTGAACTAGACCCCAAGTTTGCAGAAGCCTGGAACAGCCTGTCGTTTGCGGATCGCGGCCTGGACGAAGGAAACCGGGAAGCGGACGACCTGAAGCACGCCTTCGATCTGCGCGAAAAGCTTTCTGACAACGACAAAGCGAGCGTTGAGACGCGCTTCTATCTGGACGTTACCGGCGAAGTCTATAAAGCAGTCGATGCTTTGCAAAGTTGGGAAAAACTGCAGCCCAAAGAGTTTTCACCCCGCAATATACTAGGCGTCACCTACCAAGATCTCGCTCTGAACGGAAAGGCGACCGATGAGCTCCGCGAAAATGCGAGCATGTTCCCCGCCTCTTCGCTCGCGCTGTGCAATTTGGAAATAGTCCTGCGGTTCCAGGGTCATTACGACGAGGGAGTTGCTGTCCTCGGTCGCATCCCGGCCGAGGCAATGAACTTTTATCTTCACGAGGAAGTTTATGAGTTGGCGATGCTGCGATCCGATCAAGTGACACTCGAAAAAGAGCGAAAGTGGATGGAACAAAACGGGGACGACCCATCTGTAATCTCTTTTCTGGGAATGATCGACTTATATGACGGCCGGCTGGAACGTGGCCGCCAGGAAGCGCAACACAGCGTGAACATCTCGGTTGGATCGGGGCTATCGGAATCTGCCGCAGACACGCTCCTCGATCTCGCGCGGGATGAAACTCTATACGGTCAACGCTCCGCGGCCACACAAACCATCGCGCAAGCGTTGAAAATGTCCGATTCAAAGGACGTCAAAACCCGCGCCGCCAAAGTGATGATCCTCAACGGCCAGGAACGCGAAGCCCTGAAGATCATCCATGATCTCCTTCAGGACCACGCTCGCGATACGTTTCTCAATGAATTGGATGCTCCGCTCGTTTCGGCAGCCGTCCAGTTAGGCACCGGCCAGGCGAACACCGCGTTACACACGCTCGATCGGGTAAAGCCTTTCGAGTTTGGCACGATGGCCGGCCTGCTTCCAAACTACATCCGTGCTCTGGCGTTTCTTCGCCTTCGGCGCTCCCAAGACGCCGCCGCGGAATTCAGCGCCATTCTCGATCATCGCGGAACGGGCCCTTTGAACCCGATCCTGACTATGTCGCAACTTGGGCTGGCGCGTGCGTACGCAATGCAGGGAGATTTCGCCAAAAGCCGCGCGGCCTATGAAACCTTTTTTTCAGCGTGGAAAGACGCCGACGCAGACATTCCCATCTACAAACAAACAAAGGCGGAGTATGCGAAACTGCAGTAGCGCCGCGTTTGACTTGCCTCCGCACGCCCTTTAACATTGCTTCCGCTCTCGTTAGTTTGCTCAAGAATGATCGACCAGACCATTTCCCATTACCACATCGTTGAGAAGTTAGGTGGTGGGGGCATGGGCGTTGTCTACAAGGCGCGGGACACCGACCTAGACCGCTTTGTCGCGCTGAAATTCCTGCCCGAAGATGTAGCGCAAGACCCGCAGGCTCTGGCCCGCTTTCAACGCGAAGCCAAAGCTGCTTCGGCGTTGAATCATCCCAACATCTGCACCATCCACGAAATCGGCAAGCATAACGGGCAGTCTTTCATTGTCATGGAGTTTTTGGAAGGCATGACGCTGAAACATCGCATTGGAAATCATGCGATGGAAAGGGATGTGATCCTGTCGCTGGCCATCGAAATTGCCGACGCGCTGGACGCGGCCCACGCCAAGGGCATCGTCCACCGTGATATTAAGCCTGCCAACATTTTTGTTACCGAGCGCGGCCACGCCAAAGTTCTTGATTTCGGGCTGGCGAAGGTCACCAGCAAAGACGCCTCTTCGAATGGCGAGACTGAGACGATGGCAACCTCCGATCAGTTGACCAGTCCCGGAGCCATGCTGGGCACGGTGGCGTATATGTCGCCGGAGCAGGTCAAAGCGAAGGAATTGGACGCGCGCACTGACCTGTTTTCTTTCGGCGCGGTGCTTTACGAGATGGCAACGGGCAAACTGCCTTTCGAGGGCGCGAGTTCCGGGGAGACCTGCGGCGCGATCCTGCATCAGGAGCCGGCTGCGATTTCCTCGTTGAACCTTAACGCTCCAGCCGGGCTGGAGCCGATCATCGACAAGGCGCTGGAGAAGGACCGTGAGCTGCGATATCAACACGCCTCGGATATGCGCGCTGACCTGCAACGGCTGAAGCGGGACACGGAGAGTGGGCGGGTTGCGGCGGGTAGTTCGGGTAGCGTGGCGGTGGCACAGGGGCTGAAGCCCGCATCCGTTTTGCCGGATGACGCGGGCCTTAAGGCCCGCTCTTCCACAGTGGCTCAGGCAGCGGGGGCCTCTTCGGCTGCTGCTCCGGGCGCGTCTTCGGCACATGAGCCAGCCGAGCTCCGCTCGAAGGCCCGGACGCAGCCGTCCGCGCCGAACCGCGACAGGGTGATAGCCGTCGGCGTGGTCGTAGTCGCGCTGATCGCTGGCGGGAGTTATTACCGCTCTCACCGCGCCAAACCCCTCACCGACAAAGACACGATCGTCCTCGGCGACTTCGACAACAAGACCGGCGATGCGGTCTTCGATGACACGCTCAAGACCGCGCTTAATGTATCCCTGAAGCAGTCGCCTTTCTTGAACGTGCTCTCCGACAGCAACGTCGCGAAGACGCTCAAGCTGATGACGAAGCCGCCCGACGCGAGACTCACCTCCGACGTGGCGCGCGAGCTTTGCCAGCGGGCGGGCAGCAAGGCTTACATTGCCGGATCGATTGCCAGCCTGGGCAGCCAATATGTGCTGGGATTGAAAGTGGTCAACTGCCAGAGCGGAGACGCCATTGCCGAGCAGCAGGCATCCGCAAGCGGCAAAGAAAAAGTGCTGGACACGCTGGGCCAGGCAGCGTCTAAGCTGCGCGGCGAGTTGGGCGAATCACTGGCCACCGTGCAGAAGTTCGATGTGCCGCTGGTCGAGGCAACCACGTCTTCGCTCGAAGCCCTGAAAGCTTATACCCTTGGTGAAAAAGCCCATCACGAGGGTGCTGCCTCCCTGCCATACCATCAACGTGCCATCGAACTCGATCCGAACTTCGCCATGGGGTATCTGGCTGTGGGCAACGATTACTCCAGTTTGTCGGAGCCGGGGCGTGCCACGGAGTACATCGCCAAGGCGTTCGAGTTGCGCGAGCATGCCAGCGAGCGGGAAAAGCTAACCATCTCCGCTAGATACTATGCGGATGTAACCGGGGAACAAGACAAGGCAGAACAGACCTTTAAAGAGGCAAGCCAAACCTACCCGCGAGAGCCAGGCTTACATCTCGGTTTGGGCGAAGTTTATTTGGTTCAAGGTCAGTACGAGAAAGCCAGCGAGGCTTACCGGCAAAGCCTACGCCTGGCCCCTAATACTGAAGCCCCATATGCTGATCTCGCCATGAACCTGGTTGCCTTGCAGAGCCTCGACGAAGCGCAGCAGATCGTTCAGCAGGCGAAGGCAAGGAACCTGGATGATGAGCTATTTCACAACGTCCTTTATGCCGTGGCTTTCCTTCGATCAGATTCGAAAGCGTTGCGGGAACAAGAGCAATGGTTCACGGGCAAGATTGCAGAGAACTTTGGGCTGTCGCTTGCTTCCGACACGGAGGCATTTGCGGGTCACCTGATGAAAGCGCGGGAGGCGACGAAGCAATCAGTAGATTCGGCAATCCGCGCGGACAGCAAAGAGAGTGGTGCAATCTGGCTGGAGAATGCTGCTCTGCGCGAAGATGCCTATGCCGACACGACGAGTGCGAAGCAGCAGGCGGCAGAAGGCTTGAAACTGTATCCCTCTAGTCAGGCTGTTCAGGTGGAAGCGGCTCTGGCGTTCGCGATGGCTGGCGATGCGGCACGAGCCGAATCGCTGGCTCAAGACCTGAATAAACGATTCCCGCTGGACACCCAGATGCAGTCGCTCTGGTTGCCTGTGATTAAGGCGCAACTGGCGCTGAACCGGAAGAATCCGAGTGAAGCCATTCGTGAGTTGCAGCCGGCTTTGCCTATCGAGTTCGGCACCATTCGGTTCGTCAATAATATTTCTTGCCTCTATCCCACTTACATTCGCGGCGAAGCGTATCTGGCGGCTGGGCAGGGCAAGGAAGCCACCGCCGAGTTCCAGAAAATTCTCGATCACAGCGGCATCGTGTGGAACTGCTGGACGGGAGCGCTGGCTCATCTGGGCGTTGCGCGCGCGAACGCACTGCTGGCGAAGAATTCTGCTGGGGCTGATGCCGATGCGGCGCGGGTGCGGGCGCTGACGGCTTACAAAGATTTTCTCGCGCTGTGGAAAGACGCGGATGCCGACATTCCTATCCTTAAGCAGGCCAAGGCGGAATACGCGAAGCTGCAGTAGGGGCCAGCGGCTAAAGCCGCATTGAGTTCAAGGGACTTTACGCGGCGCTGAAGCGCCGCTCTTCCACGGTGGTGCGGGCATTTCGATGGTGGCGGGATTTCCAATCCTGAAGCAGGCCAAGGCGGAGTACGCGAAGCTGCAGTGATTCGCGTGTGTAAAACTATTGATCCAGATTGACTTACCACCCACTGAACCATAAGATTGCTCGCGACTTTGCAAGCGCCCGATGATAGACCAGACCGTCTCCCACTTTCGAATTGTCGAGAAGCTCGGGGGCGGCGGGATGGGCGTCGTCTACAAGGCGGAAGACCTTTCCCTGCACCGTTTTGTCGCTTTGAAGTTCCTGCCGGATGAGGTTGCCAACGATCCCCAAAGCCTGGCGCGATTTCAGCGCGAGGCGCAGGCGGCTTCGGCGCTGAACCATCCCAACATCTGCACGATATATGAGATCGGCAAGCACGATGAGCAATCGTTCATCGCCATGGAGTATCTCGATGGCGTGACGCTGAAGCATAGAATCGACAATCGTCCGATGGAAACGGATGCGATCCTGTCGCTGGCCATCGAAATTGCCGACGCGCTGGATGCGGCTCACGCCAAAGGTATTGTTCATCGCGACATCAAGCCGGCTAATATTTTCGTTACCGAGCGCGGCCACGCCAAAGTGCTTGATTTCGGGCTGGTGAAGGTTACGGCTGCATCGTCTTCTTCGAGCCGGATTGCCAGCGCCAATACCCAGACTGTCGACGAGCAGCAGTTGACCAGCCCTGGCTCCACGCTGGGCACCATTGCCTACATGTCGCCGGAGCAGGCGAAGGGCAAGGAACTGGACTCGCGCACCGACTTGTTCTCTTTCGGAGCGGTGCTTTACGAAATGGCGACGGGATCGTTGCCGTTCACCGGCGAAACCTCAGCGCTCATCTTCGATGGCATACTGCACTCCGATCCACCGGCTGCAGTTCGTTTCAACCGCAACATTCCGACCCGGCTGGAAGACATTATCAACAAGGCTCTGGAGAAGGATCGCAATTTGCGTTACCAGAGCGCGGCGGAGATGAGGTCGGACCTGCAGCGGCTGAAGCGCGATACGGAGACGGGTAGGGTGGCCAGAGCGAGTTCGGGGTCGGTGGCGGTGGAGCAGGGGCTAAAGCCCGAATCAATTTCGCCGGATGACCCGGGCCTTAAGGCCCGCTCTTCCACGGTGGTTTCTGGGCCGGTGGCGATATCGGACTCGCGTGCGGGAGCGCCTGTGCCATTGGGGCAGGTTGAGCTGCGCTCGACTGGACCCTTCGACTCCGCTCAGGGCAGACAGCCCCATTCGACTCCCCTCGTTCCTCGGGTCGCTCAGGGCAGGCTATGGGCGGCTGTCCCCACATGGCTTGTGGTGGGGGGGGTGGTGGTCGTGGCCTTAGTGGCGGGCGGCCTCTACTACCGTTCTTATTTGTCAAAAGCGAAACCCCTCACCGACAAAGACACCATCGTGCTCGCCGATTTCGACAATAAAACCGGCGACACCCTCTTTGACGACACGCTCAAAACCGCGCTCACCGTTTCTCTGAACCAGTCGCCGTTTCTGAATGTGCTCTCCGACAGTAAGGTCGCGAAAACGTTGAAGCTGATGACCAAACCGCGCGACACGCGGCTCACGCCTGACGTGGCTCGCGAGCTTTGCCAGCGCGCAGGCAGCAAGGCCTACATTGCCGGATCGATTGCCAACCTGGGCAGCCAATATGTGCTGGGATTGAAAGTGGTCAACTGCCAGAGCGGCGACATGCTGGCGCAGGAACAGTCCACAGCGGCAAGCAAAGAAAAAGTTCTGGATACGTTGGGCGAGACAGCATCGAAGCTGCGCGGAGAGCTGGGCGAATCGCTGACGACAGTGCAGAAATTTGACGTATCGCTCCCGCAGGCCACCACCGCCTCTCTCGATGCGCTCAAGGCCTACAGTCTTGCGAAAAAGCAGGCGGACCAGCCAGCTATAAACTTCTATCAACAGGCCATCAAGCTCGATCCCAATTTCGCATTGGCTTACAGCGACCTTGGGATTGACTACGTGAATCTGGGAGAGAACGGACTCGCCGCCGAGCCCCTGCAAAAATCCTACGATCTCCGTGGAAATGCAAGCGACCGCGAGAGATTCATCATAACGGTTCGATATTTCGAAGCTCGCAAGGGCGATCTGCAACAGGCAATCCAGACATGTGTTCTCTGGGAGAAAAACTACCCCGCAGACGGAATACCCCATGGCTACCTGGCGGTTATGTACGCGGAGGTTGGCGACTGGGAGAAAGGTCTCGCCGAAGAAAATGCCGATCTGCAACTCACTCCTGAAGATCGTGCCGCATGGGTTAACGTAATCACTCAGTACGGAGCGCTCGATCGACTGGGCGAAGCCAAGACCGCTTACGGGCAGGCGATTGCCCGGTTCCCGGACGAAGGCTTTCTTCGTGGCAGTCGATACGGAACCGCTTTTCTGGAACATGACGTCGATGAAATGGCGGCCCTGGTGCGGTGGTCGGCGGGAAAGCCGGGGGTCGAAGACTTGTTACTCTCTTCGCAATCGGATACCGAAGCGTTTTTCGGCCGTCTCGCCCAGGCGCGGGATTTGTCGCGAAAAGCCATCGATTTCGCCAAACTCAACGATCAGAAGGAAACCGCCTCCGCTTGGCAGTTGAATGACGCTCTGCGCGATGCGGAGACCGGAAATACCAGTGCGGCGAGGGCCGGTGTAGATGCCGGATTGGCGCTGGCCACGAATCGTGACGCTGAAACCGTGGCAGCCCTGACACTGGCACGCTCGGGAGATTTCGAGAGAGCAGAGAAGATCGTCGATGGTTTGGCGAAGGCATACCCGGATGACACGCTCGTGCAGGATATTTGGCTGCCGGTGATTCGTGCAGAAGCTGCGATCAACTCACCTACAGCTGCGAAGACGCCCGAGCTAATCTCGGCTAAAGCCGTCGCCTTGTTGGAGCCGGTGGGTCCCTACGATCTTGGAGGCAGCATCGGTGCCCCCACATTCACGGGAGCCTTGTACCCTGCTTACGTTCGCGGCCAAGCCTACCTGCTGGGGCACAACGGAGCTGCTGCGGCTGCCGAGTTTCAGAAGCTAATCGATCGCAAGGGCGTCGTGGTGAACTTTGTTACGGGATCGCTGGCTCATCTGCAAATCGGACGTGCCTACGCGATGTCGGGTGACACTCCTAAAGCCAAAGCCGCATACAACGACTTCTTCACTCTTTGGAAAGACGCCGATCCCAACGTCCCCATCCTGAAGCAGGCCAGGGCGGAGTACGCGAAGCTGCAATAAATCTGAGCCAAAAGCTCTCGTTGACCTTCGTTCCTGCGTCACCTAACATTCGTCCGATTGATCTTCCCATTGTTGATCTTCACATTCCGATAGGAGGTGCGGCGTGAATAAGGAGGAGGCGTTGAAGGTTGTGCTGGTTCTGGTGGGGTTGATCTTCTTGTTTGCGGTCTTCCCATTGATGATGTATCTGTGGCCGGCCGGCTGGCGATGGCAGCCGAATCAACCGGAATACGAGCAGATGATTCTTGGCGTGTATGCCACACTCGGAATTTTCCTACTGCTCGCATCACGTAACCCATCGGCAAATCGTAGCCTCATCGCGTTCACAGCATGGTCGAGCCTGGTTCACGCCGCGATCATGGCAGTGCAGGCATTCCAGAATGCGAGCGAGCGTGGACATCTGCTCGGGGACATACCCGCGCTGGTCATCGTGGGGGTCGCGCTGATAGTGCTCGCACCGGCGAAGCAATCGGCGGAACGGGCATAGGGGACCTGATCAAACGACTACAAAAGTTAGTGCTACGCCGGTTGGATCAGTTCCCTAGTACGGGCCGATGATTCCGGCGATGGCGCGAGACGCGGGCGCCCGCTCCACATCTGCATCTTTTGTGTCGAGCACGTCGAGATATTTCAGGCCGGAGCCGGTGTTGAAGAGGACGACGGTGTCGTCTGGCGTGAAGAAGTCGCTGGCTAGCAGTTTTTGGTAGGCGACAAGGCTGGCTGCGCCTTCGGGGGCGGCGAAGATGCCTTCGACTTTGGCCCAGTGGCGAGTGGCGGCAAGAATTTCTGGGTCGGTGGCGGCGAGGGCCAGGCCACCACTTTTTTTCAGGATGTCGAGGATCAGATAGTCGCCATAGGGTTTCGGAACTCGCAAACCTGCGGCCATGGTTGAGGCATTTGGCCACATTTCCGATGCGGGGCGGCCTTCATCCCATGCTTTTACAATGGGGGCGCATCCTGCTGATTGCGCACTGATCATATTGGGGCGTTCTGGACCGATGAAGCCCAGCTTTTCCATCTCATCGAAGGCCTTCCACATGCCCAGCAGTCCTACACCTCCACCTGTCGGATAGATGATGCCTTGCGGAAGTTTCCAGCCCATCTGCTCGGCTACTTCGTAGCCCATGGTTTTTTTGCCTTCGACGCGGTAGGGCTCTTTGGTGGTGGAGACGTCGAACCAACCTTCTTTTTTCCAGGACTCGGTTTCCTTTAGCTCGGCGACTTTGCGGGCACAATCGGAGATCAGGCCATCGACCAGCGTGACGTGCGCGCCGTAGTAGTCGCACTCGATGCGGTTGGCCAGAGGAACGTCTTTGGGCATGAAGATGTGAGCTTCCATTCCATCGCCAGCAGCGGCGACGTAGGCGGCGAGTGCGCTGGCGGCATTTCCGGCGGAGGGGATGGCGAGTTTTTTCAGGCCGAAATGGCGGGCCATGGTGACGGCGGCGGAGAGTCCGCGAGCTTTGAAGGAGCCGGTGGGATTGAGGCCTTCATCTTTGATGAAGACGTTGGGATATTCGCGGCTGCGCAGCATGGGCGTGAAGCCTTCACCCAGGGTGACGGGCTTGGCTTCGGGGAGTACGGCGTCGTAGCGCCACATGGTGGGAGCCAGCGGGAGAAGCGAGGCGGGCGTGAATGTTTTCTTAATGGCGGCCAGGTCGTAGCGCGCGTAGAGGACGCCGCCGTCTTTAGAGCAGATGGTTTGAGGACGGTCGGCGGGATAATGTTCGCCGCAGCGGGTGCATTCAAGGTGGGTTAGGCGGGGCACTGGGAGAGTTTATCAGGATGGATGCTGTGAAGAGACAATGGAAAGCATTGCCAGGCTTCGGGCGGTGCCGGCACGGCAAGGGATCCTTCGACTGCGGTTGTGCTTCGCATTCGCGAAGCACAACCGCCGCTCAGGATGACACGGCCGATGCGAACCACGGACTATTCGAAACAAACTTCAACCCAGCAGAATTATTTTGAGCTGCGCTTGGCTGCTCGCTTTGCGGGTGGGAGTTTGCCTTTCTCTGGCTGCTCCTTTTCGATTGGGTCGGCCAGGTGGTGCAGCGGCTTGTCGCCTTTCGACGAGAGCTGCGGTCCGGCCTCGGGTACGGTCAGTCCCTGGGCGGTGAACATGGCTTCGTTGAAGGTGCTGCCGGATTTTGCCGCGGCTACGGCGAAGACTCCATGGGGGATGCCGTTGCTGAAAACTGTGGCGATGTAGTCGCCGACCATCAGTCCGTTTTGCGAATTGGGCAGCCACGTCAGCTTCATGGGTCCGGCTAGCTTTGCCGGAGGGTTCCAGGTTGTGCCAGCGTTATGCGAGGAGATATAGCCGACATAAAGCTGGCAGGTAGACTGCGTGCAACTGCTCTTGGGATAAAAATAATAGTGAACCGCAACATGAGCAGTTGCGCCTGAAGTGGTTGGATCAATGCCGATTCCCGGGATGAAATGATCAACCGTACTGATGACGGCATCGATGGGAATGCGGGCGACTTTGGACCAGTGAATGCCGTCGCTGGAAATGCTGACGACAAGATCGTTGGTGGAGCATTTGGCGCGGAAGCGGCAATCTTCCCAGACGACATAGACGTTGCCAGCGCCATCGACGGCTGCGGAGGGCAGCGGGCCGCTGCGAATACCTCCGGCGTCGGTGTGGCTTTGAATATTGGAGACGGTGACTGGAGCGGACCAAGTTGAACCGCCATTAGTGGAGCTGAAAGCGGAAATGCCGCTGGTTTCAATGGGGACAACTACTGTTCCGTTGGGCTGAACGAGAGGTTGTCCGCCGATGCCGGTCGAGTGATTTGCCGTGGCTGTTGCCGGACCCCAGGTCAGGCCGCCATCGGAAGATGTGCTCATCAGAATGCCGTCGCCGGTATCGGGATTGTCCCACTCGACGTAGCAGTTGCCGTAGAACGGGCTGGTGGAGTAGCTGTCGCAGGCGATCCAATTCTTATCGGAGCTGACGACTTTGGGGCCGACGCTGACGGGATTGTCCCAGGTGAATCCGCCGTCGGTGGAGCGGTTGACCACTACCGCGGGAGTTTCGGAGCTGTTGGAGATGGGCAAGGAAGCGACCATCCAGACAGCGTGTTTGGCGTCGTAGGCTACGGCCGGATCGCTGGCAGCGTCGTAAAGGCCGCCGCCGTTTCCGGTGGTGAGGCCGGGAAGGAAGCCGTGCGACCACGTGCTTCCACCGTCGGTGGAAGTGGCCCATCCGATGGCGGTTCCACCGCCATTGACGATGCGTCCGGTTTGGAAGGCGGAGACCTGGGTAGCGCCATTGGCGAGCATGTGCGGCTCGACTTCGGTGGCGTGCTGGCCGGGTGGAACGGTGAATGGGTCGGAGCTGATTTGGGTAAGGGTGGCAGCGGGAGTGTCCTGTGCATTGAGTCTGGCGCCGATTGCAAAACTCAACGTCAGGCAGGCGAGGATAAAGCTTCCAATACGATAGCGGGGCAGAATGCGATTCATCAAATTTGTCCTCAATATGGAGAATGGCCGGTGCAGAGTCCCTGCCCGAATGGCAGGACATTCGGGGCGCAACGATGCTCGGTAGTAGCAACCGTGCGGCTGAACATATCGCGGAGCTTCTGGGGTTGTCAATGTGAATGAATTTGCATGGTCGAGGGCTTGCGAAGATTAGCGAGATTGGGCGGGAGTTGGTGCGAAGACGATGGCGACATCGTCGCGGTATACGGGTTGGAAATCTGCGGTCACAAGCAGAATGTTGGCCAGGGCGGAATCTTTGGGTACGACGAGGTAGCGGGCGGGATGCTGATGAAGAAAATCCTGCCATCCGGGAGCAACGTGCAACGTTTTCAAATATGCGCGGAGATATTCCTCTCCGTAGAAGTCGTGGCGGTCGTCAATCACTACCGTCATTCGCGGATAGAGGCGATAGATGAAATAGCCGCCCCAGTTGTCAGGGCTAAAGATACTTACGGGCATGGCAATGGATGCGTCGGGAGCGAGTTGCGCGTCGTGGGTTTCGAGATAATCGACTGCGGCTGCGGGAAAGCGTTGTTCGGGGAAATGCGCCGAGATGAGTGAAGTTGTGCCTAATTTACCGCCGAGCGCGGCGATCCAGCAGGTTGCTGCGAAGGCGGCTACGGGCCAGAGATGGCCGCGCAGGGTCAGGTCCAGCGCATTCATGCGGTGAAAGAATTGCGGTGCGCGGGTTTGGCCCGGTTGTTCGGAAAGATTTTTCAGTGCATCGGATAGCCACGGGCCGATGGTCAAAATCAACAGCAGCGATGAAACAGGAATGTTTCGCGAGGCGTACAGGCCGGAATATACCGCGAACAATATCAACAAAATCTGGCTGATATGTGCTTCCCGCTTTTTCAATGCCAATGCTATTAACGAGAGCAGAAGCAATACGGCGAAGCATTTCTGGGCCACATAGTGAAAATTAGGGGATTGAAATTCATCTATATGATCCATCAGGAAATGGTTGGTGAGATAGCGGTAGATGTGAAGGTGGAGTTGTGGTCCGTAGGGATTTATTAACGTTGCGAGAGCGCTTAGGATGCCGGTCCATGTGAGCGTGCGGAGGCGACGCGCGGTTGCGATTTTTTGCAGAGCGTCTTCGAAGCGATCTTCTTTTAGTTTCCACCACTCCCTTGCCGCGCTGATCCAGTAAATCGCCAAGAGGACGAACCCGAGTAGGAATCCACCGTGTAAGTTTACCCAAAGCAACATTGAGAGCGGCAAGAGCCATAACCGCTGGACGGATTGACGGCGGCGGGAGTCATCGACACCGAGGCTAGTTCCCTGCTCGGACGATTCGAGAATCCAGAACCACAGCACTGTGAAGAACCAGCTCATAACGTGCGGGCGGGCCAGGAAGTGAATCATGGAAGCTGAAGCGGCCAGCAGGAGCAGAGGCAGGGCTACGATCAGATTGGTTCCTTGCCGCTGCAGCAGGCGGAATGTGCAACCAAAAGTCAGAGCAATGATGAGAGCTGTGAAGACGACTACCGCGTTCAAGCCCGCTGCGCTACCGAGGGCGCCAACTACAGCATCGTAGAGCCATTCCCAGGCAAACCACGGCTGCCCCGCCATGTTGGAGGAAAATGAATCGACGTGCGGAATTCCGTGGGTGGCGAGAATCAGTTGCCCGGTGCGGATGTGCCAGCCGATTCCGGCATCGCCGAGCAGGCGCACCGATAGATCTGTGTAAACCTGCAGGCCGAACAAGGCGACGAAAATCAAATCTCCGATCGAGGGCAGAAGGAATCGCATCCAAGCGGGATGAGGATTTTGATTTGCAGAACTTATGGACCCGATTGCCATTGCGCTGAATCTTATAGAGTGAAGGCAACGAACGGCAAGGCGGGAACGGCAAAGAACGGCCAGCGGGGACTATGAACGAGCAGGCGATTCATCGCGTAGCGATTGTGGGAGCGGGTTTTGGCGGGCTGAACGCGGCCACTACGCTGGCTCACGCTCCAGTGCAGGTGACGGTGATCGACCGGAAAAATCATCATACCTTTCAGCCTTTGCTGTATCAGGTGGCGACGGCGGGGTTGTCACCGGGAGAAATTGCGACGCCGATCCGGTCGATTTTGCGCCATCACAAAAATATCGAGGTTTTGATGGCCGAGGTTACGGGCTTTGATCTGGAGCGGAGGGTAGTACTGACGGCCGGGCAGGACGAGAGCGGAGATCTGGAAATTCCATATGACTCTCTTATCGTCGCTTCGGGCGCAAGCCACGCTTATTTCGGCCACGATGACTGGCAGGCTTATGCGCCCGGGCTGAAGACGATTGAAGATGCGATTGAGATCAGGCGGCGCGTTCTGCTGGCCTTCGAACTTGCGGAGCGGCAGGCGGCGGAGGGCGGACCGGCTGCGCCGCTGAATTTTGCGGTGGTCGGAGGCGGGCCAACCGGCGTGGAGCTGGCGGGAACTTTGGCTGAGATTTGCCGGCATGCGCTGGCTCAGGATTTCCGTTCCATCGATCCGCGCCGCACGCGTATTCATCTGATTGAGGGCGGGCCGCATGTTCTGCCGGCTTACCCTGAAGATCTTTCACGCAGCGCGCTCGAACAATTGCAGCGGCTGGGTGTGGATGTGCTGACTTCGACCATGGTGACGAATGTTGAGCCGGGCGCGATTACCATGGGTAAGACACGGATGAACGCGGCCGTGATTTTGTGGGCTGCGGGCGTGGCTGCTTCCGCGTTGGGCAAGAAGTTAGGCGTGGCGGTGGACCGCGCGGGGCGCGTGGCGGTTGAACCGGACCTCAGCATTGCGAATCATCCGGAAGTTTTTGTGATTGGAGATCTGGCTGCGCTGAAGGATAAATCGGGGAAGCTGCTGCCCGGGGTGGCGCAGGTGGCGATACAGGAAGGGCATTATGTAGCCAAGCTGATTCGCCAAGAAGTGGAACACAAGCACACCGCGCCCCATGCGACCTTTGATCGCAAGCCTTTTCACTTCTGGGATAAAGGAAGTCTCGCCACAATTGGGCGGGCCGCGGCTGTGGCGGAGTTTGGCAAGATTCACATCTCCGGTTTTCTAGCGTGGCTGTCGTGGTTGTTCATCCATATTTTCTTTTTAATTGGCTTTCAGAATCGCATTCTCGTGTTAGTTCAGTGGGCGTGGTCCTATTTCACTTACGAGCGCGGGGCACGGCTTATAACCGGCAGTTCGAGTTTGCCGGGATGGAGCGAGCTGCATTCATCGGCGGTCGAAGATCAAGTTCCACAAGAAATGACTACCGCCAGCGGTAAATAAGAGTGAGAATGTTGAAGGCAGCCTGATGAGGAAGACTTCCATCGCGCGGGTTGTGCTCGGCGTGGCCGCCGTTATTCTTCTCAACTCCGTTTCTTTCGCTGAAGTTCTGAAGATCGTGGTCGACGACACGATTCAGCCCATCACTGAGGAATATATTTCCCGCGCCATCGATGAGGCGGAACGGCGCAACGATCAGGCCGTATTGATGGAGATCAATACTCCGGGCGGACTGGTTGATTCCACGCGCAAGATCATCGAGAAGATCACGACTTCGTCGGTTCCCGTCATTATCTACGTCACTCCCAGCGGCAGCCGGGCTGCGTCGGCGGGATTCTTCATTCTGGAGTCGGCTGATGTGGCTGCGATGGCTCCTGGAACCAATACTGGAGCGGCGCATCCGGTTACGCTGGGCGGCGAGAAGCTCGACGATGTGATGAAGCAGAAACTGGAGAATGACGCTGCGGCGCTGATGCGTTCGGTGGTGGCGCGGCGCGGGCGCAATGTGGACGTAGCGGAGAGCACGGTGCGGCAGTCGAAATCGTTCACGGAGCAGGAGGCGCTTTCGCAGCACGTGATCGAATATGTCGCGTCGAGCCAGGACGACCTTTTCCGCCAGATGGCGGGCAAAAGTTTTAAGCGGTTCAATGGGCAAGAGGTGACGTTGAAGCTGGAGGGCCAGCCCATCGTTCCTTTCGGCATGACTCTGAAGGAGCGCATTCTTGGCTATTTGATGGACCCGAATATTTCGTTCATCCTGCTGGCGATTGGAGCGCTGGCGCTGTATGCGGAGTTCAATCATCCGGGCGCAGTTGTTCCGGGAACGGTGGGCGTAGTATTTGTCTTGATCGCGGCATTCGCCTTGAATCTGCTGCCCACGAGATTTGCGGCGCTGGCGCTGATTCTGGGCGCATTCGCACTTTTTGCGGCTGAGGCCAAGTTTGCCAGCCATGGGGTACTCACAGTTGGGGGTATCACACTGCTGACTCTAGGAGGGTTGCTGCTGGTCGATTCGCCCATCCCGGAAATGCGCGTGCACCTGTTTACGGCTTTAGCCGTGAGTATTCCGTTGGGATTCATTACGGCGTTCCTCATGAGCATCGCGCTGAAGGCGCGGCAGAACAAATTGGTTTCCGGCGCACAGGGGGTCATTGGGGAAACTGGAATCGTGCGGGCTGCGCTTTCTCCGCGTGGCAAGATTTTTGTCCACGGAGAGATTTGGGACGCGGTTTCGTTTTCTGACGTGCCGGTTGGTCAAACCGTGGTGGTACGCAGGATCGATGGGCTGCTGCTGCAAGTTGAACCAATATCTGTAACTCAACCAGCCCCTTCGGCGGCTGTTTCAAGCTAATTCCCTTCCCTCGCACCAGTTCAGGCAATGGGCTGGTTCGCTGAATTCCAATTCCATCGTTCTTCCCTGCGTTACAATCCGCGATGAGGAATGTTCTTCCGAGCGGAGAAACCTATATGGAAGTCTTTGGACTGGGATTTTTCGGTATCGCGGCCGTCATCGTGGCGCTTTATCTATTGAGTTCCATCAAGATTTTGGCGGAATACGAGCGCGGCGTAATTTTCCGGCTGGGGAGGCTTTTGACTTCCGCCAAGGGGCCGGGGGTTGTGCTGGTGTTTAGTCCAATCGATCGCATGGTGCGGGTGTCGCTGCGGCAGGAAGCACTGGAAGTGCCTCCGCAGGACATTATTACGCGCGACAACGTTACGTTGAAAGTAAATGCTGTCATCTTTCTGCGGGTTATCGATCCCAACAAAGCCGTGGTGGAAGTTTCGAATTACGTTTACCAGACTTCGCAATTTGCGCAGACTACGTTGCGTTCGGTGCTGGGCGAGCAGGAACTCGACGAACTGCTCTCGCACCGGGAGAAAATTAATTTGCGGCTGCAAAGCATTCTGGACCAGCACACTTCGCCCTGGGGAGTGAAGGTGACGAATGTCGAGGTGAAGCAGGTCGATATGCCGGAGACCATGCTGCGCGCGATGGCCAAACAGGCGGAAGCGGAGCGCGAGAAGCGGTCGAAGATCATTCACGCGGACGGCGAGTTCTCGGCGGCGCAGCGACTGGTAGATGCGGCGCATCTGCTGGCGACCGAACCGGTGAGCGTACAACTCCGTTACTTGCAGACTTTGACGGAGATCGGCGTGGAGAAAAATACGACAGTCATCTTTCCCGTGCCGGTGGATTTCTTCTCGGGGCTGCAAAGACTGCTGGGCAAACCTGGCGATGATGCAGCACAGGCTACAAAATCTGCGTAGGTACTGGCTGCGACAAATATTGGGAAAACGCTATGGCTTCGTCACAGGATACTGAAATCACTTTAGGTACCGCTAAACTACTGGCCCTGTTTTTTGGTTTGGTGGTGATCTGCGCCGTGTTTTTTGCTTTGGGGTATACGCTGGGACGCAAGGCGGATTCGGCCCTGCTGCCGGAAACGGCGAAAGTCGCGCCACTGGCGGCATCCGGCAATGTGAAACCTTCGGGAAATCCGCCCACGCCGATGACTTTTTACAAAGCCGTGGAACAGCAGAACGCGAACCCCCAGCTGACTCCGGCCTCTGCTGTTACAGGCGATGGCGCGAGCGGCTCGGCGGCTGGGCAAGGAACGAACTCTTCGCAGAGCACGTCTTCTGCCGGCGCAGCCACGCAAGGATCATCAGCCTCGAATCCGCCTGACCCGATGGTGGCGATTCCGTCTACGGGTTATTTTGTGCAGGTTGCGGCGGTGAGCAAGCAAGAGGATGCGGAGGCGCTGGTGGATGCGCTTAAGAAGAAGCAGTATCCCGCCTTTGTGGCTAGCGGAGCTGCGGCGGACAAGCTGTTCCGCGTGCAGGTGGGACCGTTTCCTGACATCAAAGACGCCGAGGCTATGCGCTCGCGGCTGATTAATGACGGCTACAATCCGATCCTTAAAAAGTGACTTTCTAAAAAATAATTCTCCCCTATGAAACGTGATTACATGCTGGACCGTAGAGTGGTTTTCAAGCTCCACGGCATGGAGCCCCTCGATGCCGTCGTTCTGAAGAAGGACGCAACCGGATACTGGATTCGCGGCGATGCGTTGGCCGGCGAGCGTGATCAATTTAATTGCTCGCTGCCGGAAAGCGATGTGCGCTATCTGGAATTTACCCGCATTGAATGGGTGCGCGCGCGGCGGCAACGTCCGGCGTGATCGCGGCCGTTGCTATCTTGTATATTGACAGCGATCTATTCAGGAATAATTACGGCTTTCGTTATGACCACACCTGCAAATTTTCTCGACGGCGCGCTGCATGCTATTGCCGATCCCACACGGCGGCGCATTCTCGGCGCTCTCAAACAGCATGGCGCTGATTCGGCGCGTAAGAACTCCGGGTTGTGTGCCGGGGACGTTGAAGAACGCATCGCTTTATCGCAGCCTACCATTTCGCATCATATGGCGATTCTGACGAGAGCCGGACTGGTGGAGGCGGTGAAACAGGGCCAATGGCGCTGGTACCGGCGCAATGAAAAGATGCTGCGGCGGGTGGTTAAGAGTTTGCGTGCGGAACTGTAGCGGGTGCTAATTGGCTGACGCAGCCAGTGCTTTTTGCAACAGCCTGCGCGCCTGCGAGATGAGATCGGCGACTTCGAAGGGCTTGACCAGGTACGGAATATTGTTTTCCTGCAGGAATGCGCGTTCGTTGCTTTGCTCCACGCCGCTGGAGAATGTGAACAGGATGTGGCCCTCCATGCCGTGGCAATTTTGCGTGATCCACGTATAGGCTTCTTTTGCGTTCCAGTCCGAAGGCATTTTCCCGCTCAAGATTATGGCGTCGAAAGGTTCGGAGAGCAGGCGTGTCTTCACGTCTTCGCTCTTAAGCGCGGTTACCACGCTGGCTCCGGCGCCCATAAGAACGTCGCGCTCGAACTCGAGGACGGCTTCTTCTTCCTCCACCAGCAATACGCGGCCTTGAATGGCGCCTTCGCGCTTGGGCGGGGCAACGGGGGCTGCTTCGATTACAACGCCGGCGGCTACGACCATGGGAAGCCGCACTTCGATCACGGCTCCTCCGCCTTGAGCAGTATTGTGCGCAGTGATGTCACCGCCATGCTCTTTTACGATTCCGTAACAGATACTCAGGCCGAGGCCGGTTCCTTTGCCAACATTTTTGGTGGTGTAGAAAGGATCGAAAATTCGTTTCGGGTCCTTGATGCCGGGACCGTCGTCGGCAAATTGCGTGACGACGTCGCCTTTGTCGCAAGAGATGCGGATTTTTAGCTTACCGGCGCGACGGGTTTCCAGAATCGCGTCCACGGCGTTGTTGATGATGTTGAGAAATACCTGCTCGATCTGGTGCAGATCGGCCACAACCATGGCGGGATCGGCGCCGAGATCTTTTTCCACGGCGATGTGATTGACCTTCAGATCGAAGTCGCGGAGAGCGAGGGTTTCGTCGAGCACTTTGCGGACATCGACTTCCGCACGCTCCGGCTTGCGCTGCCGCGCGAAGGAAAGCAGGTTCTGCACTACGCGATGGGTGCGCTGGGCCTGCTTGAACATTTTTCCAACATAATCCTGGGCGCGCTCGCTCAACCCTTCGCTTTCGAGGAGCTGAGCGTAGCCGAGAATCGCGGTCAGCGGATTATTTAATTCATGCGCCACGCCGGCAATGAGCTGGCCGACAGCGGACATCTTTTCGCTCTGCAAGAGCTGTTCCTGCGTGCGCCGCAGATCTTCATATGCTTTGCAGGTTTCTTCGTAGAGGCGGACTTTTTCGATAGTGGTCGCGAGCTGGCGGCTTATGGCAACCAGCAAGTTTTCTTCGCCGCTGGAATATTGGTATTCAGTGTGGCTGCGCAGGCCCATCATGCCGATTGGGCTGTCTTTGCCCCAGAACAACACCCAGATCCAGGAACCGTCGGTACTGGAGCCGATAAATTCGGCGACGGTACCTTTGAGATGAGGAAGATATTCGGCGGTGATGACTTCGGCGCGTGAACGCACGACCAGATCACCAAAGCCGTCGGCAAAATTAACCACCGCGGGTCGCGATTTGTCGCGACTGCGCGGCCCCCAGGCGGCGCGACGGCGGTAGGTAGGGCCGTCGGAATCGGAGAGGTAGACCGCTCCGCTTTCGGCGCCGAACAATGACACCACCTGCCGCAGCGTCAGGTTGAGGATTTCGTCGAGATCGAAGGACTGTGTGGCGACGACCGCCATGGCGTTGAGCGCATTCAGTTCGCGGTTGCGGCGGCGCATTTCGTCTTCGGCGCGACGCTTCTCGGTTACGTCGAGAACGAATCCCTGGTAGCGTTCAACTTTTCCCGCGGCATCGCGCGTGGCGAAGCTGCTTTCCGCCGCCAGCAGCAAGGTTCCGTTCTTTCGCCGCATGGTGACTTCGAAATTGCGCACGTAATTTTGCTGCTCGATTTCTTTGTGAAAGGAATCGCGCTGCCCGGCATCGACGCGAATTTCTTCGTTCAAATTTAGAGCCAACAGTTCTTCGCGGCGCTCGAACCCGAGCATGTGCACGAAGGCGTCGTTGCAATCGACCAAGTGGCCGTTGGGCATGGCGACGTAAACGCCTTCCTGCACCTGATCGAAGAGCAAACGGTATTTTTCTTCCGCTGAGCGCCGCTCGGTGATATCGCGGACGATGTGGATCGTGCCTTTTTGCTGGCTTCCCTGCTCGCTGTAGGAGGATGTGGAAACCAGCGAGAAGCCGCCGAAACACGGGTCCGCTCCTTCGGTAATTTCTTCACCACCGCGCGCGCAGTAGGGGCAGCCGGTCCAATCGCCAAGAACGTGCGGTAAAACCGATTCACAGCTTGCGCCAATCACATCGGCGGTGGATTGCTGTAATTGCTCGAGGAGAACCTGATTGGCTTTGATGACGCGGAATTCGGCGTCGTGGGCCAGAATGATGTCGTGGACGGAATCGAAGGTGTTTCGCCACTGGCGCTGTGAGCGCAGAACTTGTTCCAGTAAACGGAAATTCTCGACGGCAATTCCTAACTGGCGGCCGCAGGTTTCCAGGAATTCCAATTCCTCGGTAGTGTGCCTTCGCTCTCGCGCGCTTGCCAGAACCAGAAGCCCAATCGAAGCTTTTTTCCCGAGCACCGGGACGATGAGCAAACGATTGATTTTTTCCGCTTTGAGCAAGCCGGCATCTTCTGAAAATTCTGTGTTCTTGCGGACGGTCTGAGCTTGTCCGCGATCGAGCAATTTGGAGAGATCGTCGGTCAGTTCTGTAATTCCGATCTCGCGCAGAAATTCGGAGGAAACTCCGACGGCGTGAGTAGCTACGAGATATCGGCCTTCGATCAAACGGAACCACGCGGCTTTGCTGCCGGTCAGCTTCTGCAAATCGGTGAGTGCTTTGTCCATCATTCCGCCCTGCTGCTGGGCATGGACGATGCTCTCCGTCAGCGTGTGCAAAACGTTCAAGCGCCGCGTGCGGGCGCGGGATTCCTTAAAGACGAGCATGAACATAGCAATGCTGAGCGCGATATCCACGCTCAACATGGCTTTGGTTGAAAAATGGTCGGTCAAGAGCGGCCATTCGAGGTGCTGGGCGAGAATCAGGACCGCAATAATGCGCGCAGCCATGTCGCCGCGTCCTCTGCGAGCATTGATCAGCGCGAGCGATGCGGTGAGCAGGACGATTCGATAAGAAATTTCCAATGCAAAGCGCAGCGGAAGCGAATCGGGCCAAAGCACTACTCGTACTACCGCGAAAGCGGCCGTGCTTAATGTGATCGCAGCCAACGGAGCCAAAAGATTGCGCTCATGTACGTAGGTAAAAATTGCCCAGGCAAAAAAGCCCACGGCTATAACGAAGATTGATTGCTCAACCGCAGGAAGAAAGCGCGGAAGGATTCGGAGGCTGGCACCGTGTAATGACAGCAATCGCGAACCGAGCAGCAGAGCCCATGCGGCAGACCAGATCGCAAGGTAACGTTCCCGGAACACGGAAAGCACCAGCAAACAGGTGCCGAGAATCGCCAGCAGCACCCATTCTTCGGGCTTCACCGTGGCGATGGCAAGTTGCGCGGCACTTAAAATCGACCAAAGAGAAACGGTCATGATAGTGAATTCGAGACAGCTTTCCTGCGGAACGCATTACGGGCGTGACACGGCCCAACTTTTGAATATCACGTCTCAGGCTGGTCCTGATATTGTTTCCGGACCTGAGTGGTTACTTTCGGTATCTCAACTGTGGGGTAGAATCGCCGATAGGATTCCAGATAGACATGGCCGACCGGATTCTCGTAGTGGACGATGAAGAGGCGATCCGCGAAATCGTCTGCGCGATCCTGCTCGCGGCGGGCTATACCTGCGGACAAGCCAGTTCCGGGATGGAAGCCCTGGCGTTGCTCAATTCCGGCGAGTGCTTTGAGCTGATGCTCTCCGATTTGATGATGGCCGATCTCGACGGCATCGGACTGCTGGAGCGCACGAAAGAAAAATTTCCAGACATGCCAGTAGTGATGGTGACGGCGGTTCACGATATCTCCGTCGCTCTGGCCGCCATTCGCAATGGCGCTTATGACTACCTGCTCAAGCCCTTCGAGCGCGAACAGTTGCTCAACGCGGCGGCACGGGCTTTAGAAAACCGGCGGCTGAAGGTGGAAAACCGCACCTACCAGACGAACCTGGAATCGCTGGTTGCGGCGCGTACCGATCAACTACAGGCCGCAATGACCGATCTGGAGCGATCGTATGACATTACGCTACAAGCTTTGGGCGATGCGCTCGACTTGAAAGACCGCGAAACCGAAGGCCACTCGAAGCGCGTGACCGCCTTCACCATGGCGATTGCGCGCGCCATGGGACTGCCACGGGAGCAGATTGATGTGATCGCGCGCGGCGCGTTTTTGCATGACATTGGCAAGATGGCAATTCCAGACCGCATTCTTCTCAAACCTGGGAGGTTGGATGATGAAGAGCGGGCGGTGATGCGCGAGCATTGTTATCACGGGTATCAAATGCTGCGAAGAATTCCCTTTCTTGCCGAGGTTTGCGAGATTGTGTACTCGCACCAGGAGCACTTCGATGGCTCCGGTTATCCTCGGGGCATGAAGGGCAATGAAATTCCTCTGGGGGCACGCATCTTTTCCGTGGCCGATACGCTGGACGCGATTATTTCCGACCGGCCCTATCGCCCAGCCAGAACTCTGGCCGCGGCTCGCAAAGAGATCCAAGATTGGTCGGGACGGCAGTTCGATCCCGAGGTGGTTGAAGTTTTCCTTAAGATGCCGGACGACATCTTTGAGGATCTGCGGCGGGAGATTAACGCGCAGAGTTATCCATTTGATTATTCGGCCAACGCCAAGAGCGCATCGTAAGCGGCGCTTTATCTTCCCCAATCTCCGTTTTGCCATGCAATATCGGCCTGCGACGACGTTCTCTCAACTGATGACCGCTTTTGAGGTTGCCCGGGGAAGTTGAAGTCTATCCTCAAGAGTTTTGTCCGGGAGGAATGCCATGAAATCTGCGTTTTACGCGGTTGCTCTTTTGATTATTGCCACAGCGTCTTTTGCGCAGGATCATCCCTCGCTTACCGCGGCTGCGAATACCGTTTATGTGGGGGCTGACGGGAAGTTCGAATCGGCTCCCGACACGGCGGTGATTCAGTTCGACATCTCTGTGCAGGAAGATACGTCACAGGCGGCTTACCAGCGCGCCTCTAAAGATACGGAAGAGGTGCGGCAGGCGATGCGGGCCAACGGCATTGAACCCAAGGCAGCGACTATTGGATTTTTTTCGGTTCAGCCGATGTATGACTGGAAAAGTACCAAGCAAAAAGTGATTGGCTACCGGGTGAGCACAGACGTGACGCTCAAGCTCAAAGACTTCTCGAAGATTGGAGCGATCACGCAACAACTGGCCGACGCCAATGTGAGCGAACGGCAGACGTTAAATTACACGCTGGAAAATATTGACGAAGCGAAGAATAAAGCTGTGGAAGATGCATACCGGCGCGCGCGCAATTCTGCCGAGACTGTGGCCCGGGCCAGCGGCCGGAGTTTGGGCGATTTATCTTATGCATCGGTAGATACTTTTGAGAACCCGCGTCTGCCATTATTCAAGGCTCATGCCATGGCTGCAATGCCGAGCGCAGCAGCGCCTCCTCCCACAGAGGAGTTTACGCCGCAGACGGTTACGGTGACGGCGCATGTGAACGCGCTTTTCAATTTGAAGTAATCCGTTACGGTGTCGCTTTCGCTACCGCGATGCGGGTTGCGTCCAGCGTGATAGGGCGCTGAATTTCCATTTCGATGGAAGTTCCTACTTCGAGCTTTACATCGGGGCCGCGCTTGAGCAGCGCCCATGCTACTCCGGCGACTGCGCCGGCTCCCGCGCCTACGCGCGCTCCATTAAGCCCGCCGGTAGCGAGACTGCCCGCGGTTGCGCCGCCTAGAGTTCCATAGACGCCGTTCTTAGCGGCATCTTCAACCTTCTTGCCCGTGTCTTTATCCTGCTGGATGGTTCCCTCGTCATCTTTCACGCCGTGATCGTCTGCGCCGGGAGTATTCTCCACCGATGCGGGCAGCATGACGGTGTATCCGCTGGGATAGATCAGGGTGGTGAAGTGCATCAGGATTTCGGCGCGTCCCTTGCCGTGGCCGGCGCGTTCTACGTGAGCGATCTTGCCTTGCACATAGGTTCCCGAGGGCACGAGGACGTGTTCATTGAGGACGAAGGGAAAGACAGTTTCGGCATAGACGGCATCGCCCTCGCGGGCGTTTTTGGTGGAGATGGCTTGCTTCAAGGAAAGCGGAATCTTGCTGCCGGCGGGAATGCTGGCCGTGTTCGATGCTTCGGCAGATGGGGTTGTGGCTGGTGCGACGGATGGGTGGTCGCCAGAATCAGGAGCCGGGCGAGAGGAAGGCTCCTGACAAAAAGCGATTCCGGAAACTAACACTATCGCTAAGATTCCAGGCATTTGATCTCTGAACATCTGACCTCCGAAGTCGTGCCGTTCCGATTAGGCTGAGATTAACACGGTTTCAGGCGATGGGATGCCGAGGGTTCGGGGCGGGTTATCTGCATGGTAAGGATTGGGGCATCCGTGCGGGCGGAGGCATTTCGTGCGCAGTTCTTTTGATGAGTGAGGGATCCCGCCGGAACTTTTTAAACAGCAAGCTTGGGCGTGAAATATAATTCATCCTGCCTAGAACGAGCCATCTCCCCAGGCGCTTATCAATCCATTTGCAAACAGGAGTACTTATGTCTCGATTTTTTATTCGCGCCCTTATTGCCGCAACATTTTTCAGCCTTTCTTTTCCCCTGTGCGCCGAAAACCTCGCTGCCAAAGCTACGATCAAAACATGGGCGCTTGGATCTGGCGCCGCCGGCGCCGCTGCTCTCGCGGCCGGTGATCTGAACAACGATGGCCATCTTGACCTGGTGACCGCCAATAGCTCCTCGAACAATATCTCTGTGTTGCTGGGAGACGGCAAAGGGAACTTTGGACCAGCGACCGTTTTCGCGGTGGGCATGAAGCCGAAATCAATCGCACTGGCCGACTTCAACCGCGACGGCAAACTTGACGCCGTCACGGCCAATTTTGCGGATGGCACGATTTCCGTTTTGTTTGGCAACGGCGATGGGACGTTTCAGGCGCCGCAGACGTTTGCAGCCGGTATTCAAACCATCTCCGTCGCGGCCGGCGACATGAACAACGATGGCATTCCCGACATCGTTGTGACCTCAACTCAAACAGAAAACACGGATATTTTTCTCTCTAACGGAGATGGGACGTTTCAGCCAGCGCAAGAATTTGTGTTCAATAACGGGTACGCGGGCATGACGCAAATCGCGCTGGGCGATATGAATCAGGACGGCATCCTGGACGTGGTTGGCATTTACGGCTATGGCCAGGGATTCCAGGTATGGACGGGAAACGGCGACGGCACATTCCAGCTCTGGTCGAATCCGCTTTCCTATGGGACGATTGCCTATCCGCAAGGGCTGGCGCTCGGCGATTTCAATGGGGACGGCAAACTGGATGTAGCTATTGGCCTGTACACCCAGAATCTCGCGGGCGTGAGTTTGAATGCCGGCAGAGGAAATTTCACTCACGCTCGAGGCAGTTCTGCCCCGGAGGCGACCATCTTACTGGCGGCAGCCGATGTTAACGGTGACGGCTATCTGGATGAGATCAGCACCGGACTCTTCACGAAAGCGATTGAGGTAGGATTTGGACAGGGGAGAGGTTATTTCTCGAACGACGTCCTGTATAGCGTCGGCGCTCCACCCTCCGCTGCGGTGGTAGGTAATTTTGATCAAAATGAGCGGCTCGATATCGCGTTCACGACCCAGAGCAGGGTTGGTGTGATTCTGCGATAGCGTGTCTTGATGGGCTACGGGCCTAATATAGGAGATACTTTTTCCGTATTGCCTCGAACTTCTCCAAGTTCTCCTGCCAATCTTGCGCGATGCGGCGGGGGTCTTCTCCGGCGAGCAGAGCGTCATAGACGGACTGATTCATCAGCAGCTCTGTGATTCGCTCCATCTTGTAGTCTGCGGGATAGAGTTTTCGTAACGCTGAAGCCAGTTCTATACCCAGCTCAGGCGCGTCCAGAGCGTTGCGGTCCAATAGAACTACGTTCACGCCTTCACATTTTTGTCCGCTGTAAATTGCCGAGGTTGGCGTGAAGCTGACGGCAACGAAACGGACTCCGGCGATGCCGCGCGCGTTCAAGTAGGTGGCTAGTTCGCGGCTTTTGATCCAGGGTGCGCCTAGCAGTTCGAACGGGGTTTCGGTTCCGCGGCCTACTGAGACGTTTGTTCCTTCCACCAACGCGACGCCGGGATACAGAGCAGCCTCGGTTACGCTGCGCAAATTCGGCGACGGATTGATCCATTCGAGGCCGGTGGAGTCGAACCAGTCGCCGCGCTGCCAGCCTTCCATCGGCACGACCGCCAGTTTGGCGGCGAGGTTGCGCTCGGCGTTGAACATCTTTGCTAACTCGCCCATGGTCATGCCGTGGCGGACGGGTACGGCCCAGTAATTGGTAAAACTCTCCCGTCCTGCATCTGAGACCGGGCCTTGCACGAACGACCCGGTGATTGGATTCGGGCGGTCGAGCACGATCAGTTCAATTCCGGCTTGGGCGGTAGCTTCCAAAAAATATCCGAGTGTGGTTTCGTAGGTGTAGAAACGCGCGCCCGCATCCTGAATGTCGAAGACTACGGCATCGAGTTGCTTCAGCACATCTTGCGATGGACGCCGATCCGCATCTTTGGCTCCATAGACGCTGTAGACGGTGATTCCGGTGGCCGCGTCTTTTGTGTTGCCTACGTGAGTCGTGTCCAGCGTTCCGGTGACGCCGTGCTCGGGGCTGAAGATTGCGTCGAGAGAAACTCCGGGAGCCTGCGCCAGCACGTCGATAGTTCGCCGGCCTGCGGCATCGACGCCCGTTTGATTGGTGACCAGGCCGATTCGTGTCTTGCGGCTGGGAGTTTGCAGGACATCGAAGTTATGGGTTTCGAGGATGTCGATTCCATTTTTTGCCGCGCCATTGCGTGTGCTGATGCGGCGTGCGGCGCTCAGGGCTTCGTTGTAGCCGGTGATGCTTTGCCAGCGCAGAGCATCTTTTTCTTTGGCGGTGAGCGGGAGGGCGGAAGCCACGGCGGTTGCCACTTTTGAACGCAAAGCAATCGCATTGCTCTTACCACGCGGGTGGACGGCGTTGGTGAGGAGGATGATATAGGTCTGCGTGGTGGGATCGATCCACAGCGACGTTCCGGTGAAGCCGGTGTGGCCGTAACTGCCCACAGGCAGGAGATCGCCGCGGTTGGAGGAGAAGGGTGAATCGATATCCCAGCCGAAGCCGCGTAGAACCGGCGCTGCGGGCGGCTGCTCGGGCGTGGTCATTTTCTCGACCGACAGCGGCGACAAAATTCCGGCGCCTCCGTTCAGCAGAGCTTGCGCAAAGCGGGAGAGATCATCGGCGGTGGAAAACAATCCGGCATGGCCCGCGACGCCGCCCATTCGGCGCGATGTGGGATCGTGGACCACGCCGCGCAGCATATGGTCGTTCTCATCGTATTGCGTGGGCGCAATTTTTTGGCGCCACGCTGCTGGAGGCAGAAAACGCGTGTGCAGCATTTTGAGCGGAATAAAAATATGGCGGATTGCGTATTCATCTAAAGTTTGATCGGAAATGCGTTCGACCAGCGCGCCCAGCGCGATGAAATTGATGTCGCTGTAGGAAAATTTTGATCCGGGTGGATCTTGCGGGGTTTCGGCATAGGCCATCTGGTAAGCAGTTTGCTTCCCTTCCCATGGGGTTTTCAAATCCAGATCAGGCTCCAGGCCGGAGTAGTGGGTGAGCAACTGGCGGATGGTGATGTCCTCTTTTCCATTCTGCGCGAATTCCGGCAGATACTTGGCCACAGGATCATTGAGCCGGATTTTTCCTTGCTCGACCAACTGCATGACTGCCGTTGTGGTGACGATCACTTTGGTAAGCGAGGCGACGTCGAAGATGGTATCGAGCGTCATGGGCTCGCGCCGGGGTTCAAGGGCGCGCGAGCCGTAAGCCTTGCGATAGATCACCTGGCCGTTGTGGCCTACCAGAAGAACCGCGCCGGGAATTTCGTTTTTTTCAACGGCCTGATTGATGACGGCATCGACCGTTCCCAAACGGACGATTGGAGCTGGCTGCTTTTTATCGGCGGCGGGAGCAGCGAGAACGTGCGCGAAAATGAGGCACAGCACCGCGATTAATCGCATGCCCCGCATGGAAGCAGGCGCACTATTTTCGCGCCTTAACGAATTGGACGGAATAGGAAGGATTGTTTGACTCTACACAACGTCCACAGCGGGACTCAAGAAACTCAAGTAAGGGGGTGCCGATTGTGCAATATCATAGAAGTTATTCGGGGCCGGAGCCTTTTCGAAGGACGTGAGACAAATGCGGGGTGATTGCGGCGCGAAGAAGGCTTGTTCAGGGTGGCAAGCGAACTGATCGATTCCAGACTTATGAGCAATCGTTTCTCGCCGCCGGTGGATGCCTTCGAACATCAAGACGACCGCTTTGCGAATGCTTTTCAGATTTTGCGGGAAGCCATTACCGAAAAGGCATTCCCGGCTGCGTCCATTGCGGTTACGCATGAGGGACGGCTTGTAGCGCGGAAAGCTTTTGGACGATTTACCTACGCTGATGGCTCCCCGGTGGTGACCACGGCGGCTCTGTTCGATCTTGCCTCGGTCGCGAAAATTGTTGCGACCACGAGCGCAGCAATGCTGCTTTACGAGCGCGGAGTGCTCGATCTCGACATTCCCGTTGCGGCCATCGTGCCCGAGTTCGCCCGGGATGACGAGAAGGATTCGCGCCGCCGTGAAGTGACAATCCGCATGTTGCTGACACACTCCTCCGGGCTGCTTGCTTATGAAAAATTATTTCTGAAGGCTGGGACGCGAGACGAATTGCTTCATGCTGCCTTTTCTGCGCCACTGAAGACTAATCCCGGCTCCCACGCCGAATACAGCGATATCGGATTCATCATTCTCGGGGTTGCGCTGGAGCGTCTGGCCGATGAGTCGCTGGATCGCTTTTGCCAGCGGGAAGTGTTTGCTCCGCTTGGCATGGCGAATACGACCTTCAATCCGCCAAAGGAAATTCGTGGGCTTATTCCTCCAACTGCCGACGACCGCACTTTTCGCCAGCGAATTATTCAGGGTGAGGTACAGGATGAGAATGCGAGCGTTCTAGGTGGAGTTGCCGGCCATGCGGGAGTGTTTTCTACTGCGGCGGATCTCGCCGGGTTTGCCTTTGCCATGCTTGGCGGCGGCAGACCGATTTTGCGTCCGGAAACAGTTGCGCTATTTACGCGCCGGGAGTCTGCGCCGGAAGGAACATCTCGCGCGCTGGGATGGGATACGCCTTCTGCGCCCTCGCAATCGGGAAAATATTTCAGTTCTGCATCCTTTGGCCATCTTGGGTATACGGGAGCCTCGTTGTGGATCGATCCCGCCCGGCAGATCTCGATTACATTACTCACGAACCGCACATGGCCCGATTGCGCGGATCAAAAGATCAAAGTTGTTCGTCCAAAATTTCACGATGCGGTAATAGAAGCCCTGGGAGCGTAATTCTTGAGATCGACCCGAAAGACTAATTCCGATTTGCAACGCCTGCGTACCGAGCAATCGAACGAAGCGGCACACGATCTTGATTGCAAATCATCGATTGAAATTGTCCGCCTGATAAATGCCGAGGACGCCAAGGTTGCGGGCGCGGTGGCGAGAGCACTGCCGCAGGTTGCGCGGACGATCGATTGGGTTGCTGCGGCTTTGCGGCGGGGCGGACGGCTGATTTACGTTGGGGCTGGAACCAGCGGGCGCATCGGCGCGCTGGACGCTGCCGAGTGTAAACCAACGTTCGATACAGACCGCGTGCAGTTCATCATCGCCGGGGGCACGAAGGCTCTGGGGAGCGAGTCCGAGATCAGCGAAGACGATGTGAAGCTTGGCCGAGAAGAGATGGCGCGACGCAAGCCGGGCAAAAATGACGTCGTGATTGGAATCGCTTCGAGCGGACGTACGCCGTTCACGATTGCCGCTGTCGAACAGGCTCGGCATCGCGGAGCACGCACGGTTGCGCTTACGTGCAATCGTAATTCTCCTCTTGAACGTGCGGCTCATTTCGGGATTGTGACGGAGGTTGGTCCTGAAGTTTTGGCCGGATCGTCGCGTATGAAAGCTGCTACGGCGCACAAAATGGTGCTCAATATGATTTCTACCGGAGCGATGAGCCGGCTGGGCTACGTTTACGGCAACCTGATGGTGAACGTGGTACCTAAGAATGAAAAGCTCAAGCAGCGGACGATCGCCATTCTGGAGCGGGCTTCTGGAGCCGATTCCAGCGCGGCCCGGCAGGCTCTTGAACTTTCGGGCAATCGAACTCCGGTTGCTTTGGTGGTACTTATGACCGGCGTTTCACGATCGCAAGCGGTTGGCGCTTTGAAGAAATCTGAGGGGAACGTTCGACGGGCCATTGCGTTGGCGTCGAAAAAGTAAGTTGCACCATCTTAAGCTGCTCCGTAATAGGTCAGTCAGTTGGGATTGTGTCGGCGAGCTCGGCGTTGAATCCGTCGTGCTAACCCTCAGTAAAACGCCGAGTTCGCAAAGTCCGCCGAGGCTTGATCGCTTATTTCATTCAAACTGACCCACTACCAGTTGCTCCCTTTGTTTGACCCTCAGGGCACTCTCATTTACCTTTGACTTGCCGTTTCCGCTTTGCGCAGCGAGGTTGCGGCGCGAGGCTTCTCCCCTTCATGGATAAAAAACGCATTATTGCCAGCGTGGTGGTGTTCTGCATCCTGGCTACACTGGTTTACCTGCAATACCGTCACTGGCAAAGTTTTGATTGGGGCACGTTCTGGGCCCAGACCGGAAGCATCAAGAAGTGGCATGTACTGCATGCCATTGCACTCATCTACATCGGATATTTTCTGCGGGCGGTTCGCTGGAAGATTTTTCTTCAGCCGGTTCGACCTAAAGCGAAGATGATGGATCTGGTAGCCCCGACCATCATTGGATTTACGGGATTGGCGTTACTGGGACGCGCGGGGGAGTTTATCCGCCCCTATTTGATCGCGCGGCGCACCGATCTTCCCTTCTCTTCACAATTAGCGGTTTGGGCGGTGGAGCGCATCTTCGATGTGGGCGCGTTTACAGTGCTGATGGTGTTGGCCATCTTTCTGCCCAGCGCGTTGCCTGCGATTCCCCATCCCGAATATTACCTGCGCTTTCGCGAAGGCGGGTTTCTGTTGATCGGGTTGGTGGCCGTGTTGACCATCGGGGCGATTGTCATTCGACGCAGCGGCGATGCAGTGGCGCGATGGGTTGAGCAGAACTTTGGACATCTCTCGGCGAATTTCGGGCATAAGCTGGCGCAAAAAATACGGGAGTTCGGCCAGGGCTTGGACACGATTCACGGCCCCCTGTCACTGCTGATGTTGAGTTTGGTATCGGTGGGAATGTGGTACATCATCGCGCTGGCGTATCAGGAAGTGACGCACTCCTACGGAGTGCCGGCGCTGGAAATTCCGGTATCGCAGCTGCTTATTCTGATGGGCGCCAGCATGCTGGGCTCGATGCTGCAATTGCCCGCGGTGGGCGGCGGCTCGCAGATGGCGACGATTGCAGCACTCTCCAGCGTTTTTGACGTGCAGCCGGAGATGGCCGCCAGTTGCGGGATTTTGCTGTGGCTGGTGACGTTTGCGGCGGTTGTACCGCTGGGCCTGGCGATGGCGCATCATGAGAGATTGTCACTGCGTAAGCTGTCGGAAGAAAGCCATCGCGCGGAAGATGGTGAGATCGGCGGGTCGGCTCCGTAAGCTGAATTCTGTCGATTACATAGGTACGGGATGCGAGTTCCAGCACTGCTTGCCTGTTACAATTTCTCTATTCACCCCTAAAACTGTTAGGCGTCAAGTTTGGTGATTCGAGCGGTTATTGCGCTATGAAATGTCCTTTTTGCGGATTTGCCGAAGATAAAGTTGTGGATTCGCGCGAGAGCAAGGAGGCGGAGTCGATCCGCCGCCGGCGCGAATGCCTGAAGTGCAGCAAGCGATTCACCACATATGAGCGCATCGATGAAATCCCTTACATGGTCGTGAAGAAGGATGGGCGGCGCGAAAAATTTGAGCGGCAAAAAATTTTGAATGGCTTGTTACGCGCCTGCGAAAAGCGTCCGGTACCCATCAGCAAGCTGGAACAGATTGTGAACGAGGCGGAATCGTTTGTGATCGATTCGCCCGAGCGGGAGCGCAAGACCAGCGAGGTAGGCGAACTCATCATGAACCGACTGCGCCGCCACGACAAAGTGGCATACGTGCGCTTTGCCTCGGTCTATCTCGATTTCAAAGATGTGAAAGAATTCATGGACGAGTTGAAGGATTTAGTGAAGGCGAAAGAAGCGATTGAGATTCGGGGAAAGAAAAATGCAGGGGCCAGCGATTAGGGGTTAGGGGCCCAGGGATCAGGGGCTAGTTTGTAGGCACAGATTTTTTTTTGGCTCCTGGTCACCGATCCCTGGCCCCTTAGAAAACAATTATGAGTCATAAAATAACTCTTATTCCTGGTGATGGAATCGGCCCGGAAGTTATGCGGGCGACGGTGCGCATTCTGGAAGCTACCGGCGTGAAATTTGATTGGGAAACTTTTCAGGTGGGCGCGGACGCGTTTGAGAAGTGTGGCGAGTACATTCCGAAAGAAGCGCTGGAATCGATTGAACGCACACGAGTGGCGCTCAAGGGACCGGTGACTACACCCATTGGTGGCGGCTTTTCGAGCATCAACGTGGCGTTGCGGCAAAAGTTTGAGTTGTACGCGAACTTCCGGCCGATTCGAAATCTACCGCATATTCCTACGCGCTATCCCGACGTCGATCTCATCATCGTGCGCGAGAACACGGAGAGTTTGTATTCCGGATTGGAGCATGAAGTTGTACCGGGGGTGGTGGAGAGCCTGAAGATCATTACAGAAAAGGCATCGACGCGAATTGCGAAATTCGCCTTCGAATATGCGCGCAAGAACCAGAGAAAGAAGATTCACGCCATTCATAAAGCCAACATCATGAAGCTTTCGGATGGATTATTTTTGCGCTGCTGCCGCACCGTGGCCAAGCAATATCCCGAGATCACTTATGGCGAACATATTGTCGACAACACTTGCATGCAGCTGGTGATGAATCCTTACCAATACGACATGCTGGTGATGGAAAATTTGTACGGCGACATTATTTCCGATTTGTGCGCGGCGTTTGTCGGCGGCCTCGGGTTTGTGCCCAGCGCAAACCTGGGTGAGGACTGCGCAATTTTCGAAGCCGTTCATGGGTCTGCTCCTGACATCGCGGGGAAAAATCTGGCGAATCCGACTGCGCTGCTGCGCTCAGGATTGCTGATGCTCCGGCATTTGGGCGAGTTCGATGCGGCTCTGCAAATTCGCGACGCGCTCGAAAAGGTATACCGGCATCCGGAAAAATTGACGAAGGATATCGGCGGCAAAGCTGGCACCTCTGAATTCGCCGATGCGGTGATCGAAGAAATGGATAATGCGAGGGCGACGCCCGCCGCCATCCGGTAGAATATTTTCCATCCAACGCTTGGAGCCTCACCGGTGCATGAGGCAAAAGGGGCATACATGAAAAAGAGTTTTATTGCAGGTATAGGCAGTTGTGCCGTTTTAATTCTTCTTCTCGCTGGTTCGGCGGCGGCGCAGGGTGGCGAACTGGTGGCAGCGGAGTACGGAGCCGGTGGCCATCGCGTCGACGTCACTCCACAGGTACGGTCTTATTTGCACGACGGGGTTTTGCAGTTCGAGGTGAGGGATCAGGTTTTTGGCGTCGACCCGGCACGGAATCACGTTAAAGAGCTTTTTATTCGCATTCGCCACTGGGATGGCAACATCGAGGAGTTTCGCTTTCCCGAATATGCGCATGTGAATCTGATGCTCGACCCCGATCACGGATATGAGTGGCACGACCGGGAGCTCCACATCATGCGGGCTTTCTACGGAGGAGCGGGACACTTCACTGACGTGACGGAACAGTTGCGCGGCATGAAGCGCGACGGCAGATTGTTCCTTATCGTCGATAACCGCAGCCTGGGCATCGATCCGGACCCGGATGTACACAAAGTGTTGCGGGTGCTCTATTGGCACGACGGCGAGCGTCATCAGATCGTGGTTCCCGAGCATGGAGAACTGCGGCTGCCGTAATCGCTTCGGCGTAATTGTTTCGAAAGGGTGGCCGCATTGTTCATGCGAGCCACCTTTTTCATGGTTTGAAGATTATCCTTGTCGACCCATCATAATTAGGATAAAGTTCTTCGCCATCTAGCCAGTGCGGCCACGGCCGAGCTGCGACCCCTGGTTCTTCCCCTCGGAATTTCTTTCGCAAGCATGCGGTGCGGTCTGCGCCTCGTATTTTGTGGCGCTGATTTATGGAGTGAGGCCCTCGCAACGAAATTCACCGGCGCCTCAACGCCGGGCATAAGGAGAAGACTGTTATGGCAACAAAGAAAAAAGGCAAGAAGCCAGTAGGAACAACCGCAGCGACCGCGACAGGCAGCGGATTTGTATTCGCGGATCCCCAACCTACGCCGGACGACTACAGCGGGTTTACACAGCAACAGTTAGACGCTGACAGCAGCGCTAAAACCTCTTCCAATCTGGAACCGGTTCCTGTAACACACAAACCGGGAGTCATGAACCTGAGCGACGTTCTCAGCGCCGCACAGGTTGCGCAGATTACCTCAACCGGAAGTATGGTGTTTCATTGCGTGGGCGACACCGGCGGAATCAAGGAGCCGTCGAAGCAGTTCGCGGTGGCCGACACAATGGTCTCCGACCTGGGCGGGAAAACCTATCAGAATGGGAAGCCGGCGTTTTTCTATCACCTGGGCGATGTGGTTTATTACCTGGGCCAGGAACAGTACTACTACGACCAGTTTTACGATCCCTACCGCGATTACGACGGTCCTATTTTTGCCATACCGGGAAATCACGACGGCATGGTTTCGCCGAGCATTAAAGGACTGAAATCACTCGGCGGCTTCATGGAAAACTTCTGCACGGCCACGCCCACGCACAACCCAGAGGCGCAGGGAGTTTTTCGCACTACGATGACGCAGCCGGGAGTCTACTTCACCCTGGATGCGCCGTTTGTGAAGATCATTGGACTCTACTCGAATACGAGTGAAGGCGCGACACAGGGCGTAATCAGCGGCAAGATTGTCGGTTCGGCGCAGTTGACTTTCCTGCAACAGCAGTTACAAACCGCGGCCCAGCAGAGAAAGAGTGGAGATCACCGCGCGCTGATCATTGCCGTGCATCATCCGCCGTTCACCGGCAGCAAGAACCATGCGCCCAGTTCCAATGTGCTCACTGATTTGGACGCCGCCTGCAAAACCGCTGGAATTATGCCTGACATCGTGCTCTCGGGACATGCTCATCTTTACGAACGTTACACGCGGTACGTGGGCGGAAATCAGATTCCATTCATCGTCGCGGGCATGGGAGGGTATTTCAATCTCTCCGGTGTGAAGCCTACGAAGAACGGGACAAAGCCGAAGCCACCGGTGACAACCCAGGATACAAAAGGAAACAAGTTAGTACTGAACCAGTACAACGACACCAGTTTCGGCTATTTGCGGCTGAGCGTATCTGCCACAACGTTGAAATGCACGTTCGTGACGGTCGATCCTCAGCAAAAAGGTGCGCCGACGGTGGGGATTGGGGATTCTTTCTCGCTGGATCTGAATCGTCACGTGGTAGGACCATAGGACGCAATTCATTAAAGATTAGCGATGCGCTGCCAACATCCCACGGTCATACTGTGGGATGTTTTTTCTCCAGAATACTTGTGCTTCGCTTCCGCGCGGGTAGCGGCATTCGATTCCTATGATTGAAATTTTGCATTCCACCATTGACTCTCACCCCGGATGGGAGTAAATTCGCCCGTTCTGGGGAATCAGGGGGATGACGCGCACAACACGGCGTGTGGGAGTAGTTCTATTTCAGCTTGGCGGACCCGATACGCTGGCTGCGATAGAGCCTTTCCTTTTCAATCTTTTCTGCGATCCCGACATCATCGACTTCCCTTTTGCCCGCCTCGGACGCAAAGCTCTGGCTAAATTGATTTCGACCACACGAGCGCGCAAGGTACAGCACCATTACGCGACCATTGGCGGCGGTTCGCCGATTCGCCGTTTCACCGAGCAGCAGGCGCAGGCGCTTGAGGCCGAGTTAAGGAGTCAGGGGTTGGACGCGCGCTGCTTCGTGGCCATGCGCTACTGGCATCCGTTTACTGGTGAAGCGATAGCCGAGATTGAAGCTGCGCAATGCGACGAACTGGTCCTTTTGCCCTTGTATCCGCAATATTCGTCCACCACTACCGGCAGCAGCCTGAATGAATGGAAGCGTCATTATCGCGGCTCGGCTGCGGTGCACAATGTGGGGCCGTTTTACCGGCATCCGATGTATTTAGAAGCCGTGGTGGAAAAAGTGGACGAGGCCTTAGCGCGCTTCGCAGAACCGGCGCGGGCAGAGATCGTTTTCAGCGCGCACAGCATCCCGATGTCGATCGTGGCCAAGGGTGATCCTTACCAGCGGCAGATTGAAGAGACGGTGGGATTGCTGATGGAGCGCGGCGGCTGGAGCAATCCGCACCGGCTTTGTTACCAGAGCAAGGTGGGCGCCAGCAAATGGCTGCAACCTTCTCTGCACCGGACACTGCGCGATCTGGCCGCAGAGAAGGCCCGGGAGGTTTGCATAGTGCCGGTGGCCTTTGTTTCCGATCACGTTGAGACCTTGGGCGAGATCGACCATGAGGCTCGCGAGGAAGCGCACCGGCTGGGGATCACCCAGTTTGAAATGAGCGCCGGCTTGAACCATTCTCCTAAATTTATTACAGCCTTAAGCCAGTTAGTATTGCAGGCGCTGGGCGAAGCAGATCATTTATATAGTTCCATTCATTCGATTCATACGACCGGGGGGCAGGCGGCGCCAGAGTTATTGGCAGCCAGTGGAGATTAGTGACGAGTTTACAGAGATAGGAGGGCACTCATGGCGGTTCCGGGAAACGAACAACCGAACCCGAGTCCGAATCCAGATGCGGCGCAACCCGCGCAGCGCACCGCGGTAGATGCCACGAAATACGTGGGCACGCCGGCGGTAGGAACTTCGAAAGCTGCGGCTGCGGCCGGCGTTTCTTCCAGCGGCCCATCGAATACCGATATCGACCGGCGACGCCGGCGATTAACCTGGGTAGGCGTTACAGCATTTCTTACCGCGTGGTTCCTGGCTTTCTTCCGATTCTTTCTTCCCCGCACTCTTTTTGAACCCAATACAGTTTTCAAGATCGGCTATCCCTCGGAGTTCGCACTAGGGGTCGACACCAAGTTCCAGCAGAGATACCGCATCTGGGTTGATCGCACGCCGGATCGAATTTTCGTGATCTACGCGCGCTGCACGCACCTGGGATGCACGCCTGATTGGAAGCCGAGCGAAAACAAATTTAAGTGTCCGTGCCACGGCAGCGGGTACGACAGCGAAGGAATCAACTTCGAAGGTCCCGCGCCACGCCCGATGGATCGCGCCAAAGTGGAACTCGCGCCGGATGGACAGATCATTGTCGATACGTCGCGGCTCTATCAGTGGCCGAAGGGGCAGCCGACACATTTCAACGATCCGGGGGCTTTCTTGCCGGCGTAAGGTTGCTTGCCAGGCTTTGGCCCGGTTCGGAATGACATCGTGAAATAGAAATTCGAATTGGAAATCATTTATGGCTGACGAGAACAACGGGAAGAACGGCAAAGTGGGATTAGTCGATCGCGTGAAAGAAGACATTCAGGCGATGAAGGTTGACATCCCAACCAAGGCGAAAGAGCAGATCGAGGGGTTGAAAGATCCGACCAAGACACAGGTCTATACTTCGATCTTCCGCCATAAGCATGACGACACGCCACGAAATCGTGCTCTGGGCGTGCTTTCCAATGTGTTTCTGCATTTGCATCCGGCGAAGATCAATCGCGATGCTGTGCGCTACAGCTACACCTGGGGCATGGGCGGAATTACTTTTCTGCTGTTCATCATCCTCACCTACACCGGCGTGCTGCTGATGTTTTATTACCACCCGAGCAAGGTGCAGGCATTCCGCGATGTGCTCTACCTTGAGCACGATGTTCCTTTCGGAAAAATTCTGCGCAACATGCACCGCTGGGCGGCTCACTTGATGGTGATTGCCGTATGGCTGCACATGTTCCGCGTGTTTCTGACCGGATCGTATAAGAAGCCGCGGGAGTTCAACTGGAACATCGGCGTGCTGCTGCTGGTGTTCACGTTGTTGCTCTCATTCACCGGTTATCTGCTGCCCGACGATCAGCTTGGATTCTGGGCCGTGACCGTAGGTACGAACATGGCGCGCGCTACGCCGCTGCTGGGGCATGAAGGGCCTTTCGGCTCAATGCTGGGCATGACTCCATACAACGATGTGCGCTTCGGCCTGCTGGGCGGCTCGATTGTGGATGCAAACGCTTTGCTGCGGTCTTACATCTGGCACTGCATTGGAATTCCGATTGTGGCTTCGGTTTTGATGATTGTTCACTTCTGGCGCGTGCGGAAAGATGGCGGAATTTCTGGTCCGGCGCCGGTGATGCTGGAAGCTGAGGCGGACAAGCCACGGCGGGGTCCGAAGGCGGCGGGCGAGTAGCGCTGCAAGTAAAAAGCAGGTTCCTCGCCGGGCTTTCGGCCCGACTCGGAATGACAAAGTTTATTTAAGCAGCAAGCTTGGGTTAACGAACTCGAATTAACAAGTTCTAGTCATCACAAGAGAACAATTATGGATTGGCGACAGCTTTGGGAAATTTGTTCGGCGCCCGACAACGTGCCCATTGTCGGCTTGATTCCCCTCCTCGGCTTCTACATTTATTTGGCGTGGAAGCAGGCGCACGCCAACGATCTGCTGATCGAGCAATTAGAGGGCGACGCCGCGCTGGCCAAGACGCACCATCGCAAGACCTGGCCGTTCAAGCCGGGTTGGCAAAAGGAAGTCCACGTTTGGCCGTTTCTGCTGCGCATTGAATTTCTCGCCGCCATTATTGTCACCATAATTTTGATGGTGTGGTCGATCACGCTGAATGCCCCGCTCGAAGAGCCTGCCAATCCTAACCTCACCATGAATCCGGCGAAGGCTCCCTGGTACTTCCTGGGATTGCAGGAGATGCTCGTCTATTTCGATCCGTGGATTGCCGGCGTAGTCATGCCTACGATGATCATTATCGGACTGATGGTAATTCCTTACATCGATACGAATCCCCTGGGCAGCGGCTATTACACGTGGAAGCAGCGCAAGTTTTCCATCGGCACCTTTTTGTTCGGCTTCATTGTTCTGTGGATTGCGATGATCATCATCGGGACATTCATAAGAGGGCCTGGTTGGCAATGGTTCTGGCCGGGGCAAACCTGGGATCACAACCGGCTGATCTACGAAGTGAACCGCGATCTGCCCGATCTTTTTGGAATCACGTCGAACGTGGCGAAGGCGATTTTCGGCGCGCTTGTGGTGGGCGGCTATTACGTGCTCGGCGGGTTCCTCGTGTACTCGCTCTTCCGGCGGTACATGGGAAAAGATTTCAAGCGCATGAGCCTGCTGCAATTTTCGATTACGCAATTTCTTTTGCTGAGCATGATCGCATTGCCCTTAAAGATGGGGCTACGGCTGCTGTGGCATATCAAGTATGTGTGGATTACACCCTGGTTCAATGTTTGAGCTGTCATTCTGAATGTGCAGGTGATTCGCAAAGCGAACACCCGCGAAGTCGAAGGATCTCTATCACTATCGCGATTGCTGGCTATAGAGATTCCTCGCTACGCTCGGAATGACAATGCAGGCGATTGGAATGACAACGCAGGGTAATGACAACGTAGGGTAAGGATTTTCGGAGGAAACATCGGCCGTGCCTGAACAACCTGAGCAGGACCCGATCACAAGTAAATCGTACGCGGCGTATTACCTGATCGCGACGGTGATTCTGATGGCGACATTGTTCTGGGCCTTGTGGGACGAGGCCTGGGGCCAGCGCCCGTGGAAGGCTTTTCAGGAGCAATGGCGAGATCGTTACACCGTGTTCCTGAATACCGCGCACTCGAAATCGGCGACTTCCGAAAAAGATGTCGAACAGAATCCCGATTACGCGGCGCTCAAGCAGACGTACGACAAGGCATATCAGGACGCCAAGCCGCAGGCCGACGAATCCCGGAAAAAGCTTGACGATGCCAGCGCACGGTTGCTCGCCGTGCAGAGCGTGTTTACCGACCGCCGTGCCTATGTAAATGCACTGACGTATGAACTGGAAACCAGCACCAGCGCATCAGCCAAGGCGAGCAAGCAAAAAGAAATCGACCAGTACAAGAGCGAACAGGCAACGGTTGAATTTCCCGACGGCAGCAAGAAAAAATATACCTTCCCGCAACTGGAGGAAACTTACAACGAAATTCGCGATGAGCGCACCAAGGTAAGCCTGGAGTTAGGCAATGCACTGAAACCCGTGACTGCGGCGAAGGCGAAGATGGATGACTACATCTCCGACCACATGGTAGACCTGACACCGCAGCAGATCGACGGGTTGAAAAGGCGAGCCACCGAATGGGATCCGGCGCTGGTGCAGATCAATGTCGCGGAGGCCAATATTGTAGACCGGTGCGAATCGTGCCATATGAATACGCGCGAGCCGCTGAAGATTACCGCGGCGTCGATGACGGCCAAAGGCGAGAAGAAGCCGGACGAATACGCCGAAGCGTTCGCGAGCCATACCCATCCGGAGTTGCTTCAGATTCACGATCCCGAAAAATTTGGCTGTTCACCGTGCCATCAAGGCAATGGACGCGCCACTACGAGCATGGAGAAGGCGCACGGAAATTACGAGCATTGGTTGTGGCCGCTGTTTCCCAAGGAAAACGCGCAGGCCGGCTGCGAGAACTGCCACGCGGCTGACTTTGTGCTGGCCAGCGGCGACGTGCAATTCCAAACCATTAACGATGGCAAAGATCTTTTCCGGCAGAAGGGCTGCATGGGCTGCCATCGTTATGAAGGCTACGACAAAGAACCCGACGATCTGAACGCAATCAGCCAGCAGATCAAGCAGACGGAAGGCCAGAAGAAAGATAATGCGAAGCAGTCCGCGTACCTGATGAAGCAGGCGGATAGCGCGGAATCGAATGACGAAGCGAACCGGCTGAACACGCAAGCCGTCGATTTGCGCGTAGCCAACAGCAAGCTGGATGGGCGTTTACAACAGCTCGACTTCCAATCGCACAGCCTGATGCAGGACGTGAAAAAGGTCGGGCCCAATTTAAAAGACGTGCGCTTAAAGCTGAACAAGAATTGGATTCCGGTCTGGCTGAAGAAACCGACGGATTTCCGTCCGACCACAAAGATGCCGAACTTCCGGCTTAGCGATCACCAGATTCAGGCGATCTCGGCGTACATCTGGCAATCGGGATTTACCGATCCGCTACCCAAACGCAAGCCGGGAAATGCCGCTCACGGCAAAGAGCTATTTGAAGAGCGCGGTTGCCTGGCCTGTCATTCGGTCGGCGAGGGCGATCAGATGCACGGCGGGACTTTTGCCGCGAACCTGAGCCGCGTGGGCGAGAAAGCGAACTATGACTACCTTGTCCGCTGGGTTCACAACGCGCGCGAACGCACGCGGCCATATTGCCCCTACGAGAAAAAAGACATCGGCCCCGAGGATTACGCGAAAAAGGGTCTGCCTTATCAATTCGACCTCGAACACAGCCGCTGTCCCAATGACGGCCACGAACTGCAAGTACAGAACATGACGGTGATGCCCAGCCTGCGGCTGGCTCCGGAAGATGCAGAAGACATTGCCACGTATTTGATGACGCAGAAGAAACAGGAACCGTCGTCGTATGCGGATGCTGCTTTCATGGATGATCCGTCATTGAAAGACGAGGGCAAGAAATGGGTGCGTCATTTCGGCTGTTCCGGTTGCCATGAAATTTCCGGCTTCGAAGATGAAGGCCGCATCGGAACTGAACTCACATTTGAGGGCAGCAAGCCGATTGAGCGCCTCGACTTCGCACTATTCACTGAGGTGTCCCAGCGCGGCGGCAAAGATTCCGAGCCGATCAAAGATAAAGAAGATCTCGCTCGATTGCCCGACGGTGCCGCGACAGAGCCCTGGTACGACCATAAAGGATTTTTCGAGCACAAACTCGCCGAGCCTAATGTTTACGACCAGGGCATGGTCAAAAGTGAAACCGAAGCTCTGCGCATGCCGAACGTACACTTAACCAAAGAACAGGTGCTCGATCTTACAACTTTGCTGATGGGGAGCGAGGAGACTTCCCTGCCTGCGAGCTATCAATACAAGCCGGGCGATGCGCGCCACGACATCCAGGAGGGTTGGTGGGTTATTAAGAAGTACAACTGCATGGGCTGCCACCAGTTGATCCCCGGACAGAAGACGATTCTGATGGGATTGCCGCAATATCAAGATGCGCAGGAGCAGTTACCGCCGAAGCTTTTGACGGAGGGCGCGCGTGTCGATCCGGAGTGGCTGCGCAAGTTCCTGTCGAACCCGGCGTTGATCACCACGGATACGAACCGCAACGGTGTGCGGCCTTATTTGAAAGTCCGCATGCCAACGTTCTCGTTCTCCGACAACGAACTGAGAAAGCTGGTGCGCTTCTTCCAGGCCTTATCGCAACAGCCCATGCCGTACATTCCGGAAGAAGTTCCGGTACTGACCGCGAAAGAAACTGACATGGCACGCAGCCTGTTCTCGAGCACTGCCGCGCCGTGCCTGAAGTGCCACGCAACCGGCGATCCGAGCCACGATAAGATCGCTACCGCGCCGAACTTCCTGCTGGCGAAGGAGCGATTGAAGCCGGATTGGGTGGAGCGCTGGATTACCGACCCACAGGCGGTGAGCCCGGGAACATCCATGCCGTCTGGTTTGTTCAAAGAGCAGGATAATCAGTGGGTATTCTCCGGACCGACGCCGCCGTCGTTCCAGGGCTATACGGGAGATCATCGAAAGCTGTTGACCGATTACATCTTCCAATTGACACCTGAGGAACAGAAACGTGTGGCTTCCTCCATGCCGCGGGCCAAGGCAGCACTGCAACCACTAAAGAAGAGCAATCAACGGCAGGCTGCCGTGCCACGGCAGGCGGCGGCTAGCGGAGGGTCCCGATAGTCCAGTTTCGATTGCAATATTTTTTGATTGCAACAACAAAAGGCAATGATTCAACTTCTAAGAAGATCAACCACTAAAGAAACGGGAGACATTATGAATACGAAAAATGTTTGGAAAGTTTCAGTCGGCTCGCTTGCCCTATGCGGCTTGCTGCTGACCACAGCGTGCAACAAGAAAGACAATACAGAGCAATCGAGCAACACCATGGCCGAGCAGCAAGCGGCGCCAGCGCCAGCGGCCACGCCGATCGATCCTGCGACCGTGGCAACTGTGAAAGGCACCGTAAAGTTCGACGGGGCCGCGCCAAAGGCTGCGAAGATCGATATGAGCCAGGACCCCGCCTGCAAAGGCATGAACGAAGCCGAGAACATTGCTGTCGATAACGGCAATCTGGCGAATGTATTCGTCTATGTGAAGGACGGCCTCGGCAGCCGCACCTTCGATGTTCCTAAAGACGCAGTCGTGCTCGATCAGAGCGGCTGCAAATATCATCCGCACGTGCTGGGCGTGATGGCGGGACAAACGGTTCAGATCAAGAATGACGATCAAACCACGCACAACATTCATCCCACGCCGAAAGATAATCGCGAATGGAACGAATCGCAACCGCCTTCTTCTCCGGCGATCGAAAAGAATTTTGCCCGCGAAGAAATCATGTTGCCGGTGAAGTGCAACCAGCATCCGTGGATGAAGATGTACATCAACGTTGTAAAGACGCCGTTCTATGCAGTGACCGACAAGAGCGGCAACTATGAAATCAAAGGCCTTCCCCCGGGCGACTATACGATCGCCTTTGTGCAGGAAAAACTGGGCGAGCAGGACCAGAAAATAACAGTCGCCCCCAAGGATAGTAAGACGGTGGATCAAAGCTTTAAGGCTGCGGCTGAATAATGTTGCAAGGCCTTATCGCGGCTTATCGCGGACAATACCGTCTGATAAAATGAACTGTTTAACAAGCGGGCTGGGCCTCACGGCGTGGCCCGCACGGTTCTGGCGCGGCTCTCGCTGCGCTAACCAAGGGGAAGTATTCTGAAAGCGATTCCAGCAAAATACAATCAGGGGCACCATAGGTTCGCTGTGTTGCTCGCCTGCTGGACCTTTCTTCTTATTATTGCCGGCGCTCTGGTCACGAGCAACGATGCCGGCTTGTCCGTTCCTGATTGGCCTACCTCATTCGGCTCGTTGTACAAAATCCCCAGGCTGGTGGGCGGTGTGAAATTTGAACACACGCACCGCATGATCGCGCAGGTCGCCGGCTTGCTTACCATCATTCTCGCGATTTGGACGTGGCGAGTCGAAAAACGGCGCTGGCTGCGGATTCTAGGCTTTGCCGCTGTGGGTACGGTTATCCTTCAGGGCATTCTTGGCGGGATGACGGTTTTATTCTATCTGCCTCCAGCCGTTTCCTCGGCGCATGCTGCCCTAGCGCAGACGTTTTTCTGCATCGCTGTGGCGGTCGCGGTCTTCACCGGACGCAAGTGGATCGAGGAAGTTCCGCGCATCGAGGCGGATTCCCGCAAACCGAGTCTCTTCAAGCTGACGTTGCTGTCGATTTTTGTGTTGTACGTTCAACTAATCCTGGGCGCAATGTTCCGCCATCACGGAATCAGTTGGTGGCCGCATGTTTTGAACGCCGGGATCGTCGCATTTGTACTGGTGTGGACGGCGATCCGCGCCATCTCGGTGTATTCGAATATTGAGGCTATTCGCCGGCCAGCAATCATCATGATTTCGCTTTTAATCGCACAGCTTTGTCTTGGCTTTGCGGCGTTCCTCACCCGCGTGGCGTGGGGAAGAGATGCGGCACAACCGGAGTTACCCATGGTTGTCTCTACGGTTTCGCATGTGGCCATGGGAGCGCTTTTGCTTGCCACTACAGTCGTTCTGGCGATCGAGGTATGGAGACATGTCCCGGTTGCGTTCGAAGAGCGCGTACCGCAGGCGCAGCGGGATGCGTCTGTAGCGTAGGCATTGCGCTTTGCACGTTTTCTTCCTGATTCTCGCGATATTGGAATCGGTATCGTCGTAGACTAGTAGCGTCACTCATCTTAGGGCACTCTTTTTAAGACGATTTTTAATCAGGGCGATCTTTATTAGGACGGATCTTGGCCTCGAAGGTTTCTGCTATCGCTTACGACAGCCCGGAAGTAGCGCGAGCTTCCGCGCCCGCCGTTATTTCGGTGCAAAATGTGGTCCATCGTTATGGAGACCGCACGGCGCTGAACGGCGTTTCGTTCGATGTGCGCCCGGCGGAATTGTTTGGTTTGCTTGGGCCGAACGGCAGCGGCAAGACGACTCTGTTTCGTATCCTTTCTACGCTGATGATTCCGGGCGCAGGGCGCGCCACCATCATGGGTTGCGACGTGGCCCGGGAACCGGCGCGACTGCGGCGGCAGATCGGCGTGGTGTTTCAGGCGCAGAGCGTCGATCTCAAACTCACTGCCTACGAAAATCTTTGGCATCAGGGACATCTTTACGGCCTGCGCGGCTCAGCGCTTAAGAAGCGGATTCAGGAGATTCTCTCCCGCGTCGGCCTTGCGGATCGCGCGGAGGAGCAGGTGGAAAAGTTTTCCGGCGGAATGCAACGGCGCATCGAGCTGGCAAAAGGACTGCTTCACCATCCCGGCGTATTGTTGTTGGACGAACCAACCACTGGCCTCGATCCCGGCGCGCGCCGTGATCTGTGGCAGTATCTGCAAATGTTGCGCGATGAAGAGCACGTTTCCGTGCTGGTGACGACGCATCTGATGGAAGAGGCGGAGCGCTGCGACCGGCTGGCGATTATGAATGAGGGCAATCTTGTCGCACTGGGGACGCCGGAAGAATTAAAGAGTGAGATCGGCGGGGATGTAGTCCTGTTCCAAGCGGCGCATGACGCCAGCCTTTTGGCTGATCGTATCCGGGCGCGATTTCACGTTGACACCACGGTTCTGGATAATCAGGTGCGCATCGAGCGCCAGAACGCGCATCGCTTTGTTACCGAAGTGGTCGAGGCGTTTCCCGGAGAAGTGGAAGCGCTTTCCGTGAGCAAGCCGGCGCTCGAAGATGTTTTCATTCGCCGCACCGGACACAAATTTTGGAGTGAGAAGGACGAACCACCGGAGTCGACCGCCAAAAATAACAGGAGGTAGTGTGCTTTCTATGATGCTTGCTCTTTCACTCGCGCTGGGTATTCTTCCGTTAGTCGGCGTGGTATGGACGCTGGCCAACGGCCTGATTACCACCGTGGACGGCCTGTTCATGACGCTGATTCTGCTTACTCTCTCGGGCGTATTTATGCTGAATGCTTTTTGGGAGATGCGCGATGGCGGCATGCTCGGCAAGAAAAAAGTAGCAGCCGTGCCGGCGAAGCCACCCGCTGCGAAAGCGACGTAGATTCATGGCCACGCAAACTGCCACGTTGTCGAGGGCAACGGCGCCTGCATCCGCCGGCATTGTGCTGCCTGCGTTCACGTTATGGTGGCGTGAGATTGTGCGCTTCTATCGCCAGAAGTCGCGCGTGGTGGGCGTGCTGGCTTCGCCGCTGGTGTTTTGGGTCGTAATCGGCTCCGGTTTCGGGACCTCGTTTCGCTCCGGCAACGGACCACAGCACTACATGGACTATTTCTACCCCGGCGCGTTGATTATGATCGTGCTGTTCACCTCGATCTTCGCCATGATGTCCCTCATCGAGGACCGCAAAGAAGGCTTTCTGCTTTCGGTATTGGTAGCACCCGTGCCGCGCTCGGCGATTGTGCTCGGCAAAGTTCTTGGCGGGACAACCCTGGCCGCGATGCAGGGAATGATATTCCTGATCTTTGCGCCATTCGCGGGTGTGCATCTCACCGTTTCACAGGTTTTGCTGGTGGCCGTTGTGGTTTTTCTGGTTTCGTTCGCGCTCACCGCGCTGGGTTTCGCCATCGCGTGGCCCATGGATTCCACGCAAGCTTTTCATGGCATCATCAATTTGTTTCTGATTCCGGTATGGCTTTTGTCGGGTGCGCTGTTTCCCATGGCCGGCGCTTCGGGCTGGATTCGCGCGCTGATGTATATGAATCCGCTCACCTATGGCGTCGAAGCGCTGCGCGCACTGCTGTATCCGGGCATGGAAGCGACCTTTCCCTTGCCTTCGGCAATGGCGACTTTGCTTTTGTTTTCGCTGGTCATGTTTGCATTTGCATTCCTGATGGCAAATCGCCGGACCACGAGGCCTGCCGCCTGATCGGCCAAGATATAATCGGCAAAAAATGATCGTCAAAATATGATCGCTGAACAATACGCCTATCTCCCTGGGCTCATCGCCGGCTTGAATGGCACCAGCGCGGTATTGTTGCTGGTGGGCCGAAGCTTGATTATGCGTGGAAAGATTGCGGCACATCGGGCGTGCATGATCGCTGCCGTAGCGGCTTCCGCGCTGTTTTTGGTCTGCTACATTTACTTTCACGCGCATGTCGGCGATATTCTTTTTCTTGGGCAAGGCGTATGGCGCGCGGTTTACTTTGCAGTTCTGATCCCGCATGTCATTCTGGCGATTGTGATCGTTCCCATGGTAATTATTACGCTGAGCCGGGGATTGCGGGGGCGCTATGACCGCCATCGCGTCATCGCCCGCTGGACCTGGCCTCTGTGGATGTATGTGAGCGTTACTGGCGTGCTGGTTTATTTCATGCTTTATCGCTGGTTTCCGCACAGCTAGAAACACATTTCACCGCGGAGACACGGAGAAAGACAGAAAACAATGATCAAACAAATTCCGGGTTTCCTCCGTGTCTCAGTGACTTCGTGGTAATGAATTTTTTATGGCGACCGTCCGATTAAAGATCGATGTCTCTGGCACCGTGGGCGATGAAGCCTGGCGCGAGATCAATCAATTTGATCAGATCAAGAGCGCCGACTTCGGCCCGCAGTTTGGCAGCGGCGGAGGGCATAACCACGCGCCGGATTCGCCGCACGGCAAGGGCGAATGGATTGGGGCGGAGATTCAGCTCCAGACGCCGCTTCTGGCGCAGTATGCCGTATCGCATTATCTGGAGCAGGAGCGGGTGCTCGATGCGGATGTAATCGAGTGACGACTGATATGTCAGCGAATCCAATCTCGTCAGAACCTGCGGCCGAACACGCGCGCAAGCCCGGTATGTCCCGTAACCAAAAGCTGCTTTTCTTTCTCACCGCCTGGCTGATCTGCCTGATGCCGTTTCTTTTCTGGTGGAACACATGGTTTGGCCGCAAGCTTTCTGACCGGCAGTTGAACGACTATCTGCACGACACAAAAAAGCCCCGGCACATTCAGCAGGCGCTGGTACAGGTGGGCGAACGCATTACCGCGCAGGATGCGAATGCGAAACAGTGGTATCCCGACCTGGTGCGACTGGCGGGCGATCCAGTCGAAGAGGTTCGCAACACCGATGCCTGGGTCATGGGACAAGACCCGACCGGCGCGGGATTTCATGATGTCTTGCTGAAGATGTTGGGCGATTCTTCACCCATGGTCCGCGGCAATGCGGCGCTATCGCTGGTGCGCTTCGGCGATGCGACGGGGCGTCCGCAGATTGCGGCATTGCTGCAACCAGCGCAACTTACCGCGCCGCAATCCGGGCGTATTGTGGATTCGGATCGGCCCGGCACGGCTATTCATCAGGGTGGACTGATCGCGAAGTTGCAATACGGTCAGAACCAAATTGCAGAAATACGTTCTCCGATTCCCGGCCGGATTCGTTCCGTGGCGGGAACTGGTGCGAATGTTGCGGCTGGGGCGGAAATTGCAGTGATCGATCCTTCAACAGAGCAGGTGTGGGAGGCTTTGCGGGCGCTTTATCTGATTGGGCAGCCCGAGGATATTTCTGCGATTCTTCCTTACGAGCGTGAGTTGCCGGATGTTTCGAATGATGTACGGCAACAGGCGTTGGAGACCGACAAGGCGATACAGGCTAGGGCTAAGTGAGCGTATAGAGAATCCCTGCGGAGCTGCTGGCACTGCAAACTGAAAGGGACCCTTCGACTCCGGCATGAATTCGCTTCGCGAATTTCATACCTACGCTCAGGATGACAGAGTTGGGGACTTGGGATGGCAACGGAAAAGCTGACCGCTAGATCGCCATCACTCCGACTTCTTTTTCTACTTCTACCGTATCCACCATGGCGATGGCGTCCCAGGGGCAGCCGTCGAGGAAGCAGCCGTCGGGGCCTTTACTAAGGCACTTCTTGCAGCCGATGCAGAGAATGGGATCGACCGCGATGCGCCCGAACGGCGTGGCGTCTTCGTCGGGAACCCAGAACATGCAGTCTTCTACCGGGCAATATTCCACGCAGGCAGGCGAGCCGGCGCATCCGGTGCAGCATTCGGTGATGACGGCGAGTTCTTTCGGCTTCTTCTTGCGCGGTGTGGCTAGGCCTTTAGACTTCGGTTCCCACTTCATTTCGTCGGGAACCATTCCGACAGCTTTGGGCGCTCCGGGTGCAGCAGGCATGGCGGGATTATACCTCAATAAGCTGCTGGCTCTTGGTCTTTAGCTGTTGAGCTGGGGACTGCCCCGAAATGACACTCTGTGCTGCATTTTGTAACGGGCGCATCATTTCCACGCGTCCAATTCTGCTATAGTGAACCCCTGCAAAGGAGCACCTCATGGCAGGAAAAAGTCTGAACCGAGTTCAACTGATCGGCAATCTGGGCAAAGATCCGGAAGTTAAATACACGCCGCAGGGTACGCCCGTGGCCAAGCTGACCATCGCCACCAACGAGCGCTTCAAAGACAAGAGTGGCGAATGGCAGGACCGCACCGAGTGGCACAATGTCGTGCTCTGGCAGCGGCTTGCGGAAATTGCCGGAGAATATCTGAAGAAGGGCGGCAAGGTTTACATCGAAGGCCGCCTGCAAACCCGCTCCTGGGACGACAAAACCAGCGGCCAGAAAAAATACATGACCGAAGTGGTGGGCAGCGACCTGATCCTGCTCGGAGGACGCGGCGAAGGCGGCGGCGAGTTCAGTGGCGGCGCGCGCAGCACCGGAGCATCCGCCGGTGGCGGCAACAACAATAACTTCGATCAGCGCATGCCAGAACATGAGCCCGCAGGATCGGGGCCGATCACGGATGAGGATATTCCGTTTTAAGGGCCAAAGATTGAGCTGCGTTTATCCGAAATACGCAAGAGGGATTAGTTTCTACCCTTCGCGCCCAGATCAGTCGACGCTGTAAACGACAGAGCGATTGGTATCGCACAGTGGCGCGGCACAACTATTCGGGTTTCCCAGGGTTGAATTTATTGCCGCTTCGATCTGTTACTAGTCGGAGGCACCCCTGTGATCTATAAAGAATGGACGCTGCCGCTCTGCCCGGTTTGCAAAACATCTGTGCCGCTTGAGACGGCTATGGTTGACTCCGCCGGGCGTGCGATTCATGCTGAGTGTTACCTGCGGACTTTGCACGAAACGGTCCCTAACCTCGATTTTTCTTCCAAGCCGAACTGATACGACATCTACGCAGACTAATGTGCCGCGGCGGTCGCGCCTTTCTTGGCTACTGCTTTCTTCAGCGCGAAGACGATGGGCACGCAGCCGAAGCAGACCAGCGCCATGTAGCGAAAATCGTCCACGTAGGACCACAGACGCGCCTGTCCGTTGAGAGCCACGTTGATTAGCCCGTAAGCTTGGTGCGCCGCTGTGGTGGAGGAAGCTCCTCCCTGCGCCGCGAGATATTGTTGCGAGCCTTGAATTGCTCCTCTGACAGCAGCACGCCCGGGAGCGAGCGAAGCCACCAGTTCGTTGCGATGCACCTGCTCGTGGCGCGCGACGATGGTGTTCACTACCGAAATCCCAATGCTTCCGCCGATGTTGCGCAGCAGATTGTAGAGGCCGCTGGCGTTGCCAATTTCTTCATTCTTCAGAAATGCCATGGTGGTGGTCGAGAGCGGTACGAAGACGCATCCCGAGCCAAAGCCGCTGATCAGGATGGCCCATAAGAATGTCCACTGGCCGATAGAGAGATTGACCTCGCCAAACCAGATGCTGGCTGCGCCAAAGAGAGAGAAACCGAAGGCGATCAGCCAGCGATTGTCCATTTTTGCGGTGAGATATCCGATGACGGGCATGGCTACGATGGCGCCAACGCCTCGGGGACTTACCGCCCAACCGGCGGCCAGCGCGGTGTATCCCATCAACTCCTGATAAAAGAGCGGCAGCAATGTGACGAGGCCATAGATTGCTGCGCCGAACAGGCCGATGAGGATGCATCCGATGGCGAAGTTGCGATGACGGAAGACCCGCAGATCGACCAACGGCTTGTCATGGCGAAATTCTCGAATGAGAAACGCTACGAAGCTGATGATCAAAATTGCAGTGGCCCAGCGAATCCAGGGTGCGCCGAACCAGTCGTCTTCCTGGCCTTTATCGAGGATGATTTGCAGGCAGCCGAGCCAGACCGCCAGTAATCCCAGCCCGATGCCATCGAATTTTCCCGGCTTCGCGTTCTTGATATAGGGAGGATCTACGACGTAGCGCGAGATCATGAAGATGGCAAACGCGCCGACGGGAATATTGATGTAGAACGCCCATCGCCACGAGTAAGAGTCGGTTAGCCAGCCACCGAGAGTTGGACCCAGCACCGGCGCGACTACTACGCCCAGAGCGAATACGGCCATGGCGAGTCCGCGTTTTTGCGGGGGGAAGGTTTCGAGAAGGATCGATTGCGAGAGCGGTTGCAGCGCGCCTCCGCCTGCACCTTGCACGGCGCGCGCCAGCAGGATCAAAGCCAAATTCGTGGCGGCACCGCAGGCAAATGACGACACGGTGAAGATCACGATACAGGTGATGAGAAAACGCTTGCGTCCAAAGCGCAGCGAAAACCACGAGCTTGCGGGAAGGATGATGGCGTTGGCGACGAGATAACTGGTCAGCACCCAGGTTGCTTCGTCGTTGGTGGCTGACAAACTGCCTGCGATGTAGGGGAGCGCGACGGCGGCGATGGAGGTATCGAGCACCTCCATGAACGTGGCCAGCATGACGGCGACTGCGACCAGCCAAGGATTGCCTGGAGGAGCGGTGCGCGCCGATTGTTCATTCATTCTCTTGCTGCCCCAGGCATTAAGGTCACAGAGTGAAAGTTAAAGATGCTTTATTTAGGAATGAGGTTTCAAAGTTGTTTCTGCGTTGCCCGTCATCGTATCAGTTTGAACGTGAACCATCACCGCGGATTTGGAATATGATGACGGCGGAGAGACTTCATGACCGAACAGTTAGCGGATAAACAATGCGTTCCCTGCCGCGGAGGTGTCCCGCCTCTTAAGGGAAAAGAACTCGAAGCGCTGCACAAAAGCGTTCCAGAGTGGAAGGTGGTAGATGAGCATCATCTGCAGCGCGAATATAAATTTCCGGACTTTGCCAAGGCGCTGGAATTTGTAAATCGCGTGGGTGCGGTTGCTGAGGAGCAGGGGCATCATCCCGATATTTTGCTGGCTTGGGGAAAAGTGGGGATTACTTTGTGGACGCACAAAATTGATGGGCTTACGGAAAGTGATTTTATTATGGCGGCTAAGATTGATCGGCTGTTCGCGTAAGAAAAGGTTTCGCTTAGCGGCGACTAAGCGTTCCGACTTTTTCCCACCTGCGTAACTAACGTCCACAATCCGGCGGGGATCAGCATGAGCAGCCCTGTCCAGCTTGCTACTGAGCGAGCGGAGATGCCTGCGTCGAGAAAACGCCCGCAGAGGTAGGCGCCGGTGGCGATGGTCAGCATGGAGAAACTCAGGTCGGCGGCGAAGACGCGGCCGCGAAAACGATCTTCACTATGAAGCTGCAAGAGTGTTGTGGAGAAGACCCATACGGTTGATCCTCCCGCATGGGCGAGCATGGCGCACGCGCTGGCCATCCAAACTGTACGGCTGATTCCGAGCATTCCGTATCCGACGGCGATAGTGAGATAGCCGAAGAGAATGCCCAGTTGCAGACGCCGATCGCTGCGGTCTGCCCAGCGAGCGGAAATCATGGGGCCGAAGAGCGCGCCTACGCCGCGGCCGCCGAGCAGGATGCTCATGCCTAGCATCGATCCACGGGCCGGATCGATATTGTGCCAATGCACGGCAAACTCATGTGCGCCAAGTACGGTGAAGATGACCCAGCTTGGGCCGATCATCAGCTCGCCGGCTTTGGCAAAGATCGCAGGCAGCAGAGTGCGATGGTTGCGGACATAGCGGATGCCTTCGAGCACAGGGGAAAAGTCCACCAGATCGCGGGGGCGCAGGGGCGATGCAGATTCGGCGTGCGGCTCGGTAAAGCGCATTCCGCCGATAAAAATTGCCGAGGCGAGAAAGGATAGTGCGTTGAGAATGAATACAGCATCGCGCCCAAAAAATGCCGCCACCAATCCGCCGACCGACGCCCCGATCAACAAGTTTACCGACCAAGTTGCTGACGAAAGCGTGTTGGCGATGAGGACTTCATCTTTTGCGGCAATGTTGGGAATGACCGAGTTGCGCGCCGGCTCGAAGAACGCAGCCATTGTGGTTTCAGCCAGTAAGAGAGGATAGATGAGCCAAGCTGACGAGCGCGAGCGCACCAGCAGCATGGCCAGAACGACAGCGAAACGGACCAGATCGGCCGTAATCATTACATGTTTGCGGCGCAAGCGGTCGTTTACCACGCCCGCGGTGGGGCCAATAAAAGTCTGCGGTAAAACCTGCAAAACCAGCGCGAGTGCGACAGAACTTGCCCGTCCGGTCAATTGCAGTAACAGCGTATAGATGGAAAGCGTGTAGAACCAGTCGCCGATTTCGCTGACGATTTGCGCCAGCCAAAGCCGCCGGAAGTTGCGGTTCGTGCGCAACAAACGCACGTATGACACCAGCGAAATCGAAGGCAGTTCGCGCTCGGGTTGAGGTTCCATGCGAATGCCTAGGGTAACAAAGATGTGGCTTCGGGATTTCCATCCCGGTTCGATGTTGACTCCGGTTTCAGCTTCCGCCTAAGATGCACGCTGCGATTTCTCTGACTGGCTACCTGCACGTTCGTCCGAATCGAAAGAGGATGCCTGATGAAACGATCCACAATTTTGTCCGCCATCGCGCTCGTATTTTTCACAGCGCTTGCTTTCGCCCAGAGCGGCGACATTGCCCCTAACGAAAACCTGGTGGCAGAAGGAATTCCGAAGATTCCCGCTGCGCTTGCCGAAACTGCCGGCCGCTACGGCGAGTTCCGCGCGGACGTCATGGAGAGCTGGCATCCTACGAAACGCGAGATGCTGATCGAAACCCGTTTCGGCGATACCTATCAGGTACACCAGGTGAAATTTCCCGGCGGGGCACGTACACAACTTACTTTCTTTCCTGACCGTATCGCGGGCGCCTTCTATCAGCCTGTAACGGGTGATTCCTTTCTCTTCCGCAAAGATATTGGCGGCGGCGAATTCTATCAGCTCTACCGCTACGATCTTGCAGACGGAAACATCACACTGCTGACGGACGGGAAATCGCGGAATGTGAGCCCTCTTTGGTCCTATCAGGGAGATCGCATCGCCTACGGTTCCACTAAGCGTTCGGGAAATGATGTTGATATTTGGGTGGTCGGTGCGAACGACGCTGCCAGCGCGCGTATGGTTGCGCAGATGGAAGGCGGCGGGTGGGAGGTTGCAGACTGGTCGCCCGATGGCAAACAACTGTTGGCCATCAATGGAGTATCGGCCGCCGAGAGCTACGTGTGGCTGATCGATGTTGCTTCCGGCAAGAAAGAACTGCTGACTCCGAAGACGGGATCGGAAACAGTCGCATATGCCAATGCTCGCTTTGGCAAAGACGACAAAGGTGTTTACTTCACCAGCGATCAGGATTCTGAATTCGAGCGCCTGGTTTATATCGACCTCGCATCGCACAAAAGCAAGGTGCTGACTCCCGAGCTCAAATGGGACGTAGACGAATTCGACCTTTCGAAAGACGGACGGTTGATTGCATTCGAAGCGAATGAAGATGGAATCAGTACTCTGCATGTGTTCGACACGAAGGCCGACAAAGAGGTGTCAGTACCGAAACTGCCTGCCGGCGTGGCATTCGGCATCAAGTGGCGCGATAGCCGCGAATTCGCTTTTAGCCTGGATACTGCGAATCATCCTTATGACACATTTTCGCTCGATATGACCACCGGGAAGCTGGAACGCTGGACCTATGGCGAAACCGGCGGCCTGAACGCTTCGGAGTTTGTGGCGCCGCAACTTATTCACTGGAAATCGTGGGATGATCGTTCGATTTCCGGTTTCCTGTACAAACCGCCGGCGAAGTTTAGCGGTAAACATCCGGTCATTATCAATATTCATGGAGGGCCGGAAGGCCAGGAGCGGCCGGATTTTCGCGGGCAAGACAATTACTTTATCAACGAACTCGGCGTCGCCATTATTTATCCCAATGTGCGCGGCTCCACGGGATACGGCAAGACATTTCAGAAGCTCGACAACGGATTTCTGCGGGAAGGCTCGTACAAAGATATTAATTCCCTGCTCGATTGGATCCAGACACAGCCCGACCTTGATGCGAGCAAGGTGATGGTTACCGGCGGAAGTTATGGCGGCTTCATGACGTTGGCGGTGGCAACACAATACAACGATCGCATTTGTTGCTCGGTCGATGAGGTCGGACCGTCAAACCTGGTCACGTTTTTGGAGCATACCTCCGGCTACCGGCAGGATCTGAGGCGCGTGGAGTACGGCGATGAGCGCGATCCTAAGATGCGCGAGTTCCTAGAGAAAATCGCTCCGGCAAATAATGCGAAGAATATCACCAAGCCGCTGTTTGTGATTGCAGGGCAGAATGATCCTCGCGTGCCGGCGAGTGAATCGGCACAGATGGTACAAGTCGTACGGCAAAATGGAACTCCTGTATGGTGGCTGCTGGGCAAAGATGAGGGACACGGATTTGCCAAGAAGAAGAACCAGGACTATCAGTTCTATGCGACGGTGATGTTTGTGAAGGAGTACTTGCTGAAGTAGTGCGGTTTAGAGACGTAGCAAGCTATGTCGCTACGTTAAGCCGCCGTTAGAGCTTGAGTTTCTGCTTTAGATCGTCCGCGATTTGCTTGCCGTGAAAGCGGCCATTCTCGATGAAAATTTCGTTGGTGCGCGATCCTGCGACAATCACGCCGGCAACGTAGATTCCCGGCACATTGCTTTCCAGCGTGATGGGATCGCAAACCGGGCGGTGCTGTTCGGTGGAAAGTTCAATTCCCATGCTGCGCAGAAAATCGTAATCGGGGTGGTAGCCGATAAGGGCGAGCACGAAATCGTTTTTTAACCGCTTGGCCCCGTGTGGCGTGTGGACTACCACGTGATCGATGCCGATTTCCTGCACTGTGCTGTTGAAATAGGCTTCGATTTCGTGGGCCTTGATACGGTTCTCGATGTCGGGTTTGACCCAGTATTTGACGTGGTGATGCAGTTGCGAGCCGCGATAAACGAGCGTTACGCGCGCGCCATGCCGCCATAGATCGAGCGCGGCGATGGCGGCAGAGTTTTTGCCGCCGATCACCAAGACGTCGGTATCGTAGTAAGGATGGGCATCACCGTAATAGTGCGAAACCTTGGCGAGATCCTCGCCGGGGATGCAAAGTTGGTTAAACAGGTCGTAGTAGCCGGTGGAAACGATGACTTTGCGCGTAATGTAATCGCGCGGACGCCCGATGCGATCCGTGGCGGTGATGCTGAAGTTTCCATCCTTGCCCATAACGGTTTTAACCCACTCATATTGGCGGATGTCGAGCTGATAATGCTCTGTGACTTTGCGGTAGTACTCCAGAGCTTCTTCACGGTTGGGCTTCTGCCGGGCGGTCGTGAATGGGATGTCGCCGATTTCTAGAAGCTCAGGTGTGGTAAAGAAAATCATGCCCGCCGGATAGTGATAGAGCGAATTTACCAGGCAGCCCTTGTCGAGCACGATGACTTTCAGTCCGACTTTTTGCGCTTCGATGGCGCAGGCCAGGCCGGTAGGACCGGCGCCGATTATCAGGACGTCGGTTTGCATCTGCGGATGTGGGCGTAGTTTTGCCTGCGGGAGAGTTTCCAGGTCTTCGGCGGCGAGAATATCGGGCATGTGGCGGTCAGAAACCGTTGATTCTAGCACGCTAGAAACTGCGAAATCGGATTCGATTCAGTGGCGAGCTAAGAAGAAGCCGTATCCGGGGTAATGCCGCGTCGCTCGTGGACGATTTCGGCCACTCTAGTCACCGGGACGCGCAGGTCAAGCGCCAGCCGGTTCATGCTGAGCTGAAGCGGTACACACTTACAATAAAAGCTCAATTCCAGCTTGCTATAATTTACGGTCCTTTAACCACTCCCGCATGCATCGAGAAGAATCTATGTCTACCTCCGACCAAAAGCCCGCTCGCACCCGCACCGAATCCGACAGTATGGGAAAGATCGAAGTCCCAGCCAACGTTTATTGGGGGGCGCAGACCCAGCGATCGTTGCTGCACTTCAATATTGGACGCGACACCATGCCGCCGGAGTTAATCCGCGCGTTTGGCACGCTCAAGAAGGCTTGCGCGCTGGTGAATCAGGATTTAGGCAAGTTGCCAGCGGATAAAGCAAAGCTCATCGTTCAGGCTGCGGATGAGGTGATTTCTGGCAAGCTCAACGATCAGTTCCCTCTTCGCGTCTGGCAGACGGGCAGTGGCACGCAGACCAATATGAACGTGAATGAGGTCATTTCGAACCGTGCGATTGAGATTGCGGGCGGGGAGTTGGGATCGAAAAAGCCGGTTCATCCCAATGATGATGTGAACATGTCGCAATCGTCGAATGATACTTTTCCGGCGGCGATGCACATTGCGGCGGCAGATCGAGTAAAGAACACGCTGATTCCGGCAATCCGCAGCGTGCATGATGCAATCGCAGCTAAGGCGAAGGAATTTCACGATGTGGTGAAAATCGGGCGCACGCATCTGCAAGATGCGGTGCCGCTTACGTTTGGGCAGGAGTTTGGCGGGTGGGCTAGTTTGCTGGAGCGAGACATCAAGCGGCTGGAGCAGGTTTTGGAAGGTCTCTACGACCTGGCCATTGGCGGAACGGCAGTGGGGACGGGATTGAACACGCATCCGGAGTTTGCCGAACGGGCTGCGAAAAAGATTGCTGAACTCACGGGACTTCCCTTCCGTTCGCACGGCAATAAATTCGCCGCGCTTTCGGCACATGATGAGATTGTTTTCGCACAAGGCGCGATGGAAACTCTGGCGGCTTCGCTAATGAAAATTTCTAACGACATCCGCTGGCTGGCTTCTGGTCCGCGTTGCGGATTGGGCGAAATCACCATTCCTGAGAACGAGCCAGGGTCTTCGATTATGCCGGGCAAGGTGAACCCGACACAGTGCGAGGCGATGACCATGGTCTGCGTGCAGGTTCACGGAGCGACTGCGGCCGTAGGGTTTGCCGGCTCGCAAGGAAATTTCGAACTCAACGTGTACAAGCCGGTGATCATTTACAACTTTCTACACTCGGTCACGCTGATTGCCGATGCCTGCCATGGATATGTCGAGTACATGATCAACGGCATCGAGGTCGATCGTGCGAAAGTTGATTGGTATGTGAAGAACTCGCTGATGCTGGTAACCGCTCTTGCCCCGAAGGTGGGATACGACAAGGCAGCGCAGATCGCCCATGTGGCGCATGTGGAGCACAGCAGTTTGCGCGAGGCGGCTTTAAAGCTTGGTTATCTTACTGGTGAGGAGTTCGATGTGTGGGTGAAGCCGGAGAAGATGACGCGGCCGTAAAATTACACCCATATCCCCTCCTGCCCATGCAGACACATGGTGTGTAATGCTGGCGATATTGATGGCTGGATTTTCGATCCTCAAGCCGGCCGCGAGCAGGGCCGTCACCGTCCAACTTTAGTTCCGACTGATCTGGCCTGCAATCGGAGTAGCGGTTGCTTCGTTTTTTATAATCAGAGCTTCGGAGGCGTTTTTCTTTGGTGACGTAGCGATAGTCACCACGCTTACCAAGACCAAAAACGTCCCTGCCAGTATTCGCGCTCCCAACGCCTCCCCAGCAAGAAAATATCCGAGCAACACCGCGACTACCGGATTCACGTAGGCGTATGTCCCGACTTTCGTCGGAGACTCGTGATGAATGAGCCATACATAAGCGGTGAAACCAATAATCGAGCCTGCAACGATTAAGTAGGCTAACGCCAGCCATGCTTCCGGGGAAACTGCGCGGAAAGAAAATCCTCGAAACTCCCCCAGCAGCGCTGCGGCTAGCGTGAGCAGAATTCCGCCTGCCAGCATTTGTGCACCTGAGCTCATCACTTTCGACTCGGGCAGTGACAGTTTGCGAGTAAGAATTGAGGCTGTGGACCAACTGATTGCCGACACAATTAATGCAACTGTGCCGCGGGTATCGATGGCCGCTTGACCAAAAGTGGCGGAGTGGCTCACCAGCACTACGACGCCACCAATGCCCAGCAGAAGTGCGAACGCCAATCGCAGGGTTAACCTTTGCGTGCGCAGAAATAAAATTTCCGCCAGCGACATGAAGACTGGGATGGTTGCCATCATGACCGCGGCGATACCCGAGGGCACGCGCTTTTCCGCCCAAAAAAGCAGGCCGTAATCTATTACGAAGATCAGCACGGCCAGCAGCGTGGCTGATGCCCATTCGCTACGCGTAGGCGAAGGCGTGCCTTTGGCGCGCATCCAGGCGTAGAGTACGATTCCGGCGGCGAAGAAACGCATTCCAGCCAGCAGAAACGGGGGGACTTCGCGCACTCCCACGCGGATGGCCAGAAACGTGGAACCCCAGACGAAATAGATGATGGCGAAAGCCAACAGAGTTTGCCACCGGTGGGGACGAGAGTGCGCTTCCATGTGGATTCCAGGCTTCTTGTGCGGATAAGGCCTATCTTAGTGGATTAGGGAATACGCTTCGACGAACCGGGATTCACTCATGAAAAATTTTTGTTGAGGCGATTTGTTTGGCTCGTTCGATGGAAGCTTTATTTTTTGAGCAGGCTGGTATGGCTGGCGACGCATTGCCAGCGGCCCTGGGTGTATACCCAAGTGTCGGTGAAGCGGCCGAAGTGTTCGTAAGGTTTTCCCTGGTAGGTGCCTCTGGTGTGATAAATGCCGACGACCACGGCGGAATCAGCGTACATACTCACTTTGACGTCTTGAATGGTCAGGATGGTGGGTATGAACTGCGGATCTTTTATGTCGGCCAGGAACTTGCTCTTATCGCTGACCTCGCCGTCGTATTCGGTGTTTACGAAGGCCTCGCCGATCATGCCATCAAGGGCGCGAGCGTCGCGGTTCACCTGCGCTTCGTTCCATAGATGTTCCATCACCAGGAGTTTGTTCTCCTGAGAGTCGTCTCTGGACTTTTGCGCGAGCGCCTGCCCGAGTGAAATCAGGCTGAATAAAAGGCAGAAGCATGTTGTACGAAGCATGGACGGCTCATTTGCCTCATCCCCACGTGAGGCAAACGTTGCTAAAAGATAGCAGCGTATGGCTTTACTATGCTATTGAAATGCGCTTCGGAGAGATTACGAATGTCATCGAAATGGGCGTCCGGCGGCCGGATTTCAACCGTCGGTGACCGTATAAAATTTCCATATCCCGTGTGCGGTTTGCGTTCCCGGGAGCCTAAGAGGTTAATGGTTGTACCGCGAAAGGAAGCTGCAAGCCATTGAAAGAATATATACTTATGCCGTGGCCACATAACGCTTGAAACTGGCCCCAGTCGTGCAAAAGTAAGAAGTGTGGTTCGTTGGACAGTTGGTAGTTCCCAGGGCCTGAAGTAAAGTATGCGCGCGGGGCAACCCAGTCGCGCTGAGACAACCAATCAAGGAGCCGATTTCAATATGACTCGCACTTCGTTGACGATTCTATTAGCAGCCAGCATGGTAGCGGCGGTAGGCTGCACCAGCAAAAACTATGTAAAGCAGCAAACCACGCCGTTGATCAACAAGACGAATGAGCTTGACGACATGACGGCGAAGAACAGCAAAGACATCAAGGACGTGGACGCACGCGCTCAGGCGGGCATTCAGGCAGTGAATACCAAGACAGCGGAAGTCGATCAGAAAGCCCAGACGGCTGGCCAAAATGCATCTTCGGCGCAGCAAGTTGCCGATGCGGCCAACGGCCGGGTAAGCGTCTTAACCAACACGGTTGCGAACCTGGACAATTACCGCCCCGTCGCCGAGACTTCGGTGAAATTCGGCTTCAACAAAGACAATTTGACCACCGAAGCTAAAGGCGCGCTGGATCAAATGGCGGGAAGCATTTCCTCCACCAAGGGCTACATCATTACGCTTGAGGGCAGCACGGACGCGGTGGGATCGTCGGAATATAACTATGACCTGAGCCAACGCCGCGCCAACTCGGTGATTCAGTATCTGGCGGCGAAGTACAACGTGCCGGCGCACAAGATTTATGTGATCGGGCTTGGCAAGGATAAGCCGGTGGAAACGAACAAGACCAAGCAGGGACGCGCGGACAATCGTCGAGTGGATGTACGGCTGATGACTAATACGGTTGGCGATACGAATCAACCGGCAGCGACTCCAGCGACGACCGGGCAGAACAATCCGTCTTCTATGTAGATCAAGTTTTCCTCCTCCCCGGAGGACTTAGCCAACCAGGCCGCTCGAGCTTCTTCCCCTGAGCGGCCTGTTTTTTTTGCCTACACAACTTGGGATATCCTGATTTTTCCACGAGGCGAAGCGAGCGTAAAATAGATCCATGCGATGTTTGCAGAATTTTGCTTTGCTGCTTGGGTTGAGCTGCATGGTGTGGGCGCAGAATGGAGCTCCGCCCAGCGCGCCTTCCTCATCGTCTTCTGACAAGAGCGATTCCACTAAACAGCAGCAGAAGCCGAATCTGGCGCCACCACGCTCGGATCGTGTGCAAGTGGATGATTTGGGATCGGATTTAGGGCAAAGCTCCAGCAAAGATACGCAGGAGGATTTGAGCGCTCCGGAAAATGACGAGAAGACGCATCCGAAAAGTTCCGCGGCGGTAGCCGAAGCAGATGCCGGAACGTCGGGTGGCAGCACTGGGATTTCTGAATTTCATGTTTGGGATCCGCACAAGGCGGCCAAGAGTGTTGAGGTTGGCGATTTCTACTTCAAGAGAAAAAACTATAAAGCGGCTGAGGAACGCTACCGTGAGGCTCTGGGGTACAAGGAGAACGATGCGCTCGCGACTATTCGGCTGGCAACCTGCCTGGAAAAGCTAAACCTGCCGGATGATGCTCGCCAGGAATACGAGAGCTATTTAAAAATCCTTCCGCGCGGGCCGGAATCGGAACAAGCACAGAAAGCGATCGATCGCTTGAAGACGCAGGCGGGAGCGAAACAGCCGTAGCGGCCTGAATTCTTAGGTGATACGAGACGTATCGAGGAAAATCCTATTTGTGTTTCTTGCGCGGCAGTACCCCGGATCGATATTTTTTTTCACTATGTTTAACGTGAATTACTTTGCTTTCTCCCGCTTCTCCGAGAATTAAATTCGCCGGCCACTTCGGGCCGGAGCGGCTTCTGTTTTTCGAGCGCGCGGTTTCTTCGACAACCGCTTCCACCGCATCAAGGCAGGCGTGAAACATCTGCGTGCGCAGCGGATCCTCTACCCCTCCGCGAATTAAGAGCATCGCAGTTCCGTGCATCAGCGACCACAGTGACAGCATGAGCCGGGTATGCTGGCGCGGATTCCCTCCCAGACGCCGAGTGAGATGTTGCCGCAGCACGTTGAACGACGGCCAGGGCTCGTGCAAAGACGGCGGCTGGGCAAAATTGTCATAGAGCACTTCATAGGCGTGGCGATGATCGAGGGCGAACTCGAGATAACCTTCGCAGGCTTTTACCAACGAGCGGGAATCGCGAAGAGTCGCGAAGAGGTCGCTCCGGGTCTGGATGCGCAGCGCGCGAAGAATATCGTCGCGGTCGCGGTACCGTTCGTAGACTGTCGGTGTGGTTGTGCCCGCGGCCTTGGCCACCGCGCGCATGGTGAGCGCCTTTTCACCGCCGCGTGCACGCAACCGGCTGGCAGCTTCCAGAATGCGTTTTTCCAGTTGAGGATCAGCTTGTCTGGGCAAAAATCTCAGCTCCGTAGTATTTCAGATCTACAGCGAGGCCCAATAATTTGAACAATGTTCAACTAACGATGTACAATCTACAAGTACAATCGATGTATCTACAATCTGCGTGCCGCCGGAGCCGACCTAATATTGATTGCAGCCTTCCCCCAAGGAAGAAACGGCTCCGGCGGCTACGGCCAACCTTTCACCATTTTTAAATCGAGGAGTAAAGATGTCAACCGATGAATCAAGAAAACAAGCGGGAATTGCCCGTTTGGCTTCCGACCTGCGCGCGGCAAAAATCGAATTGCTGAGCGCACAATGCGCCACCGACCGCTTACGCCTCCAGTATTCCATTGAGGACATCGTTTCCTTCGGCGAACGCCAGGCGCTGAAAAGCGCGGTCGCATCCTGCCTGGCATTGTGCCGCTTTTTTTCTTCCATCGAAAACCAGATCAAATTAGCCGAAACGCAAGAATGAACGCTCTCGCCCTGGTATTCACCCCGATCCTTGCATAGAACGCCGTATCTAGCCCAAATAGATTACTTCTCCACGCGCAGAAACTCGCCGGAGGTGGCATTTACGGCGATGGTCAGCTTGGCATTGTCACGGCTGGCACCATAGATGACATGCCAGACTAATTGGTTGGTGTTGTGGTTCCAGTCGCAGACGTAGATCACGGGGGTGGAGGAATCTTTCTCCAGAACTTTGTCTCCTCCATGCTTTTGCGCAACGTCAAATGCCTGATCGGAATCGACCTTGAGAAAGGCAACATCAAAAACTTGAGTGGAAGCGTTGGTCGGATTGTAGACGTCTTCATTGCCGGGAGAAACGCCGCGCGAGGGGGCATCCTGCGCATTGCTGCCGGACCAGATGAAAGGTTTGACGCCGCGCTGCACCACCGAAGCAAAGCTGGCGCGCCATACGGCTGACTTGCCATCGTGGCCATCTCCGTCGGTAGTGGGAGTAGATTCGATGCGAAATGGTTTTACATCCGCGGCGTAGTTGCGGGCGGCAATGAAAACTTTCTGGAAGGAGGCACGGCCGGTTAGCAATTCCGGGGCTTTTGGCTCGGGTTTGGCTTCAGGTGGTTTGGCTGTGTTGGAGTCGCAGGCCGCGAGCAGCGCGAGAGTCAGGAAAAATATGGTCGAGAGAATTCCGCCGGTTGCCGTGCGGGTGCGGCGAATGGTTCGCGTAACGTCGGCGTCGATGGCTTTCTCCTGAACGAATTCCCGCGTCTTCATGGCGACCTTCCTGTTATAACTCTGGATGATTTGATTATCGCGCAACATTTTACCTGAAGTGCGCGGAAACGCGGATTGGCAGCATGGATTCCCTACTCGATCAGTTGAAGCTGGCTCTGGATAACGCAATCAACGGCATGTCGAACGAGCAGATGAGCTGGCATCCCCTGGGCAAGTGGTGCGCGGCAGAGGTGCTGGAGCATCTGTACCTCACCTATACGGGAACGAGCAAGGGCTTCGAGCGGGCGCTCGATGCGGGTAAACCACAGGCATCGCGAACATCAATCAAGCAGCGGATGCGAAGATTGGTGGTTGTTGGTTTCAATTATTTGCCGGAAGGAAGAAAAGCGCCGAAGCCGACGGTGCCGCGCGGTCTGTCAGTGGAAATGGTACGAGGCGAATTTGGCGACAAGATCGCTGCGATGGATGAGATCATCACACGCTGCGAAGTGCAGTTTGGGCGAGGAGTCAATCTAGTCGATCATCCCATTCTGGGACCGCTGACGGCGGCGCAGTGGAGAAAATTTCATCTGATTCACGGGCGGCATCATGTGAAGCAGATATTGCGGTTGCGCCAGCAGATGCCTCCGAAAATTTTAGTTGTGGCCAATCACTAACAACTCGATTACTGAGGTTCGCGCATGTTGGCGGGAACTCCAGCCTTGCGGGCGTCTTCCTCCATATCGTCGAGCTTTTGCTTGGCATCGTCGACGGCCTTCTGCTTGTCAGCGATCTTTTGCTTATAGTCGGCGTCTTCCTTGTCCCATTGCCCGGAGTTGCGCAGGCGGTTGCCTACGTCGGCATACATGGCGGCGGCGCGCAGTTGATATTCCTTTTGCAGCACATCGAGTTCGCGAGAGGCCAGGTCGATGGAGTTCTTCTGGGTTGACAGCTTATCCTGCCAACTTTTCCATTCGGCCTGTTTCCTGGCGGGATCATCGTCGCCGGGCTTCGCCGCATCGGTGGCCGCAGTCTTCGAATCGGCTTCCGTAGTTGCGTTATCCGGTGTATTGGAGGCCGTCTGTTCGCCAACTACCGATAGTTTGTCGTCTTTCGGGAGATTGTCGTTGTCAAAAACTTTCGGCTTGGACTTAGCCGGGTTCTTTTGCACTTTGCGGGCGTAATCGCCCAATGGGGTTTGATCGGGAGCCGCGGTTGTGGTCTGTGCGGCGGCCGAGGCGACGCCTACCATGGTGGACAGCGTGAGTACGAATGCAATCTGCAAGTTGAATTTCATAGCCTGGTATCCTTTACCTGCCTTCATAAGCTGATCCGCAATGCGGACCGCACTGATCTTGATATTCCGTTTACACCTTCCACTTCATACGGCACGGCCCACGGCGCTGGCATGAACTGACGCGCCGAAGGCATTACGTTTTTCCGTGAGAAATCCTCCCATACGACGATCTAATCCAGCAGCCTCGCTAGCGATATCGGCGGCCAATTGCGGGGCCAGGGTTGGATCGGTATTGCGAGACAGTTGCTGGGCGTAGCCGGCAATGGTAGCGAGCGAGGTGCGCAGTTGCAGCGCCATCTCGGCAGAGATTTCTCCTTGCAACTCCTGCTGTCGGCGAATCTCTTCAAACTCGCTGCGGTCGCTGATCAGGCATGCCACTCCAAGCAGGCTGCCATCGACAGATGGGACGGGCGAAATCGTGACCGCGATGTGAAGCTTTTCTCCCATCGGGGTCGTGTAGTCAGCCTCGAGTTGACGACGGTGACTACCCTCGCGCAACACAACTTGAACTTCGTCGACGAGACGCAGAGGCTCATCGGCAACCGGGTTGGAGTAATCCGTGGGCGAGTCCGTTCGGCAAATTCGCGCGTCGCGAAAAATGTTTTCTGCGCTCATTCCGGAGAGCGAATGGAAGCCGAGAATCTGTTTGGCTGCGGGATTGGCCTGCTTAACCAATCCGTTGACGGCAAAGACGAGCACTCCTGAGGGAAGGTTGGAGAGTACAGTCTGGCTGAAATTTTCGCTGGTACGGGCGCGGCGCTGTTCGGCGAGTGTCTGCACTTGCAGTTCATGTTTCTGCTGCTTCAGTTGCTGGATCACCGTGTTGTAAAGGTGAATGGGCAGCGTTTCCAGGGTGGGTGCGGCGACGGAGTCCAGATCGGCTTCAGCGGCCAGATTGCGGCGCAAGCGGCGCATGAGTGCGATCACGAAGATGAACGAGCACGCGGCTGCGAAGAACACTACTGCGGCACGCAACACGAGCGGATTGGCGATGAGTTTTACCACCAAAACCTCGCATACCATCCTAAAAAGCGGTTGCCAACGAAAAGGGCGAGCAGCGCCATGCTGCCAAGGAAAACGCCGAACGGCATCTGGTAATAGCGATAGACCATTTGCGCCGATTGCCATCCGCGACGGCGCGCGGCGGACAGGTTGGTAAGCCGCTGCGTGAAGCGGTGAGTCCGTTTAATCCAGACCATTCCAACGGTTGCCAGGCCAAATAATGACCCCGCCAACGATGCGGTAAAGATGGTGAAAATGGTCAGCTTCATGCCCAGGAAGGCACCAACCATGGCCATCAGCTTCACGTCGCCAAAACCCATGCCTTCCATTCCGCGCCAGCGCAGGTAGATGGCGCCGGCACCATAAATGAAGGAAGCGCCGAGGGCTGCACCCAGCAGCGAATCAAACAACGAAAAAATGTGACCGGCAAGATCGGCGCTTAGCGGCAGATTCAATGTTGCCGGCAGAAATTGCGAAGCTATGTCGTTGACCGGTACCAGCAAACTAAAAATCAGGCCCAAAGCCAGACCGGGCAGAGTCAGCTTATCGGGCAGCAGCTTGGTTTCGGCGTCGGTAAAGATAAGGCCGAGAATAAGAAATCCGAAGACGCAGTATTTCAGCGTGGTTAGCGTGAATCCAGCGTATGCGTAGCAGCCGAGGAAAAGAAATCCGGTGAGCAATTCGATAAATAAATAGCGTGGGGAAATGGGGGTCTTGCAGTTACGGCAGCGCCCGAGAAGAATCAGCCAGCTGATTACCGGAATGTTGTCGTAAAAAGCGATTCGCAGTTTGCAATTGGGGCAAGCCGAACGCGGCTTTACCACTGACAAATCCAACGGCAGGCGGTAGATACACACGTTCAGAAAGCTGCCGAAAGACAGCCCGAGGAAAAAAATCGCCGATGCGTAAAGTGGGTCCACTGAATTTGTGCGCTCAACAGGCGTGCTTTTGCAGTTGTCAAACGCACGTCTTCCTAAGGAACGCTAATATTGCTATCTCTTGAGCGATTATAAAGGTGCGATTTGACCGGGCCTAAGGTACTGAAGTCACTGTCCGAAAGGACAATGCGTCAGGGGAAGGCGATACGTAACAACTGTCCTTCCAATATTTTGGCGGCAGGGTCGGAACCGGGGAGCCAGCCTTGCCAGCGGGTCCAATTCCGGTGGATCAAACGGACTTCCGGCGTGGAGCAGTTCTGCCAGATTTCCGATACTTGCTCGCGCACGGTTACTGCATACGCGGCCGCACCGACGCTGTTATTGGTAGGGCTAGAAGCCCATTCATAGAGCGTTGCCTGAAGGCCTTCGCTGATCGATTCGTAGGGGGTCAAACAGAAAACCCAATCGTGCCGTGCTTTTTCCAGGTAATGCTCAGCCGGGGCAGTTTTGTCTGCCGGAATGGTGAGCGCTCCGTATTCGTGGGCTATGCGCAGCGTGGCATCGCTGGAGTGGTGATCCACAATGAGAAGCTCGGCGCAGGGGAGAAGCATTTCCAGCGCCCGGCCCAGGCGTGGCGCATCGTTTTTGGTATGCAGCAATGCCGTGATTGGAGGCATGACGGAATCAAGGTGCCTCCAAAGTGTACGACGGCGGGATCAAGCGTGCGACTCGATCATTCTGTCGTGGCAATTTCTGCTGTTCGTCGGGCTGGATACGGTGACCGGCCGAACATGATTCCGGTTTCAACCTCAACCGGTTTTCCATTGCTCAAATAGGGTTTGAACGCCCATTGCTTCAAGGCGTCAGTAATGGCTTTTGCCTGATCGGGGAATGCGCGGAGGAAGTGAATGTGTTTTACCTTGCCGTTCTTGTCGATGATGATCCGCACCGGCACCGCATTGAACCTATGCTCCGAGAAAACAGGGTTTACCCGCGAAATCACATTTTCGCCTTCGGCATAATCTTTTATGCAGACGGGAAATGCGCCTCCTCCCATTCCTGCGGCGGGATCGGCCTCGCTGGGTAATTTCATTCTGTTCAAATCCAGAATCAGGCTCTCCAACAGTTTGGTGTCACGGCTGGTCAGCAATATCTGCACGGCATGGCAGCGGATTTGAGTTGCCAGAACATACCAATGCAACTCGGCTAACGGCGACCAATAGGCAAAGAAGGTGAATGGCTGGCCTGCGATCTTGGTTTGGGATGGGGGAAGTTCAACTTTGTAGTCGGACTGCAAATGATTCTTTGAATAATCGACCAGATCGAGCGCATTCCGGGCCGGCAACGGCGTGAAGAACAGATCCTGCGCCGTGACCAGGATATTTCCGCGGCTGGCGGCTTTGTAGGTGTCCGCGGGGGTGATCTGCGCGAGAACATAGCGCCCGGTCTCCGATGGAGGCGGGCCTTTGTATTTCTCGGTCCAATCAGGAGGGAGGGTGTAATTCATGCCAAAATATTGATCGTTGAAAACATTGCCGGCGACACTTCCGCCCTCCGGCAATGGGGTAACAGAATCGCTGGCGCTTGCCCATGCGCCTTTCACGAGAATGACTCCCTGCGGCACTTTGTTCAGCGGTTCAATTACATCGGAAAAATCGCCGCCGTTTCTGGAGGGGGATTGCGGTTTGGCACTTTGGCTCCAGGCTGGAGAAGCGAAGATGAGCACCAGCAGACAAGAAAAGTTTTGAAAGCACATATCAATCCTCCGCAGGCTGGCTCGTTCCGCCGAGCAGACAATCGATTACAAGATTTTTTAAAAAGTTGGCGAGACACTTGCGAGCCTCGCCTTCCCAGAGTGAATAAACAAGCTACAGTGAACGAAGGAAATCCAAGATTTGCTGCTGTTGCGTGGTAGAGAGGTCAAAGAACTGCTCTTCCACAAAGGTGGCTTCGCTGCCGTGGCTGGCGTGATCCTGAATGGCTGTGATCAAGTTGGTAGTGCGGCCATCATGCAACAGGAAGATGCGCTGTCCAAGACCCCACAGAGGAGCGGTGCGGAATTGATTGCCGCCCGCGTTGCCTTGCGAGACGTTATCGGTCAGCAGCGTTCCCATGTCGTGGATCTCGATATCAGAGTATGCAGGCACGGAAATCTTGTTCAGGCCGGTAGTAAAGTTTGAAGCCTGTGTCGTGCCCGGCGAAGGATTGTGGCAGGTTGCGCAGCCGATGGAACTGAACAAGCCAGCGCCGGCGGAAATGGTGGCCGAGCTGACACTGCTTCCATTCAGCACTACCGCGCCGGTGGGAGGCGGAGCCAGCAGCCGCATGAAGTTGGCGAAGGCGGACACGTCATCCAGAACGGCCGAGTTGGGAGTGGCCGCGGGATTAGACGTATCTTCCGGATAACCGCTGCCGCTCAGGTTCAAGCAGCTTGACGGCAAACCGGTTGCGAGCTGGTCTTCGCCGGGCAGCGGACGATCTTGCGGAAACAGTTCGTTGCTGATGCCCATCTCCACGTTGTAGGCCTCGCCGGAGAAGATGTGCAGAGACTTGTTCTGCGCCTTCCAGCCGAAGCGGGTGATGGTGCCGTCGTTGCCGTTGCGGTTAAAAGAGCCGGCCACGCCGACGTTGTTGTTGAGATTGTTCAACTGATTGGTTAAGAGAGTAGAGTCGTCCAGATTCTCAATCAAGCCCGCGCCGAAGGTTGGGGTTGGAATGCGGAAGATGACGTTGCCTTCCGCCACGGCGGTGGCGAAGCTGGGCTGTGGCAGCGTGGTGCTGTTGTTGCAGGTACTGGCGTCGGAGCGTCCAGTTACCGTATACAGGTCTTCCACACCTCCATTGGGTTCGCTGGTATTTACCGACCCGTTGCTGTTAAAGAAAAATGGGAAACGGGCTTCGAGAGTTGGTCCATTCGCCGTGATAAAAGACGGGATTGTGTTGCCGGGAGCAACTCCATTGGAGGGAAAGGAAAACTCCGGGTTGGTAGCAGCGCCGCTGCCGCCTACCGTGGGCTGGGCGTGGCAGGAGCTGCAACTGTTCGAGTTGAAGCGTGGTCCGAGGCCATTGTTGCCTTGCGCGTTGCCCGACACTGATTCGACGGTTTGAAAACGCGCCTGGCCGTCGGAAAAGAATGCCAACAGAGCCGAGTTACTGTTGACTGAAGAGAGCACCGCGCCGGTGCCGCGGCTACCACTTTGAACTCCAGGGTCGGTCTGAGCAAGTGCCGTTCCGGCGAGGAACAGCACAGCCAAAGAGAAACTGAATGCCAGTCTGATCTTGATCACGACTCCTCCTTATCGAGTTCTTTCTTCTGAAAATGCTGCGGCCCGAGGGGGCCATTTGAAAGAGCCGGGGACGGAATCCCGGAGTGGATGGGAAAACAGAACTTACCTTGCCGCCAAAATTGGCAGAATCTTCGAACGGAGAATTGCTCCCCCTTTCGGTGGTGGACGACAGAACCCGGTGCTGCAGACTTCGCGGAAATGCGACTAATGAATTCGGACAGTGTAGGTCCAGGGTGTCCGAAAATCCGTGTGCGGTTTGTAGCGCAGAATTATTACCGTGCAACAAAAAAATCTTGAGTGTTACGAAGTCAGAACAAGGTTTGCAGGGAGAAGTGCAGGATCGTGATAGTTTTCTTAGAGATAAGCTGTTTTAAAGAAGCGACGCTGTTTAGAGTAGAAAACTAAAAATCGATGCGGTGATGTTCCAAATGGCGGAATTGAGGCTAACGGATGAACTTGTAGTCAACGATCGATGCCGCCAAAAGACCGTCGGCGTTCTCCACGTCCTGCTCCGATTTTTTGCCCGGGATTACATCGTTCGAGCGGATCACGCGGCCCTGGCAAAGCACGCTGCGATTCTTCTGGCCGGAGATTTCTTCCGGCATTTCAAAAACCATTTCGATCAGAGCGTTTACCGGCAACTGCTGAGGGCCTTTAAACAGAATTCCGGTCTGACTGAGGTTTTCGATGGTGCCTTCGTACCATGCGCTAGTGCTGTTTACGCGATAGCGAAGAGCCAAGTCGAGCTTTAAACGGCGCGCACGGGGCGTCCACGATGGCCGCTTTTCGCGCGAGTGACTGCGCCGGATGCTACCCGTTTCTGGCTTGGAATGTTCCACACGCTCGATGCGGCGCATGGTAGCCCAGTCGTATTTGTACTCGGCGGCGCAAAGCAGGCAAACCTGGTAATACTCTCCATCCGCAGCACGCCGCGGCCAGGAGAACTCGTGTGAGCAGCGCCCAAGCATAAGAACATCCATGATTTTCTGCGGCATGATGACTTCTGAACCTGGCTTCGGAGCGAACCTGGAGCACCGACAGCAGGGTCATCATCTCTCGAAGAAGGAATTTTAGATAGGTTACTTTCGGGTTGGAGCCACTGCGTCCTGATGGCCTTCAAGGACTTAGCAGCGCTTGAAAGTGCGATTAGACGGCTCCGCGCAAGCGGGGCCGTTCTTTATTTCTGACTACGTCTCGCGAATTAACCAGAAGATCGCATGTCGCTAGACGTTCCACCGGCAGCCGGAACGTAGCATTTCTGGGTGTAATCCATCACCATACGGTCGGCGTTGAAACGCCAGCCGAGGGTGCGGATGGTGCGCTTCATGCGCTTGATCCAGCCTCGGGGTAGGCCATCACGATCGCGCTGATAGAACAGGGGGATGACTTCTTCCTTGAGCGCGCGATGTAAATCCTCGCCATCACGGGCGTCATGCAAGTTGACGTCGGCGTGAGTTCTGCCGGTTCCGATGGCGAATCCATTCATGCCGTCGTAGGCCTCGGCCCACCAGCCATCGAGAATGGAAAGATTGAGTCCGCCGTTCAAAACAACTTTTTGGCCGCTAGTGCCGGATGCTTCCAGAGGGCGCCTCGGATTGTTCAGCCAGACATCGACCCCCTGCACAAAATAGCGGCCAACGTTAATGTCGTAGTCTTCGACGAAGACGAACTTGTCGGCGAAGCGCGTATTCCGCATTAACTCGGCAATCTGCTGCAAAAGTTTTTTTCCGGGCTCGTCGTTGGGATGGGCTTTGCCGGCAAACACGAACTGCACTGGACGTTTGGGGTCGTTCACCATCGACGCCAGATTTTCAATGTCGCGCAAAATCAGATTGGCGCGCTTGTAGGTCGCGAAGCGGCGGGCGAATCCGATGGTCAGCGCATCTGGGCTAAGCACCTTGCTGAATCTTTGCAAAACTTCGGATGCCTCTCCACGGTGTTCGGCCTGCTCTACCGCGCGGCGGCGTACAAACTCGAGAAGTTGCGATTTCAGGCTGAGGTGCGTCTCCCAAAGTTCGCCGTCATCTACGGCCTCAATGTTTTCCCAGGTACGCGCGTCGCTGCCGCGCTGATTCCAATTTGTGCCCAAATGCCGGTCGTAGAGGCGGAACATCTGCGGGGCCAGCCATGAAGGAACATGAACTCCGTTGGTGATGTGCCCGATGGGAACTTCGTCTTCCGGCTTGCCGGGGCACAGTCCCGTCCACATGGCACGGGATACTTCGCCGTGCAAGGCGGAAACTGCATTGGCGCGGCGCGAAAGCCGCAGGCCAAGCACTGTCATGCAAAATGTTTCCTGCTGGTCGCCCGGTTTTTCCCGTCCCAATCCCATCAAGCTTTCCTGGGAAAGCCCTAACTCGTCGCGCAAAGGCCCGAGATGCTCTTCGATTAATTCCGCATTAAAGCGATCGTGGCCGGCGGGAACGGGCGTATGGGTGGTAAACACCACCTCCCGGGAAACTCGCGGCACGGCCCCGTCAAAGGCAATTCCCTCTTCCTGGACGCGGGTGCGCAGCGCTTCTAATACGGCAAAGCCGCTGTGTCCCTCGTTCAGGTGAAGTACTCCGGGCGTGATGCCCATGGCTTTGAGCGCGCGGAAGCCGCCTACGCCAAGCACCAACTCCTGCCGGATGCGGGTGCGCGCGTCACCGCCATAGAGTCGCGAGGTCAGCTTGCGGTCGTCGCGATCATTGCCCTCGACATCGGAATCGAGCAGGAACAGATCGCAGCGTCCGACGGCTACGCGCCAAACTTTGGCGTGAATCGGACCGGTGCGCGTTTCGATTTTTACAACTACCGGCCGTCCGTTCTTGCCGATCGCCGCTTCCAAAGGCAACTGGGTAACGTCCGTCTGGAGATATTCTTCCTGCTGCCAGCCGCTTTGATCCAGATGCTGCCGGAAATATCCCTGGCCATAGAACAGACCGACGCCAACCAGTGGAATGGCAAGATCGGAGGCGCTTTTGATGTGATCTCCCGCCAGCACGCCAAGACCGCCGGAATAGACCGGGAGCGATTCGTGGATGCCGAACTCCGCGGAAAAATAGGCCACAGGCAACGGCCGCAAAACTCCGGCATGCCTGGTTCCCCAGGTGCGGTCGGCGCTCAAATATTCCTGCAAGCGGCGATAGGCATAGTTGATGCGGCTATGAAGCACGAGCTCGGTGGCGCGAGCTTCTAACTTCGCCAGCGGAAACTCTGCCAGCAGCGAAATCGGATTCTGATTCAGTTGCCGCCAGCGCAAGGGATCGAGGTCGCGAAATAAACTGACGGCGTCGTGGTCCCAGCTCCACCACAAATTGCGGGCCAGAGCCCAAAGCCGCTCCTGGGCGGGCGCGAGGAAGCGATCGAGCGTGCGAGCCTCACTGACTACGGGCGCGACTTGCGCGGCCGCTTCGCTTAACATCTGAATCTCATCGTCGCGAAAGGCGCGCGGTTCGATGGTTTGGACCACCAGAACCCCTTGCAAAACACCACGATCGACCAAAGGTACGCCGAGAAATGACTGGTACGCATCTTCGCCGGCTTCGTGAAAATACTTGAAACGCGGGTGACTTTGGGCATGCTCCACCGCGACGGGATGCACCTGCTCCGCTACCAACCCGGCCAAACCTTCGTGAATGGCCATGCGCAGACGGCCAATACACTCGCGCCGCAGGCCAACCGTGGCAGCCAGCACAAGATTCGCCCGATCAGGCTCCAGCAGATAAGCGGAACAAACGTCGGTTTCGAAACGCTTGGCGATCAGGGCCACCACGTTCATTAAAGTTTCAGCGGGCTCGCCTTCTTTGGCGGCAAGATTGGCGATTTCTTCCAGTGTAAGTACGTCGGCGGCTTCTCGCGCACGAATGGTAAAGCTCAATTCTTGGGTATCGTCGCGTTTCTGGTCCAATTGCAGGCTCTCAGGTTCCATGGAATTCGATTCGTTTGGTGCCTAACGCTGTGTTCTCTCCATGTTAGCAAGGATTGATTGCTCATCGTCACCTTGCCGGCCGGAAAATTTCTTACAATCTTGATACGTCGAAGACAATTTGGAGATCTGTTCTCCTAATCGTCAGAAAATGAGCACACCTGCAATTGAATGAGAGATGTACTGGCCGTGTCCAATCTCTAAAGTAACGTTAGGGCTCGGAGGAAGGCGAGTCCAAGCGAAACTATCGATGGTTCACAGGCGCGCGGAAACGGGCTTACATATGGGCAAACAATGCCGGGTGAGCAAACTTTTTTCGGAATCAACAGTGTATGATCGCCGCATGCAGGGCGCGCGCGCCGATAACCTGACCGCCTTTATTCTGGCAGGAGGCAAGAGCACGCGCATGGGCCGAGACAAAGCCTTTATAAATTTTAATGGCCGCACGCTGCTGTCTCATGCCCTCGAATTAGCGCGTCCCCTTACCAGCCTGGTGCAGATCGCGGGCAGCCGCGAGAAGTTCGCGATATTTGGGCCAGGGGTAGAAGACATTTTTCCGGAATGCGGCCCGCTGGGAGGGATTCACGCTGCGCTGCGGGCTTCGCAGACCGAGCTTAATCTGATGCTGGCGGTTGATATGCCTTTTGTGCCGTTAGCTTTCTTACAATATCTGGTTGAGCAGGCAAAGAGCGGATCTGAAGCAAAGGCGATTGTGCCGCGGACCGAAGGACGTTGGCAGCCGCTGTGCGCGGTGTATCGACGTAGCTTCGCTGATCCGGCAGAGAAAGCTTTGCGCGAGGGCAGGAATAAAATCGGTTCGCTGCTGGAGCAGGTCGAAGTACGATGCATCGAGGAAAAAGCGCTGGAACATGCAGGGTTTTCGGTCGATATCTTTTGCAACCTGAATACTCCGGACGAATTGCAGGCGCTTGAGCAAAGAACCTAGTCATCGTGGAAAATATAATCGCAATCTAATTACATGGCCGAAACGGAAAAGCATCCCTACATAGAATTCATCGAAGTTTCCAAAGCTTTCGGCGAAAAGCCGGTTCTTGATCGCGTGAGCTTTAACGTGATGCCGGGAGAAACTGTCTGCATTCTGGGCCGCAGCGGCGTCGGCAAATCGGTTTCGTTGGGCCTTCTCATGGGCTTTCTTAAGGCCGATTCGGGCCGCGTGATTGTAGCCGGTCAGGACATTACGAATTTCGACGCAGACCAAATGGAAGCGATCCGAAAAAAAGTCACCATGGTCTTTCAGAACGGGGCGCTTTTCGATTCCCTCACCGTTGGCGAGAACGTTGCCTTCCCTTTGCGCGAGACTCGCCAGTTGTCGGAAGAACAGGTGTATCAGATTGTTGATGGCTTGCTGCAAATGGTCGGGGTGAAGGAAATGCGTGACTTGCTGCCATCGGACTTATCGACTGGCATGAAACGCTCGGTGGCAATCGCGCGAGCGCTGGCTGCCCGGCCGGAATGCATTCTTTACGACGAGCCTACGACGATGGTCGATCCGCTGATGGCGCAATTGCTTGGCGATTTAATTAAACGCCTCAAGCTGCAACTCAATTTGACCAGCATTGTTGTCACTCACGATATGCGCCTGGCCAACAAACTCGCCGACCGTATCGTTTTTCTTCACGAAGGGACGGCTAGCTTCTTTAATTCCTATGCCGACATGGAAAAATCCACCGAGCCGATCGTGCAGGAGTTTCTGCAATTGGATGAACTCAAGCTGGAGTGCTGATAAAGAGTGCTAAGAAAGAATGCTGAGAAAGCTCATCAGTTGGATTTCCTGGTGTATCCATTGCAATGAAGAACCGGAAGGCTCGGGTATTTCGGAAAGCGCGGGTTCGTAAATGAAAGCCGGCACTGTAGAAAGTTCGACCCTTTTTCCGAAGTGATCCGGCGGGCATGTAGACAGTCTGCGCAAAGGCCGGCATTCGCGGACGGGATCGGCTTGAGATCGGTCACTAAAATCCTTGCCGCACCAACTCTTCCACGGTGAATGATTTCTGATCCGCCGCCTTGCCCATCATTTTCTCCACGTATTTCGCAATCACATCGGCTTCCAGATTCACCGGATCACCGGGCTTGAGCGAATGGAGGTTGGTCATTTCGACGGTGTGAGGAATGATCGCGACCGTGCAGATTTTTCCTTCAAGTTTGGCGACAGTAAGGCTAATGCCTTCGATACAGATCGATCCTTTATGAACCGTGTACTTCTCGATCTCGGGGGGTAATTCGATTCGCAGCCACCAGTTTTCTGAATCGGCGATGCGGTCGAGGGCGATGAGTTCGCCAACGCCGTCCACATGCCCTTGCACGATGTGACCTCCGAAACGGCCGCTGGCCTGCATGGGCAGTTCCAAGTTCACCAGCGCCTCTTTGCGCAGGCGCGAAAGCGATGTTCGTGCCCAGGTTTCTGGAGCGAGGTCGGCGCAGAACGAACCTTGTTTGATGTCGAGCGCGGTGAGGCAAACCCCGCTCACGGCAACGCTATCGCCGGGCTTTAGTTCTCGCGGAGCATTTTTGGCTGCGATCGTGACACGCCGATTTTCGCCACGCTGTTCGATGCCAGCGATGCTTCCCACTTCTTCAATGATTCCGGTAAACATGCTTATCTCCACCGAGACAGAAAATCATAATTCATCCCGCAGGTGTAGAGTTTGCGGAAAAAACAATTATTCGCCATAGGGGTCACGCAAATATCCTTCAATGGCTACGTCTTCTCCGAAGCGATGTAGATGAATATTCTTTAGGCGAAGAGGATTGGTCGATTGCTTAATCTCCCTACTGTTGATGAATGGAACCGCATCCTTGGCCGCCATAATTTTAGGCGCGTAATATAGAAATATTTTATCCACGATTCCAGAAGAGAGCGCGGCTGCGTTTACGGTTGCTCCGCCTTCGATCATTACGCTTGTGATTTCGAGTTGTCCGAGGCGTTGCAGAATTGCGCCGAGGTCAAGGCGGCCATCTGAGCCAGATACTGGAATTTCTTCTAGCTGAATGCCGCGCGCTTTTAGTTCTGTCTTTTTTTCTGTCGCTCCAGAGGAGTAGAAAACTAAAACATCCCCCGCAATGCTGCTTCCGGTATTTACGCTGCTGACCAACCTCGATTCCAGAGGCAATCTCAAGTGTGAATCTAAAATGACGCGCAGAAGCGGACGACGCCGCGGACGGCCGCTGCGATCGGTGAGCAGCGGGTCGTCAGCGAGAATGGTACCGATTCCGACCAGTATGGCATCACTTTGATGGCGTTGTTCGTGCACGTGAGCCCGCGCAAGTTCGCCGGTAATCCATCCGCCGGGAGGAGTTCCTGCTGCATTCTTCGATTCAAATCCTGACGCCGGGGCAATCTTGCCGTCGAGCGTCATCGCGGACTTCAAGGTGACAAGTGGAATGCCATGCCGAATGTAGCGGGCGAAAGCTTCATTCAACTGGCGCGCTTCCGCTTCCAGTCCGCCGACTTCTATATCGATTCCAGCCCCTCGCAATTGCTCGAAACCAATGCCGCTCACTTTGGGATTGGGATCGGTCATGGAGGCCACAACGCGACGAATGCCCGCGGCGATTAAAGCGTCGGTGCAAGGGCGTGTGCGGCCTTGATGCGCGTGCGGTTCCAGATTGATATAGAGCGTGCCGCCACGCGCTTTTTCACCGGCTTGTTCGAGAGCAAGTACTTCGGCGTGTTTCACTCCGGCGTAGGTATAAACACCGGTACCTGCGACATTTCTTTGTGCATCGATAACGATGGCACCAACGTATGGATTAGGCGTAGCTAATCCGATACCCTGGCGCGCGAGATCGATTGCTCGGCGTAGGAATTGCTCGTCAGTGGAAGAATCAGGCATTCTCTGGCGGGAGATTTTTATTTTTCTTTAAGCGACTACGATTTTCAAGATGAATGCAGATTTCACTCAAACAACGAATCTACAAATTCTTTCGGATCGAACGGCAGCAGGTCGCCCGCCTTTTCGCCCACGCCTACGTATCGCACAGGCAGCCCCAACTCGCGTGAAATAGCAAGCACTACGCCACCTTTGGCGGTTCCATCAAGTTTGGTGAGCACGATGCCGGTCACGCCCGCGGATTCGGTGAACAGCCGGGCTTGTTGCAGGCCATTCTGACCGGTGGTTGCGTCCATCACCAGCAAGGTTTCATGGGGCGCGCCGGGAATGATGCGCTGGGCGGTGCGGCGCATCTTATCCAGTTCCGCCATAAGGCTGGTCTTGGTGTGCAGGCGGCCGGCGGTGTCGACGATAACGTAGTCGACTTTTCTCGCTGTCGCAGCCTGGAGTGCATCGAATAACACGGCTGCTGGATCGCCGCCGGGCTTGGTTTTTATCACTTCCGTTCCGGTACGCTGCCCCCAGATTTCCAGTTGATCAATCGCTGCCGCGCGAAAAGTATCTGCCGCACACAACAGCACGTTCTTGCCCTCTGACCGCAAAACCTGCGACAGTTTGCCGATAGTGGTCGTCTTGCCCGTGCCATTCACGCCGACGACCAAAATCACCTCGGGAGTACCGTCCACTCTTGTGACGGAACGCGTATTCGCCGCCAGAAGAATCGCGAGCAGCTCTTCTTTTAGAAGACGCTTGAGTTCCTGGACGTCTTTGATCTGTTTGCGGTCGGCTTTCTCGCGGAGTTTGTCGAGGACCTGTTGTGTGGTGGCGATCCCAAGGTCGGCGCCGAGCAGTATGGCTTCCAGTTCGTCGAGTGTGTTGCGGTCGATTTCCTTGCTGAACGAAACGACTTCTTCAATGCGCTCGGCCAGATTTTCGCGCGTGCGCGTGACTGCCTGCTTCATGCGCTCGAACAGGCCGGTTTTCTTTTCTTCCGTGCTCCCAAATAAAGTCTGAATCATGAAAAATTCCCAGAGATCGATTATAGCGGGTCGGTGCGCTACCGTTGAGGCTCAGGGGTTTAACAGGAATGGAGGAAAATTCTAAACGCGCGTGCGTTCCAGATTAGCTTCTTCGGTGGCGGGAAGCGCGGGCGCTGCTGCGGCAGGGGCGCTTGCCGATGGAGTTGCGGCTGCCGCGACCGGCCTTTTGACGGAGAAGCGCTGGAGACGAATTTCGCCGCGCGCATAAACCGCCAATAGAGCGGCTACGGGTGCCGGATCCAGCCGTTTCCCGGCAAGATTCTGGATAATCTTTAAAGCTTCGTCCGTAGTATGAGCGTGCTGGTAAGGACGATTGGTCGTGAGCGCGTCAAAAGTATCGGCTACCGCGATAACGCGCGCCAACAATGGAATCTGTTCGCCTTGGAGACCGTAGGGATAGCCGCGGCCATCTAGCGCTTCATGATGGAGCTCGATACCGGGCAGCATATCGGCAAGCTGAGTAACCGGACGCAGAATATTCGCACCCTTGGTTGTGTGCGTCTTCATCACTTCAAACTCTTCAGCAGTCAGCGCGCCCGGTTTTTTCAGAATGTGGTCTTCGATGCCGATCTTGCCCACATCGTGGAGCTGCGCGGAAATTTGCAGCGTTTCCAGAAAAGACGCCGATAAATTCATTTCTTTGCCGATCAGCATCGAATAGCGCGTAACCCGGTCAGAGTGACCGCGGGTGTAGGGATCCTTTTCGTCGACAGCACCGGCCAGCATTTGAATCGAGCCCAGAAACAGCGCGCGATTTTCTTCGGCTGCACGTTTCAGGTCTTCGACAAAGTGTTCCAGTTCACCTGACATGGTGTTGAAGGTTTCGGCAAGTTCGCCAATTTCCGTGCGGCTTAAGAGATGAACGCGTTGGGAAAAATCGCCGCGAGCCAAAGCCCGGCTGAATTGCGTAAGAATTTGCAATGGATTGGTAATTCTGCGGGCCGCGAAAATGCTTACACCAATGCTTAGCAGAACAGCCAGAAGCGCAAGCAGGCGGGCCGTGCGCTGCATTTCGTAGACTCCGCGATAGGCTTCGTATTGCGGCTTCTGCACGACCACCGCCCAACCAAGCCTGGTCACGGGACTATAGGTGCCGAGCATTTCAATATTTTTATTGCCTTCTTTGTCGGCAAATTCCTTGGTAGCGGCCAACTGAGCCTTGTTGCCTTCATCCACAAAGTTGCGGACGATCTCGAGGCTCTTCATGTCCTGTCCGGTTACATATTGCGGCGTGCCTGCAGCGACGAGCCGTCCCTGAGCGTCGACGACATAGGGAATCAGGCCTCCGCCACTGACCTCGTGCAAGCGGCGAATCAGGAATTGCAAGTCTACGACAGCCCCCACCATGCCTAGGAAGCGCCCGCCGTAACTTACGGGACTGCTGAAAAGAAGAACGGTTCGCGAACCCTTGCCGTCTTCTACCTGAAGCGCCTGCCCGTTGTAGGCGCGGCCATCGCGGGCGGCATCGTAGGCGTGCTGCAATTCGCGTTGCAGGAAGGCATCCGGCGCTATGCGGCCAGCCGAGATTCCTTTTGCTTCTGAATTCAACAGCGTGGCGTAGGCGAGTTCATCGGAAGACGAGACAAAGTTTTCCAACAAAGCGCGCAATTCCGGCGCTTCAATATTCTTGCTGCCGATATCTCCGCCACTCGATATCTCGATTGCCGATGAGAGATTCGCGAGCATCATGCGCAGCGAACGCTCATGCTGCGACAAATCGTCGGCAAGAGAGCGGGTAACGGTATTCTGCAACAGCATCTCATTGGTCTTCAGCCGGTCGCGATTAATGGCTTCCACTTGAGCCGAATAGAAATACATGGGAACGATGCTGATGACGAGCAGAACACCGAGAATCACATACAAAATGGGGATGCGCGCCGTGGTAGGCGCGGAAGACGAGCCGCTTCCTGAGTTCACTTCGGAAGCGCCGTCGAGCGAAGTGGCGGCGGAGCTCACGGTATCTATAGAAGTTTAATTTGGAAGGGGCTACGGGAAGAGGGAAACTATAATTCTCGCCGTTACGAAAGTACCAATGAAAATGCACGTCCGGTGCGGTTTTTGCGAATAAGAAGAGCCAGATGGCTGCTTTTATGCCCGGAGCGTTTCGCTTTTGCCGCTGCGGGTCATCAGTTCATGAATCGCCTCGCGGGGAGATTTGCCTTGATGCAGGATGGCGTGCATCTGTTCCGTAATCGGCATCTCCACGCCGCGAGCGCGGGCCAGCCCCATAGCCGCCGTAGTAGTGAAAATTCCCTCGGCCACGGCACCGTGCATGCCGGCGAGAATCTCCGGCAATTTTCGGCCGCGGCCAAGTTCCACACCGACACTGCGGTTGCGCGAGAGACCTCCGGTGCAGGTCAGAGCCAGATCGCCGAGGCCGGCGAGGCCGGACATGGTTTCGGCTTTGCCACCGCAAGCAACCACCAACCGCGTCATCTCGGCTAAACCGCGGGTGATGAGAGCGGCAACGGAGTTATGTCCCAGGCCGAGACCGGCGCAAATTCCAGCGGCGATTGCAATCGTGTTTTTTAGTGCACCGCCGAGTTCGACGCCCGCTGGATCGTCGTTGGTATAGATACGAAAGCTGGGATCGCTGAAATCCTGCTGCACACTTCGCGCCAGCTCTGCATCGGTGGATGCGATTGTGATCGCGGTAGGGTCTCCGCGAGCCGCTTCCAAAGCGAAGGATGGACCACTTAATGCGCCGATACGCGTAGGTTGACTGCCAACAGTCAGCACCTGCGCGATCACTTCCGTCATGCGCAAAAGTGAATGTTCCTCCAATCCTTTCGTCGCGCTGACGATCATAATCTCCGGGCTTAGATGAGACTTCATTTTTTCGAACAGGCCACGGCAGTGTTGCGATGGCATGACGCTCACGATGATGGAAGCTTCTGCTAGCGCGATCGTAAGATCGTTGCAGGGTTGAACGCAGGCAGGGATGGTTTGGCCGGGAAGGAAACGCTCATTGATGCGGCGTTCAGTAATGCTGTCGCAAACTTCTTTTTCGTGGGCCCAGAGGCGAATGCCATGAGTTCCCTTCCGCCCCAGAACGATGGAGAGCGCAGTACCCCATGCACCAGCTCCAATAATGGCAATTTCGCTCATGCGCGTCTGGCTCCCATGCGGTTTTCCGTGCCAGCAAGCAATCGGCGGATGTTTTCGTGATGCTTGAGGATGATGAGTAGTGATGTTGAGGCTATGAAAAATAAAGTCGCCGGAGCTTTGCCGGATGCAGGAACTACGGCGAGAAATAAGAACGGAAAAGCGGCGACGGCGACGATTGATCCAAGTGAAACATAACGGAAGATGGCAACGATCACGACGAAAATGCCTACCGCTATCAAAACAGCTTTCGGAGTGATCACAAAAAAGGAACCCAATCCTGTGGCGACACCTTTGCCTCCGCGAAACTTCAACCAGACTGGGAACATGTGGCCGATGACGGCAAACAAGGCTGCCACAGCCATGGGCTGCAATGGCCTCATTCCTTGTATTGACGGGCCTGAGAGGTGAGTTGCGAGTAATACTGCTGCTGCGCCCTTCAGCGCGTCGAGTATTAGCGTGAGCACTCCCAACACCGGCGATTTTCGTGAGACATTCGTCGCGCCAATATTTCCGCTGCCGCTTTGCCGCACATCTTCGCCTCGGAAGATACGTACCAACAAATATCCAAACGGAATCGAACCGACGAGGTAACTTGTGACGGCGACGAGAATCGATGTGATCATCGGTAAACGCTAGCTAGCACAGCGGAAAACTTGCCAATTTGGTATAGACAGATCCGCTCGGCGAAAGGCGGCTCTGGTAAAGAAAAAACTCACAGGCTGTCATTGCACCAAATTCTGGCGCAGGCAACGCCGATAGTTTCTCTTGAAGCCTCTCAAAGTTCCGGTTTGGGCGGTCTCCCTTGCTGCGCTGTGGCGCACCTGAGCCGCCTGCACCGCGAGCCAGCGTCAGATGCGGATTGAAGGCGTGCGCTTCTTTCGGAATGCCGATGGCGCTCAATTTTTCATCTATCCTCGCGGCCAATAAGGGCAGGGTTGCATCGGAGGCAATCCCAATCCAGAAGACACGCGGTGCCCGCACATTTGGAAAAAATCCGTAACCGCAAATGCTCATCTCAATTTTGCTGCTGAAGAAAGGTAGGGATTCCTCCGCCCCTCGCGTCGCTCGGGGGTCGGAATGACATGGGGTTTGTTTGCTTTCTGTCGTTCCCAGCGCCAACTTGATTTTCTCAACCTCTTGTTCGGATTTTTCTCCGATAAATTTCAGTGTGACGTGGAGCGATTCCGGTTGAACCCAGCGGGCCTCGGGTGCAAGCTCGCGCACTTCCCCGACAAAGCGAGAGATTTTATTGCGGATCTCATCATCGATGTCGAGTGCCACAAAAAGGCGCATGCAAGCTATGAACTCTCAGCTATCAGTTTTTAGCTAAACTCCCGCAAGCCAACAACATTAAACCTTTACATTAAGTTTTTTCTTACCATATCCAGCGCCAGCGTCGATGCGAACCAACGGATGCGATTGCGATCTCCGGAAAAGTTCCGCTCGATGACCTCGGTGCCACTAGCGCTGGCCAAGGCGTGGAATACCAAGCCTACAGGCTTTTCTGGCGTCCCTCCGTTGGGCCCCGCTACGCCGGTGATACCGACGCCGAGTGTTGCTTCGCTGCGGTAGCGAATGCCCTCGGCCAATGCGGCTGCGACTTCACGACTTACCGCCCCGTGACGTTCAATCATGTCCGCGGGAACCCCGGCCAGCTCGGTCTTCAACGCATTGGAATAGACGATTGCCCCGCCAGCGAAGTATCGCGAACTTCCCGCGACCGAAGTGATTCTCTCGCCGAGCAAACCTCCGGTGCACGATTCTGCAACGGCCAGCGTGGCATTACGCATTTGCAGCCAGTAGCCCACGATCTGCTCGAGCGACTGGCCGTCGCGCGAATACACAGCATCGTCGAGTTCTTCTTCAACCGCATCGGCGGCTTCGTCGACCCGGGCTTGTGCCGCTTCCAGGGTTTCCGCACGCGACTTGAAGTGAAGCTGAATTTCTCCGGCGCCCGCGAGAATTGTCGTCTGAACGTCGGTGAATCGCTTGTAGATGGGGGCGACGCGTGCATCGACGAGAGACTCGCCCAGCATGGCAATCTTTAAAACACGAGTCGCGATATGCGCCACGGGTAGTTTGGCGCGCAGGCGCTCCCGGCACTCGGTTTCGAATAGGGCTTTCAATTCGTGCGGAGGTCCGGGCAGCAGGATGATGATGTTTTCCCGCCCGTCAAACTTTCCGTTGAGCCACTGCCCTGGCGCGGTGCCATTCGGATTGGGTAGCACCGTAGCGCCTTCAATTACGTCAGCCTGTTTGGCATTGTTGGCTGACATTTTCCAGCCACGCGCGGCAAAGCGCTGCTCGATGCGGGCAAGAACATCTTCATCACGCCGCAATGTCACTCCCAGCGCTTCCGCAACCGCTTCGCGGGTTAAGTCGTCTTCTGTGGGGCCAAGGCCGCCGCTGAAAATGACGATTTCCGAACGAAACAACGCGTGCTGCGCAGCCGCCACGATGCGGCTGCGATCGTCTCCCACAATGCTTTTGAAGATCACTTCCACGCCGAACTGGTTCATTTGCTCGGTGAGGTAGAGGGAGTTGGTATCCATGCGGAAGGGAGTTAGCAACTCAGAACCAACCGCGATGATCTCGGCGTTCACGGTAGAAGTGTAAATGAAAAGCGCGGGCAGCGCGGTAGAGATGATTCGGATGGCGTTAGAAAATCAACAATGACGGCTAGTCGGGCAACAGTGGTAATCCCTCGATATTCCAGGAAAGATGATGTACAGCGTCAGTCGTTGCTAGAATTACGCTGCGGCCGGGTGCGAAGGCCAGTCCGACCAAACCATGGCCCGAAACTTCCAAGTTGGCCTTCCCATCCGGCGTGATTTTTACGATGCCGCGCTTACCAGAGAGCGAAGCGGCCACATATAAATTTCCGATCGCATCGAAAGCCATGCCTTGCGGGCGTCCCAGTCCGCGATAAAAAGTATGTACAGTTCCCTGCGGATCGACGCGATGTACGCAGTCGAAGCTGGAGGTAGTGGGCCCGGTTACGAACAAGTCTCCCTGCGGATTGAAAGCCAGGTGATAGGAGGAAACGCTTGGTTCCAGAGTGGCGAAGACGAACATCTGCTGATCGCGGCCAATCTTAAAGATCGTGCCGCTGCGGTCGCCGACGTATAGATTCTGGTTTCGATCGAAAGCAATGCCGGTCGCGACCCCCATTCCTTCAACAAAAGTGGTCATCGTCCCGTTCTGCGCCACGCGATAGACCGCGCCGTCATGGCGCGACGAGACATACATTTGCCCCTGGCGATCGAAGGCAATCGCGGTAGCATTCATCATTTCGCCTACGAAAGGCTTGACGGTGTAGTTGGTGTCAATCTTGAAGATCGCGACCGGAACTTTTTGGCCGCGGGAGCCAGAAAATGTCGCGTAGATGTTGCCCTGGGCGTCCAATGCGGGATTGGTTACAGGATGAAGGTTCTCGGCAATGGGCAGCGCCACTTTAACCGCCTGCGCGTTGCTGGCATGGCCATCGGTAGAAACTACGACAGGCCCGGACGAAGCCCCCTCGGGAACGCGGGCGACCAAGAATGAATCGGCGCTGACCACGATGCCGCCTTCGACTTCGCCAAATTGCACCCGCGGCCTTTGATATTGCTGCGGTCGCAATCCCGAGCCCGCAATGCGAACCTCTCCTCCAGCCAGCGCCAGCATAGGCGATATGGATTCGATGTGCGGGCCGCCGTTCACATTTTTCTTACCCAGGATACGATCGGAAAGGCTCATGAGGACACTGCTTGCGCTACTGTAGAAGTCATTATCTTAGAAGACCAAAGTGCAGCAAGAGATGCATAACTGCCAAAGCGTAAAGGCCGGCGGCAACATCGTCCATTACGATTCCCGCGCCCTCGGGAATCGCTTCCAGTTGCCGCACCGGCGGCGGCTTGACGATATCAAAGGCACGAAAAAGTATAAAGGCCGCCAGAAGATATTTCCATGCCAGCGGTACGGCAATCAAGGCGACGAGTTGACCGGCCACCTCGTCGATTACGACAAACTGCGGGTCTTTCGCTCCATAACCTCGGGCAACCTGAGTTGCCGCGGGGATGCCGATGAGTGTGACGAGTACGGCCAAAACAATCGCAACCGGGATTCGCAACGAGGGTTGAAGGGCATATGCCAATGCCGCCCACAGAAGCGTGGTTACTGCCGAAGCCCAAGTTCCGGGACCGGGCCTCAGACGGCCGATCCCGAAGAATGTCGCGATCAGCGAAGCCCCCACTGGAACGCTGGCACTACTGTCGGCTTTCGCTATGTCCGTCACAATTATTCGTCCTGATCCTTATCCTGATCTTCGGGAGACCAGTCGGGGATTTGCTCTTCCGCGTCGGTAACTGGCGACGCAATCACATACGCGCCGCTGGCCCACTTTCCCAGATCGATGGTACGGCAGCGGTCGCTACAGAAGGGAAAGTCCGCGTCGGCGCTCTTGACTTCTTTTTTGCAGATGGGGCAACGAAGTTTGACGATGCGATTGCCGGGCATGTTAGGGAGAACTATGGATTTCTTTTTTAAATCTTTGAATCAAATCGTCTTGCCGGCGCACCGCAGCTAAAGGATTTTCGCCACCAGATCATAATCGTGCGCTTCGGTGATTTGGCAGCGATAAAACTGGCCGGGTTCGGGCGTGATTTCCCCCGGAAAATCGTTCACAAAAACTTTCCCGTCAATTTCCGGCGCATGCATGGCAGTGCGGCCTTCCAGCAGCAGTTCAGTTTCTTCCGATGTTCCTTCCAGCAACAGATCGAATTCCCGGCCGATCATGGCTTTCTTTTTCTTTTTGCTGATCTGCCGCTGAATGCCCATAAGATGTTTGCGGCGGCGTTCGATTTCGCGGGGCGAAAGCTTGTTATCCAAGGCGTAGGCATCCGCACCCTCCTGATCGGAATAGGAGAACGTTCCCATCCAGTCGAATTGCGCCTCGCGCACGAATTCGCACAGTTCTTCAAATTCTTTCTCGGTTTCGCCGGGAAAGCCCACAATAAATGAAGTACGCAAGGTGAGATTGGGAATGGTGCGCCGCATCTTTGTAATCGAGCGAAGAAATACATCTGCACCACCTCCGCGCTTCATGCGCTTCAGGGCTGAGGCGGAGGCATGTTGCAGGGGAACGTCCATGTAGGAGCAGATCTTCTCATGCGAAGCGATCGTATCCAGCAATTTGCCCGTGATCTTGTTGGGATAGGCGTAGAGGAAGCGAATCCAGCGCAGGTCTTCGATAGCGGCAAGCTTCTCCAGCAGCAGCGCGAGCCCATCTTTCAGACCGAAATCTTCGCCGTAGCAGGTCGTATCCTGTCCGATCAGCGTGATTTCACGCACGCCAACCTGCGCAAGACGCTCGGCTTCCGCAATCACGGATTCGAACCTGCGGGAACGAAATTGCCCGCGCAACTGCGGAATAATGCAGAACGTACAGGGATGATCGCAACCTTCGGCGATTTTGATATAGGCGGTATGCTTCGGGGTGGTGAGAATCCGCGGGGTTTCTTCGTCGTACAGGTAATTCGGCAGATCGGCGATGGCGCCATCCCATTGCCCACGCGAGAATCTGCCTTGCGCAGCGCGCGCTTCGCCCTCAGGGCGCGAAGGCAACACGACAAACGGAGAGTTATTTTGCGGCCGCGCCGACTGGATGCCGGTTGCCGCGAGAATGTTCTCCAGTTCTCCAGTGCCTACAACTGCGTCCACTTCCGGCATGCGTTTGCGAATTTCGTCACGAAAACGCTCGACCAGGCAACCGGCTACCACCAGTTTTTTCGCGCGTCCGGATGTTTTATGCGCGGCCATCTCGAGAATTGTGTTCACCGACTCCTGCTGGGCACTCTCGATGAACGAACACGTATTTACCACGATGACATCGGCGTCTTCCGCATGGGGTGAAAGTTCGGCTCCCGCACGCGCCAGAAGCCCCATCATGACTTCGCTATCGACGAGGTTTTTGGGGCAGCCCAGGCTCACGAAGCCTATTTTGGTCGGGCGAGAGAGTTGAACGCTCTCTTCCGCCGCAACGGCAACATTTTTCTCGCTGGGAGTTGTAAAAGTGAGCTTCTTTGAGGACATGTAACCTGCTTATTTTAGCATTTTCCCGAGTATTGCCCCTGCATCATGGCTCAATGCCCTTCCATGTGACTAACGGAACCATAGAAGGCAGCCTCGGCGAATGAATTCTTTTCACCGCATGCTAGGCTAGGTCATCAATCCATCAAATAGTAGTAGTCCCGCAAGCTGGAGGGGATGATGTCTGGGAAACGGGCAGTGATCGCAGTCCTAGCAATAAGTATCTGTATCGGTATGTTTGGGGCATCTGCTGTAGCCCAAGACGAAAAAAATGAGTTGACGGGAGTTCTCGGACGCATCTTTATCAGCGATCAGGGAATTCATGGTGCGACCTATTTGAATCCTTATGTGCGCTCCGGCAAGGGGCTTACATTCGAAGTCGATTACGCGCGACACCTCCTTAACACTCCGATTGTAAGGATCTCGGGAGAAGTTCCCGCGGTTTTCAATTTGGATGAAAAATTGGGGTCCGGCTCCGACGTAGTTCCCTCGAATTACAAACAGATATTCGTTACTCCTGCGATTCGCGCAAACCTGTTCCCCGGCACCGCAGTTTCGCCGTGGTTAAGCATCGGCGGTGGTTTTGCGCATTTCAGCGAAAACAAGGATTTGTTGTATTACGGCACGAATCCCGGCGTTTCGACTACTTCGGGTGCGCTGCAAGCGGGAATAGGATTGGATGTGAACCCATTTCGTGCCCGCTTTCGGCATTTCGGCTTTCGCGGCGAGGCCCGCGACTTCTGGTCGGGAACTCCCGATCTGCCGTTAGCCGATACAGGCAAAACGCGGCAGCATAATTATCTGGTCGGCGGCGGCGTGATCTGGCATTTCTAAACGGCGTTCGCTTCTAAACAGTGTTCGATCGGCTTAACGATTTATTTCCCGCACGTTATTTCTTGCACGCCGATTCCACTTCCTCGTATAACTCCGGCAGCCGCTGCGCGTCATTGGGAGAATTGCCGAAGCGCGCTGACTCGTAAGCCTGGGTGAAGCGGCCCACTTGGGTCCGCAGCCGTTCATCTTCAATTATGTGGACAAATTCCTGCGCGGTTTGCGCGGCGGATTTTTTCACACCACGCCGGGCCAGGTATCGGGCCATGCGCTCGTACCACATTGCGGCAGCCTGATCGGGCGAGCGTTCGGGATGAGCCTGTAAACGCCTGGCACGAAGCGCGCGGACGATGCGCGAAGCGTTGCCCAGCAAAAGTAGAACTGCCACAATTGCCAAGCCACCAATCAGCCAGCGAACGGGTGATTGCTCTGCCCGGCGCTGGCCGCGGCGAGCCAGGTTCAAAAGTCGGTCGTAGCGGACGACTGCCCAGGTTCGCATCTGTCCCCATAAATTGCGGCTTCCCGTGGCTGCCGTCCGTCCCAGGACGTATTGATGCGACGAGTCATAACTGATGATCCACTCGCGCCAGAACGATTGCGCCGCGTCCAGATAAAGCAGGGCCCGATCCCAGCCTTCCGGAGTTCCGATTTCGCCGCCGGGCGTGGGATCGAACGTGACCCATCCGTAGCCGGGAAAGTAGGCTTCCACCCAGGAATGCGCATTCTTCGCCCGGACCACATAATTCCCAGTGATGTCGTTGAACTCCTCGCTGCGGAAGCCGTTGACCACGCGCGCGGGAATGTGCAGCGTGCGCAGCATCACGGCCATTGAAGAAGCAAAGTATTCGCAATGTCCGAGCTTGCGGACGAAGAGAAAATTGGCCAGCGGATCGGCTACGGGAGTTCGCAACTGCTGCAAGGTGTATCCGTAATGCATGTTCAAGTAACGCTCGACGGCGTACACCTTGTCGTAGTTCGTGGAAGCCGAGCCGACAATCTGGGCTGCCAACTGCGGAATGCGTGGATCGAGGGCTGAGGGCAGTTGCAAATATGCGGCGGTGAATGCCGGGAAAGAATTTGCGGCTTCGCGAAGCTTTGCGGCCGATGGCTTGGCAATGTCGGAATCTGCTTCGTAAACGCTGACCACATGCTGGCTGTCGCGATCATAAATGGCGCCGCCAGCGTCGATTCCCATCGCCCGATACGATCCCTTTACCCGCCGCGCCCAGGGCGCGAGAAAAAAAACATTGGTGCCGATGGGTTCGAGCACTACCCGATAATGAATGAGATTTCCCGCTGGAAGCGGCTGGGGTTTCGCTCCGGGGGCTGCGATCATGCCCTGGCTAAACGGCGGGACCGAGAACGCTCCATCCGGCTCACGCTGCAAAAAATATTGATCGGGCCGGGTCGACCAGTTCTTGCCATCGAAATATGCCAGCGCCACGCCGCGCCAGTGCAGCTCGTATTTGCCGGTATCATCTCCGGCAATTTGGATGTGCATTACGACCGCGTTCGATTGCTGAATTTGCCCGATTTGCCCCAGTTGCACACGATCGCTAAAGCCGGTGGAAAGATCGTTGCCGAAGGAATAGCCACCCAGATAACCCGCCGACATGCGGGGCAAAAGAAAAAATACCGCAGCCGCTCCCACCAGGATCATCAACACGAGGGCAGGCGTCATCCGAGCCAGCGAGAAGGCTAAATGCCGATGTTCATGGGCGTCGCTGGAGTGCCGCGCCTGAAATTTTGAGGCTCGACCGGAGCGCCGCATCTCCATCAGGATGAATGTGGCCACGGCCATCAGCATGAACGCGGAAAAGAAGAACAGGAACACGCTATCGACCGTGAGCACCGCCGAGGCCAGGACCATGAGAAACGAAAGAATCGCCAGCATGGTGTAGTCGCGATCGCGCCGCAGCGAAAAGGTGCGCACCACTACGGCAAACAAGACAAGGTGTACCGTGGCGGGCAGGAATGCGCGGGAAAGCAAGAAATAATCTGCTGCGTAGAAGACGAAATACGCGATGGTGAGGGGGGTAGTCCATCGCTCTGAGATGACGACGCGTTGCCGCTTAACCAGCAGATAACCTCGCAATGCCAACGCAGCACCCACCAATACAATTGTTGGCAAATCGAGCGAGCCGGTACTGGCAAGCGTTCCAAACCCCATCAATACAAGCAAATACAAAGAAATCTCAAAGTACTTATGAATGGCTTGCGACAGCGGGATCACGCCGGGATATTGATTATTTTGAGGCATCGAGCACTGGGTATTGTTTGAAGCTTCTGGCCGCAGGTTCGTTTGTGCGATTGCGATTCTATTGTTCGATAATCTCCTGCCAAAGGGAAGGCATTCCTCAACTTTTCTTGCACCAAAAGTCACCAGTCTTTTGCGCGCGCGAAATGCAAAGCCGAGGATGAGGAGAGAATTCCCCTTCTGGTTTGCTAGAATGACTGGTCAGGCATCGGTCTCACGCGACGCACTCTCGCCAACCCCGCCAGGTCCGGAAGGAAGCAACGGTAACGGGCTCTTGCGTGTGCAGTGGGTCCCCGGTGCCTGGCTAAATTCTGCGTTGCGCCTGCATCGCTTTAATTACTTCCTGCGAACTGTTCCGGCGAATCAACTTTTACATATCCTTACAACTCTTCACGCAAGAAATCACCCCGGCCGCGTCATCATTAGTCACATGATTCGCTAGCACCCAATAAATTTTTTGCCACTGGCATCGAGGGAGAATATGCGCAATTATCCAAGAAAGTCGGTTTCCCCAAATGTTACGATCCGCGTCGCCGGCAGCTTATCTCAGGGACATCTTTTGTATCTTGATCAACTGGTTGCCTCGGCGGTCGAGTGCGCATTGTGGCCTTTACTCGATCTCGGTGGTTTAGAAGAGGTAGATCGGGCCGCGCTGATTTATCTTGCCAACGGCGAAGGGTTGCATTTTGGTATCGTGTCCTGCCCGGAGCTTATCCGCGAGTGGATGCAATACGAAAAAGAACGCTGCGCCGCATAAGAACGGCGGCTGAATGAGACTTTCTATAGTGCCGCACGCTGGCGGGGTATGAGTAGAAGCAGTCGTCCCTTCGCCATGAGTTAGACATTCCTGCCTCAATCGTTCAGAATACTGGTTTCCTTTATCAGGAGCTGCCATTGAACGGACTGAGCCAACCTGCGCGCACAAGAGTGAAGATCAGCGCCCTCGGCACTTATGTGCCGCCGCGCCTGCTTACCAATGCCGACCTTGAAAAGATGGTCGATACCACCAATGATTGGATTATGGCGCGGGTCGGTATCCGCGAACGGCATGTAGTCGATAAAGGCGTGGCCACCAGTGATCTCGCCGTTGCCGCCGCGAAAAAGGCTCTGGCGCAGCGCGGCCTGGCTCCGACGGATATCGACGCCATCATTATCGGCACGGTCACGCCTGACATGCTCTTCCCTTCCACCGCGTGCATAGTGCAAAACAAACTGGGTGCGGTTGGCGCCTGGGGATTCGATCTCTCCGCTGCCTGCTCGGCTTTTATTTACGCGGTGCAGACGGGCGCGCAATTTATTGCCACCGGGGTACACAAGCGTGTTCTGGTGATTGGCGCGGACGTAATGTCCTCGATCATCGACTACACCGACCGCGCTACCTGCGTGATTTTCGGCGATGGCGCCGGCGCTGTGATTCTAGAGCCAGCGGAAGACGATTCCGTCGGCCTGATCGACTTTATTCACGAAGTCGATGGCTCGGGCGGATGCTATCTCTATATGCCCGGCGGCGGCAGTTTGAATCCATCGTCGCGTGAAACCGTCGAAAAGAAAATGCATTACGTCCATCAGGATGGACAGCAGGTTTTCAAATTTGCCGTGCGCAAACAAACTGAAGCCTGTACGAAGCTGCTGGAACGCAACGGCCTCAAGGGTTCGGACATCGACGCGTTCATCCCACACCAGGCAAATCTTCGCATCATCAACGCCACAGCCGAACGACTTGGCCTGCGCCCGGAGAATGTGATCGTAAACATTGATCGCTACGGCAATACGACTGCGGGCACGATTCCATTAGCCATGAATACTGCGGTGGAGGAAGGCCGGCTGAAAAAAGGAAGTCTGGTATTGATGGCATCGGTAGGCGCGGGCTTCACGGTTGGGGCCACGCTGCTTCGCTGGGCATTCTGATCGGTCTCCCAAAGCGAGAGTATTTGGCTGCAACCACCCAAGGACGGATCTCCGCCGTGGTTCTGATGATGGAATTAACCGTCCGGGACCGTTCCTTTATCCTGCCGCTTCTTCTCATTGCAGGCATTTCCACGCTAAGCGCGCGTTCGATTGAGCATCGCTCTATTTACGGCGCTAAATTGGCCGACGAACAGGTAGCCGAACGGCAAAAGCTATGCGAAACAAGGTAATGGCTAAGAGGCCAATGCTTGTCCGTAGGCATACCGCTTCCAAATGGCTGCGCCATCATCTAATAAACTAAATCTGACGCATGGATCTCCTCCAGAAAATCCGCACCATCCCTACTGAGCCCGGCGTGTATTTGTACAAGAACGCCGAGGGCGAGGTCATTTATGTGGGGAAGGCGAAAAACCTGCGCAGCCGTGTGGCCAGCTACTTCCACGAAGGCCGTTGGGAGGATGCAAAGACCGGAACACTGGTGCGCGAGGCGGTGGATGTCGACTACATCGTGGTCGCTAATAACAAGGAAGCGCTGGCGCTGGAAAACAATCTGATCAAGCAGCGCAAGCCACGCTTCAACATTTTGCTGCGCGATGACAAGACTTATCCCTACGTGAAGTTAACACTCAGCGAACGCTGGCCGCGAGTGTATGTGACGCGCCGCCTGCGCAAAGACGGCAGCGCTTATTACGGGCCCTACTTCCCTGCCAACCTTGCTTATCGCATCGTCGATCTTATCCATCGTAATTTTCTGATCCCGTCATGCAAAGTTGATCTCACGCGTTTTCATCCGCGACCGTGCCTTCAGTACTACATCAAGCGCTGTCTCGGTCCCTGCGTAAAAGAGTTGACCACTCCTGAGGCTTATCAGGAAGCGGTGCGCGACGTGAAGCTGTTCCTTGAAGGCCGTCCCACAGATTTAGCGCGATCACTGCATCAGCGCATGGAGCAGGCCGCCGCAGCGCAGGAATACGAGCGAGCCGCCCGCTATCGAGATTTGATTTCGACTGTCGAACAGTTGCAGGAGCGCCAGCGCATTGCCGCCGCCGAAGGGGATGATGCTGACGTTTTCGGATATCACTATGAAAACGACATGCTGGCGATCAATTTGTTCCACATGCGTAGCGGAAAGATGGTCGATCGCCGGGAGTTCTTCTGGGAAGATTTGCCGGAGTTTGGCACGGCACTGGAAGCTGAGTCCTCTGTGCGCCAAGATATGGTCGACATGGACGGTTCAGTAAGCCCTTCCCCACACGAGCCGAGGTCCCCTGTTACTCCTTTTCATCCGGGAGAATTCTTTTCCGCACTCTTGAAGCAGCTCTACATCGGGCAACCTTACGTTCCGAGAAATCTCTACATCCCCGTGGATTTTGAAGATCGTGAGGCACTTGAAGATTTGCTTTCCGAACAAGTTGCGGGAGGCGATTCGCGAGCTGCGCGGGTTCATATTTTGGTCCCGCAGCGCGGGGACAAACGTGCGCTTATCGATCTGGCTGGTACCAACGCGAGGCAATCCTACGACCAGCGCTTTCGCGTGCTAAAGCCTAATGCGCGCAAGATTCAGGAAGAATTGCAGGAAGCGCTGGGCCTGCCCGATCTGCCCAAGCGCATCGAATGCTTCGACATCTCGCACATTCAAGGCGCGGAGACGGTGGCTTCGATGGTGGTTTGGGAAGACGGCCGTATGAAGAAGGCGGATTACCGCAAGTTCATCATTCGCACAGTCGAAGGTGTGGACGATTTCGCCTCCATGCGGGAAGTGGTCACGCGCCGATACAAGCGATTACAGCAGGAAGAAAAACCCATGCCCAGCCTTGTGTTGATCGATGGCGGATTGGGGCAGTTGCATGCGGCTGCCGAGGCGCTGGAATCGCTAGAGATTATCAACCAGCCGCTGGCCGCGATTGCCAAGCGCGAAGAGATTCTCTATGTCTACGGGCAGGAGAAAGATCCGATTGCGCTCGATCATCACTCGCCTGTGCTTCACCTGATTCAACTGATTCGCGATGAGGCCCATCGCTTCGCCGTGACGTTTCACCGCAAGCGACGACAAATGCGTGACCGCTCGACTGAGCTGTTGGAAATTCCGGGGGTGGGGGAAAGCACGACGCGACGCCTTCTGGAACACTTCGGCAGCTTGCAGGCGGTGAAGCAGGCCGACGCTGCAGCTCTTTCGGCGGTGGTTACACGCGGGCAGGCGGAAGCGATCAGCAGTCACTTTCGAAAATAGGAAGCTTGAAGCGCGGAGATCGCGAAGTTTTGCGCGGAGGAAGTCAAAAGTTTTTCAGGTTGCTTCGCGATCTCTGCGGCTTTTCTTCACGGCCCCGGCACTTTAAGTCTTCCATGCAGATTGCGCACGGCAGCTAGGCTTCCTTGACGCCGCCTTGCTAAACTAACTCCTCTCTGACCTGTCGCGAGGCAGATCATCGAACTGAACATGCCCGACGCAAGCAATGCAGGAACAATTATCGTAACCGGCGCCAGCCGTGGCATTGGCGCGGCCATTGCAACTCTTGCGGGAGCGCGCGGGTTTTCTGTAGCGGCAAATTTTGCCACTGGCGCTGCTGAAGCGTGGGCGGTTGCTGACCTCATCATTTCGGCTGGCGGCCGTGCCTCGTCCATTCAGGCGGACATTGCCCACGAAGAAGATATCGTCCGTCTCTTTGAGACTGCCGAACGCGAACTTGGCCCGATTACGGCTCTTGTGAATAATGCTGCGATTACGGGCGGATTTTCGCGCGTCGATTCGGTTGGCGCGGACATTCTTGCCCGGGTGATGGCGGTCAACGTGATGGGAGCAATTTTGTGTGCGCGCGAGGCCGTACGGCGCATGTCAACCAAACACGGTGGCCCAGGCGGCGCTATCGTCAATATTTCTTCGCGGGCGGCGCAGACAGGTTCTGCTGGCGAGTGGGTTCACTACGCCGCATCGAAAGGCGCCATCGATAGCTTTACGATCGGCTTGGCGCGTGAAGTTGCCACCGAGGGGATTCGCGTGAACGCCGTAGCTCCCGGATTGATTGAGACCGGACTTCACGCCGCCAACGGAGCGCCCGACAGATTGCAGCGTCTGGCGGCAAGCATTCCGATGCAAAGACCGGGCACGCCGCTGGAAGTGGCTGAAGCTGTGCTGTGGCTGCTGTCGCCGGCCGCGTCTTACATGACTGGCGCTATTGTCGAGGTCGGCGGCGGGCGCTGACTATCTGGATCGAGCGGCTGATTTACGCGCCATCTCCAGCGCGCCTAAAACAGGCTCAACAATTTCCGGTCTCACTACCAGACGTGGATCAAGCTTACAAATTTCATGGCAAAAATATTCTCGAACGGGCGCGGCATAGCGAAAAACACCTCCGGCCAGCGCAATTGGAATGGTGTGCAGGTTGGAATCGTTATCGGCCAGCCAGCGAATTACAATTTTGGCGATTTGGACAAGCGCCGCAGCCGCCTGCTTAAGAACCGGTTCTGCCAGAGCATTGCCTTGCGCAGCAGCCGCTAACACGGCAGGCAATAAGATTGCGAAGTCTGGATTCGAGTTGGCAGTTCTCGCCAGCTGTTCCAGAGAATCCAGCTTCCAGGCACTTTTCAGCTCATGGAAAAATGTTGAAGCATCTTGCTCACTTTGTTTCTGATTGATTCCTTCGTCGGCTGCGCGAAGCACAGCGGCCACTGCAGCGCGGCCAATCCAGTGCGCCGAGCCTTCGTCCGAAATCGCGTAACCCCAGCCACCGACCCGAACTGTTCTCCCCCGCGTATCGCGGGCATAAGCAATCGAACCTGTACCTGCAACCACGATCACGCCGGACCCATCCGCCAGGGCGGCTTGCAGAGCGATCTGCATATCACCGACCACTTGAATCTCACCAGCGATTACTTCCGCAACGATCTTTCGCACGATACTGGCAACTTCCTCGCGCCCGGCTCCTGCTGCGCCAACACAAATGCTCTGCACTTCTTGCGGATGGATTTTTGCGGCAGCACAAGCCTGGCGTATTGCATCGTGCAGCGATTCGCGGGCGCGCACTTCTCCTACGCGAGTGATGTTGCTTGGCCCTGTCGTGACGGTCGCGAGAATGGAATGGCCATCGCCCAATACGCATGCCGTCTTGCTGCCGCCGCCGTCGATGCCCATGTAGTAAGCCACGGGTTATTTCTATCACAGGCGTAGTTTGGCTTTGCTCTACTCCACACGTCTATAAAGACTCACTCGCGCAGAACGCCAAGCGCGACCATAATAAAACTCGGACACCAAATGAAAATTGAAATCATGGAACTATCGAATACCGGCGACGGACGCGGCTTCAGCTTTACCATGCCACCTGAAGCAATCAATTTCGTCGGGCGCATTGCAGATATGCATTTGGCTTCTACATTGCCGGGAGCTGTTCGCGGCAACCATTACCATCTGCGACGGCGTGAGGCCATCCTGTTATTGCCCGGTTCCGTCTGGTCGCTGCATTGGGACGAAGGCGAAGGCACGCCCGCGCAGCACCGCAGTTTTGATGGCAGTTCCGGCGTGCTGGTACTGGTCTCTACGGGAGCTTCTCACGCTGTGCGCAATGATGGAAAGGCGGCGTTGTGGCTGGTGGGATGTTCGTCGGAACCGTATGATCCGTCCGAAACAGTAGCGCGGAAGGTTGTTTAACGGCACGCATGGGCCTCGATAAACTCGATTTCACGATCATCGCGCTGTACTTGATCGGCATCACTCTGTTCGGTCTGCGCTTTCGCAAGCGCCAGCGCTCCCTGCGCGATTATTTTCTTGCCGGTCGAGACATTCCCTGGTGGGCCATTTCGCTCTCCATTGTCGCCGCCGAAACCAGCACGCTCACTATCATTAGCATTCCCGGCCTGGCTTACGACACCAACCTGACCTTTCTCCAGGTAGTGATGGGATACGTTGTTGGGCGCGTGGTAATCAGTTTTGTTTTGCTGCCGCATTATTTTCGCGGCGATCTTTACACGGCTTATGAATTGATCGAACGCCGCTTCGGGCGAGGGTTGCGCTCGCTGACTGCCGGACTATTTTTATTGACGCGCGCGGCGGCGGAAGGTGTACGGGTCTATGCCGTTTCGATTGTGGTTGCCATAGCTCTCGGCACCGGCGAAGTGGCTTCCATCGCGATCATTACGGTGTTGACGCTCATCTACACATTTGAAGGCGGGCTTGCGGCCGTTATCTGGACCGATGTGGTGCAGACAGTAATCTACGTCGGGGGAACATTGATCGGGCTGTGGACGATTTTGCACCTTGTGCCCGGAGGGTGGAGCGCGATTCATACAGCCGCTCTGAACGCAGGCAAGTTGCGCGTATTTGATTTCACGCCGAGCTTGTGGATTCCCTATACGTTTTGGGCAGGCGTGATTGGCGGAGCATTCCTGACCACGGCCAGCCACGGCACCGATCAACTGATCGTGCAACGACTGCTGGCGGCGCGGAACCAAAGACAATCAGTAACCGCACTGCTATCGAGTGGCGTGGCCATCCTGTTTCAATTTGCATTGTTCCTGATGGTTGGAATCATGCTATGGGCTTACTATCGCGTGCCTTCCGCGACTTTCTCCACGCCGGATCGAATTTATCCCACATTCATCGTCAGCCATATGCCGCACGGGATCTCCGGCTTGCTGATTGCGGCGATTCTGGCTGCGGCTATGTCGAACCTGAGCGCGGCTCTAAACGCTTTATCCTCCAGTTCGATCATGGATTTTTACATGCGATTTCGTCCGCAGGCCAGTGAGCCTCAGCGCATGCGCCTTTCCCGACTTTCTACCTTCTTCTGGGCTTTATTGTTGTTTGGCTTGGCGGTCCTTTCTCTACATAAAGTTGGAAGGGTGATCGAGGTCGGCTTGCAGATTGCGTCTTTAGCTTATGGGGCGCTATTGGGAGTTTTCCTACTTGGAGTGCTCACGCGGCGAGCCAATCAATCCGGCGCCGTGGCAGGCATGGTTTGCGGTCTCGTATGTGAGTTGTATCTCTGGAGGACACACGTACCTTGGACCTGGTGGGTAGTAATGGGGACGACGGTCACTTTCGCCGTGGGATACCTTGCCAGCGTATTTCTACGCGAACCATCGCAAAGAACCGTTCCATCCGCCTAACGTATACTTGCAGCCTTCGATCATGCCAACACCAACGCAGCCATGTTCTTCCCGTCCCGAACTCTCCCGTGATCTTGGCGTCAGTCACGCATCCGCAATCGTGGTGGGGACGATTATCGGCAGCGGAATATTTCTGGTTCCAGCCGAGATGATGCAGGCGGTGGGCTCGGCCAAGCTGGTATATCTGGCCTGGCTGGTGGGCGGGTTGTTGTCTTTTTTTGGCGCGCTCACTTATGCCGAACTAGGCGCGATGAAGCCACAAGCGGGCGGCGAATATGTTTATGTGCGCGACGCTTATGGTCCGCTCGGCGGGTTTCTCTACGGTTGGACGTGGTTTGTGATCGCCAAGCCGGCCTCGATTGCCACGATCGCAACCGGACTGGTGCGGATTCTAGGGACATTTTCCATTTTTTCGTTCTTTTCCACCAACGTAGTATCTACTCCGTTCGCCGTAACCTGGGGGCAACTTGCCGCCATCGCGGCAGCCATTCTTATCTCCGCGCTGAATTATCTGGGGGTAAAAAAAGCTGGGGAATTTCAGTTGGTGTTCACGTTGCTCAAGGTTGCGATCATTGTCGCCATCGTGGCGGTCTGTTTTGGCGGCGCGGAAAATGTAGCGGGGCATGGCTGGAGCAATTTCTCGGGAAGCTTCGCCGGGGCCAAAGGCGGCATCGCCGGCTTCATGGCGGCGCTGGTAGCGGCTCTGTGGGCCTATGACGGCTGGAACGATCTGAATATGGTGGCGGGCGAGGTGAAAAGGCCGGAGCGGAATATTCCCATCGCGCTGATTGCGGGCGTGGCCACGGTTGGCGTGCTCTATGTGTTGGTGAACGCGGGCGTGCAATACGTGCTACCGGCAAGTGTGATCGCGGCCTCGCCGCGCCCCGCTTCCGATGCGGTCGCGTTGCTCATGGGACACAAGGGCGCTGCGATAGTTTCGGCGGGCATGGCGATCTCGATGCTGGTGACGCTGAACGGCACCATCATGAGCGGCGCCCGCGTGCCATACGCCATGGCGCGTGATGGATATTTTTTCCGTGCGCTCGCTGACGTGCATCCGCGTTTTCACACCCCATCGGCAGCGATTGTGGTGCAGGCAGTTCTGTCGATCATTCTCTTGCTGCTGGGTGGGAATTTCCGTCAGCTTTTTTCTCTTGCCATCTTCGCCGAGTGGCTCTTCTATATGATCGCCGGCAGCACGATCTTTGTCTTTCGCTGGCGCGATCCGCAGGCTGTCAGGCCTTATCGCGTGCTGGGCTATCCCTTGGTTCCCGCATTATTCATGGCTGCAGCTACAGTGCTTCTCTATTACACCTTCCGCGAAAACTGGCCAGATTCTTTCTACGGACTCCTTGTAATTCTGGCCGGCGTACCGGTTTTCTCCTGGTTTCGCTGGCGGAGGGCTCAGCTCTGAGAGATCAATCCGGATTAAAAAATTTTACGGCTTTCTTCTTCCTAATTCTTGATGAATAACTAAGAGTGCCTGAGGAAAAACTAAGGAGAAGCAGATGCGCGGGCATCGTTTTCTGTCGCGGAGATTCCCTGCCCAAGCGAAGCTTGGACAGGGTACCCTCGAACTGGTTTAGGCCGGGCCAGCGGTGATCGCCAACCATTCGTCTCGTAAAGAGTCAGTTGTTCACGGGTGCAGCAACCATGGACTCGTCGCGTCTCCAGATCGACAACCCAGGGGCTCCGAGCGCCAATGCGGCTAGAGTCATCGGGGCGGAATCGGGCGTGATTGCAGATGGGGACGATTCAGCCGCCACCGGTCCCGAGGTCGCGCCTGCGAGGATTGGCGTGTTGGGTGTGGTTTCGTAGGCGTAGCCGGTGAGAGTTGCGGTAAGCATGAATCGTGTGCCAGTTACCGTGAGTCGCGCCCAGCCGTAGTGAGTCTGGCCGGCGACGACAAACTTGAGGCCGAGATAGCGGTTGGTCACATTCAGCCAAGAACCGAAGTTACTGCTAGCAGCGTCACTTGCCGCCATGGCTTCACCCTGAGGGAAGGCCGCCTTGAACGCTCCTTGTGGTCCAACGCTTTTGCCCCTAATGAGTGCGGCTGCACAGACAATTTCACTTCCGCAGTCATGTGCATGGACTGGTGCTGCCCAGACCTCATTGGCCATCCTACCCGGCAGGACCTGGAGGTACCCAGCAGAATTCCCGCTGAACGTATTGAAAACGTTCTTCAGCTCAAAATCGGGAGTTCCATCCTGGTTGATGTCGAGCTTATAAGTTTGGTTGGCGTTGATCACATGATGCGCTTGCGTGTAAACGATCTCAGCCTCTGCAGGCTGGGTTAACACCAACATGCCAACTCCGGCGGCGCTTGCCGCAAGAGCGTAGGTGTTGAGTTGCCGGATGGTGGAATCGGAGAGACTTTTGACTTTGCGAGGCTGGGAAGAGCGCATGGAGTGGTCCTTTCGAAAGCGAGTGATTATCCATCAGCCTGGTCCGAACGTCAACCTGCAATTTTCAACTGGCGGGTGCGCGATTCGCAGGCTGTCCGGCCTTATCGCGTGCTGGGCTATCCGTTCGTTCCAGCGTTATTCATAGCCGCCGCAGTTCTTCTTTTTTACACCTTCCGCGAGGACTGGCGGATTCTCTGTATGGACTACTGGTTATTCTGGCTGGCGTACCGGTTTTCGCCTGGTTTCGCCGGAGACATCTCTTGGAAGACTCCCTTTCGATCCCGCGTCCCTAGCCCCTTTCAGGCTCATTCCCATTCGTGGCTTTTGGGGTTACTTTTGGTCAAGAGCCGTGGACACGTTTTCCCTCTGTCCTTTTTCCCTTAGTGTGAAACTTCCAATCCGGCTACCCCGAGCCTGGATCCCCTTGGAGCTAAATGCATGGGTACGTCTGAACGCGGCTATCAACTCGGAATACTGCCTGAGCGCAAAATCGACAGGCGCGCGCTGGCCACCAGCTACACCATCATGGTGTTGTTGCTGCTGGTGCTGGTAAACATGGGAGTCATTTTCCCGGATCGGCTCGCGCTCAAGCAATATCGAGTTACAGAGTTGATTCCATTACCTGCGCTGAAACCGGAAGCCGCGCCAATCAAAAAGCCGGTGAAGCTGAAGACGAAGCTCCTACCGCCTGCGCCGGTTTTTGAACGGCCGAAGCTGGTGGTACCGCGCGAGGTTCATCTTGCCCCCAAACCCGAACCGGTGGAAGCGCCGAAGGTTGTAATGAATACCTTCGCAGCTCCGCAGCTAAAGATGACATCGGGTGGTGCGCGTCCACAACTTTTACATACTGGAGATTTCTCGGGAAGTTCGGTAGCGCCAACAGTGAACGCCGCCGTACAGAAAGTTCAAACCGGAGGCTTCGGCGATCCCAATGGTTTGAAAGGGACTGGCAAAGAAGGCGCCAAGCTGTATGCGGCGCAAACCGGCTCATTTGACATGCCAGCCGGTCCGGGACAAGGCAATGGGTCGGGTGGGGCAAAAGGAATAAAGGGTACGGTTGCCAGTGCCGATTTTGGCAATGGAGTTGCCACCCCGAGCAAGGGTGACGGCCGCAGTAGCGGAGTTTCCACCGGGGGATTTGGCGCCGAGCAGGTTGTGCACGGCGGACCGAAGCTGGCGCAGTTGGATTCAGGCCCTGCCACTACTGCAGTAGAGATCACGTATAAACCGCAACCGGTTTATACCGATGAAGCTCGTGGCTTGAAGCTGGAAGGCGAAGTTTTGCTGGAAGTGATGTTCAACGCAAACGGAACACTGCACATCAACCGCGTAGTGCGCGGGCTGGGTCATGGATTAGATGAAGCAGCCATTGCAGCCGCGAACAAAATGCGCTTTAAACCCGCGCTGCGCATGGGGCAGCCGGTAGATTCAACGGCCGTTGTACACGTTATGTTTCAGTTGGCGTACTAAGAATTTGCCATACGGAATTCTAGCTGCAAACTTCGTTTTGCGATCCTGGCTGTGCGAGACGAACCGGAGAGATTGATTTTTAAGATTATTGGTCCAAGAAACTGGAGAGAAAGTCATGCGCACTACGAAGTTGATTTTTGCCGCCGCACTACTGGCCTCGGTAACCGCCGCCGCACAGCAACCCTCGGGTTCGCCCGGCACAACCCCGGCCACGCAAAGTGTGCCGTCCGCTGACGCCGCGCAGCCAACACCGCAATCCGGCGTACCGGGCAGCGCAGATTCTTCCTCGCAGGAAAAGGCTTCGACGGCCCCTGCGCCGCCATCCGCCATGCCTCAACCCAGCACGATGGATCAAGTTGTCGATCGCTTCATCGACCGCGAGCATGGGTTGATGAAGGCGCTCTCGAACCGCACACCCGTGGTCGAAACTTATCTGCAGAACTTGACCGCCGATCCGCAACTCGGCCCGATCCCCAGCGAAGATCACTACTTCCTCGGACGTCTCGACATGGGCGAGACCGTGGATCGCAAAGATTATTTGAAAGAAGAAGACAAGGGCATGCAGGAGCGCCTGTTGGGCGGCTTCAAGAAGCTCTACAAGGTGCAGTACCAGCCCATGGGCTTCTCCTGGATGGTCTATGCCGACCGCACCGATTTCGACCGCGAGCACTATGAGTTCCATTACATTCGCCGCGAATTTCTCGGCGACGTGCGCTGTCTGGTGTTCGACGTCACGCCTAAGAAAAATTCCGGCCGGGGCCGTTTCCTGGGCCGCGTTTGGGTGGAAGACCAGGACTACAACATCGTTCGCCTGAACGGCACATACGCACCGGCACCGCGCAATTCGTACTTCTTTCACATGGATAGCTGGCGGCTGAATCTTATTCCCGGCTACTGGGTGCCCGCTTACATCTATAGCGAAGAAGGCGACTTCAGTGCCGGCGTAAAAAACAAAGTTGCCTTCAAGGCGCAGACCCGCATCTGGGGCTACGATCTGAAAAAAGGCGGCAAGGATGACGAACTTACACAGATTCGGGTTGACAGCGTAAAAGACGAAAGCGCCGTCGCGCAGGATGCTTCTCCGCTGCAGGCGGAACGTGAATGGCAGCAGCAGGCTGAAGATAACGTCATTGAACGCCTCACCAGCGCGGGCTTACTCGCGCCGGAAGGCGATGTCGACCACATTCTTCAAACCGTGGTCAACAATCTCGAAGTCACCAACAACATTGATTTGCCGCGTCCCGTACGCACTCGCGTGCTGCTCACCGCACCACTAGAGACTTTCAGCGTGGGCAACACCATCGTGATCAGCCGCGGACTGATCGATGTTCTTCCCGATGAGGCCAGCCTCGCGGCTGTGCTCTCGCATGAACTGGCGCACATTGTGCTCGGCCACAATCTCGGCAGCAAGTACGCCTTCAACGATCGCATGTTGTTCTCCGACGATTCGACTTACGCGAATCTCGGATTCAAACACATTCCCGAAGAAGAAGCCGCCGCCGATAAAAAAGCCGTCGATCTGCTGAACAATTCTCCTTACGCGCAGAAGCTCGACAATGTCGGCCTGTTCCTGAAGGCGCTGCAAGCGCGTACTCCGCAGCTCAACGCGTTGCTGACCACGCACCTGGGCAATCCGCTGACCGAGAATGGAACCATTAGCCGCCTTTCGGCGCTGGCGACGAAAGGTCCGGCGCTCGACAACAACAAACTCGATCAGGTCGCCGCGCTGCCCCTGGGCGGACGCGTAAAGATCAATCCCTGGGACGATAAGGCAGAAATGGTGAAGACGGCTCCAGTCGCCATCACCTCGGCGCGTGACAAAATGCCGTTTGAAGTGACTCCATTTTACCCGCGGCTGGCACGCTGGAGTACGCAGAATGCTCCCAGTCCAGCGCCAACAACTGCTTCCGCTAGTTCACCTTCGGGTAACTAGCTCAACCACAAGTTGCAATAAGCGAGGCCGGGATCCGGAATCACCTTCCGGGATACCCGGCCTTCGTCTATTTGCGCTTTCTTCCAATACTGTTGAACTGTTTTAACGAAGGCTAGCTGAAATCGGGTCTGGGGGGCGAGCAGACCGAGTCAAACCAACGGCTGATGTAGACCTGTGCGTGGGCTTCTCCGCAGAAATGCCGGGCTCCGTTCGCGTTTGCGCTGTCTTGGTTCCAGCGGAGCACTGTGAGTTGAATATCGCCGCATTGAATTACGAACCAGTGTATAGGGTAGTTGGTAATGGTTCCGCAGATCTCGCATCGAAATTCCTGAAGAGAGGTCATGTTTTCTTCCATTATGGAATGCTGGGACTCTTAATTATTTACGAAGAACCCTTCGATATTAAATGACGCCGCGCCGAAGTGATCGCGGCCAGAACCATATCAGTTTTGCGGTTTTGTCTTCTTCCCCGGCAGCCCCGCTGGATTTTCATGCGTCCGCTCGCGGAAGCTTCCCCGCATGCCTGTGGCCAGCGCCACGCTCGACTCACCATATCGATCGCGCAACTTGTCGGTGGCGGCGAGTACATCCTTCCAGCGCTTTTGTTGGCTATTCTCCAGCAAGCTGATCTGCTCCGGCTGCGTCTCAAAGGAAGAGGTTTGCACGCCCAGCAACCGAACATGGCTTCCCTGCTTCCAGTTCTTGCGAAACAGCGCGCGTATCTGTTCGAAGATTTCGCCGTCGAGTTGCGTGGCGGCCGGCAATGTATAGGCGCGTGTGATTGTCGTGAAATCTTTATAGCGCAGCTTGAGTTGAAGGGTGCGCGCATAGAAATTCGCTTCGCGCAAACGCCGGCCCACCATCTCCGAAAGCCGCATCAGCGTGGCTTCCAACTGGGTCGCATCCGCCGTGTCTTCGTTGTAGGTATGCTCATGGCTAATCGACTTTGCGGCGGTATCCGCGCCCACTTCGCTATCGAACCACCCGCCGGCATCTTCTCCGCGTGACTTGCCGGCCAAAGCTAGGCCCCACTTGCCAAAACGTTCTTCAAGCTCGGCTTCTTCCAGACGCGCCAGGTCTCCAACCTTCTGAATGCCCAGCGCGTGCAAATGCTTTTCCATCACCTTGCCAACGCCGGGGATTTCGCGCACATCGAGCGGTGCGAGAAACTTCGCTTCTTCTCCCGTCACAATCAACAACACACCATTGGGTTTGGCCTGGCCGGATGAAACTTTGGCAATCAACCGCGATGAGCCAATGCCGATTGAGCAATTCAGCCGTGTCTCTTCTTTCATCCGCTGATGTAGCTTGTGCGCGGCTTTCAAAGGCGGACCATGCAGCCGCGCTGTTCCCGTCATGTCAAGATACGCTTCGTCGATCGAAGCCATCTCGATTTGCGGGGAAAACGTCGTCAACACTTTGTAAACTTTTTCCGAGCACTCGCGATAACGTTCGGGATGTCCATCGACAAAAATCGCTTGCGGGCAAAGCTTCGCCGCGGTGCGCAGCGGCATGGCCGAATGCACACCAAATTTGCGTGCCGCATACGATGCCGCGGAAACCACACCACGCTCATTGCGCTGGCCTCCAACCACTACAGGCTTACCTTTGAGAGATGCATCGAACAGCTCTTCCACGGAAACGAAGAAGGCATCCATATCGACGTGGAAGATGGTGCGGGAGAAAGCCGGAATGTGCGGTACGGCCATGCTAAGCGAATTTTAGCAGCCGGAATCCCAGGGAGCACGGATCGCGAGATTACCGTCTAAATGAGATTGAATCTGCTACGATCCCGCCGTCGGAGACACCAAAGGACTGGCCATTAACGGGAAGGTACGGGCAGGACGAGGTCCGTGGTGCCCACCCTTCGCAAAACACACGAAGGATGGGCACTCGGTATACTTTTTGTTTCCTCTGAATACTACTTCGCAAGTTGCGCGGAGACCCCAGGCAGCACCGTCGTTCCTTCGATTTTCACTGCATCCAGCAACGCTGGATTCAGCCCCAACGCTTTCACAATGGTGGGCGCCACTTGCGTGGTAGCTGTCGAGTCCGACACCGTCTGCGCAGGAAAGCCTGGATTGGCTACGAGCAACAATACATTCGTATCATCGTGCGCGAACCCGCCGTGATCGCCGATCATCGCCGTGCTGCCGGAATAGGTTACGCCGATATTTGGCGTAACGATGATGTCCGGCGAACGCGGATCATTGCCAGCTTCCCATCCGCCAACGTTGTAGTTTGGAGCGAGCGTCGGACCATAGAGGATTTCTCCCAGCCCGATTTCGGTCGCATCGGTTTCCAGCAGATCGACGGCATTTTGTACGTTCACTCCCTTTTTCAACCAAAGTACGGAAACATCGTCTTCGGTTGCTCCGATGCCGGTTGTGTTCAGCGGAGACTCGGAAAATGGAATTGCCTTGCCCAGAAGCGTGGCCGGAGTGTTTGTGTCGGCTACATAGCGAGTCGGGTCAATCGGCGACTCGCCATGCTTTGCCGTCACGATAAGCAAAGTGCTTTCATAAATGCCCGCGGTCTTGAGCGCGCCGACGATGTTGCCGATTGCGATATCGACGTATTCAATTTCGCGCAGCAATCTGTCGCTGGGCAACGCGGCCGCGTTTTTGTAGCCGCCCGCGCCTACGCCGGCTTCATTTACCGACTCACCTACGTACACGGACTGGAAATTCATGCCGAATACCGCCGGAACCTGCGCCGGCGAGCCGGAATGGGTTTTGCCGGCAATTTGGTTCAACAATCCATACACTTTGATCGCGTCGTAGCACTGGATGTTTTCAAAGCTGGCGTTCCACGCCGCAGCGCCAACGGGGTCACGGATTGGATCGCAGGCAGCGCCTTCCAGTGTTTTTACGCCGGGCAGCGGGACAACCGCAGAGCTGACTTCCGGTGAATAGTAGTCGTCCAATCCATTGCCGCCGGGACCTCCGACAAACGAATACGATGGGTGCTTATCGATCCAGGCCGTGTATCCGCCCGCCGCGCGAATCACACCGAAAGCCGTGTTGATCCGAATGAAATTCCACGGATAAACCGGTGCGCAACCGGCTGCCGGGTCACGTGAAAGTTTTTTCGGATCGAGCGACGCGATACCACCCTCGGTAAGTCCAGCACCCGGCGCACCGCCATTCAGCTTGGTATCGTCGAGGTCGATGCCTTGGTCGTTGTCGGTGGTGGTTCCGGTCGGAACGCCGTAGGGAACGCACGGCCCGGGGCCTAAGCCGGTGCCGGTAGCCTTTGCCGGCGCGTCGAGCGTGCGGTCATAAGCCACGTCATAATAAAGACCGGTCGACTTCGGCGTGCCTCCGGAAGCCAGCGCCGCCATGCCAGGAAAGGAATCCGAAGGCTTCGACGAAGATGCGTTCGTGTAGTTAATACCGGTTTGAGTAAGCGAGGCCAGGTTGGGGCAATACGGCTCTCCACCGTTCGCGCCGGCAATGCCGTTCGTGCAGTTATAGAGATCGACCGCGTGCATGCCGTCGACGCTCAACAAAATCACATGCTTGATCTTTCCCGAACCTACGGCGCTTGTTTGAGCGCTGCTTGTGTGAATGAGCAAAGCTGGCGTAATCGCGAGCGCAGCTATAGCCAGGAGCCGATTTGCTGTCATGGGAGAACCTCCGGAAAGATACGAGTATCGACTACTATGGCGTGGCGTAGATTACGGGCAGGTTAATTCTGCGTGAAAATCTTTTTAGTACGATTGAGTGCCCCACCGCGAGGAACTCCAGATTTGGGCTGCTACTGAGGATGGTTTCGGGATGTACAGCCTTCGAATTTATTGAGCGGCAGATTTCTCCGGACTTTTGGCGTGTTCCGCCGTTCCTCGAACAACTGTCAACTTTCCTTGTTGATGGCGTATACCGATGAAGTCACCGCCTTGAAGTACGCAGGAAATCTGATCCTTGGCTCCTTCTTTGCTTCTGATCCGGTACTGGCCAAGTAATTCACCGGTCTCAGGACTGACCTCGTAAATCGTATCGGTCTCTCCATCGAAGCCTTTTCTAAAGTTGAACATCCAATTCACCTCGGACGGGATGAAATGCTCGATTGCGAAGCCGCCCAGGGATTTGACCCGAACTGACCGCGCTTCTCCGCCCTCGCGAATTTCGTAGATGGGGCTAAGATCGCTGGAACGAACCAGCAGAACATTTTCGTGGTAGGGATAGAAGGCCGCAAACATAGCAATTATGTCGACCGAAGCCTCACCAACTCCCAGCTTCTCAAACGATTTTTCGGCGCGCTCCGGCTTCTCAGTTATATCTTTGGGCAGGTTCAGGTAGGCTAAAAGCTGTCCCGTAGAATTCAGAATTTCGACTTGGGGCTTCTCGTTTTCATCAACTCCCGCGACTGCGAAATCACCGGAACCGAATACCGCCAATTGCAGCGTGCGAAAACCGCGATCCAGCTTCAAGGCGCCACGGTAGGTCCCGTCGAGATCGAACCGCGCGATATAGTATCCCCGTTCCCCCACGGTGCGCGACCGTTTTATTTCCTTCCTGTTTTCATCCTCGGAGACAACCTGCTCCTTCTTTGCATTTTCGGTGCCTTGCACCAGAACATAGAGTGACGTCTCGCCCATAAACATGCGGCCCGGCCTAGGCTCGGGTATGTCAGTCATCTGACTCGTAGAAAAGGTGACGACACCCTTTTTCGTGAAGCCAATAATCTGTTGGAAGGGTTCGACTAGGGTCATGATCGAAGCGTACGGATTGCCGTTGGCATCGCACTGCGATGAAAGTACAAGCTGGTCATCGGGCATGCCGACCGACAGATCGGAATCAGGAAGTAGGGTTACGTCGAACACGGGCACAGGAGGAGATGTTGTCTTGGCGGGTGGAGTTTTGAGCTGGGCGGTAGCGGATACGACCGACAAGAGCAAAATCGCAAGCGATTTCAAGTTTTCGCACCTCGTAATCTCTGCGCCTCGCTGTTACTCGGCCAAGAAATTACTCTCTTCCGGCATTTGACATCAAAACTTAAGTGCCACCTAACGAAACTTATACGAACGCCTTTTCCACCGTGTAACTCGCTCCGCGCATCTGCCTCACCCGCTCATAAACCTTGCCGTACTCGCGCGCCGATGCATTCCAGGAAAAATCCTTGTTCATGCCGTTGCGCATCAATACCTGCCATGAAGTCTGGTCGCGAAATGCCTGTAGGGCATGTTTGATGGTCAGCAGCAGAGATTCGCCGTTGTATTCCGTAAACTTGAAGCCCGTGCCTTTGCCCGAGCGCGCGTCCCAAGGCTCGATGGTGTCATCAAGCCCGCCGGTGGCGCGGACGATGGGGACGGTGCCGTACTTCAGGCTGTAAATCTGGTTCAGGCCGCAGGGCTCATACCGCGAGGGCATCAAAAACATATCTGCCCCGGCTTCGATCTTGTGTGCCATGGCGTTGTCGTAAGCTATTTTCACCGCAATCTTGTTGGGGAATTGTTTATTCAGGCGCGTAAACATTTCTTCATACTGTTTATCGCCGGAACCGAGGACGACTACGATCATCTCTTCGCGCGCCAGCCGGTCCATGATCTGGGCAATCAGGTCGAAGCCTTTCTGCGCGGCAAAGCGCGAAACGATGCCGATCACCGGCAACTTTGCGTCGGTATTGTTCATGCCGAACGCTGCCAGCAAATCCTGCTTGCACTTGGCTTTGCCGGTTAAATCCTGAATGGAATACTTGGCCGCGGTAAACTTGTCAGCCTGCGGACTCCACTCGTCATAGTCCACGCCATTCAAAATGCCAGTTACGGTCGCCGCGCGGTCGCGCAGCACGCCTTCCAGCCCAAAGCCGTATTCGGCGGTTTGAATCTCCTGGCTGTACTTCCTGCTTACGGTCGTCACGTAATCGGAATAGGTGAGCGCGCCCTTCAGAAAATTTACCTGCCCAAAAAATTCCATCTTCGACATGCTGAACAGATCCCAGGGCAGCATAAGCAGCGGCAAGGTTTCCGGCGGAAACAGGCCCTGGTAGCCAATGTTGTGAACCGTGAAGACCGTACCCACGTCGCGGAAAGCCGGGTCTTCCGCATAAATCGTACGCAACAATACCGGCACCAGTGCCGATTGCCAGTCATGACAATGAAAGATATGCGGGACGCCCAGAATCTTCGACGATTCCAGCACGGTCCGGCAAAGCAATGCAAAACGCTCCGCGTTGTCGGGATAGTCGCCCGCCGGCGTGCCATAAAGTCCGTCGCGATCGAAGAATTCAGGGTATTCCACAAAATAAAACCGCACGCCGGAGTGGCTTCCGCCCGTAACCACCGAGGCAAAACGGTACTTGTCGTCAAAGGGAACGGTAATGCTGCGGACTACGGTTGCCGGGTCGGCCAATTTGGTTTGCCGGTAGCGAGGAAGATAGACGCTCACCTGATGCCCCAGCGAGGCCAGGGCGCGCGGCAATGCCCCTACTACGTCAGCCAATCCGCCAGTTTTCGAAAACGGAACGCCTTCCGAAGCTACGAATGCGATATGCATGAATCCCTCCCGGCAAGACCCGTTTTTCGCAAGCACACGTTATGATGATGAATGTAAGCCGTGGGGCAACTCCCGCTTCCTGTAATTCATGCGGCCGACTTGCCAGTCTAATGCCCGGTGAAAAGAGGGTCAACGTGCCAAAGGTCGTCTCCACGCGCCGTCCGCAACTCAAACCCAAGCTGGGGCAGCACTTCCTCGCCAGCGACAGCTTTGCCTTGCAAATCGTCGAAGCGCTGGGCGATGTCTCGCAAAATACCGTACTCGAAATCGGCCCCGGACGAGGCGTTTTGACTGCCATGTTGGCGAAACGAGCTCGACGGCTTATCGCTGTAGAACTCGACCGCGTGCTGGCCGCGCAGCTTCGCCTGCGTTTTGGGATGTTTCCGAATGTTGAGGTAATCGAAGCCGACATTCTCACCATCGACTTCGATTCCCTGTTCGGTCCGAAGCCCGGCCTGAGCCGCCCCGGAATCGAATTCAAACCGGCGCCCGCCAAAGTCATCGGCAATCTTCCCTACTACATCACTTCCGACATTCTTTTGCGCTTGTTTGACTACGCAAAATATTTTGAGACGCTGCTGATTCTGGTGCAGCGTGAAGTGGCAGATCGCATCGCCGCCGAACCGGGCAGCAGCGACTATGGATTGCTCTCGGCTACGGCACAGCTTTATGCGCGCGTGGAAAAACTTTTTACGCTGCCGCCGGGAGCTTTCGCGCCTCCGCCCAAGGTGCATTCGACGCTGCTACGGCTCACGATGGCGCCGCGACAGCGCGAACTGGGGCTTGAGGAAAACGGACATGTGCAAGACGGGTTTATCGATTTCCTCAAACTTTCCTTCGGACAAAAACGCAAAACGCTGTGGAACAATCTGAAATCCACTTATCCTGAATCCGATCTGCGCGCCGCTTTGTCGCAAGCGCGCGTGAAACCCGCGGCCCGCGCGGAAACTTTGAGCCTGGAAGAAAGCGCCGCTCTGTTTCGCGCTTTGCGCCAAAACCACAAAGATTCGTAACATGCTTCTGCTGACCTGGTGCCGAGGAAATTATGACGACACCCGTAGTGCGCCATCCCGCAGTTGCCGGACGTTTCTATCCTCGCGACCCGGACGCGCTCCGCGAGGAAGTTAATGTTTATCTGTCGCAGGGCTCATCGCGCACTCCGGTTCGCGCTTTAGGCTGTATTGTTCCCCACGCTGGTTACGTCTACTCCGGTCACGTTGCGGGCGCTGTTTTTGCGGGATTGGAGATTCCTGAGTTATGCATCGTCATGTGCCCCAACCACACCGGCATTGGCCAACCGCTGGCCATCATGAGCGACGGCACATGGGAGACTCCTTTCGGCGATATCCCTGTTGATGGCACGTTGGCTGAGGCGCTCAAGCGATCTTGCCCACTGCTGCGCGAAGATTCATCGGCTCACCATGCTGAACATGCTGTCGAAGTCGAGTTGCCGTTTCTGCAAACCTGCCAGCCGAAATTGAAAATCGTTCCGATTGTGCTTGGCACGCGCCAGTTTGAAGCTCTCGAACAACTGGGAGAAGCCATCGCGGACACAGTCGTGGCACACGGTAAGAATGTTCTGGTCATCGCCTCCAGCGACATGAATCACTATGAACCAGATGCCGTTACTCGCGTGAAGGATCAATACGCCATCGAACCGATTCTCCGCCTTGATGCGCGCGGCCTGTACGATGCGGTCACGCAACAAAACGTAAGCATGTGCGGCTTTGGCCCAGCTGTAGCAATGTTGACGGCTGTAAAAAAGCTGGGAGCGGCATCGGCCGAATTGATAAAGTACGCAACCTCCGGCGATATCTCGGGCGACCGCAATATAGTTGTGGGTTACGCGGGCATCGTTGTTCGTTGATAGTAGCCCACTATGGGCGTGTTAAAAATGCACTCGTCGAAGCCTGCATCAATGCGGTAAATTTATCTCGTGATTACCGTTGAGCACGCGCTTGCCATTCTTGTTATTGTTGGCTTTCCCATCTGGGATGTGCTGGAGACGCGCGCCCTCAAGGCCAGCACAAATCCCCGCCGAAAAATAATCACTTATCAAAGAATCATAGCTATCGAATGGATCGCATCGTGGATTGCCTTTATCGCGTTGCGCTCCCAGTTGTTTGTCGTATGGCCCGCGGCACACGACGCAGTTCTGCAAAAAATTAACTTATCTTTTATATTGGGCCTGGTATCGGCGGTTGTGGTTGTGCTTGTGCTGCAAGTTTTTCTTACACGCCACAACGCCAAACTGCGCGAAAAGGTTTTGCTGGCGTTCAAGCGCATAGCTTTTATTCTCCCCGTCACGGGCGAAGAGCGTACCTGGTTTTTGCTTGTGTCGCTTACCGCCGGTTGTTGTGAAGAATTTTTGTATCGCGGATTTCTAATCCGCTACTTCGCCGAAGTTCCCTGGCACAAAGAAATCTGGATGGCAATTGCGATATCGAGTCTTGCCTTCGGCCTTGCGCACGGCTACCAGGGCATAACGGGAATGATCGGCACGGCGGTCATTGGCGCGCTGATGGCGATGGTATTTTTCGTCACCGGAAGCCTTTGGCTTCCGATCGCGCTACACGCCGTCCTCGACTTGCGAGTTCTTTTTCTGCTGCGTCCCGGAGAGTCATTGACGGAAGAACCCGCCGATCACGCCAGTTAGATATCACTTGTGTTCCTGCAAAAAAAGGGCGGCGCGAGGCCACCCTTTTTTTCAGTTGTTCGAAAACTTGCTCAATGGTGTCCACCGGCGCCTGCTGCGGAAGCATGTCCTGCCGATGCAGCACTGGCGCGGGCAGGACCTGCCGAGGACGTGCCAGCCGGTTCATTGTTGTACATAAAGCTTCCCATGCGCGGTGAAGTTGCCGCGAACTGTGGCGCAGAGCGCAATTCCACCGAGCCGGTTTTCGCTACTTGCGCGTTCAAATGGTGAAGATTGTCTACCGATCCGCGAGCGATGCCCAATCCTGCCGAGCCGCCTCTTACAACGGTTAGCGCCGTGGGAGACTTCGCCAGCACCGGTCCGCCTCTGCCTACAACAACTGTCGACACCGTTCCCGCAGGTGCGACTGGGGCATGAAAGCCTACAGGAGCACCCGAATAGCGCAGCCCACCCTGCCAGCCGTTAAAACCGCCGGGCTGCCAGGCCCAGCCGAAGCCGGAACCGTATACCCAGTTACCGTAGTAAAAAGGCATCCAGCCCCACGGATATGCCGAAGCCCACATGTATCCCATGCCCGGATAGAAGGACCACGCGCCATCCATAAAGGGATTCCAGCCCGCACCGGAAAGATAGGGCTGCCACATCATGCCGTAGCCGGGATAATTGGCAAAGTTGCCGTAATAGCTGAGGTCGCTATATCCGTAGCCGAGCGGCGTGGTGTTGTTTTTCGTGTACTCGTCGTGATACGAGACGGATTGCTTATCCCACTGGTCGTAAGTGTCCTCGGCAAAATTCCTGGCGACGGTGGCCTGATCGTTTTCGTTGACGTCGAATACGACCGCTTTCTTCTTGTCCACTTTCACCGCACCCGAGGGGCTTGTCACCTGCACGTCGTTTTTGAAGCTGGCAACCTCAACCTTGCTGGCAGAAGCAGCGACGCGGAAGTGGGCCGCCTGCATCAGGTCTATTTTTTCGTGTGAAGAATTCAGCGTGAACTCGTCCCCGCTTTTTCCGAGCCAGTTCACGTACACGCGGCCATTCACAAGATTCACATGGGAAACATGCTTGCCCGCGTCACTTACTCCAAGCGCGCTGAATTCGACCGTAGTGTTGGGAGCGATGCGCAGCGTGCTGCCGTCTTCGAACTCGATCTCGGCGCGGCCATTGTCGCGCGTACGCAGTTGCGTGCCTTGCGTAACGGGAAGATTGAGAAACGCGCTCTCAAAACCCAAACCTTTGTTTTTATTGATCTGCACTCCGCCCTGCACGTCGCTTAAACGAACGATGCGGGCTTGAGAATCGGCCGCAGCGGGCAGCGCGTATAGCGCGCAGGCCAAGGCGGTCAGTACCACCGCGTGGAATCGTGGCTTGTACATGGGAACCTCCGGAACTACCGGCCATCTTGCGCATATTAGAGCACGGTTTGGGCTTAACCGTGTCATATAAATCTGGTTAATGTCCGGGGGCTGTTCCGCCCATCTGAATCAACTCTTTGGCCCGTGCCCGCACCACATTCATAACGGTATTGTCGTTTACGATCTCCTGCAATACCGGCTCTACACCCTGGATCTCGCTCAACTCGTTATTTCTGGCCTGCATTTCCATGCGCTTGATTTCGTCATCCAGCGCCAGTTTTTGATAGCGATGGTCATAACTCAAGCGGCGGCCGTAATCCAGCGTGGCCTCCATGCTCTGGAACAGCGTGGTCAACTGCCTTACAGCTTCCACATTGGAATAGTTGTAGTGCGCGGTATAGGACCGCTGGCCATCCTGATAGCTCAGCACTTTATCGCCTGTAAAAGCCAGTTTTTGATTGCCCGAATCAATTTTCCCGGCAAAATATTTGGCTTGTTTTGCCCAGTCGAAAATCCGCTCCCGATTGGCCAGCGTCATATTGAATTCCAAGCGATAGGTTTGGTCGTCGGAATCTTCGATTTTTACGGTGCACTCGTAACTCGCGTGGCCTGCAGCATCGACTGCAATGGCGTAGTGTGCAGGGTCGGACTTGGGGAAATCCAGGGTGAAGGTAACCGAAGCGCTTGCAGCCGCATTGCCGCTCGACACCGGCTGCTGTGCCGATGACCAAACCATTGCAGAAAATGTCAGCGCAACGAGGGCTACCGCTTGCCAGGATGTAAGTCCGCAAGTTCGCGCTGTCCGCCGCAACAAAACCGTAGAGAAATTTCTGCCCGGAAACGATCGATAGATCACCGCGCCGCCGCCCTTTGCCTTTCCAAAGTTCCCGCCGTATGCAGATGACAGATGGCGATGGCCAGCGCATCCGACGCGTCCAGCGGCTCGGGAACCTGCGCCAGGCTCAACAGCCGCGTCACCATATGCTGCACCTGCTGCTTTTCCGCCCGCCCATACCCCACGACTGACGACTTGATGGTCAGCGGCGAATATTCCGCCACTTCCAAACCGGCCGCTGCCGCAGCCAGCATAGCCACGCCGCGAACCTGCCCCAGCTTCAAGGCCGATTTTACGTTCAAAGCGTAGAACACATCCTCAATCGCTACTTCATCCGGCTGGTGTTCCACGATCAGCGCGCCAAGCCCGTCATAAATTCGCGCCAGACGCCGCGCCAGCGCTTCCCGCGGCGAAAGCTTGATCGCTCCACAGGCCAGGCAAAACAAGCCGCCGCCGGGACGCATCTCCACCACACCGTAGCCGGTATACTGGCCGCCGCAATCGATACCCAGAACTCTCACGTTGAGTGCAGTCTATCGCGGAAATGCCATTGGGCCTAGGGGATCGAACCTGGGGAGGCATGGCTACAACCCGCTTATGCAAGGCAGCGGGTACTTTTACATCTGCCGCCAATGGCATTTTACCGGCACCATTACTGTGGCGCACTCCGGTGCGCCACTTTCTTGTCGATCCGGTTTTCAGCTCATGTCTGGGCAGATGCAATCGTCTAACAGCACTTCGGCCTGCGCATCTTCGCTTCTTCAAATTCCTGCCGAAATGCCGCATACGATTCGCTGGATGAAACCATTCCGGCGCGATTCAGGAATCGCGCATATGCGGCTTCATCGAAAATCTCGCGCAGTGTTGCGAGCAATATGCCGCAGGCATTCTTCGCGGCAGTAAGAACGTGGTTAAATAATCGCTTCATCCCCGTTCCTCCGCAAACCGCGTTCTTACGAATGGCGATTCCTTCATCCGTGCTTCTCTCGCCCCGCTCAGAATTCCAAACCATTGCCGCAATGATTCTGCCAACACCAGCGTGACCATCACCACCAATACTCCGGTCACGGCTGCATCGAGCCGGTTGTTGAAGATCAACCGGGCCGTTGCGCCCGATGCTGGGCCGGCTGCCAACACTCGCGCTTGGGATAAGAATCCCACACGCGGATCGGAATCGAACATTTTGTGCCAGGATGCAGTAAAGGTCACCGCGACCAGCCACATGAGCGGTACCAGCGTTACTGCCGCATATTTCGCGCGGTGCATCTTGATGATGATCGTGGTTGCCACGCATAGCGCCACGGTCGCAAGCAACTGATTGGAAATTCCAAACAACGGCCACAACGAATTGATTCCGCCCAGCGGATCTTTCACTCCCTGCCATAGGAAGTATCCCCATGCCCCGACAATTAGTGCGCTTGTGGCCAGGATCGAGGGATACCAGCTCGTGCGGCCCAAAGGTTTGTATATGTGCCCAAGCGCGTCCTGCACCATGAAGCGCGCTACCCGCGTGCCCGCGTCGAGGATGGTCAGGATGAACAGCGCTTCAAACATGATCGCGAAGTGATACCACAGCGCCATCAAGGTTTCGCCGCCTAAACTATGCGAAAAAATGTGCGCCATGCCCACGGCAAACGCCGGCGCGCCGCCGGTGCGGTTGTAGAGGGTTTGCTCGCCTACGGCGTGGGCCAGCGCCTGCATGTCGGCGGCGGTTACGGGAAATCCCCAGCTGGAGATCGTTGCCGCGGCTGTTGCCGGCGCCTGCCCAACTACTCCGGCAGGACTGTTGATTGCGAAATAGATCCCCGGCTGCATCACGCAGGCTGCAATGATCGCCATAACCGCGACTGCCGATTCAGCCATCATTGCGCCGTAACCCACCATGCGCGTCTGCGTCTCACGCGCGATAAGCTTGGGAGTCGTGCCGCTGGAGATGAGCGCGTGAAAGCCGCTGATGGCTCCACAGGCGATGGTTATGAAGGCGAAGGGGAATATTTTTCCCGCGAACACGGGGCCGGTGCCATCCACAAAGCGGGTCAGTGCAGGCATGTGCAGTGTTGGGTGCAACACTACGATTCCCACGGCAAGCAACGCGATTGTGCCTAATTTGACGAACGTGCTGAGATAATCGCGCGGCGCAAGCAGAAGCCAGACGGGCAGCGCTGATGCGGCAAAGCCGTACACCATGATCAGAATTGCCAGGGCCGGAGCGCTGAACGTAAACGCGCGCGCCAGAGCGTCGTGCTGCGATACGTACTGCCCACCCCAAATTGCAGCCAGCACCAGAACGAATCCGAGAGCCGAAACCTCCAACACTTTTCCCGGGCGTATGCGTCGCAAATAAATACCCATCAATACGGCAATGGGCATGGTCATGGCAATCGTAAAGGTTCCCCATGGGCTAGCCTTCAGCGCATTCACCACGATCAGCGCCGCCACGCCGAGCAGGATGATCAGAATCGAGATCACGGCCACGTAGGCTACGAAACCGCCGACGCGGCCGATTTCATCTTTCGCCATCTCGGTGAGCGACTTGCCATCCCGCCGCACGGAAAAGAGCAAAATGACGAAATCCTGCACACAGCCGGCAAACACTGCGCCCGCCAACACCCACATTGTTCCCGGAAGATAGCCGAATTGCGCCGCCAGCACAGGCCCCACAAGCGGGCCTGGCCCGGCGATGGCTGCAAAATGGTGGCCAAAGACCACCCACTTGTTCGTAACCAGGAAATCGCGGCCATTCTCCAGACGTTCGGCTGGCGTGGCCCGCAGGCCATCGAGTGCGAGGATTTTCTTCGCGATGAATCCACTGTAAAAGCGATACCCGAGCGAGTAGCAGCACGCCGCGGCCACCACCAGCCACAGCGCATTGATGGGCTCGCCGCGATGCAACGCAACCGTGCCCACCGCGACCGCCCCGAGCGCCGCGACAACTCCCCATACTAGAAATACGAGAGGCTTATTCATTTTTCATTTGCTCTCTTTTATTTGCCCGCTTTCGTCCCTGGAGCATTTTTTGCCCAAAGCCGCACCGCCACGCAATACTGTAATGCAACAGCATTGCTGGTCACAGGCTAAATCGGTTTACAAAACAACTCATTCGCAAGGAGCTGAAATGTTACTATGTTGGCCGCATTATGAACCGCTCAGTTTGCGCCCAACTCCTGCACTTCCCCTCATTCTTAAGATTAGCGATTTTTCTGGCACTAACGCCCACGTGCCTGTTCGCGGGCACTATCTCCGGAACGATTCAAGATCCATCCGGTGCGGTCATCACTGGAGCGCGAATTGAGATTACTGGGGCGAACCTGGCCCAGCCAGTTGTGCTCACGTCGAGTGAAGTTGGTATATTCACGTCCCCCGAGTTGAAGCCTGGAACGTATTCCGTGCAGGTCTCCCACGATGGTTTCGAATCTCTATCAAAGACCGTGGATCTTAAAGATTCCCTTCAACTGCAACTCACCCTTGCAATCGCCGGACAGAAAATAAGCGTCTCCGTCACAGGAAAAGGCGCGGCATTCGCTAATTCCGATCCAGTTTATCGCCAGCTGCGCGGAATAGGACTCGGCCAAACGTTTCGCTTCGATAATTTCACTCTTACCTGGGATATCGGTACTTTTCAATTTCAGAAAGGAACAATCACGTTCCTGCAACCAGTCAATGGAGTGGTAACTGGAGCAGTCTTTATTGGCGAAGGCCATTTCAAACTGATCCCCACAACTTCTCTCGACGCTCGCGAATTGATTCGCCGCACTGGCGCTTCTGACTTGAATGAAGACTTTACTGAAGTCGTTTTTCGATTTACCCGAGAGGTTCGCCTTAAATTCATTCCGGGGCTCAAAGAACAGACCGAGCCCAATCTCGAAGCGGCCAATGTTTTGAACCGCTGGCGCGAAAGAATGCGCGAGCGCCGCGAACTGCCCCTGGGTTTCACAGAGTCGATATTGCACGGCGAAACCATGGACAACGTGGATGCCGATGTTCTGGCTGCTGTCTACAACAGCGATCATCCGGAATTTTTTAATGCCTATCTACACGGCAAAAAACATAAAGATCTTCGCTTTTTCGTAAGAACCCGAGTCGGCGCGGTGCCGCAACTCGGTTCGCCGGAAGAAGTCGGTGTAATTAATTACGATCCTGAGGGAATGGAAGATGGCGTCTGGTACCTGTCGCACCTGAGGTCAGAATACGTCAAGCGCACCGCTAGTTCCGCCGAAGATCGGCGGACGTTTGCCACACACCACTACAAGATAGAAACCGTCATCGGCAGGAATGAACATCTATTCGGCACCGCTACCATTACCTTTGAGCCGCTGGTTGAGGGAGAGCGGGTGCTCAAGTTCGGCTTATTGCCCAATCTGCGGGTGTCGCGGGTCACGGATGCGCAAGGCCAAGATCTCTATTTCATTCAGGAAAGCCGAAAGGCTGATGGATCATTTTATGCGATTCTTCCGGAGGCGCCGCCGCCCGGTATAGAGACCTCGATCAACGTTGAATATGCCGGTGACAAGGTTCTGGAAGAAGCTGGGGAAGGAAGTTTCTATGTCAGCGCTCGCACATCGTGGTATCCCAATCTGAATGGGTTTGGCGAAAAAGCGTCTTATGATCTCATCTTCAAAGTTCCACGAAAATACAAAGTGATCAGCGTGGGGGAGCTGCAGTCAGAATCCATAGAGCAGGATTTGGCCATAACTCATTGGATAACACCGGTTCCAGTTGCAGTGGCCGGATTTAATTACGGCGAATATGAAAAACTTGATCTGCCGGATGACCTTACGAAGTACAAGATTTCCGGTTATTACTTGAGGGAATTGCCCAACAATCTGCGGCAGGCCCGCGCGCTGCAATCGATGGCTCCGCGTGCCATGACCAAATACGCGCTGGAGCAAACGCGTGCGCAAATGCAATTATGCACTTTTTACTTTGGCAAAATCCCGTACAGTGAAATCCATGTAACCGAGCAGCCTAATTTTAATTTTGGACAATCCTGGCCTACGCTGGTCTATCTGCCGATCTCAGCCTATACGGATTCCACCCAGCGATGGATGCTTTTCGGCCAGATCAGCAATAAATTCACCGGCTTCGTTCAGGAAGTAACGCCTCATGAAGTGGCTCACCAATGGTGGGGACATGCGGTCGGATGGGCGTCGTATCACGATCAGTGGTTGTCGGAGGGCTTTGCGGAATTCTCGGCAGGACTGTTTCTGCAACAGGGAGTATCGGGTGACTGGAGGAAAGATTACGTCGCGTTTTGGGAGCGGCTGCGCCAGCGCGTTCTGGAAAAAAATAATTATGGCATTGCACCAAACGATGCCGGGCCGCTGTGGATGGGATTGCGCCTGATCTCTCCCCGCACCGAAAGCGCTTATCAGAACGTAACTTATCCCAAGGGAGCTTACGTTCTGGAGATGCTGCGCTGCATGATGTTTAACCCTGACAACGAAGAAAAAGACAAGGCGTTCATTGCCATGATGCATGACTTTGTGGACAGCCATCGCGACAAACCGGCGACTACAGAATCCTTTAAGGCCATTGCGGAAAAACACATGACGAAGCAGATGGACTTACAGGGAAACGGCCGTCTTGATTGGTTTTTTGATGAATGGGTTTACGGTACGCAGGTTCCCCGTTATCACTTCGAGTATCAAGACTCGCCGGCGGAAGGTGGAAAAATAAAACTGCACATGAGCATTACGCAGAGCGAGGTTGACGAGCACTTTGCCATGCTGGTTCCGGTATTTGTCGACTTCGGCAAGGGTATGGTGCGACTGGGAAATGTCAAAATCGCCGGGAATGCTACCCGCAGTGTGGATGTGCTATTACCCAGCCAGCCAAAAAAAGTGGCTTTGAATGTCTACAAGGAAGTCCTGGAGCGATGAACTGATTGATGTAACTGCTTAGAAACGGAATCGCCTAGGGCACCGTACTGCTCAATTTCCCTACGGGTCGTCTCAGGGTTAGCAGGAAACCGTGGGGCTGCCCATTGATCTGGCCGTTTCCCACAATTTGCCCGAAAATGTTGATGCCGGTGGCGCTTTGCAAAATCCAACCCGAACCCGTCGGTATTAAAGTGTTCAGATCCAACATTCCTGTTTCCGCGGTCCAAAGAAAGGCGCGTGAATTTGGATTTAAGGTAGATGTGCCCACCACTTGACCCCAAAAGTTGATCGCGGTGGCATCACTGCTGTCATCACCGGCTAAGGTTCCCAGATCGCCCATACCCTTGTTTTTTTCCCACAAAAAGGCGTGGCCCGCCGCATTTACTCCAACCACATTCTCAAATATATTGATGGCGCTTGCCTGACCTTCGCCCAGATCTTTCAGCCCTGATTGAACGCTCCATATATAAGCGTGGAAGGAACCATCTTCGCTGTCAAAGTAGCCAACAACCTGCCCTCGATCATTCACACCGCTGGCCACGCTGCCGAGGCCTCCAAGCGTGGTATTCAGATTCAGTTCACCGCCATCTTTTGTCCATACAAAAGCCTCCGGAGGCTCAACCGTTGTCGAGCCCACCACTATATTGAAGTTGCTGATGGATAGGCCGCCTTGCCCATCAAGAACGGCTACTATGTCTTGCAAGCCCTGCGCGGGCGTCCAGAGGAAAGCAGCATTATTGAAGTCGTCAATCCAGGAACCTCCAGTCACATGGCCAAGATCATTAATGCCTGCGGCCCAGCTCGGTCCACCCGAAAATAGGGTTCCCAAATCCAGCATACCGTGGGTTTTACTCCAGAGAATGGCATGCTGGGTGGGCGGGCCATCCGAGTAACCGGCAACCTGACCGAACGAATTGACTGCGATCGCGGCACTGTACGTGCCACCGGGCAGCGTGCCCAGATCAGTGATGGTATAAATCTGAGCTACCGAGGAAGAGGTGAGCAGGCAAAACCAAAAGGCAGACAAAATTCCGAGCCGCGCGATAATTGCTGTTTTCATCTTATCCTCCACAGTATTTCAGGGACACTCGCTGCTGCGGGCTTAGCTATAGAGCTTCGCTCGTGATCGGGACGTGACGAAGCCTCAATACTTGGAAATGAACCAATAATGTAGGAGGAAATTATTCCGCCAAGTCTCGCTTGAAATTCATGAGGTGTCAATGAAAATTACAATTGAGGCATTCATTACGTTACGTCCCGAATCGCAGAGTAACGTGAACATCTTCTCGAACGGGAAGCGGCCCGCTTTGGTGATAATCTAATGTTTCCCGGCGACTGTAGCATCTTGCGCGCCCTGACTGCCGCTAGCTGCGAGTCCCCGTTAGACGTGCATTCACGGGAGATTTTCCATCTGATTCGATAGGGGAACGAACATGAAGATTGGCATGCTGACTGGCGGAGGCGATTGCCCCGGCCTGAATGCGGTGATACGTGCGGTGGTTCGCAAAGGCACCTTTACTTTTGGCGACGAATTTGTGGGCTTTCTGGAAGGCTGGCGCGGCCTGATCGAAAACAACTTTATGGCGCTCGATCTTGAAGCCGTGGGCGGCATTCTACCGCGAGGCGGAACCATTCTTCGCACGTCGCGAACCAATCCCTCGAAGCGGCCCGATGGCATTGAACGTTGTATGGCAACGATCGAGAAGCATCATCTCGATGCGCTCATCGCCATCGGCGGCGACGACACACTTTCCGTCGCGCAAAAACTTCACGAGCACGGCGTCAAAGTGGTGGGCGTACCGAAGACAATCGATAACGACCTGGGCGGCACAGATTACACGTTTGGATTCGATACGGCCTGCAATATTGTCTGCGAGGCTCTGGACCGCGTGCACACAACCGCGGAAGCGCACAACCGGGTAATGGTTGTGGAAGTGATGGGCAGGGATGCCGGCTGGATTGCGCTTTACAGCGGCATCGCAGGCGGTGCCGACGTAATCCTGATTCCTGAGCGGCCCTTTGATGTAGATAAAGTGGCGGACTCCATACGCCAACGCCATGAACGCGGACGGTATTTTTCCATCGTCGTGGTAGCGGAGGGTGCTAAATTTTCCGCCACAGCCGGCCATGGAGCGCCCGTCATGCAAGATGAGGGCAAAGACGAATTCGGCCACGCCAAGCTTGGCGGTATCGCCAACATTCTGGCGAAAGAGATTGAAAAGCGCACCGGCTATGAGACCCGCGCCGTAGTGCTTGGGCATATTCAGCGCGGCGGTTCTCCGAGTGCCTTCGACCGTGTGCTTGCCACGCGTTATGGCCTGGGAGCAATCGACATGGTGCATCGCGGCGAGTTCGGCCGCATGGCGGCTCTGCGCGCGAATAAAATCATCTCGATTCCGCTGTTGGAAGCAATTTCAAAGAACCGCGTTGTGGACAGCGAAATGATCGAGATCGTCGACGGATTATTCGAGAAGACCGCCGACCGACAGCCAGTCTGATAAGGCCGGGTAATTTCCGGCCGATTCATAATGCCGAATCTATATGCCCGGATCGCTCCGCATCTGGTGGCGCTGATCGAACTCATCCTGATGGTAGCCGCCGGAACGCTGATTCTGCGGCGTTACCGAAGCCCCTCCGAGCGCAGTCAGACTAGCAGCTTCCTTAGGTTGGAACGCGCCTTCTCCCGGCTGGCTAAACGCGAGCACCTTTGCGTGCTGCTGGTGGGACTTAGCGTAATCTCCGTTCGCACGGCGCTGATTCCGATCCTCGGCATTCCTCAACCTCGCTCTGATGATGAATTTAGTTATCTGCTCGCGAGTGACACCTTCGCCCATGGCAGGCTCACCAATCCTACGCATCCCATGTGGATTCATTTTGAGAGCTTCCACATTATTGAGCGACCGACTTATATGTCCATGTACCCTCCCGCACAGGGCCTTGTACTCGCTGCCGGGCAAGTGCTCGGCCATCCCTGGATCGGACAAATACTGATCACGGCGCTAATGTGCTCGACGCTGTGTTGGATGTTGCAAGCGTGGCTGCCTCCATCGTGGGCACTCCTGGGGGCTGCATTAGCCATGCTCCGCCTCGGCATTCTGAGCTATTGGATGAATGGGTATTGGGCAGCTTCGGTTGCAGCTTTCGCCGGCGCATTGGTTTTGGGAGCATGGCCGCGCCTGCGTCGAAGTATTCGAATACGCGATTCGCTGTTCATGGGCCTGGGTCTTGTGATCCTAGCCAACAGCCGGCCTTATGAAGGATTTGTATTCAGCATTCCAATCGCACTGGCGATGCTGTGGTGGTTCGCCGGCAAGCAGCGGCCTTCTTTGCGCATTTCGCTTTATCGCGTCATATTGCCGTTGCTCGCAACGCTCATTTGCGGGGCAATTGCGACGAGCTACTACTATTACCGCGTGACGGGCGATCCTTTTCGTATGGCATATCAAGTCAACCGCGAGACTTATGCCATGGCGCCCTATTTTATCTGGCAGAAACTAAGGCCGGAGCTGGTTTATCGGCACGAGGTCATGCGCGATTTTTATCGCCGGGAGCGGGCTGACTTTGAGGAGAACCGCACTTTCAGCGGTTACATGTCGCGCGCTTCGGACAAGGCTTATTCCTGGTGGCAATTCTATCTGGGACCTTTGTTAACCCTGCCACTGATTGCATTGCCGTGGGTGGTGCGGCAGAAAAAAATGATGCTGCCGGTTGCGATTTGCACCGCAATGATTGCGGGTTTTGCGCTGCAAATCTGGATGCTTCCTCATTATTTTGCTCCTGCCACCGGTGCGTTGTACATTCTGCTGGTGCAGTGCATGCGGCAGCTAGGGCACTGGCGCGCGAGGAATGGCCTGCTTGGACTATCGATAGTTCGGGCAATTCCTGTGCTGGCGTTCGCAATGATTCTGTTGCGCGTAACGGCGGCTGCGGCTCATGTTCAGATAGAGCCCGCGTGGCCGCGCGGAAACCTCTCCCGCGCAGAAATTGAACACGAACTGCGCCAGATGCCGGGCCAACAATTGGTTCTAGTTCGTTATGGGCCGCGCCACGATCTCGATTTAGAGTGGGTTTGGAATGACGCGGATATTGACCGCTCGAAAGTAGTCTGGGCCCGTGACATGGGAGACGCAGAGAATCAGGAACTGCTGAACTATTTCAAAGATCGGGGCGTCTGGCGGCTCAATGCGGACGACTTGCCAGTTAAGCTGGAACCGTAACGCACGAGCAGTTGCCTCTCTATAGTCTTCGTTCGGTATTATTAGCGGCTTGATGTCTTCATCAAAACTCTCATCGTGGCTAACCGCCAAGCGTATTCGCGCGCACGGATTGATCCTTGCCCTCTGCCTGTGGTCGGTTTATGTGTGGAACATGGCCGCACCCGGTTTACGCGATCGCGGAGGAAACCTCAAAGGAACCGACTTCCTTCATTTTTATACTTTGGGGTCACTGGCACTCGCTCACCGCGGAAGTGACTTGTATGACGTGCAAGCGCAATCGGCTTTAGCTGCGCAGCGCGTGCCTGCTGCTAGTGGCATCCGTTTCTTACCGCTCTACCCACCACAGGTTTCAATCTTCTTTGCGCCGTTCGCTCGATTGAGTTATCCCCTGGCACTAGGGCTCTGGCTTGGCATAACCGCGATTGTTTATGGATTGTGCTGCTATGCCGTATGGAAGGTCTGTCCCAGGCTGCGCGGGTACGGATTCACCGTCCTAATCCTTGCCCTCGCCTTCCCTGCTTTCTGGCATTTGATCGCGTGGGGACAAACTTCGGCAATCGCGCTCGCCTGTTTCACGCTCGCCTTCTTTGCATTTCGGAATAAACGGGAATTTCTGGCAGGCTTAGCTCTAGGATGCCTGATATTCAAGCCGCAACTCGGCCTGGCTGCGGCAATTATTTTTCTGATTACATTTCGCTGGAAGGTTATGGTTGGGGGCCTGCTTTCAGCGGTTGGCGAATTGATGATTGGCGTCCTCTATTATGGAGCGACTCCCCTTCGCGAATGGATACTTGCGCTACTTAATGCCCCACACTTGTTGCCGTTGCTCGAGCCCCGTGTGTATCAAACTCACTCGCTGCGAACTTTTTGGACTATGCTGGTTCCGTGGAATTCGCTCTCTTTCACGCTTTACGCAGTCAGCGTGATTCTAGTGTGTGGGTTAACCGTCGCTTGCTGGCGCAGCCGCTTATCACTACCGCTGCGATATTCGGCATTGTTGCTTACTACCGTTCTGATCGCGCCTCACCTTACGGTGTATGACCTTGTGATCCTCGCCCCTGCGTTCCTGCTGCTATCCGACTGCATTGCCACGCAGCCCGAAAATTCCGCAGCACCTTCTTTCAAGCTTCTTCTATACTTCGCGTTCGCAGTTCCACTTCTCGGTCCTGTGGCACGCTGGACACACTTCCAGCTTTCCGTACCTGTAATGGCAGCTTTGTTATATGGAATATGGAGATTCGGCAGGCATGAACCCAGCGTGGCTGATTTATAAACTATTTTCAATTGCCAAACAAAAATCGTAGCGCCTCAGGGAATCGTGCAGCCCACGCGGACTCGTTGTGTCCAGCTCCATCGGCAATCATTACTCGCAAGCGCTTCTCGCTTAACACGGCTCTCCGCACGATGGCGGCTAGTTCCCTCACGTCGTCGACGACGGTTCGGCTGCGTTCGGGTGTTCCGGCCTCCGCTGTTCCTGCCGCCAGGAATATCCGCTCAGGCCAAACTCTCACTTTGCGGCTGTCTTTAATGATCTGCCGATTGGATGCCCACAGGGACGGGCTTTCCAGCAGCAATCGTCCAAACACTCCCGGCCTCGCGATTGCTGTGTAAAGCGCAATGAGCGCACCCAATGAGGAACCACCGAGCCCTGTGTTCTCCGGCGAAGTTGCAACGCGGTAATTACGCTCAACAAACGGCATCACTTCCTTCATCAGAAAATCAGGATAGTGGCGACCCTGCACACGCAGGATCACCGGATTTATCGAGCGATGCGGCATGTACTCACGAATCCTGTCTTTGCCGGTGTTATCGATTCCAACGATGATCATCGGAGGAACCATGCCTTCACGGATCAACCGGTCTGCCGTTTCATCCACTTGCCATTCCACTCCGCCGAATGCCGTCGACGATTCGAACAGATTCTGACCGTCATTCAAATACAACACCGGATAATGTTGCGACTGGTTTTGCGGCTCGTCATATCCTGGAGGGAGCCATACCCGCAGAAAACGTATGTTGCGAAAAACACGGCTGCGGAATTCGTGCAACCGCAGATCGCCAGTTGCTCCCGTGGCGCGGATCGGCGGAGAAATGGATTCCACTGTACTCTTCGTTTTCTGGGTTCTTGCCATCAGGAAGGTTTCAGTTACCTGCCGCGGCGCGCATCTTGAGCACAACTGCCAGCAGCGTAATCAGCACAATGAGCGCGAGCGAACTCAAGCACAGAATGCACCAAGTTTCGAGAATGTGGCCTTCGACATAGGTGAGATAAAGAGCGAACGCCAATCCCGCAAAAGCGGCGCCCAGCAGACGTAGTGGCGTTTCAACGCGCGAGCGGTAAAGCGTCGCCAGTGCAAGTAGAACTCCATATCCCAATACTCCGATTCCCGCCACCGGAATTCCCATCACAGCGGAATACTCGCTGCGGTTCACAATGTCGCAATTAAATCTCTCGCCGAAATCGCAGAATGCCGACGCGGACTTCGCATAATGCCGCTGCAAAGAAACAGATGAAACGACCATCCCGGCTAATGACAGAATTGCAATCGCAGCATACAAGACGCGATGATCCTTCGCAGGAGTTTTATTCGCAACAGCGGTCTGATCAATAGCGCTCACGGCAAACTGCATCCTGTCTTATCGGAAAGTTCTTCCATGGGAAACACGCCTTCTTTTGGTGGATTCGTGCCAAACTGCCAACTGGGAAACAGTTTTACATTTGCCGCTTTGCACTCGGGCGCGAGTTCGCGCGAACCATGAATCGCGCACTCGACATAAGGCACATATTGGAAAGCCTTCCCAAACATCGCTTTCTGCTCGGCGCAATGCGGGCACCAGTACAAGCCATACATTTTCGTCTGCTTCGACGCCAGACATTTGGCGAAGCCATCGTAGCGGTGATTCTTGTAGTACCAGCCACCGATATAAGCGAGAGCAAATAGCACCACAATCCCGCCCCAGATCAGCATTTTTTTCGACGGCACCGCCGCCTGTGGCACAGGTTCTTTTTCCTGCCGTCGCTTTCGCCGCTCTTCTGACATAGATTCTTCTAACCCCAGTTCAATTTTTATATCATGGGATCAAGCCACAACGTTCAGCGCCGCCGGCAGCACATCCAGTGCTTCGCAATGCAGAGTGAGCACTTCCCCGTCTACCATCACGTCGACCGGGGCGTCCAAATCGAATTCCACCCGCTTCACTGCCCTGCGCTCGGCCAATGGATGATTGATGTGCGTGCCATCATAAAGTTTCGGCAAGTTGCGCAGCAGGCCTGCTCTCCCAATCGGACCCCAGCGAACATATTCGATCAAGCCACTGTTCACCTCGGCTTTGGGCGCAATCATCATGGTTCCGCCGGTAAACTTGCTGTTATTAAAGGTGAGAAACAGGCAGCGCCGCCGGTCGAATTCCGTTTCACCTTCTACGCGGACGGGAAACGGCCTTCTTTGAAAACGTGCCAGCCCAAGAAAAATCGAAACGACGTAACCCAGTTCTCCCTGGGCGCTAAAGCGGCGCGCTCGCAAAGTGGCAACATCGGCGGGAAAACCCACACTAAGAAGATTGATGTAATAGAGCACGCCCGTGCGATGGCGTAACCGGAGCACGTCGCAGGGTTGAGTTCGCTGCGAAATCAACGAGTCGATGGCATGCTCCACGCCACGATCGCTGAAATCACGCAAAAAAGAATTTCCCGTTCCCAGCGGCAGAAACCCGAGAGTTGGACGGTCGCTCAAACTCGCTTCGGGAAAAAGGCCGTTCACGACTTCGTATGAAGTGCCATCGCCGCCCACCGCTATAAAATTACGCCTTCCGCTGGCATAGGCTGCGCGCGCGATTTTAGTGGCATCGCCCACGCCACGTGTTTCAGCGATATCGATTGCGACACCGCCTGCCCGCAATTTCTCCAGCGCGGGAGCAAGCAATTTGCGGGTTCGCCCGCCTCCCGCCGCGGGATTCACGATGGCCAGATACGAATGCTCTGCACTCACAGAGCCACCACCGCCGCTCGTTCCACTGTTTTTCCAATTTCTTCCGCCAGCGTCTGCCGCTTGATCTTCATCGACGCGGTGCGGGGAAAGTCTTTCTCCCAAATCAGATATCCGCTTACGCGTTTAAAATCCGGCAACCGGCGGTTGCGGTCCGCGATCTCTTGCAACAAAGCGCTATCAAAACGCTGATTTTGTTCCAAGCGCAGCGTAATGGTCAGCATTTCGCGTCCCAACTTATTTTGCGGCCAGATATAGTTCGCCGCGAACACGCAATATTCTTTCACCGGCAATCCATCGAAGGCCGTTTCAATATCTTCCGGATAAATATTTTTCCCGCCTTCGGTGACGATCATGTTCTTTTTTCGCCCGAACAACTGTAAGTGCCCCCCCTTATCGAAGCGGCCCAGATCGCCCGTAAGCAGCCAGCCATCGACAATTGTTTCCAGCGTCAGCTCGGCATCGTCCAGATAATGCGACATGATGGTTTTGCTGCGCGCTGCAACTTCGCCGATCCCTTCTTCGTTCGGACTCAACACACGCAACTCAACCCCGGGCAGCGGCTTGCCGACTGTGTCCGCGCGAAATGGCTTCAGATCGTTTAACGTCAGAGCCGTTCCGGCCTCCGTCAGGCCATAGCCATTGACCACCGGAATCCCGAGATCGTAGAAAAACTGCATTGTGGAGGGCTCCATAAAAGCCCCGCCGGTGATAAGAGCCAGCAACTCGCCGCCAAACGCACGATGAACCTGTGACAACAACGCGCGGCTCAGTTTTATATGCGGCCTGTTCCGGGTGAACAGTTTGTTGAGCGCGATCATGCGGTTCAGAATCGCATGCTTCCATGCCGGCAGTTCATCGAATTTTGCCCGCAGTCCGCGTTCCAGATTTTTCACGATCATGGGCACGAGTGCCACATAGGTAATGCGGTAGCGCACAAAAGCATCGCGCACGAATTCCGGACGCAAAGTCCGCAAATGGACGACGCACGCTCCGCAGACGAAGGGGCCGATGAATCCCACCATGAAGTCGATGGCATGGTTCGTCGGCAAAATACTCAAATACCTTACGCCCGGCCAGAAGGGATACCATGCCGTGAGCGCGCGGCATTGTTCGAGATAATTTTCGTGCGTCAGCACGCAACCTTTGGGACGCCCGCCCGTGCCCGACGAATACACGATGCAGGCCACGTCTTCGCGCCGCCGCATGACAAAGTCGGGCGCGCCCTTGCGCTTAAAATCTTCCCAACGGAATCCGCCGGCAAGATCGGCGCCGAGCGGAGCCTCAGTGACGAGGACCAATTTTATTTTGATGTCGCGGAATTCCGGCGACTGCGTAATCGCGCGCCACAGGTAATACTCGATCACGAGTATCCGGGCCTTTGAATGCGCCAGCAACTGCAACTGCTCGGCCGCGGTGAGTTTGTAGTCCAGGGGAACCAGTACGCCGCCAGTATAGAAAATGGCATACGCGGAGATCAGCCACTTGGACTGATTCGTCATCAGGATGGCCGCGCGGTCACCCGGATCGAAGTCCGCATCCTCCAGTGCTCGTGCCAGAGGCAGGCTGATTTCCTTGAAGTCGGAATAGGTGAGGCGCGTTTTTTCCCGGTCCCGGTCCGCCTCTATCAGGCAGGTTTCGCTGGAAAAGCGTTCCAGTGCGTCGCGCAGAGCGGCACCGAGACAGCTATATTTTTGCAGGTCAAGCATTAAAGAACTATTTCACCATAGCGGCACGGAGACTCGGAGAAAAACAAGTTAACGACGTAGCTACCCTGGAAGATAAAACTATCTCACAATCTCGATTGAATTCTTGCCGCAAGCGTGCGGAAATCGGAGACTCCCTGAAGTTCGTAGTCGGGAAGCTCGACCCGAAAATGATTTTCCAGTTTGGTCAGCAAATCGAGTGTTTGCAGACTGTCGATGCCCAGCGTTTTGAAAAAGTCATCATCCGGAGAAAGTTTTTCCCGCGGCACTTTGAAGTGCGCGGCTGCAAGATTAAGAATTTCATCGAGTGTTTGGTCGCTGGTTAGCATAATTTTTATTTAGTTATCAGGGCAAATACGGTTGGGCGTCGCTGCTCTCCACAAATTTGCGCAATCCGGCCTCAACTGCCGGGCGAGCGAATAATTCGCAAAATAGATCAATTTCGCGTTTTAGCTCTTCATACGGAATCGGCTTGATGAACTTCTTCGCTTCCGCCGCGGTTTCCCTATCAAATTTGTTTAGTTGGGCTGCCGTAGCCCGTGCCGCCCGCAAGGATTCGCCTTCGCCTACAACTTGGCTGACCAATCCAACTTGTTGTGCTTTGATGGCGTTAAAACTGCGGCCGGTCAGCAATAGATCGCGAACCACCGCATTACCCAAATCCCGCTTCAGGCGCGGGATTCCGCCGAAGCCGGGAATCAGTCCCAGGCGCAACTCAGGGAAACAAAACCGCGCCATTTTGTCCGCGATGATCAGATCGCAGGCCAAGGCAAGCTCGAAGCCTCCGCCAAAGGTTACCCCGTGAACTGCCGCAATCGTGGTTAAAGGCGCGGCATCAATAAGATTCAGTACGCGATGAATCCGCTCTAAGAAATCGCGCACCCCTTTTATAGCCTCGGCCTGCTTCATCGCCTGTGAGCGCCGGTATAACTCGCGCAGATCGGCTCCCGCGCAAAATCCCGGCTTCATCTCGCTGTAAATTATCAGCGCATGGGCCTCTGCCTGAACGCGCTGCAAGAATGTGGCAAACTGCTCCAACTCTTCCAACGACTCTGAACCCAGTTCGTTACACGGCGCCCGATGCAGGCCCAGTTCGATCACTCCATCTTTCAGTGCCCAAGACAAACCAGCTTCCGGGGTGCGGACTGGAACGTCACCGGTAGTCTCTCCGCGTACTTTCGTGGTTTCCAAGTCTCTCACTGGCTAAACCGCCTGCTTGACGCGATACATGTCTTCAATTTCGTTCTTCATCCGCGCGGTAATCGCGTCGCGTTTCAGCTTTCCATTCACCGTCAGCAACCCATTCTCTATCGAGAATGCTTCGGCCTGTATAAAATACGCCCGAACCTGTTTGTAGTGTGGCAGTTCGGGATTTACCTGGTCCAATGCCGCTTGCACACGTTCGGCAGTTACATACCCGGTGACGATAGCCGACAAATATCCGTGGCCGTTTCCAACAATCACGACCTGTTGCGCTTCCGGCAAAGCTTTTGCAATTGCGCTTTCGATTGGCTCCGGCGAAATTTTATGTCCCGATCCCAGCACCATAAGATTCTTGATGCGCCCCGTAATCCGCCAGTTCCCCGCCGCATTCACTTCGCCCTGATCGCCGGAGTGAAACCATCCGCCACGCAGCGCCTCGGCGGTTTGCTCAGGCCGATTCCAGTATTCCGGAAAAATATTCGGTCCACGCACCAGAATTTCCTCATTCTCGCCCAGTTTCATTTCCATGCCCGGAATCGCCGGCCCCACGCGTCCGATTTCAACGTGATTGGGATCGTCCATGGTGCAAATTGCCGTTGTCTCCGTCAGCCCATAAACTTGCAGCACGCGAATTCCCAGCATCATGAAATACAGTTGCGTTTCCGCGGTGAGCGGCGCCGATCCACAAATCAGCGCTTTCAAATTCCTGCCGATCATCTTCTTGCGAACCGTAGGAAATACCAGCCGGTTCGCCAGCCCCAACCAAAGCAGATCACTCGGCTTTGATTGTCCTTCGTGCTTCCGCGCCCAAGCCGATTTCGCTCGCGAATAAATCGCCTGCGCCACGCCGCCGGTTTGCCAGAGTTGCTCGTCGACGGCCCGCCGCATACGCTCGAGCAATTGCGGGACATTCAGGAAATAATCCGGAGCAACGGTGCGCATATCGTGGGCGATCTTGGTCAGATCGGTATTGATAGTGACCTGGCTTCGGCGCTTAAGAAAAGTAAGCAATGCAATCCACGAGGCTGCGAAGGTGAACGGCAAATAATGGAAGATGTGATCCTGGCCAGACGCACCTGACATCAACCCGCTCAATCGCTGCGAGGTGCGGTCCAGCATGAAGCTGACATTTGCCGCGGTCAGCACTACGCCTTTAGCTTCGCCCGAGGTGCCAGAAGTGTAGATAATGGTTACCGGATCATTGTTTGCAGCCTGAGGTTGATTTAACTGCACGCCCTCAACGCCCGCGAAAATATCGTCGAATAAAAATTGCGGTGGGGCTTCCGGCCACGCCTGGGTGATAGCGTCGCGCAACGCGGCATCGCCGCAGCAGATCAGAGAAGGGGTGCTGTCCTGCATCATGGAGACCAGTTCTGCGGGCGCTTGCCGTGAATAGAGCGGGACCACGATCAGACCTTCGGCCATGAGGCCGAGATCCATCGCCACCCAGCGAATACTGTTCGCAGCAAGCAATCCGCAACGATCGCCTTTTTTCAATTTTTGCGATGCAAGAAAAGTTCTCGCTTTGCGGATGAGTTCCAGCAATTCATTGCCGGTAACCCCCGTGATCTGGCCGTCGCGAATTTCGGCGAGAATTCGCGAGTCGGCGGCTTCGCGTAATTGCGAAAATATCTCTTCCAGGAATGGGGTAGTTGCACTCAAATGAATGGCCGATTCTAAAATCGTGCTTTTAGTTTTTAGTTATACGCCGGAATCAATTCACGCAGCCCTGCATTCATCGGCGGCAAATAGTCTTCCCAACTCCACTCTCCGCGGCGGGTTTCAAAGTCCGGATACCTTCTCTGCACTTCCTCTTCAAAATAGACGCCCATGCGCGCCATTACTTTTAAATTCTTCACGACCGTCTGCGCTATGCCGGTGGCAATCGATTCGCCTTCGGTGCTTAATTTCTCCAGAGCCAGCAGCAACTTTCCTTCCAGTTCCGGATCGTCCACCGTCATCAACAAATCCTGGTGTCCGCGTTCGCGCATGAGATTTCGAATGCGCTCGTCCATCGTGATTCCCGCGGAAGGCACAAGTCCGGGCATCGAGGTCACAATGCCGTGATAGCGCGACGACGCCATCATATTGCATGCGCGCAAAATGCTGACCAGTTCGTACATGTTGTACTGGTCGGAGGTGAGCACGGGCACGCCGCCCAGTTTTTCGGCGATCTTATTTGCCGGGCGCGCATCCAGACGCTCCGTGGCCGCAAGAATTACGAATACATTCTTTTTTTGGCGGAAGGCGGCTACTGCATTCGCAATCGCATTCCAATATTGATGATAGGCCTTATCGGCGGCCGGACCTGAGTTGTGAAAGTAAACCGTGCGATAGTGGCTGTCTTTGTAAGCGCCGGTCAGGCCGTGCACCGCGTACTTTGCCACAGATGCCTTGACCGGCCACTCAAAAGGATTGATCGGACAGACCACTAACACCGGCGTTTTTCCATCCCATCCTACTTTTCGCAATACACTCTGCCCGTACTCAGGCGGCCGCGGCTCGAATGTCCACGCAGTATCGGTACCCAGTTCCGTGGGCACGCCCAACTCCCGCAGCACGCCGCGTGATTCTTCATTCCTCGTAATCACGAATGAATTACGACAATAACGCCCGCACATTTTCGCGACGAGTGGATCCATGTGACCAGCTTCCGCGCCGTATCCTACGGAAAGCTTATTCTGCGCGGCGGCAATTCCCAGCGAGCCAATCATCATGGTGGTCAGCGCATTGGCAAATTTGCTCTTGAACATGGAGCCTTCGCACGCCACCACTCCATCGTGCCGAGGCACCTCATTCGCCAGGAATGGAGGGAAAATATCGGGCAGATGAACCTGCTTGGTGCCTTCAAAATATCCGCGCGAGAAATCGAAATTCTGGCTCATGACACTGAGTTCTACGCGGTCCGAGCCCAGAATATGCCGTATCTGCCGCAGCATTTCTTCCACGCGAACGTCTGAACCCATGTTGCGGGTGCCGTTGTAGCCGGCAAAGAGCAACTTCAGCTTCTCGCCGGGCTTCCAGCGCTTGCCTGCCCCCAGCATCCATCCAGCCTTTGCACGCTCGATGGAACTACTCACCCACGCTTCCAGAATGAAATCCATCATGCGGCTGTGCCCCCTGCCGCAGCCGGCCAAGGCCGGTAGTTATAGGCAAAGTTGTTGCCGGTGCTGAACTTGAGAAGCGGAAAGCTGTATTCAGAAAATGGCACCGGCTTTTTCCCCAATTCCGTGGTGACGCGCGTGTTGTCGAAAACCGTATTCCATACCAGATACGGCATGAATACCTTTAACAATGATGCGCCCTTGCCGATCGCGCCCTTGCGGTTCGCCAGAATATTCACCGAACTGGCAAACGGACGCTCGGCCACCGGCACGAACACAGGGGCCCGTTTATTCTGTGCGGAAGCCAGTGCCCGCGTAATTTCGCGGAAGCTCTGCGAACCAACTCCCGACGAGAGATGATACGTGTCGTATTTCGGTTGGCCTTTCTGATGCAGGGTCGCAACCGCATCCGCCACAAAGTCCACGTTCACGATATCGATCTTATCCGTGGGACGAAACGGCAGCGCGGGCAATCCAGCCAGAAAAACGAATGCCCGCACCATATCGAATTGTGTCGTCTCGGCGTGACGGCTGTCACCCAGCACGATGCTGGGCCGGAAGACGGTCTTCGGCGTCTCGGGCAACAGAACGTGCATCATGTGCTCGCAGAATTTTTTGGTGCGCGCGTAAGGGTCGTAATCGGAACGCTCCCAATCAATTGAGCGGTCCTCGGTTACCACTTCGTTCTGCCGCTTTCCAGCAACGGCAACCGTGCTGACCTGGCTGAAGCGGCGCAACCCGTGATAATGCTCGGCGTGGCGCGCCAAAGTCAGCACCTCGAGCGTGCCTCGCAAATTTACATTCAGGCAGCTTTTCTCCGACTTTCTGTTCAGTGACGCGGCGCAATGAATTACGGAATCGGTTGTATGCACCAGGCGGTCATATTCATCGCGCCCCAAACCGAAACCCGGATCGGTCAGGTCGCCGCGAAAGATGCGCACGCGAGTTTGCAGATATTCATAAAACTGGGGGAAATCCAGATGCAGTTGCAGAGCCTGCCAGAGACGACCCTCAGCCTCGCGCACATCGTGCGCGCGGACGAGCACATTCAAGGCAGCGCCATGATCACGCAGCAGGTTGGCCGCCACATGAGCGCCAATATATCCCGTAGATCCGGTTAAAAATATAGCCATTCGTTGATTTTCCTACTACGTACCCGTTTTCACCGTTTCGCCGTTGTCTAAACTCCGCGCCGGTCGCGCCTCCAGTGGCCTGCCCTCGATCAAAGGATAGGTCCACCGGCGGAGCGCCGGAATGTGCACATTGATCCAGTAATCCCACCAGTCGAGCGACCGCGCTTTGTAGCTGAACTCCTCGCGCTCTTCTGCGACCAGCGCATGTGACAATTTTTCGATATTGTCCGCCGCAAAATCGTGCTCGTTCAGCAGGATGAAAGGCTCGAATAATTCGATCAGCTTCTCCACCCGCTCGAGACTTCTCTCGGTTTTAACTAAAGGAGTTTTCTTCAACGGCAGCGGTGACATAATGCGCTGAATCGACTTCACAATCGCCTTCTGCGCGGGAGCTGACAATCGCCTGTATCGCTCCTTCGATACCGAAATCGCATCAAAGCGCAAGCGCAGCCACGACTCCAAACCTTCCTGCGCGCGGTAATGCTTGCGGTGGGCGAGCGAGGTCAGTTCGATGGATCGTCCCATATCACATGGATTCGTCACCGACGTCGCTAACTGATAGAGTTCGTCGTGCCGGCGTTCCACAAGTGCGGCAGCGATCAACGTCATGCCGTCACAAACGGCGTCCACCGGAATAATATCGAGGCGCTTGCTCTCATTGGATGGCAGTTGCCGGAAATAAGTCCCCAACAAATAAGAAAGCGAAGCCGAGGTGTTGATGCCTTCGTTCCAGCCGAGAAATGGTTTCGTGACCGACGTTTCCACGATGGCCGGCCGCACGATGGCAATCGGCAAACCAGCTCCGTATTTCACGATGAGCGATTCCGCAAGACTCTTGGTCAGCGTATAAGTATTCGGCCAGCCCAATTCTTTCGACCGGCGCGTTCCCTCTTCGGTTAGATAAGTCTTCAACCAACGGATCCGGTTTTTGCGAATCTGGTTCTCAAGCGCAGAGCCCTGCAAGCTTTTCGCAGCGTGCTCCCTGGTAAGCGACTGCGAGCGCAACCCAGCGGTCACTTCATCGCTCTCGGCCTGAGTTTCGGCTTTGGCAATCAATTCATGCAGCGACCGCCATTCCTGCTCGGCATCGAAATTCGGCACGCGCCGCGGTGAATAATTGGGGATTAATTTCTCGGCTACGCGCCCGTCGCGCTCGCCCGCGACATAGCAGGTGGAAAGATGGAGCAGCGCTGCATGATCGGTGCCGCGCAGGAATTCCAGAATGTTCATCGCGGCGTCGGTGTTGGTTATCAGCGCATCCCGCAGGTCGGGATTAAAGTCCGTCAATCCCGAACTATTTACGATCAGATCGAGATTCTTTTGCAATCGCCGCGCGACATCGGCGTCCAGCCCCAGGCCCTCGTGCGTAACATCTCCCTCAACCACTTCCACTTTGTCCAGCAGATATTCGCTCAGGCCGGAACCATATTTCTCGAACAGCGGATCAAAAACCGGCGATTCCTCGACAATCTTTTCGAAACGGCGCTGGGCTGGATTCGACTTCTGCTTTCGAATGAGCAAATAAATGCGCCCGACGTTCGGCAACTCCATCAGCGTATTCGCCAGCCATACCTTGCCGATGAAGCCAGTTACTCCAATCAGCATTAAGTGTTTTCCGGCAAGGGCGTGCCGCACGGAGAATCCTGCCGGCTGATGCTGACCCTCGAAGTTCACGACCGGCCGCGCCTGCGCCGCCGCTTCCCGGCCGGAGCCAATCACCGCTGCCTTCAGTTCGTCCAGCGTGATATCCAATTGCCGCGCCAGTGTCTTGGGAGCGCGATGTCCATCGGCACTTTGTTCCTGGATCAGCGCGAAAGCTCCGCGCGGCCGGATGATCGGCTCCAGCAATCTTCCAGTCGCTACGCCATCGCGAAACTCCAAGCGGTTCGCCACAATCTTTTTCACGCCGAGATGCTGCGCCAGCGGCTTCATTACATGCTCAAGCGCCTGGCTTACCAGCACCACATCGGCTCCCGAGCGGACCAGTTCCTGCACGCGCTCCACGCCGGCAACTTTCAACCGCGGCTTCAATTTATATTGGAAATACTCTTCGCCCAGCAGATCCAGGCGGTCACGGGTTACTCCACGCAAAACGGTGTGCACTACACGAGTGGCAAATTTGCGGTTGGTCGAATAAAGAAATGGGCGCAATACAGCCATTAAGAAGATGAGGCCACGCCGCCGGAATCGCTCCGAAAAAGTTTGCGCGTTCCAGGTAAAGAACGCCACCGGCTGAACCACGGTCAGGTCCAGCAGGCTGCCTTCCACGCGCCAGTAAACGATAGGCGACACGCGGGGGGACGCGTCGGATTTGTGATTCGATTGCTCCAAAGCAAGACTCGCTCCCGGAGCAGGACGGACCCGCCCGGGTAAGCGAATCCTCTATTGTAAACAATGCGCCGCAATCCTCGAAGCAATATCGTCAGAATAGTGGCTAAGTGATAACGCGGGTAAATTAGAAACTGCATAAAACAAATAAGTCCCGGGCTTTGGACCCGGGACTTCTGCATGTACGCTCTACGCGCTACTTACGAAGCGCGACGCTGCCGATTGCCTTCTTCCTGCTCGTCGTCCTGAGAAGGATTCTTCTTGTTGGGGTCAACATTGCTTTTTTGCTGTTGGTCGGTCTGCCCCGTTTGACCAGTCTTCTGACCTTGATTGTGCTGGTCCTGTTGACCGCTCTGTTGAGTCTGTCCCTGGCCGTGCTGGCCGCTGTGCTGCTTGTTTTTTTCCATGTCGTCTGCCATGAATTACTCCTCCATTGTGCAGAGCACGTACGTTCCGCGCCGCTGCGGGCTTATATATTGGCAACTGATAATTAGTTGCAGCCGTTCATGGCAAGGGTTGATAACGATTTTTGCGCTTGCATGGATCTCGAATCCCAAGATATTCCGTAAAATCGTAGGGCCCGCTCCAAATCAGCAACTTTCAGGAGCACACGCCCATCCGCACATGCGATCCGGCTCGTAAGACTGATCCAGAGTCGAACGACTCCTGGGTGCACCCATTATCGAGTCTCGGGGCATTCTGATTTTGCTGCCTTAATCATAGCTTTGGTGAAATTCGGACTTTTTCGACACAACCCCTGCCGAATTTTCACATTGTAGTAACAATCCTTCCGTATATTTCTCCATTCATAACTTTTACCAGAGGGATCACTATGGCTACCGCGACCACTGCGCTCGATCAGAAGCTTTCTCGTTCTCCCGGCAAGCTCGGCATGTTGATTTTTGGCGTTGTGCTGGCGGTTGGGGTGGGTTATGCCGGTTCCAGCTTGATTCACGACCTATCTTTCGTGCACAACGATTCGTTCCTGCCTTATGTGCTTCTCGGTCTGGCATTGTTGGTGGCACTGGCCTTTGAGTTCGTCAACGGATTCCATGACACGGCTAATGCCGTGGCTACAGTGATTTACACGCACTCGCTCGAGCCACATGTCGCCGTGGTCTGGTCCGGCTTTTGGAATTTTCTTGGGGTTCTGGCATCGAGTGGCCTGGTAGCGTTCGCGATTGTTTCGCTGCTTCCAGTAGAGTTGATTCTACAAGTGGGCAGCAAAGCAGGATTCGCCATGGTCTTCGCTTTGCTCGTCGCGGCCATTATCTGGAATCTGGGCACTTGGTTTTTTGGATTACCCGCCTCCAGCTCCCATACATTGATCGGCTCGGTGATCGGAGTCGGCATTGCCAATCAGCTCATGAATAACCGCACCGCGACCAGCGGCGTGGATTGGGGTCAGGCCAGTAATATCGGCAAGTCTCTGCTGCTTTCGCCGATCGTTGGCTTCGGCTGCGCCGCGCTGCTATTGCTGCTTGCCAAGGCCCTTATCAAAGATCCGAAATTGTACAAGTCTCCTGAAGGGGACGCGCCGCCGCCGTTCTACATCCGCTGCCTGTTGATTCTTACCTGCACCGGCGTGAGCTTTTTCCACGGCTCGAACGACGGTCAAAAAGGCATGGGCCTCATCATGCTGATCCTTATCGGCACGGTGCCGACCGCGTATGCTCTCAACCACGCGATCACCTACCAGGATTCGCAGGATTTCATTGCCGTCTCACAGCAGGCCGCCGGCGTTCTCGACCACTACGTCAGCCCGAACGCAACCGTCGGAGACGCGCACGACGACGTCACCGATTACATTCGCTCCAAAGACTTCACGCTCAACACCATGCTCGCGTTGCGCACCATGGTCAGCGACATCGGCAACGAAACCGCTCTCTACAAAGAGATGAAGAACATCCCCAATGACCGCGTGCGCAACTTCCGCAACGACATGTATCTGGTGAGCGAGTCATTGCGCCTTATGCAGAAGAGCGGCCAGCCGCAAATTTCGGCTGCCGATGCCGCCGTACTTGCGAACTACAAAAAGCATATCGACCATGCCACCCGCTTCATTCCTCTCTGGGTAAAGGTGGCGGTGGCCATGGCTCTTGGCCTCGGCACCATGGTCGGCTGGAAGCGCATCGTAGTGACGGTGGGAGAAAAAATCGGCAAGAGCCACCTCACCTACGCGCAGGGTGCCGTCGCTGAAATCACCGCGATGGCCACCATCGGCGCCGCCGACGGCTTCGGTCTTCCCGTCAGCACCACGCACGTTCTCTCGTCCGGCATCGCAGGCACCATGGCAGCGAATCACTCCGGCATTCAATGGTCCACTGTGCGCAATCTGGCTCTGGCGTGGGTTCTCACCCTGCCGGTAGCGATGTGCTTATCGGGATCTTTGTTCTGGGTCTTCCGCAAGACGTTCTGATTACGTCCTAGCTTGGTTATCCAGTTGGATCATTTAAATCCAGCGGCGTGGCTGCGGATATAAGTCAGTCGCCCCATCCTGGTTCGCCCTCGGCAGGCCTGCGACAACCTTCGCGATGCGCCTTACATCTATAGTCCGGCCTTGTATGGCCGTTCTTCCGTTGGAAGATCCTCCGCTCGCATTGCTGCCCGCTCAGGAGGTTTGTCATGTCACTTCGCCCCGCGATTGTTATCGCCCTCTCTTTGCTGTCTTGCCTTTTTGCCTCAGCTCAAAATGCACTGCCCAACACGTGGGTTTATTCCTCATTCCTGGGCGGTAATCAGCAGGATTCGATCAGCGCACAAGCATTAGACACCGCCGGAAACGTCTATGTAACCGGCACAACCTCGTCCGCTAACTTCCCGACCACCGCAGGTGTGTACGAGCCAACATTTCCCGGGCCTAAGAACGACTCGGTTATCTTCGTTGCCAAGTTTTCCCCGGGAGGCGCGCTGATCTGGTCTACGTATCTGGGGCCGGGCTGCTATACCTTCTCCGTGCCCAGCGGTATTGCCGTCGACAGCGAACAGAACGTTTATGTCACCGGCACATTCGAATGCCCCAGGTTTCCCACCACCCTCCAAATTGGCGGCGGCGGCGAGATTTTCGTCTCCAAGCTGAATTCGACCGGAAGCGAACTTCTCTACAGCGTCACTCTTGGCGGCCAGAACATTACTCAGACTTCTTCTCTTGCGCTCGACTCTTTCGATGACGTCTTCGTCACAGCGGCCGGCGCAACCCCCTGCTGCGACAATCAAACCGGGATCATCGGACCGCTCGGCGGCATTGATGACTTCTGGGTCGCCGAAATTAATAGTGAAGGCAGCAGCTTGCCATGGTCGGTACAGATCGGCGGTACTGGCCTCGATGAGTCTTACTCCGTCGCTATCGATTCGGCAAATCTTGTTTACGTGACCGGCTACTCTCAATCCCTCGACTTCCCCGTCACGCCTGGAACGCTGAACCAACCGGGTAGTTCCACATTCGTGGTGAAACTCAATCCCACGAAGCCGCCTAGCTCGTCCATGATCTATGGCGCGCTGGTCGGAGCTCCCGCAGGCAACAACAACCCTTACCTTCAGCCGTTCTCGCTCGCCGTCGACTCTTTCGGAGACACCTACATCAGCACCTGGACCTATAACACCGGCATGTACACCAGCCCGAATGCCTTTCAACCCCAGCCCGCTACATTGCCCGACGGCTACGTCTTTGAACTCAATCCCACGGCCAGCGCCATTCTGAACGGAACCTACATGGGCGGGAACGGCACTGACTACGCGGTCGGTCTTTCCATTGACAATTCCGGCAATACGTACGTCTCCGGGTTTACCAACTCGTGGGATTTTCCCGTCACCGCCTATAGCAATCCCGGGCAAGCAGTCAACGAGGATATTGCCTATTACGCTAAGCTGAATCCGCAGTTCGCCGCGGTTTCGTCCGTCGCATTCGGACCGAACGGCGCAGACTCACGGACCGTAACCGCCGATCTCGCGGGCGGCGCATGGGTCTCCGGTTCCACCGAGGAGGGATTCTTCACCACATTGAACGCCTATCAACCGCAGGACGCGGGCAGCTACGATGGTTTCCTCTTGCACACCAACTTCGCGGGACTTTGCGAAACCTCTACGGTGGCCATCTGCAATATCGTGCCCTCTGACTACTCATCGCAGCGCATCGAATTCACCGCGCAGGCATCTGACGTTGAGGGCGCAACCTCGATCGCCTTATTTCTCGACGGTGAGTCGGTTTTCACGAGCCACGCCGCACAGTTCGATGTCTGGTTGCCGGTGGCGTTCGGCAACCATACAGCCTCCGTCATCTCACAATCCGCAACCGGCGCTGCCCAGAGGGCTAACCAGACTTTCTACGTGGCACCGTCCTCGGCGTGCCCGCTCAGCCCTGTGGTTCCGTCATTGACTATCTGCAGCCCGCTCAATGCGGCTTCCATCGCGGGATCGGTCAGCGTCTCCGTAGAAGCCAACGATGGCCCCGCACCACCAACAAGCCTCAAACTTTACGTCGATGGTAAATATGTGGCCACTCTGAAAAATCAGAACGGCACTTACTCCGACACACTGACTCTCTCTTCCGGGCAGCATCTAATCGGCGTAAGCGGCACCGACCCGAACGGCGATTACTTGAAGACGAGTGCAGCCTTCAAAGTGCAGTAATCGAAGGCGCAGTAATCGAAGCGTAGACTCGCAACAAAATAGGCGCCGGAAGGCTAACCGGCGCCTATTTTGGACCTGCAAGGAGGCGGATCCAGGCTTTCAGCTAGCTCACAAGTCCGTGCCCTCCCGATTACCCATCCTCTATCCATTTCCCCGCTAAAATAACCTTTCATCCCGAAACTCACGACTCTATGGACAAACTTGTCATCCGCGGCGGTGAGCCGCTGCTCGGAACCGTCCGCGTCAGCGGCGCAAAAAATGCCGCTCTCCCTTGCATGGCTGCGGCTCTGCTTACCAACGAACCTGTCATCCTCGAAAACATTCCTCAGGTGCGCGACATTCAGACCACGCGCAATCTTCTCGCCGCCATGGGCGCCGAGGTTGAACTTGGCTACGGACGCGCCCAGCACCGCACCACTATTCACTGCGAAAATCTCGCCGCGCCCGAAGCGTCCTACGAATTAGTAAAAACCATGCGCGCCTCCACGCTGGTACTCGGTCCTCTGGTTGCCCGTTGCGGCCACGCTCGCGTATCGCTCCCCGGCGGATGCGCCATCGGCAGCCGGCCCATCGACCTGCACATTAAAGGCCTTGAGCAGCTTGGCGCGAAAATCACACAGGACCACGGCTACGTCGAAGCCTCCGCGAATAGACTGCGAGGTGCAGAGATCGTTTTCGACAAAATCACCGTCACCGGTACGGAAGATCTGCTCATGGCCGCGACGCTGGCTGAAGGCGAAACCATTTTGCAAAACTGCGCGCGCGAGCCCGAAGTCGCCGATCTGGCCGCCCTGCTCAACAAAATGGGAGCGAAGATCGAGGGCGCTGGCACGCCAACCATTCATGTGAAAGGCGTGAGCAAACTGAAAGGCGCGAAGCACCGCATCATTCCTGACCGCATCGAAGCCGGCACGTTCCTCATCGCCGGTGCCATGACCGGAGGCGATCTCAACATCGCCGGCTGCGATCCCGCTCATCTCGAGGCGCTACTCAGCAAGCTCAAAGAAGTCGGCGTGAAAACCAAATCGAATTCCGATTCCGTCCGCGTTATGGGCGACAATCCCTTTACCGCCTCCGGTATGACCACGGAAGAATTCCCCGGCTTCCCTACCGACATGCAGGCGCAATTTATGGCGCTGGCCACGCAAGCCGAGGGCGCATCCGTGATTATCGAAAATATTTTCGAGAACCGCTTTATGCACGCGCAGGAATTGGTGCGCATGGGCGCAAACATCAAAATCGAAGGCCGCCGCGCAGTAGTCCGCGGCAAAACCCCGCTTAGCGCCGCCGCGGTTCTCGCCAGCGATCTACGTGCCAGCGCATCGTTAGTTCTCGCCGCTCTGGTGGCCGACGGCGAGACCATCATTGACCGCGTCTATCACATCGACCGCGGCTACGAGAATATTGAAGAGAAACTTCGCAGTGTGGGCGCGCAAATCAAACGCATCGGCGAAATGTTCCCCAGGAAAGCCGCCGCCGTAAAGTAAGTCGGGAAAAAACTCATCTTCACCCGTAACGCTTCCTCGCATTTGCTCACTATGCGAGTAGGAAGTGTTGTCGCCAGTATTTCTTCCAATTTTGAAAAAAAAACGATCTGCGCACAACTGCCTGCCATTGCTTACCGGCAAAACCGCCGCCTGAAACACCGGTAAGCGCTTCTCAGGTTCCATTCTGACGCGGGGGAAAGCCCACCCTTGTATCCACTGCAAGGGTGGGATTATGCGCTTTTTTCCAGGTGGGTAATGCACGGCATTTCACACCATTAAAAATCCGCCGTTCACCTCAATAATCTGCCCCTGAATAAAACGCGCCTTTTTGGAACAGAGAAAAACGATCACGTCGCTGATGTCATTGGCTGTCCCCAGCCGCTGTAGTGGTGTTGCGGTGACCACCGCATCCAGCGCTTCTCGTTTCGAAAACTTCTTGTGATAATTCGTGTCGATGGTTCCCGGGGACACTGCATTGATGCGGATTCCTTTCGGCCCAAATTCTCGCGCTAGGCCTTTGGTCATGGCCGATAAAGCAGCCTTGGCCGAGGAATAGGCAATTGCGCCAATGCCCCCACCAAATCGAGCAGCGACCGAGGTAATGTTCACTACCCTGCCTTGTCCGCGCTGCACCATGGATGGAAGCACTGCCTTGGTTGTGAGGAAAGCGCTGGTTAGATTCAATGTAAACACTTCTGACCACAAATCTTCGGTGATCTCAAGGAAGGGTTTTCTCTCAACCAGCGAGCCTGCGTTATTCACCAAGATATCAATTGGCTTTTTCAGTGCTAACAGCGAGGCAGTAAACTGCGCGATCCCTGAGCTGTTGCTGAAATCCGCAGCGATGAGTTCCCCGGTACCACCGGCGTTGCAAATCCTATTGAGCACATCCGTGGCACCCTCCAGATTCCTGGAATAATGAATAAGGACATGCGCGCCGCAAAATCCAAGTTGCACCGCCGTTTCCGCTCCGATACCGCTGCTCGCGCCTGTAATCAGCGCTGTTTGCCCTTTGAACTCACCCTCTGTCATAACAATCCTCGCTCTTTTGGACTGGATTCAGTTTTGCACATTGAAGAGCCGGAAGTAAATTGGTTCATCCAATATTTTATAGGAGTAAAATATGGTAATTGGCGAGGATGTGTTGGTCGGCTTTTTGAGATTTAAAGGATTGGAGCCTTCAAATTCTGGAGATGCGAAAATGAGCACGATATCTGCGCCGGTATCCTTCATTACCGGAAAAGGCCATCCAACTTTCGATCTCCGCTCTGCCGACCTTCGCGACATTCTAACGGAAGCACTGTCTACAATCTCCCCGGGTTCCTCCGTGCTGGCAATTGTGGCGGACAAAACCCGGGACGATAACACAGATGTATTGTTCCCGCTTGCCGCGGAGATCCTGGCAGATCGCAAGATCGCAAAATTGGACGCTCTCATCGCCCAAGGCACGCATTCGGCAATGAACGATCGGGATAAGCGGACAAAGATTGGAGCGGCTGGTACAACTCAGATACCCGGTCTAGGCCAGATTTTTGACCACGACTGGGCGGATCCGAAAGCACTGGTGACCATCGGCGTTCTAGATGCTGCGCGCGTAAAGGAGATTACTGGCGAGTTAATCGACCGCTCGATTGAATTAAAGGTCAACCGGCTGCTGGCCCCGGGACTCTATGACACCGTTCTGATCTTCGGAACAACTGCTCCGCATGAAGTTGCAGGATTTTCTGGCGGTGCAAAATACTTCTTCCCTGGTGTGGCGGGGCCAGAATTGACCCATGCGACCCATTGGCTAGGCGCGTTAGCTACCATTGAAAAGGTAATCGGCCGGATTGAGACCCCCACTCGCCATTTATTTGAGGCGGCGGCAGATTTCGTGCCGGCGCAGGTTATTTCACTCAGTTCTGTCGTAACCCGCGACCATGGCGGGTTGCGAACGCATGCGCTATATTGTGGAGACTTTCGGCAAGCGGTTCGAAAAGCCGCCGAGGTAAGCCGCCATGTTCACATCAAATATTCCGGACGAAAATATAAGCGAGTAGTTGCGTTTCTCGACAGCCACTACGACGATTTATGGGTCGGTGGTAAAGCAAGCTATCGGCTGGGTCCGATCATTGAAGAAAAAGGCGAATTGATCATCTTCGCGCCTCAACTGACAAACATTTCGGAGACGCATGGAACGTTGATTAAGCGCTATGGTTATGCTCCGCTGGAGCGAATACGCGAACTCGTATTGCAGTCGCCTGAGTTGCAGCAAAATCTTTGCGTGGCAGCTCATCTTGCGCACGTGAGTTTTGCGGGACGACGGCTGGCTGACGGCACAATTGTGCCGCGCTATTCGATCACACTGGCATCGACGGTTGATGCAGAGACCTGCAAGCAAGTGAATCTCCGCTATATGGACCCCAACGCTTTCCGCCGGGAAGACTACGAAGGCGATGCTGACACTCTAATTGTGGAGCAAGCCGGAAGAGATCTCTACCTGGTTGAACCTTTCACGGACTGAACTGCTGCGTTCAGTTTCCCAATTACAACTTCAAAGTAAGTGAGCCTCTAATTTTAGAGGCTCACTTACTCGGCACATCTCAACTCACACACCACTTAGAGCCTCGGGGGAGGGACTAAGATTGTGTTACCACATCAACTTGAAATTCAACTCCACGTTACGCGGGTTATTAGACCCAGCCAGTTTGCTGTAAGTTCCAAACGTCGGATCAGTCGCCCCTGTATCGAACTCGAACGGAACCGTGCCAAACTGTGGGTGATTCAATACATTGAACGCATTTAAGCGCAGTTGAAACTTGAACCGTTCCGTGATGTTAAAGAACTTCGAAAAGTTGACATCAAACAGATCCGTCGGGCGGGCGCGAATACCCGTGTACTCGAGGTTGGGAGTGATTCCATATTGAGGCTGCAGAGTGAAATTAAACTGCGGGCACGATCCCGAATATATGTAACCGGTAACGGGCTGGAGAGACCAGCTGCCATTCGTGCCCTGAACCCATTGATTGGTGCAAGGTGCAAAAGATCTTGTGTAGATGGGATCTTCCTTCTGCAAGGGAACCTTGGCGTAGCTATTCTGGTCCACTCCACCGATGGTAACGGGCATGCCGGTGATGAAGGTATAAGAGCTACCAAGCTCCCATCCGCCAATCACGCCGTCCACCAGTCGATTGGCATTTCCCAGGAACATATGCCCGCGTCCCACGGGCAGGTTGTAGACGCCTGAAATCGAAATCTTATGCGTCATATCGAGGGCGTCGATGATTCGTTGGCGAAGATCGTATCTCTGATCGGCCCATGATCCCGCGTCCATCGTCTTTTGCCAGGTCCAACCAGCGCGAAGGGTAAGGGAGTTATTCCATTTGTGATTTACCGTCGTCTGCAAGGAGTTGTACCAAGACCTGCCATCGTTAACATTCTCAAAGATGTCGTTGAAGGCGGGCAGCGGACGAGTTAATTGGCCATACGAAATTGTCGGCGCCTGATTTGAGAAAGCACTCGCTCCACTGAAGGCCCCAATGTTATAGAACGGGCTGGGGACCAGATCGTTGTTGCAGATTGTTGGATCGCCTCCGAAGCCCTGATCGCATTGTTTTTGCCAGGCCGGACTTATCTGATTAATGTTGGTACCAAAGCTTCCGTTGATGTCGGGTAGAGCCAGGTTATAAGTTTTGCTTCCCACATAACTGATTTCCAGGATGTCATGACTGGAAAGTTGATGCTGAAGGCCAACCGAATATCCCCAATAGTTCTGCGACTTGAAGTTGGGATCATAATAATTGCCGCCCTGGCCCAAGGCCGTCAGCAATCCTAACGAAGAGCCGCTAATGGGCGTTATACCGTTAGGGAATGGATTTCCGACATTGGCGGTGGGATTCGGCGTCTGGCCATTATTCAAGCTCGAGATATATGTGGTCCTGGCAGAAAATCCGACCAGGCCATCCTGAATCAAGCTCGAATAAGTGAGCAGCGGCCCAGTCAGCATTTCTTCAAAACCACCGCGCAACACCGTCCTGGAATTGAAGGCGTAGGCAAATCCGAATCGAGGCTGAAAGCCTAATTTGTTGGTTTTGATCGCCTGCCGCGGGTTGCCGCCTGTGCCGGCAAAGGTGAAACCGCCCAGAACCGGCCCGCTATTTAGAAGTAATGAATGATTAATCTGCGAATCTACTGGATTGGTGCTGGTGGTATTGAAAGCGTAATTCTGCTCATTGTGGCGGATCGTGGTATCAGGCGACAAGTCATAACGCAAGCCAAGGTTAAGTGTAAGTTTCGGAGTTACCTTCCAATCGTCCTGAATGAATGGAGCATAGTAAAACGATGAATATGTGCGATTTACTACGATGTTCGTATACCCACTGTCCTGATATCCCAATAAGAATGAGGCAATATCAAAACCTTGGAACGCCAGCCCGCTGTTTTGATAATCCTGCTGGCTCCAGCCGTTACTCACAGCAAAGTCGGGGGCTTTATATCCTTGCCCTCCCGGCACTCCATTGAAGCCCTCCATACGATAGCGGAAGTCAAAACCAGCGTGAATTGTGTGTTTCCCTTTAACCCAAGTCAAGCTGGGGAACAAGTTAAAGGATGTACCACTTAGCCAGTTCGCCGGAAGTGTGCCTCCTAGAGAAGAAAACCCATCCGAATTGAAATTAAACTCTGGAAATAATGTTCCAAAATTTCCCAGCGCTGCAGTTAGCGCAGGCGTCCAGCCTCCTCCAAACGCTGCTGGGCTAAAACCTTCTCTTGTGTAGTGTTGCTCGGTGATTGCGTACCCGCCACTGGCCCGGACGTCAAGCAACAGGGTTGGGCTGAAAGTGTGAACCCAATCGGGCTGTACAGACCAACCGCGGCTGTTGCCGCCTTCTCCGGTTCCGGCAGGCCCCGGAAAGAACGTGCCGCCGAAAAGATTGGCGAAGCCATTCCGTTGCAGCGACAGAGTGCCGCGGAAGCTGAAGCGGTCGACATTTGTAATGTTGTCGTCAAACTTTCCCATGATGTTGCGTACCGTCGCGTTCGAGGTCCACGGCGCGAAGTAATTATTGTTGTAGGGATTCGTTCCGGCGGGAGGGGTTACGTTGGGCGCGGGAAAATACGACAAAATCTTCATCGCAATGGGGTTAATGCATGCGCCCCCGGTTGGACCAAGATTGGTGGAACCCACGCACTGAGGAATTGTGTTGTTGGGAAATGGATTGCGATTAGTTGGAGTTCCGCTTAAAGGATCGTAAAGAACGATGGGCACTGGACCGCCGTTTGGACCGAGCGCGTAAAGTTTGCTGAAGTCGCCAATGGTGGCGGGGTTGGTGAAATCGCAGGGCTGCGCGGCGGAATTCCATGACGAACAATCGGGCACCGAGTCGGTGGATGTGCCGGGAGTTTTCTGATTACGATTATCGTATTGAATAAAAAAGAAGGTTTTGTTTCTTCCATCGTAAACGTGCGGTATCACCACCGGCCCATCGAGCGCGAACCCATAAAAATCTTCAGTACTCTGCGGCGCCGGATTGGCGGCGGCATTGGCCGTGTTGGCATAATAGTCCGTGACCCAAGGATTCGCGTTCAACCACGAGCGCCGCATGAACTCATACACGGATCCATGGAGGGCGTTGGTTCCGGTCTTAATGACGGTATCGAAACCGCCGCCCGATCCATTGCCATAACGGGCATCGTAAGCGTTGGCAATAACTTTAAAATCCTGGACAGATTCCATCGAGGCGCTCGTCAACGTTTGCGCCAACTGTGGTCCGCTGCCGGCCACCGAATCGTTCGGCATGCCGTCCATCAATGTGATTGCGCCGCCATACTGTCCGCCATTCACCGACATGGTGAACCATCCACCGCCAAAGTTCGCGGAACCGGCTTCCGTGCCCGTCACAGAACCGTCGTTTACATCAAAGAAATTTACGCTTGTGCTCAGGGTCGCCGTCATGTTCACGTCGCGGCCGTTGTTCGGCACTTCGGTGACCATCTTGCTTGAAAAATTCTCGTTGCGGCTCGCATTATCCGTGTCCAGCATTTCTTCCTCGGCCTGGACCGTCACTGTTTCTGCAATGGAGCCGACTTTTAACGTGAAATCGACGGCAACTGTACTATCCGCTTCCAGCGTAATGCCGGTGCGCAGCGCCTTTTCAAATCCCTGCATCTCGGCGGTCACAGAATATTGGCCCGCCTTCAAATAAGGGACAGCATAGTCACCGGCTCCGGTCGTCTTGGTCGAAATATCTTGATTGGTCAGTTCGTTGTGAACGGTGATGGTCGTTCCCGGCACGGCAGCGCCGCTTGCGTCTTTGACGTGACCGGTGAATTCTTGCCCGAACAAGGCAGTCGAGGAAAATACCACGAGCATAGTGCACAAGAAGGCGCAATTCAGTGATCTCATTTGCCTATCCCCCATTTGTTTCTGGACGCCCGCGCGAACAAAGACTGGAAATCACTTAATTGATCCGACCAATTACGAGAAGAACATCAATTTACGGTCGAGTTTACCGTCTGAAATAATTGGCGATTTACTTCCGCATTTTCAATCGCCACCGTACTCGCTTCATCGTGTTTCTGAATTGCTACCATCGGTCGAACCAATTACGGTCCACAAGCTAGCATTGGTCCATTTCCATTGTCAAGCTACTTTTCGGCGTTTCGCAATCATTTTTGCCCATCATTAGCGTTCGAGCATTTTTCTCAAATAGCCGGGACGCTTGACATTTGCAGGAACACGTGTACGATTTGGTTCGTCCATTATCAATTCCATGAAGCGCAGAGAATTCTTGAAACTTGGCGCCGGGGCTGTTATGGCTGGCATATACAGTCAAAATGAGCCTTTAAAAGCTTTAGCGGCACTGGAGCCGAACACCGGCACAACGTTTTATGTCTCTTCCTCCGGAAAAGACTCAGATCCGGGCACGGAAAAATTGCCTTTTGCATCTCTTCTCCGCGCACAAGAGGCTATTCGGCAGAAAAAGAGTTCATCCGCAACCAAAGTCGTGGTTCGCGAAGGCACGTATTACCTTAACAGCCCGCTGACTTTCAGCCCCGAGGATACCGGCAGCAAAGAAGCACCTATAATGTTTTCCACCTACCCCGAGGAGCGCGTGACCATCAGCGGCGGACGAAAGCTTTCCTGCAACTGGAAGCCTTATCAAAATGGCATCCTGATGACAGAAGTTGCGCCGGGACTGGAGTTCACGCAACTTTTCGTCAACGGTAAACGGCAGATTCGCGCCCGCTATCCGAACTACGATCCCTCAGATCCGGGCAAGTCCGGTTATCTTCAGGCAGCGGGATCGATCCCTGCCAGCACTGTGAATCCTTATGCCGGACTAGACGACGATATGACCTATTCCGCGCAGGCCCCGCGGGGAGTACGTTTCGATCCCGCAACTTTTACAGAGAAGAAATGGGCCAATCTCGAAGAGGCCGAGATTCACATTTTCCAGAGCAGCTATTGGGGAAACCTGCAATGGACGATTAAAGGCATCGACTTCAGCACGAACTCTATATGGTTTGGCGACGGCGGCCAACAGATCGGCGCGAAATGGAGCAACCACCCCGCAGCAGTTGGTGAAAAATCGCGCTTTTTCATTGACAATGTATTTGAAGAGTTGGACGCGCCCGGCGAATGGTTCCTTGATAAACAGAAAGGCATCCTCTACTACTACCCCGAGCAAGGCACTGATTTGCGCAGTGCGCTCGTGGAAGTTCCCTTGCTCGAGCACGCGATCGAATTTGCGGGGACTGAACGGAATCCGATACAGCATGTCTCACTAAAGGGTTTTCGCATCGCGCACACTTCTACGACCTACATGAAGGTCTACGAAGTCCCATCGCTTAGCGACTGGTCGATTCACCGTGGCGGAGCCGTTTTTGCTCAAGGCACTCGTAATTGTTCCGTGGAAGATTGCTGGTTTGACGCAGTCGGCGGGAACGCAGTTTTTGTCAACAATTACAATCGCGAATTTTCCGTGACCGGCTGCAAATTTAGCGAAACCGGCGACAGCGCAATCTGTTTTGTCGGCGACCTGGCAAAAACCGACGGAACACAGCGCTCTTTCCCTTATGAATGCCAGGCCAGCAACAATTTAATACATGATTGTGGTTTCTACGGAAAGCAGATTGCCGGCGTTTATGTTTCCCGCGCGAAACGAATCACGGCCAGTCACAACCTGATCTACAACATGCCCCGTGCGGCGATTTGCCTCGGCGATGGAACATGGGGCGGCCATGTTATTGAATATAACCAGACGCACGACACAGTTCGCGAAACCAGCGACCACGGCCCTTTCAATGCCTGGGGCCGCGATCGCGGCTGGGCTTTGGCTCAGTCTCACGGGAAATATACTCCGGACCGCAGCCTTGACGTTTGGGAACCTCTCATCGACACGATGGAACCTGTGATCGTGCGCCACAATTTTTTCAATGAAAAATCGGGATGGGGTCTTGACCTCGACGACGGCGCTACGAACTACGAAATCTACAACAATATTTCCGTGGGCGGCGTAAGTATGAAACTCCGCGAGGGCGCCTACCGTAAGATCTATAACAATATCTGGTATCTCTCAAAGGGCGCGCCGTGCTTTCACGTGGGTAACAACTATAACCATGACCAGTACTTCAACAACATCACGGTCATGGATCCTGGAAGCACGCAATGGCCGGATGGATGGCCGTGGTGGCCGCAGATGTTTTATTCGGTGATTGCGCCGCCGGCAGTTGGGCCATGGTTCGAAAAGATCGACAACAATTGCTTCTATTGTTCTAGTGGAGAATTCCAGGCCGTGGTAGATCAGTTACGTTCGGAAGATGGCAAACGCAACGCCAAGCGCTACACGCTGGAACAATGGCAAAATCTCGGCTTTGATCAGCATTCGGTTTTTGCCGACCCGCAATTTGTTGATGCGGCCAGCTACAACTTTGAAGTACGCCCCGAGTCACCCGCCCTGAAAGTGGGCTTCAAAAACTTTGAGATGGGTACATGGGGACTGACCGATAAATTTCCCAAGCAGTGGCGCGGATAACTCGAGTGATTCAACTTGCAGACGGACGGAAGTTTAAGATTTCAATTTAAATGCCAATCAGAGAAACCATGAGAAAACTAAAAGTGACGCTGTTGCTTGCCGCTGTGCTCTCTTTCGGAGCGCTCTACGGCAAAACCGAAAACGCACATGTGCAGCGCATCGGCATGGTCATCGGAGTGAAGAGCGACCAGATCAGCGCTTATGAAGCCCTGCACGCCGCATCCAATCCGGGCGTTCGCGACTTGCTGGGGAAATATCACATGCATAATTTTTCCATCTACATGCACAAGCTCGACGATGGAAAGTATTACTTATTCGGCTATTACGAATACACCGGTACGGACTATAAAGCGGACATGGACAAACTCTCGGCCGAGCCTCGCAACCAAAAGTGGCTTTCCGTAACGGCTCCCATGCAAGCTCCGCTGGCTGGCGAACAGGCCTGGGCCATGATGAATGAGGTTTATCACAACGACTAAGGTGCATTTCAGCTATGGGGGTAAGGCACAAACTTCAGCTGTGGAACCAACGATGCAGTCTTGCTCTTGAAGCACGCGGCAGGAATTACTTGGTGGCTGAGGTCAAAATCACTTTTGTGTCGGTAATGTGCTCCAGCATTTCGCGGCGTGCGGCTTCCGAGTTCCGATCTTGAATTGCCTCATAGATTCGCTTGTGGAAGGTCAGCGGACGGTCGAGCGGTACGCGCTTGGAAAGCTGCGACATGCTGGTCAGCAAGTTGCGATGAATCACGCGAAACAACAAGTGACAAATACGATTGCCGCTGGCGCGAAAAATGCATTCGTGGAATGCGAGGTCCGCATCCAGCCTCTCCTGATTCGTGCGGCAATTTTCCATCGCGGCAATTGCTTTTCTAAGTCCGATCAAGTCCTCGGCGGTAGCACGCTGCGCCGCCCGCGCTGCGAGCTCCGGCTCAACGATCATGCGAGTTTCGAACAGTTCGTGATGAGAGAGATCGTCTAAGAGAACAAGAAAATCCAGCGGCTCTTTCAGGGTCAATTCCGCGCTGTCACTCAGATACGTTCCATCGCCTACACGTTGCGTGAGCACGCCCATGATTTCAAGTACTTTCAGGGCCTGCCGAAGTGAGGCACGGTTTACACCGAACTCTTTAGCAAGCTCGCGCTCGGGCGGGAACTTCCCTCCCGGCGCAACCGCGCCGGTCGAGATAAGACGCTTGATCTTCTCCAGTATTTTGGCTGTGAGCCGCGTGTCAGACGATGTCTTTTGACGAGTCCGGGCTGAGGTTGCCATAAAGTGCGACAGTAGCTAAGCAAAAGAGCTTAACACGCCATTGCGATCTACGCTATGCCTGCTCACTTTCAACCCTAACGGACCATGCCACCTTACAGGGCCGTTTTGCTTCATCCTGAAGCTCGGCTGGAAGTTGGATTACCAATCCCTCCGCATCGTTGTGCCATTGCAATGGTTTATTGACCCCAAGCATGGTGACCTTGGAACCTTGCTTGGCTCGAACCGTCTTCAACTTGAGCTGTGAACCGGGCCATTGCATGCAAATGGCATGCATCTCCGGGCCATTTTTACTGCGCGTAAAGCGAATTGGCGCGTTTTCACCGGTAGTAGCCTGTCCATTATTCCCGGCTTTTGGATCGGTAAAAGTAGTGTCCGCGCCCTCTTTCCACAAATCGCCGGGGCGCGGTTGGGTGTCGTAAATTGCTGGACCATTCACTTTCAACCATGCGCCTGCCTCTTCCAACTGGGTCATTGCCGCAGGACTGAACTTGCCATTGCGGTCTGGGCCGACACCCACCATGAAACTGCCGCCCTTGGCTACGATGTCCGCGAGGTTGTGAATAATCCATTGACTGCCCTTGTAATTGTCATTGGGTCCGCCGTAAGAAAATCCGTGGCCCAAAGGATAGATCACAAACCAGGGCATGTCCGTGTCTGTTTTTGTTCCCGGCACTTTCCCTTCGGGCGTGTAGTAGTCGCCGTAGTTGCCGATGCCGCGCATGCGGAACATAACATCCGGCTGGATCTTACGCAATGCGATCATAGTCTCTCGCAATTGCGGCCACACCTCTTTCCCCAGCCACATATCGAGACACACCATATCGATTTTGCCGTAGTTCGTGAGCAACTCTGCGAGCTGCTGACGATGGCTTGCCATCATTCGCACGCGTTCTTCCGGTGTGGGATTGGGAATGCCGTATTGCCCCGGTTGCAGCGGGTGTTTGCAGAAAGGACGGAAATCTGCGTCGTAGAAGTTAGGATGAGAAAAATAAAGATCGATCTTCAAGCCTTGTTTGCGGCCTGCTTCGACGACTTCTCGCACAATGTCCCGCTTGTACGGCGTTTCCATGATGCTGTAGGCCAAGTCGCAACTTTCGAGTTTTGGTCCACCCGGCGCGGCCCAGTTCACCCGGCTTTTTACTCTCCTTTTTGTGTCGTACATGGAGAAGCCTTCGTGATGATTGGTGGTAAATGCAAACATACGCATTCCATTTTCTTTGAAAAACTTCATCCATTCATCGGCATTGAATTCCGCCGGATTCCAGGTTTTATATTGTTCCTGATAATCCTGCATCTGCGCCGGAGGTAAATCGAGCATGGGCCAGCTTGTATTCCACCATTCTTGCAGCGAATACAACCCCCAATGAATTCGCACTCCGTATTTAATGTTGCGAAACGCTTCGAAGGCCGACTCGGAAGCATGCCGGTATTCCGTGCCAGGCTCATCCACGTAATCTTTCACTCTTCTCCACTGGCCGTCTGTTGCCGGTACGCGGATGTTTCCTTTCGGAGGAATATAGTCATCGCCGATGATAGGTATTGCTGAACCATCGGCCAACATGCGAGAGAAACCGCCTGTAGCCATGACCGAGGCAATTCCCAGCTTTCTTAAAAAGCTTCTTCTCGTATCGTCGTTCATTCGATTTCCTTCGGACGAAGGTTTCTAAACCGTCAGTAATCCCATTGCTTGTCGCACACGGGGCTTAATAGTTTCTGCACTTCGGTTGCAAGTTGCAGATCGAAAGGCTCCTGATACCACTCGACATTGCGGCGCACAGATTCGGGATTTGCAGAGCTGAAAAGAGTCGTCGGCAGGTTGGGATTCTGGCTGGCAAACTGTAGAGCAAGTTTTGCGATGGAGCTGCCTTGCTTGCGGCAGAAGTCCGCCGCGGCTTTGAAGGTGGCGCGGTCCTGAGCGCTTGCAGGATGCCAATCCGCTGGCCCGCGGTCGGTCAGCAAGGCGCTGCCGAATGGAGAACCATTAATGATCCCGATTCCCTTTTCTTTGGCAATCGGCAGCAGCTCTGAAATTCGAGTGTCACTCAGACAATAATGGTTGTGCACGAGCCCCGCATCCACATCAAGTGAAGAGAAAATTCGTTTCCAGAGATCCATCGGATAAATTCCAAAGCTGACTCCGCCGATAGACCCTTCGCGTTTTAACTCCAGCACCGACTCATAACCTTCGGTAAGAGCCCATTCGGTATGCTTGCGTCCCTGATACTCAATATCGTGGATGTGAATCAGATCGAAATAATCGGTTCCCAGGCGTTCAGCGCTTTCCTTGATCGATTTGCGAATGCGCGCGCGCGAATAGTCGAGCGTGTCTTCGCCGTAGGTGCCGGGCTTTGTATATTTACCAACTTTTGTCGATAGATAATATCGATCGCGCTTAACGCCGCGTAATGCCTTCCCCAGAACCGTCTCAGAAACCGTGCCCGCATATGCGGGCGCCACATCGAAGTAGTTGATTCCGCATTCAAGGGCTACGTGGACAGCTCTAATCGCATAAGCTTCGTCAACCGAATGGAAAACTCCGCCCAGCGATGAGGCCCCAAAACTCAACCGGGAAACTTTCATCCCGGTTTTTCCTAGAAGGCTATAGTCCATATAAAAACGTTATACGTCGCTATCTCTCACTTCCACCACCGCTTTCATCAGGCCTGCTTTTGTCGGAAGATCTTTGAAGCGGGCAGGAACTTCATCAAGATTAAGCCTGTCGGTAATCCAGGGATCTGTATCAATCTTACGTTCTTCGATCATGCGAATAATCGGCGGAAACTGCCCACAACTATTGCGGCTCGCGTAGATCGTAACTTCGCGCCGATGCAGCATCGCATCGTTAATGCACACCGGATCGCTTGTCAATCCGACAAAAACCAACCGTCCGCCGGGAGCCACTTGATTCAAACTGTCTCCCATCACGGCCGCATTTCCTGTGGCATCGAAGACCACATCGGCAACTCGCCCGTCCGGCGCGGTCAAGGCCTCGATTCCTAACTTATTCACAAACTCTCTGCGCCAATCATTGATTTCTATAATTGCTACCTTCGCCCCAATTGCGGCAGCGAACTGACTGGCTGCCAGTCCGATCGGGCCTGCCCCAATCACTAGCGCATTTTCGCCGGCTCGCAATTGGCTTCGCTTGACCGCATGAGCTCCAATTCCCAAGGTTTCGACCAATGCCAATTGATCGAGTGAAAGCTTCTCTGATTTGTGCAGCAGATCAATGGGGACCGCCAAAAAACCCTGCATGCCGCCATCGACATGCACACCCATCAGGCGAAGCCGTTCACAACAATTCGGCCTTCCTGCTTTGCAAGTCCGGCATTGGCCGCAACTGATGTAAGGTTCGACCGCGCATTGATCGCCGACTTTAAGCCCTCGCGTATTCTCAGGAACTTCTACGATTTCACCTGCCAGCTCGTGACCCAGAACGCGCGGATATGTGTAGATTGGGTGTCTACCCGCGAGCGCATGGAAATCGCTCCCGCACACCCCTACACGGCGGATTCGAACTAAAGCTTCTCCACTGGGGGGCACCGGGCGTGGGGCTTTGACATCTATAAATTCGCCCGGGGCATTCAGTAGAATTTTTCGCATAAAAACATTCCTCGAACTTAAGCTGGAATCATTTCTTGCATTGGTCCAGCCATATGCAGAGCTGAATTGTATGGGCACTTTTGTTTCTCGTCAAGCAATTATGGAGAACTGACGACAACATTCCCTCAATTCTTCTGCAAAGGCTTGGTTATAAGGTGGCTAAACATCGAGACGTCCCGGAATTTCTTGACATTCAGAATTCAGGAATGGTAAAGTTCGCGGTCGCATTGGCCCATCCAAACGCTGCTTGATGACACAGCGCAGGATTTGCCAAAATGAGCCCAAGCCATGCAGCCTACGCTTACACTTCCGCCTCTCGACATCGCAATCATCCTGCTGTACATGTGCGGCATATTGACCATCGGCCTGCTCTCGGTGCGGCGGATCAAAATCACCGGCAACGTTTTTTTTCTCGCTGGTAGATCGTTGTCGTGGCCACTTGTTGGTGCTGCGCTATTCGCATCCAACATCTCGACCATCCACTTGGTTGGACTAACGGCTTCTGGCTATAACGAAGGCCTTGTGTGGGGCAACTTTGAATGGATGGCATCGTATACGCTCATCCTGTTGTCGCTTGTGTTTGCTCCATTCTATTTTCGAACGCGCATCGCAACCTTGCCGGAATTTCTGGAACGCAGGTATAGTCCTGCGTCTCGCTCATTTCTGGCTTTCATGGCCATTGTTGCGGCTGTGTTTATCCATATTGGAATCAGCCTGTACGCCGGTGCGGCAGTTTTTCAGCGATTTTTTGGCATCAATGTTGTTACTTCGATCGTAATTATCTCCACTGTGGTCGGGGTTTACACGGTACTTGGGGGTCTGCGAGCGGTAGTCATCACCGAAACTGTCAACACTGTGATCCTTATCCTGGGAGCACTCTTAATTTTGGGGTTCTCGCTGGCCGCATTGCCTGCCCACGGAATCCATTCGGTAGCACAGTTCAGAGCCGCAGCGAAGCCGGAACAACTCTCGATGCTGCACACACACGACTCTGCCGGCCTTAGCTGGTACGCCATACTGCTGGGTTATCCAATTCTCGGCATCTGGTATTGGTGCACGGACCAAACCATTGTGCAAAGAGTTTTAGGGGCGCGCAGCTCCGAAGACGCTCAATTGGGGCCGCTCATGGCGGGCTTTCTCAAGATCCTTCCTGTATTTTTGCTCGTGTTACCTGGCGTTATCGCATACGTTCTGTTTCATAACCTCATTGGAAGCGCGAGCAACCAGACGTTGCCGGTGCTCATTGAGCAGTTGATTCCCACTGGCGTGCGGGGAGTAATCACCGCGGCCGTGTTGGCAGCTCTGATGAGTGCGGTGGCCGCCGCGCTTAACAGTATTGGAACACTTGTGGCCGTGGACATAGTGGCGCGAATGCGGCCCAGCACTTCCGACCGCGCGCAGGTCACGATTGGCCGCATCAGTTCCGTGGTCGTCATGCTGCTGGCTATGGCATGGTCAACTCAAGGCGGACGCTACTCGAGCATTTTTGAAGCAATCAACGCAATCGCGGCGGATTTGGCGCCTCCAATCACCGTCGTCTTTCTCTGGGGCGTGCTGTGGCGCCGGGGTACCAAGCAAGCTTCGTTGTACACGCTAATTTTCGGGTTTGCCCTGGGAGTAGTTGCTTTCATCATGGATCTTCCTGTGTTCGGCACAGAGAAGATCATTACTCACGGCTGGGGCATTCCCTTCATGATGCAGGCCTGGTGGATGTTCTGTATATGCAGCGTCGTCTATGTGACGGTCACTCTACTGACCCCGCCGCCCCCTCCTGAATCAGTAGAAGGTCTCACCTGGAGCCACCCGCTGGCTGCTCTCACGCAGGAACAATTCAAAGGGCTGCGAGACCCGCGCCTGATCGCGGCAATCCTCGCAGTTACGGTTGCTGTGCTTTACTACATCTTCCGTTAAATACAAAAATTTTGCAGGCTGGAAGTTGCGGCGGCGATGAAAATCGATACTCATCAACATTTTTGGAGGTACAACGAGCGGGATTACGTATGGATGTCCGCTGGAATGGACAGGCTCCGCAAAGATCATTTGCCAGCCGATTTGCTGCCACTCATGCGTAGCGCTGATGTCGATGCCACAATCGCGGTACAGGCGCGGCAAAGTCTTGAGGAGACTACATGGCTTCTGCAACTTGCGGACGAGCATCCCTTTATTCGTGCGGTTGTCGGCTGGGTCGACCTTTGTTCAGAGCGCGTAATTGAACAGCTCGAGCACTTTTCTCGGCATCCAAATTTTCGCGGTGTTCGCCATGTTGTCCACGACGAACCAGATGACGAATTCATGTTGCGTCCCAGCTTTCTCAATGGACTGGACCAGCTAAAACAATTCGGCCTCGCTTACGACCTGTTGCTCTTCCCCCGCCATCTTCCCATTGCGTGTGAAGTGGTGAAGCGCTTTCCAGATCAGCCATTCGTGCTCGATCACATCGCTAAACCTCTGGTTCGAGTTGGAGAAATGGAACCATGGGCAAGCGACCTCAAACGGCTGGCAGCTTTTCCCAATGTTTATTGCAAAATTTCAGGGCTGGTGACTGAGGGCGAATGGGATTCATGGAAAACGCAGGATTTCGAGCCATATCTCGATGTTGTGCTTAATGCATTTAGTCCACAACGACTCATGATCGGCACGGATTGGCCGGTGTGTACGCTGGCAGCCGATCACAAATCAGTTATTGATCTGGAAGCTGGCTATATCAGTAAGCTGTCCGCTGATGAACAACAGGCAATCCTGGAAAAAAACCCCGCAGCGTTTTATTCCATCCGGCTTTGAGCACATGCGTTGACATCCGGATATAGCCGGAATAAACTTCTTCTCGCAATTGGTTCAGCCATTTATAAATCCTCACCGTTTTTGGAAAGATTCGCCCATGAAACGCGCAATTTCGGCAGTGATTTGGTTTCTGATTTGCCTTCCTACCTTCGGCGCCGCACAGAGCAATGGTCCCATTGCGGAGTGGTCTTTCAACGAGAGTAGCGGCCAAGCCGCCCATGATTCGATCAGCGGCACAGATGACACTATCGGCGGCCTGTTTAAGCATGTGGTCGGCGTCTCTGGAAATGGGCTGCGCTTTGATGGAGAAACGACCGTTATCATTCGCGACCGTAAGAGCGTCCCAAAAACATCTGACGGCGTCGCTGTCGATGCATGGGTTGCGGTCAATACTTATCCGTGGAACTGGGTTCCCATCGTCGAGCATCGCCGGGAAGTGCAAGCTGGCTATTCTTTTGGCATCGACTCTTTCGGCCACTTCGGATTACAAGTCGCGGTCGGCGGCCAATGGTGGTCGCTAATTTCTAAATCTCAGCTCCCGCTTAAAAAGTGGTCGCATATTGCAGGCAGTTACGATCCGGCAAAAGGAATTGCGATCTACCTCGATGGGAAATTAGCAGGAGAAATGCCTGTGCAAGGAGCTCTGATCCCCGCCGAACGGGAGGATCTGGTTATCGGCAGGGTTCGCGATCCAATTCTTCCCGCGCAGTGGATCCATCCCAAGATTCCGGTTCGCTACTCGTTCGACGGGATTCTCGACGAGCTAAGTATTTACGATCACAGCCTAACCGCAGACGAGATCGCCAAAATATACGCTGAAGTTCATCCACCCAGCGGAGATGCGCTTCCCTGGCCTGTTTTGCCGTCAGGTCCTCCGGGAGCCGGGCGATTCGGCGCTTTCTATACCACTTTGAAATACGACGATTTGTGGGATGAGCCACGCCGCGTGGCGACAGACTCCGACGTCGTCGTACGCTTCGATCAATCGCCTATTCGTATGGTGTTCTGGCAAGGCACGAATTACGGTGGAGATTGGGTTACTGAAAATAATAAGTGGTATACCGACGAGTTCGTCGAAACGGGTGGCAAGGTCGACTGCCCGGGCGGCGAAGATTGCGAACCCATGTCGGACAAGGAGAACCGTTATTCGCACGTCCGCATTATCGAAAGCACCGACGCACGCGCAGTGGTTCATTGGAGATACGGACTCTGCGAAGTAATGAACTATGCGTGTGCAAACCCCGATCCGGTTACCGGCTGGACTGATTGGGCCGACGAATACTTCACCATCTATCCGGACGGTGTGGCCGTTCGCAAACAGGTTCTCTGGACCTCGAATTTCAAGAACTGGCATGAGTTCCAGGAAAGCATTGTGATCATCGGTGCCGGGGAGCGTCCGGAGGACAACATTCAGCCGAACGCACTGACCATCGCCAACATGAAAGGCGAAACTGCAACATATTCGTGGCAGAACGGTCCGCCGGCAAAAAACTTCGGGAAGCCAGAGAACCCCAATATTCAAGTGGTGAATATGAAGTCGAACTGGAAGCCCTTCCAGATTGTTTCGCCAGTGAATTCGTCGATGAAGGCATACATCGGAGAGCCAACCTACTCCATGTTCGAGTGGTGGAACCACTGGCCAGTGGCGCAAGTGAGGTCAAGCGGCATTTCTGCCGTTGCGCCTGATCGGCCGTCATCCTCTTCGCTGTCGCACATTTATTGGGATCCCTACGCGCAGACGGATCACAGCATGACGAAGATTTTGCTGCATGGAATGACGACCAAGTCTGCAGCCGAACTTGTCCCATTAGCCAAATCCTGGCTTTCGCCGCCGGCCGTGGAGCTTAGTGGTGCGGGATTTGTAAACCAAGGCTACGATCCTGCGCAGCGCGCCTTTGTCATTAATCGTGAATCTGGTTCGTCATCTGCCAAGCTTCAGGTTACGCTCAAGGCAAGCTCCGAATCTCCGCTGATGAATCCCGCCTTCGTCATTAAAAATTGGGGTGATGCAGAACCAAAACTAATGATCGACGGCAAGACGGTTCCGCGCGGAGCAAACTTTCGCTACGGGTTCGTTTCTCATCTGGAAGGCAGCGATCTCGTGGTGTGGCTGGCAATGGAATCCGCTAAGCCGACGCGAATCGAATTCACAGGCGCAAAGTAGGAGTTTAATTTCTTTTACTTGGCACGACCAAATCGCGACTAATGTGCGTGAGTCGCATCGAACTTACCAATTTATTTCCCCATAGAAAAACACCTTGACACTTAAGAGCATACGCAACTACCATCGGTGCGGCAAAGTGGTTGAACCAATTTAATATCAGATTGGTTGTTTCCACACAAAACGGAGGAATCCAAGAATGCGCCTCACCAGGCGAAATCTATTGACGGCCGGTGCCCTGTCTGCCGGCTCTCTGCTCGCAAACACCCCACTCTCGCTGGTTCCAGGCGCTGCCGCGAAGAAGATCGATCCGATGAAGAACTCCGGCGGATTCGAGGCTAACTGGAATTCCCTCCGGCGATTGCCTTCTCCGCAATGGCTGCGAGACAGCAAATTCGGGATCTACACCCATTGGGGAGTTTATTCCGTACACGGGGTGGGCAAGAATGTCACCTGGTATGCCAATAAAGTTTACTGGCAGCCGGATTCTGCAGAGAGGAAACATTGGGAGCAAACCTACGGCCCTATCGACAAGTTCGGCTATAAAGATCTGATCCCAAAATTCACGGCAGAAAAATTCGATGCCGACGAATGGGCAGAGTTGTTCAAGGCTGCCGGCGCGCGCTTTGCCGGCCCGGTTGCCGAACATCACGACGGCTTCTCGATGTGGAATACAAAGTACTCGGAGTGGAATGCCGCCAAGATGGGCCCCAAGCGGGACATCGTGGGCGAACTGGCAAAATCGGTCAAGCGCCAGGGAATGAAATTTGTCACTGCATTTCATCACGCCGAAAATTGGTTTTATTTTCCCACCACCGATAAGCATTTGGACAGCGCCGATCCCCGCAACTCCGGTTTATATGGTTTTATTCACGAGCCCTACGCACTGCCGACCAAAGAATTCCTCGACCGTTGGCAGGGAAAAATTATTGAAGTCATCGACAATTACGATCCTGACATGATTTGGTTCGACTTTGGTTTGGAGCTGGTACACGAAACCTACAAAGAAGACATGCTCGCGTATTACTACAACAAAGCAGCGCAGCGAAAAAAAGACGTGGTTGTGACCTACAAGAAACATAACCTCGTACCCATGGTGGGTGTTCTCGATTTGGAATTGGGCCAGGAGCGTGAGTTGACTTACAACGATTGGATCACCGATTCCACGGTCGATAACCAGGGAGCCTGGGCCTATTGCCCGGATGCCGGCTTCAAATCCACCGATAATTTGGTTACCAATCTTGTGGATCGCGTCAGCAAGAATGGCTACTTGCTGCTGAATGTTGGCCCCAAACCAGACGGCACCATTCCAGACGAAGCCAAAGAACGCCTGCGCGGGATTGGGCAGTGGCTGCAGATCAACGGTGAAGCGATCTACGGCACAACCCCATGGCTGATTGCGGCGGAGGGCCCAACGCAACTGGAAAAAACTGGATCATTCAACGAAAGCAACGATACGAAGTTTTTCACTGCTCAAGATGTCCGCTTTACCGTGAAACCCGACACGTTGTATGCCATCGTCCTCGATTGGCCAGGCGAGAAGGCTGTGATCAAAAGCCTCGCGCCCAAAGGACGAACCTGGGCCGGACTGTATCCGAGCGAAATCGTTTCGGTCACCATGCTTGGGGATGGGAAAAATTTGAAATGGGAGATGACCAAAGACGGGCTGGTGGTCGAAACCCCGAAAAACAAGCCTTGCGATCACGCTTTCACCTTCAAAATCACCCGCAAAAGGCCGGTGTGATTTTTAGTGAATCGGCTGTGGACATATCAGTGGGAGTGGACCCGGCAAATGTCGAATGCATCCTGATCGCGGACGATCTCACCGGTGCTTGCGATACGGGCGTTCAGTTTGCCCGCTGCGGACTTTCCTGCCGCGTGGAATTGAATCTCGCAAGAGATCGCACCGCAGCTATCACTGATGTTCTCGCTTTTAATACAAACAGCCGCGGCGATAGCCCCGAGCAGTGCCGGCGAAAAATTGAAGATCTGAGCGTAGCTTGTTCCGGGTTAAAAGCTAACGCCATATTCAAAAAGGTCGATTCCACATTGCGCGGCAATGTGGGAGAAGAAATTGCCGTAATGCTGCATGCATTCCAATGCGAAGCAGCGATCATCGCCCCGGCATTTCCTGCCATGCGCAGATTGGTGCACAACGGATTACTGCATTGGGCCGACTATTCGGGCAGTGGGCAAATCGACATTTGCGCCATGCTTGTACAGCAAGGAATGTCTTCCACCAAGCTCACACTTATGAGCTGCGCGATGGAGGATTTCGAAAGTGATTTCGATGCGCAAGTGCGGGGTGGTAAACAGTTTTTCATTGTGGATTGCGACTCGCAGCACGACCTGCACTTCTGGGTCGCCGCAGGCAGCGCGGTTTCTCACCGCATTTTGTGGGTAGGATCGGCAGGCTTGGGAATTGCACTCGCGGAGCATATGGCGAAGTCTGGCGCCCGAAGATTTGTCTCGAATCTGACAGATGCACCGATGTTGTTCGCAATCGGTTCACCGCACGCTGCCAGCTTGCGGCAGAAAAATATATTGCTTTCCGAAACAGGCGCAGTTGAAGTGGCTCCATCGGCTGAGTCGGTCAAGATTGCTCGTCGCGCGCTGCAAGACAGGCGTCATCTCGTCATAACGATTGGACAAGGAGTGAGCGAATTTTCTTTACGCCAATTTTTTGACAGTTTGGGAGACATTCGTGTTGCCGCGCTGTTCCTCACCGGAGGAGATACGGGCAAATTGGTCTGCAATGCGATTGGCGCGCATTCAATTGATTTGCGCGATGAAATACTGCCAGGATTTCCCTGGGGAATTCTGAATGGCGGCATGTTCCACGGTTTGCCGGTTGCAAGCAAGTCAGGCGGCTTTGGTGATGAAGACGCGCTGCTTGATTGCGCCGAGTTCTTCGCACCGGCACGGAAAACTTCGCGATGACCACCAACTCGCGCAAGCCAACCCTCGCAGTAACGATCGGCGACCCCGCAGGCATAGGGCCTGAGGTAGTGCTCAAAGCGCTAACCTCCCATGAAGTGCGGAATTTGGCTGATTGGATCATTGTTGGGGATCGAGCCGCGCTTGAAAAAACGTCGGCAACCTGCGGAATACCACTCTCGAATCTACGCGCGATGATTCGTCCTTCCATGGCAGTCACCGACTCCGGACAATATCAGTTCGGCCAGTTAAATTCCGTGTGCGGCAAAGCCGCAGTCGAATACGTAAAAGTTGCGACCGAAATGTGCTTGAGCAATGAAGCGCAAGCCATGGTGACTGCGCCATTGAACAAAGAAGCAGTCACATTATCGGGCATGAAGTTCTCCGGACACACGGAATATATCGCGGAGCTTTGCGGCGCGAAAGAATCGCGCATGATGCTCTCCAGCGAAAAGCTTAGCGTGGTGCATGTGACTACCCATATTCCTTTAAGAAAAGCGATCGATGCCACAACCGCAAGAATTCTGCGAACCATCGAATTGGGAAACGAAGCGATGAAGCTGCTTGGGCACGAGCGCCCGCGCATCGCGGTGTGCGGCCTGAATCCTCATGCGGGCGAGCATGGCCTGTTCGGCGACGAAGATACCGCCAACATCACTCCCGCGATCGAGTCCGCTCGCAGCATGGGCATTCTCGCGGACGGACCTCACGCCCCCGATACTATCTTTCTCCGCGCCGCGCGCGGCGAGTATGACATGGTTGTTGCGATATATCACGACCAGGGCCACATCGCCATGAAGTTGATTGACTTCGAACACACGGTCAATGTGTCGCTCGGGATTCCTATCATTCGAACTTCGGTCGATCATGGAACGGCTTTCGATATTGCCGGCCATAACAAAGCCAACCCGCAGAACATGATTGCGGCCATGAAGATGGGAGCTGCCATGGCTGGCAGAAAATCCGCGCGACAAACAATGGTTTCGAACAGTACGAAGTAACGGTTAACCATGTGAACATGGAATTACGATGGCTGGATGTAATCGTGGTCGGCGTCTATATGGCTGCCATGGTTGCGATCGGCCTGCGCTTCGCGCGCCGCCAGACGACAACGGAAGCCTATTTCGTTGCGAAGCGTTCTGTTCCTTCGTGGGCGCTTGCCATGTCGTTGCTCGCTACGATTATTAGTGCGGTTACATTCATTGCTTATCCCGGATCAGGCTACTCGGGAAACTGGTCGCTGCTGGTTCCGGGAATTATGGTTGTGGTGGTGCTCGGCTTCGCCGGCGCCGTGATCATTCCGTTCTACCGGCAAGTAGTAGGCATGAGCGCGTACGAATATTTTGAGAAGCGTTTCGGATATCCAGCGCGCGCATATTCTTCCGGCGCGTTCGTTGTTGGATCGTTTTCCAAGATGGCGTTCGTCGTCTACTTATTGGCGCTGACCATTGCCAGCATTACGGGGTGGCGCCTGGAATCCGTGGTAGCCGGAGTCGCCGTCATCACCATTTTTTATACGTTGCTGGGCGGATTGGATGCTGTCATCTGGGCCGATGTAGTGCAAGGCTTTATTTTGTGGTTTGGAATTGTGGCATGCGTTGCGTATTTCTTTTATCTATCTCCCGGAGGTCCCTCGGCAGTTTTCGCACTGGCACGCGCAAATCACAAATTCGACATGGGCAGCCCGGCATTGGTGTTTTCCAAACCCACCATCGTTGTGCTCGCCATATATGGTTTCTTTTGGTACCTGCAAAAGTACACCGCCGATCAAACCATGGTGCAGCGTTATCTGGCGGCAAAAAGCAGCAAAGAAGCATTGCGCGGCTTGATCATTGGCGCGGCACTCTGCATACCGGTCTGGACACTTTTTATGTTGATCGGCACGCAACTCTGGGCGTTCTATCGCTTAACGGGGGAGTTGCTGCCAAGTTCGATCACAAAAGCAGATCAGGTATTTCCCTACTTTATTAAGACGCATCTTCCTGCCGGAATTGCCGGATTGTTCATCGCCGCACTCTTTGGCGCTGCTATGGCAACTTTGTCTTCTGACTTGAACTGCATCTCTGTTGTCGTGGTCGAGGATTTCTACCGCAAACTACATCCGCAAGCGACGGACCAACGCCGGCTACGGATGGCGAAATACTTTGTTGCAATCTTTGGCGTGCTGGCGGCGATTTCCGCGATTCGACTTGGGCATACGCAAGGAACGGCACTCTCTCTTTGGTACACAATCTCGGCAATCGTGGCGGGAGGGCTTGCCGGCTTGTTCCTGCTCGGCTTTTTCAGCACTCGCGCAAATCAGCAAGGCGCATACCTTGGAATTGCCGCCAGCCTGATCTTCACAACCTGGGCAACGCTGACATTGAATAGCGGAAGCATCGTGAACCTGGGGAAATACAACTTCCCGCTTCACGATTTCATGATTGGCGCGGTTGGACATGTTGTTCTATTGGTGGTTGGCTACCTGACGAGTTTCCTGTTTCATGGCGATGGGGCGAAAGCCGAAGAGCTGACGCTTTGGGGCTGGCTGCGACACGGCACGGCTCGAGCAGTCCTGGCGCCAACCCGATAACCGGAGTAAGCATAGGCCACTAATAAGGAGAAACAGTGACTCGACTGCAACACCTTCTTGAACAAAAGCAACCGGGCCCACTTCTGGGAGCGGCGGCATATTTTAACGATCCAATTTTCATTGAAATGTGCGCTTATCTTGGTTTTTCCGTGATGTGGATTGAGATGGAGCACTCGCATATCACCTTCGCCGAAGCGGCTAACTTGTGCCGAATCTCGCAAGGGTGCGGCCTACTCACGATGATTCGCATTCCAAATGCGAGCCGTGAAAATGTTTTGAAAGCAGCCGAATGCGCACCAGACATCATTAATGTGCCCATGGCGAACACGGCTCACGAACTTCATGAACTCAATAAGTATGCCCGTTTCGCTCCCAAAGGTGAGCGGGGATATTTCAGCGTTTCACGCGCAGTGAAATATGGAACGGTTCCTGACGTTCCAGCGGAGCAGCAAAAGCTGAACGAGGAACTCTGTCTGATGGCGCAGATCGAGACTACACAAGCGCTCACAAACCTGGGAGAGATTTGCAGCGTACCCGGCGTGGATATTTTCCTAGGCCCTTCAGATCTAGCGGCGAGTCTCGGAGTGCCCGGACAGACCGGTCATCCGCGAGTGCAGGAATCCGGAGAATTGGTGATTCGTACGGCGAAGAAGCACGGAAAACTCGTGGCTGTCGGCTCCATGCCGTCGGATTACAAAATGTGGACTAAGGCCGGAGTCGATGTCTTGTTCTGCACCAACGACACATCCTGCCTCCGGATTGGAGCTCAAGTGGTGCTGCAACAGGCGCGCGAAGCCATCGCTTCAATCAGGCTAAAGTGAAACTGCAATAAATGGAAAGAGAATAATGAAGAAGGTAAAACTCAAAAGAACCAATTTCGAAGTCTCCCGGCTATGCTTCGGCACCATGACCTTCGGCAAGCCGGTGGATCAAGCCACCGCGAACAAAATGATCGACCGCTGTCTCGACGGAGGAATCAATTTCGTCGACACCGCCAACGTTTATCAAACCGGGCTTTCGGAAAGCATGCTCGGCGAAGCCCTGCGCAACAAACGCGATAAGTACATTGTAGCTACGAAGGTTCGTGGAAAAATGGGTGATGGGCCAGATGAGAGCGGGCTTTCGAAGCGCGCCATATTCCGCGCCGTTGATGAAAGCTTGAAACGCCTACAGACCGACTACATCGACCTGTATTACCTGCACCAACCCGACTATGCGGCCCCTATTGAAGAAACCTTAAGTGCAATGGAAGAACTCGTAAAGCAGGGCAAGATTCGATCTCTGGGCACATCAAATTATTCCGGATGGCAAGTTTGCGAAATGTTGTGGATCGCGGAGAAAAATAAATACGCGCCCGCCAGAGTTTCGCAGCCGATGTATAACCTGCTGGCGCGGGGAATCGAACAGGAGTATCTCCCGATGGCGAAAAAGTATGACGTGGCCGTAATCGCCTATAACCCGCTTGCCGGCGGCCTGCTCACCGGCAAACATACGCAAGCCGCGATTCCGCCGGGCACGCGTTTCGACAACAATTCCATGTATCAGGATCGCTATTGGCACCCAGAGAATTTTGTCGCAGTGGAAAAACTTAAGAAAGCGGTCGAAAGCGCCGGACGGTCGCTGATCGATGTTTCTCTCTGCTGGCTGCTGCATCACACGCAGACTGATTGCGTCCTTTTGGGCGCGACGCGGATGGAACAACTCGAGCAAAACCTGGCAGCCAGCGAAAAAGGCCCGGTGCCTCCGGAAGTGCTTCAGGTGTGCGACGAAGTATGGGCCGAGTTGCGCAATCCAGTTCCAATCTATAACCGGTAGTGAAGATAGCGGGCCTGAGATAAGCGAACGACAGAGATGATCAAAGCAACAATTAAATGCTGCATATGTCTGTTGTGCGCTTTATATTCTTCCCTCTTTATTGCAGCGCAGGGCACTTCGCCAACTCCAGCAAAGAATGCGACCACGCTCTTTGATGGCAGATTCCATGCGAGTAGTACGAACGGAATGGAAGAAGCCTACATGGAAACATTGGCCCGATCTTCGCACGCCGCAAACCTGCTCAAGCTTAAGAATGGCGATTTGCTTTGCTTCTGGTTTTCAGGGACGCATGAGGGTGACTCTAATGTAGCTATCGTGATGTCGCGATTGATGAAAAATTCAAACCAATGGGGCAAGACGGTTGAGATCGATCGTCAGGAAGGAAGATCGTTTCAGAATCCGGTTGCATTTCAAACCGCAAGCGGGCGCATCTGGTTGCTGCACACCTCGCAACCTGCCGGTGAGTGGCAGAGCAATGCTGAGGTTCTATACCTCACTTCTGACGATGCCGGTCAAAGCTGGACAACTCCGCATCCCTTGTTTACGCAGCCGGGATCGTTCACCCGTCATCCTCCCATACAGATCAATAAAAAACATTGGGTGCTGCCGATCTATTACACACCCAACCGCAGCATCACCGATGGGGCAGAGTCCAACTATTCAGCGATAAAGCTCACGAAAGATGGAGGCAAGAGCTGGCAGGAGTGCAGAATCCCACAGTCGAATGGCCTTGTGCAACAAAGCATCGTGAGACTAGCGAATGGTTTCCTCGGCCTTTTCCGAAGCCGTTATGCGGATTTCATTTACAAAAGCACTTCTGAAAATGGATGCGACTGGACTGCTCCGGCCCCTACGCATTTACCCAACAATAATTCTTCAATTCAGCTGACAACACTGAACGACGGATCTTTGGTACTCGCATTTAATAACAGCAGCGCAGGTGTAACTCACGATAAAACAACAACGAGCGCGCGCAAGCCACTTTCCATTGCGCTCTCCGAGGATGGCGGTAAAACCTGGCCGTGGATTCGCGATATCGAAACCGGCGGTTCCGCGCCCGAGCAGGACGATACACACCCAGGCCGTAAAACGCACGAGGAGTTTTCTTACCCGTCTCTCCTGCAAGATGCGCAAGGAAAAATTAACGTCGCGTACTCGTATAACCGCGAGACGATTAAGGTTGTGCGCTTCGAACAAAATTGGATCAAGCAGGGTCAAACGGAAGGCCAGTTCAAGGGCGACAGCTTGAAGTAATCGGCATTTTTATACTGGAGAAAAAGTGACACCAGAAAAACCAAAATCGTTGATTAAGGGCGTGGAGCACGTGGCAATCGCCACTCCCAACCCGCAAAAACTTGCCGCATGGTACATTCAGCAACTCAACTTCGCGCCATTGCTCGACACCGGCGCAACCGTCTACATCAAGTCGCCGAATTCCGTCGTTTTGGAGTTTGTAAAGGCCGACAACATTCCAGCCAACCCGCAGATTCGCGACGCCGGACTGCGCCACATGGGATTTGCGGTCGATCATCTTGAATCAGCCCATGAACAATTGAGATCTGCCGGAGTGCAATTCGAAGCCGCCCCTATTTTGCTGCCCCGCATGCGCCTGTTTTTTTTCCGAGATCCAGAAGGTAACTATCTGCACCTCGTTGAACGGGAAACCTCATTATTGTGAGACCGAGGTTCCAGTTAGTGACCGTCTTTTGAAATAGTTTGGCCATGCTTTCATTGTGAGTGGGATTTTTTAATTATGGCTCTTAAGAACATCTGAATGACGCGATTAGCCGAAGGTGGGCATCTGGAGCACGATCTTCCCTCTTTTATGTGGCGCGCCGCCGAGCATTTCATGCGCGGTGCGGACTTCTGAGAACGGAAGAACTGTTCCAACCTGGCAAGATAACTTTCCGCTATCAAACAATTTTGCAAGTGTATTCAATCGATCTGTCGTTACATCGACCAGAAAAAACGCGGAACGAAGACCTGCCGGTTGTGGCGGCTTGTCTGGGAACGGCGATACTACCGAGACGAGAATTCCACCCGGCTTCAACACTGCAAACGAGCGACGCCGCGTCTCTCCTCCAACCGTATCAATCACTACGTCAACAAGAGGTACGACATCTTCGAACTTCGTCGTCTTGTAGGTGACTATTTCATCTGCTCCAAGACCGCGAACATAATCGAGATCGGCGGATCCGGCGGTGGCGAAGACCCGCAGTTGAGCATGCTTCGCCAATTGCACCGCGTACGCTCCAACGTTGCCCGCTGCTCCATGAATGAGCACGAACTGGCCTGCCTTTACTTGCGCATAATCGAATAACATTTGCCAGGCGGTCACTGCGACCACCGGCACGCAAGCGGCCTCAAGCAGGCTCAGAGACTTCGGCTTCAGAGCCACCATCGAAGCTTGTGCCACTGCGGATTCGGCATATGCGCCACAAAAATCCTTGTTTGTTACGCCATAGACTTCATCGCCCGGATTGAACTGCGTAACCCCTGATCCGACAGCATCGACAACGCCGGCCAGGTCTGACCCTAGAATGATCGGCAGCTGCAAATTCACGGCACTCTTTCTTTCTCTTATCAGAGCATCCCATGGCCCGACGCCGGCAGCTGCTACATGTACGATCACCTCGCCCTCTTTGGGCGTGGGGCGCGGCACATCGTCGATGACGATCACATCCGGTGAGCCGAATTGATGGATTCTTGCCGCTTTCATATTTTCCTCGCAAACGAGAAAAGCATGCCCGCGATGGTAGATCTGCTCAGCGACCTGGCTGCAACTCGCGCGCCGCATGAACTGCCTGCACTAGCTCGCGAGCTGCTTGCGTGATCTTCGCCAGATTTCCATCGCGCAGAGCAGCCACATTCACCAGATCCCCACCTATTCCGAGAGCAAATGCCCCGGCGGCAATGTAGTCGGCGGCGTTTGAAACGTTCACTCCACCCGTTGGAATCAGGACAGCGTTGGGAAAGGGACCTTTCAAGGACTGCAAATACTTGGGTCCGCCAACATTGCCGCAAGGGAAAACCTTGATCAGCTTGGCACCATTATCCTGAGCATGCATGAGTTCTGTGGGCGTCAACGCACCGGGGATTGCCAGCTTGGCGCAGGCTCGCGCCACCGCCAGCACGTGGAGCGAGAGCCCCGGACTTACCAAAAACTCCGCGCCGGCACGAATACATTGCTCGGCTTGTTCGCCCGTCGTTACCGTACCGGCCCCAATGAGCGCCGCCCTGCCGTGTTCTCGCACCACGTGGCTAATCACAGATATTGCATTGGGGACAGTCATGGTTATTTCGAGAACTGGAATTCCACCGGCACAGATAGCTTCCACGGCCCGGGTTGCGTCTTCGGCGGTTGCAGCCCGCACTACGGGGACGATGCCAATCTCGCCGATCCTGCGAATCACGTCTTCGATGGTCATAGGTTTATCTCGTTCAGCGTGCGATGCGCGCCGTTTGTGTCTTCATCGCTTGCAACACTTCTTCCAGAGTGGCCATCGTCGTGTCGCCGGGTGTGGTCATTGCCAGCGCACCATGGGCAGCGCCACAATCCACCGACCACTGCGGCTCTTTCCCCGATAGAAATCCATAAATCAATCCCGAGGCAAAAGAATCACCGCCGCCGACGCGGTCGTATATCTCCAGATTCTCTCGAACCCGCGCCTGGTAGAAGGCGCCATCGTAGTAGCACATCGCTCCCCAGTCATTCACGGTCGCACTCTTCGCATTGCGCAAAGTCGTAGCGATCACAGAGAGTTGAGGAAAATCCTGTACCACTCTTTCGATCATCTCTTTGAAGCCAGATGGGTCAAGCTTGGAGTGGTGTTCGTCGAGGCCTTTCACCTCAAAGCCCAAAGCGGCTGTGAAATCTTCTTCATTCCCCAGCATTACGTCGACGAACGGCGCAAGCCGGCGGTTCGTTTCCTGGGCTTTGGACTTTCCTCCAATCGATTTCCAGAGCGACGCACGGTAGTTCAGATCGTAAGAAATGACGGCTCCCGCCCGCTTCGCCGCGTCCATGGCTTCTTCAGCGACTAGCGGTGCCGTCTCCGAAAGCGCACAGAATATACCGCCCGTGTGGAACCAGCGTGCTCCATCTTTGCGGAAGATTTGGTCCCAATCGATTTCGCCAGGCTTTAATTGCGAGACGGCGGTATGCCCGCGATCCGAACATCCCACTGGAGCGCGCAGGCCGAAGCCTCTCTCGGTAAAATTCAAACCGTTGCGGACCGTGCGGCCCACGCCGTCATAGGGCATCCAACGCACATATTTCTGACTGACGCCTCCCTGCAGCATCAGATCTTCAACGAGGCGTCCGACGGGATTGTCCGCGAGGGCCGTGACGATTGCCGCGTCCATCCCGAAGCAACGCCTCAGGCCGCGAGCCACGTTGTATTCGCCTCCACCTTCCCATGCGCGAAAGTGACGCGTTGTCGAGATGCGCCCATCGCCAGGGTCGAGGCGAAGCATGACTTCGCCAAGACTGACCAAATCCCACTTACAACCGCTCTTCGCTTTGATATTCAGTTTCGACATGATCTTAAGAAATTTATGACCTAAAGAAATGGTTTTAGGCCTGCGATTTCACGAACTCGCACGCGCTCTGGTTGATCTGTTGGCAGACTCATCGGACATACTTCTTAAACTTTCAATTTGCATCGTGCCAGCGTTAGCCGGGGAAACTTTGAGTTGTCGCGATGGATCTACTACCAGCCAGCTCAACGCCCCAACCAGGCACAGCGCAGCCGCCACTAGGAATGAGGTTGTCCAACCGAATCGGGCGGCGATCCAGGGAGTGAGAGAAGCTGTTAGAGCCGCTCCAATCTGGTTCCCCATATTCATGAAGCCCGACACCGAACCCGCAGACGCGCCGGCAATGTCGGCCGTCACCGACCAGAAAGAACTTTGGGATAAATACAGCGCACCCGCTCCACCCGCAAGGACAACGCTGGCCAGCCGCGCGCTTTGCACTTGCGATCCGAAAGCAATGAAGATTCCGGCTATAGCAATCCCAAATGCCGCAACGCCACAGCGCCCGACGCGGGGCCCAAGCCGCTTCGTGAGCCGGTCGTTGATGGCTCCTCCCAAAAGGCAGCACACTAACATGGCGAGAAACGGCAACATGGTATAGAACGCGCTCGCCTTCAAATCCAGACCTCGCACTTTGGCGAGATAGCGATAGAACCAGCTAAAGAAAATCCATGCCACGTAGCCATAACAGAAATAGCTGAGCGTGACGGCCAGGACTTCTTTGCTTCGTATTACGCGCTTCCAGGGCACAAGCCCTTTCGCATCATTCTTTGACTCCAATTGCGTCAGCCCGGAACGAATCAGCGCCAACTCCGAGGCAGAAATTTTAGGATGCTCAGCGGGGGTATCGCGAGCCATCACAAACCACACCGCACCGGCAGCGAATCCGATGATGGAGCATACCCAAAATGACGATCGCCAGCCGTAATGAACCATGATGTAAGTGATGATCAGCGGTGTAAGGCCGGCTCCCGCCCCCACTCCGGCGAAGATCCATCCATTCGCAATACCGCGCTCCGTGGCCGGAATCCAGCGGGCCACGAATTGATTGGCAGAGGGATAGATCACAGCTTCCCCGGCGCCCAGAAGAAAACGAACGGCCACGAAGATGAACAGCGCGCCGGCGATGCTTGCGGGAACCATGGCAGTCAGCGCGGTGAAGATTCCCCACCACGCGACGCCTGCGGCGAGTACACGGCGCGGCCCGAAGCGATCCGCGAGTCTTCCGCCAATGGTTTGGAAGATTGCATACCCGACCAGCATGGCGCTGAACACCTGGCCCAGTTGTACATCGCTGAGATGGTAGGCCTCGGCTATGGATCCGCCGGCGATGGAAATGTTAACGCGGTCGAGGTAGGACACAGCACTCAGCACGAACAGCCAGAACACCAGCAACCACCGGACATGGCTTGTTCCAGCACTGTTCATTGCAGGGGCCCTTGTTATGCCACGTGTTCGCGCAGAATTTTTGAAAGTTGCCCAGCAACAATTTTGTCTTCGCCAGGTTGCAACATAAACGAGTTCATGGCCAGTCCGGGCCGGTCTTCGCCGGGCTCGAGCACAATGGATGGATTCGAGCTGCGCAGCAGCTTTGATGCCTGTTCGGCCGTTAATGAAATGCGGCCCGCATCCCACGTGATGCTCATGTGCGGCACGTGATTGGCAATTTCCGGGACAAAGAACGATGTGCTCACCCCTGGAATCTTTGTGATTTCGCGCGAGATCATCTCCAACCGACCCTGCCATTCCCTGGCCAGAGCTTCATGGTCTTCCGCGAGAAAAAGATCGAGCGCTTTCACCATTCCGACGATTTCTTCTTTGCCCACTTTCTGACTCCGCCCCAATGTATCCTCATGCGGGCTGTTGTTGAGCAGGGCATTCGCCACCAAGTCCTTGCGTCCGATCAACATGCCTGCACATTGCGGCCCACGAATCGCTTTCCCGCCGCTGAAAGTCACGAGGTCATAACCCATGTGGGTGTAGTCCCAGAGATGCGACACCGGCGGTGTATCGGCCGCGGCGTCGTTCATGCACGGAATGTTGTATTGCTTCGCCAGCTTGACCCACTCGTCTACTTTGATCTGCCCGGCAGCATTGGCAAAGTTTGAAAAATGCATCATCGCCGTGCGCTCATTTACCGCAGCGCGCAATTGATCGGCGGTTTCAATCACGATCAGCTTGATTCCTGTAGATCGCAGCTGGTGATCGAACGGATTGCGATGCGATTTCTGAATAATCACTTCCGATTTCATTCCCGTTAAATCGGGCAATTGCCGGATAAAGTTTTCCTTCCCGCCAGTCAGAATGCCCGCCAGTCCAGATTGAATCGCTGCCGCCGCGCCCGAGGTCACGAGTGCTGTGTAACCCTCCGGCAACTTGAGCATTTCCGCGATGCGCTTGCCCGCGGCCACCTCCAACTCCGGGACGCTTACAAAGTGGCGCCCAGCCATGGTCATCACCGCTTCGAGTTCGGGATGAGGAAGCGAACCACCCAATACGGTCATGGTTCCATTCGCATTAATCACCGTTGTAACCCCAAGTTCTTCGTAGGGATTTCCCGTTTGCCCGAAGCCTTTTAGCGGCGCACTTGCCCCTGCCGCTCCGCGACTCCATGAAAACAACTTGCGTGGCGCCAGTATTGAACTCGCAATCACGCCCGCGCTTCCAAGAAAACTTCGGCGATTCCACTTTGAGTTAAGTCGCATGAATGAAGCTCCTTTGCCGCTTACTTGCCGGCGACTGCGGCGATGCAATTGATTTCCACCAGCGAGTCTCCCGGCAGCGCAGCCACGGCAACGGTTGTACGGGCTGGGCCGCCATGAGGAAAATATGTCGAGAACACTTTGTGCATTCCGTCCCAGTGCTCAATTTTCACCAGGAAGACATTTAGTTGCAGAATGCTGTCCATGGTTCCTCCGCCAATCTCCACATGCTTCTTGATCTTGTCCATGACCATGGTCGTGTGAGATTCGATCGTCCACTCCTTGGCGTCGCGGCTATCGTGAGCGCCCTGTCCCGCGACATAAATCAACCCGCGGTGAACAATCACAGGCATGATGGCGTCTTTTTCACTGCCTGGTTTGCCGTCGCTATTCAGCTTGCGGATTTCGCCATCCTGCGCTGAGGCACTTTGAGCCAAGGCGCGGTTGGGCAAAACAGCTGAGCTAACCCCCAACGCGGAAAGCACCGAAGCGAACCGCGTCGCGAACATTCTGCGTGTAAAAGGCACATTCATATTTGTTCTCCTTCCAAACTTGCTCGCTAAATCGACGACCGGTCATCGGCGATCCCATCAAGGCAATGCGAAGCTAAAAACGTCACTGCCCGCGGCAATCGCCACATACTGTTTGCCTGCGATGGCATAACTCATGGGAGACGCACTTATGTCTTGCCCGGTATTGAAGTGCCATAACGACTTGCCGGTTCGCGCGTCTATCGCCTCCAGCGAGTCCGCATCGTCCCCAAAGAAAACCAAGCCGCCGGCTGTCGCCATGGTTCCTGCTGATGAACGTCCGGCGCCAGCTTGCGGATATTTCCAGGCAATCGCATTCGTATCTAAATTGAATGCGACCAGCACCTTCTGCGAAGATTCGCTAGGAATCCGCTTTACTCCAGTTGAGTAATATTCGTGGCCTTCCTGAAAATCCTGCGGCTTGATAAAATAGGTTTCGCACTCCTCCAGCGCCATGAAATAAACGGAATGCGTCGACTCGCTATACGACGGCGCAAACCAGTTCGTAGCTCCCGAATAGCCGGGGCAAACTCGCGTTCCGCTCGCTGATGGCTCAACGTTTGTTCTCAGGGGCCGGCCTTGGACGTCGATGCCTCGCGCCCAATTCAGTTTGTCCACGAACGGCGTTGCAGATAGAAACTTTCCGTTGGTGCGATCGAGCACATAGATGTAGCCATTACGATTTGCCTGCACCAGTAGTTTTTGTGCTTTACCTTGGTAAACCGCATCGATCAGGATCGGAGTTTCAACTGCGTCGTAGTCGAAGAGATCGTGCGGGGTGAACTGGAAATACCACTTCAATTTTCCGGTATCGGGATCCAGCGCCAGCACACAGTCGGTATAGAGATCGTCCCCCGGGCGCACACCTCCTTCGAAGTCCGGCGCAGGATTGCTGGTGCCCCAGTAAATCGTGTTGAGTTGGGGATCGTATGTGCCGGGCATCCAAGTCGTTCCACCGCCATGCAGGTATAGTTTCTTGGGCCAACTATTGGAACCGAATTCGCCTGGGCTGGGTATGGTCCAGAATCGCCAGGCTAGCTTGCCGGTCAATGCATCGTAGGCGGCAACAAAGCCCCGCACACCGTCATCGCCGCCAGAAGTCCCCACCAGGACTTTGTCTTTGACTACGAGCGGTGCGCTGGTTGCGCCGTAATTCTTGTTCCAATCCGCATAGGCCACATCCCAGATGAGATAGCCCGAGCGCACATCGAGGCAGAGTAGATGCGCATTGTCGGTTTCCATGTAAACGCGGTTGTGCCAGACACCAACCCCACGGTTGATGTGCCCCGACGCGTCGTCGATAAGCCCTTCCGAAATCGGCCATGAATGGTGCCACACTACTCGCCCCGTGCGCGCGTCAAGTGCAGAAGCATCATTGGCAGCAGTCACGAACATCATTCCATTCACAACCACCGGGGTGACCTCGAGCCGGCCCGAGTTACGCGCATGAAAGACCCATTCGGTGCGCAGCTCCGCAAGATTGCCCGGATTGATTTCCGAAAGTCCGCTGTAGCGCCGGCCGGAATAGTCCCCGTTGTAGGAAATCCAGTTTGCGGTTGGAGGTTGAACCAGTAGGTCTGAAGTTTGCACATCGATTGCCGTCGACACGCTTGCCGGCGCATTATTTTCAGCCCAAGCTGCCAGGCAAGTGAAGACAACGGCAATGAGTACAACCTTCTTCATGCAGCGGATCATGCTGCAGACCCCTCCGCAGGTTTTCGCGGTGGCGCGCAGTATCCAGTGCTCTGATACCCCAACTCCCGTGAGATTTGCAGTCCCGCTGTCTGAATCAAAGGTGCGAGCTGGCGCAAACGTGTAACCGCCATGCGCACCACCGGAGCGGTAATACTGAGGCTGGCATTCACTCCACCGGCGTGGTCCCAGATGGGCGCTGCGACGCATCGTATGTGGAGTTCGTTTTCTTCCAAATCGCAGGCGTAGCCATTTTTTCGTACTCGATAAAGTTCCGCTTCAAGCTCTTGAAGATTTCCCACAGTGTTGGGCGTCAGACGCTGCAATCCCAAGTGCGGCAGTGATTGTTGCCGCTCGGCGTCGGGCATGTATGCCAACATAATCTTGCCCACTGCGGTGCAATATAAGGGAACGGCGGCGCCGATACGGGAGTGAATGCGCAACTGCTCGGGCGAATCAAGTTTCTCAACGTAAACCGCGGACAGCCCATGCCGCACCGTGAGGTGAATGGTTTCACGCGTCTGCCGGTTTAATTCCTGAAGGTAGGGCAGGCTCACCCGGCGAATATCGAGTTGCCCCAAAGCTGCCTGGCCGATTGCAAAACACGCGATACCCAGGTGATACACACCATCTCCGCTGCAATTCAAAAAACCCGCTCCCTCAAGGTTCGCCAGAAAACGGTGGACCGTACTTACCGGCAGCCGGGATCGTCCGGCAACATGCTTTGCCGTGAGCCCGTGGGGTGACTCGCTGAAAATGCGGAGAAGACGCAATCCGCGTTGCAATGCGGTGATGTTGTAACTTCGCTTTGGAGTATTAACCATGAAAACGGATCGGCATCGCCAATTACAAAATGAAAGTGCGAATTATCTGATGAAAGTTGATTTTGTGCAACAGGTCTTTTATCCCTACAGCCTGCCGAACTTTTTCACCGCCTCCACAATCGATTTCATCTGCTCAATCACGGCATACATCGAATGCTCTTTGAAGTCCATTTGCTGGGCCCGGGCTAAAACTTCCTGGGCCTTCGCCCGGGGCACAACCACTACGCCATCACTGTCCGCCGCGATAATGTCACCCGCATTCACCGTCACACCATCGCACTTAACCGGAATCTGGGATCCGCCGAATCGATAATGATGCACCGAGGTCGACGGCACAATGCCGGTCGCATACACCGGAAACCCAATCTTGCGCAGATAGGCCACATCGCGCACGCCTCCATCGATAACCGCTCCCGCATAGCCGCGTGCAGCCATGGCAGTGCCCATCAATCCGCCCATTCCCGCGATGTCTTCGCCGTCCTCGACCACCATCACGTAAACGGAATCCACGGAGCCTTCGTCGATGGCCGCTAGCATTCCGTTCAATGCAGCGGGATCGCTGTTGCCTTCGTCCTTCTTGAGCAGGACCGTCCGGGCAAAGCCAGCAAACTTTGCGGTCAAGATCGGATGCATGCGGTGACTCATGTACATCCGCTTGCCCGTCAATTGCTCCAGAGCATCGGAGACCGAAGCCACTTCCACCCTGCGGAAGTCTGCAATCAAGGCGTTATCCGTTTGCGGGGCGGCGACTGCTTGCGCTCGCAAGAACATGGCTCCGCACGAGATAGCCGATAGAAGTCCGATGGATAGAAGCGATGCCGCGAGTCTGTTGGATTTTATAAAGCTATAAAACTTGTCCATTTCCTCCTCCTGGATGTATATATGTGCGCGGACTCTAACACTGTTTTTCGTTTGGTGGAAGAGCCAATCCATTTATCCGAGAGTGAAGGGAAAATGAAAATGAGGATGCTAAGCAAAACGGCCGGCGCGCTTCTGTGGATCTTATCGATCGCACTAACCATAGGAATTTCAGTACAGCAGGGCCATGCCCAGGAACACAAAGCCGTGAACCTGTCTTCCACCAGGGGACTTCCTTTTAGCGACGGCATCGTGGCGGGCAAGACCCTTTACATCGCCGGGCAGGAAGGTAGTGATGAGTCCGATAAGCTGGTCGCTGGAGGAATTGGCCCTGAGACAAGCGCGGCTCTCGACAACATCCAGAAAGTTCTCAAGGCGGCTGGCTTCGAACTGAAAGATGTGGTCAGCGTGACAGTTTACCTCGCCGACATTCATGAATTTCCTGACATGAACAAGGTCTACAAGAGTGTTATGCCTGACCCTAAACCGGCCCGCGCGACGATCCAGGCTGCGGCTCTGGTCAACAACGCGCGAATTGAAATTTCGGCGATTGCGGTTAAGAAGTAGGTGGTTCCCTGGCGCATTCGGCATCCTCGACTCGCTGCGGGGAGAAATATTGCACAGCGCGTGGGCTGCCTGTTTACCCTGATCTCGTAAATATGAAAAAAGAGTTTGACATGGCTACTGCGCTTGGGATAAACCGTCATCCATCGTCTTTGAACTTTCAAAACGCTGTCATGGGTTTCATCACGTGAAAGTATCAAAGATGACGTTGAAAATCGGGCACGGGCCCTTTCCGGCAGGGGATCATCCATGAACAACCGTCGGTATGCTGTTTCCGCAGTTCTTGCGTTCGTACTTTTTGCGCTGGTACTGGCTTCGGCGAGTATCACCGGCAGCATATCCGGCGTGGTTACGGATAAATCGGGAGCGGTTATTGCCGGCGCGACGGTGATTGCGACTGACACCCAGACCGGCGTCCAGGCGACTCAAAAAACCGATGCCAAAGGTTTTTACAACCTCCCCACCCTGGCTGTGGGTACCTATAACCTGGAAATCACGCAGGTCGGTTTCAAGACTTACCGGCAGACGGGATTGGTGATCGATGCCAATTCGGCGCTTCGAGCCGATGCCAGCCTGGCCGTAGGTTCGATCAACGAGAAGGTTGAGGTGAGCACGAACGCTGCTCAAGTCGAGACCCAAAGCACGCAAATGGGCGAGGTGATCGAGGGCAACAAGATAACCTCTGTACCCCTGAATGGCCGCAACTTCATTGATCTGCTTACTTTGCAGCCGGGTGTTTCACCTTATCAATGCACATCCAGCAATTGCAACGACACAACACAGGGCATTGGCTCGGACGAGACAATGGTATCCGGCGATCAGACCAACGGAACTCAGTCCGTCAATGGGGGCCGGGTCGGTTCGAACGGATTCATGGTGAACGGAGCAGACGCACAAGAAGGCGTCCACAATGGAGCGGCCATTCTTCCGAATCTGGACTCCATCTCCGAATTTCGCATCATCACCAACAATTTCAACGCTGAATATGGAAACTTCAGCGGCGGCCAAATCAACGTCGTCACCAAATCTGGAACCAATCAATTTCACGGAGACGTTTTCGAATTTCTGCGCAATACCGACTTTGACGCGTCACAATACTTCGTGGGGCGCGGGGACTTTATTCAAAATCAGTTTGGCGGAATTTTTGGCGGGCCGATAAAGAAAGACAAAGTATTCTTTTTTGGTGACTATCAGGGGAACAGACAAATTCTGGGCCAGCCGCAAAACTACCAGGTTCCGTCCGCTCTGGATCGCGGCGGAAATCTAAGCGATCTATTCACCCAGGCGGTGAGCCAGGCACAGGGGGCTCCCGTTGGTTCGGTGGATGGACCAACCTGGGCAAATACACTTTCAGCGGAGCTGGGCGAGCCGGCGGGAACCGTATTTGTAGGAGAGCCCTACTATGCGACAGGTTGCGCGGCCACCGGCTCAAACCCCTGCGTGTTCCCCGGCGGAGTGATTCCGATGACCGCTTGGTCTCCAGTCGCGCAGAAGACGATGCAATACATCCCACAGTCAACGGGGACTCTTGGCGGGAACCCTTTCTATGCAACCTCGGGCTACAACCAGCGCTTAAGGGACGATAAGTTCGGAGCTCGCCTGGATACGAACACGCACTTCGGTAGTTTGTTCGGATATTACTTTTTCGACCAATTCTCGGTGACCCAGCCTTATGCCCAGGGCATCAGCGTTCCCGGCTTTGATAGCAGCGTTCAGGGCCGTGCGGAGATGATCAATCTCGGCCTGACCACGACCATTAACAATTCGACCATCAACGATGTTCGTCTGGTGTATCTGCGGGACCGTTACTTCGGAGGAATTCCGGTTGGCGGCACAAATGTTCCACTGACGTCTTTAGGCTTCACGGCCCCCGCAGGCACAGGCCCCAGTTTCAACGGCGGCATCGCCCCAATCAATCCAGCGCTGGAAGGAGTTCCTTCTTTCGCCTTCAATAACTACGAATTCGGACTTCCCCAGGATGTTCTGAGGGAGTACAACAACACCTATCAAATTATTGATAATTTCACCAAAATTGTGGGCACCCACACGCTCCAGTTCGGTGCAGATTTACATTACGATCAGATTAACGAGCGCAACTTCGACGATGCCAACGGTGCGTATACCTTTAATGGGGAAGAGACGGGCGTGGACTTTGCCGACTACCTGATTGGTGCTCCGCAGAGTTTTACGCAGGCCAGCCAACAACTTCTTGACTCACGCGACAAATACTTTGGAGTTTATGCCCAGGATAGCTGGCGCGCCCGGCCAACCCTGACCGTCAATTACGGCCTGCGCTACGAGATCATGACGCCCTGGTATGACACACAGAACAAATTGGAAACCGTAATTCCCGGTGAGCAGTCCAAGGTTTTCCCCACTGCGCCGCTAGGATTGGTGGTTCCTAAAGATCCCGGCGTGCCGCGAACTTTGGCGCCCATTCAGTACCACAACTTCGCTCCCAGAATCGGATTCGCGTATTCGCCGGATAACACGGAAGGCTTACTCGGCAAAATTTTGGGCGGACCGGGCAAAAGCAGCATTCGCGCCGGCTACGGTGTCTTCTTCAGCTCCATTGAGGATGCCACTGGTTTTGTTGAGGTTGGGGACGCACCCTTCGGTTTGTATTACTCCGCCGAGTCAACGCTGCTGGCAACCCCATTTGTTGCTCGCGGCAACGGAACTGTAGAGACACAAAAATTTCCTTTTACATTTCCATCGGTGAAATCCTCGCCTAGCAATCCGGATACCTCTTTCAATTGGGCGCAAGCCACTCCCCTTTCCGGGTCCGACTATTTGTATCCTCGCGACAAAATACCGCAGGTGCAGCAGTTTGAGTTTTCCTTGCAGCGGCAACTGGGCTCGTCTACGGTAATGGGCGTCAGTTACGTCGGATCGGTAGGCCGGCATCTCTTAACCTTCGAAGAATCGAACCCTGGTAATCAAGCGCTCTGCCTATTCTTGAGCAATACGGCTAATCTTGCTCCGGGCAGTCCCGCGTGCGGCCCCGGAAACGAGGACCCGGGACCAGGTTCGCCCATAGTGTTGGCTCCCGGAGTATCCGCTCCCGGATATCCCGGCGTCACTTCCTTTGCCACCACCCGCCTGCTCACCGGACTGACTACACCGACGAGCGATAACTTCATCAGCAACCCATACATGATCACGGCGGTCAGTTCGAGCTTTAACTCTCTGCAAATAAGCGTGAAACACGCCGAGAAATACGCCAATTTCCTGGTGGCCTACACTTATGAAAAGTCGATCGACAACGGCTCGACCTCATTTGACGCAACCAACCCTCTTAACCCCAGGCAAGACCGTGCGTTGTCGGTTTTCGACGTTCCGCAAGACTTGACGGTAAGCTATACCGTCCAGATGCCATTTGAAAAACTGACTCGCAGCGCCCCCAAGAGACTCACCGAAGGGTGGGCGCTGTCCGGCATTATGATATTGGCTAAGGGCGAACCGGTTCAGTTGAGCGAAAGCGATGACAACTCACTCAGTGGAACATTCGCTGACACCATCGATATACCGAGTTACGCTAACAATGGCAGCCGCCTGTTTGTAAACAAGAACCCGCGCAATTCAGCTGGGCAGCCCTATTTCAACCCGAACTACTTTGCTTTCGAACCAACTGGAGAGGTCGGAAACGCCATGCGGCGGTATTTCGTTGGGCCGGGACTCTATAACTTTGACTTGGCCTTGCTGAAAGATACGAAGATCACCGAAAGCATGCAGGCCCAGTTCCGAGCAGAAGCATTCAATATCTTTAATCATGCCCAGTTCAACAATCCGTCGGGAAACATCAACGACCCGGAATTCGGATTTGTGACTTCTGCCCAACCCGCACGCATCATGCAGCTGGCCTTAAAGTTTATTTTCTGAGGCGTGGTTCGCTGATGCGTCCAAGCTCCAGATTACGTTCCGTGCTGACGCCGGTGCTGACGGCCTTCTTAGCCGCCAGCAGCCACGCCGCATGGTCTCAAGCGGCGCAGCAGAACCTCCCGCAGAAAAGCGTTGATTCAGTCTCGTTTCGCGGCAAGCAAACTTTCTCATCAACCTGCGCGGGATGCCACGGTCTGGACGGCAAAGGCGGCGAGCGCGCGCCCAACATTGCGGAAAACCCCAAGGTGCAGCGGCTTTCCGATGCTCAGGTTGCGCACATCATCGAGAATGGCGTGCCTGGAACTGGAATGCCTGCCTTCCACTCGCTCGCACACACTGACGTCCGAGCCGTCGTCACATACTTGCGTTCTCTGCAGGGAACAAAGGCAGCGCTCAATCTGCCCGGCGATCCAAACCGAGGAGAGGTAGTTTTCTTCGGCAAGGCGGGATGCTCCGGCTGCCATATGGCTGCCGGTAAGGGCGGCTTTATCGGATCTGACCTGTCCGGGTACGCACGCAGTCATACGGTGGAGCAGATGCGGAGCGCGATCACGGCTCCGGGCAGCGACCGGCTGGCGCGGCTGGTGACGGCAACCACTCGCGCAGGCGAAAAGTACGCTGGACGCATTCGCAACGAAGACAACTTCTCTTTGCAGTTGCAAGCGCTGGATGGGACGTTTTACTTGGTGGACAAATCAGATCTCGTGGGGCTGGACACTTCGCAAACGCTGATGCCCACTGACTACGCTTCCACTTTAACCTCCGGCGAGTTGAATGACGTCGTAAGTTATCTAATGCATGTGGCGAACGTCAAACCCGGCGAAACAGTAGACCGGGCGGACGCGTTTGAAGACCCGTAGACTGGCCGCTTCCCTTTCGAGTTGATAGTCGAAGTAAGTCCAATTTTTTCGTTTTACGAATGAGGCATTCTTATGAATCGCACCATGAAAATCCTGCGTACCTTTATCGTCGCAGCCACGGCGCTCTTTGTGGTTGGAGCATCAGGTTCTGGAACTCCGCCCGCGCGCCCGGAATTTAAACTGCAGGCAGACTTGCCGCAATTCTGGGATTTGGTGA
>Ga0224568_1000004_pt1 | contig 209430 bp, 188 predicted proteins | sample CLU5metagenome_FD_182727 | JGI IMG/M metagenome (GOLD analysis project Ga0224568, IMG submission 182727) | Spruce litter microbial communities from Bohemian Forest, Czech Republic - CLU5 | ecosystem: Environmental > Terrestrial > Plant litter > Unclassified | place: Czech Republic: South... | reverse complement strand
GTAAGCCAAAATCCAGCCATGCGCGCTGCCCGCGTATGCGATGTAGATGGTGTTGTTAGCGAGGGTCAATCCGGGGCGATGATTCTCGTGCAGCGAATTGAATGTCACCACACCGTGAGCGCTTCCCACGCCGGTGCCTTTTACCGAAGCGGCGATTACTACCGGCCCGCCGAGCATTTCCGCGCCGGTTGTGATGTTCAGCGCGTGCAACCGCTGTACGTAGTTGATCACTCCCGCGGTGGTCTCCGCGGTCCGCACCAGCACATACATAGTGCTGGTCGTGGGATCAATCACGGGAGTTCCAGTAATTCCAGTGTTGGGATAAACCCCGCACTGCAGGCCGCTCAGAATGCAGGAAATAATATTTACGCCATTCGCGGGATTGGTAAAGTTCAACGACCAAAGCACAGTCGGGTTCAAACCATCGGCATCGAAGGCAAAAATGCTGTCTCCCTCGGTCACAACATAGAGAACATTGTGCGTGCCCTGGCCGGGGATCGACACGTTTGGAACATATAAAGGCTGCCCGTATACCTGATTATCGACCGGATACGAGAACAACTTGCCGAAGGTCGTGGTTCTGACATTCGCTGTAGTCAGTGTAGTTTCGTTGAGATTTTGTCCGGTGCGGCTGAGGTCGTTGTGCTGCGTGAAAGTGCCGGCAAATCCCTGCGCCATGGAAGCGGGCGCCAGGATGGAAAGAATCAACGCAGGCAGAATGGCGTGCCGCAGCGTGCACATTCTTGTGAGCATACTTCCTCCAGATGTTTCCGCTTGCCGGCCTTCGCTAGGTGCTTACTCTGTTCTTAAAGGATGGAAGAACATCAAGCGAATCGCCGCTCTCATTACGGGGCCCAAACTCTTACTTGCCGGTGCCTCCGACTTCAATCGTCAGCGCTCCGCCAATCGCGTTGTCGTTAATTTGCAGGTACGCCTGTTGCGGGATAGTCGCGAGCGTCGGCGTAAATGTGATGCCGAAGGTGCAACTCGCTCCCACCGCTAAAGAAGTGCCGCAGGTCGTGGTTTGCGAAAACTCGCTGGGATTGATCCCATGAAACGAAATAGTGCCGATGGTTAATGCGCCCGGGCCAAGATTAGTCAATGTCGACAACTGCGCCTTGCTGGTTGTACCCACCGGCTGATTGGCGAAGAAGAAACACGGCGCCGAAAGCGAAGGCTGAGGAGCGGACGGGCTGGTAGGCAGCAAACCAAAAACATCAATCTCGTTCTGCGTTCCAACATAGACTTTGCCGTTCGCGATGGTCGGCGTCTGGAATTTATTGCCGCAACCCATTTGATCGCGGATGTGTCCGTCCACCTTCGTCAGTGCGCTACTGTAGAGAGTTCGCGCAACATTACTGCCCAAATATGCATACAGGATGGCCGGCTGGCTTCCCGGTGCGACAGAAAGCAGGTCCTTGCGTTCCACCGCCCATACGATGCCATTGTGAGTGCCGTTTGCCGAGACGGAAGGTGTGCCACCAACTGGAAGGATGTTGGTCGATTGCGCGGTGGGCGCGCTGGATATAACGCCATTCGTTACTGTGTATTGCTTGAGGTAATCGCCACCGCCGTTGCCTCCGCTCACCATTCCCGCGTAATAGACGTAGCCAATGTTTGCCGGCGCCGCCCAATAGGCAGGACTGCTCCAGTAGCCGCGCACCGCGCCTTCAATGGTTTGGAGGTCGGCATCCTGGTTCGGATTGTAGCCTCCCAGGCTGGCCGCATTAACAAGGTAAATGGGAGAAGCGTAAGTGGTGCCAAACAGATCGCAAGGGTAACCGCCCTTGCCGGACACGATGAGTTCGTTGGGGTATGTACCGCCTTGCTTCGGTAGAAGCATGGGTCCGCCAGATCCCAGGTCCAAATCAACGGTGATCGGCTCGCGGCAGGCTTGATCCATGGGCGTGAAGTAATCGATAACTTCAAGCGTCGGGCTGAGCTTAATCACGCTGTCGCCGTAATCCGGGCCGCCGGTGTTCGCGTCGAAAGTCCCGTCTCCTGTGGCCGCGTAGAGATTCCCACTCGCATCTACAGCCGGAGCGTTGCCAGTTGCCCAAAGACCGCCCAGGTTGCCGTTCGGCGTAGTACAGAGAATCGCGACTTGCGCCAATGTCTGCGCATTATACGCCATGATCCAGCCATGTGTGCTGCCGGACCATGCGAGGTAAACCATATTGTTGGCCACCACGACTCCCGGTTTGGTATTTTCCGCCAGCGGTTCGAAGGTGACCACGCCGTTGACGCTGGCCGCGCCCGTTCCAGGAACTGAGCCCGCGATGATTACCGGGTTCACCACATCGGCACCCGTAGCGATGTTGAGGGCGTGCAATCGCTGTACGTAATTCGTGACCCCGCCCGAAGTCTCCGCAGTTCGCACCAGCACGTACATGGTTTGGGTCGCGGTAGCGATGACCGGAGTACTCGTAATTCCAGTGCTGGGATAGACCGCACACGCCAAGCCGGTTTGCACGCAGTTAATAACATTGACGCCGTTGGCGGGGTTCGTGAAGTTTACTGTCCACAGCAACCCCGGCGCGAGGCCATCGGCATCGTAAGCGAAGACGCTGTCGCCTTCGGTTACAACATAGAGCACGTTGTGCTTACCCTGACCCGGAATAGTTACATTCGGCACATACAACGGCTGCGCGTAGATTTGATTGTCCACCGGATAGGAAAACAGCTTGCCGAAGCTCGCAGCCGTCACGTTGGTGGTAGTCAGAATGGTTTCGTGGAGATTCTGTCCGGTACGGCCGAGGTCGTTATGCTGCATCAGAACCTGCGTCAGCGCGGCTGGCGCAAGGATTGAGAGAATCGTGGCAGCAAGTGAAACCCGTCGCAGCATGAACAATCTAGGCATCATCATTTCCCCGAATTAATGTTTTTGTATCTATTTAGGTGAGGGTGCCAGAAACCATGACGCCGTCGCGTCGTCCGTCTTCATGAAGTTCATGAGCTGGTTGGCAACTTTTTCGGTGCCGCCGGTCTTCGATGAAGTGTGCACGCCATCGTTCTCATAGTTCTGGCATGACCATGTGAGTCCATCGCTGCGCGGAATCAAGCCATTCGCCCAGGTGTACGGCCCCCACGCAACCCATGGCGCTTTCACCGGCCCGTTCGCGGCAATGTAGTTCATAGCAGGTGCGCCACTGAGCTGATCCTGAATCATTCCCCGCACTGCAAATGCGGATTCATACGCGTAAGGTTCGGGATCGGTTCCAGTGCCCAGACCGTTGGAATACGCTCCGTATTCGCGCGAGGAAAAGAACACCATCTTGATGCTCGGGAATTCGGTATGAAGGTTCTGCGCAATACTTATCATCTGGGACTGCAGTCCAGTCATGTCCGCAGGGAAGACGCCCGACGGTTGACTATCGACTACCTCCACCCAGGCCACAACTACTTGCTGCGGAGTAACACCGGATTGCGGCAGGAAGTAATCGAAAATGTCGGTCCAGGCCGGATGGCTGAGGGTTGCCCATTGCACTGCGCCTACGCGTGGTTGCGCTCCCGGAACAAGCACGAGGGCCTTATTCACCGAAGGATCGGCGGCGGCATCGGTTATGAAGGTTTGGAAGTTGTCGTACGCGATTGACATGCCGATCGATAACAGCGCGAACTTGCCATTGGGATCGGGATTTCCATTCGAGTCCAAAGGCTGAATGGATTGAGCCAGGCTGACGCCGTCGGCATCATGGCTTGATGGCATAACATTGCTGCCATTCAGATAAAGACCGCCTTCAGCCCCCAAATAGGTTCCGGTTCCCAAATCTGTCAGTGGAACGATTGGTGTCGTCGTGCTTGCGATATCCCAACTGATGTTATTGCACTCAGCCCCAGTCGGCACCGCCACGGGCAACGTGAATTGCGCGGTCGTGGTGTTCAAACTCGAATCGGTCGCCGTTACGTCGAAGGAATAGCTTCCTACGGGAACACTGGAAGCGATCGTGCCGGTAATGATGCCCGTGCTGGACAAACTTAAGCCAGAGGGAAGAGTGGATCCCGTGGCCAGGCTCCAATTTACCAGGCCTGCTCCATTGATGGATTGAAATGGAGCTGAATAGGCAGCTCCCTGGGTGCCCGCCGGCAGGCCTGGGAAGGTTGTAATGGCTAACGCGGTGGGTTGGACCGAAGTTCCAGTGAGAGTTGCACCGAACGGAGGCAGATTATTAGTGGTTACAACCAGAGCGCTATTGAAAGATCCCGCAAACGATGGTGAGAACGTGACTGGAAGTGTTATCGAGGCGCCGGCCTTGACCACTTCATTTATCGTAAATCCCGTAACTGCAAACGGCGGATCGGTGTAAATGCTTTCGATCGTCAGGCCCTTGGTTCCGGTATTTTGTAAAACGACATTTTGCGCGGTGCTGGTCGTGCCGAGCGGAACGTTGCTAAAGCTAAGAGAAGTGCTGCTCAAACTGCCGATGGCGCCGGGCAGTGTACCTGTGCCGGTCATAGCCACTACGACTGGCGCGAATCCATCTACGTTGACTGTGAAGTTGCCCGTATAAGTCTGCGCCGCAGTCGGGGCGAAGACAACTTCAAACGTCATGTTTTGCCCTTTGGTCAGCGGAAAAGGCGCCCATCCTGCCAGCAGCTTAAAGGCTGACGGGCCAAAGCTGAAGCTGCTGATATTCATTTTCGCGGCGCAGGTATTGGTGACCACCACATCCTGCACCAGGCTCTGAGTGTTGATCGCTCGCGCGGGGAAATTAATTTGTAAACTCGCAGGCACCACGGTCATGCAACTCTGCGCCGCAATCGCCGGCACGGCAAACAGCATCGAGATCATGAGGGGAGCGAGTAAAAGTCCGAACCACTTGCAGCGCGAGAACATGCTGGAATCCCTTTCGGCCATTAGAAATTCTGATGCGGCGCCCAGAGCAGAACATAAGGGCCTGTCGACTGCGTTTCTTTCTATTTACAGTTCAGAGAGAATGCGTACGATTGTCTGCAAGCGACTTGCTGCATTCGCCCTGCTAAAGCCTTGATTGGGGGATTGTCCCGGGGGAGCAAATGTTGCACTGGGCATAGTCTGCCTCTCAAATGTTTGGGTGTCAAGATGAAAGAACTTGCAATCGCACAAAAGCTAAAACCCGCTTCATCGCTAGAGTTAAAAGGCTCCAGAGTCTAATCTCTTTGGGCTAAACATCCCCACTTTCTTCCTATATGCAGGCACATATGACCCTTGACAAAGCCGTACGCGCGGCCCAATATACCAAGAGAATTTCCTTCCCCCACGTCGTTCGAAATTCAATTGCAATCAGTTTGGTCTCCGCAAATTTAAATCCCGTTTGTGTGTAATTTTTAAAGAAGGGTAGAAATGAAGCTTAGGGTGCGTTCTTTATTTTCCTCCGTCATACTTCTTGTTCTTGGGACCACTTTTGCCGGCAGCCAAACCAATGTTGTGACTTGGCACAATGACAATTTGCGCGATGGTCTGAACTCTACAGAAACTATCCTGAACCAAACCAACGTCAGTCCCACGCAGTTCGGCAAATTGTGTTCAGCTATTGTCGATGGCCAGGTGTATGGCCAGCCTTTGGTAGTTTCCAACGGAGGCGTGAACACCATTTATGTAGCCACCCAGAATGATTCCGTCTACGCAATTAACGGCTCGAATTGCACGCCCATTGCGAATGTCTCGTTGCTTGAAACCAACGAAGAGGCCGTGCAGTGTACGGATGTGGGCGGCGGGAAATGCCACACGGTCAACCCCATTATCGGAGTTCTGGGAACTCCTGTAATCGACATTTCCACAAACACGATTTATCTAATCAGCGAAAGCGAATCGACCGCGGGTACATGCGGAACTCTCAAAAAGAAAGCTGCCTCTTGCTTCGTGCATCGCTTTCACGCGCTCGATCTGACCACTTTGGCGGAAAAGTTCAACGGTCCGGTCGCTATCGCAGGCACCTATCAGGGAGTCGTTTTTTCTGCCAATACAGAAATTCAACGTCCCGGACTGCTTGAGCTAACCGGAGTCATGGCCAATGGAGATAACGGAATCTACGTTGGGTTTTCAGAAATCGATGGAGCCGGGACTCCCGGTGTCAGCGTACCGCACGGTTGGATATTCGGTTTCGATGCGCTAAATCTGGCGACCGCGCCCCTTGTTTGGAGTACAACTCCTAACGGCGAAGGCGGCGGATTGTGGGCAAGCGGCGCGGGCTTGGCGGCAGGACTGGACACGCCTACCGGGGCGACGAACATTTACGTAGTTACTGGCGATGGCGACTTTACCGCGAACACTGGCGGCGCCGACTATGGCGACAGTTTCGTTAAATTAACCACCGGCCTGGTTCCGAGCGCCTATTTCACACCTTATGCCCAGGCTTGCATGAACATAGCGGATCAGGATTTCGGCTCGGGCGGAGTGATGCTTACCGCCAACACCGGTTCCACCTACTATGCGGTGGCTGCCGGTAAGCAAGGGACCGTCTTCGCCATGAATCTCGCGAATCCGGGCGGATATACGGCGCCTACAAATACCTCCTGCCCAGCGACTGGAACCAACGCGAATGCCCAGTCTTTTGCGGGATCGACGCACCCCTACTTCACCACGCCTGCATCCTGGAAGTCGCAGATTTATTACCTCCCGATGTTTGGCTCGATCGCTCGCTACAACCTGAATCTTTCTACTCCGCCCACCTGCCTCTTGCGGCCAATCTGCACCGGCACGGCAGTAAAGTCCACCGTCACTTTTCAGTACGGAACGAATATTTCTATTTCCGCATCGGGTACGACTACGGGAACCGCGGTTCTTTGGGCGGCGAAGAGTAGCGGTTGGCCTTCGACCAACATCTTGCAACCGGCTACCTTGTACGCTTTTGATGCGGAGCATACGGTTTCCAAGGCTATTCCGGAATTATGGGACAGCACCAAGTGTCCAACGCGCGATCAAACTGGAAATGCCATCAAGTTTGTTTTACCGACCATTGCTAACGGGGCTGTATATCTGGGGACCATGGATCACACCGATCCGACCAATACTCGGGGGGAACTGGATGTGTTCGGTTTAACCAGCGCTGCATGCAACTGAGGGGTTCATTTCATTGATGCTCGGCATCGCCGAGTATAGGGGTTTCCGCCAGAGGTAACAGTTGCAGTTGACAGTAGGGTAATTCTCGTAACTGCTTATCCAATTTCCTGCTCGAATTGGTATTTTGAGGAGGAACTATGCGGGTTTTCGGACGTCAGTTAATTTCTCTTGGGTTCGCCGTTTGCGCGACGACTTTCGCGGCCAGTCAGACCAACGTGCTCACCTGGCACAACGATAATTGGCGGGATGGACTCAACTCCACAGAAACTATCTTGAACCAGTCGAATGTGAATTCGACCCAGTTCGGAAAAGTGTGCGCGGCCGTGGTCGATGGCCAGATATTTGGCCAGCCGCTGGTGGTTTCGGCAAACGGTTTGAACACGGTGTATGTGGCCACGCAGAATGACAGCGTCTATGCGATTAACGGATCGAACTGCGCGGTGATTAACAGCGTTTCGCTTTTGCTGGCCACCGAAGAGGCGGCGCAGTGCGCCGATGTTGGCGGCCGGAACTGCCATACTGTTGCTCCCATCATCGGAATTCTGGGCACGCCTGTGATTGATCCGGTGACGAATACGATTTATCTCGTAAGCGAGCATGAATTAACCACTGGCACTTGCCAGGCGACGACGAAGCGGAAACCGAATTCCTGCTTTTTTCACCGGTTGCACGCCCTTGACCTCACCACGCTGGCCGAGAAATTTAACGGTCCGGTCGAGATTGCCAGCACCTTTCAGACGGTGACATTTGGTTCGTTTAATCATATTCAACGTCCCGGATTGCTCTTATTGAACGGTGTCATGCCGAACGGGGACAACGGGCTTTACATCGGTTTTTCGGAAATGGATGGCGCTGGGAACCCTGGAGTATCCATCCCCTCCGGATGGGTTTTAGGTTATGACGCCCAAAATCTTACGGCTACTCCCTATAACTGGGATAGCACTCCGGACGGAGAAGGCGGGGGGGTGTGGGCGAGCGGCGCAGGTTTAGCCGCGGGATACGATTCTCCCGGTGGCAACTTGTATCTCTATGTGGAAACCGGTGATGGCGACTTCACCGCGAACACCGGCGGCTTGGATTATGGTGACAGCTTCGTGAAGTTGACTCCCAACCTGGCGGTGAATTCCTATTTCACTCCGTTTTCACAGAACTGCTTGAATCCGGAAGATATGGATTTCGGTTCCAGCGGCGTGATGCTAATTCCAGATAGCGGTGCGACGAACTTCGCTGTCGCGCCCAGCAAGCAGGGAGTGATTTACGGTATTAATCGCGCGGCACTGGGCGGATATTCACCGCCGACGAACTCCACTTGCCCGGCGACCGGAACAAACCCATCGGTCGAGTATTTCGAGGGCTCATCTCACCACTACTACACCACGGCTGCTTCCTGGAACTCGGAAATTTATTTCATCCCCATGTTTCAGCCAATGTCCAAGTATCAACTCAATCTCAGTGGCAATAAGAACAAAATGAAAGGCGAAACGCCTTCGGGTTGCATTCTGTCGCCGATCTGTACTGCAAGCGTAGTCAAGAGCACGATCAACTTTCAATATGGAACCAACCTCTCGATTTCCGCTTCAGGCACCACTACTGGAACGGCGATCGTCTGGGTGTCCAGCGGAAATGGCTGGCCGACGAATGCCTTGGCGCCTGGAATCTTGTACGCCATGGATGCCGAGCACGTGGTTTCCAAGGTGATTCCCGAGTTGTGGGACAGCACGATGTGCCCTACGCGTGATCAGCGCGGGAACGCTACAAAGTTCGTTTTGCCTACCATCGCCAATGGATCGGTTTATGTGAGCGCCATGGATCCAACCGACACCACCAGTACGCGAGGGCAGCTTGAAGTGTTCGGATTAACCAGTGCGCCGTGCCAGTAGCGCATTTGGGATAATCGAAAACATATCGAGATGAGGATTGATGCGGTGCAACATGCCGCGCCGCATCGATCAGTTGGTTAGAGTTGGTAGACCGCTGAGTAATCGCAATCCCCAGCGTGTTAATTACAAGTCGATAATTCATGTCTTTGTAACTTGCCGTAGATACAACTTAGATGTGGATGATGCCATCAGTAGGCAGGGTAGAAAAGCCGTCGAGTTTTAGTTGAGCTGCTTAGAGGAGCGATATCCCGATGTTACGCCGCTACGTTTTGATTCTTCTTGCCTTCGCCACATGCATTACAACGCTGCTGAACAGCCAGACGAACGTGCTCACCTGGCATAACAATAATTGGCGTGACGGCCTGAACTCCACTGAGACCGTTCTGAATCAGGCCAATGTAACTCCGAAGCAATTCGGCAAGCTTTGTTCGGCGGTATTCGACGGGCAGGTATATGGCCAGCCGTTAGTAGTGTCTTCCGGCAGCGCCAGCACGGTTTATGTGGCGACGATGAATGACAGCGTGTACTCCGTGAATGGCAGCAATTGCCAGATCATCAATCATGTTTCCTTGCTCCAAACTGGCGAGGAAGCGATGCAATGCACTGATGTGGGCGGCGGGCAGTGCCATATGATGAGCCCCACTCTGGGCATTCTGGGAACGCCGGTCATCGATCCAACGACCAATACGATTTATCTGGTGAGCGAAGCGGAATCGGACTCCGGCCAATGTGCGGCAGGTTCCAAGAAGAAGCCGCCTTCCTGTTACGTCGATCGCATCCATGCCCTGGACCTGACCACGCTTGCGGAAAAATTTAGCGGACCGGTGGTGATCGCCGGTTCCTTCGGAAAAACTTCTTATACCGCCTTCAACCATAATCAGCGGCCGGGATTGCTCTTATTGGAAGGAGCCATGGCGAATGGCGACAGCGGCGTTTACGTTGGGCTTTCTTCCATCGGGGGCAGCGGCGCGCCCGGTGTGAATGTCCCTTCAGGTTGGGTATTCGGATATGACGCGCAGAATCTCGGAGCTACACCCTATTCCTGGATCACTACCCTGGATGGGGAAGGCGGCGGAGTATGGGCCAGCGGCGCTGGAATCGCAGCCGGGCTCGACTCGCCCGGAGGGGCCACTTACCTTTACCTTGTCACCGGAGACGGTGACTTCAACGCCAATACCGGCGGCGCGGATTACGGAGACAGCTTTGTTAAGCTGACCACCAACCTTGAGCCCAGCGCGTATTTCACTCCCTTCGCGCAAGCGTGTATGAATCCGGAGGACGATGATTTCGGCTCCGGCGGCGCGATGCTGATTCCAGATAGCGGTTCAACCTACTTCGCCGTTGCCACCAGCAAGCCCGGAGTCGTCTACGCGATGAACCGTGCCAACCCCGGCGGCTACAAGCCTCCCAGAAATTCCACCTGTCCCGCCGTGGGCAAGAATTTGGATCTCGAATCTTTCCTGGGTTCGCAGCACCAGTACTACACGACGCCGGTAACGTGGAACTCTCAGATGTACACGGTTGCCATGTTCGACCAGATTGCCAAGTATCAGCTCAACTTGGGAACCGCGGTGTGCCAATCCGCGCCCATCTGCACGAATAATGTCGCCAAGACCTCGATCCTCCTTCAGTACGGCACCAATCTTTCTCTTTCTTCTTCCGGTGTGACCACGGGAACCGCCATTCTGTGGGCGGCCGCCGGCAATGGCTGGCCTACAGCAACGGCCCCCGCGTCCGCGATCCTTTATGCCTTCGATGCGGAACATGTCACTTCCAGCGTAGTTCCTGAATTGTGGGACAGCACAAAGTGTCCCACGCGGGACAAGCCGGGCAATGGCACCAAGTTTATTCTGCCCACGATCGCGAACGGCCTCGTCTATCTGGGATCGATGGACCCGACCGATACCACCAACACACGCGGCGAACTCGACGTGTTTGGATTGACGACCGCTACCTGCAACTAAAGTAAGCGCCTCGCCAGGCAATGCTGTAATCTGCACTGAACGAGGTACTGCGATAGCGGCAAGCCTCTCTATTTTCCTCGATTGGAATTAGCAGCACTCTTGAAAATTATCAAGCCATGCAAGCGAGCCCTCTTTCGGGTGCTGTCGCGAACCTGTCTCGCCGTTTATTCTCGCGTGCCCATCTTCGGTCATCTTCGCGCGGCGGTAGCGATCATCCGCAACGATGATCTTTTGCTGGTCATCGATCGTAGCGATGGCCGTGGATTTTCATTCCCCGGCGGGCTTTTATGGCCATGGGAAAATTCCAAACAGGCTATGAAAAGGGAAGTGTTGGAAGAAACCGGACTGCGCGTCGAAAAATCGAGATTGCTTTTCGAATATCGAACTTCCGCCGATATTCTTTGCATCATCGCCGTGTTTGAAGCGGAAACCAGCGGCGGCTTGAGAGATTCTTGGGAAGGTTCGCCTCGCTGGCTCGCTGCGGCGGAGATCCAGCCATCGCTGCTACCCAGTCAGAAGGAAATCGTAGACCGGATTTCTGATTTGCTCTGAACGGAAGCCAACGAAAAGTTCGCCAAAAAATGACAGGCGCGACCGAAGAGGATCGCGCCCGCATGATTTAGTGTTCAATCTGCGAGAACTTCTTCTTCCCGCCTCCAGGCCGTGATGCCACTCGCACCTTGCGCCAATCGGCCCAGACTTGCTACCGAATCTGTGGGCTCGGGAAGTGATGGGATCGCGTCGCCGGTGTTGGCGGCCGAATCCGTCCCGCTGGTTTGGCCGGTGATAACAAAGTGATTGGGGATGGTGTCATAAGCATAACCAGTCAACGTAGCCTGGATGTGCGCGCCGGCGGTGTCAACCACTGTGATCCTCGCCCAGCCGTAATGGACTTGGCCACTAATCAGGAATTTGAAACCCAGATAGGCGGTCAGGCCTGCCCTGTTTGCGCCTCCCCAAGGTCCATAAACGAAATTAGACCCGCCGCTAATGGCGAACACGCGAATCACATCGTTGCCTGCCGGAAATTCGCCGGGAGGGCCAACGCGTCTGTTCATGCGGAGTGCCGCTGCGTAATTTTGTGTTCCAAACACCTGATTGCCTGCGACCGATCCGTAAACGGCAAGTTTGCCATTCTGAGACTCGAACGCGGTCTTGTGGTGCAAGTGACGGAAAGAAGTCGTACACAAGCCTGCACAGCGCGAAGTATGCGTTGTGACCAACTTGAAATCGTTGATGCCGTCGCCATTCACGTCGAGATAAGTTGTAGGACCAATATTTTCATTGACTCGGGTGAAGACCATTTCAGCGGCTGCAGGTTGAGCCAGGGCTAGCATCCCCACACCAGTTGCAGTGGCGGCCGATGCATAAGCCAAAAGCTTCTTGTCCAAACCAGATCCAAGGCCGAAAGGTCGTTGTTTAGAGCTTGGTGTCAAATTTCGTGATTTGCGATCAGACATGCGAGCTTCTCCTGAAAACGCACAGCGTGTTACGAGGAAATATTTGGTTGCAGAGCTTCGGCATCTAACTCACGGCGCCAAGCCACGATACCTGCCGCTCCCTGCGCTAAGCGGCCCAGGTTTGCGGGTTCGGAAAGCTTTGCAGTGGAATCCGTGGAAGGTTCCTGCAAGTGGGCGTTATTGTCCGCGCCACTCGTCTGTCCAGCGACAATCGGAGTATTCGGTGTGGTTTCGTAAGCGTACCCTTCAATCGTCGTGTTGCTTGTCCCAATAACCTGTACTCTCACCCACCCGTAATGGAGATTACCGCTCGAATCGAGAAATTTCACTCCCAGATAAGGCTTATGTTCGCCTCGCCAGGGGCAGAACGCAAAGCCTATCGAACTGCCGGAATACCCGGCCATCACCAGAGTGCCAGCGCCGAAAGGACGCAACGGACCGATGCGCCGGCCTGCAAATACATCGGCCGCACATTTATGAGGATATGCGCCGGTACTGGAAGTTCCGGCCTGCCACACTTCATTGGCAGCTTGCGCTGGCCTGACTTTTAAAACGTTGGTCTCAGCGCCACAGCCTAAGGGGAGACGCCGCTTGTGTTGTCTCCTTCCCTGCGTAAACGTGCAGGTTGACGCTCCGAAGTGAATAATGGAAAGAGCGAAATCATTCTGCCCATCGCCGTTGATATCAAACCAAACCGATCCTCCATTCACGGGCACGGCAATATCGGTCTTGGTGAAAACGATTTTGGCTTCCGCGGGCAGCACAAAAGCCAGGAGAGCTACTCCGGCAGAGCCGGCGGCCATGGCGTAATTCGACAGTTTTTTTTCCAACACTTGAGAAAGCAGCGAAGCAGAACGTGGTTTGGGATGATTCGTACCTTGCGCGGAATGGCGGGTCATGTGCATTCCTCCGAACGATGTTTTTTCTGAATGGAAGAGAAATACTGGGGGGCCCGGAACTGCGCGTAAGTCTAGTGGGCATATTTGCCCATGTCAAGAACTTCTGATCATTTGTGATGATCTTGAGAAAACCTTACTTTCGACTCTACTCAGTGCTTGTAGTCAGGATGTCCCAGCAAGTCCGAACATCAACGAGGCAAGCTAGTATCTGCAAGTGCGCGAAATTTTCCTTGCACCTTTTTTGCTGCATCCATTCAAAAGCCTTGTTCCGCGCAGCTTCTACGCTACTGGTACTTTTTTCTCCATTGCATTTAAGGGTGTCTTGGGTTTAGACTCCGCGAGCGGTTTTGCTCTAGGCAAAATCGGCTTCTTGTCTTGGCAGAAAAACCCAGAGGAGGAATATAGTGAAAACAACGCTTTCCGCAGTAGCGTTAACAGTAGCGCTCAGCCTCACGGCGGTGGCAGCGAATACGAAAAAGCCAGCGACGTCGCAGCACCTTGATGGAGATCCTTCGATCCCGCTTAAGGCGCCAAAAGCCCTTCCCAACGCAATTCCACCCTCACTTTGCAGTCCGTGCTTGTTCTACGGTGGCGATCTTAATACCGGCGATCCTAATGCCGCGGGCATGTCGGATGAGAACACTCTTCTCATTCTCGGCGGTTCGAGCACATATGGTGCCGTTAATATTCCTGCCGGAGTAACTGCTACGGTCTACGGAATCCTGTTCAACGTACAAGCTGACGCTGCATTCGATCCTCTGACTGCGAGCTACGATGTTCGCACCGGCGTTTCGGAAGGCAACGGTGGAACCAGCATCGGCTCCGGTACCGGCGCCGCTGTCGTGGTGCCCACGGGCCGCAACTTCATCGGCCTCAACGAATACACCGTCGCGGTTTCGTGGTCGACGCCTTTGACCCTTACCACCGGCGAATATTGGTTCAACGTCACTCCCCAGTGCCTGAATACCAACGATGGCAGCTGCAGCGCCTTCCGTCAGTTCTTCTCGAACACGACGCAGGGAGCCAACGACATTCACGGCAACTGGCAACCGGCTCATGAACTGTTCCTGAATTCTTCGTTCTTCGGGTTCACTTGGGCTAATTGGTGCGATTCCAGCCTCGGCTTCAACGCGAATCAATGCGGCTACGGCTCGTTTGGTTTGCGCGGCTCCGAGTAACGAGTGAGTTCAGTTGAATTTTTTGACATTGCCAAGAACGGTTCCAGCGCCTTAACGAGAACCGTTGATCAAAGCAGACAGCGAAAAAATCGAACAGGAGGAATCGAGTGAAAACAACGCTTTTGGCAGCAGCTTTAGTGGTAACTCTTACCCTATCGGCGGCGGCGGGCACGACGAAGAAGCCGGCGCCCTCGCAACACCTTGCCGGTAGCACCGTTCAGAAGCAAGGTACCATCAGTGTCCCACCCGCGCTTTGCGATCCGTGCTTGTTCTACTCGGGCGATCTTGATACGTCAAGCTTGAACGCAGCGGGTATGTCTGACGAAAACACCCTTCTCATCCTCGGTGGCAGCTCCACTTATGCCTCCTTCACGCTCACCGGAATTTCGGCGACCGTCACCGGAATTCTTTTCAACATCCAGGCGGATACAAACTTCGATCCGCAAACCGCCAGCTATGATGTCCGTACCGGCGTCAGCGAAGGCAACGGCGGCACCAGCATCGCCAGCGGCACTGCTCCCATCCAAGTGTCTCCGACCGGCCGCAACTTCCTCGGTCTGAACGAGTACTCGGTTGCTGTGAATCTGAGCGCCCCGTTGTCACTCACACCTGGGGAATACTGGTTCAACGTTACTCCTGCCTGCACTAACGGTACGCAAGACGGAAGCTGCAGCGTCGGCAGAATCTTCTTCTCCAACACCACCAACCGCGCCAACGGCGTCAACGGCGAAGCCCAAGTTGCGGGCCAACTGTACCTGAATTCGAGCTTCTTCGGATTCACCTACGCCAACTGGTGCGACTCCGCTCTCGGTTTCAACAAAATCCAATGCGCGGGCGGATCGTACGGTCTGATCGGCGCAGCTGGCGGCAATTAGTTTGTAGTTTGGAAATGTTTGAGGAAGCCAGTGAAAATTGGCTTCCTCTTTTTATTTGTGGTAAAAAGCTGCGGAGTAGAGGAAAACTTCATGCTGAGCGCAGCAATGAGGAGCGCAGCGACCTCATCGCGGAGTCGAAGCATTCCTACCGCTTGAGTTCCATGAGTCTAGTTGCGTGGTCACCCGCGCTTAGCAGCCCCTTACCCGAAGGCCAGTTCTTTCGCCCTCTGCGCGGCTTTCACAACAGCTTTAATGAGCGTCACGCGCAGTTTTCCTTCTTCTAATTCCAGAATGCCGTCAATCGTACATCCTGCCGGTGTCGTAACTGCGTCCTTAAGCAGCGCAGGATGATCGCCGGTTTCGAGAACCACGGTCGCTGCGCCCAATGTCGTCTGCGCTGCGAGCAAAGTTGCCACATCGCGCGGCAATCCGACTTTCACGCCCGCCTCCGCCAGCGATTCCAGAATGATGTAAATGTATGCCGGGCCGCTGCCGGAAAGAGCAGTCACGGCATCCATGTGTTTTTCGTCGACGATAACGGTCCTTCCTCCCACTGCAAACAGAGCGCTCGCCATCTCCAGATGTTTGGCGTTGGCAAATTTTCCCCGGCAAATTGCCGTGATCCCAACTCCCAACAGGCATGGCGTATTCGGCATTCCTCTGATTACGCCAACTTCGTGCCCGAGAGCCCGCTCGATGTGTCCCGTAGGTACCGACGCTGCCACAGAAATGAAAAGCTGTTCGCGCGTGACCACCGGCTGAACCTGTGTGGCAACTTCTTCCACCATTTGTGGCTTCACGCCAATCAGAATGATGTCTGCATTGCGTACCGCTGCCACATTGTCCGTTCCGACGGCGATGCCCAGCTTTTCGCTCAGGCTACGGGCGCGTTCTTCATGCGCCACCGTGGCGCAGGTCAACTCTGGCCGCAGCAATCCTTTCTCAAGGAGAGCCTTCAGCAGAATTCCGCCCATTTTCCCAGCGCCTAATACAGCGACACGCTTTCCCGATAAATCAAATCCCATGTTTTTACTCTCCCTGATTTCCACTGCTCAGCCGACCACGTTTGCAGGTTGCCGCTGCATCCACTTCCATGCCGTCGCTACAATCTGTTCGAGCGATCGCTCCGCTTTCCAGTGGAGCAAAGATTCCGCGCGGCGTGGATCCGCCACCAGAGCAGGAGGATCACCGGGACGCCGCGGCCCATAACGCCTCGGAACCGGCCTGCCCGCAACCTTCTCGACTGCCTCGAGAATTTCTTTCACTGACGTTCCGCGTCCGGTGCCTAAATTCACGGCAATCGACTTCGCCTCCCGAGACAAATATTCGAGTGCGGCCACGTGCGCCTCTGCAAGATCACTCACGTGGACATAATCGCGCAGGCAGGTGCCATCGGGCGTGGGATAGTCTGCGCCGAAAATTTCCAGCTCTGCGCGAGCTCCCACCGCCGCTTCCAAAGCCAAAGGAATCAAATGAGTCTCGGGCTGGTGCAATTCGCCTATTTCGCCGCTTTCGTCAGCCCCTGCCGCGTTGAAATAACGCAGGCTGGCAAATCGCAAATCGTATGCACGGCCGTAGGCTTCGAGCGCCTGCTCAAAAAACAACTTGGAAACCCCATAAGGGTTCACGGGAGCGCAGGGGTTATCTTCAGAAATAGGAACCTTCGCGGGAACTCCGTAAATGGCGCAGGTGGAAGAAAAGATTAATTTGCGTACTCCGCAGTCGATGCAGGCATTCAAAAGCGCGAGCCCAAGTTCGACATTATTGCGGAAATATTTTCGCGGATTTTGCACTGACTCGCCGACATAGGCGTGAGCCGCAAAGTGCATGACCGCATCTACTCGCCGCAGCGCGGCCTTGAGTTTTTCGGAGTCCGCGATGTCCGCCTCAATCAGTTCAAAACCATCGGTCAGCCGGGCAAAACCGGTATAGAGATTGTCGTAGATAATCGCTTCATGGCCGTGCCTTCGCAAGGCGCGTGCGGCATGGCTGCCTACGTATCCTGCACCACCTACCACTAAAACAATCAATGTCTTTCCCCTTGAATCGATGAACGGCACGAATCACAAAGCTGATGAAATCGCTCGATCTTTTTATTTTTGGAGAATCCCGGTGACGGTCTGATCGAGTCTATCAAAACCTTCAGGTTCGACCTTTAAGCGGAGATTCTATCCGCCGAGGTAGAAAGCGCTCGAACCGCGGGATCCTGCGCCGGAACTATCGGCATTGTTTCCCGGAGAATTCGATCCGGACAAAACCACTCCAGTAGTGGCGTAGCCATAAAAGTTGTAACCAGGGCCATGATCACCATCATGGAGAATAGCGCCGGAGAAATTACTTTGATGTCGAGGCCGATGTCGAGGATCACAAGTTCCATCAGTCCGCGTGTGTTCATGAGCGTGCCCAGGCCGGCGGCTTCTCGTATAGGCATGCCTGTCAGCCAGGAAGCTAAAGTTGATCCGCCAAGCTTGCCGACTGTGGCCACCAGCACGATCAACCCGCAATACATCCACATCTCCGAGCCTTTTACGAGAGCAATGTTTGTGCGCAGGCCGGTGAATGCGAAAAATAGAGGCAGCAGCAACGTAACCGTGACAGTCTCAAACCGGTCGAGCACGTACTGAACAAATTTTGGCTCTTTGGGCAGGATCGCGCCCATCATGAATGCGCCAAAAAGCAGGTGTAGACCAAGCCACTCCGTGCATAGAGCGGCGCCGAACACCAGCAAAAGCATGAGCGCCAGGCGGTTTTCGCTCAACCCTCCCCATTTCTGATAAGAGGTTTCCATTCCGCCCAGCAGCCGCTGCACGCCGTAGATCATGATGAGAGCGAATACAACGATGCCGCCAATCGTTATCCAGATCGAAGTTCCGCTGTGCGCCGAGCGGGTGAGCACGACAATGTAAGCGAGAATGCACCAGCCAGTCACATCGTCCACTGCGGCCGACGCAATGGCGACTGTGCCCAATCGGCTTCGCAACAATCCGCGTTCAATCAGAATTCTCGCGAGGACCGGAAATGCGGTGACGCTCATGGCCGATCCCATGAACAAAGCGAAGCTGGTGAACGCTACGCTGTCATCGGAGAGCTTTGGGTAAAGATAGAGTGCGAGAAATGCCGCCAGCACAAACGGCATCGTAATGCTGACATGGCTGGTCAGCACGGCGGCGTGGCCGTGATTCTTCAATTCCTTGGGATTGATCCCGAGCCCCACGAGGAACATGAATACGACCACCCCGATTTGGGCGAGGGCATTCAGAAAGCCCAAACTTGCCGGAGGAAACAGATACGCCGAAACGCCAGGCAAAATCCAACCGAGCAAAGACGGCCCCAGCAAAATGCCGGCGAACATTTCGCCCACGACTCTGGGCTGGCCGAATTTGCGGAAGAGGCTTCCTACAACCCGGCAAAGCGCCAGGATTACGGTGAGCTGTAAAACCAGTTTGAAGAGATCGAGGCTCAATGCGCTGCTTTCCTTGCTGGAGGAGTTTGCCGCACAGCACGAATCTCTACTGCATCGCAAGAAGGGCAGTTGTTGATCGAAAGCCGGCCCGTGAGGGTTCGAGGATCCGCTTTCGTATCGACCGTGGCTATCAGTGAAAGTTCGCGGCCGTTTCCGCATCCACTCTGCGCAGACCAATCCGCGGATGGAGCAATGGAAGCTTGGAGCGCGGTGCCATCGAGCGCTCCCGAAGCTGTGGATTTTGGGCCATTAGGAAGGGTGAGCGTAAAGTTCTTGCCGGACTGCGAAATGGCCAGCGCTGTGTCCGGAGATTCAGCCAATGCTTTTCCGCAGGGCAGGGCTGCCAGACGGTCGCTATCCACTTGCAAATGCCAGAGACCGTCGACGGAAACCGGCGCGGTCAGCTTGCGCCCGCTTTTCAAAACCCCAACCAGGCCGGCGATCGGCAGTCCCACTAGCAGGATATAGGAAAGGATGAAATTCCTGTTGTTATGGGACATCGGGCCCTCGATCTGCGGGGAGTGTTTTGCGTTAAAGCTAAAATCGGCGCCGCAGTTACGAATCCTGAAAAAGCAGGCCCCCATTTATGGAAGCCTAGCCTCAAGAATTTACTCGCACAGCCAAACGTAAGCAAGCGTCAACTTATGCTTACGTGTTCGCCTGCGCAAACGCGTTCGCGGTCAGGTCGCCCAGCAGCTTGTGCCACGGATGCTTTTCGTTCTGCTCCACTTCGGTGACCATGGTGCGCATTTTTTCGAGCACCGGCGGAGTCGCATCATCGTAAACGTCACCTTGCAGCAGCTTGAGGACATCCAAACGATAGCGGTGATCGTTGATGAAGTACGTAAACAGCACGTTCAGCCGGTAGTAAACGGTGATGAAGTCATACCAGTTCTTGGTTCCGCGACGCAGAGTGTCTTCGTAGTTGGAGAAACTGGCTCGCGAGAACTCGTTCTTTTCGAGCGCACCCAGAATATCCTTGTGCGCGAAGCGCGAGCTATTTAGCGCGATGCTCACGCCCGTCGAAAAAATGGGATCGACGAAACGCCCGGCATCGCCAACCATCAGGAAGCGGTCGCCGGCGAGTTGCTTCATGGCATAGCTGTAATCGCCTTCATCCTTGAAGGGACGAATGCGATTCGCCTTGCGCAGCGTCTCTTCGATCATGGGGCGGGTGCCCACCGAACTCCAGAAGAACTTCTCGCGGTCTTCTTTCGACTTGGCGAAGTTTTTCTTCTGCGTAACCACACCAATGCTGGTTACATCATCGGAGATTGGAATTTGCCAGATCCAGGTATTCGAGATCGGCAGGAAATGAATATAAATGTAGTCGAGGTTCGTATCGCGCTTGGCAAATACCTTGCGGTCGTAGCTGTCGAACCAGGAGTGAATGGCGTACTGGTCGAAAACCGTATCCTGAATCTTGAGCTTCATCTGGTTGCCCAGGAAAGTATTGCGTCCGCTGGCGTCAACCACCATTCTCGCGCTGACGTTCATTTCCTTCGGGCCCATGTTGAAGCGGATCAGCGGCTCTTTCGGCCCAAAGTCGACGGCGCTGACCTTGATGCCGTCATAAACCGTTGCGCCCAGCTTGTTCGCGTGCTGCAACAGCATCAAATCGAACTTGCCGCGGTCCACGTGGTAGGTGTGGTTTTTGTCCACGCCGGGCTGCTGGCGCTCGTCGAAGCGGATATCGACGTTGCAATCGGGAGCCAGGCCCTCGAGGTCGTGAACATATGGCGTCTTCTTGTCGTCCGTGGTCCAGACGGCGCCATACTTGTGCGGAAACTTGGCGGCTTCCATCTGCGGCAGGAAGTCGAGATCTCTAAAAACCCTGGTGGAGGAGGGAACGAGCGACTCGCCCACGTGCGGACGCGGAAATAATTCCCGCTCGAAAACCACGCAGCTTACTCCGGCTTTGGCCAGGTAAGCGGCCATGGACGATCCTGCCGGGCCCCCGCCAATAATGGCAACATCAAAATCTGGCTTTGTGATAACCAACGCTTCCTCCTGAATCTGCTTAACTTTATTTTGCTGCCGTTATTGGCTGGCTTGCTTGAACGCGTCCACCGTCATATCGCCGAGCAGCTTGTGCCAGGGATGTTTGGTGTTCTGCTCGACATCGGAAACCATCTTCTTCATCTTTTCCAGAACCGGTGGCGCGGCATCGTCGTAAACGTCGCCTTGCAGCAGCTTCAATACATCCAGACGATAGCGTGGATCGCCGACGAAGTAAGTGAACAGCACGTTCAGCCGGTAGTAGACAGAGATGAACTCGTACCAGTTCTTCGTGCCCAGACGCAGCTTGGTTTCGTACTCGCTAAAGCTCTCGCGGGAGAAATCATTCTGTTCAAGCGCACGCAGCACATTGGTGTGAGCGAAACGGGCGCTATTCAACGCGATACTGACGCCGGTGGAGAAGATTGGATCGACGAATCGTCCCGCATCGCCGACCAGCATGAACCGGTCGCCGGCAAGCTGTTTCATCGCGTAGCTGTAATCGCCTTCATCTTTGAAGGCGTGCATCTGATCGGCCTGCTTCAGCTTTTCCCGCAGCAACGGGCGCGTGCCTACGGCATTCCAGAAAAAGTCCTCGCGGCCCTGGCGCGACTTGGCGAAATTCTTCTTTTGCGTGACTACGCCAATGCTCGTGACGGAATCGGTAATAGGAATTTGCCAGATCCAGGTGTTCGAGATGGGCAGGAAGTGGATGAAGATGAAATCGAGCTGCGCGTCTTTCTTGGCGAAAGCCCGGCGGTCATAACCATCGAACCAGGTGTGGATGGCATATTGATCGAAAACCGGATCTTTAATCTTTAGCTTCATCTGGGTGCCGAGGAAAGTGTTGCGCCCGCTGCAATCGATCACCATCCTTGCGCTGACGCCCATTTCCTTCGATCCCATATTGAATCGCACGATCGGTTCTTTCGGGCCAAAATCCACATCTTTAACTTTCACGCCTTCATAAACCGCGGCGCCCAGCTTGTTGGCGTGTTGCAGCAGCATCAGATCAAATTTGCTGCGGTCTACGTGGTAGGTGTATTCGCGGTCCACGCCTTCCTGCTGGCGCTCGTTGAAACGGATGTCCACGTACGACTCGGGATTAATCTGATCGCCTTTGTCTTTGAATCCGCCCTGGAAGTTCATCTCATAAGCGCCCTGGTCTTCGGCCGTCCAGGCTGCGCCGAACTTGCGTGGAAACTTGGCTTCTTCCATCTGCCCGAGAAAATCCAGATCGCGGAAAACCCGCATCGCCGAAGGCACAAGCGACTCGCCAACGTGGGGACGCGGAAACAGCTCGCGCTCGAAAACCACGCAGTTTACGCCCGCTTTGGCCAGGTAAGCGCCCATGGAACCGCCTGCGGGTCCACCGCCAATAATGGCAACATCAAAATCTGGCTTAGTAAGAACCAAGGTGACTGCTCCTTTTTGATAATGACTTTAGTAGATGGGGTGCTGCGAAAGCTTGCTTACTCGGGGGGTACACCAGCGCACGCCGTGTTTTGTCACTATGACGGTTGTTTGGCCGCCCTGTCAAGAGACCTTCTACCCCATTTGATCTCTGCTCCGTTGCACCTCGCATGATTACCAAAGTTCATTAGAACCAACCTCAGCTCGGGAATTCGTGGCATCCGTCGCCTGGTAGTTTTTAGCCTGATTCGCTTAAACTTATGCAAGGTCGATACTTAACGAGAGGGAGGTCAATCAGGCAAAAATATCGTATCACGATCTAAAATATACTTAAAGTAAAAAGAACTTTCCCACACTTCATTTCAACATCGGCATGATTTCGGGCCTGAGCCCAATATCTGAAACCCAATCCCATATGGCACGGAAGTGCCATTTACCCGGGGGATTCTCCGGGACTAAAGTCTCTCTAACGATGTGCTCAGAGCGGGATATCTTGCATTAAGTTCATCCCGTTATTGAATTCAGAGTGTTCCCCACTTCGTCATCTGAGTTTCTCTACCACGATTTTTTGCGTGACTGCGACCGATCAAACTTACCGGGGGGAAAACAAATGGCTCAACATGCTGTTCCATTGGTTGAAAATCCAAACAAAATTAAAGTGCTCGCTGCAGAAAGCACTCGTATGAACAGCCAACTACTGGCTGATGCATTGGCTCAGGACGGCCAGTTGGAAGTAACAGGAATCGAGCCGAAACAGGCGTCAATACTGGCGGCTGTGGTTCAGCAAAAACCTCATGTAGTACTTATAAGTTCAGCTCTGGAAGATTCTGGCACGCAAGGCTACGATCTGGCGCGTCAGATTTCCGCGAATCATCCCGGCACACGCGTCATTCTTCTGATGGATACCTCAAATCCCACCGCAGTCGTGCAAGGTTTTCGTTGCGGAGCGCACGGAATTTTTTCTCGTACTGAATCTTCGAAAAATCTGGCGAAGTGCATTCATTGCGTTCACGCCGGCCAGATATGGGCCAATAGTGAAGAGTTGCGCTATGTCCTCGAAGCATTGCGCGAATCCGAGCCGATGCGTCTGGTGGATTCCGCCGGGGAAGCTCTGCTTTCTAAACGCGAACAGGATGTGGTTCGTTGCGTGGCCGAAGGATTATCGAACCGCGAAATCGCCACGACTTTGGGACTCACTGAGCACACGGTGAAGAACTATCTGTTCCGCATCTTCGATAAACTTGGCGTTTCCAGCCGGGTGGAAGTCGTGCTGTATGTCTTCCGTTTCCGCCAGGGTATATCGAGCGTTCCAATGAACCCGCGTTCTGCCGACCAGATTAGGGGACCGAAGCTTCTTTCGCGTTCCGGAAAACCGGCCAGCCGCGCGCAACGTGAGGAAGAACCCTCGGCTGTGGCTGGAGTCTAAACTGGCTTGGAATCTGAAGGAATGCCACCGGGATTTTTCTCGGAGGCGATACGCAACTCATTGCACGATCATCGTCACCGACGATCCGGCCGGCTGACTGAGGCTGGCTGGCGTCCCGCTTACGGTGATCGTGTAAGTTCCGGGAAGCGTCCCTCCTTCCGAACTGCTGCCCGGAGTGCTTCCGCCGTTGCTGCCTCCGCCGCACGAGATTGAGACGAGCAAAAGAGCGAAGGCAATGCCCGCGCGCCGAATACGGCCACATTTGTCTGCAGCGCCCCAGAAGATGATCATCGGGAAAACCAGCCAAACTGCATAGACCCAGGGATCGGTTTTCCTGCCGGGGCGAAGTATCCGCGAGCTTGCGGTCTGCGTCGTGACCGTCATAACAACGGAAGCCGCCGTGGCATTGCTCAGCGGTCCCACCAGGGTTGGAGAAAAGGTGCACGATCCCGCAAATATTGGAACGATAATGCAGGTGAGAGTGACTTGGTTGCTGTACGAGGTGCCCACGGGAATAACACTTAGATTGTAAGTAATGGATTGTCCCACGCTGATGGGGCTGTTCTGAGAAAAATCACCGATGCTGTAATCCTGGACCACGGTGAGCGGCAATGTCACCGTCTGGCTTGGCTGCCCTGAGGAATCGGCGACCGCTGCGGTGACGTTGTAGGGATTGGAAGCCTGCGGCGCGGCGCTGTTCGGGATATTCACGGTAAGCGTCAGGATCGTCGCTATGCCCGGAGAAATCGACACGGGGCTTTCTGGCGTCACGGTGCACTGGCCGGCAAATGTGCTGGCATCGCAACTGGCTGTGACCGATCCGCTGTAGTTCGGCGTTACGCTCAACTTTGCGCTCGTCTGCGCGCCTGGATACAAACCTGCGGGAAAAGCCTGAGTGGTTGCGAGTTGGAAGGCGTTAGAAGTGCCGGTTCCAGTGCTCGATGGGACGGTTATGCCGATCGTCAGGTTGTGATTGGGATTTCCCGACGTGTCTTGTGTCGCAACCGTCGTGCTATACAAGCCAGGTGTCGCGCCGCTGGGCGCTGTGATTGTCACGGAGACCGGAACCGCAATCCCTGCATTCGCCGAAATCGGATTCGCCGGTGAAACATTGCAGGTCGCGCCCGCAAGCGCGCTCGCATCGCAGCTCGCATTGATAGATCCAGCATAAAAAGTGGTCGGTGTGATGGTGAGATTCGCCGTTTCTTGAGTGCCGGCAGTTATCGTAAGCGACTGCGTGCCCGTGAGTTGATAGTCAGCAACATTGAACGGAACTACCATGTTGCTCGCAATCGGCCCCGAAGTTGCTTGCACAGACAATTGATAGCTTCCAGCCGCGAGGTTCGCGGCGTTTACGATCGCATTTGTCGTTGCCGTAGCTGTGAGAGGCGGCAAAGTGACCGAAGTCGGATTCATACTGCAACTGCCGTTTCCCGATGCCAGCGAGCACGTCAGGCTGATGCTGCCGTTAAATCCGTTAGCCGAGGTAATGGTGACTGACCCCTGGGTGTTCGTGCTTCCCGCATTTACGGTCGGAAAGGGAATTGGCTCGGAGAGACAAAAGTCGGGAACACCGCTGCTCAAGGGCAGAACGAACTCCCATACTCCGCGCCCATACGTGGAAGCGCGTAAAAGCTTCTGGCAGCCCGAAATAAAAATCGATAAAGCGGTAACCGGCACATCCGGCAGAAAACCCGTAGTGATCGAGCTGAGAGCTGGGCCAACTTCAGTCCATGACGGGCTGGAGGTGAAGCTCTGAAATACTCCGACGTCCGTTCCTACGTAAACAATGTGCGTAGCCGGATCGACGACCACCGCATTCACCGGATCATCCGGAAGAGGATTTGCGCTTCCTGCGCCTGTGAAGTCGACCCAACTGGCGCCCGCATTCGTGGTTTGCCACACGTGCCCTGGCCCGCCCGTGAATCCCATTACCGTGACATAAGCCGTGTTGCCCGTGGAATCCGAGGTGTCAATCGCGACGCTGGAAATTGGAAATTGATTCGGATTAATGCTCGTGCCGCCGGGTCCGTTGAACGTCGTATTGGAGAAAGTAGAACTGGTGCCGGAGACTGCTGTTGCGTTGATGGTGACCCACACATTCCCGCCGGCCGGAGAACCAGGATTGCTGGGGCCAGGACCGTCTGTCGTCGCGTAAATTACTTGCGATCCATTCGTATTAGTAGAGCCTCCGGCAGCCAGGGCGCGAATCACATTCACCTCTGCACCCGTACACGTTCCGGTCCCGAATGTATCGAAGTTCAGGCTTAGTTCAGTGAACGGGCCACCGCTGCGCGGTCCGCTCCATACGCGGCAGGTTCCCACCAGCATGGTGCTCGTCGATTGCGGATCGAGAATATAAGGAAAGTAAAACGCTCCATCGTCGCCGCCGAGGTCGCTGCTGCTGACCACAACACCGAAGAGGCTATCGTTGCAATCCACGCCCGAAGAACACTCTTGAATATTCAAGCTACCGAATCCCGTATCCGGATTCGAAGCAAACCAATCGCCCGTATTTGGATCGATAGCGTTGTAGCCACCGTCGCCGCTCAGCACATTTCCCCATGCAAGATTTGTGGGCGAAGCGGTCGCCGTTGCCGGCGAGCCGGTGCCTTGCGTTCCTCCCAACAAGATTTGCGCGTTGCTGGGGCTTTGCGAAAAACTGACAAACTGAGTCATCGATCCCAGGTTTTGATTGAGATCGTCGAATGCATTCGTGCCGGAGCAGGAACCGGTTGTGAGTCCCGTGAATCCGTCCAGCGCGCGGTAGATTCCGCCATCATTCGCAAAATACATCAAGTCGCTGGCCGAACTTGAACCCGCATTCACCATCGAAAACGTGAGCGCATGTTGCGCCGGATTTACATGTGCCGGCGCTCCCAGCGGATCGCATCCATAAGCATGCGTAAGGTTTAAAAATGGCGTCGTGGCGCAGGTAGGATTAATCGAGAGAATCGAACACTTATAAATATTGACTGCGCCCGCGTAGATGTCCGTTGGATTGCCCGGGCAGGTTTGCGTGCCATTCAGGCAATTCGGCACAGCAAGCAGTTCCAGATTGTAAGCTCCATTTACCACGCCGCAGCCCTCAAGATCGCCGCAGTTGATGATGCCGCTATCATTGATCGACACCCACGAAGCCCCGCCATTCAGGCTCTGCCAAATGCCTTGATCTGCAGGATCGTTATTCGCGTCGAGCGAAATAAACCAGGCATACATTTCCATTCCGTCCCGGCACCACGGTGATTTCCCCGCGATAGATCGGGCAGGTCGTGACATAGTTTTGCGGACACGCTGCCGTACTCAGCAGCCCCGGCGCACCCGGTTGCGCAGCGAGGCGAGTCCAAGTCAAACCGTCGGGCGAAGAAAAAAATCCCTGATAGCGAACAACTGCGAAAAACAATCCCGCGGCCGCGTTGTAAACCACCGAAGTTGCCGATGTCGCCTCGCTCGCTCCGGCGGGAGAAAGTGCATCGTAGGTCCATGACTGTCCGGCATTCGTCGAAGTGTAAAGCCCGGCATAACTATTCACCGTCAACGCGCCATCGACTATGCCCACATTCGTTGTCGCCATGGCTGCAACCACGGTACTTGTGTTTGTAGTGCTGAAAGCCATTCGCGTTCCGCCCAAACCGCTGAATGAGTACGCGCCGCTGTTTGCCGTGGAAACCAGCATCCAGGTATTTCCGGCATCCGTGGATTGCAAAATGCCCAGGCCAAAATACGAATCCGCGGCATTGTCCGCTTCGCCGGTAGCAGCCAGAATCACGCTCGCGTTAGGATTCGTATTTCCCGGCTGAATCGCAATTGCCCCGATCGAGAGCGTTGGTTGGTCGTCGGTAAGAGGCGCCCACGTTACATTGTTGCCAGATGTGGCCGCATTCTCGGACTTCCAAATTCCGCCTTGAGCCCCTCCGATATAAACCGTGTTTCCGGTTGGATCAGCCGGATCAATCGCCACTGCCGTCGCGCGCCCGGAAACCTGGTGATAATCCTGAAAACCATCGCCGGTGGCATCGGAAGCTAAAGGTACGGGGCCAAGCGGCATCCAGACGTTGGATGAAGTAGGTTGTGCTGAATTCGATGGTGCGTTTTGCGCGCGTGCCGTGCGCGCCCGCATCTTCATTTGATAAGCGCGGCGTCGCAACTCGGCCGCCGATTTGCCGGGAACGACACGTCCGCGCAGAAACCACTCCGCGTTTTTTTTCTGGTCGTTAATATCTGAATCGGCAAATCTCGCACCCACGGCGGTCTTCGCCGTGTTCTGCCCGCATACGGAAGATAAGAAAGATAACTGCAGCGTCACGAACAAAAAAATACGGATTGCGCGCGAGAAGCTGGGGAAAGCCATAATCGTCAACAGTGACGCCCAGTATCCGAGTGGCTTTTAGCCCGGTCAATGCTCCCAAGCAGATAAAGTGTGCGCAGACCCGTTCTGGGAAACCATTCTGGGAATTGAAGAGTGCCTGTACAATCTCTTCGAAGCGCGAATCGATCGCAAATTATCGAGGTATTTCCAATGACGCGCCGTCTCGTGTTGCGCGGTTTTATCGCTTGTCTGCTTCTTTGCCGAATCTCGGCCCCATCAGCACGCGCTGCCGATCGCGAGCTTAACGTCGCGGCTGCCGCGGATTTGAGTTCCGCTCTTCAGGAAGTCGCCAACAATTATCAAAAGCATGCGGGCGTTACCGTGAAGCTTTCCTTCGGTGCATCCGGTGCTTTGACCCAACAAATTCAAAACGGCGCTCCCTTCGATATTTTTTTCTCGGCCGATATGGATTACCCACGCCAATTAATTGCCGCCGGCGAAGCCGATGGCACAACTCTTTTTCGTTATGCCGTGGGCCGGCTGGTGCTTTGGGTTCCAAAGGATTCGCCGCTCGATGTCGAACACAAAGGAATCGACGTTCTGCTCGATCCCTCGGTCAATAAAATTTCCATGGCCAATCCGCAGCACGCTCCCTACGGACGCGCCGCCGCAGCCGTGCTAAAGCACTACGGTTTGTATGACAAGCTAAGCGATCGTCTCGTTCTCGGAGAAAATATTTCGCAAGCTGCGCAGTTTGTAGAGTCCGGCAATGCCCAGGCGGGTTTTGTGGCTTTGGCTCATGCCACTGCGCCAGCCATGCAGGGGAAAGGAAAATACTGGATGGTGCCTGCAGATGCCTATCCGCCGCTTGATCAGGGTGTCGTAGTGATCTCGCACTCGCCTCACAAGCAGGATGCCATGGCATTTCTGGATTATGTGAAAACTCCGGAAGCAACTGCAATATTGCAACGCTATGGTTTCAGTTTGCCCGATCAGAAGAAATGATCAGAAGAAGTGAGAAAGCCCTTTAAGAAATGTCCATCGACTGGCAGGCGTTTCAGCTCACCATAGAATTAGCCGTAATGGTTTCGGCCATCCTCTTAATATTGGGCCTGCCATTAGCGTATTGGATCGCCTTCTCGCGCTGGCGCTGGAAATTTCTGGTGGAAGCCATTGTTGCCTTGCCCATCGTGCTCCCGCCCACGGTTTTGGGATTTTATCTGCTGGTCGCGCTGGGTTCGCGAAGTCCGCTGGGGCGCTGGTGGCAATCCCTAACCGGGCATACTCTTGCCTTTACCTTCACCGGATTGGTGATCGGCTCAATTGTTTACAGCCTGCCGTTTGCCGTGCAGCCCTTTGCCTCTTCTTTTTCTGCGGTCGATCGTAAGCTGCTCGCGGCCTCGGCCACCCTCGGAACCTCCTCGCTGCGCACATTTCTGCGCATTACTATTCCACTCTCTGTGTCCGGATTGGTTACAGGCGTTGCTCTGGCTTTCGCCCACACCATGGGAGAGTTTGGAGTCGTGCTGATGGTTGGTGGCAATATTCCGGGGGTCACACGCACGGTTTCCATCGGCATTTACGATCAGGTGCAGGCCTCCAATTATTCTGCAGCCAACGCAATGGCCTCGCTGCTGCTGATTTTCTCTTTCGCGGCGCTGGCGATGGTTTACGGACTGAATCGCAAGAGTCAGTATCAGCGGACCTTATTCCACGGATCAAACGGGTCGTAGAACGAGACAGGCTGTAAGTCAAAAAATTGCGAATGCACAAATCGGCCGAGTCCAAATCGTCGAACCCATCGCTGACGGCCTGCGTGCGCAAGAATTATTCCGATGCCCGGCGCTCGTTTTCTCTCGATGTAGAATTCCATGCCGCCCCCGGATTCACCATATTGTTCGGCCCATCCGGCTCGGGTAAAACCACTCTGCTGGATTGTGTGGCAGGGCTGACCGCGCCAAATGCCGGCAAAATTGTGATCGGTGAACGGGTGTTGTTCAATGCGAACGCATTCGTAAATATTCCCGTCGCCAAACGCGGCATCGGGTACGTCTTGCAGGATCTCGCCCTATTTCCGCACTTAACCGTTGAGCAGAATATTGAATTCGGCCTGGCCCATATCCCGCGCATGCTCCGCAAACCGAAAGCGGCGGCAATGTTGCAGCAGTTTCGTATCGAGCATCTGCGCCAACAGCGCCCCGGTGAAATTTCCGGTGGGGAAGCGCAACGCGTGGCGCTGGCGCGGGCTTTAGTGACCGATCCATGTATCCTCCTGCTTGATGAACCTCTTGCCGCGCTTGACGCTCCAACCAAGGGGAAGATTCTCGACGAACTGCGGCGCTGGAACGAAGAGCATCGCATCCCAATCCTTTACGTCACGCACAGCCGCGAAGAGGTGATAGCGCTCGGCGAGCGTGTGCTCGTGATGGAACACGGACGCATCATCGCCCAGGGCGCGCCGCATGAAGTTCTCCGCGCGCCGCTGCAGGAAAGCGTGGCCCAGTTGGCCGGTTTTGAAAACATTTTCGACGCCGTAGTTGAATCAGTCCATGAAGATCGCGGCACGATGTTCTGTAATCTGCCTGGCAGCGAACCGGGAAGTGATGTTCTGTTGGAAACGCCGCTCATTCATGCAACCGTGGGCACGCCGCTACGTATCGGAATTCGCGCCGGGGATATTCTTCTGGCAACTGTGAAGCCCGAAGGATTAAGTGCTCGAAATGTAATTACGGGAAGGCTGGTTTCTCTGGAGCGCCGCGATATGATTGTTTCCGCACGCGTGAATTGCGGCGTCGAAATGGAAGCCTATCTCACCCTCGCCGCCCGCGATGCTTTGCGACTCGAAGGCGGACGCGAAGTCTGGCTTATCATCAAAACTCACTCCTGCCATCTAATGCAGAAGTGAGAAGCCGGAAGGCAGAAGTTAAAAATCAAGAGTCTAGTTTTACCTCTGCATTCTGACTTCAGCATTCTGCATTTGATCCGGCTCTAATTCAATAACAGCAACCCATTGCCCCTTCCGCTGCTCGGAAAATACGACGCTGCCTCCTAAAATATGTGCCGCCGCAGCCGGTGGCAGATCGCGGTGGAAGCCGAAAAACCGCATCTTCAGTTCGTTCCAGGTTTTCCAACCATCCCATCGTGCGGGTGCTGGTTCGTATTTCGTCGAGAAAATCAAAGCCACTTCGTAATTCGTCCGAAAATCCGCTGCGGAAAGCATTTCATCCAGCGAAAAATCTTCAATGCGCACCACGCGCATGGGCCGGGTTGTGTAACCCAGCCAGGGACGTGTCAATTCATCCGAAGCAGGCCAGGCGGTCATAACGCGGGCCATCGGATATCGCGCCTCCAGAAAGCGTTCGCCATCCTCATGCAACGAAATGTAATCGCGATAAGCCAGATTGTCCTCGGGCGAAAATCCGTACGGAGGATTCCAGAACCACGCGGCCACGAATGCGACCGCAATACATGCTATAGCCACGCTCGAATAAGGCAATCGTCGCCAAAGCGTGGAAACCGAAACAATGATGATGAGTGGAACGGCGGGAAGCATATATCGCGCCAGTACCGCCCCGCCGATCAAAGCCATCGCCACCACGTAGGTGACGATCACAACGTAGAAGGCTATCTGCACAGCAAAACTGATTCGCGGCCGGGCTGCATTCGTCATGGCATCCCGCTGCGGCGGCAGTATCCACATCGCGACCAGCGTCGGTACCGTCAAAATCCACAGATGTAGATAACCGCCGACTTGCCACAACCGCATTGCCAGCGCCAACAGAAAGCGAGTTGGATTCAGTGTTGCAGCCACGTTGTAACGAAAAAACTCCGGATTGCCGAAAACGTATCCGGTTCGCGCATAGTGATAGACATACCAAAGCGCAAGCGGTAGGGCCGAGAGAAGTAGCGCAGCCAATCGGGATCGAAATTCGCGGTTCGATCTTGTACCTAAGGCCTTATCTTCATCTCTAAGCCAAAACTTCCCAAGCGTGCCTGCGCGCGCAAAACAACCTACGGCTTCCCATCCCGCCAATGCTATCGGAGCCAGAATTGCGGTTTCCTTCGCCAGCGCAGCGAGCGCAAAGAAGAAAAATGTGGATATCGCTTGCCCCTCCACATAGGCTGCCAATCCCCAAAAGATAAATCCCGCCGCCGCGAGATCCACTTGCCCAAGAGAGCTTTGCGCAAAAAATACCGGATACACCGCCGTGCACAGCGTGGCCGCAATTGCCACTCGAGTATTGGCAACGCACTCCGCCAGCCGGAACACACCCAGAAGAGAAAACGCACTCACTACCAACATGGCTGTGCGTGTCACCACGGGCGCGTAGCCCACCACCTTCCACCACAGCGCAAGCCATGCCATTACCAGGGGCGGGTGTGCGTTTGAAACCGTAGTGTGCGGAATCAGGCTTCCCGTCAGCAGAATGTCGCGCGCGGCGGGAATGTAGTAGCCGGCTTCGTCCCAAAAATAGGGCAGATGTAACAGCGGAATGTGGAGTAGGAAAACAAATAAAAAGATGACCGCAAATACAAGGGCTGGATAACTGCCCGACCATCGCGCCAGCAAGCGCTGGCCGGATTGGGAATCTCTCAGAAGGCTCCTCCTGGCGGCGCATAAGAAAGAACCGCCATCGTTCTAGGATGGATCATGGCATGCCCCGTTAAAACTTAATGCACCTGCCTTAATGCACCTGCCCCGGATTCATCCGCGGATCGAGTTTAATTTCCCCAAAAGCGCTTTCGTAGCCGTTCACGTTCTGCTGCAGCAGTCCAAGCAGGGCCTTTGCCTGTTGCGGGCTCAGGTAGATGCCCTGAAAGTTGCGGATTTCTACCTGCGTTTCGGTTTGCTGTTGCAATGTGCCAAATGCGAGAAAGAAATCCCAGACATTGACCCGCATTTGTACGCTGTTCGCATAAGTTTCCCGGTACTCGGGCGCATTGGTAAGCTTTACATTCGGTTGTGGAGGAAGACTCATAGAAAAGCAGTGTAATAAGTTTTTGACTGGAAAGGGAAGCGTCAGCGGTCGAAATTAACAAGGAATTACAATCTGTACAGGAGATTAAATACTTTCAATCCACGCTGACAAAAATTGTCAGCCCGCTTACAAGTTTATGGCGAGTTTGCCTCCCCAAAGCTTGCCGCAAAAGGCCATGAACGTAAGCTACTTTGCTGAAATGAAAGGGGTTGTAGGATGTCAATACATCCCCCATCTGGCGTTCAAAGTGCGAAGCTGAGTAGTGGTATTGCTAAAATCGAATCGAGTGAGATTTCTATGACCCACAAGCCTGAAGATGCGGCTGTCGAAGAAGAGATCATTCTCCCTGAGAACTTATTACCTCTCGGATCTATACTGGGCGACGGCGTAACGCCATTGGATGTCAGTATGGTTCTGGCGAAGGTCTTCCGCGTTCAATATGCCGAAGTCGCCTTGCTAAAGCTGGAAGGCGGCCTGCTGAAGTTCATTTTTCCCGAGCACCTCCGCACCACGGGTGCGATTCCGATTTCCAGTAAGGCCATCGCTGCCCACACCGCCCTGAGCAAGAAAGCGGAAATTTTCAACAATTTTGCCCGCGTAAAGCATGCAAGCATCTTCGAAACCATCAAGCCGCTCGGCTCTGAAGAGGAGTTATTGTCCGTACCCGAGCCGATTCAGAAGTTGATGTCCGTGCCGATTCTCGATTCGCAATTGACCGTGCTGGGCGTGCTGCAAATCTCACGCAAAGGTCTCGACCCGCGCTTCACCCAGGATTTCAGCCGTGAAGACCTGCACGATCTCGAGCTTGCCGCCGGATTGCTGGCTTCTTCGCCGGTGATGCGGAACAGTTGATTCGCGGCAGTTCGTAAAAAGCCGCAGAAGAGAGCCAAACCACCCAGCCATACCTTGGTCTACGCTTGGTATACTGACGAGCAAAGATTCTGCTTGCGACCGGCGGGGTTGGCGGAATTGGCAGACGCGATGGCCTTAGGAGCCATTGGCCGTAAGGCTGTGCAGGTTCAAGTCCTGTACCCCGCACCAGCTAATAGAGTTCCTCGACGCCAGATTTGCGTCTTTTTCGATCACAGCCGGTTGATCAGCGACGCCACGTATCCCGCGCCAAACCCATTATCGATATTCACCACGCTAACATTCGAGGCGCAGGAGTTGAGCATACCCAGCAGCGCTGTAAGCCCTTTGAAGGAAGCCCCATAGCCGATACTAGTCGGCACAGCAATCACGGGAACGCCGACAAGCCCTCCCACCACGCTGGGCAGCGCTCCTTCCATCCCCGCGCAGACAATCACAACCCGCGCCTTGGTGAGGGCTTCGCGATTGGCCAACAGCCGGTGAATGCCGGCCACTCCCACATCGTAAAAATGCTCGACGGGATTCCCCATCAATTCGGCAGTTACCACCGCTTCTTCCGCCACAGGGATGTCGCTGGTTCCAGCCGAAACCACGGCTACGGTTCCCTTGCCGTAAGTGTGCGGATCGCGCTTTAACACAATAGCCCGCGCCAGTTCGCGGTATTCCGCTGCGCGGACTTTTTTCTTCACCGCGGCAAACTGTTTTTTGTCGGCCCGCGTGGCCAATACGTTGCCCCCCTGTTTCGCCAAGCGCGTGAAAATCTGCGCCAGATGCGACGGGCTCTTGCCTTGCCCGAAGATCACTTCCGGCATGCCCGCACGCAAGGTGCGATGATGATCCACCTTCGCGAAATCGAGGTCTTCGAACGGCAAATGGCGCAGGCGGTCCACAGCCTCGTCGGGCGAGAGTTTCCCGCGGCGTACTTGCTCGAATAATTTGCGGATGGATTCGACGTTCACGTCAGCTCAGTCAACCGATCCAGATTAGCATTGATCGGAAGTCCGGACGCTAATGTCGCATGCCGCGTGAACTGGCCCGCAGTCTGGCAATAACGGCAGTACACACCTTACGGGCGAGGCCCGGTTTATCCAAATGGGCGAGGAATAGCCGCCGTAAGCCGCTCGGCTTTACCCGTCCGGCCAGATACGTAGCGTATATATGACTGCCCAGGAAATAACCCCACTGGCGTGTACTCGCTTCGAACATTTCGGCATCCGCGCTCACCGCCGTTTGTGCAGCTTTTTCACAAGCGGCGCGCGATAGAGCAAGGGAATCTTCACCTTCGCCCCCTTGTCGCGACGGATAAAGCACTCGTGACCCGAAATAGGCGACGGCATACTCGACGACGCGTCGGTAGAAAACATCGGTATCCATAATGCCGTCATTTTCTTTGCCGTGTACGCCGTGTCCATTCAGGCGCAGCGGCAATCCACGGCAGGCATGATGCAGAAAGCTCGTGGCATCTTCGGCGGCATGCATCATTTGAAATTCGCGGAAATAGAATGCATTGACTTCGGGAACATAAGCGCTCCCTCGTTGTTCCACGCTCGCCAGCATTTCTTGCAGTTGTTGTTCACCGATTCCCTTGCGCAAAAGCAATCGCCGTAGCATCGCATCCGACGAATGGCCGTGAACCTCGGGCAGCATATCGATCAGGAACTTGGGTTGCGTGCCATTGTGCGGGGAGTAACGGTTGATCTCCAAAAAACTGGCCAGGCTATCGATCAGGTTATAGATGGTGGGTGCAAAGTCGGGAGTGTTATCGCAGCGGCTCCATTGATCGAGGAACAGGCGATAGCTTTCGTATTTTTCAAGGGGTGTGGCATTGAATACGCAGAGAACATCATCCGCCACCCGCACTGCATCCACTTTTTCAGACCGCTCGCCGGCGGCACGCCAATACAGAGCATCCACGTTTTGCAGCACGGTAAGAAGTTTGGCATCGGGTAATTCTTTGTGCAGCGTGCGCGGCAAATGCCCGGGGGCCAGGTGCGATTCGCCGAACAGAACGAAAACAGCCGCATTGGGATGACGCTGGCGAATCTCGGCAATCTTTGCGGCGGCGTGCCGGTCGCGCGCTCCGATCTTGCGCAAATTCTCCCGCGGCATGCAATCGAGGCCATAAACACCCTCCCCATGATCCCGAGCCGCAACCAGCAATTCATAAAACGGCGTCCAGTCGTAGCCCCAATCCAGATCGAAACGGATGCGCTGCCGCAGTTCAGCTTCGTCGATTTCGCGCCGCCACCATTCCTCGAGAATATGCTGGTCACGGGCGAATATCGTTTCCACACCTAGGATGACCGGACGGTCGCCCATGAGTGCGCGCTGCTCCACCAGTGACGCTGCATAGCGCTGGGCCGCAGGCAGGGCATGGTAATCGCCAATCAAAACAATATCGGCGGCGCGCAGGGTATCCTGAAATTGTTGCGTGTCGAGAACGGAATCGTAGCTGCGAAACGCTTCTGTAAATTCGCGAAGATATTTGCGGCACCCGTGCGAATCCTGCGCGTGGATTTCACGCTCCACTCCCGCCAGCGCATGGAGCTGCACTGCGCTGCGGCGGGATCGCAAATTGGCAGTAGTGGCCATAAAATCAGTTCTTAGCCTTCAGCTCTGGGCTTTTTGTCTTTGTATCCTGTTCACAGCTTCTTGACTCCAGTTCCGCAACTCCCTATGCTCCAAAGTTTGAAGCTCTCATCGCTAACGGAGAACTTTTGCCCAATCATCCGCCGCAAATTTTGACCATCGCGACCACCGGCGCCAGCGGATCGATCTTTCTGCGCCAACTTCTCCTTGCTGCCGTGCGCGACGAACGCATCACCGCCATCAACTTCATCGCCTCCGATAGCGCCCTCCGCGTGCTCGCCGAAGAGTTGGGCTTAAAAGGCCGCTCCAATCTCATCGGTCAAATACTTGGTGCTTCTGTCGGGCGTTCCGTTCGCAAGGTTCAGGTGCAATCGAACGCCGATATCGGCGCTAACATAGCTAGCGGTTCTTATCCCTCCGATGCCATGCTGGTGCTGCCTTGCAGCGTGGGTACTCTTGGCCGCATCGCTAACGGCATGGCTTCGCGCCTCATCGAGCGCGCCGCCGACGTCTGCCTGAAAGAGAAACGCCCGCTGGTCCTCTGCGTCCGCGAAACCCCACTCAACAAAATTCATATCCGCAACATGTACCGGGCCGCCGATGCCGGAGCCACGATCTTTCCGCTCATCCCAGCCTTTTATTACCGGCCGGCTAGCTTAGATGACATAGCCCGCGAGTTTGCTTACCGCGTGCTCGCTCATCTGGATCTGGAGCAGCCCCATGCGTTCCGCTGGAAAGGTTGAGATCTCAGCGGCTTGGCTGCCTACATGAAAAACGTCTTCGGCCTACGGAAAAAATCGGCCAAGACTGGGGGGAAGGTTTAGTGTAAAAAGCCTTCCGTGCCAGTCCCAGATACCCAGCGGTCATGTACGAGGGATACGCATCCAAAGGGTGGGCGATTACCTTCGAATATGACAGAGCCAATTCAAACCCGATGCTGCATCGCCGGCGGTGGTCCTGCCGGAATGATGCTTGGCTTTCTGCTCGCCCGCGCAGGTGTCGACGTGGTTGTTCTGGAAAAGCACGCCGATTTTTTGCGCGATTTTCGCGGCGACACCATTCATCCCTCCACTTTGGAGTTGATGTATGAACTTGGCTTGCTGGAAGAATTTTTAAAGCGGCCTCATCAGAAAGTGCGTGAGGCTCGCGGCCAGATTGGCCAGGACAAGCTCACGCTCGTCGACTTTACCCATCTACCAACTCACTGCAAATTTTTGGCCCTCATGCCGCAATGGGATTTTCTCAACTTCCTCGTCGAACAGGGCAAGAGGTATCCCGGCTTTCAAGTAAGGATGCAGGCGGAAGCGACCGATCTCATAGAACAGGGCGGTCGCATCGTCGGGGTAAAAGCTAAAACTCCTGAAGGCATGATCGAGATTCGTGCGCCGCTGACTATCGGCGCTGATGGCAGGCACTCCGTTATTCGCGATCGAGCAGGCTTAAAGGTGCTCGATCTCGGCGCTCCCATGGATGTTTTATGGATGCAGATCAGCCGCCAGCCCACCGATCCCAGCGAAGCTCTCGGCCATGTCGAAACCGGGAAAATGTTCATCATGATCGACCGCAAAGATTACTGGCAGTGCGGATTCATTATTGCCAAAGGCGCAGCCGGCCAGGTGCGCAAGCGTGGCATCGAAAGTTTTCGCGAAGAAATTGTCCGCCTCGAACCTTTTCTGCGCGATCGCGTTTACGAACTGCGCGACTGGAATGATGTGAGCCTGCTCACGGTGAAAGTAGACCGCCTGCAACAGTGGTCGCGTCCCGGCCTTCTCTGCATCGGCGATGCCGCCCATGCCATGTCGCCAGTCGGAGGTGTTGGCATCAATCTTGCGATTCAGGACGCCGTGGCCGCCGCCAATATTCTGGCGTCAAAACTAGCTGCGGGAAATCTCACCGAGGCCGACCTGAAAGCGGTTCAGCACCGCAGGGAGTACCCCACAAGAGCCACGCAGCGTCTGCAAATCTTCATACAAAATGGAGTGATCAAACGCATTCTCGCCAGCGATCGCCCACTAACTGCTCCGTGGCCGGTAAAGTTGCTGCAACGCTGGCCGCGATTGCGCCGTATTCCTGCGCGCGTGATCGGGATGGGATTTCGGCCGGAGCACGTGCAAACTCCCGAAAAGTCTCGTGAAATGCGCTGATATTTGACTTCCCCTTCTCTCGCATCCAACTATCGCCACACAATCTCTCGCGCAACGAAAAATAGTTACTCTTCGCTGCCTGCGAAACCCGCATTACTCCGCAAATAATTTCCCGACAATTTCACGCAAATAATACAAAGTTTTGACCGCTGCATGACATGCGTTCAATTGGCTGCGGGCTACTCTGCCCTTACACCGCAGCCCTGCTCCGGTGAAATACGTTGAATTAGAAGAGGAAATTATGAAGCAGCTCACAGATGTTCTGGAACGTAACGCCAGTCGGCGCAAATTCCTCAAGAACAGTATGGTCGCCGGGGCAGTGGCCACAGTAGGTGGCAGCATTCTGGGCACGAGCCTTCCCGCGCTCGGGTCCACCAATGTAGTGCTCAGCCAGGGTGACATCGCTATTCTGCAATTTCTGGCCGCGGCCGAACTGATCGAATCCGATCTGTGGATTCAGTACGCGGAACTCGGCGGCATCGGCAAGAAGCCGCCAATCGAAGTCGATCCGAACGAACACCTCAACCCGTATCAGGTTGCGCTTTCCAACCTTGACCCCGACGGCCCGCAGTACATTGCAAGCAACACCATCGATGAAGTCAGCCATGCCACCTTCATCAACGCCTACCTTCAATCGCAGGGAGCGCCGACAGTTGATTTCAGCAAGTTTGTAACTCTGCCTGGAAGCACCGCGCAGGGATCTTCAGGCAAGCTGCGCCTCACGAACCTGATGAACCTCAACGTCGATACCAGCTGGTACGTGCGCTATCGCAGCACCACCAATCCCGACCTGGGCGCAACCTTCCCTCAGGCCATTACGCTGAACAATGTCACCGCGATTCCGCGGAACAATGCGGATTTCGAAGGCAGGCCGAACCCCAACTTCAAGGGTAACGATCACATTCAGGCGATTGCCAACGTGGCGGCTTTTCACTTCGGCGCCATCGAGCAGGGCGGCACCAGTTTGTATGCGGCGCTGAGCCAGAAAGTAACGAATCCGGAAGTGTTGCGGATCACGCTCAGCATCGGCGGCGACGAAATTGCGCACTTCCTCGAGTGGGTCGATTTCGCCGGCAATGGTGTGCAACCCATGGTTGCTCCGTTCTCCGATCCGAAGAGCGGATTGTCGTTTCCAAACTTCTTCGATCCATTGAATCCGCTCATTCAGCCCAGCTTGATCTTCCCGGTTCCTACGGAGTTCATGCAGGGCTTGCCGCGGGTTGCGGTCATTCGCCCGGTTAGCGATCAGTTCGCGGGCGCAGTGGCTGCGGCTACCGGCTTGATTGCCAGCGGTTTGTTCATCGGTCAGTCACAGGAGTTCTTTGACACGTTGAACGCAATGGCGCAAGCGGCCGATGCGGCGCAACGCGGAGTGTAAGTTAACTAACTCTTTGGGTAAGGCACGGCTTCGGCCGTGCCGCCCAAAACCAAAAAAATTATGCACTCTGATTTAAAAATTAAACGATTCGTATCAGGGTATGCCTTTAGGCGCATACCGGCAGCGTTATCAAATAAAAGCGCCTTCAGGCGCTGACTGTATCAATTTACGGAGGCAGCAAATGTTCGAAGGCATTTTTCAACCCATGCACTTGATGGTCATCGCAGGCATCGCTCTACTGATTTTCGGCCCCAAGAAACTCCCCGAGTTCGGCAAAGGTCTCGGTGAAGGCATTCGCGGCTTCAAGTCGGCAATGCAGGGAAAAGAGGAATTACCGGTGAAAGAACTGGTTACAAAACCAACAGAAGAAAAAGCGTGAGTTTCTCGGAAATATTCTTCCTCGGGTTGCTGGGCCTCATTGTCTTTGGTCCTAAAAAGCTGGTGTCCGTTGGCCAGCAGGCGGGCACGATGTTCGCCCGCTTCCAGAAGGTAAGCAGGGAATTCCAAACGCAATTGCAGCAGGAAATATCCGTGGCGGCAAAAGACTCACCCAAAGAACAACCGGCGACCGCAAGTGCCACGATCCATTAACGGTGGAGGATATCGCGAAACGCAATTTATTAACCTCCTCAATCCCCGCTCTAAAAGCCGTTTGACGTTGCCCCGTCCTGTGTACTAATCTGCGATTACACCGGAAAGGAGGTGGCCGAATGACAAGTTCAGATGGTAGTAGTTGGTTTGGGAGTCTAAGACCAGGTGAGGTGGCTGAGACTTAGAGCTGGTTGCTCTAAGCGGGGCTTCAGTCGCGATGTATTTAAGCATGACGCGGCGGAAGCTACAGTCCGCACACTACCGGTGAAGTAAGGATTGAATTCCGCCTGGCTCAGGTCGGTCAGGAATCCCGGAGTTGCCGTGAGAGGCCACGTAGAGTGACCACCTCTTGGTCAATCCCAAACAGTCCACCGGACGGCCCGCAGGTTCCATTCTGCGGGCCGTTTGATTTTTAAACGAAGCCTATTGGCGGCCTACTGAACGACCAGTGAAACCGTAGTCGTTTCCTGCGGCACTCCGCTGGCAATTCCCGTGATCATCACCGTATAGGTATTTGCGGGAGTGCCCGGGCTGCCCGGGTTAGTGGTTGTTGTCTGCGTTCCGCCGCCATTGTTTCCGCCGCCGCATGCGACCTGGAATACGCATCCGCTAAGCGCCAGCAGCATGACGCCGCATGCCAATATTTTTCTGCGATCAGCCTTCCGCTGCCTGCTGAACAACAGCGCGGGAAACATCAGCCCCAAGGCAAGGAAAGCACCCCACTTGCTTCTCCCGGAGAATGCAGACGCTGATTGTGCAGCCGTTGTGGTAAGCGTGAGCGTGGAAGTGCCTGTACCCGAAATCGTTGCCAGGGAGCACTTCGGCGCTGGGGTCGCGGCCGGCGTGATCGCGCAGCTCAGAGCCACGATCGAGGGACTAAGTCCGCCCACGGTTGTGATCGTGATCATCGAAGTACCTGACGCTCCAGCCGCCACTGTTACCGACGGTGGCGATGAGGCGAGGCTGAACCCTTCAGGTATGGCGGCATCGGCTACGACTTCACTTAAAATTGGCGAAGTGCTAATGGAATAATTCGTAGCCCCGCTGTAGGATGCCGTAATACTGTGCGTCCCCAGAGCAAGCGTCGAAATCGACATCGTCGCCGCTCCGCTCCCGTTCACGCTGGCAGTGCCGAGCGAGGTCGATCCGTCCATAAACGTAATCGTTCCCGTAGGCATCCCAGCCGTCTGTGAACTGACGCTGGCGGTCAGGGTTACCGATTCATTCGGGTTAGCCGGATTGGCGGAAGTCCCTAATGCTGTCGCCGTGGTTGCCGGTTGCACGGTCAGGGTGTATGGAATTGTATGCGGCTGATAATTGCTGTCGCCGGAATAGACGATCGACAGCGAATCCGAACCTGCCGGCAGAGTGTTGACGGTAAGAGAGGCTGAGCCGTTTTTCAACGGACCGGACTTCAGAACCGTATTTCCTTTTTCCACACTCACCGTGCCAGTGGGAACGTTGCCGTTGGAGACGCTTGCCGCGACGTTCACCCCGAAGCTGATTTCCTCCCCATAAGCCGGAGAATTTCCGGAGGATGTGACGCTGATCGCCGTACCTTGCGTGTTGAGCAATATGCTGACGGTGTTGCTATAACCGTTGGCAACGGCGATGTCGGGTGCTCCGTCGAGATTAAAATCTGCCACCGCCGCAGAATAGGCTTGCGATCCTGTGCCGGATAAAGGCGGCTGTTGTTGGAACGCCCCTTCGCCATTGCCAATCAGCAAACTCACTAAATTTCCCGGAGAGCCGTTCAAAGGCGTGCTGGCTACCGCCAAATCGAGGTTCCCGCCCCCGTTAAAGTTCGCCACAACAATGGAAGATGGATTTACCCCTGCCAAATAAGGCTTCTCCGTCTGGAAAGTTCCATCTCCATTGCCGAGATAAATGCTCACCTGTCCGGTGGTGTAATCCGCGACCGCCAAATCAGGCTTGCCATCGTTATTGAAATCTCCAATCACCACCGAAAGGGGATTGCCTCCCGTTACGGTTGGGTACTGCACCTGGGCTTTAAAGGTTCCATCGCCATTGCCCAGGAAGACGCTGATATTGTTGCCCGTTTCATTTACCACGACTAGATCGAGCGTCCCGATTCCCCGAAGATCGCCCACGGCTACGGAAACCGGACCCGCATTTCCTCCGCCACTTTCAGTAATCGGATAGTTGGTTGCCGCTTGAAATGAAACCGGGCCGCCCGGAGATGTGTTGTTTAAAAGAACGCTTACGCTATTGCCATTGAAATTTGCAACCACAAGATCGAGCAATCCATCGCCATTGAAATCTCCGGCGGCAACGGAAGCAGGCTCGCTTTGAACCTGGAAAGTAGAGGGAGCCGAAAGCGAGTAAGTGCCGCCGCTGCGCGCCCCCACAAGAATGCCGACATTGCCGGCCGCATAATCCGCCAGGGCAACATCTGGGATGCCATCTCCATTAAAGTCGCCGACCACCACAGAACGCGGGTTCGTGTTCGTGCCCGTCGAAAACTGCAAAGGTCCCTGGAACGTTCCATCGCCATTTCCCAGAATGATCGAGATGCCGCAATTGGGCGTTGACTGACAGTTATTGTCGGCTACGGCAAGATCTGGAAATCCATCGCCGTTGAAGTCGGAGGTAGCAACCGAATACGGGCCGGGACCGGCGTTGTAATCCGACCGCGACTGGAAGGTTTCATTCCCGTTGTTGATCAGAATGCTTACGCTATTGATGCCCCAATCCGCGACTGCAAGGTCGATCTTTCCATCGTTGTTAAAATCTCCGGCAACCACCGAGTAGGGAATATCGCCCGTTCCGCTGTTCAGTTGCCCCTGGAATGTGCCGTCTCCCACTCCCCAAAGCACGCTGATGGCATTGCCATCGCCGGCAGATACCGCGATGTCTGGTATGCCATCGCCATTGAAATCTGCAACGGCAACTCCCGAAGGAAATGCGGCGGTTGGATAGTTGACTGCGGTTTGAAATCCACCGTTGCCCAAACCCAACAAAACGCTGACAGCATTGCCCTGCTGATCCGCGGCTACGATGTCCAGCTTGCCGTCGCCATTCACGTCGGCCAGCGCAACCGCAACCGGTGCATTGCCGGTTGCATACTGTAGTTGCCCGTTGAATGTGCCGTCTCCTTTACCAAGAAACACGCTGACTATGCTGGGCCCGCTGTTATTGGCGATAACGTTGTTGGCTACCACCAAATCTGGAATTCCATCTCCATTCACATCGCCGACTGCAACTGAGTACGGATTTACGCCCGTGCGATACGTGACCTGAGTCTGAAATGTCCCATCGCCATTTCCCAGGAGCACGCCGATTGTGCCCGGACTATCGCCGCCTGCGTTGGTTACAACCAGGTCAAGTTTGCCGTCGCCATTGAAATCGCCAACTGCGATTCCAATCGGTTGCGCTCCCACCGTGCAGCATCCTGCTTTCAGCGTGAACTTGCCGGTGCCGTCGTTGAGAAAAATACTGACCGTGCCCGTGGGGCTGCCGCCGGAGTTCGTCACCGCGATATCCAGATAACCATCCCCGTTGAAGTCCCCAACGGCAACGCCTTCGGGAGTACTGCCCGTTGCATAAGTAACCTGGGTGGCGAAGGTTCCATTTCCCTGGCCCAGCAACACACTAATGTTGTTTGACGAGGAGTTTGCCACCACGATGTCCAGATTCCCGCTGCTGGTGAAATGTCCCGTAGCTACAGCCTGCGGATTGCTCCCGGTAGCGTATTGCGGCGCTTCCAGAAACTGGCCGGCATGAGCCAGCAGAGTTCCCGCGAACATAAAAGATAAAAGCACCGAGAGTTTGCGTGGCAGCATAATTCCTCCATCCATCCCGTTCTTTTTCTCTTCGACAGATCAAATGCGAATCCCGCTTCCACCAAGGGAAGCGCGCAAAATCTAAGCGGAGCGAAGAGCCTTACCGATAAAAAAGCAGACAACTGCGTCCGGGAAAGACACCGGAAATACTGGGGGATTTAAAAGGGGAGTACTCGCTCCAGCCGCGGGGGAGACAGCTTTGCAGCTAAGAAAGCGCGTTGAGCATACTTCGACGTATCGAAGTTAGCAATGACCCATTTGAACTAATCTGAGAGACAAAAGTCTTTCAGAAAAAAGGCCCGAATACAATTCGGGCCCAAGTACAGGTTAAACAGGCGGGGGAGGACAACTTTAAAAACCTATTTGCTGCCGGCACTAGCAGTGGCGGTTTGCGACTTCGCCGCCAGTTGCTGTTCCACAATCTGGCGCAGCGAAGCGTAATCCAGCGCGCCGCTCAGGAAGTGGCCGTTGATGAAGAAGCTCGGCGTTCCGGTGATGCCCAGCTTTATGCCTTCCTTGCGGTCGCGATCCACGACTGCGGCTTCCGCGCCGGTGTCGAGGCACTGATCGAACTTGGCCTCATCCAGCTTCAATGTACGGGCATGCTCTTTGAGTTCGTTCGTGTCGAGTTCTTTCGTGGCAAACAACTCGTCGTGGAACTCCCAGAATTTGCCTTGCTCGCCGGCGCAGCGCGAAGCTTCCGCCGCTTTTTCGGCCCGCGCGTGCATGGGTAGCGGGAAATCCTTGTAAGCAAATGCCACGCGGTCGCCCAAATCGGTTTGCAGCTGTTTCATGGCAGCGGCAACCTTCTGGCAATAAGGGCACTCGTAGTCAGCGAACTCGACCACGGTTACGGTCGCGTTCTTCGGGCCGACCGTCGGCGCGTTAGCCGTATCTACATTCGTACGGGGGGGCGCGAGGGTTACATAGACGGTGCTCTGTGTGCGTAGCGCCGCGACATATGCGGCCTGCGCTTTATTAGTGCGCAACTCGCGGATCTTTTCCAGGATTTTGCCGCGAACCGCATCGTAGGGTTGTTCGGTTTCCAGGCCCTCGTAGTAGACCTTCATCTGATCATCGCTTGGATCTTTCACCTGCGACTTGATGTCGCGATCGATCAATTGTTCAAGCGTGATGTGCTCGCTCTTGGCTTTCTGCTCGAGCAGCTTTTTGTCGATCAGATCGTTCAGGGCCCGAGTTTGTGCCTGATAGTACGAGTAATGGGCCGAGAGCAACTTGGCCGATTCTTCCAGTTCCAAGTCGGCCATGGTCACTTGCTCGCCGCCGACTTCCGCGACTACGCGCGTATCGTCAGCTTGCGTTTGCGCATAAATGTTTCCTGTGCTGAGCAGGGCCAGTGCCGCGCCCAGTCCCAGCTTTACTGCTTTCCCCAAAACAGACATGAGATCCCCCGTCTCATTACAGATTTGAACTGCCTACAACAAACCGCGGTACAACAATCGGATCCGGCGATCTGCCGCCGGATCCGTAATCAAAATTAACTGCCGTTTCAATCTCCCGTTCCACATGTGCAAACGCCGCCACTACTACCATCCAGGGCGATCGCATTGCAGCTTGCATTCAATCGCGTTTCTTCCGACGCATTCATCGTGGCGTCTTGGGAAGCTGTCTCCGTGACGTTAAATCCGATGTTTTGGATATGTGTCGCCCAGCCACGCACACCGCCTGATACCGGAGTCATCTTGGTCGGCAGCGGGCAAACCGTACTGGTTGCGACATTCGAAACCACCATAATCACCCCCGCGGTTAAGGGGATGCCGGTCAATGGGTTCGCCGTCAGGTCATTGTCGATTGAGAGAGTACGCAGTCCATCCGGAGACAAATAGCAACTGCAACACTCGCTCAGTTCCTGGTTCGGATCAAACACGTAAATGTTGGCGCAAACGCTGCCGCCAGCTTCGCCCGGATTATCCAAACGCAAAGTTGCATCCGGAGCGCCAGTGGTGTTGGCGTTTGCAAAATAATCGACCTTCAGCACATCGGGAGGAGGTTGCGGAACCGTTGACGCCAACCCTGTACCGATAGCGAAAGTCACGACGAGCGCGCAGATCACCAGCATCGTGGTCCAACGCATTTTCGACCTCCTTGAGATTACGCCGCCAGGCGGGGGATTCAACTACGTGGCTGCTTGCCGTTCCGCCCCGGAACAGCAAGTCCTCAAGACAGGGCCCAGTTTTCCAAAAACCGTTAAAGATTTCAAAGAACAGTTTCACTCTGAACAAAAACCTCGCCAGAAAGCGATGTACTCACTTCCTGGCGAGTTCTTTTGAATCCAGCAAAACCGGAATTAGTCTCCAGTTCCGCAGGTGCAAATGCCAGAGCCGCTGCCATCGAGAACGATGGAGTTGCACTGCGCATTCAGACGGTTCACTTCAGCGGCGACGAGAGTGGCATCCTGCGAAGCCGTCTCAGTCTCGGAGAAGTTGGCGTTCTGAATGTGCGTTGCCCAAGAGCGCACGCCACCCTGAATCGAGTTCAGTTTGGTCGGAACCGGGCAAACTGTGCTGGTCGCAACGTTCGAAACGATCTTGATGACGCCGGTGGCAAGAGTCTTGCCGGTCAGCGGGTTGCCGGTCAGGTCAGTGTTGACCGAGAGGGTACGCAGGCCATCTGGAGACAGATAGCAGCTGCAGCACTCGCTCAGTTCCTGATTCGGATCGAACACGTAGATGTTGGCGCAAACGCTTCCACCTGCCGAGCCGGGGTTGTCCAGACGAACGGTTCCGTCCGGAGCGCCAGCCGTGTTGGCATTGGCGAAATAGTCGACCTTCAAAGTGTCGGGCGGTGGCGTGGTTGTTACCGCCAACGCGGAACCGGCACAGAGGGCCAGAACGAGCGTACAGATTACGAGCATTGTGGTTCGACGCATTTATTGTCCTCCTTAGATTACGCCGCTGAACAGGGGAGGGGGTTGGTCAGCTTATATGGCGCAGAGCGTACTCTATCGGAATTCAATTGAATCACAAGTCCCCAAGTGCACTAATCCAAAATCACTAACCCCGCGAAATCCCGCTCACAGCGCCGCTTTCCAGCCCAACCCGCGAGCCCGCGATCTTGCCGATGATGCCGGAACGGGTAGACACTCCCATTTTCACCATGACCAGCCGGATGAATGCCTTCACCGTATTCGGGCTGATCTTCATCCGCTGGGCAATTTCTTTACTGGTAAATCCCTCCAGCAAAAACTGCACTGTCTCCCGTTCGCGTGCTGTCAGGCCAAAACGATCGGAAATCTCGGCGATCATAGCTACCTCGTTGCCTTTCCTCTCGAGCATGACCACCATCAATGCCTCCGGTCCGCTCGAACCATTCTTGTGATTGATAGCTTTCCGGCTCGCGGCCGCATCGATAGGGAAGCCGCGGCAGACATAAGTCCGCTGCGCCGAGCGAAATTCCCCGACCACTCGCGGCGGCAACTGCCTTTCCATGAGATCGAGGCGGATTTTATTTGTCAGCCAGACGTCCATATGATGAATGTTCTCCGGACGCTCTGGGAAAGTGAGAATCTGCAACGCCTCCAGATTAGAGGCGACGACACTTAACGAACCATCAACAATAATCAGGCCAGGGTGAGCCGAGGCACTACGCACTTGATTTTCCCTCTTCAGGAGACGGAGCCCCAAAAACCGCGAACCGTCTCAGACGAATGACTTTTAGTCGAATTGAGCCCGGAGAACGCCCCAAACCGCCGGAAATTTTAATGGCGGGGCGTGCGCGTTTTTCGCGCTTCTCTCCTTACATCCAAACTTGCATCAGGCGCACGATTTAAAGCAGGCCAACACTTTCCTGGGGGTTGGAAAGATCATCCTGCGCTCCCCCCGGAGGGCGAGAGGAAGGCGGATGTATTGTCGCACAGTAGTAACCAATGTCAAGCGACAAGTTGCTTGATGAACCGGATTTTAACCCGATTTCAGCGATATCACCGTTTTGGTTAGTTCGTTTGTGCTATATCTTGCACACTACGCTGCAAGTTTTAACCCGAATGGGCTCAAAACGAGTTTGAGCCTGATCAATGAACCTGTCGTTTGGTCGGAGTTTGCAGCGTTCTCGTCGTGGTGGATCCTTTCTTTGCGGGCCTTCTTATACTCGTCGGTCGCCGGCTGCTGCGCATCGCAGGCAACGGCTGCATGGGCATAGCTTGCGCGACAACTACAGGGCCAGCTGGCGTATTGGGGTTTTGCATCTCTGGTTTCAATCGGCCCAACGCCCGGTCAAACGGCAAACTCAAAGCCCTGCGCAGCTTCCCCAGCATTATGCGAATTTTCGTGAAGCGTGATTCCTTGGCTGGAACATTTTCTAATGCCGCCCTGTATTTCGCGATCCACGCTTCTTCTGTACTCTCCAAGTGAGTCCCGTCCGTCATCGCCTCACCTCATACCGCACTTCCGTGCTATGCGTTATACGCTGTCGCGCGTTATATAACAGCACTCCAGAGGAACTAATCTCATGGTTGATAGGCCGGCAGGATTGCGACGAGGTGTTAAGAGCGCAAAGAACGTGAAGAATGCAAAGAAATGAATGTTAAAATTGCCCGCCATGCTTGGTATTTGCACCCACAGCTCACAGTCCAAGAATTGCATGATTACTTATGAAATCACTTAAATATTGCCTGGCTTTATCAGTCGTTGCGCATGTAATCGTCGCGCCGGCATTTTCGCAAACCCCGCCCGAAAAAAATCCCTCAGAAAAAACATCATTTCTTAAGCGCGCCACCATCTCTGAAAATGCCGGAACGACCGTGATTACCGCCAACAGTCCCAGGCCGTTGGCGCAGGCGCTCGACGCCCTGCAGCAGAAATACGGATGGCTCGTGGGATACGAAGACCCGCAATTTCTCTCCAAGTCGGATCTGGCCGAACCTGCTACTCCAGGAGGCCAGATACTTCCAGCCGGGAGCCGCTTTACCGCGGAATTTCCCTCTACTGTTTCCGACGAAGAAAAAATTTTGCAAACCGTACTAGACGCATACAACAGCAGCGAGAACCCCGGCCGCTTTGAGCTGCACAAAACTAAGCAGGGTGCTTTTTCTATCGTCGGCACTCAGGCTAAAACCGCGCAAGGGCACATCACCCCCCAGCGGCCAGTGTTGGATGCGCCGATCACTTTCCTTCCTCGCCAACGAACCGCTACCGACACGATCAATTTAATTTCTAGAAAAATCGCCGTGCAGCGCGGGGTAAAAATCACATTGGGGGTTTCGCCCAGAAATCTGCTGGATCACAACAATGTGAAAGTCAGCGGCACCAAAGTCCCGGCACGTGAACTTCTACTCCAGGTCTTGTCGTCGCTGCGGGGCACCTTTTACTGGCGGTTGCTCTTCGATCCGAACTCCAAGGGATATTTCCTCGACATACATCTCGACTCCGCTCACCCGAAATAATTTTTGCGCGCCATTTCGCTCCAATACTCAACAAACTCTGAGCACATTAGTTAGCCTCTACTCTTTTCGTGAGAGAATGCGTCTCAGATACTCCTTCAGCTTGCTCCAAAGTTACGCTTCAGTAGAGGTCGTGTGAAAAGGATAGTAGTCGTGGTCCTTGGGGGAGTCATCTTTGCATTGACCGCTCCCCATGCAAATGCCCAACTGACCTGCTCTCCAGCCCCATGCGTCACCAGCAATGTTGCCGTCAGCAACCCCGGCTCCAACACTACTGTTGCCGGCATGGTCCTTGCGGTTAGCCCCATTTCCTCTTCTCAGGATCTCGCCATTACAGCCAACGATTTAGTTGGAATGAAATTCTGCTACGGCTCGCTCGGTAACTCCAGCGAATCCGCGGTCTTCACCTCTTCCGATTTAGCCTTAACCTGGTCCGGCGGTTGTCAGCTCCCGAGTGGTCCGAATTTCGGTCCCAACTACGATCCAATCGCTGCTTATGACAATCAAGGCAATCTATTTTCAGGCCAACTGGGTGTCTCGAACACCTTGGAAACTGTATTTATGCAGGAGCTAGCGGCTGGTTCCGCCACGTGGGGAAGCTATTTCCCAACCCTTACCTACACGGACCAGTCTACGGAGGATTTCTATGACTACGATTTTCCGGGGATGGCCATCGACAACAGCCACTCCTCTCCGGTTCTGTATGTGACCGCGTGGGAAAAAGGGTTAAGCAACCCCAATACCGGGCCGGTCGCGGCTGTAACAGTCGGCCAATCTTATGACGGCGGAGTTACGTGGGCCACGGAAAGAGTCTCTGACATTCTTGCCGGTACAAGCCTGGCGCAATATTCTCGCCTTGCGGTTACCAAAAACAGTAAAGTCCTTGTGACTTGGATTCAGAGTTCTGGAGGCAATGCGGAGACTGTGTACGCTGCGCTATCGGGCAATCGCGGCGCATCGTGGACCGCGCCCGCGAAGATTTTTAATATCTCGCAATCAGCCCCGGCGGGGGCAGAATGTGCCGGAAATTACCCCGAAGTAAACCGTGTGCTGTCCCACACCTGTGTGAGAATGTTTTACTTCCCGCAGCTTGCCAGCACTTCCAACAGTTCTTCTGGGGCGAATCAATTCAACGCGGTCTATCCCAACTACAACGGGACCAACGTGGCCATCGAGTATCGGTCTACATTAAATGGCATCAAGTGGAGTGCGCCCGTTGTCCTTTCCAGCGTTGCCGCCGATCAGTTCGAGCCATGCATTGCGGCCGCTACTAGCGGTTCTACAACCATCGGCGTCGCCTGGCTGGACACGCGGAACTCCCCTGCCGGCGAACCGGATACTCTGTATGACGCCTATGGAATCGTGTCAACCGATGGCGGCTCGACGTGGTCTTCGGTGTACCGGCTTTCCTCAGAAAGCGGCGGGACTACGGTCGAAACCGAGCCGCAAAGCCAATATCTCGGAGATTGGACGGGGTGCGCCTGGAAAGGCGGTATCTTCTACTACGCGTTCCCCAGTACCGCGAATGGTTTGAATCAGGTTGCAACCATCGTGGGTCTGAACCCGTAGCCGGCAGGGAAATCTGGCCAGTGCAAAAATCTGCGCCTTGGAGAGCGGCCCTCCCCGACCTCCAAGGCCGATTTGACTTGCTTATTTGACCCGGCAAAAACGTCACCGCCGCCAAATCAGGACTAATCCTAGAGCGGGGGCCTGATTGCAGCAAGCGGCAACAAAGGACATCTCAGGACATTACGGGACGCAACAACCCAAAGACATTGTCACTTTTTTCTCAAGCAGCTTTAGATTCATTACAAAGCTGTTGATAGTGATCCCGTCCGCGTTCGTAGCCTCGACGAAAGGCCTCGCCTACCTCGGTGCCCGGATGCTGCTGTTCCAGTTCCTCGATCTTGGCGTTCATCTCTCCCATGACCTGGTCGTATTCCTTGCAGCGCATGCGGGAGTGCAGCGCCGCCTCGAAGCCGATGCGGTAAAATTTTTCATCGTCCTCAAACTTTCTTTCATGGGTTGAATAGTGTTCCTTCTCTGCGCTGCGCAATCCAATCCACCATTGTTCGCGCGCTGCATCCACGGCTTCGGCTCCTTCTGTATTAAGCAGTTCTCGAAAGCGGGCAGCCTCGTTCTCATCTTCCGCCATGGCGATGACCACACTGCGGCCCTTTCGCAGAGCATCTTCATAAACAAATAATTCGTCTTCAGGAAGGCCGTCAGTCAGGTTATTTTCGATCTTCGCACCAGCAATTGCGCCCACACTCGCTCCAGCCGCGGCCGCTATCGCTCCGCCAAGCAGGCCAAGCGCCGTGATCGGCCCCACTCCGGGGATCAGCACCGCAATCAGCAACGGTCCTACTGAAAATCCCGCAGCCGTTCCCACCAGGGCTCCAATGGCTTTTCCCATCCCCGGCTGCTCCGCGGCAACCGCAGGTGCGGTATTCTGCGCGGCTGCATTTCCGGGCGTCAGAATGGTAAAGCGATCTTCGGGTAAATGCAGCGCGCGAAGCTGCTCCAAAGCGCGTTGTGCATCTGTTTGAGAAACAAATACTCCGGTCACAGCTTTCATCGGAAATACCTCCGTTTAATCACACTGTCACTCGAAATCAGATGAAAGTGTAGCAGGCTAGGTTGTCGTTCGCCCATTTCCAGCAGTTGGCGGATCGCCGCTCGCCGAAGTATGCTTGCCAGGTGCCGTCCTCGGGCCAATCCTATCTCGACCAACAACGCGAACGCAGCCGCCTGGCGGCCAACTATGCGGGCATGACCGATGGCGAGTTACAAAAGCTTGCCCAACATGCCGAGTCGCTGACCGAACTGGCCTGCGACGCGCTGGAAGACGAACTCGACCGCCGCAACCTGGAATTTAACGATAACGATCTTGCCGACGACTCGGCCCCGGAACCGCGCCCAACCATGGAAGTGCGCGAGCTCGTGACCATCCGCCAGTTCCGCGATCTGCCCGAAGCTTTATTGGCAAAAGGTAGCCTGGAATCGGCCGGCATCGAATGTTTTCTGGCTGACGAAAATCTGGTCCGGCTCGACTGGTTCATTTCCAACTTCATCGGCGGCATCAAGCTCAACGTGCGCCCTGCCGACGAAGCCAACGCGCGCAAGTTGCTCGACGAGCCGATCCTCGAAGGCATCTACGTGCAAGGCGTAGGCCTCTACGAGCAGCCCCGCTGCCCCAAATGCCAATCGCTCGACGTGAACTTCCAGGAACTCGACCGTCCCATCGCCTACATGAGCGCCTTCCTGCATGTGCCGATTCCAGTGCAGCGTCCGGCGTGGCATTGCCATGGCTGTGATGCGGAGTGGGAAGATGACAACTTGGACTGATCCGTTACTTTTCAGCCAGTAGTATCGTAATTTCGATTATGCTTTTCTTTGCGCCCTCTGCGAGTCCTTCGCGTCCTTTGCGGCAAAGGCTTTTGCTTCCGAAATTAGGACACTGCCCTTCCAACCAATCAGGTTGACGCGAACCGCACCGCGAAACTAAGATTCGCTGCAATGCCTGAAGAACAAAATCCCATCGGACGTACCATCTCACACTATCGTGTTCTCGAAAAACTCGGTGGTGGCGGGATGGGAGTCGTCTTCCGCGCCGAAGACACCAAGCTGCGCCGCTTCGTCGCGCTGAAGTTTCTGCCCGAGGGTATCGCAAAAGATGAGGCCGTGCTCGAGCGCTTCCGCCGGGAAGCGCAAGCCGCTTCCGCGCTGAATCATCCCAACATTTGCACCATCTACGATATCGATGAAGCTGACGGCCATCCCTTCATCGCCATGGAACTGCTGAAGGGCGTTACCCTCAAGCACAAGATATCCGGCATTCCGCTGCCCCTCGAAACCATTCTCAGCATCGGCATCGAAGTCGCCGACGCGCTCGATGTGGCTCAGTCCGAGGGCATCATTCACCGGGACATCAAGCCCGCCAACATTTTCGTCACCGAACGCGGACAAGCCAAGGTCCTCGACTTCGGTCTCGCGAAAGTGGTCTCGCGTGGCAGCAGCGAAACCGTCGCCACGCAACTCGACGCCAATCTCACCAGCCCCGGTACCACCCTCGGCACCGTCGCCTACATGTCGCCCGAGCAGGCCCGAGGCCGCGAAGTGGACGCCCGTAGCGACATTTTTTCCTTCGGCCTTGTGCTCTACGAGATGGCCACGGGACGCCAGGCTTTCGGCGGAGGCTCGTCGGCGGAATTGTTCGATGGAATCCTTAACCGCGCCCCGCTGCCGCTATCGCGCCTCAATCCGGAAGCCCCCGCTGAACTAGAACGCATCATCAACAAGTGCCTGGAAAAAGATCCCGCGTTGCGTTACCAGCACGCCGCCGATCTGCGTTCCGACTTACAGCGCCTCAAACGAGATAACGATTCCAGCCGCCGCATACCTGTGGCATCGGAGTTCGCCGCTTCGCAATCGAGTGTCATTTCCAACTCAGCCGTTCAGCCGAGCGCACCTTCCGCACCAATCAGCAGTGCAGCTTATTCGGCGCAATCCGGCAGCTCCGTAGTAGCGGCTGCGGCCAAGCAGCACAAATTCGGCACCGCAAGCATCGCGGCTTTTATTCTGATCCTCTTAATCGCGGCAGGTTACGGCGTCTATTCCATGCTGCGCCATCCCGCTGCAACTCCGTTTCTGAACTTTACCGTTAACCAGATCACCAGCTCCGGCAAGGCATCACTGGCCGCCATCTCGCCCGACGGCAAATATCTGCTCAGCGTGCTCAACGACAACGGCAAGCAAAGCCTCTGGCTGCGCAACATTCCCACCGCCAGCGACACGCAGGTGATTCCCCCCGAAATAGCCACCTATCGCAGCCTCGCTTTTTCTCTCGACGGCAACTACATCTATTTCCGCAAGGCGCAGAACGCCGTTAATACCGATTACAACCTCTACCGCGCGCCGGTTCTCGGTGGAACTCCGCAAATCGTGGGCCACGATATCGACAGCAACACCGTCTTCTCGCCCGATGGCAAGCGCATCGCCTACATGCGCGCTAACGACCCCGAGGTCGGCAAATTCCGCATTCTGAGCGCCGATATCAGCGGCAATGACGAAAAGATTTTGGAAATCGCGCCGCTCACCGCAGGCAATCCTACGAACATGGCGTGGTCTCCAGATGGTCAACACCTCGCTGTGGTCGTGGTCCAGCCCGATGAACACGCTCTTAGCGCCGTTGACCTGTTCGACATCAGCAGCGGAAAGTCCACTCGCCTCGTCGCTTTCGGCGACAAATTTCTCAACGAATTGCAATGGCTGCCCGACGGGTTGCTGGTTCTCTATCAACAGGCAGGAGCGCAATTCACCCGGGCGCAAATCGGTTTTATTCCTACCGATGGCGGCCAAATGCGCCAGATTACCCGCGACACCAACCGTTACACCACGCTCACCGTTTCCGCCGACGGCAAGACCGTGGCCACCGTGCAGCAAAAATCCACCCAGAGTCTGTATATGCTTCCGGGCGCGGGCAGCCAGAATGCCGACATCAAGCCCTTACCGCTCAGCGGAGATATTGGCGGCTTTAATTGGATGCCCGACGGCAGCTTGTTGCTGAGCGATGGCCCGCGCCTGCTGCGTGCCGCCGCCGATGGCACCAACCTAACCCAATTGATCAACGACCCCAACGCTGGCATCTTCGACTTTTCCAGTTGTGGGCGCGATCACATTATTTTCTCCTGGGGTTTCAAGCGCGGCGCCAATAAGGCCAACATTTGGCGTACGCACGCCGATGGTTCCGGCGCCATCCAGGTCACCGACGGGAAACTCGACATGAGATCCGTCTGCACGCTGGATGGAAAATGGGTCTACTACGATAACCGCGCCGACGGCCGCATTTCGCGAGCCCCACTGGATGGCTCCGGCAAACCCGCAGTGGTCGCCGCCAGCGTGGTGCCCAGTAGTTTCCTCGTTGGCATCGGCACAACGATTTCCGCCGACGGAAAAACCCTCGCCTACATCGTGGAAGTGGTCGACGCCGAAACCCAGCGCGGGCAGGAAAAACTCGCGCTCCTTGATCTCGATTCCTCCGCACCGCGCCTGGTGGATATCGATCAGCACATTACCAGCGGCGGCCTGCAATTCACCCCAGACGAAAAAGCCATCGCCTATGCCATCAACACCAGCGGCGTAGACAATATCTGGCTTCAACCCCTCGATGGTTCTCCCCGCAAGCAGATCACCAACTTCACCTCCGAGCACATCACCTCATTCAACTGGTCGCCCGACGCCAAAAGCCTGGGCGTGCTGAGAAATCATTCCGAGTCAGATGTGGTGCTGCTGCAAGAAGGGAAGTAAAGCTTTCGCGGCAAAATTTTCCCGCACCGCCAAAACTCGAAGAAAATGCCTACGCTGAGTTCATCGCGAAAGTCCGAGCATTCGCGCCGGTCATCTCTCGGGAATCGAGTTCTTAGCGTCAAGGACTATAAAGTTCTCGGAAATAAATTGGTTACGTCGGTATCGTATTAACAATCGCGCTCCAGGTCTGTATCTCAAAATTTCAGCGCGGACTTCGTCGATGGTGAAAAGGTAGTGAGCATCGATTGCCAGAATCACGTCTCCGGGTCTTAGATCAATGGCATCAGCGGGACCTTTGGGTTGTACGCCAGAGATTTCAACGCCATCATGTCTCGCGGTCGGATTTCCTGCAAATGAAACCCCCATAAATATCTCCTCAGGATACCCGGAGGAGAAACCTGCTGCGTGTTCAGCAACGCGAACCGGTAAGGGTGCGATAACTGGGCCATCGACCTCAGATGCTGTAGCGGACATTGCTTCTAGCGCTGCCGCAATCTTGATGTTTCCCGTTGAACTCCGAAGGGTGCGTTCCCATGGTTGGTAACCGTTCCTCAAAACCCTCAGAGTATGTTCCCCAGCTCCAATACCAACAGAAGACGGTGTGGTTCCGACGAAGCCACCATCAATTTCGATGTCTGCACCCGAAGGATCGGAGGAGATTTCCGCAGTCACCCCATACGTGAGTGCAGAACTCTTTGGATTTGCCTCAACATCGCTCGCGATGTTGCTGCTGAAACTGTCGGTCTTAGCTGTCGTTGAAGTTGTATCTACGGCCAAAGTTGTGGGAGGAGACTGAACTGCTGATATTGTCTGAACTCTTGCTGCCACCGTGGTAGGTGCAACGGAAGAGGATGCTGGAGCAGGAGTCGGCTCCGACGTCGGCATGCTGCCATGCTGGCTCCAGTCAGCTAGTATCAATCGACAAGCATCCTTAGAAGCGTTTCCTACTGTCCGAGTAGCATTAGTGCCGAGAATATCTCCAACTCGATTCGCAACTTGGATTTGGCTGTTGGTGCGAAGCAGCCCTCGATTGTGTTTCGACTCCCGGTTCAGCACGACGGTATAGTCAGCATTTGACTGGATCAGCGTGACTACTATACCAGTGCAATCCTTCTGCAGGTTCTTGGTGACTTCCATGCTCTCGTCATGAGAGTCAACTGTCGAGCGCGAGCTCCAGCTCCCTCCAGACGTGGTGACATCCTGTGAACCTTTCCCTTGCACAAACACGCGTGGTTTGTCCTGTGCCAGCGCCAAGCCGGTGATGCAGGCAAATACTAAAAATGTCGCTTTCATAACAGCTTCCTTTTGCGGCTGCCTATGGTCGATCAATACCCCAAAGTTCGCTTAATCGGGAAAGATAGCTCGGATAACAAGTTTCAGGAATGGCACTCACGTGGGGAGTGGAACTGTTCGGCGTTGCCTTGGATTTACATACTAATCCCCAGCATCGCAAACCCCTTCCCAATCACATCCACCGTATCCTCAGCCAGCTTCATCCCCGCCAACTCATCCCGCGTGAACCACCGCACCTCCGCTGCATCGCTCGCGGCAGCGAGTTCTCCCGCAACCCGGCGGCACAAAAAATCAATCAACACATAGTGATATTGCACCCGCTGCTCCGCATTGCGCAGAACGCGGTCGTAAACACCGAGTAGCTCCACCGGTTCGACCACGAGTCCGGTCTCTTCGCGGGCCTCGCGCACGGCAGTTTCACGCACCAGTTCGCCGACTTCAAGCACGCCTCCGGGAATCGACCATTGATCCTGCAGCGGCGGATGCGCCCGCTTGACCAGCACCACACGCGCCCCTTCAATAATCACAGCGCCCACGCCGACCAGCGGAACTTCAGGAAATTCACGTTGCATGGGGGTGGATTCTATCGCATATCGAGAGCGCGCCGATGGGAATGCCTTTCGGGCCCGCGGCGCGGGTAGTGAAAGGCGTCCTTCAACTACGTTCCCATCTGCTATTGCGGGCGGCAACACCGCTCAGGATGACAAGATGTAGCATTTTCTCCGTGCCTCGGTGTCTCTGTGGTTAAAATGGTCTCTCCATGCCCCTCGAAGAATACAAACGAAAACGCCGCTTCGACGAAACGCCGGAGCCCGCCGGCGAAGTGGAAAAGAAATCCACTCATCGCTTCGTCGTCCAAAAACATGACGCCACCCGCCTGCACTACGACTTTCGCCTGGAGATGGAAGGCGTCCTGAAATCGTGGGCCGTACCGAAAGGCCCGTCGCTCGATCCCGCCGACAAACGCCTCGCCATGCAGGTCGAGGATCATCCCGTTTCCTACTTCGATTTCGAGGGCAGCATTCCGGAAGGAAATTATGGCGCGGGCACAGTTATGGTGTGGGACGTAGGCACATGGCAACCGCTCTCACCCGTAGCGGTGGAAGGAAAATATGTTCCGGGCACGGACGCCGAAGCCGCAGCCATGTTGGCCAAAGGCGACTTAAAATTTCGCCTGAAAGGAAAAAAATTAAACGGCGACTTCGCCATCGTAAAAATGAAAGGCCGCCGTCCCGGAAGCAAAGGCAACGAATGGCTGCTGATCAAGAAACACGATGACCACGAAGTGGAAGGCTACGACATCGACGATTACGATGAATCAGTCCTTAGCAAGCGCAGCTTGGCCGAGATTGCCGGAGACTCGGGATCGCGCGAATGGAGAAGCCGTCTCGCAGGTGGGCGCGGAAAGCTGAAAGCCCCATGGCTCGCCGATGCCGTTGCCAAACTGGACAAGAAAAAGTCAGAAGAAAAAAAGATAGAAGAAAAAACCGGCGGGAGGAAGCCGGTAGCTAAAAAAAAACAAAAGAAATAACTCTTGAAGCATCAACGGAACCCAAAGCCCCAGCAAAGAATTACTCTGCGCCCACTGCGGTAAATGCTATTCGTTCCGACTCATCCACTCCAATCAAGCGCCCCATGCCCACGCAGATTAACCCCATGCTAGCCACCTCCATCGACGAACCCTTCGACGGTCCCGACTGGCTCTTCGAAATCAAATGGGATGGCTACCGTGCCATCTCTTTCATCGAAAACGGCAAAGTGCGCCTGGTCTCGCGCAATCAGAACGATCTCACCCCACGCTATCCCGAACTGAAAGACCTCCCGCAGTTCGTCAAAGCGAAAACGGCCATTCTCGACGGCGAAGCCGTCGCGCTCGACGACCAGGGCCGCGCCTCCTTCAGCCTGATGCAGCAGCGCACCGGCTTCCGTCCGCACGGCCGCCGCGGCGCCACCAATTCCGGCGTGGCCGTTCTCTATTACGCATTCGATCTGCTCTACCTCGATGGTTACGACTGGCGCAAAATGCCGCTCCAGGAGCGCAAGAAAAAACTGGCTTCGATCCTCGTGGCTGGAGATTCCCTGCGCTACTCTGACCACTACGAGCAGGAAGGCAAGGCGTTGTTCGAAGTCGCGCGCGCGAAAGGACTCGAAGGCATCCTCGCCAAAAAGCGTGACAGCATTTATCAGGAGCGCCGCACCAGCGAGTGGCTGAAAATCAAAATCACCCATCGGCTGGAATGCGTGATCGGTGGATACACCGAACCGGAAGGCAGCCGCGCTCACTTCGGCTCAATCGTGCTCGGCTTATACGACAGGCAGGGAAGACTCATTCACGTCGGCCAGGCGGGCAGCGGATTCAATCAGCAATCGCTGGCAGAAATCTGGAAGCTGCTGAAAGCGCGGGAGACCAAAAAAAATCCCTTCTACGGAGAAGTAGAAGCCCTGCGAAAAGTCTTCTGGGTTAAACCAGAACTGGTGGCCGAAATCGAATACGCCGAATGGACCGAAGGCACCAGCGAGGGCAGTGGTCCCAAGCTGCGCGCGCCTGTATTCCAAGGCCTGCGCGACGACAAAGATCCGAAAGACTGCCTGCTTGACGAAAGAATTCTGTAATAAAGAATTTGTAATTTGTAATCGGATAATTTTGTAAATTGAAAACCCCGAAACATTCACAGTGGAACCGGTGAGTAAAATTACCAAATTACTAAATTACCCAATTACCCAATTACAAAATTTATTTAATTTCCTTCATGGCCAGCATCGTCCCATAATCCCGTCCGCTGGGGTCCGTAGCCCTGGCCACGATCCCGGCAAACGCATCCCGCAATTCGGGATACTTCACTAACAAAGCCTTCATCACCGCCACGTTGGTCTGATATGCCTGGGTTGTATCCGCGACGCTCGCCGCCTGATACTTCGCAATCAAATCGAGATCGTTGCCTACCACTTCAGGGAAAAGATCCGTGAGTTTATACGTGGTCGTCCCCGCGGGCAGGTCCGTAGTTTTTCCATCCGATGGCAAATCAGCGGGCTGCGCTTTTTGCGATTCGTCGTAAAGCTTATCCGTCACCGCCGTACTCATAAACGGCAGGGGCGATATCAACGAGCGCGCTTCAAGGTAGTACAACCATGCATTGTGTACTTGCCCTTTGCTTTGGAACGTCCGCGCATGCGTTACGAACCATTCGCTGTCGTGTCCGCCGGTTTGCGTAGCCTTAATATAAAGACCGCCCAGCTTCCAGTCCGTACCCAGCTGTTGCAGGATGAACGACACCGTATAAGCGCCCTTCGACGACGGCACATCGAGAATGACCACCGCATATTTCCCCGGCGGCAAATTATTGAGATAAAAAGCCGCGCTGTCGCTCGTCTGTCCGTTCGCCCCGAAAACCCCGCAATAAAATTCAGCGCGCGCAATCGGCGCAGTGCCGGGCGCTTCCAACAAAAACGGTGGACGCGCCGTAGCCTTCGTGCCGCTCAATGCCGTCTGGTTGTCTTTCACGGTTGCTTCAATCGAAGAAAAATCGGAGGCGAGACTTGGGATAGCGTTCTGCCGCAACGAAGCCGCATCCCCTTTCGCCACCAGATCAAAATAGCGCTGCCCAGCCGAAGTCAGAGCGGTTTTCACCGCCGGCTCCATGTCGCTGGCCGTCATGCAATTTTCCGCCAAAACACCCGCAGCCGTAAAAGCAGTCAGGGCCAGCGCGAAGAAACAGAAACGCAGGCCAGATTTAAAATTCTTCATTCCCAATACGTTGCGCTTCGCAAAACCATCCGCTTCAGACACCTGATTGAACCTCATTTTCGAGAAATTGTACGCTCTTCAGTCCATGGCTTCTTATTTCAATTGCAATCGTCAATCGCTACCCCTGCAAAGCCCCTATTAAAACTCTCTGTGCAAGAGGATAAAGTCAATACGTTCTATCAAGTAGAGGGTAATCAGAGCACGATCTTTAAGTTCGTGCTGGAACATGGCAGCGGTGCTAAAATTGCTTTAATAAACCTGCCGTCTCCCCAAGATGTACGTCGAGTGGAGGAGTTATCAATGAGTACGGGATCGAAATTTACTGGCTTGCTGTTAGCGGGTGCGCTGTCCCTGCCGGGTATCGCGCTGGCTGATACGCAACCGCCAACCACACATCACGTGCATGCCAAGAAAAAGGCTGCGCCGCTGCCTCCGCCGCTGCCTTCCGGCACGCGTGGTCCCGTCCCACAAATCCCGCTCGATGCGATTCCAGCGGTTCAACCTCAGGTCACGTTTGAAAACGGCTTGCTGACGATTGTCGCGCCGAATTCCACTCTCTCCGACATTTTGAAAGGCGTGCGCAAAAACACCGCCGCCGAAATCGAAATCCCCGCCACGGCAACCGAGCGCGTAGTCACCCGTATCGGCCCCGCGCCGGCCCGCGAGGTAATGGCCGACCTGCTCAATGGCTCCCGCTTCAATTACATCTTGCTGGGATCTCCGGAAGACGCCAATGCGCTGGTGCGTGTGGTTCTCGTAGCCAAAACCGGCCCCGACAATCCCCCAGGTCAACCCGCTCCGACGGAAGCAAATGCCGCCGCCGCACCCGGAACTGTAATCGCGCCACCCGCGACCCCGGCCGAAGCGCAGGAAGTCGAACCCGAAGATGTTCCCGACGATACCGCCGATCAGTCAGCCGACGCCGATCAGCAACAAGCCACTCCCGACCCGGGCGTGAAGACGCCGCAACAATTGTTGCAGGAAATGCAGCAGCGCCAGCTCCAGATGCAGCAGCAGGGACAGGGCGCGCCGGGCACATATCCCACGCCTCCAGGCACGCCGGCGCCGCATCAGCCGCAGCCTCAACAGCAGGATCAAACGCAACAATAACGCGTAAGAAAAATAAAGTAAGCCGGTGGTTGAGCCACCGGCTTTTCATTTTTTTTTATAGATACTTGATTAAGGCTGGTTGCTGCCCCGGCTCCATCGCGCCTGCGGTGCCGCGGGTAACGCTTTCACATCCTGGTCAGCTATCTGATCGGTGGTGGTATTCCGGGCTTTCTCCAGCAGCTTCCAATCCTGTTCCACATCGCTCTGCGAAACCTTCGGGGGATTTCCCCGCTTCAATTCCTGCCGCAATCTCGCCTCGATAATTTCCTGCGCCACCTGCCGCGACGACTCCGCCGCCAACAGGTTGCTTTGCGTGAGCCCCACATTTACATCCTCATCGCCAATTTGCATCCGCACCACAGGATGTCCCGCTGAATCGAAGCCAGGCGCGGCATTGCTCATTATCCGCCCCAATGTTTTTTCAAGGCGCGTGCTGGTTTCAAGATCGTCCGCCGCGACCAGGTGGTTCAGTTCGATCTGGTACGACCGCCGGTCCTCTGCGTCCACCGGAGCTTCCAAATCGCGTCCCGCGCTATATACCAACGACTGCTGTGCCGGATCGAACCGGCTTGTCGCATCCGTTCCCACATAAACCGCCGCCACGCAGCCTGCGAAAATCGGGCTTACCACCGCGCTGGGAACGATATATTTCTTCGATTTGAAAAACGACTCTACCACGCCATGCACCGCCGAACTTCGCGCCGCGCTTCCCGGAACCTGCGGGATCACATAGTGTGAAAACTCAAGCTCAGGATGCCGCGTGCTGAACTTCACCAGCGTCTTCGCCATCTGTTTGGGAGTGGTAATGCCCACATCGGCCACAACGCTGCGATGCAAAGCTTTCGGATAATAGAAATTCATCACATCTTTTGCGAAGTCGGCGCAATTGTGCGAAACCGTACGGAAGTGGGAAACATTCGGTGCCGCGTTGAGATGCCGGATCAAAGCCAGATCCTGTTTGCGAGTGGTCTCAATCTCAAACGCATACGATGCGCGATCATAAGCAGAGCCTACAAGTTCATACCAATTTCCGCCGGGTGCTTCACCGTTCGGCAGATCGGCCGCGACCGTTTCCAGGTGCTTGCGCCGGTACTGGTCGCGCAAAAAGCTTACCGTCTTCGGATCTACAAACAGCGGAATGTCTTCCGATTTCTCGACCGCATATAAATAAGGAATAAGCGGGACCGCAACCCAGTCGTATCCGCTCACGCCATCGTAGCGGCTGATCACCACTCCCGGCTCTCCCGCTTTGCATGGCCGCAATACCAGTGGCGTATCCGCGCACACATCCGAGAGATACACAGCCGCATGTCCCGTGGCCGTAAAGAAGCCAAGCTTCCCATATGGCTCCTCGAGCAAAAGCGTAGCCGAGCCGTGCGCCAGCGTGGCGGACACCGCCGCCAGCCCCAGCAACATGCCCAACCCGCGTCGAGATTTCTCCAACCATGCCATAGGCTTAGCTACAAAAAACCGCCGGATATAAGAACCCCTTTACAAGAGATTAGTTGCCGAAAACAGAGAGCGCGAGTTACGGAAGTCAAAAGGTAACCCGGTCAAAAAGATGACCGTTTCGTATCCATCACAAAAGCAAGTAGATAGGGAAGTGTGAAGGGTTGGTTAAATGTTATGCAGAATTTTGATGTTTGGATTTGCACTGTTGCGAGTGACCAAATATACGTTCTATCCAGTATTGCGCATTACGGAAGAGGAATTTTGACTTTCCTTTGCGTTTTTAGAAGAGCACCGCAAGAAATCCTCAATTTACAAAAAACTATCCAATCTCCCGAATAGCCCGCGTCGCACTTTCTGCCACGTTCTCGTCTTCATCCGCTGCAAGCTTTTTTAACAATGGAATAAATTGTTTCTCCCCACTATTCCCCATGGCGACCACCGCATTCCGTCGCAACCCGGCGCGCTTTGCCCGGCTGACCGGCGTGCCGCGAAACGTGTTGCGAAATTCTTCCGCACTGATCTCCGCCAGCCAGTCGAGCGCCGGATTCACCATCTCCGCCCGCGGCTGAAATTCCTCCAGCTTCGTCGCCGGAGCCTTCCGGTTCCACGGGCAAACATCCTGGCAAATGTCGCAGCCAAAAACATGCCGTCCAATCCCGGCTCGCATTTCTTCGGGAATCGCGCCGCGCTTTTCAATCGTGAGATAAGCGATGCACTTGTTCGAGTCGAGCCGGTAAGGCGCGAGGAACGCGTCCGTGGGGCAGGCGTCGATGCAGCGCGTGCAACTGCCGCAACGATCGGGCGCAGGCAAGCTAGCCGCAAGTTCAATCGATGTAAGGATCACGCCGAGGAACATCCACGACCCCATTTTTTGATTAATGATGCAGGTGTTTTTGCCAATCCAGCCAATCCCTGCATACTTCGCAGCCACGCGCTCCACAATCGGTCCGGTATCGACATAACATCGCGTCATCAGGGCATTATTTTGAAGGCCGCTCGGCGGTGCGCTCAGAACGGCATTTCGTAGCGCCGCTTCTACCTGCCGCAGCCGCTTCATCAGCGAGTCGTGATAATCCTGCCCGCTCCACGCATAGCGCGAAATCCATCCCCGGCCTTTGTCGGTAAACTGTGTGGAGTACGGTTGCGCTGTGTTGTAGTTGATGGCGCACACCACCACGCTGCGCGCCCATGGAGCAACGTTGGCCAACGACGCGCGTTTCAGCCGCCCCTGCTCGTCGCGCGCCTCGAGATATTTCATCTCCCCCGCGCGCCCTTCCTCAATCCACTGCGGAAAATATTCCAACTCGGGAGAATCACTGACCGGCGCAATCCCCGCGAGATCGAACCCAGCGTCCATAGCGGCCCGCGTCACAGCATGCGTAATTTCAGTGGATTGAAACACAAAGTCAGAATGATGAATGATGACGAAAATTTAATAAATTAAGATTCGTGTCAGGGTATGCCTTCAGCCATACCACCCCGGCATTAGCTTGATTGAACCACGGCTTTAGGCGTTGAAGAACGCTATCGAATAACCAAATTAATGTTTTTTCGGTACCGAAACAGCAACCTGCAATCCCAATTCGGATTTCCACCTAAATTTTAATTCGCAAAAGCGTTCGCCCGCTCCCCATCAGCGTATAAGCTTTTTCCTACAGAGTCACGCAACTGAGCTGCGCGTTCTCCGAATCTGTTCTCAGGAGATAAGGCACATGCCGCAATCCACGCACGCACAAACTCCCACGATTCAAATCTCAGTCATCAACGAAAGCACCATACTCAACGAAACAGATGTAACCCAGGCCGTAACTGCGCTGCAAAAACAGGTCACCAATGATTTTCGTCCGATCTGGGGCACCGACGCCGAACTCACGATCGTCGCCAAAGGCTCGCAACCGGCCAGCGGTAGCTGGTGGCTGGTGCTGCTCGATGACACCGACCAGGCCAATGCACTCGGCTACCACGATCTCACCACGGAAGGTTTACCCGTCGGCAAAGTTTTCGCCGCCAGCGATCTGAAAGCCGGCACATCGTGGACGGTCACTGCCAGCCACGAGCTGCTCGAAATGCTGGGCGACCCCAACATTAACCTTACTGTCTTTGTACAGAACAGCAACACCGCCGGAATGCTCTACGCCTACGAAGTATGCGATGCCTGCGAGGACGACAGCTTCGGTTACAAGATCGACGATATCCTGCTTTCCGATTTCGTCTACCCGAGTTGGTTTGAAAGTTTCCACGCCGCAGGCTCCACGCGTTTTGACCGGATGAACAAGATTCAGAAACCGCTGCAGTTGCTCGGGGGCGGCTATATCGGGGTCTTCAAAGTAACCTCGGGCAGCGGCTGGCAGCAAATTACAGACGAGCAGCACCCGGCTAACCTCAAGAACCGCGGTACCGTCGGTACGCGCCGCGAGCGCCGCAGTACGCCACCCGATCTCTGGGTGACCAGCCTTCCCCCACGCAAGATCGTCAGCAACGCGCAAAAATACCGTCAACAATTGCAAACCATCCAGCACAAGCGCGAAACGGCAGCGTAAGAGTTCCCTCTGGGTCCTCCTGGACCTTGGCCCTGTGCGAAAGCACGGGGCCTTTTTTATGTTTCTGTTTTTTCAAGCCCCGTAGGCTTCTAAGGTTCGACAGAAAGAATGGGCGCGACCAGATGAGTTTCTTCCGGGACGTCTTCTTTCGCAGAAGATTGGCAATAGTCTTTCCAGGAAGGGAATTCGTCCTGTTTGTTTTCGATATCTTGCCGGGACGCACCTTTCGGCAATGTGAGGAATGCGAGAAATTTCTCCTGCATGTGAATCGAGGGATTAAATTCGTCCAACCACAAAAATTGCCCTTCTTCGTTCACCTCTAAAAACCACCAGCGTCCATCTTGATCCACAGCAAAGTCGAAACTTCCAAACTCGATCCCGGCTTCGCGGGAAAAACCCAGCACGCCTTTTTCTACATCAACCGGAGTCGCAACTTCTTCAATCGATACATGCCCTTGTCCCACCTCCTGCCTCCAGTCCAGCGCTTCATTCGGAGTGCGCAGAGAATAGGAGTAAGCAGTCGATCCCAGCAGCACCATCCGCACATCGAAAGCTTTGACCACCATCTCCTGATAAATAGCCGGCGCATAAGTGAGCACTTCATCTTCAGGCAGAGCGTCAGCTGCAATTTCAAAAGTTTCCGTCACCGCCAGCGCTTCACTTCCTTCTTTTTTCCAGATGTGCGGAAAAAACGCCTTGCAAATCTTTCGCTGTGAATCCTTGAAAGTGTCCCGCACGGCTAATGGTGCATTCGTCATCACCGTCGCCGGTACATGTAGGCCGCTTCTTGCTGCAAGGCAAAGTTGTACCGCCTTGTTATTGATCATTCGAGAAGCGGAATAAGGATTGATGCAGCGCACCGGCAGATGCTCCAGCAGATACATAACCGATAGGGAAAACCAGCGGTATTCTTCACTCGCAAATGACTTATCCGGAGCGGCGACATTTGGATTCGGCACAGGAGGGTTGGGGCGTCGAATCCACACAACATCGCCCGGATCAACCGTAAACGGGCCAAGCGCCATCCGCGCATCGCTGTTGAAGGAAAGGGTTGCTTGCCGGCTCTCCGTCCATCCCAGGCCACCCCAGCAGGCAACGATGTAGCCCGCTTGCTCCAAAGCCCATTTCAATGGAGCGGTGTGATTGTCGTTTGCGAAAGCTACGATCACAATTTTCAATTGTGCTCCTGTCAGATACAGCGGGCGGCGCTTTAGACGCCGCCCGTAGTTTTCAGCACTCGCCGACGTCTCCGTCAGGCTTTTTGCTGTCTGCATCGAAGGTGCACGCGGTATTGGTGTGGATGCCCCCACTCACGTGTTGAATTTCTTCTGGAGTGAGTTCGCGCGCGCCCGTACGGTTCAGTACTCGTTTATTGTTTGTCTGCATTTTGTCCTCCGTCTAGCCGTCACCATCTCTCTGGCCGGTCTTTGGGTTGACAGTAATTACGTTGGTGTTTAAGGGGCCGGCTGCGCTGATGCGAGCCAGTTCCTCTGCTGTAAGCTCCCGTGCGCCGGTTCGACCCAGCACCCGGTTGTCGTTATGCTTCATCGCTTCCTCCTTACGTTTTGTTCAACAACATCTGCGCGCTAACCGTTCTTGACGGAAAGCGGTTCATGGTGCAAAAGGTCTGCAAATGTTACGGACAAAGGAGCGCTGTTGCAGGGCGGAGTTGTTAGTTTGGATACCATACGCCAGAATTTGGTTTGCTGAACCAAGCGGGCGTTTTAGTTCGTAATTTGTAACAGGAGCGGCTAGAAGAAAGTGGGCCTGACAGCGGCGCAGCGGAAGGATATTCTTGCACCCATGCTGACGAAGAGATCGAAACTCGTTGTCTTGTGTGTTTTGTTTTTCAGCGGCCTTTCCACCATTGCTGCACAGGGCGTGGCTCAAGTCGCGCTTCACGATGGCCCGGTGGCATTGGCAGCCAATACGTTACAACTCATCGCTCCCACGCATCCTCCAGTGACACTGGCTCCTACGGACCTGAGATCTTTTCCACGCATCACCGTTTCCGTTCATAATTCTCATACTAATGCCGACGAGGTTTACGCGGGCGTTCGCCTTTCCGATCTGTTGACAAAGATGGGTGCGCCGCTGGGAAGCGAACTACGCGGCAAAGCTCTTTCAGGATATGTGATTGCGGCCGGCTCCGACGGCTATCGTGCGGTATTCGCGCTGGCCGAAATCGATCCCGGCTTCCATCCGGGAGAAATCATTGTTGCTGACCAAATGAACGGTAAGGCGCTGGATTCTCATTTCGGCCCGTTCAAGGTTGTTGCCACGGAAGATAAGCGCCCGGCACGTGGGGTGCGCAATTTAGTGAGCCTCGAGCTGAGGATGGCGGAATAGGGAAAGTTAGGTGAATCGCGGCCCTCACAAATTTTTGTCATTCCGACACGCGACCGAAGGGGAGCAAGGAGGAATCTGCTGTTCGGTCGATTTGAGTGGGCCGCTGAAATCAGGATCAGACGAGAGACAAAATATGAAACGCGAGATCAAGTCTGTTGACCAGTACATCGCTTCCCAGCCCAAAGCCATCCAGGACATTTTGAAGCTTGTCCGGGGCGCAATACGCAAAGCCTTACCTGCGGCTGAGGAAACTATTTCCTATAAGATTCCCGCTTACAAGCTGAATAACGCTGTTGTGATTTATTTCGCAGGTTGGAAGCGGCACTATTCTCTGTATCCCATTACGCAGCCGGTAATCGCGGAATTTGAGCGGGAGCTTGCATCGTATGAGATCAACAACAAGGGAACGCTCCGCTTTCCGCTCGCTGAGCCAGTTCCAGTCAAGTTGATCGCCAGAATCGCAAAATTCCGCGCCAGAGAAGTCAGAGAAGAAATTGGAAGCGATAAAAAGACGCAGGTAAAAAAGCGTTAAAACGGCGGTCGAAGCGGCTACACGCCCAGCTTCTTCACTTCTTCGTTGTAATACTTGCGGTAGAGGATGTCCCACTCCTGCGAGCCTTCAAGGATAGTCCGCTTCTGGCTCTCAATCTTCAGCCGCGCGCTCTGGTCGATACGGGCTTCGTTGTTGAGCAGCTCTTCGAGAATCTTGCGTGTTTCCTGGCGGATGGTGTTGGGGTCTTCGATGAAGTCCACTTCGTCGACCGTCTTCAGAGCGTCGGCCACCGCGCGCGCCAGCACGTTTACTTTGTCGCGGCTCAATCTCACAGCACCGCCTTGTACTTGCGCACCAGTTCGGTCTTCACTTTGCGGAACATCTCCTGGTAGTTGGCGCCGGTCTTGTTCATCTCATCCGAATAGGCCTCGAGGATCACTCGCACCTCATCGTTGATGCGGTCTTCGAGCGTCAGTTCCTCGAGCAGCGCGGCGTGTACGCGCTCGGTCACTTTAGGCATGGCATCGGTTTCGATGGCCTTGCCCGCAATCAATTTCTTGGTGACTTCGCGGGCCAAATAGCCCACATATTCCTTGGAAAGAAGCATGTGCGGATAGATTGTCCTGTATCAGCAGGGCTTTATTTTGTGAAAGATAGAGTGTAACACGACATGAATTTTGGGACACTACCCCGCTACGCCGTAATGGATCAATGTTAGGAAGATTTGTATCAGGGCATGTCTTAAGGCATGCCGCTGGCACCCTTTCACCCAAACGGCATACAATGCACTCGTAGAATATTTTCCGCTATGTCACCCACGCCTGACGACTTAACCATCATTAAAGATGACATGATTGCCTTTATCGAAGGCCATGGCATGAGCCGCTTCCACGGATACGTGGACTATGAAGAAGTGCAGTGTGTCATGTGGGAAATGGGCGACAATCCCGACGGCTGGAAGGATTTTGTCGAACTGGCCAAGAGCGCGGGCGCTCCGTTTCTAACCATGCATGCCTGGAAGCTGGAGCGCGAGGAACTGGATGATTTGGTTGACCGCCTCTCCCACTCCGAATTCGGCGACGGCGACGATGTCGAGGATGCCCGCTGGCTGCGCACGCACGTCGGCAAAGTTGGATTTCTTCAGCTCGGCTGGTCCTATCAGGGATCGATGTTTCTTTGCGAAAACAGTACCGACTGGTATGACCGTTACCAGCGTCTGCTGGAAGTCTCGGAAGATTTCGGCGGCATTCCCATCGATGAACCGGATCAGGATGACGAGAACTAGCTGTGCGCTGGGAACTGGCTCCGGCAGATTCTGCGCAAGCGCAAGCGTTGGCTTCGGCTCTTCGCGATTTTCCCAGCCTGCCATTTCATCGCAACGCAACATCCGGCTCTTTCGATGAAGCCGCTGTTCAAACTCTGGCCCGCTTGCTCCTTCGCCGTGGCTTGACCGACGCCGGCTCTGCCGCGAGTTATCTCACTCCCTCTCTCGATCATCTCCACGCGCCCGAACAAATGGCTGGCCTGCGCGCCGCCGTCGACCGCATCGATGCAGCCATCGAACGCAAAGAGCCGATGCTGATCTACGGCGACTACGATGTCGACGGCACGATGGCGATCATCATCCTGAAAACAGCCATCGAACTCTGCGGTGGCTCTGCCGATTTCCACGTCCCGCATCGCATTCGCGAAGGCTATGACATGCGCGACGATGTGATCGAACGCGCCGCTGCCTCGGGCATTCGCCTGATCATCAGCGTCGATATGGGCATTCGCGCCTTCGCCCCGGCCGAAACCGCGCACCAACTCGGCGTCGATCTCATCGTTACCGACCATCACCTTCCCGGCCCCGGCGGCGTGCCCAAAGCACATGCGGTCGTCAATCCCAGTCAGGCGGGGTGCGGATATCCCTATAAACAACTATGCGGGGCAGGTGTCGCGTTCAAACTCGCGCAGGGATTGATACAGCGCCGCCTGCCGGAAAAAGATCAAACCCGCCTGCTCTTGTCGTTCATGAAAGTGGTAGCCATCGCCACCATCGCCGACGCAGTTCCGCTCACCGGTGAAAATCGCGTCTTCGCTAAACTCGGCCTCGACGCGCTGCGCTGCGCTGTTAACCCGGGGTTGAAAGCGCTGCTCGAAACCGCACAAATTTCCAGCAAGCGCCCGCCCAACTCCTCCGAAGTCGCTTTCCGCATTGCGCCCCGCATCAACGCCGCCGGCCGCATGGATATTGCCCGCGACGTGATCGACCTATTCGGCGCGAAAGATATCGACCAGGCCCGGTTGTTGGCGGGAAAACTCGATCGCCTGAATGCCGAACGTCAGGAAGAAGAGCGCCGTATTCTACAAGCCATCGAAGAGCGCATCGCCGGCGATCCCGCGCTATGCCAGTCTTATTGCATCGTTGTCGATGGCGAAAGCTGGCACCGCGGCGTCATCGGCATCGCCGCCACGCGCGTGGTCGAACGCTACCATCGTCCCGCCATCGTAATCTCGCGCGAAGGTGAAGAAGCCTACGGCTCCGGCCGCTCTATTCGCCCCTTTCACCTGCTCGAAGCCGTCGAGGCCAGCGGCGCTCTTTTCACTCGCTTTGGTGGGCACTCCCACGCCTGCGGCTTTGCCATGCCCTCCGCGAATGTCGCTCAACTCCGTACGGATTTGGATGCCTTCGCCCGCGCTCGCTTGACGGAAGCCGACTTCGATCCGGTTCTCGATATCGAAGCCGAGCTTCATCTTGACGAAGTCACGCCAGATCTATATCAAATGCTCTCTCTGCTTGAGCCTTATGGAACGGGCAATCGCGAACCGGCATTTAGCGCGCGCAACGTTCGACTCACCGCTCCACCAAAGATATTGAAAGACAAACACGTCAAACTGAAATTGAAGGCAAACTCGAATGGCAGTGGTCGAAAACTGAACCCAGTCTTCGACGCTCTAGGCTGGCACATGGCCGAACGCCTTCAGCAGTCCCCACTTCTGGCCGGAGACCCCATCGACATCGCCTTCACCATCGGCCACAACGATCATCCCGAGTTCGGCGGCCTTGAATTGGAGCTGCGGGATTTCAGAACCGCCTCGTAAGCAGGTCACTGTCGCGGGTTACTAACCAAAAGTACCTCCGTAATCACGCTGCCCTCGATCCTCGCGCCCGCAGCGTGGTGCCGAATTAAACTCGGTTAGACGCAATAGGTCGCGTCTAAAACAGACAATGGCACTAAGAAACATTTCGGTTTTAAACGTCGTTGGTCTTATCTGTTTCTTGCTGGCGGCATTTTGGCTGAAGTCGGCTATGACCAACTCCAGGGTGCTCAATGATGAAACTTCAAGCGCCGATCTTTCGTCGGCCAGCCAAAATGCAAGCCCTCTGATCGAGGCTCTGGAAAAATACCGGGTCGACAATGGTTTCTATCCAACAACTTTGGATTCTCTGAACGCGGGCTATCATTCATCCGGTTCGATGCACGGCTTGTTATATTCGGCCTACCTTGGCGATTGGATCTATAAATCTGAAGCCTGCACCGCCCGCCAGAAATCGTTGCAGGGATGGATCATGGAAACAACCGATAAGTATCAGAGCCAAGTAGCCCAGTTCCAGTCCGAGTGCGTCACGGGCTACCGCAATTACGCGCTTCAATCGGGAGATTTTCCACCAAGCCCCCACAGTTACGGGCTCGAACGTTGGGCATACTACACCTCGGTAAAAAAGCAATGGGAACTGGGATGGTGTTCCCATGACCGCCAGCGCTCCAGGAGCGCATTCAACGGTACCTGCCGCTGGTAGCATATCCGCCGAAGTAGTCAAGTACCCCATCCATCATCGTCGAACGGGATTCACTATGGAGATTGGAAGATTGTCCTATACAACCTAATGCTAAACTTCCGGTTCTATCGAATCGGAGGTGTGCCATGCGTCACTTGTTTACGGCCATTCTCACCCTCACCCTGGTTGCTGGTTCATTCGCCCAAACCAAACCATCGAAGCCGCCGATGCCGGCGCCTGCTGCGCCTGCCGTCACCGACTCCTCCGCGCGATTGCCCGTGAAACGTGTGGTGCTCTACAAAAACGGCGTGGGCTACTTCGAACATACAGCGCGTGTACACGGCACGCAGGACCTCAATATCGACTTCACCACCGCACAACTCAACGACGTATTGAAGTCGCTCACCGCCGTAGATCTGGGCGATGGCCGGATTTCATCGGTGCGATACAACTCGACTGCACCGCTCGACGAGCGGCTGAAATCGCTGCGCCTGCCTTTCGGCGAACAAATTACGCAGGCCGAATATCTCTTAGCGCTTCGTGGAGCGCGTGTTGAGGTGCATAGCGGATCGGCAACGGCCGCGGGCCGGTTGCTAAGTGTCGAAAAAATCCGCAAGCCGCGCGGCAAGGACGATTTTGAAGACGTAACAACTTTTTCCGTAGTCACCGACGGCGGCGAAATGAGGAACTTCGAACTCACTTCGGGCACATCGGTGCGCGTTGCCGATCGCGAGCTAACTGACGAAGTGGGCCGATATCTCAGCCTGCTCGGATCGTCGCGTGCTCGTGATGTAAGGTGGATGAGCTTCACCGCGAGCGGTTCTGGTGAGCGCGATATTTTCGTCAGCTATATCAGCGAAGTGCCCATCTGGAAGAGCACTTATCGCATCATCTTTCCCGAAAAGCAGGGTGAGAAGCCGCTCTTGCAGGGCTGGGCCATTATCGATAATACGATCGGCGAAGACTGGAAAGATGTTCAGCTTTCTCTGGTTGCGGGCGCGCCGCAATCTTTTGTTCAAAACATTTCGCAGCCCTTCTACGCGCGGAGGCCGATCGTGCCGTTGCCGGAGTCCGTGATGCTCACACCGCAATCGCACGAAGCGACATTGGAATCCGACCGTCTGGACCAATTTGCGAAGTTACAGTCAGGCAGTGGAATCGGTGCAGGCTCAGGTGGCGGAGTCGGTGGCGGGGTGTTCCGATCCGCGAACGGCCTCACCGGTCTATCCGGCCTGGTAAAAGATCCTTCAGGGGCTGGAGTTTCTGGAGCTCATGTAACGGTGCGCAACGAAGAAACCGGCGTAGCGCAGGTTGCCACTACTGATCGTCAGGGCCGTTACAGTTTCACCGATATTCAGCCCGGTCAGTCGGCCCTGTTTGTCAACGCTCCCGGATTTCAGCGTTTCAACTTATCGAATGTATACATCGGCGTCGGCCGCACCAATCAAATTGATGCCACACTGAACCTCGGTAGTGTCGGCGATACGGTCGAGGTGCAAACCGCCGCACCGACCATCGAAACGTCGTCCTCACTGATGGGTACTGCGGAGAAGCAAGGTTCCGAGGCTGAAGGCAAATCCGCAGGAGATTTTTTCGAATACAAAATCGGCCAGAAAATTACCATCGGCAGGAACCAGTCAGCCCTTGTGCCGATTTTGCAGGCGCATATCGAGGCCGAAAAAGTCACACTGTGGAATGAAAATTCCACCCCGTTGCGCTCGCTGTGGATCAAGAATACCAGCGGCCAGGTTCTCGACTCAGGCACCTTCAATATTCTCGAGTCGGACCAGTTCGCCGGGGAAGGCGTTCTGGAAACAATTCATCCTGAGGAACGCCGGCTTCTCTCCTATGCGGGCGATGCCGCTGTGCACGTCAAATATGCGGAAGACTCCACAGAAAAGCCTTTCAGCCGCGTGCGCATTGCCCATGGCGTAATGCAGCTTACCAGGGAACAACGGAAGGTGAAGAAGTACACCATCCGCAACGCCGACACCGACTCCCGGCAGATCGTCGTGGAATATCCCGCCGAAGAAGGATGGGAACTTACGCCTGCCACGCCAAAGCCGGAAGAATCTACAGAGTCGTTTCACCGCTTCCGCGTTTCCGTGGACGCGGGCAAAACGGCGGAATTGACCGTGGAAGCGGTCCACCCCGAAGAAACTGACTACGCTTTGACCAATCTCGACGATAACGAAGTTGCTCTACTCGTGCAGCAGAAACGCATGACACCAGCCATGCAGCAGGCTTTCGATCAAATTCTGAAGCAAAAGGAAAAAATCGACGACCTTTCCAATCAGATTGCCGACCGCAAGCGCGAGAGCGATCAGATCACAGCTGATCAAAATCGCATCCGCGAGAACATGAAAGCGCTCAAGGGAACTTCGGAGGAAAAAGCCTTGCTACAACGCTATGTCGGCCAACTCGATGGACAGGAAAGCCGGTTGGCAGTCCTGCGCCAGGAGTCCGCCAATCTCACCGCGCAGCAGAACCAGGCCAGGGCCGAACTCGACCGTATGATCATGGAAGTGAACGCGGACGAAAGCTTCTAAGAAAATCACAATCGAGTCCCGGCCATGCTGCTAGCCAAACGCAGAATTCGTTTGGATTAGACTGAACTTGTAATGCCGCTTCCCATCTACCGCCTGCGCCGCCTGCTGGCATTCGTCACGGTCCTATTTGTTGCCGTGGTGGCCGGCATGTATGTCTACGCGCGGCTGCGGCAGCATAGTGTGTTGGGAGAAGTTCCCAACAAGATTTCTTACGACATCAAGCAAACCGCCAGCGGTTTTCAGTTTTCGAAATCCGAAGCTGGCCGCACCGTCTTTACCATCCGCGCCAAAGACGTGAAGGAGTTCAAGCTCAACGGCCGCGCCGATCTGCACGATGTCAGCATCATCCTTTATGGCCGCGACACTTCGCGCTTCGATCAGATTTATGGTGACAACTTCACCTTCGATCCGAAATCCGGAGACGTGCTGGCTCGCGGCGATGTGCAGATTGATCTACAGGCCAACCCATCCGGCGCTGCGGCGCCCGATCAGGCGACTCCCAAGGAGCTCAAGAACCCCATCCATCTCGAAACCACCGACTTGGTTTTTAATCGCGACAGCGGAGACGCTTCTACCGATGCCCGCGTGAATTTTCGTACTCCGCAGGCTACAGGCTGGGCCGTGGGCGTGCGCTACTCGGCCAAGGCCGGAGTGCTCACGCTGGCGTCGCAGGTTCATGTGACTCTAACCGGGCAGGATGCCGCCAGGCTTTTTGCCACGTCCGGAGCCATCAGCCGCGAACCCAGAGTGGTCGTACTCGAACATCCTCGCATGGAGCGGGAAAACGGAACGCTGCAATCCGAGCAAGCCACATTCATTCTCGGGCCGGAAAATGAGGTGCAACGCATACTGGCCAGCGGCGACGTGAGCGCCGAATCGACCGCGCAGGATACGGACAAAATGCGGGCCCGGGCCGACGAGGCCGACCTGCTGCTCACCGGCAAACAGAATCTTCTGCGCACTGCCACCTTGAACGGCCATGTTCACGTGGAGCGGGTGGGAGATCAACCAATGCAAGGCGATGCGGGCCGCGTTGTGTTGGATTTTGTTGGACAGAACGTGGTTCAGAAAGCTCACGCCTCAGCAGGAGTTCGATTGGTGCAGCAAGGCGCCAGCGCCAAACCATCCGCGACCGATAATTCCGGCCCGCAGGATTTCGAGATTACCGCACCTGTGATCGACTTCTTTGTCGCCGATGGCAAGCGGCTGGATCGCGCTAACACATCTGGCGCCGCGCAAATTAAGATCTCTCCTGCACAGAATCAAAATCCCGCAAGCCCCGCACAGCAAACCATCATCACAGCCGGTCGCTTCGATGCAAAATTCGCTGCCACTCCTGAGGGCACAAGCCGCCTCACCGCAATGCACGGCGCACCCAATGCAAAAATCGTCAATGTTGTTCAGGGACAGCCCAGCCGCGTCAGCACCAGCCAAACCCTCGATGCTGCATTTCTTCCGGAAGGAGGAATCGAATCGATCATCCAGCAGGGAAGCGTCACCTACACCGATAATCAGGAGCCTGCGAAACAGACCCAGGCTTGGGCGGAAAAAGCCGTCTATACTCCGGCCGATCAAATCCTTCAGCTGACCGGCAGCCCGCGCGTGGCCAATGGGGGCATGAGCACAACCGCCAACATCATTCGCATCAACCGCGCCTCCAACGATGCTTTCGCCAATGGCAATGTGAAAAGTACGTACAACGAACTCAAAGAACAGCCCAACGGCGCGTTGCTGGCATCCTCCTCGCCGATCCACGTAACCTCAGCCACCATGACGGCGCGTAGCTTACCCGCCATTGCTCTCTATGAAGGCAACGCGCGTTTGTGGCAGGACGCCAACATCATTGAAGCCCCCTCGATCCAATTTGATCGCGACCATCGCTCGCTCGTCGCTCAGGGGAACGCTTCACAGCGGGTTTCGACGGTATTGGTTCAGGAGAAAGCACAAGAGAAAGTTCAGGGCAAGACGCAGGCCAAACTAGCTCCTGAGGATTCTTCGGAAAAAGATCCCGGAGACGCAAAAAACGACTCCCGGAAAGCAGCCGCGCCTGTTACACAAATAGTAAACTCCAAGCCGGGTTCTCCTCTCTCACATGGCGAACACAAATCGAAAACAAACGAAAAATCGGAAAACAGCCTCGGTCAAGCCAGTCCCGTGACCATAAGTGCGATGCGTCTTACCTACTCCGATCCCGACCGCAAGGCGCACTATGAAGGTGGTGTCGTCGCCCGCGGCACCGACTTCCATGCCACCGCCAACGAGATGGATGTCTACCTTTTGCCTCGTAGTCAAGTATCGAGCAATCAATCACTTAATAGCCCAGGAAGGCTGGACCGCATGGTGGCGCGAGGCAATGTTGTCATTCAGGAACCGGGTCGTCACGCCAACGGACAGATGCTGGTCTACACCGCCTCCGACGACAAATTTGTCCTCACCGGCGGGCCGCCCAGCATTTTTGATGCCGAACATGGCAAGATTACCGGGGTTTCGTTGACTTTCTTTAGAGCCGATGATAGGGTGCTCGTAGAAGGCGAAGCAAGTACTCCTGTGGTAACACAAACGCGAGTGGCAAAATAAGCCGCTATAGATGGCACGATAAATGCGTACCCTGGCCACTGATGAAATTGGCAAATCTTATCGTGGCCGTCGCGTTGTAAACGGTGTCAGCCTGCGCGTAGAGCAGGGCGAGGTAGTTGGTTTACTCGGCCCCAACGGCGCTGGCAAGACGACTACTTTCTACGCCATTGTTGGCCTGATCCTCCCCGATACTGGCTGCGTTTTATATGACGGTCAGGAAATTACTGACGTTCCCATGTACCTGCGGGCGCGGCAGTATGGCATCAGTTATCTCCCACAAGAAGCTTCGGTTTTTCGCAAACTCACGGTCGAGGAAAACATACTCGCGGTACTGGAAGCGCAGCCGATGTCCTGGCACGAGCGCCGCGAGAAGATGGAAAAATTTATCGATGAACTTGGGCTGGAGCACATACGGCAAAATCGGGGATACGCGTTATCGGGCGGCGAGCGCCGCCGCGTCGAAATCGCCCGTTGCCTGTGCATCAATCCGACGTTCATTCTCCTCGACGAACCATTTTCCGGGATCGACCCCATCGCCGTTCTCGACCTGCAGAAAATCATCAGCGGCCTGCGGGCCAGCGGTATCGGGGTGCTGATCACGGATCACAACGTACGCGAAACGCTGACGGTAACGGATCGCGCCTACATCATCGACGACGGCAGAATCTTCCGCCACGGCCCGCCAGAGCAATTGGCCAACGATCCGGAAGTGCGACGGGTGTATTTGGGAGAAAGTTTTTCGCTGGTGTGATTTTCGAATTTTAGATTTGCAGGACCCAAAGTTCTTGTCATTCCGAGCCGGGCTGAAAGCCCGGTGAGGAACCTGCTGTTCTTAGGCGCTGGCAAAGCAGCTGAGTTCTCGCTTCGCGAGGAATGGCAGGGTTGTTGAAAGGGCCGAAGACCAAAGGACCGACGACCAATACGACATGGTGTTACTCCAACACAAACTAAGCGTCAAGCTCTCCCAGCGCCAGATTCTCACGCCGGGCCTCGTGCAGATGGTCTCCGTCCTCGCGCTCAACAAGCTTGAGCTTAAGGATATGATCACCGCCGAGATGGTCGAGAACCCGGTTCTCGAAGAACTCGAAGATTCCGTCCCGTTGATCGACGAAGTTGGCCGCAAAGAAGAAGACCGCGATCGGGCCTCCTCTGCCGCCACCGACGAGAATCCGCTACCCGCGGCCGAGAAGAAAGATCCTTTCGAGGAGATTGACTTCGGTTCGTTCTTTCAGGATTACCTCGACCCCGGCTATCGTACCCGCAGCGAAACTGAAGACATCGAGCGCCCGTCCTTCGAAAATTTTCTTTCGAAGCCGACCAATCTCACCGACCACCTGGCGTGGCAGGTTGGAGCGCTAAGCCTTAGCCCCGCAGTTCGCGAGGCTGCCGAGCAGATCATCGGCAACCTCAACGAAGACGGCTACCTGATCGCCAGCGACGAAGAGATGCTGGGCGTGGCGCCCCCCGCTCCACCGGAAGCCGATGCCGCAGCGGCCAGCAATATCGTCAGCGAAGCGGCCGCACTGGGATTAGGGCAGGAAGAAGCATCAACCGGCATTATTCCCGAAGGGCTTGTCGCGAACGATTCTGATGTAGCGATTGGCGAGGACCCGAATTCTTTCGAACTCCCTGCTTCTCATGGGGTAGTTGAAAGTTCCTTAATCTCGGTCGATAATTTGCCGTCCGATCTGCCGCTGTCCGATCTGCCGCCAGCGGAAGTGTCGGTCGCCTCACGAAACGGCGATTCCGCCGCGGCAGTGGCTCCTGCGGTTGAAGTTGCGCCTCCGCGCCCCTTACAAGTCGCTCGTTTCACCGCCGCGGATTTGCAGGAAGCTCTGGAAGTAGTTCGTCAGCTCGATCCTCCCGGAGTAGGCTGCCGCGACCTCCGCGAATGTTTGCTTCGCCAACTCCGCTATCATCAGCAGCAACTCGCGCAAAATAAGAACGGCGACAAGCTGGTCAATGGCACCGCCCAGGTTTTGCAGGATGCCATCGCCATCGTCGATCAGCATCTGCGCGCCGTCCAGAACAAACAGCACAAGGAAATTTCTAAAGCCATCGGCCGCACTGTCGAGGCCGTTCAGCAAGCCCTCGACTACATCCGCACCCTCGATCCCCGTCCCGGCCTGCAATACAACAAAGGGCAAACCCGCCTCATCGAGCCTGATGTAGCTTTCCTTAAGCACGGAGATGAATGGCTGGTCCTGATGAACGACGACGACCTGCCCCAGCTTCGCCTCAATCCGGCTTACAAAAAACTAATTACCCGCGAGGGCAACGAAAAAACCACGCGCGACTATGTGAAAGAGCGCTACAAAAGCGCCATCCAGCTCATCAAGAACATCGAGCAGCGTAAGCAGACCATCACTAAAGTCTGCTACTCCATCGTCGCCCGCCAACAGGATTTTCTGGAACGAGGCATCGACTACCTGAAGCCCATGATGATCAAGGAGGTCGCCGAAGAAATCGGCGTGCATCCCTCCACTGTAAGCCGTGCCGTCGCCAGCAAATACGCGCACACGCCACAAGGCGTCTTCGAACTGCGCTACTTCTTCAGTGAAAGCGTGCAGGGGCCGGAAGGCGGTAACACTTCGCTGCTCATCCTGAAACGCCGCGTGAAAAAATTAATCGACGAAGAAGATTCCAGCCGTCCGCTAACCGATGAGCAGCTGACTCGCATCTTACAGTCGCAAGGCATTCAGGTGACGCGCCGCACGGTGGCGAAGTATCGCGAGGATATGCGCATTCCAAGCACGCACCAGCGCCGCGTGCGGCAATGATGCGCAACCCGAATAATGCAGTGTCCATGATCGCGCAATAAAGGAGCGCCGCTTCATGAACGTGGAATATACCGGAAGACACTACGAAGTCACTCCCGCCATACGCAGCGAGGTAGAAACCGGCCTCACCAAGATCCGCAAAATTCTCGGCGATAGATTTCAAACCAAGGTCATCCTCACCGTCGAAAAGCATCGCCACAAAGCCGAAATCACCATCACTGCGCGCAACGGTCCGCTCGTTAGCCTGGCTCAAGCCAAGGATATGATGATCGCCGTCGGTGAAGCGCTCGACCACTTGGAAAAGCAGGCGGTGAAATACAAAAAGCGCTGGCAGACGAAAAAGCGCTCGGCCCGTAAAACCGAAGAAGAAAAAAAATGGAACGGCAATTCCCCACAGCCGGAGCAAGCAGCGCAAGCGAAGGTCGGCCTCACGGAAAAAACGGCCGTCCCGGTCGCCGTACACCGCTATCCAGCCGTAGCCCGTACCACCGAGGTCCATCTCGTACGCTCCGATGAAGCCGTCTCCATGCGTCCCATGACGCTCGAAGAAGCCATCAAAGAAGCCCACTTCCGCGACCGCGATGTCTTCGTCTTCCGCGACCCCAAAGGCAAAGTCATGATCCTTCACCGTACACGCGACGGCAAGATGGAGTTGATCGAAGCGCCCTAGAACGCATCCTGTTAAACTTTCGTGGTCACAATCATTGGTCTTCGACTGAAGACTTCATCCATGAGGCGCCATGCAACTCCTGCCTGTCGTAGCCTGCGTTCTGATCTCAAGTGCTCTGGTGGCACAAACCTCCAACTCTTCCTCCGAAGCCGGCGCCAAATTCGCCACGCTCAGCGAAGAGTTCATTCATGAGACGCTGGCGTTGTCGCCCTCTAACGCCTCTCAAGCGGGATATCACCAACACGTCGATCCCAAAACCGGCAAGACAGTTGCGCTGGATGCTTTGCTTGACGATGTAAGCACAGCCGGCATGGCGGAGCAGCGCCGCGCCTATGTTCAGTGGCGTGAGCGCTTCCATAGCGAAACTCCGCTGGCCTCGCTCGGTGCCGAAGACGCGGCGGACTGGCAGCTCATCGATGATCAGATCGCATTAAATTTGCTCGAACTCGACCGCATACAGAATTACAAGCACAATCCCACTTTCTATGTGGAGCTTCTGGGCGGCGCTTTCTTTCAGCCGCTCACCGATGACTATGCCGCGAAAGACGTCCGCATCGCCGACATCCTTTCCCGCGTTGCCGCCACTCCGCGTTTCCTCGAACAAGCCCGCGACCAGTTGGTCGACTCCGATCCCATCTTTATCAAGGTTGCTATCGACGAAAATGACGGCAACATTGATCTGATCGAGAACACCATCGCCGCAGCCATTCCCGCCGGTTCGAAGTTGAAAGCCCAGTTCGATCAGGTTGCGCCACCCGCCGTGGAAGCGCTCAAAAGTTTTTCCAGTTGGCTGCAGGAAGATCTGGCGAAGCGCAAAACCGATCGCACCTGGCGCCTGGGCAAAGATCTCTACGCGGAAAAATTCCGCCTGGTCATGGAAACCCCCGTCACACCGGATCAGGTTCTCGCCGACGCGGAAGCCGAACTCAAGAAGACGCGCGCCGAAATGCTCCAGATCGCACTGCCTCTGCACAAACAGTACTATCCCGATCACGAGGATCACGCCAGCCTCAGCCCGCAGGAACGCGAGAACAAAGTAATCGGAGAAGTGCTTTCAAAAATTTCCGACGATCACGCCCAGCGCGATGACCTGATGCAAACTATCAAAGACGATCTCGCCGGCATTCGGCAATTCATCGTCGATAAAAAAATCGTCTCGCTGAAATCGCGCGACAACTTGAAGGTCATCCCCACGCCGCCTTTCATGCGCGGTATCTATTCCGTCGCCGGCTTCCACTCCGCGCCCCCGCTCGATCCCAACGCCGAAGCTCAATACTGGGTTACTCCCATCGATCCCAAAACGCCCGCCGACAAGGCCGAGTCGAAGCTGCGCGAGTACAACAACTGGGTACTGAAGTGGCTTACCATTCACGAGGCGTTGCCCGGCCACTACGTGCAGGCCGAGCACGCCAACGAAATCCAGCCACTGACGCGCCGCCTCGCCCGCGGCATCTTCGGCAATGGAGCCTACGTGGAAGGCTGGGCTGAGTACATCGCCCAGGTCATGATGCAACAGGGCTTCGCCAACAGCGACCCGCGTTACCGCATTAGCTATCTGAAGGTCTGGCTGCGCGCCGTCGGCAATACTGTTCTCGATGTCCGCATGCAAACCATGGGCATGACCGACGACCAAGCCATGTCGTTCATGATGAACGATGCCTTCCAAACCCGCGCCGAAGCCGAAGGTAAATTGCAGCGCGCCAAGCTGAGCTCAACCCAGTTGCCGACATACTACGTAGGCACAAGCGAATGGTGGAAGTTGCGCCACGCTTACGAATCCGCCAAAGGCAAAGACTTCACCCTGGCCGAATTCCACGACCGTGCCCTCGATCAGGGAGCCTTGCCAGTTCCCTGGCTGCAAAACATTCTGCTGCCGAAGTAGCTTGAGATGTTTCGACCGCACAATAGATATCCGCGCGTGGATGTCCGCGCCATAAAGCCGGGTGCCGAACCCTGAATCCTCTTTCGCTATTGCCTGGCGCGAAGCGTATGATGCTCCCGCTGTTAACTCACTCACAGGAGATGACTATGAAAAAGCTCTGCCGTCTAGTCGTATTCTTGTTCCTGCTCGCTCCTACATTGTTCGCGCAGGAGAACTACACGGAAGGTCCGGTGTGGCGCGTGTCTCTGATTCGCGTAAAGCCCACGCACATGGACGAATACCTTACCACTCTGCGCAAATCAAGCAAGCCGTTCTTCGACGAAGAGAAGCGCCAGGGGATGATCGTGGATTACAAGATCTTCTTGAAAGAAACTAAGAGTAATCCCGAAGATTGGGACATCTGCGTAGCAATTCAATACAAGAACCACGCTGCCATGGATGGTCTGGATGCCAAAAGCGAGGAGGTACGCGACAAAATCCTTGGCGGCAAAGCTCCGGCGCAGCAAATTGCGGAAAAACGCCAGGAGATTAGGGAAACCGTCAGCTCAGACTTGCTACAGGAAATTTTTCTGAAATAGAAAGGAAAAGTAGGTTGTGTAAAGGCGGGCGTTCTCGCCCGCCTTTTATTTTGGTCACCCATACTCGTACGTTTTAATACCAGCCACGCGTGCTAGAATCCGCCGCGAGGATTTTCCCATGCCAACCCGGCCCCGCACGACGATCTTTCTTCTTATAGTCCTGTGTGCAGCAAATCTTTCGTTAGCACAGTCCGTTAACCCGCAGAAACTTTCCGTCCATTGGGAAGAACTCACCGCCGCCGACTTCCGCGAAGGCATTCATCGCGCACAGGGAACTTGTCTTTTGCCCTTCGGCATTCTGGAAAAGCACGGTCCGCATCTGCCGCTTGGTACAGATCTACTCGATGTCCGCTATGCCGCGCTGCACGCCGCCGAGCAGGTATACACCGTAGTCTTTCCTGAATATTATTTCGGCCAAATCGCCGAAGCTCGCCACGAACCGGGCACAATCGCCTATAGCCGGGAGATGCAGCTCGCGCTGCTTCAGGAAACCACCGACGAAATGTCCCGCAACGGCTGCAAGAAGATAATCATCGTCAACGGCCACGGCGGCAATGAAAGCCTGTTACCCTACTTCGCCCAAACCCAACTAAATGCGCCTCACGATTACGTAGTCTACGTGTTCGACAAACGCAGCCCCGGCTCAGGCGGCCCGAAAAAGAAGACTTCGATAGACATGCACGCCGGCGAAAGCGAAACCTCGAAGATGATGATCGCGCGTCCGGACACGGTCCATCTCGACCGCGCCAGCAGCGAGTCCGGCGCCGATCAGCACCGCCAGAATCTTCCCGAAGATGTCTACACCGGCATCTGGTGGTACGCGCGTTTTCCTAACCACTATTCCGGCGACGGCTCCGCCGCAACGCAAGAGCTGGGCAATTTTCAAATGGATTGGTGGATCGATGCCATCGTGAAGTCAGTCAAAGCAGTGAAAGCCGACGACGTCAGCCTCAAGTTACAGAATGAATTTTACGAGAAGAGCAAGCACCCGTTGGACACCCAGCCATGATTCCACCATTCAGCACTGAGCATTCAGTCCCTCGGAACCAAAATGGCTGAATGCTAAGTGCTGAATGCTGAGTGCTTTTTTTAACTACGAACTCCCAATCAGCACTCCAGTAATAAACACCAAAGCCCCGCCCAACCCCACCTGCAGTGCCGCCGAAACCCACGGGCTATCCATATAGCGCCGTCGAATCCAGGTAATCACTCCCAGTTCAACCAAAACCACCGCCCCTGCTGCCCACAACGCCACACGAAAGTCTTTGAGCAAAAATGGCAGAGTGTGCCCGATGCCGCCCAGCGCGGTCATCGCGCCGCAAATTAAGCCTCGCACCCACGGATGTCCGCGTCCGGTTAGGCTTCCATCATCCGAAAGCGCTTCGGCAAATCCCATGCTGATACCCGCACCAGCCGAAGCGGCAAGACCAACCAGAAATGCATCGTGCGTTTTACCAGTCGCGAATGCCGCTGCAAACACCGGAGCCAGCGTGGAAACCGAGCCATCCATTAAACCCGCGAGGCCGGGCTGCACAATCTGCAAAACAAATAACCGCCGCTGCGCTAGCTCTTCGTCGGCCTTCACATTGGCGGGAAGTTTCTCTTTGTCCAATTCCTGCGCCCGCTCTTCGTGTTCCCGCTCTTCATTAATAAGATCGTCGAGCAGTTGCCGGATGCTGGCATCCTGCGTGCGTTTTGCTGCCTGTTCATAAAACCGCCGCGTTTCCACTTCCAATGTGCTGGCTTCCTTGCGCACGGCTTCGATTCGCAGCGGGCGCGTCAGCCACAACGCGGGCCTGTCCACGAACCCGCGCACATCCTGCCGCCGGATCAGCGGAATGTGTTCGCCGAATTTTTTCTGGAAAAGTTCGATCAGCCGCCGCCGATGCCCCGACTCTTCTTCCCGCATGGCGTCGAACATCTCCGCCGACGCCGGATAGTCCTGCCGCAATCCTTCGGCGAAGTCGCCGTAAACCCGCTCATCTTCTTCTTCTAAAGAAATGGCCAGGGCCAGCACTTCGCGCTCGGTAAGTTCGTGGAACTTCTTCATGGCGATTTAGATTAAATGCCCAAGCGGGGCTGATACAAATCGAAAATCTTTCGGAGTCGAAGAAAGCTGTGGTCACGCTCTGTGATCCTCAGTGACCCCGCTGGTTCAAGCTTCTTACTCCTTCTTCAAACCTGACCAGACGCCAGTCTTCAATGCTACTATCCAGTGCATGGTGCCTCGGAAATCGTCTACCCCTGTTACGCGCAAGAGCCCTCTGCGCGCGGCGAAGAAATCACCTAAGGCCCACACTCGCGACGCTCCGCACGCTCCCGAACTCGTCATCATCACGGGCATGAGCGGCTCCGGAAAAGCGAGCGTGCTGAAAGCCTTTGAGGATTTGGGCTACTACTGCGTCGATAATCTTCCCGTCGAGCTGATCCCGCGCTTCGCGGAGCTCGCTTTGCAATCTGCGGAGATTCGCCGCACCGCGCTGGTGGTGGATGTGCGCGAAGGATCGAAGCTCGCTCAGTTCCCCGGCATCCTTAAAGCGGTACGTAGGCTGATTCCAACCAAAGTGGCCTTTCTCGAAGCCTCCGACGCTGTGTTAATGCGCCGTTTCAGTGAGACGCGCCGCCCTCATCCTCTCGGCACGAACGAACCTGTCAATGCCTCTATCAAGACCGAACGCCGCCACCTGGCAAAAATTCGCGCCCTCGCCGATCTCGTCATCGACACTTCGAAGTTCAATGTTCACGAACTGCGCGCGCATATCACCGAACGTTTTCGCGAACAATCGAAGGAAAAAAGTATTCTGGTTTCCTGCGTGAGCTTCGGCTTCCGCCACGGCGTGCCGGAAGAGGCCGACTTGGTCTTCGACGTCCGCTTTCTGCCCAATCCGCATTTTGTCCCTGAATTTCGTCCGCTCACCGGCCGCGATCCGCGCGTCGCCAAATACATCTGCTCGTTCCCGCAGACGAAGGAATTTATCCGCCGTATTTCCGATCTGCTCGTCTACCTTCTGCCGCACTACATCCACGAAGGCAAAAGTTACCTCACCATCAGTTTTGGCTGTACCGGCGGCCAGCATCGTTCTGTGATGATCGCCGAAGAAGTGGGCAAGCGCTTGCATAAGGCGGGATACCGCGTAAAGATCGCGCATCGGGATATGCCGAAATAGAAGTGCGAAGTAGAAATAGACGAGCCATTGGAGTGGCGGTCAGCTAAAAGTTAACCGCCGCGGTAAAGGATCGACGACAAACGGCCAACAACCGAAGTAAAATAAGCCCTTGCATCTCATGCCAACGTCACCGCGAGTAAGCCCATCCAGCCTGCTCGGAGCCCTATGCGCCAACTGACGCGCCTGGTTCGCTATGCGCTCCCCTATTGGTGGCAAATTTTGTCTTCAGTTGTGCTCATGGCTGCGGTAGGCGCGCTCGATGCATTCAAGTATTTGCTGGTGCGCCCCGTATTTGATCGCGTACTAAACCCTTCTACGGGATCGAAAGATATTCAGTTATTCACCATCCCCGGAACGCATCACGTAGTTTTTCTCCAGGAATTTGTTCCCTCCCGCTTTACCAACGCCTGGACGGCGGTTGCTTTTGCCCTGATCGCATCCACCATTCTGAAAGGCATCTGCGATTACACCGGCACCTACCTCGTAAACCACGCTGGTTTCGGCATGATCACCGACCTGCGTGATGATCTCTACAACGCCATTATGCGGCGCTCCTCGGCGTTTTTTTCCAGGCATGCCACCGGTACGATTCTCTCCGCCATAATCAACGACATCGAGCGCGTGCAGTATGCCATGTCCACAGTGCTGGCGGAATTGCTGCAGCAGTTTTTTACATTTCTATTCGTAGCTTGCGTAGTAGTGGTGCTGGGCAGGAGTTTGTCGTGGGTGTTGCTCTTGTTCGTTCCGGTCATTATCTATTCTTCACGCAAAATCGGTTCGCGGGTGCGCAGCACCACGCGGCAGGGACAGGACAAACTCGCCGAGATCCAAAACATCCTGCACGAAACCATTACCGGCAATCGAATCGTCAAAGCGTTCAATAGCGAGAAGTGGGAGATCTCCCGCTTTCGCGGCGCAGCCCGCCGTCTGTTCCGCGCCAACCTGCGCTCTGTAGCGGCAACGGCCCTCAGTTCGCCCCTGATGGATATTGTCGGCATCATCGGCATCGCGCTTCTTCTGTTGATCGGCCGCGGCCGCATCGCCCACAATGAAATGACGCCCGGTGTGTTCGTGGCCTTCATCACGGCGGTCTTCAGCCTCTACAATCCCGTCCGCAAGTTTGCGCTCTTCAATAACAACTTCCAGCAGGCCCTCGGTGCGTCCAGCGAAATTTTCCGGTTTATGGACATCGAAGATGACGTCCGCGAAAAGCCTCACGCCAAACGTTTGCCGGCATTCGCAAAAACTGTCGCATTCGATCACGTCAGCTTTACCTATGGCGCCGAGGGCGCGGACGCGACCGTGCTGCACGATATCGATCTCGAAGTTCGCCGCGGCGAGATCGTAGCCATCGTCGGCTCCAGCGGTTCCGGCAAAAGTACTCTGGTTCATCTCATCCCGCGTTTTTTCGATGTTACCGAGGGCCGCTTGCTCATCGACGGCTATGACGTGCGCGACGTCACTCTCGGCTCCTTGCGCGAACAAGTAGGAATCGTTACCCAGGAGACAGTCCTGTTCAACGATACAGTTCGCAACAACATCGCCTACGGCCAGCCGCACGTTCCTCTAAAGCTGGTGCAAGCCGCGGCCAAGGCCGCTTTGGCAGACGATTTCATCAAGGCATTGCCCGCGGGTTACGATGAAGTGATCGGCGAACGCGGTATTCGCCTTTCCGGCGGCGAGCGCCAGCGCATCGCCATCGCCCGAGCCATCTTGAAGAATGCGCCAATCCTGATTCTTGATGAAGCGACTTCAGCACTCGACAGCGAGTCGGAAGCGCTGGTGCAATCGGCACTGCACAATCTGATGAGCGGCCGCACCGTGTTTGTAATAGCGCACCGGCTCTCCACCGTCCGCCGCGCCGACCGCATTGTGGTCATCGAGAATGGCGCAATTGCCGATATTGGGTCTCATGAGAATCTAATGACGAAGCTGGGCACCTACCGGCGCCTGTACGATTTGCAGTTTGCCGATTTCGAACAGAAACTGGAGCCGGCGCAACCGAGTTAAATTTCACGAATCCGAATCTGAGAAACCATCTATGCCTCTTCGCTCCATGACGGGCTTTGCGCAGGTCAAGGGTGAATTGACCAATCAAGCCGAGGGCACTTCGCCATCAGCCGCAGCGGCCACGCCAGCTTCCGCCAATGCCCGGCTGGCTTTTTCGCTTGCCCTGAAATCGGTAAATCACCGCTTCCTCGATCTGCATTTCCGTTTGCCTTCGGGCTGTGATTCGATGGAAATGCAACTTCGCCGATTGCTCAAAGAGCAAATCGCCCGCGGCCATGTCGAAGTCACTCTTAGTATCGAGCGCGGCAACAATGACACTCTGGCATTAAATCGCCCATTGGTCGGCGCCTATATCGCGGCTTTTCGTGCCGCTGCCAGCGAGTTTTCCGTCCCTGTCGAACCTGACCTCAACTCCATTCTGCGCATTCCCGGTGCGCTTGATTCTTCCAGCAACGCAGTGGATGGCGCTCTCGAATCCACGGTGATGGCGACTGTAGCTGAAGTTCTCGCTCGCCTGAATCAGATGCGCGAGCAGGAAGGCCGCAGCATCGAGCGCGAACTGCGCGAGCGCATGGCGCATCTTCAAGTTGCCGTTAATGTTGTGCAAGAATATCGCCGCACCATGTTGCAAAGTTATCTGGAGCGGCTTCAGTCGCGGTTGCAGGAGTTGCTAGGTGCCAGTGCTGACCGTGAGCGAGTATTGCAGGAAGCCGCGCTGTTGGTCGATCGCAGTGACATTCAAGAGGAAGTTGTCCGTCTGGAAAATCACATACAACATTTTCTCGGCCTTCTTGACGAGCATGGAGAAGTTGGGAAAAAATTAGACTTCCTGCTGCAGGAGATGAATCGCGAAGCCAATACTCTGCTCTCGAAAACTTCCGGACTCGCCGGAGACGCTCTGAAAATCACCGAAGCTGGGTTAAGCATGAAGGCGGAGATTGAAAAATCGCGCGAGCAGGTGCAGAACCTGGAATGATCTCCCACAAACCAGTCGTCTACATCATTTCGGCTCCATCCGGTTCGGGCAAATCGACGCTTGTCAACGAGATCCTCAAATCTGTTACTGATCTCGAATTCTCCATCTCTTACACCACACGACCACCGCGCGGCAGCGAGGTCGATGGTCGGCAGTACTATTTCATCTCCCGCCCTGAATTCGAGCAGATGATTCGTGAAGATAAATTCCTCGAGCACGCCGAGGTCTTCGGCAACTACTACGGCACCGCGCGCCGCTTTCTCGAAGACGCCGAACAGAATGGCCGCGATCTCCTGCTCGATATCGACGTGCAGGGTGCGGAGCAGATTCAACGTAAACTTCCCGACGCCACCAGCATCTTCATTCTGCCGCCCAATCGCAAAACGCTGGAAGAGCGGCTGCGCAAACGCAGTGAAGATCGCGAAGATGTGATCCAGCGCCGTCTTCTAACCGCAACCCGCGAGATTGAAAACTACCAGCGTTACAACTACATTCTCGTGAACGATCAATTGGATGAATCCATTAACTGCCTGCGATCCATTGTGCGTGGCGAACGCCTGTTGCGCGAAGGACTGCCGCTCTCCGAGGAGCAGAAGAAGATTGTTGCGCAGGCCGACAGTTGTCGTCTCGCTAATGTTCGATCACGGTTGCGGCCCATTCTCGATTCTTTTCGCTCCTCCAGCGATTCCGGTGGAGGGTAGTCCTTCGTAACCAAAATAAATATCCGTTGCCCCCACGGTGCCCGATTTCGTGGGAGAATAGGTGTCATTAGCTCCGCTGGCGAAGAACGCAGCGCAGAACTTTCGGCCATCAAAATCTTGCGTCCCCGGCAACAAGGGAGAGAGTCATGAAATTGATCGAAGGCTTCGACAGCAACTATCGATACATTCTGGTCGCCGCCCGGCGCGCCCGCCAACTGCAATCAGGTGCTCCGCCGGTAGTACCGACAAATTCCCGCAAACCCTGCCGCATCGCACAGGATGAAATTCGTGCGGGCAAGGTGAAGTGGGAGATTCCCGAAACCCGCAGTGTTGCCGAGCAGGCCGCTGAAGTCATGGATCAGGCCTTCGGACACGAAGCGTAAGCTTTGCGGTGGAGAGCGAGTTTTCGCACATTATGAAAATTGCTCTCGGAGTAACGGGCGGAATCGCGGCCTACAAGGCGGCGGAAATTGTTCGCCTGCTGCAGGATCGCGGCGTACGCGTGCAGGTCATCATGACTCACGCGGCCCAGGAGTTTGTCCGTCCGCTCACCTTCGCAGCGCTCTCTGGCGAAAAAGTAATCACCGGCATGTTCGCTCCCGGCGAAGAGCACGCCGCCAATATTGACTCGGCCATCGAACATATTGCCATCGCGCAGTCGATTGACGCTCTGCTGGTGGCCCCTGCAACTGCCGGCGTTCTAGCCCACTTCGCGCAAGGCATTGCCAGCGACTTCCTCACAACTCTCTATCTTGCAACCACAGCGCCGGTCGTCGTCGCTCCGGCAATGAACGTGAATATGTGGAATCATCCCGCGACGCAGGCGAATCTGGAAATTCTTCGTAAGCGTGGCGTGAAGATCGTGGACCCGGGCTCGGGATATCTTGCCTGTGGGATGACTGGCAGCGGACGACTGGCGGAAAACGAAGTGATCGTTGCCGCCGCTTTGCAAGCGCTGGGCGCTTCGCAGGATTTCGCCGGCGAAACTATTTTGATTACCGCCGGCCCCACGCGCGAAAAAATCGATCCCGTCCGTTATTTGACCAATCGCTCTAGTGGACGCATGGGTTACGCCCTGGCTGAGGCAGCTTTGCGGCGCGGCGCTCGCGTGCTGCTGGTAAGTGGCCCAACCGAGATCACGCCGCCCGGCGCAGCGGAAGTTACACGCGTGGAGTCAGCCGCGCAGATGCGCGATGCGGTGCTTAGTCTTTTGCCCCAAGCGACCGTGGTGATCAAAACCGCCGCAGTCTCTGACTACCGCGCCAAGTCCGCTGCTGAACAAAAAATAAAACGCAAAGGCCCGCTCACACTGGAACTGGAGCCGACCGCCGACATTCTGAAAGAGATTTCCGCGCGCAAGCAGTCGCAGATCATCGTAGGTTTTGCGGCAGAAACCGAGAACGTCCTCGAAAACGCCCGCCAGAAGCTGGCTGGCAAACAGCTCGATGCCATAGTCGTCAACGACGTTTCCCGCGAAGGCATCGGTTTCGATTCCGAACGCAACGAAGTAACCATCATCACCCGCGACGAAATCGTCGACGTTCCCGAGACCACCAAATGGGAAGTCGCACAGCGCGTGCTCGATCAGGTAGTGCGCATCCGCCAGCAGCGCAAGTCCTTGGTAAAAGCCTGAGAACGCTTTTCATTTTCTCAATTACAATCAATCCTAATGCCTCATACTCTTGAGCCGGAATTGCGGCGCGCTCTTGCCGAACGCGTCCGTTATTGCCATGAGATGGGCATTTACGATTTCTACCGGCGCGGACCGCTTTCGCCAGGGGCAGAACTCGAACCGGTTGCTGCTGTAATATCTTCATTCCCTGAATCCCACAATGAAGCGCGAGAGGAAATGACCGCTAAAAGATCCGCCGTGACCCCAGTCGTTGCTGAAGACAACGTCTTCGAAGTGATCACGCCCAAGCCTGAGTATGGCGTTGCCGATCCGGCCGCTGCACTGAAATTAATTCGTGAAGACCTCGGCGACTGCACGCGTTGCAAGTTGTCCCAAGGCCGCACGAAGATTGTTTTTGGCGTGGGCGATCCGCGCGCCGAGCTGATGTTCGTGGGCGAAGGCCCGGGTGCCGACGAAGACGCGCAGGGTGAGCCCTTTGTGGGCCGCGCCGGTCAGTTGCTCAACAACATGATCAAAGCGATGGGGCTGCGGCGCGAAGATGTCTACATCGCGAACATCGTCAAATGCCGTCCGCCCGGCAACCGCCAACCCGAGCCCGATGAGTGCAACACGTGTTCGCCATTTCTCATGCGGCAGATCGCGGTGATCAAGCCTAAAGTTGTGGTCGCCCTCGGCGCGACGGCGGCCAAGAATCTGCTCGCCATGAATTCTTCCCTTGGCGACTTGCGCGGACGCTTCTACGATTTCAAGCCCGTAGGCGTGCGACTGGATCCCTCATGGCCCGGCGCACGCCTCGCGGTGACTTATCACCCAGCGTACCTGCTGCGCGACCCACGCCAGAAAGGCGAAGCATGGAAAGATTTGCAGATGGTAATGAAATATTTGGGCATCGAGCCACCGAAAAAAACCGCCGACTAAGCAGCTCAATGTTCAGTTGTCATCCTGGGCGAAGCGAAGGACCCCATGCCCGCTTGCGCCGTAACGAACTCTGCCGGGAGTTTTCTCAAGTGTACAAGTAAGCTGCACGAACCGGCTGTGTAGAGCGCCGTAGTTTATCCTTCCAATCAATGCCCGAATTCTGCGACGTTGCCCTGCCCGTGCCGCTCGACATGGTTTTCACTTACCGTGTCCCTGCCGATGTAGTCCCTGTAGTCGGCGGCCGGGTGCTCGTCCCTTTTCGGCAGCGGCGCATGATGGGAATTGTGGTTGAACTGCACGACCGCAAGCCATCCGTCGCGATCAAAGCAATTCATAGCGTGCTCGACAACGCCCCGGTTCTTGACGATCAGCTTCTACGCCTCGGCCGCTGGATATCTGATTACTATCTCGCCCCGATCGGCGAAGTTTTTCGTGCCATGCTGCCTCTCGGTGCTGAAGTCAAACGCTCGATCGCATACCGCATTACCGCTGAAGGAGAACTGACACTGCATAAGGCCGGGATGGTGGGATCATCCGCCCGTTCGCAGCGCACTCCCGAAGAGCAAGCCGCAGAATTTCGCGTGCTCGATTATCTGGCGCAAGATTCCATTCCCGGCGAACCTGCCGGAATCTCCGAACAAACTTTGCGCTCCGCCACTCAAATTTCTAGGGCTGTTTTAACTGGAATGGTGCGAAAGAAATGGCTCACGCGTGAAGATATCTCCGTCGTCCGCGATGCTGTCAGAACGGTCAAAATCGCCAAGCTAAAGTCAGTAGAAGGAAAGCTCAACGAAAATCAAAAAGTAATTGTCGAAACCCTGGCCGCGTCAGGAGGCCATGCTCCAGTGAAGACCCTGCAAGCGCTCGAAGTCCCTCGAACCACGTTGAATACGCTTATCAAACGCGGCGTCGTCGAAATCATTGAAGAGCCTGCGGCCTTCGCCGTCTCGCGCAGCAAGCCGCGTCCCTCGCCCTTCGATTTCGACCTCAATCCGGCGCAGCAATCGGCATTACACCGTGTGCGCGAGGCTGTTGAAAAAAGAAAATTTTGTGGCATGCTACTGCACGGTGTTACCGGTTCAGGTAAAACTGCCGTCTATCTTGCCGGCATGCGCTCGGTGCTCGAAGCAGGGCGTTCCGCCATTCTGCTCGTCCCTGAAATTGGTCTCACACCCGCGGTTGCGGCAGATCTGCATCAGATCTTCGGCGACGAAGTCGCCATCCTGCACTCCGCCCTTTCGGACAAAGAACGCGCCGAGCAATGGCACCGCATCAAAAATGGCGAGGCTCGCATGGTGGTGGGTACACGCTCGGCTGTTTTTGCGCCGGTTGCCGATCTCGCCTTGATCATCGTCGACGAGGAACACGATTCTTCTTACAAGCAAGAGGAAACGCCGCGCTACCACGCCCGCGATGTTGCTGTGATGCGCGCCAAGATGGCGGATGCAGTAGTCGTGCTCGGTTCCGCAACGCCCTCGCTGGAGTCATATTTCAACGCGACCAAAAATAAGTATGCGCTCGTCGAATTACCCGACCGCGTGGAGCTGCGGCCTCTGCCCGAGGTCGAAATCGTCGACATGCGGCAGGAATTCCAGGAAACCGGACAGGAGCAGGTTATCTCGCGCAAACTCATCGCCGAGATCAGAGACCGCTTCGAGCGTAAAGAGCAGGTGATGGTGTTGCTCAACCGCCGCGGATATTCTCCGGTTGCGCTGTGTCGCGCCTGCGGAAAAACATTGCAATGCCAGAACTGCGCCATTGCCATGACACACCACAAGCGCGAGCATAAAATGATTTGTCACTATTGTGGCTACACCGCGCCCGTGCCCAAGGCCTGTACGCACTGCGGCAGCGAGTACATCTATTTCCTCGGCACCGGCTCAGAGAAACTGGAAGAACTGCTGCACGGCATGTTCCCGCAGGCCCGCATCGCGCGCCTCGATCGCGACACGGTTCGTGGCCACGAAGATTTCGAGCGCACGCTCACCGCACTCAATGAAGGCGAACTTGATTTGCTGGTCGGCACTCAGATGATCGCCAAGGGGCACGACATTCACGGCGTAACGTTAGTCGGCGTGATCGGCGCCGACAGCGCCTTGGGATTGCCTGACTTCCGCGCCGCCGAGCGTACCTTCCAACTGCTCACCCAGGTCGCCGGCCGCGCCGGCCGCGGCCAATCTCCCGGTAAAGTAATTCTGCAAACTTATTTTCAGGACCATTATGCGGTGCAGTATGCCGCCCGCCACGACTTCACCGGTTTTTATGACAAAGAGCTGCGCTTCCGTAGTTGGATGCATTATCCGCCATACTCAGCTTTGGCCAACGTTCTCATCCGCAGCGACAAACTTGACGACGCTTTGCAATGGTCGGGGACATTAGGAAAGTGGTTTGAGCAAAATCGTCATGAAGGCGTGCGCGTGCTGGGGCCTGCGACCGCGCCGATTGTCCGCCTGAAGCGCGATTATCGTTATCATTTCGTGTTGAAGTCGCCCAGCCGGGAAAAGCTGAATAAAACCTTACGCGCCATGCTCGCCTACGCTGCATCACAGAAAATTCCGCGCACGCAAGTGATTGTCGATGTCGATGCCTTGTGGCTGATGTAAATTTCCTGATAGCAGATTATTCTTGCTGAGATGACAGCCCAGCCAAAATTCTTTCCATCGCCCGCAGATTGGCGGGCCTGGCTGGAAGAACATCACGCAATCGAGCCAGAACTTTGGGTCGGCCTGTATAAACGCGATTCCGGCCGGCCCAGCATTACCTGGCCGGAAGCGGTCGACGGAGCGCTCTGCTTTGGCTGGATTGATGGCGTTCGCAAAAGCCTGGGCGCTGCCAGCTACAAGATCCGTTTTACACCGCGCAAGCCGCGCAGCATTTGGAGTGCGATCAACATCAAGCGCGCAACCGAGCTTGCTTCGCTCGGACTCATGCATCCCACCGGACTGGCGGCCTTCGAAAAACGAGAAGCAAAGCGCTCCGGAATCTATGCTTATGAGCAACGAAAAACGGCTAAGCTTCCGCCTGCCTATGAGCAAAAATTTCGCGCCAACAAAAACGCGTGGACGTTTTTCCTGTCTCAGCCTCCGTGGTATCGGAGAACCTCGATTTACCGGGTGATCAGCGCAAAGAAAGAGGAAACGAAATTGAAAAGGCTGGACACGCTAATCAAAGACTCCGCCGCCGAAAAATCAATCGCACAACTAACGCGGCCTCAAGGCAAGAAATAACATGTGGAGACGGGTGCCCCGCCCGTCCCGCCGAGCGAAGCGAGGTGAAACGTTCGAGGAGGATCACTGTTATTGCCCCCTAATCATCCCTCGAATAACCACCACCGAAGCTGCCGGCAGATCGAACATCGCCTCCTTCTCCGCATTCACCTTAGTGTGAACAATCGGCCCATCCGGATCGGCCCAGCCTTTGCTCGTCGGCACAATAGTCGGCTTCCCGCTATTTTCCGCATGAGCCATAAACCGCGTCTGCGCCGGATGCCACTGATACTGTGCGCTGCCGAAAGTTGATATCTCCACCGGCCCGGCAAATCCCTCGTTCTTATTCTCCCCTTCAAATTCAATTCGCACCCGGTGCGCATTCATCTGATCCCGATTCACCGCCATCACCGCCCAGTTTCCATCCGGACGTTTGACCGCATACGCCGTCACCAATTCATGCCCGGCGCCATCTTCCACATCACTCTTCGCCGCAAACACCTCATGCCCCGCGCCGGAAGTCTGCGCCCACTCCAAATTGATTAACTGCGCCACAAAAAATTGCGCCAACGGCTGCTGAATCTGATAGTTGGCATCGACCGTTGACATGCCAAACGTTCCCGGAGAGCCGTTGCATCCCGGCTCCATTTGTAGGGGGAGATAATGGAAGTAGTAAACGGCGTTACCGCCAGAATTCAGAAACGATCCAATGTAATCGGCCAGCCATAGCCCGGAAAAAATATCCTGATAGGTTTCACTGGCTGCTGAAGAAAGATTTCCCTCGGTAATAAACATCGGCATATCCGCCGGAACTCCATCCTCATGCCAAACTTGCATGATGTGGCTCACCAACTCAGGTTCGTCATACAAACTGCCCCACGGGATTCGGCAGGGATCGAGCGGATAATGCTCGAACGAAAAAAATGCCAGGTCGTCCATACGTTGATGCTGCTTCAAATAATCGATAAACCGCCCGGTCCACGAAACTCTTCCGTTGCCATCTGGCCATACTTCGATATCTTTATTAACGCCTTGAAACGATGGCCCGCCCAGCTTCAGCGAAGGATCGACTCGATGAATCGCCGTCGCCCATTGCAAGTACAGCGCGGCGTAATCTTCCGGCAGCATGTATTGACCATCCGCCTCTTCGCCCATCTCGACATACGAAATCGGATAACCGCGCTTCTTTATATATGCAATTTCCGCCGCCGCATTGTCGGGGGTGTCATACAGCATAGCGACCGGAATCATAGCCGGCAGGCCACGCGTCACCCCGCTGGTGAAAAACAGGTCGAATCCCACCTGCGCTTGTTTGGTCGATCCCAAATCCGACGCCTGATGCCAGGGATCGACCGACGAACAATATGTCGCCGTCTGCTCCTGATCCGCCGTGTGCCGGATGACGTCATGAAACTCACCGTCCGCCGTACTCGTACCCAGATAAAGTTCACGAATGGCATAGCCTGCGCAGTTGCGTGGATCGGCGCTGCCATCCGCATCGCAAGTGTTGGAAGATTCCGTCATCCAAATCCGCACGAACCGCACCGGCAGGGGAGTGCCGCTTAACTTGATGGTTTCGCTCCGCCCTTTTCCGTCGTTGACTGAACCTTGCGGAAAGGTTTGCCACACGCCCCGAGTTACGGCCCTGAGTGGATCCTCGCCCGTCCAATACTGCACCGCGTAGTGCCGCGCGTAAGGCTCACCCCACGCAATGCGAATGCTGTCGATCTGCTGCGACTGCGCCAGGTCGATCACCACCCACTGCGGATGCAGCGCATCGCTCTCGCCGGTGAAATGTTGCGTGAGATACGGATTGCTCTTCCAGAAAGAATTCGGATCCCCATCGGTCAGCCGCGAAAAACCTACATTGTCGGTGCCGTCATTGCGCGTGAATCCGCGGCGAGGCAATGCGTAGCCATACGAATAGCGCAGCATTTCTGTGGGAGTCGACGCGCCGGTGAAATACCCCTTGCCGCTGGCGCCGCTCCCATCGCTCCACGTCCCCTGCGGATTCCAATGCCACGCCTCGACAGCCAGCTCCGTGTTTTGCCGGTAGGTCACCGGCTGCCAACCGGACGCCAGCGTCTTCTCCAAAGTCGGTGGCAGCAAATCTTTATCAATCGCCTCGGCCGCGATGCGGTCCACACCAGCGCCTAAAGTTTCTTTCGGAACGAAGTGGTTCGTCGGATGGGAAGTATCAATCGAAATGGTCTGAGCCGCGACGGTGCAGGCGAGAGGAAAACATCCCAGCAGGAAAATGAGGCAAGTCAGCGGAGCTTTCAACAAGGCGCCACCTCCGAAAAGTAATCCATTAAAACGATTGAATAGGGAAGTATACGTAACAACCGGCTTCAATGCGAGGCGGTGTTTGCTTAATGCGCTGTCCGAATAAAGAAGCGGCGTAAAGGAACTAACAGATCGCGCAGCCCGCTTAATAATGAAGGTAAGATCTCGCGCCCCGAAGTGTGCACCAGGGGCGCAGGCGTAAGCGTGAACACCAGCATCAGTACCGCCAACAAAGCGAACCACATCCGCGTCCCCGAAATATAAGGCCAGTCTGGCACCTGCGGATGCCGCCGTCCGCTCACCCGCAAAATGATGGCCCACAGAAACCATCCCGTCCACAGGTAATACGCCATGAACAGAAGAATAAGAATAGTAAGCAGCGAGATGGTTTTGTGCGCTCGTGGCGCTATGGAAAAAACAATATGCCCGCCATCGAGCTGGCCGCCGGGCAGCAGGTTCAACGACGTAGCCAGCATCCCCACCCACGCGGCAATCGCCGTGGGATGCAGCAGCACACGGTTCAGCGGCAGCGCGGCCGTTCCATGGACAAGTCCCATCCACGTCAGCGCATGATGCATCACATGAAAAATCAGCGGATAGCCAAGCTCGTACTCCGCTCCCCCAAACCCCGGCCGCAGCGGCTTCGACCACATGAGGGAAACTGTCAGCGCCACCAGCGCAACTGCGAATCCCGCAATCGGCCCCGCAATCCCAATATCAAACAACGCTGTGCGCGATCGAATCCGTGACCGGATCAGAATCACCGCGCCCATCGTCCCAATCGGAGGCATAGGAATGGGAATAAAAAACGGCAGCGTCGCATATACCCCGTAGCGCCGGCAATACAAGTAGTGGCCCATTTCGTGAGCCAAAAAGAACAGCATCAGCGTGGCCATAAAAGGCAGGCCGCCCAGAAGTCGCGCCGGATGCGTAACCGCCCAGCTAGCCGGAAAGAACGGAATCGATTCATCCGCCATCGAAAGTGCCGGCTGTCCGTGCTGAAAGTTGTATTGCATGCGCGCGCCGGCCACGAGCGTGGTAAAGCATGTCGCCAGCAGCAGCAAAACGTGTAGCCAGTAGCGCGGCTTTGGACGAGGCGGCAACCACTCCGGCACCGGCCTGAAGTATTCGACTGTGGAAGAAACAGTAGGAGGAGTGGGTTCCGACATGCGATTTCGAAGGGCGTTAATTCAATGCTACAAGATCAGAGGAAACAACGCGAAGAGGATTCTCAAATTGCCCAAGCAACATTAACTGGCGACCAATCACGGGCCCTGCTCCCAGGCCCCTGCTTTCCCGCTTTTCAATCAATCGACTGCAATTCCTTCCCCGGCTTAAACCGCACGGCCTTGCCAGGAGGAATCGACACTTCCGCGCCAGTCCGCGGATTGCGCCCGATGCCCGTCTTGCGCGGGCGCACGTTGAACACGCCAAATCCGCGCAGCTCAATGCGATGGCCGCGCGCCAGCGAGTTCTTCATGCTTTCAAAAACCGTTTCCACGGCCAGCTCGGCTTTGGTCTTGGTAATGCCGGTCCTGGCCACCACTTCGTTGATAATGTCGAGCTTAATCACGAACGCCCCCGCGCATGATGTGAAAATCATGCTTCAAGTGATTGATGCTAAGGGAGATAAGTGAGATTGTCAACGGGAGCATCTCTCCCGTAAACTGGCGAAACGAAAAATTGAGCAATTGAAGCGTGAAATGCATTAGGGATTGGCAGGGCTTTTCAATTACGCAATTACCAAATTACCAAATTCTCTTTCAAGGGAGCTCCATGCTGAAGAGTGACCGCTGGATTCGCAAGACGGCCCGCGAACACGACATGATCAACCCTTTTTCCGAAAAGCAGGTCCGCGAAGGCGTGATCTCTTACGGATTGTCTTCTTACGGATACGACCTGCGCGTGGCCGACGAGTTCAAGATTTTCACCAACGTCAACAGCACCATCGTCGACCCCAAGAACTTCGACGAAAAATCCTTCGTCACCATCCGCACCGATATCTGTATCGTGCCGCCCAACTCGTTCGCATTAGCGCGCTCCGTCGAATACTTTAAAATTCCGCGCGATATCCTGACCATCTGCGTGGGCAAAAGCACCTACGCCCGCTGCGGCATCATCGTCAACGTCACCCCGTTCGAGCCGGAGTGGCAGGGCTTCGTCACGCTCGAAATCTCAAATACCACACCATTACCGGCGCGCATCTACGCCAACGAAGGCCTATGCCAGATTCTGTTCTTCCAGTCCGACGAAGTCTGCGAAACCAGCTACGCCGACCGCAAAGGCAAATACCAGTCGCAGCAGGGAATTGTGTTGCCGAAGCTCTAGCAACGCCTGGACCTACATTGCGAAGATGCGAAAGAGAAAGGCACGGCATCAAGCCGTGCCTGAAAGGAAGGTTAAATTACAAAATTACCCAATTACAAAATCCTACTACCGGCTTTCATCTTCCTTGAACATATACTTAATAGCCGGCTTGTAAATCATTAAGTTCGGGCCGCCATCTTCGCGGTTCACTTTAATGCAGGTCTTGTCGTACCACTCGATGATGCCGTGAACTTCCTCGCCATCCTGCAATACCACCACCATGGGTGTGCGCGACTGCATCTGCTTCTGATAATAAAAATTCTCCGCGTTGGTCTGCTCCGGAGGTGCTGCCTTTCGCGCGCTGCCGCCAGCAGCGCCGCGGTCAAATCCCCGGTCTCCGCCTCGCTCACCGCGGTCTCCGCGCTCATGCCGGTCCCGGCGCTCCATCTGCATAGGACTCGAGTGATTTGAGTTGTGATTCGAATGATGGTTGGAATTGTGATTGCCGTGGTTGTGCTCAACGCGCGGCAGCGACGGACGGATCAGTTTGCGGTTGGCAAAATTTTCTTCGTCCCCCGCAACACTCGACGCAGTGGAACCCATAATCTCTTTCATAGTGGCGGTACTCCTGCACACGCGTTCGCCGCAAAACTGGAAGTTAATGGCCCAAAAAATGATTTTACGAAGGCGTGAAATTTAATCAACGGTAGCACAGCGGCAAAATCATGACAATGAGACTGTCGTGCCAGTACTAGTTACCCTAATAGGTAGGAACATGCCAAAACTTGCACATCGTTAACGCAATCTAACTCGTGGTCATCTCCGTGCCTTTTCGTTCTTTGCCGCTCAAAGTAACCACCGCCACAAGCGTAGCCACAATGATCACCGTCCACGCCATTACAGGTGGATACATCCCCCGATAACGGCTCTCTGCCAGCTTTGCCTGAATCACCACGTTCCTCGAAGAAAGCAAATTTCCCAGTTGATAAGCAAACCCCGGAAATGTCCCGCGCACGGCTGAAGGCGACAGCTCATTCAAATGCGCCGGAATCACTCCCCATGCGCCCTGCACCATAAATTGCATCAGGAAGCCGCCCAGCGCGAGCATCGGAACGGTATGCGAGTAAGCCCACAAAGGAACCGCCGGAATCGCCAGCAGCGCCGCAATCACAATCGCGCGCCTTCGCCCAATTTTTTCCGACCACGTCCCAAACAAGATCCCGCCCAGCATGGCGCCAATATTTGCTACCACGGTAATCAACATCACGGTCTGCGGCCCGAACTGATGTCCCTTGGTTAAGAAAGTCGGATAAAGATCCTGTGTCCCGTGGCTAAAAGAATTAAAGGCAAACATCAGCACAACCAGCAGAACGAATGTGCCGAGATAAGTAAGCATATCTTTACCAATCCTGCGCTCGGCCCGTTTTGAAACCCGCCCTTGCAACCACGCCGGAGACTCATCAACTTTCGTGCGAATGTAAATCACCAGTAACGCCGGCAGCGCGCCGATCACAAACATCCCTCGCCAGCCTACAAAGCGAAACGCCGTGCCGAACACCAGCGCGGCCAACAGATAACCCACGGCATACCCTTCCTGCAACAAACCCGAAAAAAATCCGCGCCCCTCCGCCGGCAAAGTTTCAAAGGCCAACGCCGCGCCCACGCCCCATTCCCCGCCCATCGCAATGCCAAACAATGCCCGCATAACGAGAAAGACTTTCAGCGAAGGCGCGAACGCCGATGCCAGCTCGAACACCGAGTACGCGATGATATCCACCATCAGCGTTACCCGCCGCCCGTAGCGATCCGCCATCAATCCAAAAAGAAATGCTCCCACCGGACGAAAGGCCAGCGTAATAAATATCGCCTCCGCCACGGCCGAAATCTTGGTCTCGAATTGCGTTGCAATCGCGCTCACGCAAAAGGTCAGGATGAAGAAATCAAACGCATCCAGCGTCCATCCCAGAAAACAGGCGATGAACGTATTCCGCTGTACCGGCGTCAACCGGCGAAAATGGCCGAGAAACTCCATCACGATTCCCCTGGTTCTATGCGCACGAAGTTCCGTGCGCACCGAAAAGTCCAGCGAATGCTAGCATATGGGGTTCAATCGGCAATATAAGATCAGCAACCAACCATTTCTCATGCCCGTACTTTCCCCGCAACGCCAGGCGCCCGACTCGCTTATGCTCACCGGCTTCTGGTATCGCGCTCTGCCCGGCGACCGTGTCCAGCGCAACCAGCTCAACCAAGCCACGCTGCTGGAAATTCCCTTGGTCATCGGACGCGACCGCGCCGGCCAACCCTTCGCCCTGCGCGACGCCTGTCCCCATCGCGGCATGCCACTCAACTGCGGCCACTTCGATGGCAAAAATCTCGAGTGCTCCTACCACGGCTGGCAATTCGATGTTCACAATGGACAGTGCCAGCTCATCCCATCCCTTACCGCCGATCAGAATCTAAAAATCGACCGCATCTACGCCGGCAGCTATCCCTGCGAAGAGCGCGACGGCTTCATCTGGGTTTACATCCCCGATCCCACGCCGCAAGGCGCAGGCTTCACCGAGCCCGAAGCCGCTCCCGAACCCGCGCCCGCCATCGAAAAATTCGGGGTATCGGAAAAAGGCAAATACAACTTCGCCTATCTCACCGCTGATATGCCCGTCAGCATCGACCATGGCATCATCGGCCTCATGGACCCCGCTCACGGACCCTTCGTCCACCAAGCCTGGTGGTGGCGCAGCCGCCACAGCATCCACGAAAAAACCAAAAACTTCGAGCCCATCCCCAACGGCTTCCGCATGAGCGCCCATACGCCCAGCTCAAACTCCGCGCCCTACAAGCTGTTGCGCCTCTATGCCGACGCCGACTCCATCACCACCACTATCGATTTCACGTTGCCCAACCTGCGCCGCGAAATCATCCGGGCAGGGAAGTACTGGTTCTCCTCGCTCACCACCGTCACGCCTATCACCCGCAGCCAATGCCGCATCGACGTAGTCGCCGCCTGGAACATCTTTCGCTGGCTGCCCTTCAGCCCCGCGCTGCTGAAATTCGTATTCTCAAAATTCGTCGAGCAGGACCGCCGTACCATGGAGTTGCAAGCCCAAGGCCTCAAGCACAATCCCCATCTCATGCTCATCGACGACGCTGACCGTCCCGCGAAATGGTATTTCCAGCTGAAAGCGGCACACCTGGATGCTAAGCGCGAAGGCGCACCCATGAAGCATCCAATGTCAGGCCCGGTAACACTCAAGTGGAGAAGTTGAAGGTAACCACGCTACCCGCAAGCGCCATTGACAGCGCCTGCCTGCGGGAGTAGTTTGGAGTAAACTTGGAGTAGGCAGGAATGCGATTGCGGGCTATTTTAGTGTTCTTCCTGATGGGAGCGGCATTCTTTGTCTCCGCTGTCCCCCGGGAAGACTTGCCCGAGACAACTTTCAATGAGGCCGATGCGCCAGTCATTTTAGCTCCGGCCGAGCGGCCTCGCATTCAGGTCGTTGCCCCTCCTATTGATTTAGTCGTTTCTTCCTCTGCATTGCCGCCACTCTGCGCGGATTGCTTAGTCAGCCATTTTGAGCGCCCGCTGGAACCCGTTTCCAGCCTGCGCCATAGACGTTCTCTTCAAGATCTCCTCTGCACTCTGCTGGTCTGAAACCACCCCATAAAAGCTGATTTGTTGCGTGGCAAGGCATTTCGTTAAATCCGGATGCCATTTTTCGGCTGCGCCATGGATGGATAGAACCAGTCAGCTGGGGCGCTCCCACGCTGTAACAGGCCAGAGTGCCAAAGGAGCCAGTGCATGAATTTCTTTAAAGGTTTCAAAACGGAGCGTTCCCTCCTGCGGGAAACCGCTCTTTTATTGCTCATAGTCTTCGCCATCTTAGTAGCCGTAGATCAGTTGTCGATTCGCCTCGGGCTTGAGGGATGGCAGCGGATCGCAGATGACTTGCTTGGTGGGCTGATTGCAGCTTCGCTCTTTTATTTATACGAACGCCGCATTCTGCGTCGTTTCCGCGAACAGCTTCTACTTATCGACCTCACCAATCACCACATTCGCAACGCCCTGCAGCCTCTTATGTTCGTGGCCTTCCAGCAGGAAGCTGCAGTGCAGATGCAACTCGTCGAGGAGTGCGTCGATTACATCGACTGGACGCTTCGCGAAGTGCTCCCCGGCAAATTTCACGAACGATTCGTGGACCACAACTCCGGCTGCCCAAAAATAAAGATGGAGCCGCCGCTATTTTCAAAAGCCGAAGTCTCCCGCTCCGGACCGGAAAGCCGCAAGCCCCCGACTTTCTTTGGTCAATGGCTCGATTCCTGGAAGAACCGCAACACGGCCGCCCCCGATGGACTTGTGGATGGCCGCTTTTCGGATCGCATCAACCTTCTCCCCTGGGAAAAAAATCTCGCCGGATTCAGCCAGCGCAGGCAGAAAGGAAGCCATGGCTAAACTGAATAGAGCATCCATCACTCTCCTGACTGAACGCGAGTGCCTCAATCATGTTTCTGGCGAGCCCGGTACCAATTCCGATTTTCGTCTTGCGGACCAGCGCTTCCCCCGCTTGATGTTGTTGCTGAGCCAACTAGGAAAATCTTTACACGAACTCGAAACCGTACCGGAATGCGACCTAAGTGAAATCGTTTATGGCGCAATCCATTTATGCGGTTTCGTCGATCCCATCGAAGCCGAGTATGCCATCGCGGCCGTGTTGGAGACGCTGGAAGCCCATCATCCCATCCCGGACAAGGCAGCTTTTATGCTGGAGAGAAATGCGCCTTCATAAACTCTGTTTCCGAGCGAGCCAGAAAGTGAAGCGCCGTGAAAGCGAAGCAGCGCAACCTCTCTCATCCTGAGCGAAGCATGACGCTCACGAAGTGGGCGTCATGCGCACTCGACTTGGGTGGCGCAGCGGCTTCAAGCGCGAGTCCTGAACAACTCTTTGTCATTCCGACACGCGGACGAAGGCAGCGCCCGAGGAATCCGCCGTCCCGCCGCACCAGAACAAGCTGAGGATTTCCCCTTATGCCCCATTCAACCAACCGCCGGTAAAGCCTGCTCGCTTCAAACCTCGCACCAGATTGGGCGCTTTGCGCGTGGCCTTCCAGAGGATCCCCGTTTTGTAATTCGCAATCATGCCTAGAATCGGCCCCTGATTGTCGCTGAGATAATCATGGTCAACCCAGCCTAAGCGCCCATCAACGCTGCCTGACCTAAGGCTGACATGGGTATCGCGGAAGCTAGGGTTGAACGCATCGAAAAAGCCGTACTTGCCGTAAAGCCGGCCACCCTGGAAATTGCGTAAGGCATGGGCCGCAGGGATGCAAATCTCGGGTGCAAAGGGAATCGAGGCTACCGCGGCGGTGGGGGCAAGGGTGCCATAGTCTTCTTCGTCAGGCATGCCCTTCGGGCCGTAGGCATCATATCCGTGAAACTGCGTTGGCTTGCCTTTGAAGTCGATTACCAGATCGCCCGGTCCATCGCTGGCGCTTAGGCCCCAGATGTCTTTGGAATAACCATCCCAACCCACGGGGTTGGCAATGGCATAGTTGCGCTGCGCATAGGTGGCGCGGCGGGAATTCTCGAAGTAGTCAAATCCGGCCGCGCGCGTAGTTGCATCATAGATGTCGCGATAATCGATCCACACGGCTCCATATTGATGCACAAAGGCCGGCCCAAAAGAGAGATAGCGGTTCGCACCTTCTCCGCGCCAATATTTTGGGAAAGGCGCAGTCCATGCCTCGTAGGCGCCGTCCTTAGCCGGGTGAGACTGTGAGCCGAGCGCGAGAAAATAGAGCAGCATGCCCTCGTTATAGCCATCCCAATTTCGCTCAATAAAGCCGCTCTCCGGGTGCCAGCCCATTGAGATGGCTTTGCCGCCCACGCTATGGGCCTGCATCCAATCCCATTCGGTGCGATCCAGCAGACGCTGCGCCAGTGCACGGATCTCCTTTTCCTTCTCGTCCTCCTGGTCGAACCAGCCTTGCGCACATGCCATGCCCATTTGCAGCCAGCAGGTATCGATGGTGGAAAGCTCCCAGTTGGGCAACCGCAGTCCGGTTTCCATATCGAGAACGTGGTAATAGAAGCCACGATAACCCGCGGTGCCAGACCGTTGTTCGCCCTGCGGCAATTGCTCAAAGAACCGCAGCGTCCGCAGCGTGATGTCGCGCGCCTGATTGCGGGTGATCCAACCGCGCTCCGCTCCGATGGGCCAGGCAGTCAGGGCGAAGCCGGTCCCCGTGATGCTGCAAGCGGCAGGCGTCGACCAACGATCTGCCATCAGGCCGTTCCTATGGTTCACACGCTCCCAGTAAAAGTTGAACGTGCGGTGCTCAATATCGCTGAGCAACTCGGAATCCGAAACGTGCGCTGTGATGGATTTTGCCCATAGGGGACTGGAAATTATTCCGGCGGCAGCGGTGCTTAGGAAACTGCGGCGGGTTAGTGGGGGAGGGTGGGCGGGCATGGTTGGATTCCCTAAGATCGAGATAACTTATTTGGAGGGGTTTAAGTCCGGACACGGTCCATCTCTGACTGTGAGCGACTCGACAATCCCCATAGGAAGCGGAGAACTCCACCTTTGCGGATTTTCCTTTGAATATTTATCGATCATTGCAAGTGCTTGATCGACTGAAATGTTTTTTTCGACGCATTTTGCAAGGTTGTCGTATTTTTTTGAGCGATCCCCAGCGAAGTAACCGTTAACGAATCCGATATAGAGAAACGACTTTGAATCATGCGTAGGGAGACTTTTCCACGCGTCAAAAAAGAAGAAAATCTTGTGGTCTTCCGGAACATCGTTTTGAGCAGATGCAACAGATGGGAAACAACAGAGAGCGATTATGGCCGAGATGAATGCCCGGCGCGGAAATGCAAGCATACCCATCTCCAATACCCGTTCAAGCGGTTGATCCGGTATTTAGCTTTTCAGTATATTCCCGAATCGTATTGAAAAAGGTCAAGCCCGAATCGCGCCCCAGCATAGAGCAGCATTGGGGCGGGAAAATCGGGGACAGACGGAACGTTCACCAGCTTTTTCAACGAATAGGAAATAGTGAACGTCCCACCCGTCCCCACATTTGTCGTCCCCACTTTGTCCGGTATCATCTCTTCAGTCATAAAGCTTCGACCTCTTCCTCTACCATCTCAAACCTATCGTAGGCAGCACGCGCCTTGATGATCTTGGTGTGGTTCGCCGCCGACCCTAGCGCCTTTTGAATCTCACTCCGCGATACCTTGCACCTCGCACCAATTATCACTTCGACGATGCGCAGCTTCTCGTCGAACTCTAAAAAATAAGGGCCGTTCTCTTCGTGTTGGAGAGGAGCCCACACTCGAATCTCGTGTTCATACTGCCAGTGTTTGAATTTAGTGAAGAGCATTTTCCTTACAATTTCGAGGCGCTCCTGATCTCCTAACTCCAAGAAGTTAGGAGGAAAGTACAGAGGGTCCACGATGTACTCAACATAGTGACTCTCGTCGTTTGCAACATCACCCGTGATTTGGGGAATCTCGAACCCCAGGCACAGACCCGCGTGTTTTTCACTGTAGTGGGCCCAAATTACGGGATCATTCCAATTCGCGCTGAAACAGAGTACACCCCTATTTTCGTGTATCTGATTCCGCGTCTGAAGGACGGACTCACGCACAGCAGGATCGGTTATGTCGTACGGTCTAAGCTCGAAAGGGTCATTGAGTTCGTTGATCCGTGATTGTTTCAAGCGTTTTTCGGCAAGAGCCTTCAGACCGAACTCAACATTTAGGAACTTATAGGCACGCATGTCGCGGAGGATAGCAGCAGTATAATATGTTGGAAAGGTCTTGAAGGCAGTCAGGACAAAATCGGGGACAGACGGAACGTTTACTGGTTTTTATATTCCAATTCGGAGAAAAACAAGTAAACGTCCTATCTGTTCCCAGATTTCCCGATTTTCCCAAACCTAAATCACACCTTCAGGAAAATTCGTTTCCTCCACAACAGCCACAGCAAGAACCAGCAAAACAGAACCGCGCCAAAGGAATAAATCAGCGATGCGTTGGCCGGACTGAATCCAATGGACAGAAGTTTGGCTTGCGCGGCTTCATGCCAACTCACCTGGCTTCCATTCGCGGCCTGCACCGTAAACGTGTATCCGGGGCCGTAAACCAGCGAGTCGGCCACGAATCCGGCGATCGCATTCATTCCGAAAACCAGGATCGGCATCGTCCACACGCCGCGCCAGTTCTTGATTTCCAGCACCCAATAGAGGAACGCCAGGAACATCAGCGCGAAGCCACCGGTGAACAAAACGAAGGTACTGGTCCAGAGATTTTTATTGATGGGGAACCAGCGATTCCAGATTAACCCCGCGACGAAACTGATAATTCCGAGTCCCACCAAGCGGGCCATTTTCGTTCGAGCGCTGGCCTCGGAGCGCAGCCAATATCCGGTAAGAACTCCCATAAGAGTCGTTCCGACCGCGCCAAATGTGCTGATCAGACCTTCCGGATCGCGCACTTTGTCATAGAGGCGTCCCATTAGCAGCTTGCGATCAAGCCATGCCGCGATGTTGCGTTCGGGATCCATGAAGGGAATGTCGCGGCCCGGAACGCCAAAGCCGGGAACCGGCCAGAAGCGCAGAATGGCCCAGTATCCGACAAGGCATGCGAACAACGCGATCACCTGACTGCGCCGGTTCGACCACAACACAAGAACCGCCGCTGCCAGATAGCAGAGCGCGATGCGCTGCGTTACGCCATAGATACGCCAGGTATGCAGGTCGAGACCATAAATTGGGGAAGCGTTCACGAGCAGCCCAATCGCAAACAGGATGAAGCTGCGCACCACCGCGTGACGAAAAATCTTCAGGCGCGATTCGCCTCGCCGTAGCCGCGCGGCAAAGGAATACACCATAGAGACGCCGACCAGAAACAAAAATGAAGGGAAGATGAAATCGGCGGGAGTCCAGCCATTCCACTCGGCATGCTTGATGGGCCAATACGCCAGATCGTCGCTGCCGGGATTGTCCACCAGAATCATGCCGGCAACGGCCAGTCCACGAAATACGTCAATCGACATCAGCCGCTGTGGTTTTTCAGAACGGCTTTCCGTTGCGACAAATTGCGAGACCACCCGGGTAGTTGCCATGAGCCTTTGGCCGGCACCATTCTAACTGAGGATGCTCGATCCGCCGTGCGTTTCGTGCGGGTAACTGGGGGGCTGGCCCATCCTTTCCAGGTTTCTAAATTTCCCAAAATGGGTTGCCCCACCCTTCCCGCGCTTTTTGCGGGAGGGTGGGCGTTCCCTGCGTTCTACAATCTGCATGAATGCACGTCAAACCAGTCAGTTATCAAGAGTAGGCTGGCGGCCCATCCTTCGCCCGGGCCAGACCCGTTTCTCGCGTCCTTTGCGAGAAGTGGGCAAGGCATTACACACGATCCCTCCAGTATCCTGACCTCCGACGCCCATGTGGGGGCTGGCCAGCCTTTCCGGACCACAATACTCGCGGTTGCCCCGTCCTTGTCTCTGCGTTCTGTGCAGAAACGGAGCCTGCCCTGAGCCTGCCGAAGGGGCGGGGATTTTGACTCCCTGTCGTCCGCGGTACGACCCAAGCAGTGCGCCCCATTTCTCGCGTCCTTTGGGAGAAGTGGGAGACGCTACCACTGCGGCCAGCACCACCGTGGAAGAGCGGCGCTTAAGCGCCGCGTAAAGCGTGTTCCCCAATCAACCTTGTCATTCCGACCAAGGGAGCGAAGCGACCGCCCGAGGAATCCGCTGCCCACATAGAATCCATACCATCGCCGCGCTCGCTCCAGCGTTTGCTCGAATATGTCACGAGCCTGGACGTGCCCAGCGGAGCGCGTTGATTGCAACTGAAAAGAAAGTGCAGACACCACCATTGCTGAAATCGTTTGAGACCCGACGACGTGCCGAGTCAATCGTAAGCTGGAGTTGGCCAGGTGTTTTTGCGAGACGAATTTTTCTTCCGCCGCAATTCCGGCGCAGGGAATCGGGGATAGGAGATCAAAAACCGCGAGTATCATGACCCGGAAAGGCTGGGCCAGCCCCCCCGTCTGAATTCCTTACACTTGATGTGCGATGCCTGCCAGATTTTCTTTCTGCAAAGCACGCCACTGCCACGTGCCAACAGCCAGAGCCCATGCAAAACCAAACGCGTTCAGTGTCACCAGCGGAAAATTGAGGGTTCCTCCCGCGATCGTGGGCGACCAGACGAATGTCAGTGCGGTAAGCAGGTGGATCAGTAAGCTCCTCCAAAACGCTCGCAAGACCGCGTCTCGTCGGGTTCGCGGTTTTTTGTTCCACAGTGAGTGAGCGAAGGCCAGCGCCCATAGTGAACTGACGGTAAGAACAATAAAGCCCCAGAGGGCGAAGTTCACCCACTCGGTCTGTCCCCGCCCGAGCGGGGCAAAGCACCATTGGGTAAGGCGATATTGGACAGCCCAACCGAGGAAGCATGCCCAACGAAAGCCCTGGAATTGACGCAATTCGTTGCCGGCCGAATCGTCGGCAACAGCCCGCGCCGATTGCCAGCGGAGTCCGCCAGCGGTGATGCCGATCCAAAACGCTGAGAACACACTCGAGTAGATGAAGTAATGAGCGAAGTCCGATAGAAAGCTTATATGAAAGATGTCAACCGGCCGCCCCAAATCGAAGAGATCTCCGCAAGTCCCGTGAACCGCCGCGTATTTTCGAAGTCCGTACCAACATGCAGCGGGAGTCGCTCCGGCGCACAACAAGGCTGCCGAGATGAATACGACGGGCTGCCCTGGCTGCGGTGAAGATTCCTGGGAAACCTTCTTTCCAAAAAGAGATCCTGATCCTGGCAGCAGGAACACCAGAAGCGGGGCGAGAATCGCCTGGAAAATACTGCATAGACTCAGGGTAATCGGCACTTCAGAGCGGCATGAACCAAATCCCAGCAGATAATTTGTATGAACAACCTGCTCCACGGGAAAAGCGAGGACAACGGAGATCGTCATCGCTACTCCCAGCAAGCGTATGGGGTTCCTTGGCCATTCAAGCATCGCGCGCGCCCCAATCCATTCTACCGGTATGGCAATAGCAGGGGGCTATCGCAGCATACCAATTGACGGGAAGGCACAGAGTTGGCCCAATCAATACGGGGATGGCGCAGCCGGGGCTGTGATGATCTCTGTCACATAAGCTTGCCGTTGAGTGCTCCATTGTGTTGCGGTATCCGTGACCTGAATGTTCAAGATAAGTTTCTGCGAGAGGTTTCCCGGGAGATTAATCGTGGCAGTACCCGAGGGCCCGGTCATGGTATCAAAGTTGGGTTACATGGCACTGGCCCATCCTTTCCAGGTTTCTAAATTTCCCAAAATGGGTTGCCCCACCCTTCCCGCGCTTTTTGCGGGAGGGTGGGCGTTCCCTGCGCTCTACAATCTGCATGAATGCACGTCAAACCAGTCAGTTATCAAGAGTAGGCTGGCGGCCCATCCTTTGCCTGGGCCAGGCTTCCCATTTCTCGCGTGATTTGCGAGAAGAGGGCAACGCTACCACGAAGCATATCCACCCACCTGCAACCAACATATGCGATTGAGCCCCTTTTCCTTTCAACAACTTACCCCCCACCTAATCCCCCAAACCACCACTAAACCCCGTTTTTCTCCCATTCGTTGAGATAAAGATGCGCATCTCCTTACCCTCCAATAACATCAGTTACATATCAATACCCAGGGAATAGTGTACGAACCGGGTTCAATTCTCCGGGATAGTCACAGGGAGTCGATTTTGTGGGTTAGGATTCTCAGGTAAAGGCACGGCAACTTTCCGCCAAGCTGTTTCCTAAGACCGAGCCTCAATACCCAGCACGAAAAAAGCTAGAAGCTAAAAAAGCTTAGGAGCCTAAAGCTAAAATGCACAAGCCGATCAAGTACGTAGAAGCCGCAGCAGTCGCCGCCGCCAAGGCAACGTGGATGGTCTTTGACCGCGTCAACCGCGTCAAGCCCAATCCTTCTCCCACGCCGAAATGGTCCGACAAGCCTCTGCTCAAGTCCTACGAGAAGTCGAAGCCGCCGCTGGGCTGGCCCCGCTCCACCGATTCGCTCTGCCCCAAGTGTGTCCCGGAAATCCGCCAGCAGATTCTTGACGGCAAACTGCCGCACGAAGTTCTCATGAACGAAAAGGTCGGCGAGATCAAAGCCACCATCGTCGAGCGCGATGGCAAAATCCTAATGGTGAAGGATTGCCCCGAGCACGGCCACTTCGAAGACGTGATGTCGATCGATACCACCTTCTCCAAGCACCTCGAAGACGTTTTTCCCGGACGCGACATCACCGCGCACAACGACGAGAAGCTGCATCACCACGGCTCATCCACCGTAAAGTACGGACGCGGTTCCGTGCTGACCATCGACCTCACCAACCGCTGCAACATGATGTGCGATCCCTGCTTCATGGACGCCAATCAGGTCGGCTTCGTCCACGAATTGCAGTGGGAAGAAATCAAGACCATGCTCGACAACGCCATCACCATCAAGCCGCGTCGCCAGATGAGCGTGCAGTTCTCCGGTGGCGAGCCGACGTTGTCTCCATATTTTCTCGATGCCGTTCGTTACGCGCGCAAAGTCGGATACAACTCCGTGCAGGCAGCGACCAACGGAATCGAGTTCGCAAAAAGTTTTGAGTTCTGTCAGCAAGCCGTGGAAGCGGGAATGCGCTATGCCTATCTGCAATTCGATGGCATCGGCAACGCCGCCAACGCGCATCGCCTGGTCGGCAACCTGTTCGACGTAAAATTAAAAGCGATTGAGAACCTGCACAAAGCCGGAGTAGAAATCGTCCCCGTAGTAACCATCGTCAACGGCATCAACAACGAGCAAGTCGGACGCATCATCAAGTTCGCGCTCGATAATCCGAAGACGATCAGTTTCTTATCGTTCCAACCAGTAAGCTTCACCGGCCGCGACGAAGCTGTAACTGACGATCGCCGCAACGCCCAGCGCTATACACTTTCTCACTTAGCCCACGACGTAAAAAATCAAACCGGATTAGGCGAGCCAAGCCGCGACTGGTTCCCGATTTCCTTCATGGGCACCTTCAGCGACTGGGCCGACCTGATGCACGCCAACGATCCCAAAAATGACTGGGGCCAACTAAGTTGTGGTTGTCACCCGAATTGTGGGACTGGGATGGCTGTCATGATTGACAAAGAAACCAAGGAAGCGGTACCAGTTACTGCCTTCTTGCATGGCGATCAGTTGGCTAAAGATATTGCCAAGGTGAACGATGCGGCGCGCGGGAAGTTTATGACCGGGCTGGGAATGGCGCTGTGCCTGATGAAGAACTACGATCCGTTCCAGTCGCCGACCCATTTCAAGTTGATGGATCTGCTGAGGAAGTTCGACAAGAACTATCACATCACGGGAAAGAATTACGGCAAGGTCACAGGGGACCGCACGCTCGACGATGTGATGAAGCGCCGCACGACGGACCGCTGGAATTTCCTGTTCATCGCGGGAATGTGGTTCCAGGATCTGTTCAACTACGACTTCCGGCGTACCGAGCAGTGCATCATTCCTTATGCGACGCAGGAAGGCGAGATTTCCTTCTGCGCTTACAACACCGGCGTGGGCTGGCGGAACATCATCGAGAAGATGCACATGACTGCCACGCTCACCAAATGGTATGAGGAGCATGGGCGGCATGAAATCTTTGCCGGCGGCAAGAAAGTGAAGATGGAAGAGGAGCATGTCGATTATTTGAGGCTGCGCGAAGAGATCGTCACCAACGAACTGCAGCACGATCTGGATAAGCTGGGCATCGCGAAAAACGCGCGCGAAGAAAAAAAGCGAGCGCGTGATGCAAAGGCGGCTTTGGCGGTTGACCATTCCGAGACGCCGGTAGCGGGACATCGCGGGCCGCAGAAGAATGATGAGGCTTACAACGCACGCATGGCTTCGCTGTATCGCGAAGTGGTGTTGAAAGAAAAACCGGCGCAGTCGCAGGATGGATTCATTCCGCTGGATGCGCTGTCGAAGGCGAATGGCGGGATTGCTCCTGCTCCGAAGCCGGAGGTTGGAGAGCCGGTAGCGGGCGATTAGCTTTGAGCAATGAGCTTTGAGCTACGAGCAAATCAAGGGCCGCCGCAAGGCGGCCCGATGTTTTTGGGGGTTTCTAAAGAACGAAGTACACGGGCCTGTGGTGGACAGCTTTCCCACGAAAGGAAAGCTGCGGCAGCCTCATCATTTGCTTTGCTAGCAGGAGAATTAAAGATCGAGCTACGCTTACAACGTTTGCAGGAAGTTGATGAGATCCTGTTTCTGCTGTGATGTCAGTCCGATCTGGAAGCGCACGTTGTAGAAATTCACTAGCTGCGTAAGATTGACTGCGGCCCCGTTATGAAAATACGGCGCCCGGGCGGGGAGGCCACGCAAAATGGGGCCTTTGATCCGGCCGATATCGGTGCATTGGCCGGAGATCAGGGCTTTGCCCGGCTCCGTGGTGTAGAACGTTTCTCCGGCATCCGTACCTTGTGTACATACCAACTGAAAAACGGGCAGCGTGGGCTGCTTGAGCTGTTGCAGACCGGCAATAATGTTGGGATCGGTCTCGTAGGTAAGCGAGTGGCCGGTGCCGATGTCGAGAGGCAAGGGGAAGGAATGGTTGCCGACGTTCGGCGTGTCATGACATGTGGTGCAAGTGCCGGCGATGGTCTCCGTGCCTGTGGTCAAACCGGGTACATCGCTAATGGTGACCGCTTGGGTGTTGAAGATATTCTCGCCGCGGGCAATGGATGCCTGTTGCGGATTGCGTGAATTCTGCCACGAAGTGTATATGGTAAATACATTCGGATTGAACGGGTGACCCTGCGGATCGCCACCTAAAGCATCATTAATGCCAGGGTAGTAGTTGGACTGCTCGGTCGGCAGATATTGCGGACCGCCCTGCGACCCATTTTGCCCGTAAAGATTTCCTGCGAAGAAGTCGTACAGCTGCGCTGAATTGAGCGGCATCTCCAAACCCAGAATTTGGCTTAGCTGTGCGCTGGTTGGAGGTTGAGTCCCCTGTGCGTGGGTGAGTGTAGCGTCGATCGCCTGTTGGGTAAGATCGAGATTCAGGTTCGTGGCAAACGTATCCGCGTCGTTTAACGGGTTGAAAAACGATTCCCTACCATCCCACATAATGGTGCTTAGAAAGCCTAGGTTCGTTGTGGGCAGAGGCCGGCGATACATGGATGCGGTCTGCTGACCTTCGCTGTTAGTGGTCAGCGCGCAACCGTAGGGATCCTGAACAGCAGTAATGGTGAATTGCGCGGCGTTGGGATCGGTCGAGTTGGGAGGTACCTGGATGCCGATACGGATCAAGCCGCTTTGCAGGAGCAGGGTGTGGTTCGCGGGGCCGGTGGGACAAGTTGAGCCGTCTACCTGATCGAACAGGGGGTCTTTCCCTTTGGTTAGGGCGAAGCGCAGTTGGGCGTCAATTGCGCTCAAGCCGAATCCATCGCTCGGAGCATGACAGGTTTCACAGGTGCGGCGGTTGGTTCCAAGACTCTGAAAAAAGGGTCCGCTCAAGTCGACCGAGCCGGTCGTGCTGTTCGTCGCCGAGAAGCCTGTGAGGTCAAGAAAAGGAAAAAGGTTCTTTAGATAAACATCGGCAACCGCAGAACCTGCGGCCAGAAGCACGAAGGCCACAACACAGTTGAGAATTCGCCTGCGAGGCTGGCGCGGCCAGAACCATGAAGCAAATTGCAACTTTCGCAGCGAAGATTCCTTTAGCGCTTTGTTGGACATGCTTTCTCCTTAACGATTGACGGAGTTCTGCCAGCGGCAGCAATCCCCGGAGCAAACCTACCCCGCTGCCGATCGAATGTCCTAAAATCGCAGATCAAAAAAATCTCAAAATTTATTAAGATCCGTTATGTCCAGTGTGATCAGCAATTTGCACCGCTTCGGAGAATTCAGGCTCGATGCGCAAAATCGGTTCTTGCGGAGCCTCTTTCGTGGTGTTATCTGGACTTTTCCGTGAATCGTGTACACAATCTTCACGCGTTCACGGTTTTCCATGCTCGGTTGGCGTGATCCCGCTTCCGACGCGTGACAACAGTTGCTGGAAACGCGGGTCCGTGCGTAGAGGGTCGAATATAGGATCGGTTTTGAGCGTGACGATTACCGGGGAATGTTCAGCGTAGAGCTTTTCCAGCAGCGTTATGGCCTGATCTTTCCGGTCCATTCCAAGACGGGCGACGAGAAGGAGGAGATCCGGATCGCCTACGTATTGAGGCAGCAGGCGCTCAAATTTTGCCAGCGTCTGCTCGGCCTGTGCGGTGCGTCCCCAACGGCCATAGACAAAAACTTTCCAAGGCAATGTCCAAGTCGCGTTAGTCCAGGCGTCGACCTCATGAATCGCTTCCTCGAATTTTCCAGATTGCACATAGGAGCGGATCAGCAGGCCGCGGGCGCGATGAAAGCTCGCATCCATGTCGAGCACGGAACGGCATTGTGCGATGGCCTGATCATAGCGGCGGGCGAAATAGAGGATCGATCCGTGATCGGTAGCGATGATCTGCGACAGCGGATCGAGTTGACGGGCGCGCTCGCTTTCGGCTAAAGCCTCGTCGAAGCGTCCCTGCCAGGAAAGATACTCGGCATACCACTGGTGCGCCGTAGCATAACTGGGATCGAGTTGGATGGCGCGCCGAAATTCCTTCTCGGCCGTTTGCATGTCGTAGTCATAGTTTTCGGCAACCAGCGCCAGAGATGCGTGCGGTTCGGCGAGAGAGTCGTCGAGTGCGATAGCGCGTAACGCCGCGGCTCGCGCCTTCGGCATCAGGTCGTTGGCCGGGCCTTGGTCCCAGGTGCTCATCAACGCATAGGTGTCCGCCAATCCAGCGTAGGCGCGGGCGAACGAGGGATCTTGGGTGATGGCTTGCTGGAAGTTTTCCGCAGCCTGCCTGAAGCCTTCGGACGTTCGTTTGCTCCAAAAGTATCGGCCCTTCAAGTAAAGGTCGTAGGTTTCGTAGGAAATATTTTGTGCGGCGGTGGCTCGATGCGTCGTTGCGTGTGCTGAGTCGAGCGTTAGTTTAAGTTCTTCGGCAATTTCTTGCGTGATCTCCTGCTGAACCGCCAGCAGGTCGTTGGCGCTGCGGTCATAGTTGTGCGCCCAGAGATGAGTCTGGTCTTTGATCTCGATGAGCTGCGCGGTGATGCGTAGCCGCTGCGCTTCGCGGCGCACGCTGCCTTCGAGTGCGTACTGAATGCCGAGTTCGCGCCCCACCTGATCGAGCGGTTTGGGATTGCTTTTGTAAAGCATCACGGACGTGCGCGCGATCACGCCCAGATGTTGCGGGTCCAGGTTGCCGAGCTGGCTGATCATCTCTTCAGTCATGCCGTCGCTGAAATACTCCTGCGATGGATCGCCGGTGAGATTTTGGAAGGGCAAAACCGCCAACATGGTGCGCCCTGCCGGTTGCGGCCGTGAACGCAATCGGTGAAAGGCCGCCGCGCCGGTAAGTAGAAGAACTCCTGCGATAGCAATAGAGATGGGCCAGCGCAGCCGAGATTGCTTGACGCGAACGTCAGCCGGCCGGATTGCCGCAGGCGTTTCTGGTTCCTGAGGTACGGCCGGTGAGACCGGCTTCACATCGGCTGCAAAGCGATAGCCATGGCCGGGTACGGTCACGATGTAACCCTGATCGCGAGTCTGCCCCAGAGCTTTGCGCAGCATGAAGACCGTTTGGGTTAGGTTCGACTCTTCCACAAAACTGTCGGCCCAGACCGTCTTCATCAAATCGTCTTTCCTGATCAATTGCCCGGCATTTTCGACGAGCACAAGCAGCGTATCGAACGCCTTCGGGGTCAGCGCAACAAACTCCTCGCCGTGCTGCAAGGTTCTTTTCTGCGGGTCGAGACGGAACTCCCCGAATTCGTACAAGTGATTGACCAGGCTGGGCATAACTCAATTTTGAGAGTGCTTTGAGAAACTTTGAGACGCGTTTTTAAGACTTCGACAGACCACCTCAGCTAATTTCTTCGCCAAGGGGAGAAGACAGGCGGCAAAGTTAGCGCCATTTTAACACCGCCTTGGATGGGGCTTCGGTAGATTCCCGCCGGAGCCCGTTATCCACATTAAACGCTCGGGTCCGTCCTCTCGGTTTCCATGGGCGACTTCTGTGCAACCGCATGCGCCATGAACAACTCGGGAAACATTATTAAAGGAGAATAAAAATGAAGTCGGCTGGGAAGATCGACAAAACTTTTCTAGTGGCATCTGTAACCGATTAACCTAGGTAGAGTTCGTGATCTCCAGCTTGGCAAACGGAAGCAAGGCTGGGGGCCTCAGCTATCATTGTGCAAGCAAAGATTGGCCAGCCACCTTATGTCATCGACTTATCGTCAATGTATGACGACTTATAAGTTGTCATATCATCAATTAACATGATTAGTTAGCTTAGCTTGACCTACTTATCTGGGACGAGTAGCATGATCATGTTTTGGGCCCCTTCGTCACTTAGACCGGAGACAAAGGAGACTTAGCATGAAAAAGCTCAATAAGCTCGGTATCAAGAAAGTCACGCTGCGTGACTTAAGTGAAAATACTTTAAACGATGTGGCGGGCGCTTGTTGTCCGACGGTAACCGGACCAACCTGCGTTTGTCCCACCGCCAAACTTCCCACCTGTGTAGGTCAGAAGACCTGCAGCACCTGCGCATAGAGATCACTGAACCCTTTCGTTATGAAAAGCGGGAAGCCGTTGCCAGCGGCTTCCCGCTTTTTGTATGTGAAGTGCGGTGCATCCAGTCAATCCGATTTGTGCCTGCCGGATGCTACAGGATGTACTGTAGGCTCTCAGCGCAACCCTTGCCTCTATTACGGAATCAAAGCAATACCATTTACGGTGGTTCCAAAAATTACGATATGGCGGGGGACTTATGAATAGTCTTAATAAGAGTATTTTGACGTTGGTTTTGATGAGCGCGTTACCGGGAGTAATGCTGGCGCAGACGAATGCGGCACCGATGTATCCGAGCGACGCCCACCCGCCGCAGGCACCGAACCCCAACCAGGATCAGGCCCCGCAGCAGATGAACCAGAATACCGGGCAGAACGATATGCCAGTGTTTCGCGTGACGGTGTCGGCGCGGACGACCAGCGCGGTGAATTACCGGAATCGCGGCGGGTCGACAGAGGTGAATTTTAAGGGTACGGATTTGATGCCAGACGTGGATGGACATGCCAAGGTTGAAGGCAAGGGTGGGAGATTGGCCATCCATGTGGAGCTGGCGCATTTGTCGCCGGCCAACCGATTTGGCGGGCAGTTCCTTACTTATGTGTTGTGGGCCATAACGCCCGAGGGACGCGCGGTGAATTTGGGCGAGGTGCTGCCCGGGGATAACGGCAAGGACAAGATCGATGTAACTACGGAATTGCAGGCGTTTGGCCTGATCGTTACCGCGGAACCTTATTATTCGGTGACGCACCCAAGCAATAAGGTGATCGCGGAAAATATTGTGAAGAGCGGCACCAAGGGATTTGAAGAGCCGATCGATGCGAAGTTCGATGTGCTGGAAGGAAGCCAGTACACGATTGATGTTCCGGCGGATCAGTTGCCCTCGAGTGTGGCGAGTATCAAGGTACCCCTTGATCTATTGGAGGCGCGCAACGCGGTTGTGATCGCAAAAGCGGCGGGCGCGCAACAGTATGCTCCGGACAGCCTGACGAAGGCGGAAGACATGCTGCAACGGGCGGAGGATTATTACCAGCGCAAACAGGGGCGGACTCCAATTGGCACGGCGGCGCGCGGGGCCACGCAAATGGCGGAAGATGCGCGCGTGCTGACGCTGCGCCGCAAGGAACAGGCGAAGATTGACGCGGACCGGCGAGCCCACGAAGAAGCGCAGGCCAAGGCTGAGGCGGATGCGGCTGCGGCGCAACAGCAAGCTGCCCAGGCGCAGGCGCAGTCCGATCAAGATGCGAAACGGCGTGCGGACGCGGAAGCGGCGCAAGCTGAAGCGCAGCGTGCGCAGGCTGCGGCGCAGGCGCAGCAGGCCCAGGCGCAGGCGGCGGCAACCGCGGCGCAACAGGCACAGGCTGCGGCGGAGCAGCAGCGTGCGGAAGCTGTCCGGCAGAAAGAAGAGATGCGCGCGCGATTGTTAGCGCAGTTGAATCAGGTTTTGCAGACGCGAGATACGGCGCGCGGGCTGGTCGTCAGCATGCCGGATGTGCTTTTTGCTTTCAATAAATACGAATTGAAGCCGGAAGCGCGCGAGCGGCTGGCCAGGATTTCTGGAATCGTGCTGGCGTATCCGGATTTGAAGCTGGAGATTGATGGCTATACGGATTCGATCGGCAGCGACGAATACAACCAGACGCTTTCAGACAAACGGGCTGAGGCGGTACGGGATTATCTGGTGAGTTCGGGCGTGAATATGAATAGTGTCATGGCACACGGAATGGGCAAAGCGGATCCGGTGGCAGACAACAGCACCGAAAAAGGGCGGCAATTGAACCGGCGCGTGGAGATGATCGTGTCGGGTGACGTGATTGGAAATCAGGCGACACCGGGTACGCCGGGGCAGCAATAACTGATGGGGAGGCTGGCCGTTCTTCGCCAAAAGAACTCTGCAAGGAAGTGAGTTAGAAGTGCGGAACATCCCGTAGAGAAAAATACGCGGAATACCGGATGGACTCACTTCTTGCAGCGGTGCATTCTTTAGGGAATGTGCCAGCCCGACGACTCGAAGATCGAATCCGCGAACTTTGCGATAAAGCGCTTACAGCCGACGCCTCCGAATTGGAGGAGGTTTTTTCTGAGTTGCGATCGTCTCTGCACGAGCACTCAGAACGGCTACGAAAAATTATGGTGCTGAAGCTGTCGAGTAAGAAAGACGGTCATCCGCCGGAGAGACGCGCGATTTGATTGGGCTTTTCCCCGCAATGGCTAAAGTCAGTTATTTTTTCGACTCATATCGCAGCGCTAAAGCGCTGCGCCATCCAAAATCATCCTCAACAAATTCGCAGCCCAAAATCGGCACCTCAAAATCGCCCTTCTAAATCGAAGGCCTGTGCTCCTAAATTGCCCTCCTTTGCGGTTGACAAATCCGTAAACCTGCTTTGCTACAATTTGAGCACTATGAGCACGCAAGCTTCGTTTACGGATGTGCCCACGGCAATTGAAGAGATTCGCGCGGGGCGGATGATTATCGTGGTGGACGACGAGGATCGCGAGAATGAGGGCGACCTGACTCTGGCGGCGGAGAAAGTTACGCCGGAAGCCATCAACTTCATGGCAAAGCATGGCCGCGGGCTGGTTTGCCTGGCGATGACGGAGGAGCGGCTCGATCATCTGCGGCTGGGTCCGATGTCGGCGGAGAATACTTCGCAATACGGAACTGCGTTTTGCGAAGCTTTTGATGCGCGTGTCGGCGTGACTACTGGAATTTCGGCTGCGGACCGTTCGCGAAGCATTCAAGTTGCAATCGATCCGGGGACCAAGCCTTCGGATCTGGCAAAGCCGGGACATATGTTTCCGTTGCGGGCGCGCAAAGGCGGCGTGCTGGTGCGCGCGGGGCAGACCGAGGCGTCGGTCGATCTGGCGCGGCTGGCGGGAATGATTCCGGCGGGAATTATCTGCGAAATCATGAAAGACGACGGGACCATGGCGCGGGTTCCGGACCTGATTCAGTTTTGCAGTGAGCATGGGTTGAAGATGCTGACGGTGGCGGAGTTGATCCGCTATCGCATGGCGAACGAACGCTACGTGCATCGCGTGGGCGAGGCGCTGGTGGGGACGCGGTTTGGTGAGTTCCGGCTGATTGCGTATGAGAGCGAAGTGGACGGAGGCGAGTCGCATGTGGCGCTGGTGCGCGGGGATATTGAGAACAGCTCGACCCCGGTGCTGGTGCGGATGCATGCACATTGTTTGATGGGTGATGTATTTGGTGCGACCGGATGCGAGTGCCATGCCACGCTGGAGGGATCGCTGCAACGGATCGCGCAGGAGGGACGCGGGGCGTTGATTTATTTGCATCAGACGTCGCAGGGATTTTCGAAAGAGAAGGTTGGAGAGCGGACGGCGCTGACGTTCCATCGGGGGAAGCAGTTGCCGGCTTTGCTGGATAACGCACGGGAGACGCAACGGGAGATCGGCATTGGCGCGCAGATCTTATCGGATTTGAATTTGCGCAGGGTACGGTTGCTGACGAATCGTCCGAAGAAGGTAGCGGCGCTGGAGGGGTTTGGGATTGAGATTGTGGATCAGGTTGGGGTGGAGTTAGAAGGGGTGAAGGTGTAGACCTTTGCCGCTCCTAGGGTGTGACTAGGAGAACTAACGGTGCGCCGATCCATTGCGTATTTCTATGGCGAAACAAGGCGGTTGGCCAAATCTGCCGGCGATTACTAAAGGATGAAAAGTCCAAACGCTTGGGATGCCCATGTTTGCTTATTTCGGCAAACATTTGGCATCCCAAGCTTGAAAATGAGTGCTCCTTTGGAGAGTTATACTTCCTCGTTACAGATATGTGCCACCCGCCCAAAGGATCATCTCGTCGAGGCCGCTCTACGCCTGCCGCTGTGTTTAGAGTGCACAACCGCACGACGAGCCCGCGCCTTCACAATGGGTGGTGCAGCCCGCTGAAATACAAAGCCCGTGGTCCGATACGCAACTTCCGCTGCGCGCCGATGCGGATTGCAGGCCACCCGCGACAAGAAATGCGGCTAACCCAGCCAGCACTGCAAACCGAATAATGTTGGTAAACATAGTTTTTTCTCCTTCCAGAAAAGTGATGATGCCTAAAATCCACCAGTCGATTGGAACTCCTCCTTAAAGGCCGGAACCGAAACGGCACCGGATGTCCCTAGATCGCCTTGGCTAAGATAATTTGAAATATGAGCTGCAGTGTCTTTATCTAATCGTCCGATCCACACGTGCTCCACAATCCCTCCCGGGCCCACGGTAATGACCTGTGGAACCGCCGTCATCCCAAGTTGTATATAGGTTGAGTAGGGCGGCGTGGCGACGGTCTCTGAATTAGGGATAGTATTTGTTTGGCAGTACTTCTCAGTTGACTCCACAGACTCTCGGCTTACCCAAACTGTCCTCCAGCCGTGCTTCCTAGCTTGCTCTGTCAGTACCTCGAGAGCGGGCTGATTATCTCGACATCCCGGACACCCAGGAGCAAACGTTAGCAGCAGCAGCTTGTCGTTCGACGAGTTGGGCAAAGAAATCGATCGGTATCGCCCATCTAGTCCGACACCGCCTATCTCGTGCAGAACTTTGCCAGGGGAGACCGCGAGACTCTCAATGGGCGGCAGCGTTGGCGTGGCTTTGAGCCGATGATTTTGCCGTTGGAGAATAACGTTTTGAATTAAGAATGCGGCAAGAAGGACTGAAAGCAGGACGATGAAGGTGGTGCCGTGGAAGGCAGTTCTCATGGCCAATACTCCAAAAGCCTAATCGTTTAGGTTTTGATGCCGCCCTACAGTCATCGCATCGTCAAACACAATTATCACGGTTAATAGCGAACGGCAAAAGAAACTGTGCAGTGTTACGGAAGCCGAAACAACGACCTGTTATCAACAAGTCCCGGGCGACCGAAAGATTATTCGCAAATTCTTACGTTACGATACTAGAACATCTGCCACGATCACTACTGGGACAGATTTTCTCTTCGAGCGAGATCCCACATTTGCCAAAGAAGGCACCATGGGACACCAGGTTGAAAATTATTTGCTCCGCTTAGCAGATATACTCTCTCGTTGAAGATGCGGCCGACCCGCCACCAACGAGAGTACGAGTTGAGGATAGGTCTATGTTACGCAGAGTAGGCCTCGCAATTTCGTATTTCATTGCCATCGTTTACTTCTTTTCGATTCTCCTGCCTTCTGTTTACTGTCTCCGGCATGGATGCAAAGGGCCGGGTGAGCTGGATGCCTTTATGCCAGCCTTCATGTTGACGCCGCTGGGTGCAATCGCAACGGCGTTCTCATTGCACAACGCCGTACGACAGATCAGAAAAAAACAATCATCGTCCTGGTCCTGGGTTTTCTGGCTTCTTGCCATTATTTTCTCGATTGTTATCCTCGCGGCAATTGCTTTTATCGCGCTCATGATTTACGAGACTGCTGTTCATCGTTGAGGATGGGCGGTCGATTTTCGGACTGGGACGTTCACCTGATTTATCGTCGCGCAGAAACAAGGGTCACTCCCGTCTGTCCTCGGTTTTCCGTGGTGGAAATGCCTTGTTGGGCCGACGTTGTGTGTGGGGGATAGGGATCCTTCGACTTCGCTCAGGATGACAGAGGGTCGTGGGGAGCGATCGATTTACTTCGCCAGACGGTTGTATTTCTTCAGGACTTCTTGCAGGCGGTCGCGGGGTAGGGCAATCACTTCGTGGTTGTCGATGCCTTTCATGGTTTCGGCTGCGACCATTGCATTCACTACTGCTTCTTCTGTGGCTTGGACTGTTGCCAGGAATATTGGGTCGAGGGAATCGTTGGGCAGCATGGTTAGTTGATGCAGGCCTTTGGTGCCTACGGCGCCGGGGTTGGCGGTGGAAAAGGCGATGAAAATGTCGCCGGAGCCGTCGCCGGAGTAGCTGCCGTCGCGGCCTAGACCGAGTGAGACTTTTTTAGCGATGCGCTTGAGTTGGGTGGGGATGAGTGGAGCGTCGGTGGCTACTACTACGATGATGGAGCCGGTATCTTTTCCTGCCATTGTGCGGCCCATCGTGCCGGGCATCTCGGAGTTCGTGCTTTCGTCTTCGCCGTACGCGGGCTTTTCGGGGATTTCTTTGCCTACGGGAACGCCGGCGATGCGGAGTTGATTGCGGGTTCCGTAGTTGCACTGGACGAGGACGCCGACGGTGTAGCCTCCGGCTTTTGCGTCGAGCACGCGGGACGAGGTGCCGATGCCGCCTTTGAATTCGTTGCAGATCATTCCGGTTCCGCCGCCTACGTTGCCTTCTTCTACCCGACCCGTGTGCGCGGTGTCGAGGGCGTGCCAGGCGTCTTCGGGGCGGACGTGGAAGCCGTTGATGTCGTTGAGCCAACCGTCCCAGGTTTCGGCGACTACGGGCAGCGACCACCAGTAGCCTTCCATGTCGGGCGTGCCGTGGTTGACCTTCCAGGCGATGACGGCATCGCGGACCACGCCGACGCTGTGGGTGTTGGTGATCATGACGGGTCCGTTGAGAAAGCCGGAGTCGTCGACCCAGGTGGTGCCGGTCATTTCGCCATTGCCGTTAAGGGTGAACCAGGCGGCGAAGACGGCGTCATTGCTGGTTTTGCCGCGAGGGTGGATGGCGGTGACTCCGGTGCGCACCGGCCCTTTGCCAACTACGAGTTTGCCTTCGCCGGAGATGAGCGTGGTGTGCCCGACTTCGACGCCTTTGATATCGGTGATGGCGTTGTTGGGACCGGGGGTGCCATCGAAGGGGACGCCGAGATCGCGGGCGCGCGGTTTTTGGGCTTGGGCGGAGAGGGTGAGTACAAGCGTAAGGACGATTAGATATGCTTTCAGAATTTTGGGGAGTGGCGCTTTGCTTCTGGCGACAACGTTTGTGTTCATAAAGGATTCCAAAGAACGAAGAAGTATAATCGCTCGACGCGGAATTCGTGGAAGCATTTGGGAGACGACATGGAGAGCTGGAAAAAAGCGGTGGTTGGAGCTTCGGTTGGGGCGGCGGCGGTGTTGCTTTTGAAGAGGAAGTATCCAGCAGGAGTGTTGGCGGGTGGAGTGGCGCTGGCGGTGTTGGCGTCGGAGTATCCGGAAAAGTTTGAGAAAGTGCGGCGGCAGTTGCCGGATTATTTCGATCGCGGCATGCACATGATGGAGATGGCCGCGAAAGCGGGAAAGCGGATTACCGAAGCGGCAGGGCAGAGCGCGGCGGAGGCTTGGGAGGAAATCGGTGGGTGAGGGAATGCAGAAATCAGACGCAAGAATGCAGAAGTAAAATCGTGTTGGTTACTTCTACGCTTTAAATTCTGATTTCTGACGTTACTCGATGCCAAGCTGCTTTCTGGCTTCCGGGCTGAGGCGTTCCGGGGTCCAGGGCGGGGTCCAGACTACGTTTACGGCTGCGTTGCGGACGCCGGGTAACTGCTCCAGGCGCGATTTTACTTGCGCGCTGATGTTGACGTGCTCGGGGCAGCCTTGCGAGGTCAGGGTCATGTCGATGGTCACGTCTTGTTTTTCCTGTTCGGGCTCGGCAAGCGCTGTGAAGTTCACTTTGTAGATCAGGCCCATGTCGACGATGTTGACCGGGATTTCGGGATCGTAGCAACTCCTGAGGGCGCTTAGGACATCTTGTTCGGTGACTGGCATGAGTTTCCTTGGTATTCAGTGTACCGCAGTGCGAATTCCTTGTGGGTCCGCGAGGACTTTACCGGCGATAGGAATCCTTTGGCTCCGCAGGGACTTCGCTTTGCTTATTCCTGCTCCGCTCGGGATGACAGGATTAGAAATACTCGTTGCACTCAGGATGACAATGCGAACTGATTACGATTTGATAGGGTTTTGCGAATGATGGGTGAAGAGGGTAAGAAGAGGATTCAGATTGCTTTGGCGCTGGCGCTGGTGATTGCGGCTGGGCGCGCGGGATACATTCTTTATCAGCGGCATGAGGATTATGTTGCCGCGCAGAAGCAGCAACAGGCCAAAGCTGCCGGCTACTCGAATGCGGATTATTACGTCACGCCGAAGAAGTTGTACCCGTATGATTTGAAGTCGGCGATGCAGTTGACCCTGCAGCCGGTGTGGGTGAAGGAAGGATATAGGTATACGTATTACCGGTACGTTCCGGTGGTGAAGAGCGTGGATTTTGCGCACGATGCAGGTTTGCTGGGGCCGATTGAGCGGTTGGAGATGAAAGATGTGATGGCGATGCTTGCACCGGGTGGCAGGAGGCAGGTGGTGGCCTTGTTTCAGAAGGATGGGCATGATTTCGCGGTGCCGATTGGGTTTGAGAGCGAGGGCCAGTACAAGATTTATTCGGATGAGATGTTTTATGTGGAAGATCCGCACGATTTGTATAAGTTCTGGCCGGCAGATGTGTGGCAGTCAATTGCGCAGCATGAAGTGAAGCCGGGAATGGATGAACTGCAGGCGGATTTCGCGGTGGGCATGGGCGTGCCGGATGCGGGAGGGTCGTCGGACGAGAAGACGGTGCGGTATTCGAATGGGGGAAAGCCGCTGGTGGTGACTTATCGGGAAGGGAAGGCGGCGGAGGTTAAGGCGGGGGCGTAGAAGGGGCAGTCTACCCCAGGAATTTTGTGGCGATAGAGATCCTTCGACTGCGGTTGGTTCTTGCGCCGGGCGCAAGAACCAATCCTCGCTCAGGATGACAGGGTTATCTATTTCACGGCGGCTAGAGCTTTTGAGACTTCTTCGATATCCGGCACGACGGGAATGTCGTAGTTTTTGTGCCAAGCCAGGTTGCCGTCGCGGTCGATGATGGAGATGGCGCGGCCGGTGATGCCTTTATCTTCGAGGTAGGCTCCGTACTTGGCGGCTACGGCGCCGCGAGGTTGGAAGTCGGCAAGCAGCGGGTATTGAATGCCCATCTTTTCGGCGTAGGCTTTGTGCGACCACACGCTGTCGACGCTCACGCCCAGCACTTGCGCATCGAGTTGCTCGAATTGTTTTTTGTCGTTGACGATGCAGGCGTGCTCTTTGGTGCAGACCGGGCTCCAGTCCAGCGGGTAGAAAACAAGCACCACTTTTTTCTTACCTTTGAAGTCGCTGAGCTTAACTTCTTTCTGATCCTGATCTTTCAGGGTGAACTCGGGCGCTGGCGCGCCGATGGTTGCGGGCATGATTCTTTCCTTTCGTTTCCTTAGGATAATTTCTACGTTCATCATAAACCGAATAGCGGATTAGAGACGGGCGTGGGAAGAATGCTTTGCTCTACCCGTCGGAGTGTCCAGGTTAAAAGGGATGCTTTGACTCCGCAGGAACTTCGCTTCGCTTGTTCCTGCTGCGCTCAGGATGACATTACTTGACTATCGGCGAGTCTTCGCTGGCTGGTTTTTCTTCGTCGGCGTGGATTTTGCCGTCGTCTTCGGCGTAGAAGGAGCGGTGGTCGGCGTCCAGGTGCTGTGGGGTCATGGTGAGGATGAAGCTGTCTTTTTTGCCTTTGAAGCCGGCAGTGTAGTCGCCACGGTCAGGGTTCACCATGCGCTTGGTGAAGGAGCCGGAGTGGACCAGTTCGGCTAGCGACGTAGCGAAGTGTGAGTATTGCTTTTGGAAGCGATGCTGGGCGCGGATGACGACTCGCATGTAGGCTAGTGCGGCGGCTTCGGAATCGGAGTGGGCGGGATCGCCGTGGAATTTGGGCTGATACGCGCCGGGAGCCTGGGCGCGGAGTGATGGGACGGAAAGCACGCCGGTCGCGGCAATTGCGAGCACGACGATGATGGAAAACAGGCGAGTGCTACTTTTTGTCATGCGAGATTTTCTCCGCGATTGGCGCGCCTGCGAAACGGCTGGCAATTTTGAGCCTCGAAAGCGCTTTTTAAGCTTTCTTTTCATGTTACTCCCGTAATTCAACTCTGGTCACCTTCTCTTTGCACTGTGGGGAATTGCCGTTATGCTCTAAGGAAATCATTACGCCCCACGGGGAAACCTATGAAAGCTGCTGTAGCGAGAAAACCGACTATTAAAATTGCTGTGGTGGAGAGCGATCCGCTACGGTTTGTGGGATTCCGAGCCCTTTTTGACACCGAGCCCGAATTCGAACTGATCTCGGCCGGACTGCCGGAGATTTCCACGCTGCAGGATGTCGATTTAATTCTGCTGGGGAATCGCTCAGGGCAAAATTTGTTTGACGTGATGGCCAGCCTGAAGGCGACGCGTCCGGACCTGCGGATTATCGTGACTGGGTCGGGCGTGGACGAAGAGACCATCCTTAAGGCGATTGCTTCCGGCGCCAAGGGCTATGTAGACGAGGCGGCTTCGCCGGCAGAGTTCGCGCAGGCGATTCGCATTGTGAGCCAGGGATCGGTATGGGCGCCGCGCAGAGTGCTTTCCATGTTTATTGAGCGGGTATCGTCGGCGCCGGGCAGGATTTTTCCGGCGGGCCGCGTGACGTTTACCGACCGCGAAAAAGAAGTTCTGGAGATGCTGGTAGCTGGGCGGTCGAACAAAGAGATTGGCGCCCAGTTGGGAATTGAGGAGCGCACAGTAAAGGCGCATGTGGCGAAGTTAATGCGCAAGGTGGGCGTGCAGAACCGGATTGCGCTTTCGGTGCATGCCATTACGCACTCGCTGGTAGCGGCTAAGTAAGGCAGCTACTGGCTACTAGCTCTTGGCTAAAGCCACCCATGCTAGTTCGGACGTTTGGGTAACTTTTGGGCAGTGACCTCGGTGATCTTGTAGGGAAAGCGAGTCCGACGCATACTCGCTTCACCTACCACAGAACCTGGGAGACGGGGTTGAGAGTGGCGATTAGGGTCACTACTTTCAGCCCCGATTTTTTGTCTTCAGAAGCCTTTCCCGGGTGGTTGCGCAATCGGTAAAAATCTCCTTCTGATTCAATCCTCCTGTCCAGCTTTACCGCCTTCACCACAGTCCGACTCCGTTCGTTTACAATCCGAGTATTAGTTTCCCAATAAATTCTGTTGTAGTGAGGAACCATGAAAAAATTCTTACTGCTGTCTATTCTTGTGTCTATTAGCTGTTTTTCTTTCGCGGCCGACGAGCAATCGAAGGCTGCGGATCGTGTGCAGGCCGCGGCCGACGTACTCAATGACATTCAAGGTGCGCCGGACAAGGGTATTCCGGAAGAGGTGTTGGGATCGGCGGAGTGCGTAGCGGTGGTGCCTTCGATGTTGAAGGGCGGATTTATTGTCGGCGGGAAATATGGCCGCGGGCTGGCGAGTTGCCGCACGCCCAAGGGCTGGAGCACTCCGGCATTTTTTGTGGTGACGGGCGGAAGTTTTGGATTCCAGATCGGCGGGCAGGCCGTGGATTTGGTCATGCTGATTATGAATAAAGAAGGCATGAAGCATCTGCTTTCCAGCCAGTTTGCCTTGGGCGCCGACGCTTCGGTGGCGGCGGGTCCCGTGGGACGCCATGCCGAGGGAAATACGGATTGGAAGATGCGCGCTGAAGTGTTGACTTATTCGCGGGCGCGCGGGCTGTTTGCGGGCGTGAGCTTGAATGGTGCGGTGATCAAACAGGATAAGGACAGTACACGGGAATTTTACGGGCACATGGTGCCGTTTCGGACGTCGCTGACGGGAGAGATTGATGCTCCGGTGGGCGCGAATGCATTTTTGACGACGCTGGCGAAGTGGGCGCAGGCCGCGGCGAAGTAGGGATGCGGGCATGAGAGCCGACCGAGCGCAATCTTAAATTGTCATTCCGAGCGAAGGGAGGCATTCGCTTTTTGCCGTCGGTAGAACAGCAGATTCCTCCCACCTCTCGGGGCGCTTTTGCGAGCGGCTCGGAATGACAATACCTACATTTGACAAATAATTTTTGACCCTGATACCGTCACGCTTCCACTAATGCGGCAGCGACTTGAGTACGCGGCAGCCTGGCCGTTCATTAAAATCCTCGGTATTTTGCCGCGCCCGCTGGCGCGCGCCACTGGCATTGGCCTGGCCTGGGGGGTTTATCTTCTGCATGTGCGATTGCGGCAGGTGGGCATGCGCAATCTCGCCCTGGCGTTTCCCGAAAAATCTGAAGCGGAGCGGGCGCGGATTCTGCGCGGGGAATTTGCTTCGCTGGGACGGCAACTGGCCGAGGTTTGCCACTTTCCCAAATACACGCGCGAGAACGTGGAACAGGTTGTGGTCTATGACGGGCTGGAGAATTACGAGCAGGCCTATGCGCGCGGCAAGGGCGTGCTTTTTTTAACGGCGCATTTTGGGGGGTGGGAGCTTTCGGCGTTTACACACTCGCTGCATGGCCACTGGATGCATGTGGTGGTGCGGGCCATGGACAACGTCTATCTGGACCGGTTGATCCGGCAGTATCGCACCATGCACGGCAATCAGGTGGTGGAGAAAGACGATTTTGTGCGCGGGTTGCTGGCGGCGATGAAGGCCGGCGAGGTGGTAGGCATATTGATGGATACGAATATGACTCCGCCGCAGGGGATCTTTGTGGATTTTTTCGGTATTCCGGCGTGCACGGCGAGCGGGTTGGCGCGGATTGCGTTGCGTACCGACGCGGCGGTGGTGCCGACGTTCACGGTCTGGGATGCAGAGCTGGGGAAATACCGGCTCCGGTTTGATCCGGCGGTGGAGTTGGTGCGCACGGGCGACCTCGAAGCCGATATCAAGGCCAACACGCAGAAATTTACTTCGATTATTGAAGAGTATGTGCGGAAGTATCCAGAGCAGTGGTTGTGGGTTCACCGTAGGTGGAAGACGCGGCCGGCGGGAGAGAGTCCTCTGTATTGAATCAATCTTCAGGTGGATTTCGGGTTCGCAGGCTAGGCTGTTCGCTCGCCGACTCTTCTCCAGAAAAAACTTGCTTTTTATCAAATTTGGAGTAGTATTTATTCATTAATGGAGTTTATGGCAATGGCCACGATGCAGCAGGCTGTGGTTGGTTTTTCGTGGGATACAGCCGTAGATCTGTCGAGCAAGGCTAATCGAAGCCGGCTCAGTCCATCCGCTATTAAAGGTCTTCTTCGGATCGCGAGGCATTGGGATTTGCGGGATGACGATACCCGGGCTTTGCTGGGAGGCTTATCGAACGGCAGCTTTTACAGCATGAAAAATCAGGCTGCAAAAGTATTGGATGAAGACCAGTTGGCTCGAATTTCACTTCTGATCGGGATCTATAAGGCGCTGAATATCCTTTATAGTGAGAAGCTCGCAGATGCCTGGATGGCATTGCCAAATACCAATCCGATGTTTGGGGGAGGTTCACCGCTTCATTACGTGAAAAAGGGCGGCATCCCCGCGTTCCTCAGAGTTCGCCAGCTTTTAGACGCGCGCCGCGGCGGGAGATGAAATCTCCGAAGCTGAGTCGGCTGGAACGGGACGAGACTCATCGTCTTATTCCGTATCAGTATGCCGATCACGGCAAGCCCATTCTCAATCGTATTGCGCAAGACGATGACGATTTGCTCAGCGACCTGACGGAACTGGAAGGCGCTACCAACGACCGGCTGCTGGGAGAGAGTGGCCGGCTGCCTGGGATCAGCGCGATTGAGCTGGTTTCCGGTTTCCGGTTGGCCCATATCGTCAATGCCTCGTTCACACATGCGAATCCACTGGGAGGGCGCTTCAATAGCCCAGGACGAGGAGCGTGGTATGCCGCTTTTGAAATGCAAACTGCACAAACGGAAGTGGCTTTTCATAAAGCGGTGGAGTTGCAAGAAATCGGTTGGAAAGCGAAAGAGACTTGCCCCTATATCGACTATCTGGCTGATTTTCGGCATGAATTTCATGACATTCGCGGAGATCGGGATTTTGCGGATTGCCTCGACCAGAAAAGTTACAGCGCCAGCCAGGCTCTTGGGCTTCGACTGTTGAGCGATGGTTCGGCAGGTATCGTGTATCCCAGCGTGCGGCAAAAAGGTGGGATTTGTATCGCATGCTTTCGTCCTCCCCTGGTTCTCAATGTGCGGGAAGGTGCCAAAGTGAACCTTACCTTTGTGAATGCAGACATGACTGACGTGGCCGTTCAGCCACGGGAGTAGGATGCTGGAGAACGGCGATCATCCGACTTGGTGAATAGCTATGACGTCCCGCAGACTAATTGTAGGCTCTGTATTCTTCCTCTCGGCTAAATACATCGTGGCATCATGCCTTGCGGTTGGGTGCTTCGCGTATGGACAAGTCTTTTACGCGGAGCAAGACGTTCGAGTTCACGATCTGCCTTCGCTGACGGCGCGGTCTAGTCATGCGCCCGATGTGCTGGCGACATCGTTGGAGATCGTTTTCAACGACAAAGAAATATGCTGTGACAAGAATTCGGCCCTGGGAGACAGCGTTGAAGCGTCGGATCCAAAGGCGTTGAAGGACATTGCCAGCAAGCTGGGAGGAAGACATCTGCTAAGCGATGGGCGGCCGATCATGGTCACGGCGGATTCTCTGACGCCCGATGCGGTGAATGGCCCTCTCTTGATCAAAATGATTCGCGACCAACATGCGGCGCTGATGGAGTGGAATTCCCATGTGTACGCGCTTTCTGGTGTGACCTATGTGGAAACCACAGACAACTCCACTGGAGAGACTTCGTTTGCGATTCACAAATTCTTGTTGCAGGATGTACGCTATTCCGATTCGCGCCGCGAAATCTCCTTTGATCGGCTGAGTGACGATATGGGGAAAGTGCAAGGATTTTTGTTGGTTCAGGCTGCGCGGCAGTAGCCACGCTAACTACGCTAGAGAGGGTACCGCGGTGGGGAAGACGAAAAAAATTGTTAGTCGAAAAGCGATACACATTGAATGGGGAGATTGCGATCCGGCGCAGATCGTTTACTACCCGCGCTACCTGGCCTATTTCGATGCGTGTACTACGGCATTGTTCAAGAAGGCGGGGTTATCGAAGCGGGAGATGCTGAAGACTTATCAAATCATCGGAATCCCCATGGTCGACTTGCGAGTGTCTTTCATGGCGCCGTCCCGATTTTCCGATGACGTGATGGTGGAGTCAGAGGCAACGGAGTGGCGGCGCAGCAGTTTTTGCATCCGCCACAGGCTTTTCAACAAGGGTATTTTGGCCGTGGAGTGCTTTGAGACGAGAGTTTGGGCAGGTGTTTCCGCCACGGATCCGGAAAAGATTGAAAGCAGGCCTGTGCCGCGGGAAGTGGTGGAGAAGTTTTCTCTTGTTAACAAACCTGGCCGGACTCCGGAAACTCGGCGACGAAAAAGAATTTAAGAGTGCGATCTAGGTAGTCGAAATCCCGGCCCAGCGAAGCTTAAGCATGGCCCACTCGATTTGCTTAGGCAGTCCAATTCCGAATCATTTCGCGGGTTCCCAGCCTTCTGGGAGCATATCGAATGCCAGCGTGTCGCGGTAGGCGAACTCATTGCCTTCGAGTACTGCCAGCGGCGTCAGCATGTGCCAGACGCGGTCGTCGTCGAAGACGTAGCACTCGCCCGCTTCGCGCATGGTGAAGCGATCGATTTCGTGTTTGTCATTGTCGGCGATGACGACTTCCCCGCCGTGAGCGCCGCAGCGGCCCAGTAGATGTGTAGCGATGTACTTTTCCCCATCTTTATGTAAACCCGGAGGGCTGGTGTCGCAGGGCCGGCCCGGCGTAGCGGTGAATCTTATGAGATGCACGTTGACCAGATACCTGGTACCCGCTGCCGAGAGCGGCAGGTATTGAAGATGATGAGCAATCATCTTGCGAACGCCGGTGGAACCGGCGATTGCTGGGGATAGCGGAGCGTACTCTCGCGGCTGGCCGCCGATGGTTGGATTATATTTTTTCAGCTGCAGATACGGGGTGGTCTCTTCACTCAACCAAACCTTTACCCCGCCCTCGACAATCTCGGCGCGGACACGATTTAAGGAACGATACCGGTCGCCCCCTTCGTAGTACTTATCTCTAGGAATGGACCAGACTGCGTGGGATAACTCTTCTATAGAGCGCGCGACGTCCGCGTCGACTCGGAGCGGCTGGCGGGTGAAGCCGCGCTCGACTAGGTCGTTTCGCGATCGCGCATTTGCCGCCGCTGGAATAAAGGTATCGTTCATGGGTTGTTCCTGACAAAGCTGCTTTGGTTCGCTTCAGGAATGCTGGCGATCATACACCGGTTTTACGGTTCAGGATAAGCTGGGGAGGTCCTCATTGGAAATGGTGGAATCGGGATGGGATGCTCAATGCGAGAGGCGAATGCCGTAAATTGTAATCACCTCCCGACCTAAGCCCTCATGGTGTGTTGCAATCTTCCCTTGCGGATCGTTCGGGTCTAGAATTGTTATGTGAGCCAGACTCTTAGCATGAGCTACGTAGGAAAAACCATGGACGGCTTGTGGACGGCAGAATTTGCTAGCAGTGCAGGTATTTTTGGTGGCGGCGTCGCGGTCTTTCAGAATGGAAAGATACTTGGGGGCGACGGAACCTACTTCTATACGGGCGAGTACGAACTCAGGGGAGACAGATTTGAGGCCACCTTGAATGTTTCGCCTTTCATCGACGGCGCCGAGAGCGTTTTCAGGACTGTGGGTAGGGTTCTTACGCTGGAACTAGCCGGATCAGTCACGGACGAGGGGCGTCTAGCTGTTGCTCAGGGGCATCCGAGGGAAATGGCGAACCTAAATTTCGGAGTGAAGTTAACGAAACGCGTCTGAAGGATTCGTAAGAGATGGCAGGTCCAGATGACAAGGAAAAGCCGAAGGTCGAAGTAGAGGCGATTCTTGCCGAGTTTGCCGCCAAAGAGGACATGCTGGCCGCATTCTGCAATCGGACGAAAGGTCTAATCGAAGCGGGTCTACAGGACGCCGGTATCCGGTACCAATCAGTGCAGTTCCGGGTAAAAACGAAAAAAAAACTCAGAGAAAAATATCTCGAACCGACAAAGAGCTACAAGCGGCTGGACGATATTACCGACCTCGCCGGACTGCGGATCATTACCTACTATGAAGACGAAATAGATCGAGTAGCCGAGATCATCACTCGTGAATTCGAAATTGATCAGAAGAATTCTGTCGACAAGCGACAGGTTGAGCCGGACAGATTTGGGTACAGCGCGCTCAATTACGTTTGCAGCCACCTAGCGAAACGGACTGCGGACGTAGAGTACAAGAAATTTGCTGGGGTCTATTGTGAGATACAGATTACCTCAATACTGAGGCACGCTTGGTCCGAGATCGAGCATGAATGGTACGACCTCAAAGAGGCATATCCGGAAAGCGTCAAAAGGAGATTCTATCGCATAGCGGCTCTTCTTGAACTTGCTGAGTCTGAGTTCCTGGACATACGGAAGCAAAGGACGAATTACGAGCGATTAGTTGCAGTCCGGGTTGAGGCGGGACTTCCCGATCTTCCAATCGATGCTATTTCGCTCAGGACGTTCATTGAAAAAGAGCCCATAGTTGCAGAAGTCGACAAGCTAGTGGCGGCGGCTCTCGGGCGCGAAATATCTGCCGAATTGCCCGACAAAGTTGTCGAGAGCAGGTCGAAGTCGGCACATGGTGCTGCGATAGGGACATTGCAAGATCTTCGCGACACACTCACAAAGCACAAGACAGCAGTCCCGGAGTTCGTTCGTCGTTGCCAACAGATATGGCCGGCCTCTTCGAATCAGCCTATTCCCAAAGGGATATCTATTCATCACTTAGCCCTGTTTCTCACGAGCATTCGTGGAAATGCTGAGTTCGGGGCGCTCTTGGAACTGCTCGGAGCGAAGGCTGTTCCTTGGGACGTCGAGCGTCAACTGGCAATTGCCCGCGAGGTCTTGAAAGCCTATTCCAAATAGGCACAGCCCTTTGGTTTAGGGTGCAGGAATCCACCTACAGACCTTAAAGCGAAGGCCTTGCCTTCCTATAGAATCTAATCTTCCTATGAAAACATTCGAACAGATCGCAGAGTTAGAGCGGCGGTATTTGTTGGGAACTTACAATCGATACCCCATTGTGTTGACGCGGGGTAAGGGTGTGTTTCTTTACGACCTCGACGACCGGCGGTATCTCGACTTTGTTTCGGGGCTCGGGGTCAATGCGTTGGGGCATGCGCATCCGCGCGTCGTGAAGACGATTCGGGAGCAGGCGGCGCGGCTGCTTCACGTCTCCAACCTTTATTACCACGAGTATCAGGGGGCGCTGGCGGAGAAGCTGTGCACGCTCCTGGGCGGCTCGTTTGGAAATGCGCGCGCGTTTTTCTCCAATAGCGGCACTGAGGCGATTGAGGGCTCGATCAAGCTGGCGCGGCTGGCGGGACATCGCGCGGGCGGGGAGGGGAAGTCGCGGCTCGTGGCGCTCGAGGGGTCGTATCACGGGCGGACGTTTGGGGCGCTGTCGCTGACCGGACAGGAGAAGCATCGCAAGGGGTTTGAGCCGATGCTGGAAGAAGTGACGTTCGTCGCGCAGAACGATGTGGAAGGTTTGCGCGCGGCGGTGAACGACAACACTTGCGCGATTGTGCTGGAGCCGATCTTCGGCGAAGGCGGAATTTATGAGTGCTCGGTGGAGTTTTTGCAGGAGTGCCGGGCGGCGGCGGATCGTCATAAGGCCGCGCTGATTTTTGACGAGATCCAGTGCGGGCTGGGGCGTACGGGGACGATGTTTGCGTTCCAGAGTTTTGGCGTGACTCCGGATATTGTGGCGATTGCCAAGCCGATTGCGGCCGGGTTGCCCTTGGGAGCGTTTATTGCGAAGGAGGAATTTGCTTCGGCAATTTCTCCTGGGCAGCATGGGACTACGTTTGGCGGTGGTCCGCTGGCTTGCCGCGTGGCGTTGGAATTTTTGGCGATTGTGGAAGATGAAAAACTTTTGGACAATGTGAATAAAGTTGGGGCTTATTTGCAGCAGGAACTCAAGCTGGTTGCGGAAAAAAGCCCGGCGGCGAAGGAAGTGCGCGGGCGGGGATTTATTCAGGGGATCAATCTGGACATTCCGGCCCGGCCGATTGTAGATGAGGCTCTGGCTGAAGGTGTTTTGTTTAATTCGACGCACGATACTGTGGTGAGGTTTTTGCCTCCGTTTTTGCTGGAGGAGAAGCATGTGGATAAGGGGATTCGGGTATTGAAGAAGTTGCTGAGGAAGAAACGGAAGGCGGCTGCTTAGTGGAGAGGTAGGGACCCTTCGACTGCGTAACCGCTTCGCTATCGCGAAGCGGTTACTTCGCTCAGGATGACAACCCTAAATTTCATAAACTGAAAAACGGGGAGCCGAGGCTCCCCAAGTGAAGCGAACAGAGGCGATGTTCACTTAGATAGAAGGTTGGCGGTGGGAAAAAGTTGTCTGGGAATCGGGAAGAATTGGCGGTGATGGCGGCAGATCGGAAGAATTCTTTTGTGCCTTTTCCTGGGTCCAGCGAGGGCGTGGAAGAGTGCTGGATGGAGTTGGATGGGGCGCGGATGCGGTATTTGCGTACGGGCTCGGGGCCGGCTCTGATTTTGCTGCATGGATTGTTGGGCTATTCGTTTTCCTGGCGGTTTACGATGCCGGCGCTGGCACCCTATGCCACGGTTTATACGCCGGACTTGCTGGGTGCGGGGTTTTCGGATCGTCCGGTGGGTATCGATCATTCCATGCGCGGGACGGCGCGCCGGATTCTGGAGTTTATCGCGAGGCTGGGGATTACTTCTTTTGATTTGCTGGGGACTTCGCGTGGCGGCGCGGTTGCGATGATGGCGGCTGCGGAATGCATGGGCGCGAACGCGGGCCCGCGTCTCAGGCGGTTGATACTGGTCGCGCCGGTAAATCCGTACTCGGCACATGGACGGTGGCTGGCGCCATTTGCCGGAAGCAATTTTGGCACGCCGTTGTTTCGCTTCGGAATGGCGCGCATGAGTTTCTTGTATCCCTATTTTCACGCCCGCCTCTACAGTGACCGGGGGAGAATTCCGCCCGGAACGCTTGAGGGGTATACGGCTCCGCTGGCGAAGCCGGGATTGTTTGAACATGCGTTGAGTATTGTGCGTACCTGGACTGGTGACCTGCGTGAGTTGGAGACAGTTTTGCCGAATCTCGGGGATGTGCCTGCGCTATTGATGTGGGGAAGCAAGGATACGGCTGTGTATGCGTCTTCGGCGGAACGGTTGGCGAAATTTTTTCCGAACTCTGAGTTAATCGTTTTTCCTGGTATCGGGCACTTGCCTTATGAGGAATGTCCGGAGGAGTTTAATCGCGCGGTCATTGGGTTTCTGGGGCGTGGGAAGATTTCTGCGTGAAACGCTATGAATTCGTGAATGGAATTCGTTGGTAGAAATGCCTTTCGAAGCCGGCGGGAGCACTATAAAGGGTAGGGGATCCCTTCGGCTTCGCTCAGGGCAGGCTCTTCGACTGCGTTGGCGTCCGCTCGTGGACGGCAACTCCGCTCAGGATGACAGCGTGGATTAGGTTTGCCGGATTTACTCTCAAATCATGACTCACCACATTTTTGAACTGTTGCGTAGTGCTCTGGTGCATTACGGGTACTGGGCGGTTGCCGCGGCATTATTGCTGGAGAATGCCGGCGTGCCTTTGCCGGGAGAGACAGTTTTGCTGATGGCGAGTTTTCTGGCGTATAGCGAGCACGATCTGCATCTGGGAGGGATCATTCTGGCAGGAACGGTGGCTTCGGCTCTGGGCAGCGGAGCGGGATATGCGATGGGGAGTTATGGCGGGCGTCCTTTGCTGGAGCGTTTTTTGCGCATCCTGCACATTGGCGGGGATACAGCAGTAAAGCGCGGAGAGAAGCTGTTTGAGCGATATGGGGCGGCCACGATTTTGTTCTCGCGCTTCGTTTTTGGAATGCGCGTAATTGCCGGACCGATCGCGGGTGTGCTGCGGATGTCGTGGAAGAAGTTTGCCATCTTTAATGTGATTGGCGCGGCGTTGTGGGTGAGTGCGATTTCGTGTGTGGGATATTTTTTTGGCGGCCAGCGGAAGGTATTGATGCATTTTATGAAGCGGTTTGATATCGCACTGGCCGTGGTTTTTGTTTTGATTGTGGCGGTGTGGTGGTGGAGGGAGCGAAAATCGCGTGCGGGACAATCCTGATGCGGTGCAGTTTGTCTCCCGGCGGAGTGGTTGGGGAGACCCTCGTCCCGTTGTAAACGCGGGACTTCAGAATGACGTCTCGAAGATAAGATTCTTTGCTAATCATGCGCTATCACGACGCTGAAGCGCCGCTCGTCCTACTTATCCTGTGCTCTTTTTAAAGCTCATATGAGAATCAACTTAGATACAGGTCTGCGGGGCGAAGTGCGACTTATACTGTGCTGGTGTCGCGGGCATGTAAGAGCAATCCGCGGCATGGAGGATGCAGGCGGCGACCGCGCCGGAATTCGGACGAGGAGGAGTGTATGAAGCGAATCGGATTATTGACACTATTGATTATGGTGACAGTTCTGCTAACTCTGGCTTTCTCAGCAGCGGCTGCCAGCCCCAAAGCGCCAGTGGCAACGGTTATGGCTGCTCCGGCGGTTGCGGTGCCAATGCCGCCGCATCCGCGTGTGGAACACGCGCTCGAAGCGTTGCGTGGCGCACGAGATCATATGGCGCACGCCGAGGGCGAATTCCATGGCCACCGCGACAAAACGATCGAGCACATTGACGCGGCGATTCATGAAGCCGAGATTTGCATGCACGAGCCATAAATTTTGGACAAGAAATTTAAAAGGCAGCGTCCAAAGACGCTGCCTTTTTTTGTTTCTACGAAAAAGAAACTTTAGTCGTTGCCGATGGTGTAGCCGATCGATGCGCCGACGCGGAATACGTTGTCGGTGCTGAAGCCGCCGGTGTTTATGTTGCTGTTGCCGTCAATGTGGTAGTAGTGCACTTCGGGGCGCACAAAAGCATGATGCCAGAAGTAATAACGAAGGCCGCCGCCGACATCCTGCATGAAGTGGTCCTGGGTGGTGTAGTTGATGCAACCGCTGAAGTAGCTGCACGAAGTCGCGTAGGGAACGTAGAAACGCGTGCTGGCAATGCCGATGCCGCCGAAGAGATCGAGGCCGAATTTTTTGCCGATCTTGGGCTGAAAGAGTGCATTGAAGTCGGTGAGAATAGGCCGATAGGTTTCATAGCCAAAATAGCTGGCCTGGCTGGCGCGCCACGCGGTTTCGATATTGAAGCCGAGACGATGCTTGAAGCCGACAATGTCTCCTCCGACGCCGAGATAGGTCCCACCTTTTTCGGAGAGATTACCGACTGCCAGCGAACTGTTGCTGGGCGAGGAGGACATGAGCGTGCCGCCGAAGAACATAATGTCACCCTGCTGGGCGGCGGCGAAGTGGCAAGAAAGCAATAAAGCAAAAACCGGTGTGAGCAGCGCTAACTTTCTCAAGAGAAACCTCCAATCAGTTCGTGTAGACGTTAAGATGCGCCTACGAATTCTTTCGGATGTCACAGAGTTTGGTTACGTACCATCATAATTTCATACCGAGGGCAGATTCAACTAAGCCTGCTACGTAAAGAAACGTCAAGCCAACCAGGCTCAATTTTTCCCGCTGGACGTAATCCTGCGACGTTGCAATAAAACCCTAATTGGAGCAGAAAGTTGCGCCTTTGATGGCCGCGTTATTTAGTTTTTGTGCCGCCGGGAGCGCGGATGTGATCAAAGGCGATTGGCCCGGAGCCGAGAAAAATCAGGGCGAATGCCAGGGCGGCGAGAGCCAGCGGAAATTCGTAGCCGCCATTGCCCATCAGTCCATGGTGGAAATGCACTTTGGCGATAGCGACCGACAGATTGATGCAGATGGCGAAGGCGGCGAAGCGAGTAAACAGGCCGATCAGAACGAGCAGGCCCCCAAGAAATTCGGTGAAGGCCGAGAGATAGGCGCTCCAGGCGGGCAGACCGAGGCTGGCGACGAATTCAGCGTGATGATGAAGGCCGCCGAAAACCTTCTGATATCCGTGGCCGACCATGACTGCGCCAAGGGCAAGACGCATGACGAGAAGCGCGAGAGATTGCAACCGATCAAGATAGCGCAAGAAATTCCTCCGGAAGAAAGAAAGATAGATTACAGCAGGGAGGAGTTTGGAGGGAAGCGCGGGTTGCCGATAATCACGAATGGTTCACGTGGGCGGCACCGTAGTCTTGGCCGTATTTTCGCTGGGAGGTAACCTGGTTACCAAACAACGCCGACTGCAACGAAACCTTGTCCGGCGATTTGGGTTTAGGGAATCCATAGAATGATTGCGCGAGTGGCGAACTTCTGATAACGTTTTTTCGCCACTAGATGCGGGTTGCCGGGCGGCATCTTTCGCAATTGGGCACCTCTTAAAAAATTAATTTCCTGTCACGCGCGCGGAATTGGCGAGCGTTGTGTTTATGAGAATAGAGTCCGGAGCGCGCTCCACACTGCGGATGAGGGTGATTTCGAGGGAGCGGATGGACCAAAAGAGTTTTTGAAAGATCAGGAGGCAGTAATGAATCGCACTTCGATGAGTGAAGGGATTTTGCGGAAGTGGCTGGTGCTTTGGCTGGCGCTGATGGTTCCGGCGATGGCATGGGGCCAGCACAAGACGAGCGCACCCGCTCCTAAAGCGGCACCCTCCAAGCCCGCAGCGCCTTCGCATGCGGCCACGCAATCGCACAGTTCGGCACCTTCACACAGCACAACACCTTCTCGTGGCGCAACCACAAGTCACGCTCCTACAACGAGTCACTCGACCACGCCGAGTCGTTCGACAACCGGCAGCCGGCCGAATACGGCAGCTGGCCATACGACGACGCCAAGCCGCCCAAATACTGCGGCTGGACATACGACAACGGGCAGCCGTCCGAATACGGCAGCAGGCCGCTCGACGACGGCAGGGCGCCCGAACACTGCGGCTGGACGTCCGGCTGCGGGTGGCGCACATCCGAGTCCGGCAGCTAGCCGTGCGGGAAGCCGTACGCCTCCGGGCAGGAATGTTTCTTTGAAGGGCGGTGGATCGGCGAGCGTCCGTCCGAATGGGTCGATCCGTTCGATCAACCGGAACGGTATGCAGATTAACCACGGGGTCCGCGGCGGGCGCACGGTGGTGAGCGTACATAACGGCGCGACCATTGTTACGCATGGCCACGGCGGCTACGTGCAGCGCGCGTATGTGACGCGCGGCGGGCACGCCTACTATTCACGCACCTTCTATGCCGGTGGGCGCTACCACGTTGGCCTTTATCGCGGCTACGGCTGGGGTGGACACACGTACTACGGCTATTACCCTGGGGTCTGGTACCATCCCGGATTTTATGGATGGGGCTGGCATCCGTGGGGAGCGCCGCTTGCCTGGGGCGTTGGGTTATGGGGATGGGGAGGATCGCCATGGTGGGGATTCTATGGCGGGTGGTGGAATCCTTATCCGGTGTATGCCGCGCCTTACTACTGGCTGACTGACTATCTGATCGCGGCACAGTTGCAGGCGGCATACGCGGCGCGAACTGACGCCAACGCTGATGCCATGGCTGCGGATGCGGCGGCGAGCGGAGACAATGGAGGCAGTGGTGGAGATAGCGGAGGCGCGGCTCCGGTAGCTTCCGGACCGGTGGCTCTGAGTCCCGAGGTGAAGGAAGCCATTGCCCAGGAAGTGAAAGCCCAACTCGCCGCGCAGCAGTCGCAGTCCGGCCAGGATTCGGGCGGACAAGCATCGGCTGCTCCGGTAGCGGCTCCTGCTTCCAGCAGCGATACTCCGCCTCCGGCATTGGATCCAGCACAGCGCACGTTTGTGGTGGATTCCGATGTAACGGTGGTGGCCAACGGTCAGGAATGTGCATTGTCGTCGGGCGATGTGATTACCCGCCTCACGGATACTCCGGATGCTGACCAGACGGTGACTGCTAGCGTATCGGCGACCAAGAAGGGTGATTGTGCGTCGGGACAAACCGTTGCCGTGAAAGTGGATGATTTGCAGGAGATGTACAACCACTTCCAGGAGAACATCACCAACGGCATGGGCGAACTGGCGAAGAAACAAGGGACGAACGGTATGCCGGCGGCGCCGGATACCGGGACTCAGGCTGGGGCTGTGACGCCTCCGCCACCGGATACGACCGTGGCGAAGACTCTGCAGGATCAGCAGCAGCAGGCTGATCAAACCGAGTCGCAGGTTAAGCAAGAGACTGCGAACTCGGGCGGGGGTGGTTCGCAGTAGCTGGTTCGTTCGCAGTTCAACATCAACCAGGGAGCGCCGGAATCCGGCGCTCCCTTCTGTAGTATTAAGGCAAGCCGTTTTTCGTTCACCCTGTTTCGATTCAGCGCTCATTTCAGGGCGCTTCATCCGTTCGATACTTTGCAAAACTGAAACTGGAGGATTTCCGATGCCACAGAAATTCCGCGCAGTGATCCCTGGGATTGTACTTTTTGCCATGACGATTGCGTCTGCGTGGGGACAAGCACCCACGCTGCAAGAACAACTCGCCGCGCAATACAAGCTGGCAAAGATCGGATCGGATACGAGCGGATATTCCGTGGTGGAAAAGGGCACGCTGCTGGCGATTCAGAAGGGCGGGATTCTCGCTGTACCGTATGGCGACCAGAATGTTCTGGTCAGCAAATACGAAAATGGCACGATCAAAGGGCCGAACAGTTTATCGCTGATGGGACGGAAATCCATCATGGGGAAATTCGGCAAGGAGCAGACGACGCATCTGTTTGCGACGGGCGACAAAGTTTATCCGATAAAGATTGATGTGAACGCGGCCAAGGATTCGGTGACGTTGGAAATTGTTGCCTGCGATACCTGCAACAAGACCGATCCGCCAACTTATAACAAGGCCAACGTGGTTTTTCAGTTTCCCAAAGGATCATTGGCAAACTCGGCGGCCGGGCCGGTGGAAGACATGATCGGGCAAGTGCTCTCGATCAGCAGCGACGACGCCCAACAAGGCCAGGATCAGGGCGGCGGACAGCAGCAGCAAGGTGGAGATCAGGGCGGGCAACAGCCCGCGGCCAACCAGGGCCAGCAACAACCAGCCGCGCAGGAGCAGGCACCAGCGGCTGAGCCCGCGAGCATTGAAAAAGGAATGACGCCCGATCAAGTGGAAGCGGCGATGGGCAAGCCGGAGAAGAAAGTGACACTCGGGAATAAAGTTATTTATTACTACAAAGACATGAAGGTGATTTTCTTGAGCGGAAAAGTTTCAGACGTGCAGTAGAAGCAATGGTCGGAGCCCCGGACCATGCTGAATGAAACGCCAATATAATTTAGATCTCCAGGGGCTTTATGACCACAGTCCGCGATTTCTCGGAAATAGCCCGGAGTGCCTCGGAAACCGGCAAGATCACGATTCTGGATGTGGACTTCCGAAGGTACCAAAATCCTTCCGCCGATACCTGCTATCCCCTCGAATATGCCTTCCATTTGCTCGGAGATATGAAGGACAAATTGCGTCGATGTCGCGTTCTGCATGTCGCTGCTCACCACCTGGAATTGGATCGCGCGAAGGCTGAGATACGCCGCGTATCAAGTTCTTGTCGCAAAAGGGTGGAAAGTTAAAGCCCGCTAAAACAGTTACTTGAGCTGACGATCTAGTACTTCCGTACCGTCTGTAGTACTTCGGTTATCGGGTGGCAAGTGACTACTCGCTATCTGCAGGGATGCTGCCTCTAATAGACATCTGAGTAAGCCCCACCACAACCTGTAGAGGTTGGCGCAAAGCCGCGCTTACGCCCTTCCTGAAAAAACCGTAAAAACCCCAATAAAAACAGGAAACTCGCTTGGACGCGGGGTTTTTCAGGGCTGATATATGCTCGGGACACCAAAGCTCTCGTAGAGATTGCGAGAGGGAATATGCGGGCCAAAGAAGCGGCCCGCTGGTTCTGAAAGACGAGCAAGGAACTATGGCCGACTCACGAGAAGTGATGAACATTCGCCAGGCGTCGCAGTATCTGGGAGTGAGTCCGGACACGCTTTACAAGTACGTTGGGGAACAGAGTATTCCCGCTTTCAAGCTGGGCAACCGCTGGCGCTTCAAAAAATCGAAGCTGGACCAGTGGATGGAAGAGAAGTCGAGCCAGATGGAGCCGGGAACAAAACGGAAAGCGAAGGCGGCGGGGCAGAGTTAGGTCAAAACCGTCGCGGGCGAAAGCGCCCGCGGCCACACACAAAGGCGGCACACATGTTTGGAATGGGATCGAAATCGATTGTTGGTCTGGATGTGGGCTCTTCCAGCATTAAAGCGGTCGAGTTGAAAAAGAAGGGTGGGCAGATCGAAGCGTCGCACCTGGGACTCGAAGCCCTGGCCTCCGACATTGTCGTGGACTCGATGATCGTGGATTCGGGAACGGTATCGAGCGCGATTTCAAAGCTGTTCGCCGATTGCCTGATCAAGACGAAAGCGGTTGCCACGGCGGTGAGCGGACACTCGGTGATCGTGAAAAAGATCTCGCTACCCTCGATGAGCGATCAGGAACTGGCTGAGACGATCGAAAAAGAAGCGGCGCAGCACATTCCCTTCGACCTGGCCGATGTGAGCCTCGACTACCAGATTCTTTCCGAAGAAGCGGGCAGCCCGCAGATGGACGTGCTTCTGGTCGCCGTCAAGAAGGACAAGATTCTGAACTACACCAACGTACTCTCGATGGCGGGACGTACCCCGGCTATCGTGGACATCGATGCGTTGGCGCTGCAGAACTGCTACGAGTACAACTACCAACCGGCGCCGGGGCAGGTGGTGGCGTTGCTCAACCTGGGCGCCAGCGTAATGAACATCAACATTGTGAAGGGCACGACGCCGCTGTTTCCGCGCGACGTAAGCGTGGGCGGACATCAGTACACGGACTCGCTGCAAAAGGAGTTGGACCTGAATTTTGACGATGCGGAAAAGCTGAAACTGGGCGAGAAGGTGGGCACAGTCAGCGAAGACGCGAAGGGGCCGATTTTGCAGCAGGTGACCGAAATCATCGTGCTGGAAATTCAGAAGACATTCGACTTCTTCCGCGCGAGCGCGGCGGGCGAGCACATCGAAAAAATTTATCTGGCCGGAGGCTCGGCGAAGGTGCCGGGATTGATGGAAGCGTTACGGCAGGAATTTTCCATGCCGGTTGAGTTGTTGAATCCATTCCAGCGTGTGGTGCCGCCGGTCGATGGGCCGGGCGCGGCGTTGGTGGAGCAGAATCCGGGGCAACTGGCGGTTGCGGTTGGCTTGGCGTTGAGGAGCTTTGAATCCCTATGATCAAAATCAATCTGCTCGAAACAACCAAGGGAAAGGGCAAGCGCGGCGGCGGCAGCAGCGGGCCCACAATGCCCACGATGGAAGTTGGAGATCTGGGATCGCCAGCTCTGAAGGTTGTCATTGTGTTGGTACTGGCAGGCGTGCTGAATTTTGGCTACTGGTACCGGCTGGACCGCCAGGGCAAATCGATCGCGACTCAAATGACGGCTGCGGAACAGAAGAATCGCGAGCTGAGCGATGTGAAGGCGCGCTATCTCGAGCGGCAGAGACAAGCCGACAATTACAAGCGGCGGGTGGACGTGATCGACTCGCTGCGCGCCGGGCAAGCCGGCGGACCGGTAAACCTGCTGGCGATGCTGGGCCAGACGGTGAACGAAACGGAAGCGGTGTGGTTGAAAAAAATGGACGACACCGGCGCGAGCGTGAGCCTGGAAGGCACGGCATTGAGCACCGATGCGGTAGCGAACCTGATCACGAACCTGCAGAAAACCGGTTTCTTTAAGACGGTTGAGATTAAAGAAACGTACCAGGATGAAAGCATCAAGGACATGCAGGCATTTCAATTCACGCTGAACTGCGAGAAGGGAAAGTCGTAAAGGCAGACCTATGGCGACAAATTTCAGCGAACTATCGGGCTTAAAACAATGGGGTGCGGTACTGGCGGGCGGTGTACTTGTGACCGTGGCGCTGTACTACACCGTGTTCAAAAGCCAGAGCGACAAGAATGCAACGGCGCAACACGCGCTGCAGGAAAAAGTTCGGGAAAACAACGAACTGGAGTCGTACCGTCCCAAATTGAAGGACATGGAACGGCAGCTGGCCAACCTGAAGCAGCAGTTAGAGATTGAAGCGCGCATCGTGCCGAACGAAAAGCAGGTGGATGAGTTCATCGAAACGATGGACGGCGAAGCGCAAAAGGCGGGAGTGGAATTGCGGCGGTATACGGCAAAGCCGGTGGCCTCGAAAGAGTACTACTCCGAGATTCCATTCGATATGGAGTTGGATGGGCCGTATTACTCGATGCTGAATTTCTTCGACCGCGTAGGCAAGCTCGAACGCATCGTCAACATCAGCGGGTTGCTCGTGGGCAATACGAAAAATCCGAATGAGGCAAAGGCGAAGCATACGTACCAGTACGCCCCGAACGAGAGTGTAGTCGCGACATTTACCGCGACAACGTTCTTCAGCCACGACCTGGAACCGGCCCCGGCATTACCGGGAGCCAAGCCGGCGGGCAAATAGGAATCGCTATGAAGCTAACGACTGGAATTCTGGCAGTGGGAATGATGACGGGCGGATTGTGGGCACAGAATCCGAACGTGATCAACAACGTGCAGAGCACCACGGCACCGGTGCAGCAGAAAAAAACCAATGACCCCAACGCAGCCCCGGGCGTCAAGCCCGCGCCTGCAGCTAACCAAACGGCGAAGCCGGGTCCGGGAATTTCGGGCAAACCGGGAGCGGCTCCTGTAGCCAGCGCGCAAAAAAAGGCGCCGGTGGCTGTAGCGGTGAAACCGCAAGCGGCTCCAGTTGTCAAGAAAGTAGAAGCGCCGCATGTGGTCGCGCAAGCGCCTGCGAAGCCTGAATTGAAGGTTGTTTCTTCCCCGGGACCAACCATAGTGCCGGAGACGAAGACTGCCGCAACCGCCAAGACCGAGGCGCCCAAGCCCGAGGAAAAGAAGTGGGCGATGTCGGGCAAGCGCGATCCGTTCTTCAGTCCGGTGGTGCAACAGCCAACCGGTTCCGGATGTTCGACCGGGAAGAAGTGCCTGGAGATTGGGCAGATCAATTTACGGGGAGTAGTCAAGTCGGAGAGCGGCTTTGTCGCGGTGGTGACGAACAGCCTGAACAAAGCTTATTTTCTGCACGAAAACGATCCGGTGTTCAACGGATATGTCATGAGAATTACCGGAGACACGGTTGTGTTTGAGGAAACGGTGCAGGACAAGTTAGGCAAACCGTTCACGCGGGAAGTAGTCAAGAAAATTTATACGCCCGCCGTGTAATACGGGTAAGGCGAGAAGGACAAAATGATGCGCCGAACAAACGAATTCCAGGAAGGAAACGCGGGCCAGACCCGCGAGCCGGGGAGAGGCGAAATGCGAAAGCAACTGCTGAGTGTATTCCTAACGCTGCTGTTGGGGCTGACGGCTTCGGCCGCCGATGGACCGTCAGTGCCAGCGACGGGACAACGAAACGAACTGCAGCGCGTAAACGTGGTGCGTGGCGCGGATGAGATCAAGGTCGAGATCAGCGCGCGCGGCACTGTGACGCCCAAGCTGAGCACGGCGGATTCGCCGTCGCGGCTGATCGTGGATTTTCCCGGCACCCTTATGGGCGCGGGGCAGAGCCACATTGCCGTGGGCAGCGCGGACGTCAAAGGGGTACGCATCGCCATGGACGGCAAGAATCCTCCAACCACGCGCATCGTGGTCGATCTGGAGCACTCCTGCCGCTATGAGATGAATCCCGCGGCGGATGGCAAGTTCGTGTTGACTCTGCACACGCAGCCAACGACGGCTGCGAAGGCGAGCGCTCCGAAAACCGTGGCAGCCGCTTCGGCAACCGAGAGCAAGGCGATTTCTCCTTTTGCGCCGCGCGTTATGGAAGTGAACAACGCGCAGCCCAAGGCGAACGATTCGGCTCCTGCGAAGACGATGACAGCGAGCGCCGCACCTGCCAGCATGACGCCAGCCAGCGCCAAAGCTGATGCAGCATCATCGAGTGACTTTGTTTTTGTTGAGCCAACCTACGCGGCCAAGGCGAATACGGCAGATGCCACGGCTGATCCTGGTGACCGCGCGCAAGAAGCGGCGGCGAAGTTTTCCGATAAGACTGCTCCAGAGCTACTGCCGGTGAGCATGAACGCGGCGCAAGCTTCCAATGCAACCATTCAGCCGGCGGTCAATCTTGCCGCAGAGCAGAAGGCGCAAGCCGGACAGCAACCCGCTTCGGTTGGCCCAAAATATACGGGCGAACCGATCTCGGTCAACTTGAAGGACGTAGACCTGAAAGATTTCTTCCGGCTGATTCACGAGATCAGCGGTTTGAATGTGGTTCTCGATCCGAACGTGCATGGCACGCTGACGATTGTGCTCGATGACGTGCCGTGGGATCAGGCTCTGGACATCGTGCTCAAGAATAACGACCTGGCGCGCGAACTGGAAGGCAACGTTCTCCGCATCGCAACCGTAGACACGCTTAAGAAAGAAGCGGACGGACGGCGTGCGCAGGTGGAATCGGAAGCGATGGCCGTGGAAAAAGTTTCGGTCACGCGCTTCCTGAGCTATGCCCATGCCAAGGATGTGATCATCACGGTAAAGAAGTTCCTCTCGCAGCGCGGCGATGTAGTGGCCGACGAACGTACCAATGCCGTGATCGTCAACGATATTCCGAAGGTGATTCCGATCATCGACCGCCTGTTGACGCAGCTTGACCGCAAGACGCAGGAAGTGGAAATTGAAGCGCGTGTAGTGGCGGCGACGCGGCAGTTTGCCCGCGACATCGGCACACAGCTTGGCTTTGGCTGGGGCAACGGCCACAGCGCAATCGGCGGCAACGCCTCGGCAGGCGCCTCGCCGACGACGGTGGGCAACTTGACTCCGGGCTACATCACAGTGCCAGGAAGCGGTGGAACCACTGGAAGTTCGATTCCGTTGTTCTCGAACCTGGGGTCGACCTCACCGACCAGTGGCTTGACACTCTTGAACGCCAGCAATACCGTGCGAATCGATGCCGTGCTTTCGATGGCAGAATCGCGCGGATTGCTGAAGGTTCTATCCAGGCCGCGAGTTGTTACTCAGAACAATATTCAAGCTCTGGTGAAGCAGGGCGTGCGGGTACCGATCGTAACGCAGGCGCAGTTGGGCGGTCCACCGACTGTGACCTACGTGGATGCGTTCCTGCGCTTGACGGTGACTCCGCAGATCACTTCGGAGAACACCATCTTCCTCAACGTGGACGTGGAAAACACCACGCCGAACTTCGGACAGGAAGTGCAGGGCAACCCCGAATTGATTACGCAGCAGGCAACCACGCAGGTGCTTGTAACCGATGGTGGCACGGTGGTGATCGGCGGCGTCATCCAGACGCAGAACTCGATCAACATCGATCAGGTACCGGTGCTGGGGAACATTCCACTGCTCGGCAACCTGTTTAAGCACACGCAGGTGAACACCTCAAACCAGGAGTTGATCTTCTTCATTACGCCGCGAATTATCCAGACATAACAGCGTCAGACATAGCAGCGCAGTTGAAGATTTTAACCGCCGGCCTGAAGAACCTGTCAGAGCCGGCGGTTTTGCGTTTGCGCAAATTCCCGGGGAATGAGACCGCCCGCCTTTCCTCCTGCTAAACTCGTCAGCGATGAATTTTCTTTTGCGCCAGAAAAAGCTGCGGGAGCAGCTGGCTACGAGCCGCTTCGATGGGCTGCTGATCAGCCACCTGCCTAATATTCGATATCTATGCGGATTTACCGGCAGCGCGGGATTTCTTTATTTGGACGAAGCGGGGAGTGTTTTCTTTTCCGATGTGCGCTACGAAACGCAGGCGCGCGCTGAGGTAAAAGGTGCAAAAGTAGTAATTCCGAAAAAGTCGTTGCTGGGTGCACTCGGAGAATGGCTGGCGGCAAGGTACAAGCGATCAAAAGGAAAGTCGGTCGGCATTGAAAGCGAACACATGACGGTGGCCGAAAAGAAGCGCCTGGACGATCTAATGCCGGCGCGGCTGCGGTTAAGAAGCGCGTCAGCCATGGTAGAGCGCGAGCGCATGGTGAAGGATCATGACGAGCTGGAAGCAATTCGATCGGCGGTGAAGTTGGGAGCAAGCCTGTTTGACCGGGCGCTGGAAGAATTGCGCCCGGGAGTGAAGGAGACCGAGATTGCGGCCGGGATGGAGTATGCGGCAAGGCTGGGCGGGGCCGAAACGATGTCGTTCCCAACGATTATCGCATCGGGAGCGAGGTCGGCGTTGCCGCATGGCAGAGCTACGGAGCAGCCGATTGCCGGGGGCGGATTCGTGGTGTGCGATTTCGGTGTTATACTCGCTGGTTATTGTTCCGACCAAACCCGCACTGTGTGGGTGAAAGCAACATCCGGCGCGGTTCCGAACCAGGCCCGCCTCGTCTACGAATCGGTTAGGGAAGCGCAACAGGCGGCGATTGCGGCGGTACGGCCGGGCGTAAGCGTTGCCGAAGTGGATGATGCGGCGCGAAAAGTGTTGCGTAAAGCCGGGCTGGGACGCTATTTTACTCATTCCACCGGGCATGGCGTGGGGTTGGAGATCCACGAGATTCCACGGGTCGCGCCCGAGCAGAAGGAAATATTGCGGCCGGGCATGGTTATTACCATCGAGCCGGGCGTATACTTCCCCGGCAAATGGGGAGTAAGGATCGAGGACATGGTGGCCGTCACCGAAAGCGGCTGTGAGGTGCTGACCCCTACGAGCAAAGATTTTGTGGCGGTATAAAATCTGCCTGGCAACAAATGAATCAGCTTTAATTTCAAAGCAGGCCGGACAGGCGAAAAGCTATGTCCGGTTTTAATCGTGCAGTGGCAAGCGGCTCCAACCTTATATAACGAATGAATCAAAAAGAGCTGAAGGAACTCATAGAGTTCTTAATCGAAAAAGACATTACCGAGTTCGAATTGGAGCGCGGCGATGTCAAAGTAAAAGTGAAGCGCGGCGGCGAGCATACCGTAGTGTATTCACCGGCGGAGGGGCCCCGAGCGGCCGCTTCTATTCAAGAATCACGGCAGGCAGCTGTGTCTTCTCCAGCCCCGCCGGTTCCAGCGCCAGCCGAATCCGCTCCGCCAGAAAATCTGCACATGGTGAAATCTCCCATAGTGGGGACGTTCTACGAATCGCCTTCGCCGGGCGCGCCTCCGTTCGTTAAGGTTGGGGATATGGTGGAAGTCGGGCAGGTGCTTTGCATCGTTGAGGCGATGAAGCTGTTGAATGAGATCGAATCGGATTTTGCCGGAGAAATCGTGAAGAAGCTGGGCAGCAACGGCCAGCCGATCGAATATGGGCAGGAGTTATTCGCCATTCGGGCGAAGAAGTAGTGATCGGGATGCCGATCGACAACCAAAGCGTATCCCAAATGAGCAGGCACTTTTCAGGGCCAGCCTCGAACGCACTATCCCTTGAGCATGTTTAAGAAAATTCTGGTTGCCAATCGCGGAGAAATTGCCCTGCGCGTGATATGCGCGTGCAAAGAGCTGGGTATCCGCACGGTTGCAATTTACAGCGAGGCGGACCGGCATTCCCTGCCGGTGCGTTTTGCAGACGAAGCGATTTGTATTGGACCGCCGCAACTGGCGCAGAGCTATTTGAATATTCCCGCGGTGATCAGTGCGGCTGAAATTGCCAATGTGGATGCAATCCATCCCGGCTACGGCTTGCTGGCGGAGAATGCCAACTTTGCGGAAGTGTGCGAGATGAGCGGCATCAAGTTTATTGGGCCGCGGCCGGAAGTTATGCGGCTGATGGGAGAAAAAGAAAAAGCGCGTTCCGCGATGAAACGCGCAGGCGTGCCGATTCTGCCCGGGTCGGACGGGATTATCGCTTCGGAAGGCGAAGCGGTGGAGTGGGCTCGGCAGGTGGGATTTCCGGTGATCGTGAAGGCGTCGGCGGGCGGCGGCGGGCGCGGTATGCGGATTGTGCGCACGGAAGAAGAACTGCCAGGACTATTCAAGGCAGCACAATCGGAGGCGGCGGGCGCATTCGGCAATGGCGACCTTTACATGGAGAAGTATGTCGAGCATCCGCGGCACATCGAATTTCAGGTGCTGGCCGACGAGCATGGCAATGTGGTTAGCCTGGGCGAGCGGGAGTGTTCGATTCAGCGGCGGCACCAGAAGTTGTTGGAGGAGTCGCCTTCGATGCAGGTTACGCCGGAACTGCGCGATCAAATCGGCAACGTTTTGTGCAAGTCGCTGGCGGAGATTGGTTACAGCAATGCCGGAACCATCGAGTTTCTGATGGATAAGGATCGCAAGTTGCACTTCATCGAGATGAACACGCGAATTCAGGTGGAGCATCCGGTTACGGAGATGGTAACCGATGTCGATCTGGTGAAAAGCCAGATCATGATCGCGGCTGGCGCGAAGATGAGCGAAGTGTTACATGGGCCAATTGAACATCGTGGTCATGCCATCGAGTGCCGGGTCAATGCGGAGCATCCGGAGAAGTTCACGCCATCGGCCGGGAAGATTACCGCATTCAATCCGCCGGGAGGGACAGGCGTGCGCGTGGATACGGCCGCTTATGCAGAAGGTGTAATCCCTCCTTATTATGACTCGCTGGTTGCGAAATTGATTGTGCGGGGCAAGGACCGCGAGGAGGCGATCTCGCGTATGACACGGGCGCTGGATATGTTTATCGTGGAAGGCGTGTACACCACAATTCCGCTGCACCGAAGGATTATGGCGGATGAGGATTTCCGCGCGGGGAAGTTTGATACGGGGTTTATTGAGAGGTTTCTGGCGAAAGGGAAATAAGCAACTCGTCTGACCTGCCGGCCGTATGCCTGTTCTATCATTGTCTCTATGCAACGAACGCCTTTCGCACGATTTTTAATTCCCGCTGTTTTCCTGGCTCTGACATCGCCATTTCTCTTCGCGGCTTCGCCGAGTCATGCTTCGGTGCAGAATCTAAAAATCACCATCCTCTCAACGATGCTTTCAGACGAAAACGTCGGGGAATGGGGCTTTGCCGCGCTAGTAGAAGCCGATGGGCACCGCATTCTGGTCGACACGGGCGCTCGGCCGGAGACTGTGCTTACCAATGTCCGTGAACTGAATATTGATCTCAGCGATGTGCGCGAGGTGGTACTGACACACAATCACGACGATCATGTTGGTGGTCTTCTGACGCTGCGGCGTGAGTTCATGAAGAAGAATCCGACGGCGCTTTCGGTGGTGCATGTGGGTAAGGGCATTTTCTATAGCCGTCCGAAGGATGGAAAAGAAGACAATGTGATGCTGGCCTTGCGCAAGGAGTATGAAGCCACCGGCGGCAAGTTTGTGGAGCACGATGCGCCCGCGGAGTTGTTTCCGGGCGCGTGGCTCACTGGTCCGGTGCCGCGGCCGTATCCCGAGCACAATTGGTCGGTCACGGGAAAGGTGCAAACTCCGGCTGGACTGGTGGAAGACAATATTCCGGAAGATCAGTCGCTGGTGCTGAACACGAACAAGGGATTGGTCGTGGTTTCCGGATGCGGCCATGCCGGAGTTGTAAACACGCTGACGTTCGCCGAGAAAGAATTTCCTTCTACGCCGGTGTATGCGCTGATCGGCGGATTTCATCTTTTCGCGGCCACGGACGAGCAGCTTGATTGGACCGCCGACAAGCTGAAGGGCTTTGGAGTTTCATATCTTATCGGCGCGCATTGTACTGGGATTGAAGCCGTATACCGCCTGCGAGAGAAGTTGAATTTGTCGCGGCGGTCTGCGGTTGTGGGGGCTGTGGGAGCTAGCTTTGTGCTGGGGGAGGGGATACATCCGGGTAAGATCGCGCAGTGATTATCAGAAGATTTCTGAAGATGAACTGGTAGCAAGCCAGGGATAGCATCACGGGATCGGTGCAAAGGGATCGACTCGGGTGTGCGGAGTTACCTGTATGCATTCCAGAATGTCATTTGCCAAGAGATTAGATGCCAGCCGCTCATCCCCTGCCACAAGCGTGACCAATAGATCATCATTCGAACAAACGCACCAGCAGCGGTCTGCAGGCCACCAATATTCGAATTCGAGATGTCTACTCTGCTGAAAACCGCAAACTTCATCTAAGTGTCCCGTGAAAAGCTGGGGCTGGTTTTGGAGAGCCGGTACATAAAACTGAATATCGGAGAACCGAAAAAAAACCTCGTCATTACCATCTGCCTGCTTAAGAGACGAGACAAGCGCTGCACATTCTTCCTTTCTCCCCTCGATTGAGCCGCAGAGAAATCTCGACAAACACCAAGGGTCTGACAATTTGTTTCGAAACCATTCGCTGCAAATTCCCGGAACGAAGGGAACGCCAAGTAGTTCGGCCAGTTCGCTCCACCTAATTCTATTGGGCAGCGACTGTGCTCTCCGGTGCTGAATGAATGATCTTAATGGCTCACACGGCGTTATCTTCAGAATTGAGTTTTCCGACGGAGAGAGAGGGTTGTCTATATCGGAGTAGCACGCGTCGGTCCAGTGAAGGACTTCCACGTAAGTCTTAAAAATTGGAGGAATTAGGTTTGATACAAAGACTGCTTTGGGTGCCGGGCCCGATTGCTTCTCGGCCCGATCACTGCAGATCCAATCGAAGGCGGTTTGGTCGGTTTCGGGGCGCATGTGGATACGGGCTTGGCTATAAGTCCCGTCAGTCGGTTAGTTTATAAAACCAGCAGGGAATATGCACCTGATAACCAACCCATCGCTCAAGTGTCTCACCATTTGAAAGGATGAATTTGCCATGAGATTCCGGCTCGCGTTTCTTGCAGCGCTCGTCTTTGCATCGTTCCCGGCTTCGATCTCGCTTCACGCCCAAACCACCGACAACCCCGCGCTATTACCCCAGCGCGACGGCTCCCACGATTTCGACTTCTTGATCGGCGACTGGAAGGCGCATGTTCGCCGCCTGCCGGACCGGCTCAACAACTCCAACACCTGGGTCGTGTACGAAGGCATCTCGAACCACCACAAACTCCTCGACAGCAACGCCAACTTCGAACAGTTTGATGTCACCAGCACCGACAAAACCCTTCACATCAAGGCGCAGACGCTCCGGCTTTACAATCCCGCAACCCGGCAGTGGAGCATTTACCTCGTTGATCTCGACAACGGCGAGCTTGATACTCCCCCCGTGGTGGGCGGTTTCAACGGCAAGCACGGCGAGTTTTTCCATCAGGAGAATTTCAAAGGCCGCACAATCCTGGTGCGCTACGAGTGGTTCGACATCGCCCACAATTCTTCACGCATGGAGCAGTCGTTTTCGCCGGATGGCGGCAAGACCTGGGAAGTGAATTGGATTTGCGAGTTGTCGCGGTAACGTGCCGCCCACGCTCAGGCTACTGAGAGAAGAATGTTCGCCACATCCTCGGGGAGTTCAACGTGACAGTCGTGCCCAGTATTTAGCTCAGAGACAGGCCAGCCGACGGCGCGGGCTTTTCTGGCAAAGGGCTCGAAAAACGGTTTGGCCGGATATCTATCTGCCACACAGCTGACATATACGGCAGGAAAACCGGCTTTCCGGTTTGCGGGGAGCGGGAGCGGCTCTTCAAAGCAGCGAAGACTAAAATCACAAAGCCTCGCCCGCACGAAATCGCGTGCCGCACCGGGCTGTAGGCCCCAGAGATCGAGTTGTGCCTCGCCTCCCGGCAAGCACCAGCCATCGCCATGCTCTTGCGCAACCTGGCGAAAATAATTGCCGGTGTCAGGCGGGAGCATGTCCAGTACGCTTTGTCCATCGTCCGGAATGAATGCATCCAGGAAAGCCAAGGTTTGAACTTTGGCCGGGATCGCCTCCACCACACCGCTTATGACCATGCCTGCGTAGCTGTGCCCGACGAGTATGCTTTTGTCTGGAAGATTCTGGAGTTGTAATGAAACATCCTTTATATGTTGCGTCAGCGTGATTTCGCGGGACAGGTTGGGCTGGTCTGTTCCTAGCCCGCTCAGGATGGGCGTTACAACCTGGTGGCCGCGCTTTTCCAGTAGCGGAGTTAGCAGATCCCACGTCCCTGCGGACTGCCATGCTCCGTGTACCAGCACGAACGTAGACATGCGGGGGATTTTATCAGGCACGCCAAGAAATACCGATACACTGGATAGCGCATGGCTCAGCTTCCCCGGTTGTATGCGATCCTCGACTCTGGCTTCCTTCCAAACCTCAACATCCTACTTAATATCGCCGAAGAACTCGCATTGGCCGGTTGCACCATTCTGCAGTACCGCAACAAATCCAACGACGCTCGCAAGATGCTCGATCACGCCCGCGAATTAAGAAGCCGCCTGCCTGCGCCAATCAAGCTCATCATGAACGACCGCGCGGATCTGGCTCTGGCGGCGGGATTCGACGGTGTTCATGTGGGCCAGGACGATCTCTCGCCGGAATCAGTTAGAAACATTATCGGGCCTGATCGCTGGCTGGGCGTTTCCACGCACAACCCCGAGCAAGTCGCCGAGGCCGATCAGACTTCCGCCGACTATCTCGCCATCGGCCCGGTCTTCGCCACTTCGAGTAAGGACAAGCCCGATCCCGTGGTTGGCCCTGAAGGTGTGCGCCGGGCGCGGCAACTGACCCGCAAGCCGCTGGTTGCCATCGGCGGAATTACGCGGGCGAATGCGGTCTCCGTGATCGAGGCCGGGGCCGATTCGGTGGCTGTGATATCCGATCTGTTACGGGAGCCGCGCAAATCAGCAGAGGAATTTTTCCGCATCTTGAGGTAAAGTCATTTGACCCTGACGGCGCCCATGAAACTGCTGTAGAAATTGCGGGCGCGCTTCAAGGAGGGATTCTGAGCACACCGACAACGGCTGCCGGCAGCGACTGGGATATTCATAGCCGGCAAGACAATGAATTGGTCAAAGGGCTCGGCCTGACCAGCGCGACCATGCTCGTGATGGGGTCAATGATCGGCTCGGGCATCTTTATTGTTTCGGCGGAGATTGCCCGTGAAGTGGATTCGCCTGCGCTGCTGATTGGGGCGTGGGCGGTTGCGGGATTCATGACCATCATTGCCGCGCTCAGCTATGGCGAACTGGCGGCGATGATGCCGCGGGCCGGCGGACAATATGTTTATTTGCGCGAGGCGCTGGGGCCGTTGTGGGGCTTTCTCTACGGCTGGACATTGTTTCTGGTGATTCAGACGGGAACGATTGCGGCTGTGGGCGTAGCTTTTGGCAAGTTCCTGGGAGTTTTCTTTCCGGCGATCTCTTCTTCGCACTGGATTCTGCATCTTTGGAAGGTTCCCTCCATTCGACTTGGGCCCATGGTTCTTGGGAACATGGATGTGGGAATTAATACGCAAAACCTGACGGCCATCCTGCTGGTGATTTTTCTTTCCGTAGTGAATATCTTCGGCGTGAAGACCGGAGCGTTGATTCAGAATGTGTTTACGGCGGCCAAAGTTTCGGCGCTCTTGGGGTTAGCGATTTTTGGCCTGGCGCTGGGACGCAATGCACAGGCGCTGGCGGCAAATTTTAGCGGGCACTTCTGGCGCAATGCCGGGCTGGGCGCGCAGCACGCGGTTCAAGTGGGGGTAGGCGGACCGGTGGTGATGGTCGGCACGCTGACGATTCTGGCAGTGGCGCAGGTGGGATCGTTGTTTTCGGCCGATGCCTGGAACAATGTGACATTCACGGCAGGCGAGGTGAAAAATCCCAGCCGCAATTTACCGCTTTCGTTAGCTTTGGGTACGGGCGTAGTGATTACGCTGTATGTCGCGTGCAATTTTATTTATTTGAATGCGCTGCCGCTGGATGGAGCCCAGGGTGCGGCAACGATTCTGGAACGTGGAATCAAGTATGCCGCCGAAGACCGCGTGGGCACGGCGGTAATGACGCAGATGTTCGGCGCAGCGGGCGGATTGCTCATGGCTGCGGCCATTCTGATTTCCAGCTTTGGCTGCAACAACGGCCTGATTCTTTCCGGTGCACGGGTTTACTACGCGATGGCCAAAGATGGCCTGTTTTTTCGCAGCGTGGCCAAACTGCATCCCACGTACAAGACTCCGGCAGTTTCTCTCATGGTACAGATGGTTTGGACTTGCTTTCTCTGCATCTCGGGAAGCTACGGCCAACTGCTTGACTATATTATTTTCGCCGCAGTGCTCTTCTATATGTTGACCATCCTGGGCCTGTTTGTGCTGCGGCGGACGCGACCCGATGTTCCGCGGCCTTACCGCGCGGTGGGGTATCCGGTGCTGCCGGCAATTTATATTGTGATGGCTTTATTTATCGATGTCGTACTATTACGCTACAAACCGCAGTACACGTGGCCGGGCATGATTGTGGTGGTGCTGGGTGTCCCGGTATATTACGCGTGGTCGAGAAGTGCGGGCGCGAAGCGCGCATCGGCGTGATCCTTAAGGAGAGATGAGACGAATGGCAAATCTGTTCGCAACCAAGCCGCTGAACCTGCTGATGGAAGAAGCCCGCGAGACGGGCGAACACAGCCTTGAGCGCACGCTGGGAGTTTTCCAGCTTACCGCGCTGGGTGTGGGGGCCATCATCGGCGCTGGCATCTTTGTAATGGTGGGGCTGGGAGCGCACTATGCCGGTCCGGGACTTACGTTGTCGTTCGTTCTCTCCGGGTTGGGATGCGCGTTTGCCGGATTGTGCTATGCCGAGTTCGCGGCCATGATTCCCCTCGCAGGCAGCGCCTACACCTACGCTTACGCCACGCTGGGCGAACTGATCGCCTGGATTATCGGCTGGGACCTTACCCTGGAATATGCCATGGGCGCCAGCACGGTATCTTCGGGCTGGTCGAATCACTTCATCGAACTGCTGAATATCTTCCACATCAAGATGCCGCTGTGGCTGGCCTACGATCACTGGACGGCGCTGAAGACCGCTGAAACCGCCGTTGCGCGGCAGATGGCATTGGCCGCGGATTCCTCGCTGGTGCCGGGCACGCAAACGTTTCTCGATAAAGTGAGCGCGATTGTGAGCGCGCAGTCACCGGAGTTGTTGCAACGGGCGCACGATTTGCTGGGAGCGCCACACTTGTTCGGTGCGGAAATCGGTCTGAACCTTCCGGCCTTCCTCATTGCGCTCGTGATTACGACGATTCTGGTCATCGGAATCAAAGAGAGCGCGCGGTTTAACGCTGCGATCGTGGTGATTAAGGTGGCAGTGGTACTTTTCGTGATCGGGTTGGGCGCTCACTACATCAACCGCAGCAACTGGGGCATGGACTGGCACTCGTATGCGCCCAACGGCTTCGCTGGAATCGGGGCCGGAGCAGCTTACATATTCTTCGCCTACATTGGTTTCGATGCGGTTTCGACGACGGCGCAGGAGGCGAAGAATCCGCAGCGCGACTTGCCCATTGGCATGATCGCTTCGCTGGCGATATGTACGGTCTTATATATTGCCGTGGCCGGCGTGCTGACGGGGATGGTGCATTGGCAACAGATCAACATTGAGGCGCCGGTTGCCGTTGCATTCCTGGACCGTGGCCTAACCACGGCAGCGAACATCATTACACTGGGGGCTCTGGCCGGGCTGACGAGCGTGATGCTGGTGATGTTACTCGGCCAAACGCGCGTGCTCTACGCTATGGCCAATGATGGCCTTTTACCGAAGAAATTCTTCGCAGCGGTTCACCCCAAGTTCCGTACTCCCTGGAAGAATACAATTTTGGTTGGCCTGCTGGCCGCGGTGGTAGGCAGCGTGACTCCGATTGACGACATCGCGAAGATGGTGAACATCGGCACGCTATTGGCATTTGTGATTGTTTCGATTTCCGTGATGGTGTTGCGCTATACGAATCCGAGCCAGCCGCGCCCTTTCCGAACGCCCTGGGTGCCATTGATCCCGATTCTCGGCGTGATTTCAAACGGATACATGATGTACAAGCTGGGTATGTGGAACTGGATCCGGTTGTTCGGCTGGCTGGCGATTGGATTGGTGGTGTACTTCACTTACAGCGCGAAGAATAGCCGGGTACAGGCGCTACAGAAGGGCCGTGGGCAGTGATCGGTAGCTAGTGGCCAGTAAATTTATGGGCTCTCCGCCTTGCGGAGGGCCTTTTTGTTTTATAGTCGGTCGAGAGGCGAGGTTATGAAAGTGGTCGGATTATGAAGGTTGTGAGCGCCCAAGAAATGCGAGCCATTGATCACGCCACTAGCGAGCGCTTCGGCGTGCCTTCTTTCACTCTGATGGAGAATGCGGGCGCGGCCGTAGCGGGGTTTGTGCTTTCGCATTACGCTGCGGCAGAACGTGTGGTAGTTTTCTGCGGCAAAGGAAATAACGGTGGCGATGGATTTGTAGCGGCGCGGTGGCTGCATGAGCGGGGAAGAAAAGTTCACGTAATTCTGCTGGCGAAGCCGGACGATCTGCGGGGCGATGCTGCCATGATGTTCGGGAAATTGCCGGAGATAACTATTCCTGTGTGTTCCGCCGAAGAGTTGAAGAGTGAGCGGATGCAGATTGCGCTGCGCGCTGACTTGTATGTGGATGCCTTGCTGGGCACCGGGTTCAAGCCTCCGGTGAGCGGGCTTTATGCCGATGTCATTGAGTTCATGAATGCCAGCCGGGTGCCGGTGGTCGCCGTCGATATTCCTTCTGGCGCCGATGCGGATGCAATGGGTTCGCAGACTGGGACCATTGCGCGAGCAGATGCCGTTGTTACTTTTACTGCGCCGCGTCCGGCGCATGTGTTTGGTTTACTGACGACGGGGCCTACGGTGGTGGCGGAGATCGGATCACCAGAAGAAGCGATTGTTTCTACGCTGCAACTCAACATGATTACTGCGCGCGATCTTGCGCCATCGGTTGCGCCGCGTCCGGCTGAATCGAACAAGGGAAATTATGGGCATGTTCTTGTGGTTGGGGGATCGCTGGGCAAAGCCGGGGCTGCGGCGATGGCGGGAATATCGGCGTTGCGCTCAGGGGCTGGGCTTTCAACCGTGGCTACGCCGAAATCCGTATTGGCTACGGCGGCGGGATTTCATCCCGAATTGATGACCGAACCGTTGCGCGAGACAGATGCCGGCACGATTTCGGCTGATGGGCTGGGTCGAATTGAGGAGTTGGCAAAAGGGAAGACTGTGCTGGCGATTGGGCCGGGAATTTCGCGGGAGGCGGAGACTTCCGAACTGGTGCGAGGACTTCTCGCGAAAATTCAGATGCCGATCGTTCTCGATGCCGATGGTCTGAACGCTTTTGAGGGACCCGCCGGTGAACTAAATGGGAAGGGAAGAACTCTGGTGATTACTCCACATCCGGGGGAGATGGCGCGGCTGGCGGGATTGAGCATTCCCGATGTGCAGAAAGATCGATTGGGGGTGGCGCGGAAGTTTGCGCGCGAGCATGAATTGATTGTGGTGCTCAAGGGACATCGCACTCTCGTAGTTCAGCCGGATGGCGAAGCCTGGGTGAACACGACGGGGAATCCGGGAATGTCTACCGGAGGGACGGGAGATATCCTGACTGGCATGGTTGCTGGAATGATTGCTCAACATCCGAAAAATGCTTTTGCCGCGGTGCTGGCGGCGGTTCATCTTCATGGACTTGCCGGAGACGTTATGCGCGAGAGTGTGGGCGAGCATTCGCTGATTGCAACCGATCTGCTGCAAGGATTGCCGGGGGCCTTTCGGCGTACCCGAGAAGCGGCGAAGGAAAATTTGGTGTGCTGGGGCGACTGAGCGCGATGCGCTATTGTGGCGTACTCGGTAAGTGAATCGTCTTGCCCGAAGCAGCGGAGCGGCGAGCTGCATCAAGTATTTCTGTCACCGTGACGTTCGTTTCCAATGACGACAGGCCATCCGGCGACATTCCGTCCATTACTACAGCTTTCAAGAGAGAAATTGAGTTGTCGTACGGAGAAAGGAGCGGTTTTGCCGGTATCTGTTCTTCCTGCGCGCCGGCGCGGCGCACGCGTATATCGTCGTGCTTCACCGTGATTGCGTATCCTGTCTGCCCATAGATTTCCATATCTTTGCGATCAAATGGCCAATTCCACGACGCTTGCACGATGGCTTGAGCCTTGGGGTAAGTCAGAATGATGGTCGCCTCGTCATCCACTCGGGCATAAATTGCGGGCTTGATTTGCTGCGTGACGGCTGTGACGGTGAGCGGTCGTTGTCCATCCATCAACCACGTCATGAGATCGGTGCCGTAGCAACCGAAGTCGAAGAGTGCGCCTGCGCCGTTGAGTTTGGGATCGGTCAGCCAACCTAGGAACTCGGGGCCGACACCGATTTCCTTAGGGCCGCTGTGACCGTCGTGAACCACCACTTTGCGGATTTCGCCCAGAGAGTTGTCGTGTACTAGGTCATAGGCGGCGCGGTTGCTGCGATACCAGGTGGTTTCGTAATTGACCAGCACTTGAATTTTGCCGGCGTGTGCCGCTTTCTCGATTGCCTGGGCATCTTCGAAGCTCACTGCCAGCGGCTTTTCCATCATGACGTGGACACCGTGCCGGGCGCAGGTTTCGACTACGCGGCGATGGTCGTAAGTATTGGTGTAGACGAGAACGGCCTGGGGGTGCGCGCGTTGGAGCAGTTCTTCCAGGTCGGGAAATAACAAACTCTGGCTGAATCCATATTGGGTTGCATATTTTGAGCTAAGAGCTTTATCAGATTCAGCGATGCCGACGATCTCAATTTGCGGGTTGTGCAGCGAACGATCGAGAAATCCCTGTACATGTCCGTGAACCAGGCCGACGATCCCGACCCGGAGAGGAGTCTGATTGTTGGCCGAGGTACTCTGGGCTTGGGGACGCGATGAAGTAAACAGCGCGAGAAATAAAGCGAAGACGATGTGAGATCGATGAGGCATGGGGAACTCCTGGGTTGACGGGACATTGTAACAACAGGCTTGAGTTCCTCCGCATGCCTGCAACCTGACAGATGGCTGGGATAGAAAAGAATTCGCCGAGAGTCTTTGCGGCTAGCCGTGGAAGTCGGCTACGCCATCCCATACCAGTTGCACAGCAATGGCGAGGATCAAAAACCCAAAGATTTTGTTGATGGCTCCGACCGCGCTGGGGCCGAGGCGGCGCACCAAGGGACCTCCGAGCCAGAAGAACAGAAGCACGGATAACGCCACAGCGGCGATGCCGATTACCATGCCGATATAGGAGGCAGAATTGTCTACGTGGGCAGCCAGAGCCATGACTACTCCAATGGCTCCGGGGCCGGACATGAGCGGCATGGCGAGGGGGGTGAGAGAAATGTCTTCTTTGCCCTGCGCTTCATGGCTTTCTTCGGGCGTGATGCGGGCATGCGATGTGACCATGCCCCAGGCTGTGTTGGCGACGATCAATCCGCCGGCGATTTTGAGCACGGGTAGCGATATGCCAAAGAAATAAAGTACGAAGCGTCCGAAGAAAAGAAATGTGACCAGAATGGCAAATACCCAGAGGCCGGTCTTAACTGCCGTGCGACGGCGCTCCTGCGCGGTCCAGGAGGATGTCATAGAAAAGAAAATTGGGATACCGCCGAAAGGGTCGACGATGGGAAACAATGCAAGAAACGTGGCTGCCGCCGAGTGGGGCAGGGTGCGCAGGAATTGGCCGAGGGCGTGAGTGGCGTTCATCGGTCAGTGAGATTTAAATGGATTGAACATCTCTACGCCAAGGTGCTGAAAATCTTTTTCGTTACGTGTTGCGACAGTGAGTCCGTGCAAACGGGCGGTCGCTGCTATCATGGCATCGTAGAAAAGGTCTATTTGTTTGCCCACTGTCAGCCGGGCCATTTCCCGAAAGCAACGCGCGTCGGCTGGTAGAACTACCATCGAGTTATCCAATTCATCAACCCATGCCTCAATAGCTTGCGCTTTTCCCGCATCGTGTTTGCGGGTGCGCTCAATTCCGTCTTGCAGTTCGCCCAGGGTAACTGCTGAGAGAAAAAGCTGTTCTTCCCGCAAGCCGCCAAACCATGCGAGAACCCCGCCATGAGGCTTGGGCTTATGTATTTCTGAAATGATGTTTGTGTCGAGAAGATAGCGAATCACTCGAACTCCACCGGCGGACGACGTTTCCACTTTCTGCGCGGAGGAATAAAGTTTTCAAACTTGGGGCCGGACAGCAGTAATTCTTTGATATTCGGGCGGCTGGACTGCTGCATGCGCCGCCATTCTTCGATGGGCACCAGAACGGCTTCTTCGACACCGCGGCGCGTGACGATCTGCGGCCCTTTTTTCAGGGCTGCGTTCAGGAATTCGCTGAAGCGGGATTTAGCCTCTTGCAGTTGCCAGGAAGCCATAATTTGTCTCGATAAAAGGCTATTTTATAACTAGTCATATGACTAGTCAATTCATTTCCCTCCCTAGCGGTATCCCCCTAACTCCTTAGCGGCGCGATCCAGCGCAGCCGCCAAAATGGCTAACTGCTGTTGTGCGCGCCCGGCGTCTCCTTTATCGAGAGCTTCGTTTACGCCCGGAATCACCACGGCGGCGTACCCGGTATATTCGCCTGGAGCGTATATGGCGTGGCGAAACCAGGGACGATGCGGCAACCCTTCGGGCACGAGCAGAGCACGTTCGGCCTCAAGCAGGATTTGGTTCAACCTGGAAGCATCGCGCGGCGGATTTTTCTGTTTCGATAGAATTTTTGCTCCTGCATCCTGAAAGCGCCTGGCCGCGATTTTCACGGCCGCGAAATCGAGAGCATGGTTGCCAAATTTGTTCTCTGCACGCTGCTCGGCGGAATCGAGATAGGCAGCCACTTCCTTGCCATATTCTTCGTAGTCGTACGGCAGCACGTCCGCATCGGCCATGCGTACAGCTTCCAGGCCAAACATTCTCGCCATCTGCTGCTCGTAGGCGAAATTGGGGTCGCCGAATTTTTTAAACCAGGCGAAATTGTCGAAGACCGAGTGATACACGCCGTAGGCTCCGCTGGAAGTAATGTCACTGGAAGGCACGCCCAGATGTTGCTGGAATACGCTGTAGTCGGAGCCGCTGCCGAGATCTCCGACCGACACATCGCTTTTGATCGTGGCAGCCGGTGTGCGGTGGCTGTCTCCTATGGCTTCCGTTGGCGATTGTGTCGACGGAGCACCCGTTTGATCGGCGCGCTGCCAGGCGTCGTACACAGTTCCGCCCTTTGGCGAGGGCACGGCTTTCGCGACGTCGCGCAGGAATTGTTTCAAACTTGGCACAGCTGACGCGCCGAACTTTGAACCAGAGACGGCGACATCCATGTTGAAATAAGCGGGAGATTGCGCCAGTTCGGATTCGTGCTGCTCCGCCCACTCAGTGGAACCCATCAAACCTTCTTCTTCGGCGTCCCAACTGGCGAAGATCAGAGTGCGCTTGGGCTTCCAGCCTGACTTCAATAGCTCGCCAAGCCCGTGAACCGCTTCGAGCATTGCCGCCGTGCCGCTATTCGGATCGACCGCGCCATAGACCCACGCATCGCGATGATTTCCCGCGATCACCCACTCATCGGGCTGTTCGCTGCCGCGAACCCTCCCTACTACATCCCAAATCGTGCGAAATTGATAATCCTGCTTGAGGTGCATCTTCACTCGCACCGGGCCCGCACCTATGTGGTAAGTGAAAGGAAGGGAACCTTGCCACTCGCGCGGCGAAACGGGCCCGTTTAGATGTTGAAGAATAGGCGCGGCATCGTGATAGGAAAGCGGAGTGACCGGAATCTTCGGCATCTGCGCCGACTTCTCGGGTGGAATACGTTTATCAGCTGGGAGGGAAGGCACAGAGGCGATTCCGGGAGTGGTGGGATCGCCGGGAAACTCGAACATGTAGCCTACTGACCCGCGCTGGACGCCGGTATCGGGATGCCAGGGGCCATCGGGATATTTGTCGCCACGGCGCCAACCATCGTCGAAAGGATCGGAATAAATGATGACTCCCGCCGCGCCGCGCTCCTGGGCGATGAATTCTTTAACTCCGCGGAAGTTCTGGCCGTAGCGCACCAGCACGATCTTGCCGCGCACATCGATCTTCAGTTTTTCCAGCTTGTCGAAATCTTCCGGCGTGCCGTAATTGGCGTAAACGACTTCAGCCTCGATGTCACCTGAGGGTGACATGCCGTTGAAGGGCATTACCACGCGCGGATCGTTGTCATAGGGATCGCCGTCGACGTGCTCACGCGTAGGGCCGTGCATGGTGACTCCAGCCGGGGCGGTAATATCCACGCTGATTTCGGAGGGATAGTTGATCCAAACTTTGTACTCGGCAATTTCGGTATCGAGTCCGGCTTCGCGAAATTTCTGCGCGACGTAGTCGGCGGTGGCTTTGTCTTCCGGCGTGCCGGCCATGTGCGGAGCTTGCGTCAACGTGCGCAGATGCTCTTCGGCAAGTTTGGGATCGGGCACAGCTAGGAAGCGGGATTCTATAGTGCTTTCAGCGCTGGAATCGCGGAAGCCGAAGATGGGTTGAACCGGGGAGGAAGATTCTGGAGCATGGACGCTGCCCGCCAGTCGAAAACTTGAAAACAGGAAGATTAATGACAGCGGCAGGATGGGCAATGGCTTCATCGGTTTCCTTACTAAAACTAGTTAAAGTAGCACACGGTGTTACGTTTCCGTAGGAGCCGACTAAAAGTGGAGCTGGACCTACGACCCTCACTTTGACGCGATGCGGGTCCGGTTTGGCGGTGATGGTTCGTAGTTATCGATTGGGCTGTGGAAACTATCGCACCTGCCCTGCACCCACGATCTCGTACTTCGAAGAAGTCAGTTCGGCGAGAGCGAACGGACCTCGGCAGTGGAGTTTCTGCGTGCTGATGCCCATCTCTGCACCGAAGCCGAATTCTGCGCCATCGGTAAAGCGGGTGGAAGCATTCCAGTAGACAGCGGCGGAATCCACTCCGCGCAGGAATTTTCGGGCAAGGCCCTCGTTGCTGGTCACAATGGAGTCGGAGTGCTTGGTTGAGTAACGATTAATATGGGCGATCGCATCTTCGACATTCGCCACCACGCGAATGGCCATACACAGGCGCAGGTATTCTTCGTACCAATCTTGTTCGGAAGTTTGGGTAAGGCTTGCGCCCATTGCCAGGCTGCGTGCCTTCTCGTCTCCGCGAACTTCTACGCCTGCGTCAATTAACTTCTTCACGATGCGGGGAATATATTCCGGGGCAATAGACTCGTGAACCAATAATTTTTCCGCGGCGTTGCATACCGAGGGCCGCTGTGTTTTGGCATTGATCACGATGGCGTCGGCCATGTCGAAATCGGCGGATTCGTCCACAAAGATGTGGCAATTGCCTGCTCCGGTTTCGATGACAGGCACGGTGGAGTTTTCGGTGACGAATGTGATCAGGCCCGCGCCGCCTCGGGGGATAATCACATCAACCAGGCCTCGGGCTTTGATTAGATCGTGGACCGACTGGCGCGTATTCGAATCCAGAAGTTCGATTGCGCCTTCTGGAACTCCCGGTACGGCGGCGAGAATTTCTACCAGCCGCTGATTGCTGCGCGCCGCTTCTTTTCCGCCTCGCAGCACAATTGCGTTGCCAGTTTTCAGTGCAAGCACAGCGGTATCCACGGTGACATTGGGGCGCGATTCGTAGATGATTCCCACTACCCCCAGCGGCACGCGTATTTTGCGAATATGCATCCCTTTCGGGTGCGTCCACTCCGCCAGCGTTTCGCCGATGGGATCAGGGAGAGCGGCAACGTCGCGTACGCCTCGCGCCATGTCTTTGATTCGCGACTCAGTTAATAACAAGCGGTCGCGCATGGCGCCTTCCAGTCCAGAGCTTTCCACATCTTGCCGGTTTGCCTCCAGAATCGATTGAGTATGGTTTTCAACCGCGTCAGCGATTGACCGCAGTAATGCATTCTTCTCCTCGGTCGATAGCAACGCTAGCTTGGCGGATGCTTCGCGGGCACGAAAGAGTTTTTCCTGCGTGGAAGCCGGATTGGCTACTGTGGTCGCCATTAGTCTTTTCCCTGTGATGGAGGAAAATATGTTCCGATCTTACGCTCCATGCCTAGCGTGATTCCTTGAGGATTTTTTCCATTCACGATGGCCACATGGACGCCTGCCTCGCTAGCCAGTTTGGCCGCGCGCAATTTCGAAATCATTCCGCCGCGACCTAGAGTGCTCTTGCCATTGCATTGCGCTTCCAATGCGGGAGTGAGCTTGCGCACTACGCGGACAAGCTTTGGCTTCTTGCGGCCGTTGGGTATATAGAAACCGTCAACATCGGTGAGCAGCAACAGCCAGTCGGCTTTCACGGCAGTAGCCAGAAGCGAGCTGAGTTCATCGTTATCGCCGAAAGCGCCGACTAATTCACGCACCGAGACGCTGTCGTTTTCATTCACAATCGGCACCACGCCAAGCGAGAGCAATTCGGCCAGCGCATTCTGCAAATTACGGTAGCGGATGGGCGAGGTGAAGTCATCACTCGAGAGTAAAAGCTGCGCGACAATTTTCTTGCCGAAGAACAGGCGCTCGTAGGTGTGCATCAGCTTACTTTGCCCTACGGCGGCGCAGGCCTGCATGCCCGGAACATCATTCGGGCGTTTACCCAAGCCTAATCCCGACATGCCGGCAGCAATTGCGCCGGAGGTAACGATCAGGTACTCATTCTTGCTCAGATCGAACTGATCGACCATGGCGCGCAGTAAATTTGCATCGATCTGACCGCCGGGGGCGATCAGGCTGGTGCCGACTTTGATAACGACTCTCATGCGAAGTTAACTTTCGTATTTAAGCTGAATGTTACCGCATCCCACAGCGGAGAAGGCTTTCCCGTTATTCGGAACGTTCCGATCAATGTTGTTTTGGAGCGCCGTCACCAGTTTGCGGCACAGGTCCGGCGGGGAAGGACAATATAGCTATCCTGCAATTAAAATAGGTTTCTGGCAAGATGAAAAAACTTGCCGTTTTGAAAACTTATGCCTGCCTCCAACGCTACCAGCAGATTCTCCGATCGTGTAGAAAACTATGTACTTTACCGGCCTGGATACCCAGGCGAAGCGCTGCAAGCTTTGCAAAAAGAATGCGGCCTTGCGCCCAGTCATGTCGTGGCCGACATCGCCTCTGGCACGGGTATTTGGGCGCGCGTGTTGTTGGAAAATGGCAATCCGGTTTTTGGGGTTGAACCGAATACCGAGATGCGTGCGGCGGGCGAACGGCTGCTGGCGGGGTTTCCGAAGTTTACAAGCGTCGCGGGAACGGCCGAAGCGACAACCTTGGCCGATCACAGCGTGGATTTGGCTACTGCGGCGCAGGCTGCGCATTGGTTCGATCGCAAGCGGGCACGCAGTGAGTTTGTGCGCATACTGAAACACGGCGGCTGGCTTGCGCTGCTATGGAACGAGCGCGTGACGAATTCGACGCCATTTCTGCGCGATTATGAAGCGCTGTTGCTGCAATATGGGACCGATTACCAGGACATTCGCCACGAACGCACTACTGCTGAAATCAATGAGTTCTTCGATCCGGCTCCGTATCAGGAACGGGTGTTCGACATGCGCCAAGAGTTCGACTATGCAGGCATAGAGGGCCGCTTGCTCTCGTCGTCGTATGCGCCGGGTCCGGATCATCCGCGGTACGCGCCGATGCTGGCGGAGTTGCGGCGCATCTTCGATGCACATGCTGTCGAAGGCCGGGCCACATTTGCATACAAGACGCGATTGTATTTCGGCCGCTTAAGCTGATTCAGTCTTCCTTTACTACGATTCTGCTCTGAGTCAATCGAGGTAAGCATAGTGTCCCAAGAAAAATCTTTTCACATGACGCCCGACGAGTTCCGCCGCCATGGCCATGCGATGGTCGATTGGATCGCCGACTACCACTCGCGTATCGAGTCGTTCCCTGTGCTTTCACAGGTGAAACCGGGAGAGATTCGCTCCTCGTTGCCGGCGAGTGCTCCGCCGCAAGGCGAGGCTTTCGACGCAATGCTGAAAGATGTTGAGCGGATCATTCTCCCCGGCATCACACATTGGCAGTCGCCGAATTTTTTTGCGTACTTTCCTTCGAATGCTTCTGGGCCGGCGATTCTCGGTGATCTGCTTTCCTCAGGCTTTGATGTGCAAGGCATGTTGTGGTCGACCAGCCCGGCCTGTACGGAACTCGAAACGCACGTGCTCGACTGGCTTGTGCCCATGCTCGGGCTGCCCGATAAATTTCTCTCTTCGAGTGCCGGTGGCGGAGTGATTCAGGACACAGCCTCGAGCGCCGCGCTTTGTGCGTTGCTGGCCGCCCGGGAGCGCGCAACAAATTACACAAGCAATAAGAAGGGATGCGACGGGCGCATCGTCGCCTATGCATCTACGCAGACGCATTCTTCGCTGGAAAAAGCCGCAATGATTGCAGGTATTGGCGTCGATAACTTGCGCTTGATTGAAGTGGACGAGAAATTTGCCATGCGCGCAGATGTTTTAGCTCGACAGATTGAAGCCGATAAACGCGCCGGCCTGATTCCTTGTTTTGTCTGCGCCACTGTGGGCACTACTTCTTCGAATGGGATGGACCCGATTGCCGAGATTGCGCGCGTTGCACAACAGCATAACCTGTGGCTGCATGTGGATGCTGCCATGTCGGGTACGGCCGTACTCTGCCCGGAATTCCGTCATTTGCAAAACGGGGTCGAACTTGCCGACAGCTACAATTTCAATCCGCACAAATGGATGTTCACCAACTTCGACTGCGACTGCTTCTGGGTGGCTGACCGCAAGGCGCTGATCCAGACGCTGAGCGTTTTGCCGGAATACCTGCGCAATCAAGCCTCGGAATTGGGCGCGGTGATCGATTACCGTGACTGGCACATTCAACTTGGCCGGCGCTTTCGTTCGCTCAAATTATGGTTTGTGATTCGCCACTACGGAGTGGAAGGCTTGCAATATCACATTCGCCGGCACGTGGAACTGGCTCAGCAATTCGCCGCGTGGGTGCGCGATGACAATCATTTCGAACTGGCCGCACCGGTCCCGCTGAATCTTGTCTGTTTTCGCCACAAAGGCGGCGATGCGGCGAACCAAACCATTATGGACCGCCTTAACCGCAGCGGTGACCTTTTTCTCACGCACACCAGGCTAAGCGGAAAATTGACGCTGCGAATCTGCATCGGCCAGACCAATACGGAAGTGAGGCACGTGGAGCGTGCCTGGAAACGCATTCGAGAAGAAGCAGAACGATTGTCGACCGCTGCGTAGATGCCGTTCGTAACTCTCGTCTCTCATCATTTCGGTTATCGATTCGGCTAAAGTAAAAAGTATGCGCAACATCCTCGGCCAGCGGCCGCTGCGTTTCGTTTTTGCGGCCAACGTGATCTCCATGTTGGGCAGCGGGATGAATTCTGCCGCTGTGGCCTGGTACATCCTGCAAGCCACGCACTCGGAAATGGCGCTGGGCACGTTCGCTGTATTGCAGACGATTCCCGCGATGCTCATGCTGCCGTTCACCGGCGTCATTATCGATCGTGAAGATCGCCGGCGGCTGGTGATGTGGCTGGATGCCCTGCGAGCGGTAATCATAGTGATCGTCGCCATTCTGGCTTTTCGGCATCGGGTGCAGATCTGGCAGTTGTATTTGATGAATACCCTGGTTGCCGCAGGGTTCTGGATGTTCTGGCCGACCATCACCGCGCTGATACAGGAACTCACGCCCGAAGGCCAGTTTGTACAGTCGAACACTTTTCTTATGGCGGGCGTACAGGGAGGATGGTTGATTGCCGGCGCGCTTGTCGGCTTTATGTACAACCATATCGGCCTCGGCGGTGTGCTGTTGATCGATGTTTCCACCTATGTGGTTTCGTTTTTGTGTTATTTCGCGGTGCGCAAGGGAAGGCACGTCGTGCTGCGTCCGGAAGAATTGCGGGCCGATATTCTTGCGGCTGAAACGCAGTTGCAGCGCTTCTGGCGTGAGATGCGTGAGGGCTTGCATTTTTTGCGCGATCATCGTGCTGTGATTTTACTCGGCATCAGTTGGGCGCTGTTTCTTGGCGCGATGATTACGGGAGTTGTGGTCACTCCGTCGCTGAGCGAGCGCATCTTCCATGCCGGAGCGGTCGGCTATGGATGGCTCAATGCTGGATGGGGAACTGGCGCGTTTCTCGGCGCGCTTTATGCTCCGGCTGTTATTGCGTTCCTTGGAGGACGCCGTTCGGTTGGGTATTCCATGGCAATCATTGCCGCATGTGTGGTTTGTGCTCCAGTTTCCCGCTGGCTGGCGCTTGCGATCGCTTGCTACTTCATTATGGGATCGGCGCGGGGCGTGGGCGGCGTGGCCATGAATACCAGTCTGATGGAGATGGTCCCGAAGCACTTGATGGGACGGGTGCAGAACGCGTTTTATTTTGCAGGAACATTTCTTCAGTTGGTGCTTGCGTTGGCTGTCGGCGCGGTTGCGCACAAGGTGAGCCTGGTTGCCGCGTTTGCGATTCTTGCCTGCGTTTATGGGTTGTCATTTGTGGCTGCTAGTTGGCCGATAGAGTCCGCGGTTGTCGATGAAGTGGGCGCAGTGGAAAATTAAGCTGGCGCACTTGCGCAAGGCCTGGCCCCGGTCCGCGTCCGACCGGGGCATACTCAAAACTCGACGCGTTGAAATGCAGCTAGGGAGCGAGCCCGTAAATGGTACCCGCCTTATTCGGACCACCTTGGTTGGTAGCGCCAAAAAGTTCGCCATCCCGAATAATTAGCCCTCCTGCCGGAATCGCTCCATCGGCATGGTCGGTGGTGGAATATAGAAAGTCATGCAGGATGGTTTCGGTCCAGGGACTCCCAGGACTCGCCGGTGGCGCAATCTCGAATACAACGCCGTTGTTGAGAGATCCCCCCGCTGTAGTTGTGCCGTAGATGGTTCGTCTCGGCCCCCACGTCACATCAGCGCGGGAATTGGCTCCGTCGCCCGCGCTTCCAAACACATGGATGGTCTCATACGTCCACGCCCCGCCGGAGGTCGACGGCGGTCGTAAGGCAAACACCGTTCCGCCGCTTGTGCTCGATCCACCCTTACTCGTCGTGCCCACAACGGTTCCGGATGAATTAATTGCCACCGTCCCGGCCGGGTCGGCGCCATCTCCGTTCCCGCCAGCGAAGCTATGCAGCACGGTTTCCGTCCACTCACCGCCCGGCAGCGATGGAGGCGACAACTGGAAGACCACGCCGCATCCCAACCCCCCGTACGGGCAGCTTCTATCGCCCCCGGCATATGTGGTCCCGTACAGATTGCCCGATGCATCGAATGCCAATTGGGCAAACGGCCATAACCCTTGTATTGACAAAGGGAAGCTGAAAAGAGTGGTCTCCGTCCAGGGGCTGCCAGCCGACGCCGGCGGGCTAAGCTCGAAAACCGATCCTCCATTATCGAAGGTGTCATCAAACCCAGAACCGGAGGCCGTGCCATAAAGATTGCCGGCATGATCGAAGATCAAGGCAGCCCGAGGAGCGCCGGAATCGCCGCCATATTGAAAGTTGTAAAGAACACTCTCCGTCCAACTGCCGCCAGGCGCGGCGGGAGGCGAGAGCTCGAATACCACGCCGCAGCCGATGACGACGGCCAGCACGGTGCACGGTCCGTTGCCTCCGTAAACCGTGGTGCCGTACAGATTCCCTGCCGCGTCGATGGCCAACCCCGCCGTCGACTGTGCCCCATCGGGACCGTTCAAGTTGTACAAAATGGTTTGTGTCCACGCGGTGGCGGGTGGTGCCGGGGGGCTGATCTTGTAGACAATGCCCAGATTATCTGACCCGCCAGCCCACGTTGTGCCATAAAAATTGCCCTCGGAGTCAGCGACCAGATTGCCTTGCGGTCCTCCGCTGGTGGTTGTGCCGTTGAAATGGAAGATGGTTCGTTCGGTCTGCGCCGATGCCGCATAGGCGCATAGGACCAACATTGCGGCAACGCAGATTGGCCGAACCATGAGTGAAATTCTCTTGCAATCCATTTTGGCTCCTCGGTTGTAAGACAAACATCTGCCTTACTTATGTTCGGACTGTAAGCGGAGTACGCTGGCCATCCTGCGACCAGCCGGCAGGGAAGCCGCATTCTACCACGATTGTTTTTGTGACAATTAGGAGTGAACTTCCTGGCACTGATCGTTCAGAGAATTGTGAAACTTCCGAATACTGGAAGCTGTTATTCTTTCCCATTCCAAGGAGCACGCATGTCGACAGATTTACAGGGCCGAAACGCCGTTGTCTTCGGAGTCGCCAACAAACGTTCCATCGCGTGGTCGATTGCGCAGGGACTTCACGCCGCCGGCATGAAGCTTGCCATCACTTATCAAAACGAGCGTCTGGAGCAGGAAGCCAAAGATTTGATCCTCTCGCTGCCCGGTGCCGAAGCCTACATGTGCGACGTAAGCAAGGATGAAGAAATCGACCGCCTGTTCGCCACGCTGAAAGAGCGCCACGGCAAGCTGCATGCCCTGGTACATTCGGTCGCGTTCGCGCCCGCCGATGAACTCAAAGGGGATTTCGTCAACACCACGCGCGAAGGCTTTCGCGTAGCCATGGATGTGAGCGTCTACTCGCTGGTCGCGGTCGCGCGGGCGGCAGCGCCTCTGATGGAAGATGGCGGGTCGATTATGACGATGACTTATTACGCATCGGAAAAAGTGGTACCACGCTATAACGTAATGGCCGTAGCCAAAGCCGGACTCGAATGTTCGGTTCGTTATCTCGCCTATGAATTAGGCAAGAAGAAGATTCGAGTGAACGCGATCTCTGCCGGTCCTGTGAAAACCCTGGCCGCGCGCGGCATCTCTGGATTTGGAGACATGTTGAAAGCCCACGCGGAGCACGCGCCGCTGGGACGTAACGTCGAAATAACTGAAGTTGGGTCAACCGGAGTATTTCTCGCCTCCGACGCTAGCAGCGGAATCACTGGCGAAGTGATTTACGTGGACTGCGGTTACAACATCATGGGATTTTGAAATCGGCGCTTGGGGGAGTAATTGTGGGGCTGATTCTCGGTGCGGCAGTGGTGGCCGATTTTTAAGCGAAAAGCGGACACAACACCCGAATCATCCGTCCGTTTTCCCCTTCCCGCTCCAATGAAATCTCCACATCCCGCTCGCGAACGAATCGTGGGAACTTTTCTCCCCACTCGATCAGTAGGATGCTATCGCGCTCCGATCGCAGATCATCCAGCCCCAGCGTTTCCAATTCACGTTGCGTATCGATGCGGTAAAGGTCAATGTGATAGAGCTTGACCCGCGGTCCGCGATACTCGTGGATCAGCGTGAAGGTGGGGCTGGTCACGTCTTCTTCTTCCGCCGCGTCGAATGCCGCTGCAATTCCCTTGACCAGCGTGGTTTTTCCCGCGCCCAGGTCACCGCGCAGCAGGACGAGTTTTGGAGGCGTGAGCAATTCAGCTAACGTGCGGCCGAAGGCAATCGTCTCTTCAGGCGAGTGGGTGGTGATTTCTTTTGTCATCTTCTCGTGGCGTGCTATCGCGCACGCCACGATTAGTATAACGAGAGGATTATCTGAGCCGCCGTGTTGAGAACTCGCCAGAGCCTTGAGCCTAGATTGTCTTCGGTACAACGAACACCGAAGACTTCAGGCCGAGAAGGCTGCTGCGGTCGACTACATGATCCACCGAGGTGCGAAGGCGGCGATGGTCGTCATCCTCGAAAGCGACGAAGCGGAACGGCTGCAATACTCCGGACGCCGACTTCCGCATGGGCGCAAGGACCTCCGCCATGCCGCGCACGGGGCCGGATTGCGTTTGAAACGCCAGTTCCACGAAGGCACCGTCAGCAAGCGGATGTTGCAATTGCAAAAGGCCTCCGGTTATGGAAATGGATTGAAGTTTAGCTTTGGTGCGGCGGCCATCTTCTAAGCGAATCGCAGCCAGGACGGACTCGCCTAGCTGGACCCGGGACGCGCGCCGCGAAGGGTGCGGTTGGGGGAAGTGGGTCATAAGGTAGGTGTACTATCGCAGGCCTGCCTAACGGGTAACAGATTACGGAAGCAGATGCCCGAATTCCTGCGCCAGACAAGGGTTTTGGGGCGGCTAACCGACGCTGCCGCAAGTAGATGAGCGGGGTTAACTAAGGTGGCAATGTCCCAGGGGACGATGGCGAGTCATGGGCCGTGCCGCTAAGCGAGAGCGCACTTCTCTGAAGGCAGCAAGATAAGGTGAATCCGGCGAGTCGCGGCTACGAGTCATTTTCTGGTTGCGGCGGCCCATGTTTTCATGATGCCGTCACGAGTGTCTTTTGCGTGTGCGGCCCCTGCGAGAAACGTCAACTCCCGGATTGCGATTCCGCCCGCATATCCTGCGCCGGCCAGTTGTTTTTCTGTGGCCGCAGCGCGCAAAAAACCACGCATGAACCACTCTGCCGTTTCACTTGTCGAAAATCCTGTCACTCCGCCATCCAGCACAGTTGGAGCAAAATAAGGATGGCCGATACCCAGGCGACTGGCTTCCCGATAGACGATTGAGCCAACCAGTTCCATTCTCTGCGGCGTATAGGATTGAGAATCGCCGAGGCCAATAATGAGGATTTTATCGGACGTTACTTTTCCGGGTGGCGGCGCGATTAGAAGGGTTTCTCCCAGATTGCCGGCGAAGCTGTCGGGCTTGCGAATCTGATCCAACAGTCCGCCAAGTTTTTCGTTGATCTCGGTCAACGATCCGTGCAAGGTGTTCGCGGAAGCCGACTGGAAGAAACAGATGATTTGCAGTTTCGTCTTTGTATCGGCCGGACTTTGAACCAGCACATGGATCGGAATCGGAGCGCTGGGAACCTCTAGTTGTGTGGGCGCGGACTGGCCATTGAGTAAAATAGCGCCGCAACAGATCATTGCGACAACGGCTGCACTTCGAATTTGTTTAATCAGCATTTTATGAATCCTCTCGCGGAGGCTATTGGGTGGCGTGGGATATTTTATCGCAGAAAGAAATCTCGACTTTTCGCATAGAAGTCCACCCGGCCTGGAATTCTTGAACTTCACCACTGCGCGGGCTATACTTGCCCGGCAAAAAGGAGGGCCTTTGCCGAGCCTTAATCGACGGGAGTTGTTGGAGAAGTGCATAGCCTTCGGAGCTGTCACACTCGCCGTACCTGCAAGTCTGACTTCCGTCGCGGCAGCATGGGACGCCTCCGAGAACAAACGCACTGCCACGCCGGCTTGTGTAGTCGGGCCTTTCTACAAGCGCGAAGCGCCGCACGCGTCCGCCCTGCGCGTTCCCGGAGATGCCGGAATGCCGCTATCGCTCGCGGGTGGAGTTTACAGCACGAACGGCGAGATTCTGCCGAATGCGAAAGTTGAAATCTGGCAGACCGACCACTTCGGGCACTACGACAACGAAGGATACCGCTTTCGCACCACCCTCGCCGCGGACGAAAAGGGCGCTTATCGCATCGAGAGCGTTCTGCCGGGCCACTATCCCGCACGGGTCTGCCAGCATGTGCATTACCTGATTAGCGCCCCGGGCCACAAGCCTTTGGTGACTCAGCTTTATTTCGGCAGCGATCCGGTCTTTGACGGTGATCCGGATAAGAATTTTTCCCGCGATCCTTTCATTACGAGCCGCGAACTGGTGCGGCCGATTACGTTGAAGGAAGACCAGAAGCAGATGGTCGCGGCCGTAACCTTTGACCTTGTTGTCCAGAGGCTCTGAAATGAGGACATTCCATTTCCGTCTTACCACGCCGCTCCTTTCCTTCCTGCTGCTCCCCTGGTCGGGTGCGCGGGCTGCGGAGTTCAAGAAGTTTGCGGCTTTCCAAATGCCGTGCGCGTCGGAAACGCAAATCCTTTCGCCATCCGGGGACAAGGCTGCGCTGTCCTGCCCCGATCATCGGGTGGTCCTGGTAAGTTTGCCTAGTGGCGCGACGCTGCGTGAGATTCCTGCCGAACCAAAAATCCTTTCCACCGATTTGTCGAACGATGGCCGATGGTTCGCCGTTCTGCATCCCGGAGGTGCGGTTGAGATCGTGCCAACCTCAGATAAAGATTCGGCGGCGTCCTCAAGACAAATCAATCTTGCCCCCGATACTCGCCGCATCAACTTCCTGCCTGATGCCACGGGACTGGAGGCGATTCGCCCCGATGCCACCACCGAGATTTGGGATATTCGCAGCGCTCCCAGAAAGCTGGCCACGCTGCAAAATGAGTTCGGCTCGCTGACCGGGGGAGCATTTAGTCCAGACGGAAAGGTTCTGGTCACCGCCGCCGGCGACACGGTCATCCGTTTTTACGACACCGCATCCTGGAAGCTGCTTCACGAATACCGCGCGCTGTTGCTCGAAACGTTTACGGTCGCATTTACGCTTGACGGTAAACACGTCCTGCTGGGAGGCGCATACGATCAAGTCGTCGAACTGGACACCAGCGGCGCGGAGCAGCGCCGCATTCAAAAAGATCCGGATGTACCCTACCCCATCCAGCCGTTCGGCAGCTCCGGTCAGGCGCTGGTTGCGTATTTCGATCCCGATGGCAAGACCGAGAATTATCGCGCGATCTGGGATCCTGAGACCGGCAAATCATCGCGGTTTGAATTCGACTCGCCGATCACCAGCACGCAAGTTGTGCATGGCCAGCTATGGTTCGCTTCGGCAAAAGAAGGTTCGCTGCAAGTCTTCGAATACCGCTAGTCCGCAATCGTGACCGATGCAATCGGAGCGCATTGGCGTCCTTTCTAGATATGGAACCTCCAACCCTTTCGCAAGGAACGTGGCAAGGATGAGCACCGGCGTTTATTGTTGAATCGTAGCCACCCAGGCAGGTGTTGGTTCGAACCACTGATTTTCGGTTGAGCCAAGCACAGCAACCAGCCGGTAACCTTCTTCATTGGAGTTGTCGAACAAGATGGTGTGATCTGCGCGCTCGGTGACAATAGGAAGATTTCGGAAGCTGCGGGCATAGCGCCGTTGAACATCGGCTTCCGGAACATTGTGGCCGCCAGCCAAAACGCGGTCGCGGATGCGGGCCAAGTTGATTTCGATCTGGGGCGGCGATTCACCGAAAAGAGGATGAGGCTTGAGCGGGGTGCTTCTTGTCGCTATGAGCAAGCATTTCCTGCAACCCGCTTTCGTTCGATAGCCACACCGGCGCGGGCAGCCTGGGCCATCTTTTGTGCGAGTTCGATCCAGTTCACAGTGATTTCGTTCAGCTTCAAATCCTCCAAGGTGCTGACGATCTTCACGGGCGTTTGAGGCGACACACGGATCAACACTTCGTGACCGTTGTCTCCGGCCTTGATTTCCAGCGGTGGCGGACGCATTCGTCCGCCTGGGTTCGATTCGCAAGTTGCCCCGGACGAATGCGTCCGGGCTACGTGATTTGTTATGCCGGGCGGCTCTCCGGCGGAGCGTAGGGATTTGCCGCCGGTCTCCGCCAAGCCCAGGGATACATTTGCCAGTCCTGCACCAGGCCCGCTCGCACTGGGTTTTGGAGAATGTATTCGATCTTGGCGTCGAGATTTTCTGACAAGCGCAGCACATGATCGAACGATTCCTCCTGCCAGACGGCACCATGTAGTCGGAGGTGTTGGTTGATGGATCGCGCGGAGGCACCCTTAATGGCTCTCATAATCTCGATGAGTGAAACGACGAGGCGACGGTCCTGGTCGATCAGAGGAGTAAGAATCAGGTGCACATGGTCGGGCATAACGACAGCGACATGCAACGAGTATCTGATTCCGTGGTCGTGCAAGCAGCAGCCGAAGGTGATGTCCCTTGCCCAGTCTGGCAGCTCCTGACGGAATTTAGTAACGAATGTGATGAAGTGCGGTTTGTAGTCGCGCTGAAGATGAGGCAGGTTGCGACGATAGAAGGTCACGACGGGAATTATTCTGCCATCAAAGATGGAGACGATATCGGAAAAACGAGGCGAAATATGCGGGCTCTTCCCAAACAGGAACGCGTAGCGGCGGACGCATTCGTCCGCCAGCGGGCGAAACTCGGATGATTGGAAAAGCCTAGGCTGGCGTAGAGCCCCGGACGAATGCGTCCGGGGCTACGTGATTTGTGGTCAGAACCTGCGGCTCAGTCGGCACTATTTCTCTTTGACCTTCTCCGCCAATTCGGGAAACTCTTTGGATAGCTAGTGGCTCGCCTTGATTTGCAACTGTGCGAGCTGCCGAGAGTTATCGGTCGTCAGGATCGGAACCAGGGCCTCCAGTTCCGTCGCTACTTCGCGTGCGCGATCGGCTTCTTTCGACATCAAATGTTCAAATTTCCGGACCGCCTCGTGGTGATCCATAGACCTCGCTCTGAGTAGGTTCGAGTTACACCGAGCTTCACCCGGTCGGACAGCCGAGGGCGGCTGTCCCCACATGAGCATGCCTACTTCAGTGTGACAAGCCTTTCCACCAACTCCGAATAATCCTTCTTCTCGATGCCATGCACCTGCTTGTTGTACTCGTCCACCTTCGACGAATAATTCATCGAGCAGAATTTGGGGCCGCACATGGAGCAGAAGGCTGCTTCTTTGTAGTAGTCGTCGGGAAGAGTTTCGTCGTGCATGGAGCGGGCGGTTTCGGGGTCGAGCGAGAGGGCGAACTGTTTTTCCCAATCGAATTTGTAGCGGGCATAGCTCAGCGCATCGTCGCGGTCGCGGGCGCCGGGGCGTCCGCGGGCAATGTCGGCGGCGTGGGCGGAAATCTTGTAGGCGATGATGCCGTCTTTCACGTCTTTTTCGTTTGGTAACCCTAAATGTTCTTTCGGCGTGACGTAGCACAGCATGGCTGCGCCATACCATCCGATCATGGCCGCTCCGATGGCGGAAGTGATATGGTCGTAGCCTGGCGCGATATCTGTGACCAACGGGCCCAGCGTGTAGAACGGGGCTTCGTAGCAGAGCTCGACTTCTTTTTCGACTTGCTCCTTGATCTTGTCCATGGAGACGTGGCCGGGGCCTTCGATCATCACCTGCACGTCGTGCTCCCATGCAATTTTCGTCAACTCGCCCAGAGTTTTCAGCTCGGCGAATTGTGCTTCGTCGCTGGCATCGGCCACGCAGCCGGGTCGCAGGCCATCGCCCAGCGAGAAGCTGACGTCGTACTTTTTGAAAATCTTGACGATGTCGTCGAAACATTCGTAGAGGAAATTCTGCTTGTGGTTGTAGGCCATCCACTGCGCAAGGATTGCACCGCCGCGGCTTACGATGCCGGTGATGCGCTTCGAGATCATCGGCAGATATTGAATGAGAACGCCGGCGTGGATGGTCATGTAATCCACACCCTGCGCGGCCTGCTCTTCGATCACTTCCAGCATCACGTTCGCGTTCAAGTCTTCTACGCGCTTCACGCGGGCGATGGCTTCGTAGATCGGCACGGTGCCGATGGGCACGGGCGAGTGGCGCAAAATGGCTTCGCGAATTTCATGAATGTTACCGCCGGTGGAGAGATCCATCACAGTGTCTGCGCCGTAATGCACGGCGGTGTGCAGCTTTTTTAGTTCTTCTTTAATTTCAGACGTGACTGCGGAATTTCCGATATTCGCGTTGATCTTGCACAGGGAGGCCACGCCAATCGCCATCGGTTCGAGTTCGGGATGGTTGATGTTGGCGGGAATAATCATGCGGCCGCGGGCGACTTCGTCGCGCACCAACTCGGGCGTGAGCTTTTCCTTGTGCGCGATAAACGACATCTCTTCGGTGATCACGCCCTGGCGGGCGTAGTGCATCTGCGAAAAGTTGCCGGTCGTATTTTCCCGCTTGCGCTGTGCAAGCCATTCGGCGCGCGGCCTGGGGACACTGTAACCATTGTTGCCGTTGCCGGAATTGCCATTCGTCGAAGTCATCGGAGGAGCCAGCTTTCGTGGGAGTTGGTAAGCTCCGATTATACCCGCAGTGCGCGCGGAGATGGATTTCAGTTCGCGGCGGGTAGTTGTGGTGTTGATAAGGAAGCGAGCTAATCGGGCGTTGTTGCGTCGCAAAGAACGCGACGCATCGCGCAGTTCGCCCAGATCCTTCTCTGCGCAAAGAACGCTTGTTCAGGATGACAAGCCACCCGGCTCCTTACCTCGCCGGCGCTCGGCCTTGCTCATCCTTACCAGCGGGGCTTAGAATTCCAAGCGCTCTTAAAAAAGGAGATTTCTATGCGTCCGCTTCGATTTCTGCCGGCCTTATTGCTTTTGGCGAGCCTCGGCAGCTTTGCCCAATCCACCTCAACCAAGCCCAGTGGCGGCTTCAGTATCGACAACATTGATAAAAGTGTCGATCCCTGTGTCGATTTTTATCAATACGCTTGCGGCAACTGGCTCAAGAATTCGGAAATTCCGCCAGACCAGTCGCAGTGGGTGAGCTTCGTAGAGTTGCACGAACGCAATCTCGATATCGAGCGCGGCATTTTAGAGAAGGCCGCTGCCGGCGGGGCAAGCCGCGATGCCGTCGATCAGAAGATTGGCGATCTGTATGGCTCCTGCATGGACGAGAAGACGGTGAACGCAAAAGGCCTCGCTCCGGTAAAGCCGGAACTCGATCGCGTGGCTGCGGTGCGCGATAAGGCCGGGCTGATTGATGAACTGGCGCACCTTTATCTGATGGGGAGTCCGTCGCTTTTCAGTTTTTATGCGTCTTCCGATTTGCACAATGCGGATCAGGTAATCGCATATATCGATCAGGGCGGGTTGTCGCTGCCTGACCGCGATTACTACATCAAAGACGATAATCCGAAGATGAAGGAGATGCGGCAGCATCTGGTGGAATATGTGACGCAGACGTTTACGCTCGCCGGGCAAACGCCGCAGCAGGCGGCCGATTCGGCACAGGCGGTGCTGCGTGTTGAAACCGCTTTGGCGAAGGCTTCCATGGATCGCACGGCTCGTCGCGATCCGAAGAATCGCGATCATAAGATGACGCGCGAGGAAGCGGTGGCGCTGGGGCCGAATTTTTATTTGAACCGCTACTTTGTGGCCGTGGGCGCGCCCAACTTCACACAGCTTAATGTCACCAATCCTGAATTCTTCAAGCAGGTGAATGGCGTGCTGGAAACGGAATCGCTGGAGTCGTTGAAAACTTACGTGAGCTGGCACGTGCTGCGGGCGTCTGCACCCTGGCTTTCGCAGCCGTTTGTGGAAGCGAATTTTAAGTTTCAGCAAAACCTTACTGGACAGAAGGAGCTTCCGGCGCGATGGAAGCGCTGTGTGAGCCTTACAGACGGTGAATTGGGTGAGGCTTTAGGCCAGAAATATGTGGAAGCCACTTTTGGCGCGGACGGCAAACAACGCATGCTGAAAATGGTGGATGCGCTGGAAGAATCTCTGGCGGGAGATATTCACGATCTTTCGTGGATGAGCGCGGAAACCAGGAAACAAGCGAAGGTCAAACTGGATGCCATTCGGAATAAGATCGGCTATCCGGACGTGTACCGCGACTATAGCGCGATCACGATTACCAGCGACGATCTGATTGGCAATATCGCGCGCGCGGATGAATTCGAGTCGAAGCGCGACGTTGCGAAGATCGACAAGCCGCTGGACCGCAAAGAGTGGGGCATGACTCCGCCTACGGTGAATGCGTATTACAGCCCGTCGTTTAACGAAATAGTTTTTCCGGCGGGGATTTTGCAGCCGCCGTTTTTCGATAAGTCGATGGACGACGCTGTAAATTTTGGCGGCATCGGCTTGGTGATTGGGCATGAACTTACGCACGGATTCGACGATCAGGGGCGCAAGTATGATCCGCAAGGCAACTTGCACGACTGGTGGACGGAGCAGGATGGCAAGGAGTTCGAGAAGCGGGTAAGTTGCGTTGCTGATGAGTACTCGAACTTTGTTGCCGTCGACGATTTGAAGTTGAATGGCCGTTTGACTCTGGGTGAAAACACTGCCGACAACGGCGGGGCACGCATCGCGTTGATGGCGCTGGAACACATGATCGCCAACGATAAGACAGGGAAAGAAGGCCGGACGATCGACGGTTACACTCCGGAACAGCGCTTCTTTCTTGGATTCGGGCGCGTGTGGTGCGAGAAGCGGCGTCCCGAAGTGGCGCGCGCTCGCGTGCTGACCGATCCACATTCTCCGGGGAAGTATCGTGTGGATGGCGTTGTGCAGAACATGCCGGAGTTCCAGAAGGCATGGGGCTGCAAAGCGGGGCAGCCGATGGTGCCTGAGAATGCCTGCCGCGTTTGGTAAGCGCGAGCGTCATTAAAAATGTGGGGACGGCCGTGCCTTCGACTTCGCAGGCTCTCGGCTGTCCCTATTACAATCCTTGCGGTTCATCGTCTTGAACAATGCAACGCCAAGCGGCACTGTTTGCCTCGATTATTCTGTGGCCGCCTGCGAGCGCCGGGCCATTTCGATTTCAATACCTTCCGGCAATACCGTTCCCGCTTGCGCCGACTTCGGCTGAGTCGTTAGCAGGGTGACACTCGCTACACCTGCTGTACGCGCCTCATCGAGAACCTTAACCACGCTGGCATAAGGCGCCCTGGCATCGGCCTTGATGTAAAGGCTCTGCGTGCGCCGGGATACTTGCTCCTTGAGTTGCTCCGTCAGTGCATCGGGCGCGACCGAAGTGATTCCTAAATAGAGTTTGCCGGTATCGGTCACAGTCACGATTAACGCGCCCTGTCTGTCCGCCTCCGGTACAGGCACCGCGCTGCTTGTGGGCGCCAACTCTACGCTGATTCCTTTTTGCATTGCCTGTGCCGAGCACATGGCCGCGACGGCCATCACGGTCGCAAGCACTGCCACTGCGTTCCACGTCCGTTGCCTTGGTTCTCCTCTGGTATTTCTTGTCAGGTGTTTCATACGTTTTCTCCTCTCATAGCTGTTTTCCGGCGCTGTTTTCGATTTATTTGCGTTTCTTACTGTGCCTTGGCGCCGCCCAGCGATGCGGTCGCCAGACTTCCGCCCAGCCCCATCGTCTCCACGGCTGACGACGGCACAATTACCATCGAGCCTCTTTCTTTAATCGCCTCATAGAGCATGTTCATGGCGCGCAGGTGCAGTGCCACGGGGTTTTCAGCGTAAGCGGCCGCAGCCTGCACAAAGCTGTTCGAAATTTCGGTTTCCGCCTGCCCTAAAATGATTCGCGCCTGGCGCTCGCGCTCGGCCTGCGCCTGCCGCGACATGGCATCTTCCAGCCCTTGTGGAATCTTCACATCGCGAATTTCGACGGACTGCACCGTAATGCCCCACGGATTTGTCTTCTCATCGAGAATGCGCTGCAGTTCGCGGCCGAGCGTTTCTCGCTCGGTGATCATTTGCGCCAGCTCGTGGCGGCCAATCGATTCCCGCAGCGCGGTCTGCGCGCTCATGTTGATGGCTTCGATAAAGTTCTCAACTTCCAGAATAGATTTCTCCGCGTTCCATACCAGCCAGAACACAATGGCGTCCACGTTGACCGGAACAGTGTCGCGGGTGAGGGTCGATTCGGCGGATACGCTGGCCACGCGCACGCGCTGGTCCACGTAGGAACTGAGCGTCTCCACAATGGGCACAATGTGGAAGAGTCCCGGCCCGCGCAATCCGACGTATCGGCCCAATCGTAGAACCGCGACTTTCTCCCACTGCCGCACCACCTTGATGGCAAACATCAGATAAATGCCAAGCGCCGCGCCAGTAATAATTCCTGCCGGATATTTTGTAGCGACAGTTACAACTGCGCCTGCGAGCAAGCAGATAACAAACAGCGCTCTCCCGATGCCGCTGATCTGACCGATTTCGATTTTCGTCATGGCTTCTATCTCCTTTGCGTGGAATGGGGCGTTAATTCGCCCAGACGGTCGAGCAGCTCCTCCACCGTGAATCCTGCGGCCCCGGCGCGAGCCGCGAATTCGCCCACGAGTTGGACAAGTTGCCGCTCGCGCTCCGCATTGTTCTTTACAGGTTTTTTTGTGCCGATGAAAGTTCCGCTTCCCTGGTGAGTTTCGAGCAGGCCGCCGAGTTCGAGTTCGCGGTAAGCCCGGAGAACTGTGTTGGGGTTGATGGCCAGATCGACTGCGAGCTGACGTACGGTAGGGAGCTGATCACCCGCGGCGAGCGTTCCCGCCGCAATGCCGCCCCGAACCTGGTCGATGATCTGGCGATAGACTGGAACACCGCTGCGCAAGTCCAGGTTGAACTGGAAGGCGTGAGCGCTGGTGGGAGTTCGTCCCATGCGTATCAATGTACTATAATATTAGTACACTATGTCAAGAGAAAAATTTAGCGCGTCGTTTTTCTGCCGAATAGGAAGTCCGTAAAAATAAAACGGCCCGGCAAAATGCCGGGCCGCAATCGCGCGTCAAACGCGAATTCCGCTTCTTAGTAGTTGGCTGCCTGGACGATCAGGTGATCGACGATGCGGTGGGCTTCGTCGATGTGGTGGATGGCGCGATTGCGCAGACCACGCACGGCCGGATCATCTTCTTCGCGGGCAATGTCGTTGTGCGCTTTATCCAGCAGTTCCATCGCGCGGTGAAAACGGCCGGCGCGGTCCATGCGAGCATCGACCGGAGGGTGATCGTTCAGATTCTTGCCGTCGTCAATCGCGGCGCGTTTGATTTCTTCGATGGCCTTATCAATCTCATCAATGGCGTGCTGTTCTTCTTTGTCCATGTGATGCGTGGGCGCCAGGTTTTCCAGATGAGCACGCGCGTGGCGCAGATCGGTGAGCGCGTGCAGATAGGCGGGATGCATTCCCGGTTCTTCAGCAAAACTTAGTGCGGAGCAGAGGGCGACAAGAAATGCGAGTATGGCGCAATGTCGTAGAGCTTTCATGTTTGGCTTAAATCCTTTCGATAGGGTGAGCTTTGTGAGCAATGAACAACAACGGCTGTTTTCGACTCACCGGATTCTATCGGGACGGTCTGCGCAGGGGGAGTTACTTCAGGACATGGCCGCTTGAAACCGTTATTTGCTGCGCCTCCGCGGAATTGGTGCTGGCTTTACTGAATGATCTGCTCTCAGTGCTTTTCCAAAGTCTTAAAGCCTTTGCGTCGTTGTTCGCTGTAGCGATGCAAGGCGTCGAGGATTATGGGATAGGCTTCGCCGGCGGGGCGAATTTCATCCACTTCAACCGCCTTGCCTTCGAGCTGTTTGTAATCCTGGAAAAATCGCCGCAGCATGAGCATGCGGTGCGGGGGCATCTCCGCGGCTTCGTGGTAGGAGTTGAATTCGGGGTCCTGGGTAGCGATGGCAATGATTTTGTGGTCGGGCTTGCCGCCGTCGATCATAGTCATCAGGCCGATGGTGCGGGCGTGAATGATGGTGAGCGGGACCACGGTTTCCTGGCAGAGCACGAGCACGTCGAGCGGGTCATCGTCTTCGGCCAGCGTTTGCGGGATGAAGCCGTAGTTCGCCGGATAGTAGACAGCTGAGTACAGAATGCGGTCGAGTTTGATGAGGCCGCTTGCCTTGTCGAGTTCGTATTTGACGCTCGATCCGAAAGGGATCTCGATCACGCAGTCGAATTCCTGCGGAAGCTTGTCGCCGGGAGTTACGTCGTGCCAGGGATGGATCATAAGATGGTCACATTCCATTTTAACGGAAGTGTTCGTCACGGGACATGCGATCGGTGAACGAAATGTAGATTTGTCTTGCCGGAATGGGCTATGATTCGCTCATCGGGAGGCTCCATATGTCACGTACTCGCCTTCTTGCCGTTGCGACTCTGTTTTGCTTAGGCGCCGGGCAGACTTTCGCACAATCGCCGCAAACCGAAACCTCCAGCTCAACTAAATCGCAGACTGCCGGGCCGTTGAACTCTCACGATAGTTCTATAAACGACCAGAGCAGTGCGAAGGACAATTCCGGGAAAGCGCAGAGCCAGTCGAGCAACAATTTGTTGGGGTTGCTCGATGCGGAACAAAACCGTGCTCGTTTTATTCCCGGCGCGCCATCGCAGGCGGATGTGGCTTGCTTCTCGATCCGCAGCTACCGCGTGGTTCGAGACGATCCGCACTCGGATTCAACGCACCGCGACGGCTACACAACTTGCGTACCGGCGGAGCGCTTCAAGGTCTATACCTCGGTAGAACGCGCACGTTGATTCTTTGGGAGTAGCAGGGAATGTCGAATCAAGGGAAAACGTATTTAAAATTTGGCGCCGCGACGGTTGTGATTCTGCTGCTGCTGGGTTATCTCGCCTACACCGGCGTGCAGGACAGCAAGAGCTACTATGTCACCATCACCGAGCTGCATAAGATGGGAGACGGCGCTTATACCAAGCGCCTGCGCGTAGCGGGCAATGTGCAGCCGGGATCGATTCATCGTACGGGGACGCATGTGCAGTTTGTTTTAAAAGAGCAGGATCAATTGCTTTCGGTGGATTACACCGGGACCGAAGCGCCCCCCGATACTTTTAAGGACGATTCCCAAGCGCTGGCGGATGGAAGCTTTGGCCGCGATGGGGTTTTTCACGCAAAGGCGCTTCAGGCCAAATGTGCTTCGAAGTATGCTCCGCAACAGCCGGGGAACCAGATGCAGGCCGATCCGGCGAAGAGTGTGACGCAGGTGCAGAGGCCCTCGTCCGTTGCGACGAATTAAATCTCCGATAATATTTTGCAGCTCCCGTCATCACTGCGATCCATCTTGACTGAGATTGAATAGCCGAATCGAGCCATTATCATGCCCGATGGTTTCATTGCCCCGTTTTTCCTCCCGGTGATAAGGTTTGCGCGAGTCCTTCCACGGACTCGACCCCAGGCGCAACACCCAAACAAAATTTTAATTTTCTGAGGAGATTGCAATGCCCCCTTTTGCTTACCGGCGCGCCATTGTGTGCACTTTGAGCGCCTTCGTTTTTGCCTTAGCTCTCAGCCTAAACCTTTCTGCATCTACAGTGGTTGTGACCCCTCCCGGTATCGCGGCCTGCAAGGCTTTGCCCAGCTATTCCACCATCTCGCAAGCGGTTAGTTCGGTTCCTTCCGGTTCGACTATCTTTGTCTGCCCCGGTACTTATGCGGAGCAGGTTATGATCACGAAAAAGTTGACTCTTACGGGCGTGTCTGCAAACGGCCTTGTGGGCGCAACCGCGTTGGGATCGAATAATCCCGTTATCGTTTCTCCGGCTGGAGGCGTGCTAATAAACTCCAGTGATTTGTATGAAAATCCCAACGGGCAACCTACCGCTGCCCAGATTCTTGTTCAAACTCCATCCAATGATTACGCCACGCCAATTTTAGTCACCATCGACAACATCACGGTAGATGGCAGCAATAATGGACTGAGCGGCTGCGGGACTGATCTCGTAGGCATTTACTACCGGAATGCCTCCGGTACGGTGGACCACGTAACAACCCGATACCAGGAACTGGACCCGAGCGATTTCGGTTGCCAGGATGGATTGGCCATCTACGTTCAGAGTGGCTACGGTACGGGAACCGGGGCGGTGATCGTGGAAAACAGCAGCGTTCACGATTACGACAAAAATGGAATTACCATCGACGGCTCGGGCAGCGTGGCAACGGTAATGGGGAACTACGTGGTAGGAATCGGAGCTACTCCGCTGATTGCGCAAAATGGCATTCAGGTAAGCGATGGAGCCAGTGGAAAAATTTCGAGCAACACGGTTACGGATGATGTTTACGTCAATCCTTCGGATTGTTCGTTGACCACTTCGCCTGCATGCTATAACGCGGTTGGAATTCTGCTTTACGATTCCGGCGGCACGAGCGCGAGCCACATCGCTATCAGCGGTAATACAATCAGCAATACCCAGGGAGCGATCGTAGTGGTTACCGATGGGAACGGAACCGCCGACTACAACGACGTTTCCACCAACAAAATCACAACCACATCGGCCATCGTTTCTACCGCCGGTACGATTCTGCTGGATGCGATCGATCTATGCAGCGATTACAACACGGCTACATCGAATACCATATTCAATACCACCGGCTCCGGTGTGCATCTTGACAGCTCATGCACGGACCTGGGTGGCGGCGCGAGCGGAAGCCACAGCAGCGCAACCACCAACACAGTCAATGAAGCCTGCACGGGTGTTCTGCTGGGAAATTCGGGAGCCACGCAAAGCGGAACGATCACCTACAACGTAGTCGAAACCACCAGTACTACCGACTCCTGCCCGGTGGGCAATGGAGGCTCCAGCGTTAAGGCGGCGGGGAAAATCAGACCACAACCTCGGCGACACTAATCGTTTGCCAGTTGCTTTTGGTGCGAAGGCCGCTTTGCTGCGGCCTTCGCATTCCGCCGTTTTGGTCGCCTTTGCAAAAACCTGTCAAAGTCCTTAGATTCTTTGCTGTGACAGCAGCGCCCACACCAGTCATCAAGCTCAATGGCGTCGTGAAGCAATTCGGCCGCTTCGCCGCGTTACGCGGGGTAAGCGCGGAGTTCGCCGCGGGCAAGTTTTATGTGATCCTCGGCGACAACGGGGCAGGGAAGACCACGCTGTTGCGCGCTTTGGCGGGGCTGGCTTCTCCTACCCGCGGCAGCATTCTTATACTGGGCGAAAATCCCCGCGAGGCCTGCCGCGAGATCGGTTACATGGCCCATCCATCGCTGCTTTACGACGAAATGAGCGGCATGGAGAACCTGCGCTACTTCGCGCGGCTGTATCGTATTTCCGGCGACGAGCGCTGTGCGCAGGCGATTCGGTCGGTGCGGCTCGATCCTGAGTTGGTTCGCCCGGTGGGCCAATATTCGCAGGGCATGCGGCAGCGCATGTCGCTGGCGCGGGCGATTGTGCACGATCCGAAAATTCTGCTGCTGGACGAGCCTTTTTCCAACGTCGATGTGCATTCGGCAGGAGAAATGGTGGGCTTGCTCAAGTCTATGCGCGACGTTGGCAAAACTATTTTTGTAGTTACTCATCAGGCATCACTGCTGGCGGGAGTGGCGGATGAATTTGTGTGGATGCAGGCGGGGCAGATTGTGAACCGGACCTCTTCTCTTGTTTCGGATTCCACCGAGGCGAGAAATCAATGAGTTCGCTCCGGTCGATCACACTTGCGACGCTGACCAAAGACATCCGGCTGGAGTGGCGCTCGCGCGATGCGATCAACTCCATGCTATTTTTTTCGCTGCTGGTGGTGGTGATTTTCAGTTTTTCGTTCGATCCGAACGCGGAGGAGTCGCGGGAAATCGCCGGAGGATTGATTTGGGTCGCTTTTTTGTTTGCCGCGGTAGTGGCGCTGAACCAGACCTGGGCGCGTGAACTGCGCAATCAGGTGCTGGATGCCTACCGCGTTTCCCCGGCTCCGGCGAATGCGTTGTTCCTTGCAAAAGCGTTGGGGAATTTTATTCTGGTCAGCTTGCTGGAAGCGGTGATGGCGCCGTTGTTCATCATTTTTTACAACTTGCGCGCTTTGGGTCCGGCATGGCAGTTGATTCCCATTGCTCTTTTAGGAACGTGGGCGCTGGTGGTGAATGGAACGTTTTTTGCGGCGATGTCGCTGCGTACGCGCAGCCGTGAAATTATGCTGCCGCTGCTGCTGTTCCCTATCTCGATTCCGGCGGTGCAATCGATGGTCGAGGCTACGCGCATCATCCTCGCAGGCGACGGCTCGGCGCGCTTCTGGATCGTATTGCTTCTCACCTACGATGTGGTGTTTACTACTGCTTGTCTGGCGCTATTCGAAACGGTTTTACAGGCAGAATGAAGCGGGCCTTCCCCATCCTCGCGGTTCTCACGGCGCTGCTGCTGGCGTATGCATTCTATGAAGCCATGTGGGTTGCGCCCATGGAGCGCACCATGGGCGACGTGCAGCGAATTTTTTATTATCACGTGCCCTCGGCCTGGACGGCCTTCGTGCTGTTCTTCGTGAATCTGGTAGCTTCGGTGATTTATCTCATCCGGCGCAACGAGAAGGCGGATGCGCTGGCCGTTGTGTCGGCGGAAGTGGGCGTGGTGTTCTGTACGGTTGTATTGGTAACAGGGCCGATCTGGGCCCGGCCGGTTTGGGGTATCTGGTGGACCTGGGATATCCGGCTTACAACTACGCTGGTGTTGTGGCTGATTTATGTGAGTTACCTGGTGTTGCGGCGGTTTTCCGACAGCTCGCAGACTCCAAAGCTGGCGGCGGTGCTGGCGATCTTTGGCGCGCTCGATGTGCCGCTGGTTTACTTTTCGATCTGGTTTTTCCGCACGCAGCATCCGCAGCCGGTAATTGGCGGCGGGGGATCGATTGATCCCAGGATGTTGCATGTGCTGCTGCTCAACTGGCTGGCATTCTCTTGTTTCGCGCTGTTGATATGCTGGGCGCGTTACCGGCTGGAACGGTTGCAGCGGGAAGCGGACGAGTTGGAAAGCCTGGAATCGCTGCGTGGGGTGGTGCCATGAATTCGGTCAAGTTTTTATATGCTGCCTATATTGCCACGTGGCTTATTCACGGCTTTTACATTGGGAGCATCGTGCGGCGTTATCGGCGGACGCGGCAGCGAATGAAGGAGTTGGGAAGGTAAAAAAGCGGCTGCTGGAATCCGAGAGCCGGAAGTCGGTTCTCAGTTTGCTGTATTCCAGCTTTTTTGCCATGCGCTGAGAAAGTCAGGAGTGCCGTTCGAGCGCAGAAATTCGTAATCTTCAATCATGGCTGCGGTGCCCACACGCGACGAGGGCAAAGGTGACTCGGAGCGGATGACGCGGGCGGTGAAGCGAACACGTACTGCGTCGGTGAGGGTGATGTGAGGCGGGAAGGTTAGAGTGATTTCGCAGCGGGTGCCAGCCTGTACAGGTTTATCCAAATAAAAAAAGACGCCGCGGGCGCTCACGTTCTGGGTTTCGGTGTGGAATTCGCCGGCCGGACCCTCGCTTGGCCGGTCTTCGTTGTTGTTTTCGCGCGCCAGACGAATGATCGCGGGCAGGCGCATATCGAAGCGGCGCATCAGCCTTCGTTCCTGCGTTTCCGGGTGTAATTCTGGCGTATTTCCCGAAAGCATTTTTCCCTGCTAGCAACTCAATCGATGCGAACGAAATAGCCGAACTGGCAGGCGCAATTTCCGCGAACATGCGGACAGCACCTAATATTCCCACTCTATCGAACTGACCACCGTTTGCAAGAGCAAAAAGTCCAGAGAATAGAGTCGGTCACCTGCAATTGGTTGGATCACTTTCAGACATGGCTGTTTTTCCCGGTTCTCCCGGCATCTTTCCACATTATCCGGCGCATCTGACAACCTCGTAGAGTGCTCCGGATGGGGCGCGGCTTGACTTGGCTATCCGTCAGATGTTTAAGTAGTTGTTTATTTTCCGCCAGTTCCTAAATGACTTGTCAGCAGCGGGCGGTTTCGCCGGCGCGGGGTAAAGTTTGTGCGCCGTTTCTACACTCTCCAGAAAGATGCGCGTGCAGCGGAGGAAAAGCGTGATGGGTAATGGCCGTAAGTTGTCGGGAAAAAGCTCGAAAGGCGGCTTGAAGTGGCTGCGCGCGTTAAGCGTGGGCTTCGTTTTGGTGGTGGCAGCTTCTCTTATGCTCGGTGGGAGTTTCCGCCGCCATGCCGACAAATCAGTGGCGCGCGTATCCGCGTTTCCAGTTGAAGCACCGTTCGCCAATTCGGCTATGAAATCCAAGCCGGATGCGCGGTCCATTCTGGGACAACTTCCTATGATTTTCGAGCCCAATCAAGGGCAGGCTGAGTCGGGCGTCAAATTTGTCTCACGCGGCCAGGGATATAGCTTGTTTTTGGATGAAACCGGGGCCGTGCTGGCGATGCAGACGAAGTCGCCGAAGAATCCGAAAAATGCGAGCCTGGAAACGGTTCGCATGACGCTGGTTGGGGCAAATGGCGCGCCGGCGGTTGCCGGGAGCGATCCTCTTCCGGGAAAGAGCAACTACTTCATCGGGAATGATCCCAAGAAGTGGCGAACCGGTATTTCGCAGTTCGGCGGCGTGCGCTATCAGGGTGTTTATCCCGGAATCGATTTAGTTTTTTACGGCCATCAGGGACATCTGGAATACGACTTCAAGGTCGCTCCCGGGGCCGATCCGGCACAAGCCGAGTTGAAATTCGATGGCGCCACTGAACTGGAACTGAGCGGCGGCGATTTGATTCTGAAGGGAACGAGCGCGGGGGTGCGCTTGCAGGCCCCGCGGATTTATCAAAGCGTGGCGGGACAGCAACAGGTGGTGGAAGGGAAGTTTGTTCTGCGCGCGGCGAACCGGGTTGGTTTTGAGATTGGATCGTACGATCGCAGCCGGGAATTGGTGATCGACCCTACCATTTTTTATTCGACATACTTTGGCGGAAGCGACGCGGTTATTTACCCTTCGATTGCAGTCAATGGAAACGGGGAGATTTATCTTTCGGGTTCCACGAACGCTGCGCTGGTTTCGACCGCTACCACCGGCGCAGTCCAAAGCGGGCTGGCTACCGGTGCGACTCAGAATATTTTTGTCGCGGAGATCGATCCCACGGCCGGTTTAACCGGGTTGCGTGCACTCACCTACCTGGGCGGCAATGGAACCGATACTTCCGCCGGTCTTGCCGTGGATAGCGGCGGGAATGCATACGTTGCGGGAACTACCAGTTCGACCAACTTCCCCGTGGCCAATGGATATCAGAGCTCTATTCTCGCGGGTAGCACTGGAACCTCCCACGTTTTTTTGAGCGAGTTGAATCCTACATTTACCGCGCTGAACTATTCGACTTATCTTTCCGGCAACGGTACGGATGTGGCCACCGGATTAGCGGTTGACAACAATGGCCATGCCTTTCTTACAGGCACTACGACCTCGAGCAATGCTTCGTCATTGAGTCCCCCCATATATTTTCCCGCCAGTTACTTGCCCGCGCCCTACCAACTCGTTCCAGCGCAAGGGTCGACCATTCAGTTTTTCGTAACTGAAGTGAATACAAGAATCACCGGCTATTCGAGCATCGCGTACTCCACCTATTTCGGCGGCGGCAACGGCACAATTGCGGTAGGGGGCGGTATCGCAGTCGATACCACGGACAACATTTATTTCAGCGGCACCACGAATTTCTTCAACAGCGGGGAGGGTACGAATGGCACAGGAGGATTGGCGGCGGGCGATTTTCCCATCGCGAACGCCTATCAGCCCTGCCTTGACACTGTGCCGCCTACGTCGTTCGTTCCACCGGTTACTTGCACTGCGCCAACCAGTCCTGCTCCGACAGATGCTTTCGTTGCCAAGATTAACCCGAATAATGCGCAGACTGGTGCAAGTCAGTTGTTATTTTCCACCTACTTTGGTGGTACCGGCGCGGATACTTCTACCGGAATCACGGTTGATCCCACTGCCGCTAACATCTACATCACGGGATCGACAAATTCCTCGTCATTCCTAATTCCTACTGGGGCAGGAGAATTTCAGCCGTGCCTGAATGCTCCGGCAGTAACCCCGTGTCCGACCCCCACAACGAATACAGACGCCTACGTGGCGAAGTTTACAAATCCGACCGAGGCTTCGGGAACCTCAAGCACCGCTGTGGGCCTGGGCTACTTTACCTATCTGGGTGGAAGCCTCAACGATAGCGGTTTGGCGATTGCCGTTGACACTGCCGGCGGAGCGCTGGTGACGGGAGAAACCAACTCAACTGATTTTCCGGTTACCACGGGAGCATTACAGAGCACGCTTAGCGGCGCTAACAATGCTTTCTTCGCCCACATTGATACGACCACTATCACCGGCACCACTACCACAGGTTCATATGCCACCTATTTCGGCGGCAATGGCACAGATAGCGGAACCAGCATCACGGTTGATGCTAATTTGAATACTTATATTGCCGGGCAAACGACTTCCGCCACGGGCACATTGGAAACGGTCAACCCGCTCCAGCCCGCTCTTTCCGGAACCACGGATGCTTTCGCCGTTGAACTGCGGCCAGCCAATGAATTGTGCATTACTTGCATTTTGCCGGTGCTTTCGCCGTCGACGGGAGTGATTGGAGCGGGGAATCCGATCACGGCAACTTTCACGGTTTCCAATATTGGCCCCGATCTCGCGACCAATATCACCGTGAATGGTACGTTTACGGCAAATACGGCAGCTACTTTCACGAGTTCCTCGGCTACTGGAGCGGGAAGCACTTGCACTACACCGACTGGGTCGTCCGCAAGTTGCCTGATTCCTGTTCTGCAGGCGGGCTCTATCGCAACGGTTGCATTCGGCGTAACCCCGACGACGGCGGGAACCGGCCAGATTACGGCCACGGCGACCAACGCCAATAACACCAGCTTGGCTGTCTCAACGTCGGTTTCATTTACGTCGACAAGTTATTCGGTGAACATCTCACCCTCGTCGCAAACCGTAGTCGCCGGAAACACGGCGGTCTATTCCGTGCTGGTATCTCCGTCTGTGACGTTCGGGAACAATGTGACGATGACCTGCACCTCTTTGCCAGCAGGAGCCAGTTGCGGATTCAGTCCGGCCACGCTTACTTTTAACGGTCCGAGCCCGCAATCGAGCACACTCAACCTGACCACGACGGCGCGTCCGCTGACCACGATTAGTTCCTCCAAATGGAGCCGTCCCTTCTATGCATTCTGGTTGCTATCGCCAGCCATGGCTGTGATTGGGTTCGGGAGCAGCAGGAAACGACGGCGCTGGCTCGGGCTGTTGGTGATTTTGACGGTGCTTGCGGTAATCGCTCCGCTGCCCTCGTGCAGCCATACCAAGCAGCAACCCGTGGTTACAGGAACGCCGGCGGGATCTTATCCCCTGACCGTAACAGCTACTTCGGGATCGTTCTCACAGAGCTCGGGATTCAGCTTGACGGTGCAATAGGCGAGCGCACGAGAGCCGGTTCAACGCTTAACTGAAGAATTAAGCTCCGGCGGAAAGCTTGTGATGGCTTTTGGCTTCGGCGATCCCATATTGCCGGATCTTGTAAAGAAGGGCTTTGTAGCTGATTTGCAGAAGGCCTGCCGCCTGTTTGCGATTCCAGTTGGTTTGCTCGAGCGCCTGCCGGATGGCTTCTCCTTCGGCTTCATCCTTCGCGCTGCGGGCTAATGACTTCAATCCACCGCTGGATTCTCCAGCTTTAGATCCGGAATCTCCGTGGGCCCCACCGCTGCCATCGGGACGTGGTTGAAGTTCAGCCGCAGCCAGATTTTCGTCGCCTAAGATCAAGTAACGCTTTAAGAAGTTATTGAGTTCGCGCAGGTTTCCCGGCCAGGGATGCCGTTGGCAGGCTTCCAGCAAAGCTGGCGAAAGTGGAAGCTGCGGGCGCGCGTATTGCTCCGCCATGTGCGCCATGAAGTGCTTCAGCAGAATAGGAATTTCTTCCTTGCGCTCGCGCAACGGCGGCAATTGCAAGGTGAAGGCATTCAGACGGTAATAGAGGTCTTCGCGCAGGCGCTTGGTAGCCAATGCCTGAGGAATATCGATGTTCGTGGCCGCCAGTATGCGGACATCGACCTTGATCACCGTGCGGCTGCCCAGGCGTGAGAATTGCTGGTCTTGCAGCACGTGCAGGAGCTTGGCTTGCAGCGCGGGAGGCATTTCGCCGATTTCATCGAGCAGGATCGTGCCCTTGTTGCATAGCTCGAACTTGCCCGGCTTGGCGTGCACGGCGCCGGTAAAGGCCCCGGGTTCGTAGCCGAAGAGCTCACTCTCGAGCAGGTCGGCGGGCACGGCGGCGCAATTTACTTTGAGGAAGGTACGATGCGCTCTGGGCGATAGCTTGTGAATCAGGCGCGCCAGCACTTCTTTGCCGGTGCCGCTCTCGCCGAGCAGCAATACGGGAATATCGACATTTGCCACAAGCGCGGCTTGCGAACGGATCTTGCGCATGGCAGGGCTGGCGGCGATAAAGAAAACATCGTCGGCGACTTCTTCGACTTCGCCCCCGACCGGCCCTTTGCCTTGACCGAGGCATTGATCGATCACGGCATCGAGTTCCGCCTTCTGAAACGGTTTGGTGATGTAATCGTGCGCTCCCAGGCGCATGGCCTGCACGACTTTGCGCGTGTCATTGACGCAGGAGAGCATTACGACTTTCGCGCCGGGACGCTTTTGGCGAAGCTGCTCCAGCGTTTCCAAGCCGTCGATTCCGGGCATCAGCACATCGAGCAGTACGAGGTCCGGCTCCATACCTTTGTCGATGCGCTGCAGGGCTTCTTCCCCGGTGGATGCGGTTTCGACTTTGTAGTTGTCCACTTCCAGCAGCGTACGGATGTAGCGCAGCATGGTTGGTTCGTCATCGACCAGCAATATCTTCGCGGTGTCGTTCATCGACTCTTTCCTTTGCCGGCAGCCAACGAGGAGGGTTTGAAAGGAATGATGAAAGAAAACTTACAGCCAGCTCCGGGATCGCTTTCGACCCAGACTTTGCCGCCCATGCCCTGCACCAGACGGCGCACGATCGACAAGCCGAGTCCCACGCCTTCCCGACTTTCGTTGCCGGGCAGGCGGAAGAAATCGTCGAAGACTTCCTGATGAAACTCCGCTGGAATTCCCGGGCCTGTATCGGAGACGCTGACCTTCACGGAATTCGGTTGGGGATCGTTCTGCCGCCGGCGTTCGCCGGTCGATGCCGGTTGCGCGGCAGCGCGGCGGTCCCACATGTAAGGCTCAGCGTGCATCCAGACGGTTCCACCTTGTGGAATAAATTTAAAAGAATTCTCGAGCAAATTGGAGATTACTCTTTCCAGCTTGGGAGAATCGAAGGGAAACGGCGGCAGCTTGTCATTGGCCAGAAAATACAGTGCCAATCCTTTTTCCTGGAAGCGGGCCGACCACAAGCGGCACACATCCGAGAGGCACTCGTTGATGTTGCCGACGGCGAACTGCATCTTCAGGCCGCCGGTTTCCAGGGCGCTGAAGGTTAGAAAATCCTGAATGAACTGCTGTAGCCGTTTTCCACTGGCTTGCATGTCGCGCAGCACTTCACGCTGGCGCTCCGTGATGGGACCAAGCTTTTCGCTCTGGAGCACCTCGACGTAACCATTCAGAATGGCCAGGGGTGTTTTCAAATCATGGGCGGCCGAGCCCAGCGCATTGGTGGTGCGCTGAAAGCGTTGCTGCAATTCAAGGTAGGCCTGCGGAAGATCGGCCACACTGGGCATACCCGGTCCACCCAGAGCGGGAAGGGTAGGAACTTCGGCCTTACGCTTTCCGGGCTGGGAAGCACATAAATTCTTTTGCACGGTGGCCATAAGGGGTGTTGCGGTCTAACACAGAAGGGGGGTAGCACTCGACCATTTTTAACGGAGGAATGCCGTGAAAAAATCGTATGCTAAGGCACTTTTCATGTCAACGAAAAATGCAACCTGATTACCCAAGTGTGGCAAAAGCTTGCACTTCCATAAGCCCTGTTGGGTGTTTCTTTAACCTTTGACTGAGGGGTGGAACTCAACGAAAAGAGATGCTTTAGTGGGTTTTGGACTATTGCGGCAGTGAATCGACCTGAGGCTAGCCGATTCTCGACCATCCGCATGGGGGTACTGCCGTTCATAGAAGATTTGGCCCCTGAGATGCTTGGAACAACCCCGGATTTACCGAGGATCGTCCGTGAAAGCTAGGATATCAGCGGGGGAACGCCGGCGATGGCCGCGTTTGCCTTTAGCCATACCTGTTTTTGTCAGAAGCGAAATCGGGCAGGACAAAGAATTCCTGGAGTTTGCCACCGCGTTGAACGTGTCAGCGGGAGGTATGCTCGTGGCGGTTCGCCGCGCGATCCCATTCCTGACAGAAATCTCGCTGGAGATTCCAAGTTCACCTTTAGGGGCGTTGGCGTCATTGCCCCGTGCGGCGCGCACGTTGCTGGCAAAAGTGGTCCGAACCGAACATGCTGCCACGTATAACCTGATCGGACTCAAGTTTTCGCGGCCGTTGGTGGGTACGCGTACGGTGGTCAAAACCCGGCGAAGAAAATTCGCTTCTGCTGTGTGAAAAGAATTCTCCGGTAACTTTGTCGCATGCCGGGGTGCAAAGCCCCTTTGGATTACTTCGACGGATATTCCCTAATCTTTAGTAAGTTGCTTTTCCTCAAGCAGATAGGCTAGCCTCAGTCTTAACACTTACACTCCCCTATGTTTGGCGCTCCGGATGCACGGGACATCATACCCCCGTCCCCCGCAGAGCCTGCCGTCCATTTATGAGCACATCGAATTCAGTAAGCACCCTCGCCCAGCCTTTGGGAGACATGCCTCCCGAGGCCATCGTGTTCGGCAATACGGATACCATGCGCGCCTTGCGCGAGCGGCTTGCCAAGATTGCGGGCGCCAATGTTCCTGTCTTGATTCACGGGGAAAGCGGCACGGGCAAGGACATCATTGCGCGTTTAATCCACGCAGCCTCGCCCTGGAAGACGGGGCCGTGGGTGAAAGTGAATTGCCCCGCGATCCCTGGAACTCTGCTGGAGAGTGAGTTATTCGGTTACGAAAAGGGCGCCTTCACCGGGGCATTTGGAATGAAGCCTGGGCGCGTGGAGATGGCGCATCGGGGCACGTTGTTTCTCGACGAAATTTCCGAACTCGACATGAGCTTGCAGTCGAAGCTTTTGCAGTTATTGCAGGACGGGCAGTTTTGCCGCATCGGCGCGCAGGAAGACAAGAAAGTGGAAGTGCGCGTAGTCTGCGCCACGAATCGCAAACTGGAAGAGGAAATCGCCAACGGCGCCTTCCGCGCCGATTTGTTTTATCGCATCAATGTGGTCAATCTGCACATGCCGCCATTGCGGGAGCGGACTTCCGATTTGGCGGATCTCATCGCCTATTTTCTCCAGCACTACATCACGAAGTTCAACTCGCGCGCCAAACCGTTGTCGAACGAGCTGATGAATTTGCTGCGCAAGTACCACTGGCCGGGAAATATTCGCGAACTGGAAAACTTGATCAAGCGTTACGTGATTTTGGGCAATGAAGAAGCGATCTCCGGCGATCTGCGCCCGCAGCAAACCGATTTCTTCAACGCCGACATCAATGTAGATGGGCCGATTTCTCTGAAAAAAATAACTAAGCAGGCGGTTCAGGAACTGGAACGCAAGGTGATTCTGAAAGTGCTCCAGCATCACCACTGGAACCGCAAGCAGGCGGCGCGTGCGTTGAACATCAGCTATCGAGCGCTGCTTTACAAAATCCGCGATGCGGGACTGCCCTCGAATCGTGCCGCTCGCCGCCCTCAGCCGGATAATCCGCAGACCGAGCCGGTTCCAGTCGAGTAGCTTAGAAACATCGGACTCGAATCAGAGCATCCCTCGACGGAAGCCACAGCGGCTAAAGCCATACACGCTTGTGCCGCGAACGGCATCGCTAAAGCGATGCCCTGATACGAATCACTTTTCGAATTGCACCTATGCGGCTACTACTGCGCTTTGTTGCAGGAATGCGAGCAGATCTGCGTTGATCTGATCTTTGTTGGTGGAGCACATGCCGTGCGGGAATCCCGGATAGACCTTCAGAATCGCGCCTTTAATAATCTTCGATGACAGCAGCCCAGCTGCGCCGATCGGTACGATCTGATCGGCATCGCCGTGCAGGACAAGCGTCGGCACGTCGAATTTTTTCAAGTCTTCGGTAAAGTCCGTCTCCGAGAATGCTTTGATGCAATCGTATGCCCCCGGAAAACCGCAAAGCATTCCCTGCAACCAGAACGAGTGGCGGATTCCTTGCGACACGTTTGCTCCTGGCTTGTTCGCGCCATAAAACGGAGTGCTCAGCTCCTCGAAAAATTGGGAGCGATCTTTGCGCACGCTCTCTCGAATCTGATCGAAGGCCTCCATGGGCAAGCCCGCGGGATTGGCAGGCGTCTTCAACATCAACGGCGGGACGGCTGAGATAAGCACCGCTTTGGATACGCGCTTGGTGCCGTGGCGCCCGATATAGCGGGCAACTTCGCCGCCACCGGTAGAGTGGCCCACGTGAATGGCATCTTTCAAATCGAGTTTTTCCACCAGCGTCGCCAGATCGTCGGCGTAGGTGTCCATATCGTTGCCCTCCCAAGGCTGGCCCGAGCGGCCATGCCCACGGCGATCGTGCGCGATGCAGCGAAATCCGCGCGACGATAAATAGAACATTTGATCCTCAAACGCATCCGCGCTAAGAGGCCAGCCGTGGCTGAAGACTATGGGCGGCCCGGTACCCCAATCTTTGTAATAAATCTGCGTTCCGTCTTTTACTGTGATCGTAGACATAATTTCTCCCCGTGTTCTTTTGAGTCTTTCCTGAAAGCACAGATGGTATCTCTGCCCGGCGAGATACATTTTTATTATTTTTTATAATCGGTGCCTCATTATTTGGTGCGCGCGGGTTGCGATTTTCCAACAGTTAACGCGTCTGCCGGAAAATCGTCCCGTCGTGCGGACTGACCTGCTATCCTGTTGGCACTCATTCGTAGCTCGGGAGCAGGCATAACTTCATCGAATCAATCTTGGTGTGGCCAGACCTGGCCACAGGGGCCCTACATTAGCAACAAAGCTGCATAATTTTTACGAAGCTCGGGTTAGTAAAGAAAGCGTCGTGAACCACTCACGAAAAAAGCTTGGGAGATAAAATATCTATGAAAAGAACACTGCAGAGGTTCGGCTGGTGCGGCATCGTGCTCGGTCTCGCACTCATCACTAACGTTTTGGCAAAACAGGCGCTTGCGCAGGATGACGATCCTCCCGGCCGCGTTGCGCGCCTTGGCTATATGGAGGGTTCCGTTTCCTTCCAACCTGCCGGCGAAGACGATTGGGTGGGAGCCGTCCCCAACCGTCCCATGACTACTGGTGACAAGCTCTGGACCGACGAAAATTCACGCGCTGAAGTGCAACTGGGATCGGCCGTAATCCGGCTTGCGCCCTTCACCGGATTTTCCTTTCTTAACCTCGATGACCATACGATTCAAATTCAACTGACGTCCGGCGCGATTAGCGTCACAGTGCGCTGGCTAAACGATAGCGACGATTTCGAGGTCGACACCCCGAACCTGGCTTTCACTGCGTTTCAGCCCGGACATTATCGCGTCCAGGCGAGCGAAGATGGATACACGACGGGCATCATAGTTCGCGAAGGCGATGGCGAAGCCACGGGCAACGGTCAAAGCTACGGGCTGCATGGCGGACAGAGCGCCACGTTCAGCGGTACCGATACTCTGTATGCGGATGTCGAGCCGATCGGCGGCCCCGACAATTTTGACGTTTGGAGCCAGAGCCGTGATCATCGATACGATTTCTCGCGTTCGAGGCAATATCTTTCGCGCGATGTGGTTGGCTTTGACGATCTCGACGAAAATGGCGACTGGCGTGACGATCCGCAATACGGTCATGTCTGGTTTCCGAATCGTGTTGAAGTCGGATGGGCCCCCTATCACACCGGCCACTGGGCCTGGGTTTCTCCATGGGGATGGACTTGGGTTGACGACGCTCCATGGGGCTATGCGCCGTTTCATTACGGCCGCTGGGTCAATGCAGGCGGGCGATGGGGCTGGATCGCCGGACCTGTCGCGGTGCAAGCGGTTTATGCACCCGCGCTGGTCGTGTTTGTAGGCGGCGGCCCGGGAGGGTTTGGCGGCAACGTAGGTTGGTTCCCGTTAGGTCCGCGAGAAGTTTTTGTGCCGTCGTATCACGTGAGCGAGGCTTACATGACTCGCGTGAACGTCAGCAGTACAACGGTAAATGTCACGCAGGTAACAAATGTCTACAACACGACTATCGTGCATAACACCACGACGATCACGAATGTTACGTATGTGAATCGCACCGTGCAGGGCGGAGTCACGGTAGTTCCACAGCAGGCCTTTGTGAGCGCACAGCCGGTGGCGAAAGCCGCGGTAGCGGTGAATGCGCGGGAAATCGCCGCTGCTCCGGTCAGCGGACGTATGGCTGTTGCTCCAACATCTGCCAGCGTACTCGGTTCCCATGCCGCAACTGCGGGTCATGTGAACGCTCCTCCGGCAGCGGTTGCGAACCGGCAGGTAGTGGCGAAGAAGACGCCGCCTCCGCCGCCGGTGCCGTTTGCGAAACAGCAGCAGGCGCTGGCTGCGCATCCGGGGCAGCCATTGGCAAGGAATGAAGTGCAGACCCTGCGTCCGGCCGCTGCGGCGCATCCGACGGTGAAGCAGGCTCCTCCGGCAAAACCTGTTGCTCTAACCTCGGGGCATCCGGTGAAGATGGCGCCGCCGAGCCGCCCGTCGAATCAACCAACCCCGCATCCAGCCGCTCAACCTGCGGCTGCACCGGCTCGTCCTGCACCTGCGCAGCCGAATAATCATCCAGCTCCGGCGGCTGCACCGGAAAATCATCCAGCACCAGCCGCGCCGGCGAACCATCCGGCTCCGGCTGCTCCCGCAAACCATCCTGAAGCAGCTCCGAATCGTCCCGCGCCGGCGCAGCCAAACAATCGGCCTGCTTCGGCTCCGCCCGCTAATCGTCCTGAGGCTGCTGCTCCAGCGAATCGGCCGCCTGCGGCGCAACCCAAGCCGGAAGCGAATCATCCGGCTCCGGCTCCGCAACCGAATCGTAATGAACCGGCTGCGCGGCCACAGACGCCGCCTGCGGAGCATCCGCAGCAGCATGCGGCTCCGCCTCCGGCTGCGGCAAAGCCAGCACCACAGAAGCCGAAGCCGCAGACACCTGAGGAGAAAAAGCGGCAGGAGGAGCAACAGAAACCGCCGGGCGAGTAAGAAGCAAACGGACAAAGCTAAAGGCACCCTAAGTATTTTTAGGGTGCCTTTTTTACAGATGTGCGAAGGTCAGCGATTTCAGTTTGCTATTTTTCGGTTGCTGCGCTTCCAGTACAAATATCCCGGCACGCCGATGAGCACGATCGCGGTGCCCCAGAACGCTTCCGTGGGCCGCGTGATAATGGTATTCAGCGTCCACGCCGCCCCCACGAGCACATAGATCGCGGGCAGCCACGGGTATCCAGTGCAGCGATAGGGGCGGGGAATATCGGGGCGCTTCCAGCGCAGCAGAAACATGCCGATCACCGTCAGCGTGTACGAGAGCACCATGCCATAAATCACGTAGGTGTAAAGCTGATCGTAGCGCCCGCTCAGGGTGAGGAGCGCGGCCCAGACTCCTTGGCCGATCAGGCTGAAAGCAGGCGTGCGCCACTTGGGATGGATGACTGCCATGCGTTTGAAAAAGATGCCATCCTGCGCCATCGCGAGATAGACGCGCGCGCCGGATAGTGTGCATGTCGCGGCGGCACTGAAGCAGGAAACGGCGATCATGAGCGAGAGCCACACCGCGGCGCGGGCAGAAAACAAGGCGGTCGCCGCGGCATGAGCAATGGTTTCGTGCTGTGCGATTTCGCTGAGCGGCAGAGCGTAGAGATAGGTGAAGTTCATCGCAACATAAATCGCGGCCACCGCGAGCACCCCCAAAACCATTGACCGCGGCACGTTGCGGCGCGGATCTTTCACTTCACCGGCGACCCAGGTGATATAGACCCATCCGTCATAGGCCCAAAAGACCGCGATCATGGCGATGCCTATGGCGGAGATCAGTTGCGCGGGATGAAGTCCCATGCCGAGGCCTACACCGTGCGAGCGGAAGTGCGACCAGTCGCCTTTGCCGATGGCGAATCCAAGAAAGACGAAAGCAGCCATGGCGGCGAACTTGGTCCAGGTGGAGAGATTTTGCAACAGCGCACCCCAGCGCAGTCCAACCACGTTTACATAGGTGACCAGTGCGATTAGGAACAGGGCGAGAAGGTGTGTGCGGGTGATGGTGATTCCGGCGAGCGAAATGACAATGTGTTCCTGAGAGACAACCGGAAAGACTTGCCCGGTGTAGGCTGCCGAAGCGACGGAGAGCGCGGCAATGCTGCCACCATTGGCGACAGCGAAGAGCATCCATCCATAGAGAAACGCTACGAGATCGCCGTAGGCCTCGCGGAGATAGACGTATTGTCCTCCTGATTCTGGGAACATCGATCCCAACTCGGCGAAGGCGACGCAGCCAAACAGAGAAATAATGCCGCCAATGACCCAGACTCCGAGAAACAGCATGGGTTGCGGCAGCGGCCCGGCGATGTCTTTAGCGGTGAGAAAAATTGACGAGCCGATGATGCCGCTGACTAGAAGCAGCACGGAATCGAGGAGGGTGAGGCCGCGTACGAGTGTCGGCGAATCGGCTGCCGGCTGCCGGCTGCCGGAATCTATTTTTGTGCCCGTCACAGCCGGTGTTGGATTCATTATCCGATTCCCAGTTCGTCGGAAGATTCCAGCGGCGTGCCGCAGCGTCGGCAGATGACGGCAGAGCAATCGCCGCAGGTTAACGGGTCATTTATTTCTTTGGCGCAGTTTGGGCAGTAGAGCGAGCCGATGTTGGGTTTCGGTGGAGGGTTCTCAGGACGTGTCGCCATGTGGAGGGAAACTTTAACATAGAGGCGGGTTTGGGAGTAGCGATGAGATGAGACAGCGGCTCAATCTCTGGATTGCTGTTCACTCGGGAGTTCGAGAAATTATTCTGCCCTTCGCTGTGCAGCCGCGCCTCTTGATTTCATACGGGCCAGGCTTTGTCCCGAGGACAAAGGCCCTGAGTAGCGGGGATTATAATGGTTCGCGGCGTTTGCGAAGTGGCTCCCGCTACGAGCTATTACCGGGACGCGAGTGGAGAAGCCTCTTCTAGTCGCTGAGTCCCTGTAACAATTGTCGCAATCGTACAGGAGTGTGATCTCCGTGGGAGACTGGAAGACTTCGCTTAAAGCTGCGGTGGTCGGGGCCATATCTGGTTCTGCAATCGGTCTCGTGGCTTTCTTCTTTCTTACGTCGCGCCAATACCCGACCATGGGTGCGGCGTTGTTCTGGTTAGTTCCGGTGGTCGCGGGCTTCTCCATCGCGTTGCTCGCCTGCCCAATAGCGCCGCGGCAGGCGCACTCCTGGCAGTGATTTGTACTTTAATTATTCTTATCGCTCTGGGCAAAGAAGGTGTAGTCTGCGCCATTCTTGCATTTCCGATCATTCTTGCGGGGTTGGTCATCGGTGTCGGACTTGGAATGTTGGTACGCAAGCTACTTGTAAGCCGCACCAAGAATCCGACGACAACGACGTGCCTTTTGCTTCTCATGGGCCCGATGCTGATTGTTGCCGGCGAGCGGGCTGAACGCCCGATGCGGCAACGCCCGCGCACGGAGGTGATCCAATCGGCGGTGGAGTTGAACGATTCACTCGAGCATGTGTGGGCCAACATTCTTTCAATCGACAGTGTGCACGCCAGCAAGCCGATTCTGATGTACGTTGGTTTGCCCATTCCTCAGCGCTGCACAATGCTGGGGAAGGGTGTGGGCGCAAAGCGCACCTGTTATTTTGACGTCGGTTACATCGAGGAAACTGTTACTGGATGGAATCCGCCCTTTTACATGGGACTTTCTATTGACCGGACGCATATGCCCGGCCGCCAATGGCTCGCGTTCGAAAGCGCTGAATATCGGCTCGAACCTGATGGTTCCGTGACCCGGTTGACGCGCAAGACGACGGTTCTTTCATACCTGCATCC